>ERZ791922.17-NODE-17-length-190902-cov-52.812976_pt1 | contig 190902 bp, 197 predicted proteins | sample MGYA00510134_ERZ791922 | MGnify/ENA primary metagenome ERZ791922 (study PRJEB30046, sample SAMN00792101) | human gut metagenome | study: EMG produced TPA metagenomics assembly of the A metagenome-wide association study of gut microbiota in type 2... | reverse complement strand
AAAATGCTGATAGATACTGTGTTTTAGCGGATAATCAGATTTTTATTGTGTTTTTGACTAATAAAAAATTACTTTTTATTGCCAAAGACTTGGTAACAAAGAACGATAACACATTAATTCTTATTTGTCAATTTAATTTTCAGACGGCAGTTCTTTACGGACTGCCGTTTTTTTGCATATATTCTGCATAACCTAAAAACATATTTTCACATCTAAAGTTGGTCTGTATTTTACGAAAAAGACTTGCAATAAAAAAGCAAATCAAATATAATTTAATCAGAGAGCGTTGCTCAGATTCAATTATTGTATAAATAATATAACAACAAATTTTAACACAAAGGGACAAATAATGAATAAATTTCAACTTATAACCAATGAGGTAAAAAAGGTAATAAACGGTAAAGACAGAGCGGTTGTCACCACTCTGCTTGCGTTGCTCACAGGAGGTAACATTCTTATTGAGGATATTCCGGGTGTGGGAAAAACAACAATGGCGGTTGCGTTTTCAAAGGCGCTCGGTCTTGAATACGGCAGAGTACAGTTCACCCCCGACACTTTGCCGTCAGATATCACGGGCTTTGCGGTCTATAACAAGGATACAGGAAAATTTACTTTCAACAAGGGCGCTGTATTCTGTAATCTTTTTCTTGCAGACGAGTTAAACAGAACTTCCAGCAGAACTCAGGCGGCTTTGCTTGAAGCAATGGAAGAACGGCAGGTTACTGTTGAAGGCAATACTTTCAAGCTTGAAAAGCCTTTTTCTGTTATTGCAACGCAAAACCCAACAGGAGCGTCGGGAACACAGCTTTTGCCTGATTCACAGATTGACCGATTCACGGTAAGGCTTTCAATGGGATATCCCGACAGCGATGCGGAATGTAAAATGCTGCTTAACAGAAGCGGTAAAAATCCACTTGACTCAGTAAACTGCATTGTATCCAAAAATGAATTTCTTGAAATGCAGTCGAAGGTTCAGAATGTTTTTGTCAGCGACGATATGGCAAGATATATTGTGTCACTCATTTTGGCAACAAGAAAGCATCCGTTGCTTTCAAGAGGTGCAAGCCCGAGAGCAACGCTTTCACTGACCGATATGGCAAAGGCTGTTGCATTTGCCGAGGGCAGAGATTACATTGTGCCGAGAGATGTGCAGAATATTTTTATCTGCACCGTAAACCACAGGATAATTCTCAACGCAAAAGCCTCTGCATCAAAAAAGAACAGTGAAGAAATTCTGCACGAAATTCTAAGAAAAACTCCAAAACCGAGGACTTGAAAATGATAAGGAACATAATAATTTATCTTTGTCTGCTGACGGGAACATTTTTGTTCAGCATTTTTTATTACGCCTGGTTCTCATGGTTTTTGTTCCTGACGATTGTTTCAATTCCGATAATCTCGCTTTTGCTGAGTCTGCCTTTTATGATACGGAGTGTACGCTCCGATATTGAAATTTTTGCAAAAGAAAATGTTTTTATCAAGGATGAGTTTTACATTGCAATATCAGGCAAGAAGAAGAAACCGCTCTTCTGCCCTATGCTCACGCTGAATATAAAATCAACCAACCTTACAGCAAATCTTTGTGAAAACATAAAAATCAGATTTTCGGGTACATTTACAAAGCCGTTAATCAGACAATGCAACAGTCTTACACAACATTGCGGACAGCTTGATATTGTATGCAAAAACGGTAAAGTTTACGATATGCTCGGTATATTTTTCCTTCCGATCAGGATTAAAAAGCGTAGCTTTGTTCGTGTTCTTCCAAAACAACAAAAACCGAAAATTATCCCCGACAGCAGTAATTTCACGGTTACGGGATACAAGCCTAAGCCTGTAGGCAACAGCGAAATTTATGAGCTTCGTGAATACCGTCACGGTGACAGTCTGCGCAATGTTCATTGGAAGCTTTCGTCAAAAAGCGATGGGCTGATTGTAAAAGAACCGAATGTTCCGATAATCAAGAACTGTCTTATAATGCCTTTTTTCGGAGATAATGCAGACGAAAATGATGTTGTTTTTGCAAAGCTGATGTATGTCTGCCGATATATGATTAAGAGCATAGGCATTTGCTTTGCCTGTGACAGGAACGGCAATCCTTTTGAGATAAGATGCGAAAACGATATATTAAACTATTTTTCCGCACTCTATCTAAACACGGAAAGCAGCTTTGTTGCCGACACAAATGATTTTCAGCATTACAATATTTTTGCCGATCGTGAGGAGGTTGACTTGTTGTGAAAAACAAAACAAGCTTTACGATTGACATTCTTCTATGCGTAACATTGATTTCAAGCCTGTTTTACTGTCTTGTCACCTCTTTTGATATAAAAACAGAATGGTACATCATAGTAGTTCCTACGGCAATTTTCTGCACAATTTACGGATTGCTTGCCTCCCTTGTCAAAAAGTCGGGTGTACTGTTTATCAGCGTGGCAATCACTATGATTGTTTTTGTATTTACTCTGCTGTTTTCACTTGAAAGCATACTTGAACAATTGAGTTATGTTATTACTCAGGCTTTAAAACTGCTCTCGCAATATCTTCCCGTACAAAACAAAATTATTTTGGGAGATACCCTCGGCACAAGCGCAACAGGACTATTTGTGTTTATTTCGGCAATACTGAGTGCAGTTTTTACAATCAGCCTGATACGATACAAGCGTATTTTGATTCCGTCATTGCTGTCAACGGTACTGCTTGTCCCCTGCTTCATTCTTGTAAACACTCTTCCGTCGCTCGTTTGTCTTTTTATTGCAATTGCAAGTCTTATTGCCTTGTACATTTCAAAGAACACACGCAAATTCAGACCGTCACAGGGCGGTGTGATTGCGGCAATTTCATTCGGAACAATGCTTGTTGTGATGGCAATTCTGCTTGCGTTCAATCCGATTGAAAAATATGAGCGATTTGACTGGCAGGAAAACCTTTTGCAGAGCATTGAAAACGCCTTTAATATTGATGACGGACGAAAAACTTCCACAGAAAAAAACTTTAATGAAATCAAAGGTTCACTTGAAGAAAAAGAAAATCTCAACGATATTTCTCCGCTGACGCAGACGCATACACCTGTTATGACGGTCACTTCGGCAGTTGGCGGTAATATTTATCTCAAAGGCACAGCATATGCCGACTACAGGGACAATACATGGAGTATCATTTCCGACAATAATGCCGCAAGATATCCGCAGGATTTCGTACCGTTTACGGCAACAATCGGAAACAATGCTTTAACCGATACAAGAGTTCATATGCTGAATGAAAGTAAGATTGCCTATGTTCCCTACTTTTTGGAAAGTCTACCCGACAATCTCAATTCGGTTGCCGATGTGTGCGTAAAAAACGATACGGATAAAAACGAATTTAATTATTCGCACTATCCGTTTTATGCCGAAAACACATACAGATACAACAATTCAGCCGAAGCGGAAGATTACAAAGCATTTGTGTATGACACCTATCTTGAAATTCCGAGAAAAACACAAATTGAATTGCGTAGGATTGCTGACCAAGAGGGCTTTCTCGACTCGGAGCTTACCGTTTCCGAAAAGATTGAAATGGTAAAAAATTATATTTCAAGCAGTAAAACCTATTCGTTAAAAACTCCAAAAATGCCGTCGGACAAAGATTTTGCAACTTGGTTTCTCAACGAGAGCGACACGGGATATTGTGTCCATTTTGCCACGGCAGGCACGCTTATGCTGAGAGCGCTCGGAATTCCGGCACGATATGTTACAGGCTACTATGCAACCGCATACGCAAATCAGACCGTGACCGTAACAACCGATAACGCTCACGCATGGATTGAGTATTACAACGATACGGCGGGTTGGATTCCGCTTGAATGTACACCGTCATCGTTTCAGCCGGCAAGGTATGTCGGCTCTCAAAGAGCAAGCGGAGGCAGTACGGACACAACTCAGCCAACAACCGTTGAACCGACAACAGCACCGACTGCTCCGACAAACGGCACGGTTTCTCACAGCACAAAGCCGAAAAATGACATTAAATCTTCATTTGAATTTAACGGATTTACAATCGCTATGATGTCATTGGGAATTGTTGCCCTTGCTTTAATTGCAATTTTCTCAAGAAGAATTATCATTATCAAAAAGAGAAAACAAAGATTTGAAACAGGAAGAAACAATAAAAGGGTAATCTGCATTTATAAAGAACTTAAAAATCTAACGAAAATTTCGCATCTTCTGATTACAGATGAAGTGAAATCCGTGTATGAAAAGGCGAGATTCAGTAATCACACAATAAGCGATGATGAACTGAAAATTATTGAAAACGCTTACTATAATTCCGTTGAAGAAATTTACAATAATCTCCCTCGCATCAAAAAGCCGTATTACAAGTTTATAAAAGCGATAAAATAAGAAATGCTCCCGTACAATGCGGGAGCGTTTTTACACAACAAAAGGCTCTTGAAACAACTCAAGAGCCTTAGATTTTGCTTTATACTATTTAAAAAGATTCTTTTTGTCATAATAATCTTTATCGACAAACTCGTCCTTTTCGTCAAGATTATTTTCACTGCTCTTGAAAAGTCCCGAGCCAAAACGATAATCGTGATTTGCCATTCTGCGAATTCCGTAAGCAAGAATTGCAACACACACCAAAATCCAGAAAACTAACCAAAACATAAACAACACCTCTCAAAAGCAATACAATGTTAATCTTTTTGTTTAGCTGATTATATCATTGCAATATTATATTGTCAATATATTTTTATTAATATTCATTAATAAATGTAAGAACTTTTCTTACTGTTTCAACACTCAATTTATCAGTGTTGCCGTATTTGAGAAAAGAATTGACATTACCTGCATTAAGGTTCAATTCCTTATAAATGCGGTAGTTTGTAATACACTTTTGCTGTTTAACTTCACAGATTTTTTTATACATCATATTTTTGATTTTTGTTTCATTATTGTGTTTGTTTAATCTGTAAAGGTAGTTATCATAGATTGTTTTGTACTCGCTTAATTCTTTTTCGGAAACATATTTTTCAACATTATTGTCCGTAATTCCCGAAAGTTTTTCGCAACCGTCATTAAGATAGTCGTACTTTTTAAGAAGTTTATTCTTTAAATTTTTATCGGTAAACATCATAAGATAAAGGCATAAAGCATCTTTAAGGCGAAAATTATTTTCGGCAAGTTTTGAAAACGAGTACAAAGATGTTCCGACCACTCCCGACAATTCCTGTAGTTGTGAAAGAAGATATCCTTTAAAGGTCAACGCTCTCATTTAAACCTCTCCAATAAATCAGATAATAAATAATAGTATTATTCTATTAGTAATATTTTTATTTGTCAACTAAAAATTGTAATTTAGCGACATAATTTTGCAAGTTAGGGTTCGGTACTGTTAATTTTCTTTTTGATATGGTAAAATGGTTGATGAACGGAGGGAATGCGATGTTTAATGTTACAATCCGTCAGGTTGGGATTGAGGAACGGGAAGAAATTATTATTTGCTGTCATGAAATCAGCGACGAGGTTATGTCGCTTGCAAACAGCATTAAGGGGCAGAAAAGTTTTCTTCTTGCATCAAAAGGCGGCGAGATGTTCAAGCTTGACACAAAGGAAATTTTCTACATAGAATCGGTTGACAACAAAACCTTTATATACTGCAAAAACAATGTTTATGAAACCAAACAAAAGCTGTATGAGCTTGAGGAAATTTTAAAAGGAACAAAATTTTTCAGATGTTCAAAATCGATGATACTGAATATCGGTAAAATCCGTTCCGTGTCACCGTCTGTCAACAGCCGTTTTGAGGCAAAGCTTGTAAACGGTGAAACGGCAATTATTTCAAGGCAGTATGTGCCGACCTTGAAGAAAAAGCTTGGAATGTGAGGTATTGTTATGAATGATTCTTTAAAAGAAATTATAAAAGAAGTCATAAAGGACTTTTTCATAATCACGGTTGCAATGCTTTTTGTTGTAAGCCTTGCAAATTCAATTGCGTTAATCGAATACTATCCCCCCGATTTTCCGTGGGTTGTAATGGGAACAGGTGCGGTAACTTCAATTCCGTCTCTGCTTTTTTACTTTAAAGAAGAACCCACCAAACTGCAGGCACGCATACGAATTGTCATTCATTTCTGCCTTATTCAGGCAATCGTTATGACCGAGGGATTTTTGCTTGGTTGGTACAAGAATTTTCCTATGGCGCTTTTGATTTTTGCAATGTTTACCGCCGTGTATCTGCTGACATTCCTTTTCAGCTACATTACACGGACAAACACGGCAAAGTCAATTAATGAATCGCTCAAAAAATTTAACGCTGACGAGGATTATCAGGACGAATAACTGCATTTTGACATACAAAATCGCAACTTACTCCCCTCTTTTTGCAACACAGCTAAAATTGCTTTTCTTTTGAATTGCAAGGTGCTACTATGTTGACAGAAGGAGGGGATTTTTTATGAGTAACATAATCGAAGTTAAGAATCTTGTAAAGAATTATAAAGATGTTCACGCAGTAAATGATATATCATTCACGGTTGAAGAGGGTTCGTTTTTCGCATTTCTCGGAATTAACGGTGCAGGCAAATCAACCACAATCAACATTCTTTGTACGGTGCTTGAAAAAACATCGGGCGATGTTAAAATCGGCGGATATGACCTTGACAAAGAAAAGAACAAAATCAAGGAGCTTATCGGAATTGTTTTTCAAGGTTCTGTACTTGACAAACAGCTTACCGTTAAAGAAAATCTTGAATCAAGAGCGTCATATTACGGACTCAACAAAAAAGAAATCGCCAAAAGAATTGAAAGCCTTACACAAACCTTTGACCTTTCGGAAATTCTCAAAAGAAAATACGGCACATTGAGCGGTGGTCAGCGCAGACGGGTTGACATTGCAAGGGCGCTTATTAATCGACCGAAGCTCCTGTTCCTTGACGAACCGACAACAGGACTTGACCCGAAAACAAGGCTGCAGGTGTGGGAAATCATCCACAATCTTCGCAAAGAAACAGGACTTACGGTATTCCTCACAACCCACTATATGGAAGAAACAGTTGACTGCGACAATGTGGTAATTATTGATTCGGGCAAAATTGTTGCCAACGATTCTCCGCACAATCTCAAAAAAGATTATTCGTCAAACAGCCTTGTTTGGTACACGGAAGAAAATTCTGAAAACGATAATCTTCTCAATGCCGATAATCTCGAATTTGAAAGAGCCGGAGATGCGTATAAAATCAAAATCAAAAACAGCAGACAGGCTCTTGAAATCACAAACAAACATACTGAAATTGTCGATTTTGAGATTATCAAAGGCAATATGGACGATGTGTTTCTGACTGTAACGGGTAAAAGGCTGGGTGACTGATATGAAATTTCAAAGAACACTTTGCTCATACAAGGGTATGACAAAACGAAATATAAAGGTATATTTAAAGGACAAAACCGCAATCATCTTCTCAATGATGACGCAGATTATCATACTCGGATTGTATCTTTTGTTTCTTAAACAGAATTATGTTGATTCAATGACTTCAATGCTTGACGGCTTCAACATCAAAGCAGAGGACAATTTGATTAACGCACTTGTAAATTCATGGCTTGTATCGGGCGTTATCGGAACATCTGTTGTAACGGTTGCAATGAACTCGCTTTCGGTAATGATTTCCGACAAGCAGAACAAGATTGACTACGACTACAACGCTTCTTCCGTAAAGGGCAGTACGGTTGTTCTCTCCTACTTTTCGGGTGCGGTTGTAAACACAATTGTAATCAGCGCAATTTTGCTGACGGCAGGCATCGCATTTTCGTGCATATCGGGTTCAAGCTTTCCCGAATTTACAGAGCTTTTAAAATTGTACGGACTTGTGATTTTAGGCTCTGTTTCGGCTGTACTTATTCTTATGTTTGTTGCGTCATTCTTCAAAAAGAATTCAACATATGCCGCATTCAACACGCTTATTTCGGTTGCAATCGGTTTTGTAATCGGCGCATACATTCCCGTCAGCCAATTTTCGGACGGAGTTCAGACATTTGTAAATCTTATCCCCGGCTCACACATTGCGGCTATGATAAGAAATGTGCTTGTCAGCCCCTGCATTAACGATATTTCGACCTCACTCGCAGGAGCAGACCACGGAATGTTTGCAACAGAGGCGGAAAAAGCGTTTGCAACCAACCTAAACCTTTTCGGAAACGAAGTGGATTTCACATTTATGATGATGTACTCAATCGGTGCAATCTTAATTTTCCTTATCCTCAACCTTATATCATACAAATTCAGTTCAAAACGCAAGGACTGATTTATGACAGATAAAAAGCCGACACTCCGAAAAGTGTCGGCTTTTTTATATATAATTACTTCCAAACTTCTTCTGCAATTTCTTTTACAAGAGCAAGCTTTGCCCACTGCTCTTCCTCGGTAAGCTTATTACCGATTTCGCATGATGCAAAACCGCACTGCGGACTGAGATACAATCTGTCAAGCGGAATATACTTTGCCGCCTCATGAATACGATTGATTACAGTCTGCTTATCCTCAAGAACAGGTGACTTTGTTGTGATAAGACCGAGAACAACCTTTTTGTCACCGCTCACATATTTTAACGGTTCAAAACCGCCTGAACGCTCATCGTCAAACTCAAGATAATAAGCGTTGACATTTTCTTCACCGAAAAGTTTCTCTGCAACAGGATCATATGCACCGCTGCTGAAGTATGCAGAATGATAGTTACCTCTGCAAACATGAGTATTGATTACGAGGTCATCGGGCTTACCCTCAATTGCAAGGTTGTTTACCTTGAGAAGTTTCTCACTGATACTCTTAAAATCTGCATCCTCGCCATAGCGGTTTACACTACCCTCCGCAACAAGAACGCCCCATGTGCAGTCGTCAAACTGGATATTTCTGCAACCTGCATCGTAAAGGTCTTTGATTACCTTTTTGTATCCGTTTGCAATATCGTTGATAAGTTCTTCATCTGTCGAATAGAACTTCCTTGTCGTTTCAATATTTGCAGGAATGATGAACTGCTGAAAAAACTGTGCAGGAGCAGGAATTGTCTGCTTTGCTACTGTGTTTTCATCCTCAAGAGCCTTTACAAATTTGTAATGTTCAACAAATGGGTGGCTGTCTACAGAAATTTTTCCCGAAAGCCATGTATCGTCAATCAAAGCCTGTTCGCCGTGAAATGTAACACCGTTTTCGGTTTTCTTATGTTCCACACCGTTGAATCCCCACATAAAATCGAGGTGCCATGTTGCTCTGCGGAATTCACCGTCGGTAATCGCTTTTATACCGGCTTTTTTCTGTTTTGCAACAAGGTCAAGAATAGCCTTGTCCTCAACTGCGGTAAGCTCTTCTTTTGTGATTTTACCGTTTTCAAAATCAAGTCTTGCTTTTTTAAGATAATCGGGTCTTAAAAAGCTGCCTACTGTTTCAAATCTAAATGGTGTGTGCTGTTTACTCATCTTAAATACCTCCGTGGTAATTTGATGAGTTAATTATATTATGAATTCACAGACTTGTAAAATACTTGTTATCAGCCGTTTGCTATTAGTTTTTCTTATATCAAATATGTTTCTTTAAAGCCTCAATATATGCCTCGGCAAGGTTACTGTGCAGAATCTTTTTATTTTCGATATAACCGATTTTCATATTGCCCTCTTCATCAAGGGGGATTGCGATTATATTATCACCGTTTAGCTCATTGTCGATTACACCGCTGCAAACTGTGTAGCCGTTGAGTCCGATTAAAAGGTTGAACAGGGTTGCTCTGTCGGTCACTCTGATATTTTTTGTACGCCCGACCGTGCTGAAAATTTCTTCCGAATAATAAAAAGAATTATGCTCCCCCTGTTCAAACGAGAGATACGGATAATCGGCAAGCTCCTCCATTGTAACGGATTTTTTGTCTGCAAGCGGATGGTCGGTTGATACAAACACATGAGGCTTTGCCGTAAAAAGCTCGGTGAATGTCAGCGACTTTGATTTTATAATTTTCATCAGCGCATCTTTGTTAAAGCTGTTGAGATAAAGAATTCCGATTTCGCTTTTCATCTTTGCAACATCGTCAATAATTTCGTAGGTTTCGGTTTCACGAAGTGAAAAATCGTACTCCTCGCCTGCAAACCGTCGGATAAGATCAACAAATGCATTGACTGCAAACGAGTAGTGCTGGGTTGAAACGCAGAACTGCTGCTTTATCTTTGTTCCCGACTTATACACTCCCTCAAGCAGGCTTGCCTGTTCAAGAACCTGTCGTGCATAACCGAGAAATCTTTCACCCTCGTTTGAAGTTACAACGCCCTTGTTTGTGCGTGTAAAAATCTTTATGCCCATTTCCGTTTCCAACTCACGAATTGATGTTGTAAGTCCCGGTTGGGAAATAAAAAGTTCTTTCGACGCTTCACTCATTGAGCCTGTGCGGGCAACGGTGACAACATATTTCAACTGTTGCAAAGTCAACCTTGTTCAATCCTTTCAAAAACAAATTCCCTCATTCAACATAAAAAACACGTTTTTCTCTTCTCGGTGAAGTTTTGGGATATTCACCGTTCACATAACCGATAACGCAGTGACCGATACCCTCATAGTCACCCTCAATACCGAGTGATTTGAGAATTTCTTTGCCCTCTCTGCTTTCAAATTCTTCCTTTGCACGGTGAATCCAACAGCTTCCGAGCTCCTCATCATGGGCGGCAAGCATAAGATTTTCCATCACAAGAGTACCGTCGTACAAATATGTAGGAGCTGCTTTGTCGGCAAGCACAATCAGCACAACGGGAGCGTTATAGAACGGATCAACATCTTTTCCCATAATTTCGGCATTCATTCTTGAAATCCTGTCACGCATTTCTTTGTTTGTAACGGCAACGATAATAACCGGCTGTCTGTTCATTCCTGACGGTGCATACAGACCTGCGGAAATGATTTCGTCAATAACTTCCTTTGGCGGCATTTCAGACTTAAAGCTGCGAACGCTTCTTCTTGATTTCAGTTTTTCGATAAATTCACTCATTATGTAAACCTCTCAGTCCTCATAAAATTTTGCAAAATCTTCAACGGATTTTCTCTTCGGTCTTACGATTTTGGAATCCGTGTAACCGACTGCGATAACGCTGACAACAGCCTCTGTTTCGGGAATGTCAAATTCTTTTCTGAGCTTTTCACCGTCACGGATACCCATAACAAGGGTTGAAAGTCCCAGCTCGGTTGCCTTTAGCAAAAGTGCCATATTGTTAAGGCCAAGATCGTAATATCCCCAGCCATTGCCGATTTCAGTCACGGGAGTACCGTCTTTGTCAAAACCCGAACGGTTGAGAACAACAGTTGTCACGATATATGCTGACGCATTTTCTGTATTTTTTCTGTTAAATTCAGGGAGCGCCTCTCTTACGGCATTCTTACTTTTCTCGCCTGTTGCAACATAAAAGCGCGGCGTCTGCGAGTTCTTCCACGACGGAGCAAGATTTGCCGCCGACAGCATTTCATCAAGCAGGCTTTTGTCAACTTTTTTATCTATATAATGTCTTGTGCTTTTTCTGTTATTTAAAGCCTCAGATAATTCCATAATCAAACCTCCAAAATTTTTATACCTATATTGTACCAATGGAGTGGGAATTAATCAAGGGTTAAAGCAGAATATAGAACAAAATCGGTATCGTAAAAACTGCCGTCAGCTGTGACACAAGCGCAATACTTGCACCGTCATCGGGACTTTTTCCGTAGGCTGACGGAATGATTACCGTGTTAAGTCCAAGCGGCATTGCATTTGCGCAAAGTGTTGCAACAACTGCCTCCTGAGGTGCGTTAAAAAGCTTTAACACAAGCACCGAAACCGTTGGCAGAAACACAAGGCGGATTCCTGCAACAACATATGTCTGCCATTTGCCGAAAAGATTTGCAAAGCTGTAGCCGCCTATTACAAAACCTGTCAGAATCATTGCAATCGGAGACATACAGGCGGCGGTTGAATTGATTATTGTTGTGACAAGTCTGAATTTCGGAATCGGCAATAAACCGAGAATTGCTCCGATAAAAATTGAAACAAAAATCGGATTAACAAAATTTTTCATTGAAAATTTGCCGTGTCCGTTCGGCACAAGCCACGCAATTCCTATTGAATAAGTAAACAGATTAAGCGGTAAAGTGAACATAAGATAGTCGAAAAGCTCCATACTTTCTGCGCCGTATATTCCCGACACCATTGCAGTTCCGACAAATCCGAAATTTGAAACGGAAATTGAATAGCGGTACACCTTTTTCAGATATTCCGTTTTACCGAGGAACCTTGAAACGGCAAATCCCGTTGCAATGCAAAACAGCAGAACCCCTGTGCTGTAGGCAATGAACACCCATTTTTCACTTATGTTTTTTACTGTACAATTGGTGCGGAATGTGTTAATTACAACGGCGGGCATAAGAATTCTGTTCTCAAGCTTTGAAAAAATTTCGGCTGAATTTTCCGGCAAAAATCCGCCCTGTCGGATTGTAAAACCGATAAATATAAACGAAAACAAAACCGCAATCTGAAAAATCACCGATGAAAAAATCTCCACAAATTCATCCCCTTTTAAAGCCAAAACACCCCCAGTCCGAGGGGCTGAGGGTGTAAGCTTCAAATCAAATTACTTGCAGCCGCACTTTGCTTCAAAGCTCTGGCAGTCCGTACACTGACAAACAGTCGGATTTGCCTCGTGAGTTCCGACCTTGATTGCTTCAAGCGAACAGTAGTCCTTTGTGCTGTTGTGGTGCTTACAGTTTGTTACCGAGCACATAATGCTTTGGTTACAATATGCATTGTTTTCCATAGTATTCATTCTCCTCATTCATTTTTGCGGATTAGCCGCTTTTTATATTGTTTCTGCATTTTGCGGATTTATACCGCACACTTTGAAACATCTGCAATAAAATGTACTGAGGTGAATTACATGAATGTTGTATCGGCTGTTTTTCTTGTTGTTTTTGCCGTAATCGGAATTTGTGCATTTGTCCGTGAATTAACAATTTTTCTCTTTCGTAACAGAAAAAATAATACCGTTATGTTTGTTGCTCCCGTCAGCGGAAAATGTGAAAATGCCGAATATATTTTGCGAAGTGCTGCCGCAAAGGTAAAATGGATAAGCAGAGGAAGAAATGACTGTGTAATTTGCCTTGACTGCGGTATGGACGATGAAACAAAAATGATTTGCCAAAAAATATGTCGTGACTACGGCTTTGCAAAGCTTTTGACAAAACAGGAATTTTTAAAAATGATAAAGTGAAAATCCAAACGAAATTTAAACAAAAATACTGCCACGGAATATGCCGAGGTTTTATAAGGCAGTATGATAAAACTTAATAAACCCAAGACATTGGCATGGCAGTATAAGGCTTTGACTGTAAAAGGTCAAAGCCTTTTACTTATCAAAAGTCTGTGGGTGCATTTTTGCATAAATCGAAAAAGAGTGTAAGAATAGGCATTATAAAAAGCACTATTATTATTTGTTTATAATTACATATGTGTCTGTTATATTGTACAAAGAAATGTGAATGAGTTTGTAGACAATTATGATTATATTTTATTGTTTAAATGTGGTAAAATCCAATTAACAAAACAAATGCCCTTACAATAAACTAATATAAAAATTAATGTTGTGAGTGCTGTGAGTTTTGTAATTTCTACTATTTTTTGTAGATTATTAGTTTTATTGTAGACAACAAAAAATAACTTTAAACACGAAAGGAGAACTAATAATTTATGCAAGAGCGTAAAAAAATATCGCATCTTACACACAGAAATTCAGTTCAAAAAACAATTAGGATGCAACTGAATCCTGTAGGTAAAACAATGGATTATTTTCAAGCAAAGCAAATTCTTGAGAATGATGAAAAGCTTAAAGAGAACTATCAGAAAATCAAGGAAATAGCAGACAGGTTTTACAGAAATTTAAATGAGGATGTACTTTCAAAAACCATGTTAGATAAATTAAAAGATTATGCTGAAATTTACTATCACTGTAATACGGATGCAGACCGAAAAAGACTTGATGAATGTGCATCGGAATTAAGGAAAGAAATCGTCAAAAATTTTAAGAATAGAGATGAGTATAACAAACTATTCAATAAAAAAATGATTGAGATAGTTCTTCCCGAGCATCTTAAAAATGAGGACGAAAAGGAAGTTGTAGCCTCATTTAAAAATTTCACAACATACTTTACAGGTTTCTTCACTAACAGAAAAAATATGTATTCGGACGGAGAAGAATCCACGGCAATCGCATATAGATGCATTAACGAAAATTTGCCTAAGCATCTTGACAATGTCAAGGCCTTTGAAAAAGCAATTTCTAAACTATCCAAAAACGCAATTGATGATTTAGATGCCACTTATTCCGGCTTATGCGGTATAAATTTGTATGATGTTTTTACAGTTGATTATTTTAACTTTTTGCTTCCACAATCCGGAATTACCGAATATAACAAAATCATCGGCGGTTACACAACAAGCGACGGTACAAAAGTTAAGGGTATTAACGAATATATAAATTTGTACAATCAACAAGTATCCAAACGGGATAAAATTCCTAATCTTAAAATTTTGTATAAACAAATTTTAAGTGAGAGTGAAAAGGTGTCATTCATACCGCCTAAGTTTGAAGATGACAACGAACTTTTATCGGCTGTTTCAGAGTTTTACGCAAACGACGAAACCTTTGACGGGATGCCATTAAAAAAAGCAATTGATGAAACAAAGCTATTATTCGGCAATTTAGATAATTCCTCTCTTAATGGAATTTACATTCAAAATGACCGATCTGTGACAAATCTGTCAAACAGTATGTTCGGTTCTTGGTCGGTAATAGAAGATTTATGGAACAAAAATTATGACTCCGTTAATTCAAACAGCAGAATCAAAGATATTCAAAAGCGTGAAGACAAAAGAAAAAAAGCATACAAAGCAGAAAAGAAACTTTCACTTTCGTTTTTACAGGTTTTGATTTCCAATTCTGAAAATGATGAAATCAGAGAAAAGTCTATCGTAGATTACTACAAGACTTCTTTAATGCAACTTACCGACAATTTATCAGACAAATACAAAGAAGCAGCACCTCTGTTCAGTGAAAATTATGATAATGAAAAAGGTTTGAAAAATGACGATAAATCTATTTCATTAATTAAAAATTTTCTTGATGCCATAAAAGAAATTGAAAAATTCATCAAGCCTTTGTCCGAAACTAATATTACAGGTGAGAAAAATGATTTGTTTTACAGTCAGTTCACACCATTACTTGATAATATCAGCAGAATAGACATATTATATGATAAGGTCAGAAACTATGTTACACAAAAACCGTTTTCAACAGATAAAATCAAGCTTAACTTTGGCAATTCACAGCTATTAAACGGCTGGGATCGAAACAAAGAAAAAGACTGCGGTGCCGTTTGGCTTTGTAAAGATGAAAAGTATTATCTTGCAATCATAGATAAAAGTAATAATAGTATTTTGGAAAATATTGATTTTCAAGACTGCGATAAAAGCGATTGTTATGAAAAGATAATTTACAAGCTTCTCCCCGGTCCAAATAAAATGCTTCCAAAAGTTTTCTTTTCAGAAAAGTGCAAGAAACTTTTGTCACCGTCAGACGAAATACTTAAAATTCGTAAAAACGGCACTTTCAAAAAAGGTGATAAGTTCAGCCTTGATGATTGCCATAAGTTAATTGATTTCTACAAAGAATCATTCAAAAAGTACCCAAATTGGTTAATTTATAACTTTAAATTTAAAAATACAAACGAATATAACGATATCAGCGAATTTTATAATGATGTTGCTTCACAGGGATATAATATTTCAAAAATGAAAATCCCGACATCATTTATTGACAAACTTGTAGATGAAGGAAAAATCTATCTTTTCCAACTCTACAACAAAGACTTTTCACCGCATAGCAAGGGTACTCCTAATCTGCATACACTTTATTTTAAAATGTTGTTTGATGAAAGAAATCTTGAAGATGTGGTGTACAAGCTTAACGGTGAGGCAGAAATGTTTTATCGTCCTGCAAGTATAAAATATGACAAACCAACTCATCCCAAAAACACACCGATAAAAAATAAAAATACACTCAATGATAAAAAAGCAAGCACTTTTCCTTATGACTTAATTAAAGATAAACGCTACACTAAATGGCAGTTTTCACTTCACTTCCCTATTACCATGAATTTTAAAGCTCCGGATAAGGCAATGATAAATGATGATGTCAGAAATCTGCTGAAATCCTGCAACAACAATTTCATCATAGGAATTGACAGAGGCGAAAGAAACTTGCTTTATGTCAGCGTAATTGACAGCAACGGTGCTATAATATATCAGCACTCACTCAATATTATCGGAAACAAGTTTAAAGGAAAAACATACGAAACTAACTACCGGGAAAAACTTGCAACAAGAGAAAAAGATCGTACGGAACAGCGCCGTAACTGGAAAGCAATTGAGAGTATAAAAGAACTCAAAGAGGGCTATATCAGTCAGGCTGTGCATGCTATATGTCAGCTTGTTGTCAAGTACGATGCAATCATCGTTATGGAAAAGCTGACTGACGGATTCAAACGAGGCAGAACAAAGTTTGAAAAACAGGTTTATCAGAAATTTGAAAAAATGCTGATTGACAAACTTAATTACTATGTTGACAAAAAGCTTGATCCCGATGAAGAAGGCGGTTTACTTCATGCCTACCAGCTTACGAACAAGCTTGAGAGCTTTGATAAGCTTGGTACGCAAAGCGGTTTTATTTTCTATGTCCGTCCTGATTTTACAAGCAAAATTGATCCCGTTACCGGCTTTGTAAATTTGTTGTATCCTCAATATGAAAACATTGACAAAGCCAAAGATATGATTTCAAGATTTGACGAAATAAGATACAATGCCGGCGAGGACTTTTTTGAATTTGACATTGATTACGATGAGTTTCCAAAGACTGCGTCTGACTATCGCAAAAAGTGGACAATCTGTACTAACGGCGAAAGGATTGAAGCTTTCAGAAATCCCGCAAACAATAACGAATGGAGTTACCGTACAATAATTCTTGCGGAAAAATTCAAAGAATTATTTGATAACAATTCTATAAATTATCGTGATTCTGACGATTTGAAAGCTGAAATTCTTACACAGACAAAGGGCAAATTTTTTGAGGATTTCTTTAAATTATTAAGACTTACCCTACAGATGCGAAACAGTAACCCTGAAACAGGCGAGGACCGTATTCTTTCTCCCGTCAAGGACAAAAACGGCAATTTTTACGACAGTTCAAAATATGATGAAAAGAGCAAGCTTCCGTGTGATGCCGATGCAAACGGTGCGTACAACATTGCCCGCAAAGGTCTGTGGATTGTTGAACAATTCAAAAAATCCGATAATGTTTCAACTGTCGAACCGGTAATCCACAATGACAAATGGCTGAAATTTGTTCAGGAGAATGATATGGCGAATAATTAAATTCCGACTCTTTAACACGGTACTGTCGTTAAATATCAATCCGACAGTACCGTTGTCAAGGCTTGATATTTGACACAGATAATAAAAGAGTATATAATCAGACTAAGGATACATAGAAAAAGTTTGGTTTTGCCAAGAATGAAGATTCCCCTTTGCTGATAGTCGGCTAACTTCTGCAAACCCAAGTCTTAATATTTATTTTTGTCCATATGGGGTTATTGAACAATGAAAAAGTTATTACAATCTCACATATGTTATTTAAGTTATTTTGAAATTTATGTAACATCATACAATGTAAGGGTTTAATAACCCTATATAATTTCTACTATTGTAGATGTTGAAGGTTTTTCTTCGGGATATTTCGTTTAATAACCCTATATAATTTCTACTATTGTAGATTTCACCACCTTTCAGAGCGTTTGTTATTGTTTAATAACCCTATATAATTTCTACTATTGTAGATGCACCGGGGTTATCGTTGCCGTAGCCTGTTTAATAACCCTATATAATTTCTACTATTGTAGATGGTGCTTGTGGCTTCACCGCTCTTACCGTTTAATAACCCTATATAATTTCTACTATTGTAGATAAAAAACAGTGTATGTCAGCCGCAAATGTTTAATAACCCTATATAATTTCTACTATTGTAGATAATACCCACCAAACAAATGCAGCACAGTTTAATGACCCTATATAATTTCTACTATTGTAGATGCTGAGGAGTCCATATGACTTTCTTAGTTTAATAACCCTATATAATTTCTACTATTGTAGATAATCTTATCGTAAATCTGCATGACGGGTTTAATAACCCTATATAATTTCTACTATTGTAGATCTACCATAGTTGCCGCTATGTTAGGTTTGTTTAATAACCCTATATAATTTCTACTATTGTAGATGTTATGATGCATTTTTTGCTTAGTTAGTTTAATAACCCTATATAATTTCTACTATTGTAGATATTTATTCTGCTTGGTGCTGAGGGCAAGTTTAATAACCCTATATATAATTTCTACTATTGTAGATATCGGCATAATCATACCGTTTTCGTCTGTTTAATAACCCTATATAATTTCTACTTTTTTGATTAGATAAAAAGGTTACTTGCACCGATTAACGACAAATTCATTTTGCTACAAAAATACAAGCCACACACAAACAAAAGCAGAGAGTCCGAAAGCTCTCTGCTTTTTATCGTTTTTTAACATTGTACCGAACCATTACAACAAAGTTACCTACATAGCTATGGAAATTATCATAAACAGAAAAAGTCACGACTGCATATGCAATCGTGACCGAGTTGGTGGAGATGAGGGGAATCGAACCCCTGTCCGAAAAAATCTTGCCAAGGGTTTCTCCGAGCGCAGTTGGTGTTTTAAATCTCCCTCGGTGCATCGCCCATCAACAGGCTATGCACTTTGGCAGCTCCTAAGCTGTGACAGGGTTCGGAGCGCTCCCCTGTTCACATTTACCTCTAATCGACGCCCCTTGCACAGCCGAGGTACTCTGTGCAGGAACGAGCAGCACTTAGGCTGCTAAAGCAACTGTTTTGTTGTCAGTTAATTTTAAAGTTGCGGATTTTATGGCGGTTCCGCACCGCCGCTCGCTTACCAAGGTTTGAAATCCCCGTCGAAACCTTTACATCCCCATATTCAATTTAAAAATTTTATATTGAAAACCTGTATTCGGTAACAGGCTTATCAAGTATTTTTTCACAACAGACAAGACAACATTCAATATGCTTTGTGTTCTGCTCAATCGGTGAATATATCACAGCCGTTTTCAAATCGCTTTTGTTCGAATCATCCATTGCAAAAGCAACAACGCCGTCATCGGTTGCCAATCCGCCCATACCTTTGAAAGGTTTGTCAAGCTCATCAAAAAGGCAGAATATCACTGAGATTTCATCATCACACGAATACTCAACATACGGAAACACAACATCATTTTCGACAAATTCTTTCATTTCGGAATCTTCGGCTGAATTCAAAAGTTTAAGATTTTTAATCACAATCTGATTTTCGCCGTCAAAAATTTCAATCGGAATATTTACTTCCTTGCCAACTTCAAGGCTGAGTTTTGCTAACGGATAATCTGTCTTTTGATATTTTGAAAATATTATTTCAACATTCTTTGTCAAATCAAGCAAAGACAAATCATCAATCTTATTCTCAAGTTCAATAAAGTTTATGAACAGAGAATCAAGAGGAGCGTCGAAAAGCCTGTCGCTCTTCCAACCGAGTTTCATAAACTCTGAGATGATATATGACCTTGTTAATTCGCAACATTCAAGCGTTTCACCGCATACTGAGTCAAAGTCAAAACGCTGTCCATCAATTACAATTGCGGAAAAATCATCGGACAAATCAGAATTATTTTTCTTTTCAAGAATGATATTTTCTCTCAAAGTCAAATCTTCACAGCAAATATCATCTTTGGAACAATTGAAATTCAACAGAACAAGCTCGGTTTTATCGGACGAATTTGCAAAACCAAGCACGGAATAATCGGTATCAAAAGCAGAAAAGTCCCGTCCGATTAAAGCAAAATCGCTGTATTCCGAAATATTTTCGTACAAGCTACGCAAACTCATAATAACACCAAACTATCTTCTCTGTTCTTTAATGGCACGCTCCATATCACGCTTTGCGGAGCGTTCTGCCATATCGGCACGCTTATCGTATAGCTTTTTACCTTTGCAGAGTCCAACCTGAAGTTTTACCTTGCTGTCCTTGAAATACAGACTAATCGGGATAAGTGAATATCCCGTCTGCTTAACCGTGCCGTAGAGCTTTAAAATCTCTTTTTTGTGCATAAGAAGTTTTCTGACACGCATAGGGTCACGGTTGAAAATATTTCCCTGTTCGTAAGGAGAAATGTGCATTCCGTTGACAAAAATTTCGCCGTCAACAATTGAACACCAGCTGTCCTTGAGATTTACTCTGCCTGCACGCAAGGATTTTACTTCCGTACCGCAAAGCTCAATTCCGGCTTCATATGTTTCCTCGACAAAATAATCGTGTCTTGCCTTTTTGTTCTGGGCAATCGTTTTCATATTTGCCACCGCACATCCTCCTTTCTACTGTGGAATACAAGATTATACTACTGTTTTGACAATTTGTCAATAGTTTAAATCAAGAAATTAAATTTCATTTCTGCCCTCAAGAGCCCTTGCAAGAGTGTATTCGTCGGCATATTCAAGGTCACCGCCAACGGGGATACCGTAGGCAAGTCTTGTCACCTTTACACCAAGCGGCTTTAAGAGCTTTGAAATATACAGAGCCGTTGCATCGCCCTCAACGGTCGGGTTGGTCGCCATAATGACCTCCTCAACCGATTCCTCGTTAAGCCTTGCAAGCAGTTCTTTTATCGTAAGGTTGTCGGGACCGATATCGTTAAGCGGTGAGATTGAACCGTGGAGAACATGATAAACACCCTTAAATTCGTGGGTATTTTCAATAGCCGTAGCATCTCTCGGAGTTTCGACAACGCAGATAACGGAATGATCCCTTGCGGGATTTGCACACACGGGACAAAGGTCTTTGTCTGTAAGATTACAGCATTTACTGCAATAGTGAATTTTTGTGTGGGCATCCATTACCGCACCTGCAAGCTGTTCCGCTTCTGTTTTTGACAGATTGAGAACATAATATGCAAGTCTTTGAGCGGTTTTGTTACCGATTCCGGGCATTCTTTCAAACTGCTCCACCAAATTTTCAAGCGGAGCAACATTATATCCCGACATAATCAGAACATTCCCGGAATGTTAAGTCCGCCTGAGATTGTTTCCATTTTGTCCTCTTTTTCCTTAGCGGCTGCTCTGATTGCCTCATTTGCGGCAGCCATAACGAGGTCTGAGAGCATTTCTACATCCTCGGGATCAACAACTTCCGGTGAAATCTCAACCTTTGTGAGTTCCATTTTGCCTGTTACTGTAACCTTAACTGCACCGCCGCCGGCTGTTGCCTCATACTCTTTTGTTTCGAGTTCCTTTGATGCGGCCTCCATATCATCCTGAAGTTTCTGAGCCTGACGGGCAAGCTGCTGAATGTTGTTTGCTCCGCCGCTGCCGTAACCCTTTGGTAATCTTGCTTTCATAATTTTATCTTCCTTTCGGTTATTCTTGTGTTATTATTACATCGCTTCCCTGCAAGCTTTCAATAAGCTTGTCAACGGGATCGGTTTTTTCTTCTTGTTTTGCACTCGGTCTTTTATACGGACCAAGATTATAGTGCTGACCTGTTGTTTCTAAAATAAGCTGACGGATTTCCTGTCGTCTTTCGTTATTTTTGAGAAGTTCAAAAGCCATTTCATTATCTGTGTCAATCAGCAAATATTTTCCGCTCGTGTAAGCGGCAGAATTTGCAAATGCCGCCGCAATTGCCCTTGAAACAGGTTTCATATTGTTGACTACCTCTGCCCAATCGGGAAAAGGCTGTGCGTTATTATAGATCGCATCAAGGTCAACGCTCGGTCTTTGAGCTGTTTTCTTAGGCTTTTGCTGTGCAGAAACGGGTTGTTCCTGTATTGGCTGAACGGGCTGTTTCGGTGTCGGCACCTCAACAGGAGGCGTCGGAATTACCGGCTCGTCCTTTATTTTTTCCGAAACAGGTTTTGTTTCCTGCAACTTTTCGGGTTTGGAATTTTGAACCTCGGGTTTTGGAGTTTCACTCTGAACAGACTGCGGTACAGTTTGCATCTGTTCGGGAACATAGTTCACCTTTATTCCCTTTTTAACAGCCTTTTCAAGAGCGGTTACCCTTGCGGTCAAAGCCTCAATTGTACCGTCAAGCTCAGCCGATGACAGCTTTACAACTGCCATTTCAAGCTCTGTTCTGTCGCCTGTTCCCCTGCCCATATTCTGATATGCCTTTGAAAGCACATCCATATAATAAACAATGTCGGCAAGTGAGAGGTAATCCGACTGCGTTTGAGCCTGTTCAAACTCATCGTCAGCCATAATCACGATATCCCTCGGATTTTTTACCGACTTTATGAGCATAAGCGTTCTGAAATGCGAAAGCAATTCATCGCAAAGCCTTGCCATATCCTTGGACTCACCGTAAAGCCTGTCAACAATTTCAAGTGCCTTTGCTGTATTCTTATTGATTACACAGTTAGAAAGCTCAAAAAGATATGTCTTTCTCGCAAGTCCTGCGGCACTGCGAACAACATCTTCATCAATTTCCGAGCTGATTGCAATGCATCTGTCAAGAAGCGAAAGAGCATCTCGCAATGCACCGTCTGCAACAGATGCGGCAAGCATTGCGGCACTGTCGCTCAGTGTCACGCCCTCCTGATTTGCAACATAGAGCAGTCTGTCTGCTATTGCACGGGGTGGGATTCTGTGAAAATCAAAACGCTGACAGCGTGACAGAATTGTCTGCGGAAGCTTGTGGACCTCGGTAGTTGCCAGAATGAATATGACATGTTCGGGAGGTTCTTCAAGCGTTTTGAGCAAGGCATTGAACGCCTCGGTTGTGAGCATATGAACCTCATCAATGATGTAAACCCTGTATTTGCACTTTGCGGGCTTGAACTGAACCTCGTCAATAATCTGACGGATATCATCAATTTTTCTGTTGGATGCGGCATCCATTTCGACAATGTCGAGGATACTGCCGTCGTCAATTCCCTTGCAGATTTCACATTCACCGCAGGGATTTCCGTTTACGGGATGAAGGCAATTGACTGCCTTCGCAAGAATTTTTGCACAGGTAGTTTTGCCCGTACCTCTTGAACCCGTAAAAAGATATGCATGGTTAAGACGGTTGGTGCTGATTTCGTTTAAAAGAGTTGTGGTTATGTGTTCCTGTCCCGAAACATCGGCAAAGGTTTTCGGTCGCCACTTTCTATAGAGTACCTGATACAAAAATTCACCCCGCAATCAACAAAAAATGCAAGCCGTCAGCCGAAATAACGGCAATCGTACAAATGAGTGAACGACAGACTTACTGCATCGCATCGGCAATACTGCTTAATGCTGCTCGGTTCCCCGCCTGACATGATTCACAGACCCCAATCGTACAGGGCCTGCCGCTCACTTAATTGCACGCTTTTTGACTTCTTGCAATTCTGAACTAAATTATTCATTTCTTTGTTCGTAAAAAGAAATATATTGTACAAAAGAACACCATTGCAAGACAAGCTGATTGTTCAGTCTGCTTTACAACGAGCTTATTATACCATAACCGATTAATAAAATCAATAGGTTTTGGTTATTTTTATTGTTTGCAGTCGCAGAAAGATATCGTCTGCTTTGCAACGGCAAACCTTGTTCACCGTTGCAAATGAATACACATTTTTGATTAAATCATAAGTTATGTGAATAAACAAAATCTTACATCAATGCGGGCGTCCAATGAACGCCCACAGCATAGACTGCATAAACACTTGCAATTTTGCACTCGGGCATAATATGCTGTTTATTATGCAATCTATCTTCACGAATTAGGAACGGCGGCTCGCCGTCATTTTTTAATTTGCTAAGATTTCCCTTGCAACGAATACACCGCCGGCGCTGGCATGAGAAAGTGAATGTGTAACGCCGCTGCCGTCACCGATGATATAAAGTCCCTTGTGTGGCGACTCGAGATGCTCGTCAACATCAACTTCCATATTATAGAACTTAACCTCAACACCGTAGAGAAGTGTGTCATCGTTGGCTGTGCCGGGGGCAATTTTGTCAAGAGCATAAATCATTTCGATAATACCGTCAAGGATTCTCTTTGGAAGCACAAGACTCAAATCGCCCGGTGTTGCATCAAGAGTCGGAACAACAAGTCCTTCTTTGATTCTGTTCGGATTGCTTCGGCGACCTCGAATCAAATCACCGAAACGCTGAACAATTACACCTCCGCCAAGCATATTGCTAAGACGGGCAATGCTTTCACCATAACCGTTGCTGTCCTTGAAAGGCTCTGAAAAATGCTTGCTGACGAGGAGTGCAAAGTTCGTGTTCTCTGTCTGCTTTGCCTTGTCCTCATAGCTGTGACCGTTTACTGTGATAATGCCGTTTGTGTTTTCGTTTACAACGCAACCCTTCGGATTCATGCAGAATGTACGCACATTGTCCTCGAACTGTTCTGTGCGGTAAACAATCTTGCTTTCGTAGAGTTCGTCTGTGAGGTGTGAAAAGATTGCGGCAGGGAGCTCCACACGAACACCGATGTCAACACGGTTCGACTTTGTGGGAATATTAAGGTTATGACAAACATGTTCCATCCACTTGCTGCCGCTTCTGCCGACTGAAACAATGCACTTTTTACACTCATATTTTTCATCGGCTGTGTCAACAAGATAACCTTCCTTATCATTGCCGTTCTTGAGTTCAACATTTTCAACAGGTGTATCAAAGTAGAAATCAACCTTGTTTTCAAGGTAATCATAAAGATTTTTAAGCACAATATAGTTGATGTCCGTACCGAGATGACGGACTGATGCGTCAAGAAGATTAAGCTTATTCTGTAAACAAAGTTTCTTAAAGCTTGTGCCAGCTGTGGAATAAAGCTTTGTACCCTCTCCGCCGAACTTCATATTGATTTTGTCAACATATTCCATAAGCTCAATAGCTTTTTTCTTGCCGATATATTCGTAGAGCGTGCCTCCGAAATCGTTTGTTATGTTGTACTTACCGTCCGAAAACGCACCCGCACCGCCGAAACCGCTCATAATGGAACAGGTTTTGCATGAAATGCACTTTTTAACTTTGTCACCGTCAATCGGACATTTTCTCTTTTCAAGAAGATGACCTTTTTCAAATACGGCAACCTTTATTTCAGAGTTGTTTGTTACAAGCTCATATGCAGAAAATATTCCACCCGGACCTGCTCCTACAATAATAACATCGTACTTTTTCATTATCATTTTCTCCTTTATTTGTTGTGGGTAACATTTAAGGGCAATAAAAAAAACCGCCAAAACATGATACTATGCCCCTTAACGGGGATTATAGTAAACTGTTTAAGGCAGTTTGTAGATACACCCGTCCGTATTACGGGCTTATACAATCCAACTTCTGCACACGGCAGAAAATCGTTCTGATAAAAGTCATCAAAACCTTGGTTATTGTAACAAATAACATCACAATTGTCAACAAAAAAACGCAAAAATTTAAAATCTGTTATTTTTCCTTTATCGCATAAAAACTACACAATAATTATGCTTGCCGACAAATGCATAAATATTATTCAATCTTTTCGGCAACCTCGCCAAGACGCTTGTAGATGCTGTTTTCGGGAACATAACCTCTTACAAACGAAAGCGGATAGATGTTGGTGTTTCTGCCGATTACCGAACCGGGGTTAAGAACGCTGTTGCAACCTACCTCTACATGGTCACCGAGCATTGCACCGAACTTTTTAACATTTGTGTCAACCTTATCGCCGTCGCAAAGAACGGTTACAAGGCTCTTGTCACTCTTGAGGTTTGATGTGATTACACCTGCGCCTGTGTGTGACTTGTAGCCGAGAATACTGTCACCAATGTAGTTATAGTGCGGAGTCTGAACACCGTCAAAAAGAATTGAATTTTTAAGCTCTGTTGAGTTGCCTACAACTGCACCTTTGCCGACAATTGCATTGCCTCTGATAAAAGCACACTGTCTGATTTCGGCATCTTCGCAGATAATGAGCGGTCCGCCGAGATATGCGGAGTCAAAAACCTTTGCACTTTTTGCAACCCACACATTTTCTCCCCTCTGCTCGTAGATTTCGGGATCAAGAGTTTTTCCGAGTTCAATAATAAATTCGCTGATTTTCGGAAGAGCCTCCCACGGATAATCAACGGTTTCAAGCAAGGGCTTTGCAATAGTCCTGCTGTAATCAAACAGATTTTTTGCCAATAATTTTTCGTTTTCCATTTTTAAAATTTACTCCCAATATATATTATTCTTTTAAAGAATTTTACAGTTTTATACCTCAACAAAGAACAGCCAGTAACCGCTTGCGTCCTTTCCTGCAACAAACTCAACTCCTCCGCTTATGTACTTTGAAAATACATAGCTTTTGCCGTTCTGAGGATTTGTCACGGTGGCACAACTGCCCTCATGAATCCAATGCTCGTTGAAAACATTAATTCCCTTGATGAGAAAAGCCTCTTTTGAGGTTTTGCCGACAAATCTGTAATTTTTCATAAAATCAGCCTTCTTTAACCTTTTGCGGTGACAGCCTGTTGTCAAGACCTGTCTTTTTAAACACAAGCACAACGACAACGGCACAAATCACGCCGAGTAACATTCCGCAGAGAACATCTGACGGATAATGAACATAGTTATAAAGTCTTGAGAATACAATCAAAAGCGCAAGTACAAGTGCAGGAATTCCGAATCGTTTGTCCTTGATAAGCATAACGGTTGCCGCCGCAAGTGACGAACAGCTGTGTCCCGACGGAAAGCTGCTGCCTGACGGAATGGCTATGTTAAGCCCAAAGTCGGGATTCAACTCAGACGGTCTTGCTGAATAATCGATATTCACCATAAACGGCCGTGGTCGGTTTATAAGATTTTTTATTCCGATTTCACCGACAAGAAAGCCGATTGCCATTGCAACAAGCATCATAACTCCCATTGAGCGAGTTTTTTTAAAAATTATAAACACAATGCCGACTGCAATCCAGAAAAGCCCCATTTCACCCATATAGCTGAAAAAAGCCATAATCGGATCAAGAAAAGAGCATTTAAATGTGTTCTGAATAAATTCAAGAACCGAGGTGTCAAATGATTGAATCATATCAAAGAATGACATATCATTTTCCTTTCATAATATCATTATAACAACCAAAAAACAGAATGTCAAATTAAATAAATTTTAAGTTATTCACATTCATATTTTGCAAGTTTAGCATAAAGTGCTTCGTCAACAACAGCCTCAACCGAAAGTCCTTCGGCAACATATTCTTCATAAATGAGAGTGCCTTTGTTGCGGATTTCGTTTGCAAGACCTGCCTGTGCAAACGGCAGAAGAATTTTTACTCTTTTCATTCTGACGGGAAGATTGTTCTCAATTGCATTAAGAAGTTCGTCTATGCCCGTGCCGTTCTTTGCGCTTATGCGAACACAGGCTTTGAAGTCCTGTGCAAGCATAGTTTCATCAAGCAAATCGCACTTGTTGAGAACGGTTATAATCGGTGTGTCACCGCAGCCGAGGGATTCAAGCAAGTCGGTTGTAACCTGCATATGTGTTCTTGCCTCGTCACTTGATGCGTCGCATACATTTAGAATAATATCCGACTGTGCCGCCTCTTCAAGGGTTGAGCGGAATGCTTCCACAAGGTGGTGCGGAAGTCTGCGAACAAGTCCTACCGTGTCAATCATCATAACGGTTACACCGCTCGGAAGCTTCAACGCTCTTGATGTGGGATCAAGCGTTGCAAAAAGCTTGTCCTGTGCAAGCACACCTGCGTCCGTAAGGTAGTTCATAAGAGTTGACTTGCCTGCGTTTGTGTAGCCTACAATCGCACAGGTTATTACACCGTCTTTTTTTCTGCGTGAACGCAACATCTGACGATGCTTTTCAAGGTCGGAAAGCTCTTCTTTCAGGCTTTCAATTCTTCTGCGGATATGTCGTCTGTCGGTTTCAAGTTTTGTTTCACCCGGACCTCTTGTACCGATACCGCCGCCGAGTCTTGACATTGCGATACCCTTGCCCGTAAGTCTTGGGAGCATATATTTAAGCTGTGCAAGCTCAACCTGAAGCTTACCCTCTTTTGATCTTGCTCTCTGGGCAAAAATATCGAGAATAAGCGTTGTTCGGTCAATTACTCTGACATCTGTTTCAGCCTCGATATTTTTAATCTGTGTCGGAGAAAGCTCGCTGTCGAACACAAGCAAATCTATCTCCTGCGATTCGCAGATTTCGGCAATCTCGGCAAGCTTGCCTGTGCCGACAAAAGTACCCTTTTCAATTTTTTGCAGGTTCTGTGTTACCGACAAAACGGGATCTGCTCCCGCACTTTTTACAAGTTCAAAAAGTTCGTCAAGTGACGCCTGTGCGTCATATTCGCCCGTGTCAACACTGACGAGCAATGCACGGGTAATTTTTTCTTCGTTACTTTTAAGCTCCATAAAATCCTCACTTGAAGTTATTTATTCATACTTTTGTCAAAACAGGTTTTCATATCCTCATCCGTGATTTTTCTGATAGGCTTGCACGGATTTCCCACTGCTACGCAGTCGGACGGAATATCCTTTACAACAACGCTTCCGCCGCCGATTACAACATTACTTCCGATTGTGACGCCCGGCATAACCTGAACTCCTCCGCCAATCCACACATTGTCACCAACGGTAATCGGATAGGCATATTCAAAGCCTGCGTTTCTTCTCGGATAATCAACAGGATGACCTGCCGTGTAAAATCCGCAGTTTGGTGCAATAAAAACATTGTCGCCGAATTTCACCTTTGCACAGTCGAGAATCACCATATTGTGGTTTGAATAAAAATTTTCACCAAGTTCGATATTGTAGCCGTAGTCGCACCAGAACGGAGCGGTAATGTAGAAATTTTCCTTTGTACTGCCGACAATTTTCTTTATAAGAATTTTTTGAATCTCTTCATCTTCAAACGGAAGATTGTTGTACTCTCTGCAAAGATTTTTAACCGAACAGCGTTCATTGCGAAGCTGTTTGTCGCCCATTGGATTATACATCTGCGAATTAAGCATTTTTTCTTTTTCAGTCATAATTTTCTCCGTTAATAAATCACATAACAAAATTTACATAACAACGCTTATTATATTATAATCTCACCTTCAATACAAGTAAATCCAAAAATTAATTTACTTTTCAACTGAGAACAAAATTCAATTTTAAAATTCATAGGGAGGATAATGGGACAGCGGTCTTTTGTATAATATAGTTACATTGAAAATATCAATGAAATTTGCAGAAAAAACGATTGAATTATGAGATTCCGTTTTGATTTGAGGAGGAATTATTATGGAAGAAAAAAGAAAAACCGTCACATCAACCGAAGTAAAACGCAGATACAATCAAAAAGTTTACAGTCAAATTTCATTTTCCGCCCCAAAGGAGCTTGTTGAGGAATTCAGAGAGATATGCAGAAATGTCGGAATTTCACAGGCAAGTGTTTTCAAAAAGTTTGTCGCCGATTTTGTTGAAAAGTACAGATAAAATCAAAACCACTCGTTGAACGGATTGTTGCAGTCTGCGGAAAAGCCCGAAATTCAAGCTGACCGAATTTCAGGCTTTTTATTTTTGGATTTTTTAAATTTTTTCAACCTGCTGTTTCAATTTGCAAAAAATTTTAAGAATATATATTCAAAGAAATAAAATTGTGGTATAATGATGAAGAGTATATACAAGGTATGTACAGGCAACACAGGTTGTCTATAATTAAGGAAGTGGCAAAATGAAAAAACTATTTACTATTATTGTGTGCAAGGTTCTGAAATTTGTCGGAGGATTGCTCGGCAAGGGCAGCAGTCTGCCGGGACAGATTGCGCTTAAACTCTGCCCTGATATTCTCGGACGAATTGAGTTGCCGAAATATATTGTTGCCGTAACAGGCAGTAACGGCAAAACATCTACCGTTGAGATGATTGCACATATTCTTTGTGAAAGCGGCAAAAAGGTTGCCTGGAACAAAGAGGGTTCTAACCAGATTGAGGGTGTTACAACTCTTATTCTCGGCAGCTGTACTCTTTCGGGAAAGGTTAAATCGGACATTCTTCTTATTGAAAGTGACGAACGCTTTGCAAAATATACATTCAAATACATCACACCTACTCACTATGTTATCACAAACCTTTACCGTGACCAGCTCACACGAAACGGTCATCCGGAATGGGTTTACAATGCCGTAAAGGATAGTATTCATCCCGAAACTCAGCTTATTCTTAATGCCGACGATCCGCTTGTTTCGTGCTTTGGCTACGGCAGGGATAATGTTGTGTGGTTCGGTGCAGGCAATCTTCCGACCGATACAAAGGAGTTTGTCGGTGTTTATAATGACGGCGCATATTGCCCTCACTGCAAATCTCCTATGACATATTCAAGCTATCACTACGACCACATAGGCAACTATGAATGCCCTAACTGCGGTCTTAAAAGACAGGATACAAGCTACACAGTTACATCTGCCGATCTTGAAAAAGGCGAAATTACAATCAACAATAAGTACAAGATTGAACTTACGCTCAAATCGCTTTATAATGTTTACAATTTGCTTGCGGCATTTACCGTTGCGTCAATCACAGGTGTTGACGGCAACACAATTGCAAAGAGCCTGAGCAATTATGTTCTTAAAAACTTCCGTGTTGTAACATTCACGCTCGGAAACAGAAAGGGTACGCTTGTTACATCAAAACATGAAAACAGCATTTCGTACAATCAGTCACTCAAGCTTGCCGCATCCGACAAGGATAAGTGCGATGTTTTGATTATTGTTGACGCAGTCAGCAGAAAGTATTTTACAAGCGATGTTTCATGGCTTTGGGACATCAACTTTGACCTTCTCAAAAGCGACAATGTAAAGAACATTGTGCTTGCAGGAACATATTGCAACGACCTTGCAACAAGATTTTCTTTCTCAAAAGTTGACAGAAACAAAATCAAGGTTATCAAGGACATTGAAGAAGCCGTTGATTATCTTGACAATGACCGCAAAGAAAAGATTTATGTAATTACCTGTTTCTCAGACAAGGGAAAATTTCTTGAAAAGGTAAAGGTGGACTGATTATGAAAATTCTTCATTTGTATCACGATATAATGAACCTGTACGGAGAATATGCCAATGTTTCTGCGCTTGAAAGAATGCTTGAAAAGAGCGATGTAAAATTTACAACCGACAGGCTTACCCTGTTTGACAATGCCGACCTGGGCGATTACGATTTTATCTACATCGGTTCTGGTACAGAAAAAAATCAGAAGCTTGTTTTGCAGGATTTTAAAAAGTACAAGGATTTTCTTGTTGAATACATCAACAGCGGCAAGGTAATTCTTATGACGGGCAACTCGTTTGAAATGCTTGGAAAAACAATTACAGACTCTGACGGCAAGGTTTATGACGGACTCGGAATTTATGATTTTACAGTTACCGAGCAGAACAAACGCAGAATTACAGGCGATATTGTTTATACATCTGACATTCTCACAAAACCGATTGTCGGCTTTGTAAACAAGTGCAGTGAAATTAAAGGTATTGAAAATCATCTTTTCACTGTTAAACACGGACTCGGTGACTACGAAAACGCAAAAGCAGAGGGCTTGAAGGACAAGAACCTTTTTGCTACTCATGTTACAGGTCCTATTATGATTAAAAATCCGCATTTTCTTGAATACATTGCTTTGCAGATTTCAAAAAATACGGATGGCTTCAAGCCGTGTACGGATTACCTTGACTACGAAAGAGCGGGCTACGAAATTACTCTCGGCGAACTCACAAAAAGATTTGAGGAGTAAGTTTTAATGAACAACGACAATCTTCTTCAGCTTGAGGGAGCAATTGAAAGCGTGGTTTTCCGAAACGATGAAAACGGCTACACGGTAATTGAGCTTGCTGACGGTGACGATTATTTGACCGCTGTCGGAATTATGCCACAGGTGTCGTCGGGTGATGTTGTAAAGCTTACCGGCAAATATACAAATCATCCGAGCTACGGCAGACAGTTTGCCGTGCAGATTTGCGAAATCAGCAGACCTACCGAGGCGGCTGACATTCTGCGTTATCTGTCATCCGGAGCTATCAAGGGAATCGGCACTCAAACCGCACAAAGGCTTGTAAAGGAATTTGGCGAGGCAACGCTTGATGTGCTTGAAAATCAGCCCGAAAGAGTTGCAATGCTGAAAGGAATTTCTTCGCAAAAAGCCGAGGATTTTTCAAAGCAGTTAAAGCAGAACACAGGCGTGCGAACACTCATGCTTTTTCTCGGCGAGTACGGAATTTCAAACACCGCATCGGTCAAAATTTTCAACGCTTACGGTCCGAGCTGTGTCGATTTAATCAAGAAAAATCCGTACATTCTCTGTCAGGGTGATTTTGGGGTATCGTTTGAGAGTGCAGATTTTATTGCTAAAAAAGAAAAATTAGAACCCGATTCAAATGTCCGTATGCGTGCAGGAATCGTACACATTCTTCATCACAACGAGCGAAACGGTCACACCTGTCTGCCAAAGGAAAAGCTGCTGAAGGTTTCAACCGATTTTCTCGGAATTGACGGTGAAAAGGTTTCGGAGTGCATGGAAGAAATGCTGTTTGACCGTTCGCTTATTGAAGATAAGATTGACGGTAAAAAATTTGTGTTCCCACCCAATGTTCACCTCTGCGAAATGTACATAGCATCAAGAATAAAAATGTTGCTTAAATTTCCGTCAGAGAAAATTAAAAACATTGACAAGGCGATTGAAAAATGTGAAAAAGAGGACGGAATCGAATATGCCGATTTGCAAAAGAAAGCAATCACTATGGCACTTACCGAGGGCATGCTCGTTCTGACAGGCGGTCCCGGTACAGGAAAAACGACAACCCTCAATGCTATAATAAAAATAATGAAAGCAAACGGCAAAACTGTTTTGCTTTCTGCCCCCACAGGCAGAGCGGCTCAACGAATGAGTGAGCTCACGGGCGATGAGGCAAAAACTCTGCACAGACTGCTTGAGGTCAGCTGGGATAAACATGACAACCCCGTTTTCAACAAGAACGAACGCAATCAGCTGAAATGCGACGCATTGATTGTTGACGAGGTTTCAATGGTGGACACATTCATTATGGAAAGCGTTATGAGAGCGCTTTCCACAGGCTGCAGACTTATTCTTGTAGGCGACTCCGACCAGCTCCCCTCCGTAGGTCCGGGTAATGTGCTCGGCGATCTTATCGAAAGCGGACTTATTCCCGTTGTACGGTTGAATGAAATTTTCCGTCAGGCACAGCAGAGCCTTATTGTCACAAACGCACATAAGATTGTGAACGGTGAAATACCCATTCTTAATTCCGCCGACAAGGACTTTTTCTTTCTTCAAAGGAACAATAAATCAGAAGTTTCAGCGGTAATAGCTGACCTTTGTGCAAATCGTCTGCCAAAGGCATACGGATATTCTCCGTTTGAAAACATTCAGGTGCTTGCTCCGTCCAAAAAAGGTGAACTCGGAACTGCCGAGCTTAACCACAAATTGCAGGCGGCGCTAAATCCGAAGGCTGACGATAAGGCGGAAATCACAATCGGTTCAAAAACCTTTCGTACAGGCGACAAGGTTATGCAGATAAAAAACAACTATGATATTCGCTGGTTTCGTGAAAACGGCGAAACGGGCGAAGGGATTTTCAACGGTGACATAGGAATCATCACAAGGATTGACAGAAAGACAAAATCGCTTGTCGTTAAATTTTTTGACAAGATTGCAAGATACACCTTTGAATTTGCGGGCGACCTTGATTTTGCCTACGCAATCACGGTGCATAAAAGTCAGGGCAATGAATTTGACGCAGTTATTATACCGATGTTTTCGGGACCTCCTCAGCTTTACTACAGAAATCTGCTCTACACCGCTGTTACAAGGGCGAAGAAAACGCTTGTGCTTGTCGGCAATCCGTCAACCGTTGAATATATGGTAAACAATAACCGCCGTACAAAAAGGTACAGCGGTCTTAAAGAATTTTTACTGAGAGATGACACACTTTATTAAGAAAGTTTTCGGCACGATAAAAGGATTTTTCTTTACGGTTCGTTGTCCGTACTGCGGAAGGGTTATTGAACCGAACAAAAACTGTTGTGACAAATGCAAAAAAGAATTTCCCGAAATGCCGCTTGTACGATATGCAACGGGTGGGTACATCTGCACCTCTCCTTTCCCCTATGACGGAATTTTTCGCAGGGCAGTTCTTAACTTTAAATTTCACAACTGCGGTGCATATGCCGAATTGCTTTCACACGAAATGGTTCGTTCAATAAAAGATGTTTACCGTGACAGGGAATTTGACCTTGTCACCTGTGTGCCGATGCACAATGATACTCTCAGAGAGCGTGGATACAATCAAGCTGAGTTGCTCGCAAAGGAATGTGCAAGGCTTCTCGGCATTGAGTATGCCGACCTGCTTGCCAAAACAAAGAAAAATAAAACCCAGCACAGCATAAAAGCGGCTGAAAGGGCAAAAAATGTTATAGGCGTTTACTCGCCGATTAACAAGAATTTAATCAAAGGCAAGCGAATACTGATTATTGACGACATTATTACAACAGGCAGTACGCTTGGCGAATGTGCAAGAATACTTAACAAGTGCAAATGCGGCGAGATTTGTTGCTGTACGCTTTGCACATCTCTGCTGATATAGCATTGGAGTGATTAAAATGGATATAGCTGTTGATCTCGGTTCTGACAGAACAAGAGTTTTTATTGAAAATAAAGGAATAGTGCTTGATGAGGCAAGCGTTGTTGCGTTTGATGTTGATACCTACGACATTGTCGGCGTCGGCAACGAGGCTTATAAGATGATTGGCAAAACACCTGCGGGCATACGAGCAATGCACCCGATTGATGACGGTGTTATTTCACGCTCTGAACTTGTTGAGGATATGGTTTCAATTCTTATAAAAGAGGTCAGTCCGTCAAAGGTGACTATGCCGAGGGTTGTTGCATCAATTCCGAGTGAGGTTACCGAGGTTGAAAAAAGAGCTGTTGTAAACGCAGTAAGCTCAATCGGTGTTCGCAAGGTGTATCTTATTGAAGCACCAAAAGCGGCGGCAATGGGCTGTTCGCTCGACATAACAAGTCCTCACGGCATTCTAATTGCAGATGTCGGCAGCGGTACGGCAGATATTGCCGTGCTTTCTCTCGGCGGAATTTCGGTTTCCAAGTGCATAAAGTCGGCAGGCTGTGCAATGGACGAAGAAATCGTTAAATACATCAGAAAAGAGCATAACCTGATTATCGGCACAAACATGGCAGAGGCCTGCAAAAAGGCTGTTGGCTGTGTAAAAATTCCGAAAGAGCCTAAGCTTTTCAGAGTTAAAGGCAGAGATGCCGTAAGTGGTCTGCCTAAATTTATTGATGTTGGCTATGCCGAAATCAAGCCTGTAATCGAGGATATTGCGCTTAACATTATAAGAGCAATTAAAGATGTGCTTGAACAGACTCCGCCCGAGCTTGTCGGTGACATCTACACTGACGGTATAATTTTGACAGGCGGTCTTGCCAAGCTGACGGGATTTGCAAGGCTTCTCAGCGAATCCACAAAGCTGAAAGTAAGAGTTCACAAAGCCGCCGCTGACTGCGTTATCAACGGCTGCGGCAAGGCAATCGAATATATTGACCATCCCGAAAAAATACAGCCGGGTGCAGTCAACCCGCTTATAGAGGCATTTTAATTATAATTTTAAACATTTTATCCGCAGATTTTACCGTCTGCGGATTTTTTGTAACATGGTATTGTAAAATCCGAAAATATGATTTTACAGTTGTCTTTGTTCCGTTTCAGTACCGTACTTTTTTTCTTCTTTTTTACATAAAAATCTCCCCTTAAAGCATTCACTGAAAACCATGTTTTTCAAGAGTCTGCTTTAAGGGGATTATATCAGTTAACAATTGTTCTCCGCTTTTGTTTTATAGTTCATTATTCTTTCAAGAAATATCTGTACTTTTTCTTTGGCTATCTCTCCGCTGTTTTCAATTTCGGTATCGCCAATGTAAAACTTGTGTTCAGCGGATTTTTTCAAAATATCAAGCAATTTTTTCTGTTCATCCGCTTTGTTAATGAAAACGGACACGGCACAATCACAGGCTATGGAAAATTCTGCCGGTGTTTTTGAAGCAAGTGCGTCGTAAAACCTTTCTTTTACGCTTTCAAATTTATTTTCCGTGTCAATCGGCAAAAGCTTTGTAATCATCTTCCAGGTATTCCACGCAAGAAAGCCGTTGCAGTTGTCAAGACCTTTGGCAACAAATTCAAAGAACGGATAGACAAGTTTCGGATTTACTTCGCAAATATACTCAAGAACCTGTTCCGCCCAGTGAGCATTTGCGTAATCATCGTCAAGAAAAATCTCAATAAGCAAAGGAACAGTCAGAATTTCTTTGCTTGCAAGCTGTGCATAATATTCTTTTTCAAGCCGTTGTTCAAATTCCTGAAAAATCTGCTCTGTTTTCATAAATTCCCGTCCATAAATTCACTTAAATTTCGGTTTATTACTCCTAATATAATACTGTATATTACATTCTTTTTCAAGTAAAATCATATTAAAAGTAACATTCCCCCCGAATTTTATCGGAGGGAATGCTTTACTGTTAGCAGAATATTAAGAAAAGGTTGTTCTGTAGTTCTGTTATTCTGAATAGCTTACCCAGACACCGCCGGACTTTGAACCCGGATTTGCACGGAAACAGTTCTTACCGTCAGCAACTGTCAAGTCGTTTGTCTGTGTTTTCCATGTTGATTCTGTGTCCTTAAAGAGGAAACAGTTTGCACCGGGGCTGAGCGGTGTGTCAAAATCGTAGTACCAGATATCTGTACCTGCAATCTTATTCATGTGAGCTGCTGCGTTGCCGAGTCCGCTCTCTGCCCAACCGTAGATATAAACATCAGCATAGTGTGCCTTTGAGTTATCAAAGTAAACTCTTGAAAGTGTGAACGCAGGCTTCTGCTCCGGAACATACGGAGCTGTTGAAACAGCTTCGTCATTGCTGAGTGAGATGCAGTTGTTTGTCTTTGAAACTGTTGCATTCCAGCAATTGTAAACATTACCGTCATCACCGCCTACAGGCTTTTCGTCAACCTCTGAAAGAGAACGATAAACACTGACATTTGAAACTGTTGCAGGAACTTCAACTGTGTAAACATTCGGGTAAGCATCTGTATCCTGCTCAAACTGATAGCTTGCACCTGTGTCAAGGTCATAAGCAAAGAGCGAAACACCGTCAGATGTCATCCAGCCAAGCTTAGTCTTGAAGTAAAGAGTGTATGTGTCAGCAGGCTTTGTTGTAGGTTCTGCTGTTGTAGGCTGTGCAGTCGGTTTTACGGTTGTAGGCTCAGCGGTAGTCGGCTCAGGTGTTGTAGGCTGTTCTGCCTGATAAACATCACCCGTGCGGCCCCAGTCTTTGAGCTGAACAACGTACTTCTGAATCAATGTTGCGTCAACAACAGAGATTGTATTATCCCCATTAACATCAGCAAGAATCTGCTTGTCAGCCGAAAGTGTTTCAAGCTGAACGACATGTTTCTGAACGAGTGTAGCGTCAACGACTGTAATGTCACCGTCACCGTTTACATCACCGTAAACAGCATTGCCCGAAGGCTCTGTTGCGGGCTGTGCGGTTGTAGGCTGAGTTGACGGAACAGGCTTTGTTGTCGGTTCTGCTGCAGAACCCTTTGTAACATCAGTAGCCTCAATCTCAACCTTTGTAGGTGTAAGAGTTGTATCCTCCCATGTACCTGCCTTTGTAAGCGAGAATGCTTTTGATGAACCGTTGAGGCTGATAGGTGTATCTGTTCTGCCCGGATACTGCTCGCCGCCTTTTTCAGAGATGATTACTCTTGTGTTGGCTGAAGTTGAAAGGTCAAAATCCGACGGAGCCTGATTTTCATCATCTTCATCAGCTGAAATACTTGATGACTTCGGAACTTCGTAGTAATAGTAACCTGTTGCAGGATCAAGAGTCATTGCTTCGCCGGGCCAGTTTGCATTCTTGTAAACAGTACCCTTGTTTGTGGTTTCATCATAGATGTAAACCTGGTAAGGTGCTGACCACCCCTTCTGGGTAGCAGGGTTGAAGAATACATACACTCCCGATTCCTGAGCGGTACTCTTTGTGTACTTATAAACCATTGAAGAGGTCTTTACACCGTCAGTTGCCGTAACTGTGAGGGTGATTGTTTCACCCGGCTTATAATCTGAACCGATACGGATTGATGTTGTACCTGTAAACTTAACAGGAGTTGAATCATCAAGACAGTAAGTACCCGATGTTGCGTTTTCAAGACCGAGTGTAAGGGTCATTGTGTCGCCCCTGAACGAACCGCTTTCAACAGAGTTTATTGCCTTCGGGGTTGTTGTACCGTTGTAAACAACAGCAACACCCGTCTTGCCGATTGAACCTGTGAGAACGCCGTTTGCAACAGTAAACTCAGCACCTGAAACCGTATCAGTATATTTGCCGTCTGCAAGACCTGTGCCCGAAATGCTTACGCTTGCGTTTGTACCTTTACAATTTGAAAGAACGATACCGCTTGTGCCTCTTGCAACATAAGCAATGTCGCCTGAAGAACCGAGCTTTTCAGACTGACCTACAAAGAGGTTGTGGAACTTGTTAATTTCGGAAACAGCTGTGCTCTTGTAAGTTGTATCTGTTGAAACACCGCCCATGAGAGCTGTGCCCGGACGAGCAAAGAAGAGAGCTGTTGAATCTTTTCTTGACGCAACGATTGCCCATGCCTTTACAACATTTTCATCCGAAATACCGGCAGTGTTTGAGAATCCCGATGAACCCGAGCTGCCCTCGTATGTATCGTGGCTTTCTGCCCAGAGAACTGCATTTGACGCTGCAACACCTGATTTGTATTTCGCATTGGTAGCTGTGCTTGCCTTACCCCTTGTGACATTGTAAAGCACTGCGTCACCCGTTCTGTTGTCAGTAACATTGATATACTTGGTGTATGAGGAGTAGCTTCTGTCTGCACCGCAGTTGTTAAGAATTTCACCGTAGATGTAGAGGTCATCGCCTGTTTTCTGTGTGTAGTAAGAAGAAGCCGAGGTTGTAATATTCTTCCAGTAATCAGACGCATACTCGCCGTCATCCTCAGTTTCAATATGCTTTGCTGCATCAAAACGGAAGCCGTCAACGCCGCAGTCGATGCATTCCTTGAGGAGATTGATAATGTAGGTCTGAACGGCAGTATCGTTTGTTACAAGGTCAGGACACTTTGAAACATGACCCTGAACAACTGCCTGAACCGAACTGTCGTTTGCATCGCCTTTGTATGTACGGGTGTAGGTTCTTCTTTTCTTATAGAACTCAGGCTCGTACTTTTTAACCTGATTGCTCACAGAATCCGGCCTAGTTTCATCGGCATTTGCAATATGGTTTGAAACGATATCGCAGATGATTTTGATGCCGTATTTGTCAGCCTCATCACAAAGTGATTTAAGATCGTCCTTTGTGCCGAGCCATGACTGCTCTGCAATATGGAAGCTGATCGGCTGATAGAGCTTCCACCACTGACCTGTTACATCGCCTGAGGTTGAATAGTCCTTTGGCTGCTGAACGGGAGAAGTCTGAACTGTTGTGTATCCTGCCGCTGCAATTGCGGGAAGGTTTTCTTTGATTGTATTGTAAGACCAGTTGAATGCGTGAAGCATAACACCGTCGCCGACCTTATCACGAAGGGTACTGTCGGCAGATGCAGTCTGTGCGGAATCAACCTCGGCAGCATTTACGGAGGTAATTGCCGCAAAAGAAGATGTCAGAAGCGCAGACGCAACAACAAGACTTGCAATCTTTTTTGCTTTCTTCATAGGGAAAACATCCTTTCATAAAATTTTCGATTTCATTATAACAAATTTCACCAAAAAAGTATATACTTTATGTTACAAATTCGAGGGCTGTTTTTTGTGCAGATTACACGGTTGTAAAATTTTTTTAACAATAATTTTGCACCAAAAAGCATTATATTTAACCTTTTCTGACTCTGTATGAATTTTACTTCTTTAAAAGAATATTAGTGATGTAAATTTGAATTTCTTTTTACACGATATTGATTGACATTTTTGTGCATTTAGAATATAATCAAAGAGCAGTTGTCCCCTGATGCTTATGTGACGGGTGACATTTCGGAAAATTTAAATTGTATTGCGTGCAATCGCTTTTAAGCGGTTAATAAGGATTTTATGTGAAGAAAAAGGACGGGGCGACACAGCCGTCTTATTTTTCTGTTCAAAAATTCTGAGCATCATGGTTATGTCTTTGCAGAAACGGCAGAGCGGACTGTGTTCGCCTGCATTTTTCAGGCTGACACAATCCGCTTTATTTTTTACGGATTTTACTGTTATCACAACGGAACAGGGGTGCATAAATGGAACAGACATCAAAGAAAACAATAGTTTCACTCAAGGATATTTTCATCAAATTTGACGGTGAGGTAATTCTTAACCACATCAACCTTGATATAAATGAAAAGGAATTTGTAACTATTCTCGGTCCGTCAGGCTGCGGTAAAACCACAACCCTGCGCATCATCGGCGGTTTTGTTGAACCCGACAGCGGCGATGTCATTTTCGGCGGCAAAAGAATTAACGGAACTCCTCCGAATAAAAGAAATGTAAACACGGTATTCCAGAAATATTCTTTGTTTCCCCACCTCAATGTTTTTGATAATGTGGCTTTCGGACTCAAGCTTAAAAAGATGCCGAAAGATGAAATAAAAAAGCGTGTAACCGATATGCTTGCAACCGTTGACCTCAAGGGTTATGAAAAGCGTTCCGTTGCAAAGCTTTCGGGCGGTCAGCAGCAGCGTGTTGCAATTGCAAGGGCGCTTGTGTGCGATCCCGAAATCATTCTGCTTGACGAGCCTCTCGGTGCTCTTGACCTTAAACTGCGTAAGAGTATGCAGCTTGAGCTTAAGGAAATCCAGCAGAAAACTCAGAAAACATTTATATATGTTACTCACGATCAGGAAGAGGCTCTGACCATGAGCGACCGTGTTGTTGTTATGAACAACGGTGTAATCGAGCAGATTGGTTCTCCCGAGGATATATACAACGAGCCTGTGAACGCATTTGTTGCAGACTTTATCGGTGAGGCAAATATTCTCAACGGAATTATGCTTGATGACTGCAGAATTCAAATTCTCGGCAAAGAGCTTGAATGTGTTGACAAGGGATTCGGCAGGAATACTCCTGTTGATGTTGTCATCCGTCCCGAGGATATTGAAGTTACCTCTCCCGAGGACGGTCAGCTTGTCGGAACTGTTGAGAACACAACCTTCAAGGGCGTTCACTATGAGATGAGCGTAAGATGTGGAAAGTGTGAAATTCTTATCCACTCCACCGAATCGGCTGAAATCCGAAGCAAAATCGGTATGAGGGTTATCCCGTTCAACATTCAGATTATGAACAAGCTTCTTCCGTTTTACGATAATGTTATTGAGACAACCGTTACATACTCGAATCAGAATGACAATTCCTTTGAATTTGAGCTTGAGGGCGAAACCGTTACCGTTCCCGATAAATACTATGAAGAAGGTACAAAGCTAAAAATCACTCTGCCGCCCGACGCTCTTTCGCTTGCAGGCGACGGCGTGGGCGATTTAAAGGATTTGTACATTGAATCCGTAGTTTACAAGGGTGAACACAACGAAATCATTCTTGAATCGGATGAAAGAAAGTGGCTTATGCTCAGCGATACGGACGAGCAGGTCGCAACCTATGTTCCGCTTTCATTCAACTTTTCAAAGGCTCGGTTTGAGGTAATCTCAGAGTTTTCGGAAAAGGAGGGCTGATAAATGAAATCACGCAAGCCCTCTATCCCCTACATAATCTGGATGGTTGTTTTCACAATGATTCCGATTATTATGATTGGCTTTACCGCCTTTACCGACAAGAACGGTAATTTTTCGTTTCAGGCATTTACAAATGCGTTTTACTACACAAACATTTTTGTAAAATCACTTTGGATTGCGCTTATTTCAACGGCAATCTGTCTTGTACTTGCATATCCGCTTGCATACCTTCTCACGAGAATGAAAGAATCAACCCAGAACACGCTCATTATGTTGCTTATGATTCCTATGTGGATGAACTTTCTGCTAAGAATCTACGCATGGGTAACGCTTTTGCAGGACAACGGTCCGATTGATATGATGCTTTCGCTTTTGGGTATTCATTCAACCTATATCGGCAACACGGGTGCGGTAATTCTCGGAATGGTGTATGAATATCTTCCGTTTATGGTTCTGCCGATTTACACCGTTATGAGCAAAATCGACAACGGTCTTATTGAGGCGGCGCAGGATCTCGGTTCAAACAACTTTACCGTATTCAGAAAGGTTGTCGCACCGCTCAGCGTTCCCGGAATTATTTCGGGTGTGACAATGGTATTTGTTCCGAGTGCAAGCACATTCCTGGTTGCACAGTATCTCGGCGGTCCGGATGACATTATGATTGGTGATGTCATTGAAAAAATATTCTGGACAGACCAAAACACGGGTTCCGCAATTTCATTGATACTAATGATTTTTATTTTCGTGTTCCTGATAATCATGAACTTGTTCGGTGATGAGGAGGCGATTGCATAATGAAAAAGAAAACAGGTATTCTTTCAAAAATTTACATTGCAATCCTGCTTATTTTCCTTTATTCGCCCATTGCCGTACTTATCTTCTATTCCTTCAACAACGGCAAAACTACCGTCTGGAAAGGATTTACATTCAAATGGTATGTACAGCTTTTTCGTGATGACAATATTATGAACGCATTGTGGAACACTGTTATTATTGCCGTTCTTGCATCTGTTTTTGCAACAATTCTCGGAACTGCCGCCGCAATCGGCATCAGCAATTTCAAGGGCAAAAAAAGAATGCTTATTCAGAATGCGTCAAACATTCCGATCATCAGCCCTGACATCGTAATGGGTGTTTCTCTCATGCTTTTGTTTACGACTCTCGGAGTTATCTTTAACTTTGAAATGGGATTTTTCACGGTTTTAATTTCGCACATATGCTTTTGTGTTCCGTTTGTTGTGCTTAATGTTATGCCGAGAATCAAACGAATGGATCAGAGCATTTACGATGCCGCCCTTGACCTTGGCTGTAACCAATGGCAGGCATTTTACAAGGTAATTATTCACGAGCTTATGCCGGGTATTTTCTCGGGTCTGCTCATGAGTTTTACATATTCTCTTGACGATTTCATCATAACATATTTCACAAGAGGTGCAAAATTCCAGAACCTCTCTATTGAAATTTACTCGATGACTCACAGGAGAATTTCACCGAAAATCAACGCTCTTTCCGCACTTCTTTTCCTTGCTGTACTCATTGTTATGGTTATTATTAATCTGCGTGACAGACACGAAGAAAAGGTGCAGAAAAAGAGAACTTGATTTTAAAAATTTTATTAAAGGGAGATTGAGAAATGAAAAGAATCATCAGCATTGTCCTTGCATCTGCAATGACGGCAACATGTGCGGCATGCCTTTCGGGCTGCGGCGGAGGTGCTTCGGCTGACTCAGCTGACGCAGGAGAAGTTAATGTTTACAACTGGGGCGAGTACATTTCAAACGGCGAAGATGACTCACTCGACATTATCAAGGAGTTTGAAAAACGCACCAACATCAAGGTAAACTACACAACCTATGAAACCAACGAAGAGCTTTACAATATGCTGAAAAACAGTAATGTAAGCTATGATGTTGTCATTCCGTCCGAATATATGATCAGCAGATTGATTAATGAGGATATGCTGTTGGAGCTTAACTTTGACAATATTCCTAACTACGACAATCTTATGGAGCGTTTCAAAAAGCTTGCCTGCGATCCCGAAGGTAAATATACCGTATGCTACAGTTGGGGCGTAACAGGTATGGTTTATGACAAAACAAAGGTTAAAACAAAGCCCGATTCATGGGACGCACTTTGGAACAAAGACCTTTCAGGTCAGATTCTTATGTTTAACAACAGCCGTGACGCAATGGCAATTGCAATGCAGCTTGAGGGCATTAATCCTGCTAACTGCACCAAGGCAGATGTTGACAAAGCCGCCGCTAAACTTAAAGAGCAGAAGCCTCTCCTTAAAAAATATGTAATGGATCAGGTATTTACCGAAATGGAAAACAGCCAGTCGGCAATTGCTCCGTACTACGCAGGCGACATTATGACAATGATTGATAACAACGAGGATCTTGACTACGCAATGCCAAAGGACGGCGCAAACCTTTTCTATGACGCAATGTGTATTCCGAAATGCAGTAAGAACAAGGAAAATGCTGAGAAGTTCATCAACTTTATGCAGGACCCGGAAATTGCCGCCGCTAACTTTGAATATCTCAACTATGCAACACCCAATCAGGTTGCATATGACGATTACATTGATGAAGACGCAAAGAAAAACGAATTCATCTTCCCGAGTGACGAGTATCTTGACAAATGCTATGTATTTTCAAATGTTTCCGATGAGGTTTATTCCTATATGCAGGAACAGTTTGTAAAAATCCAGGCAGACTGATAAGTGATAAAATTAATCCCGAGCAAAGCTTTTAAAGGCTCTGTTCGGGATTTTAATTTTAGTAATTTTTTAAAATTACTCATCCCCCATTTATACAGCCTTTAAATTTTATGTTATCTTAAAAGTATTATTCCTTATTATTTTAAAGGGGTTGCGTGACAGGTTGTCATATTCGCTCTGCGAACACTCAAAATACACAGAATTAACGGGGATTCGCTCAATCTTACAAATAGATTTCAATTGCCTTGTTTTGATTGACAAATTAGGAAAAAGTAATATAATATATACTGTTAAAGAGTGCATAATACATTTTTCGATTTTATTCACTTGCAGGCGGGCGCCTGTGCATCACAAAAGAGATAGGATGGTATAATAATTGTTTACAATTTTAAAAGAACATCGTGGCTTCGGAAAGCAGATTTTGCTCCTTGCCAAAAACGAACTTATTAAAACCTACAAAGGCGCCGTAATCGGTCCTCTTTGGGCTGTTGTTAAGCCTGCGTTTACAATTTTTGTTTACTGGTTCGCTTTTTCCTGCGGTATCAAACAGCTTAAAACACTTCACCTTGACATCGGCGGAGCACAGCCTTTTTCCATTGACTTCTTTACTTTTATGTTCATCGGTATCATTCCGTGGTTCTTTATTCAGGACAGCATAACGCAGGGTGCAAAGGAACTGAGAATCAACCGTCAATTTATTACAAAGGTTAAGTTCCCCGTTTCAACAATCCTTACTTATACAGAGGTTTCAAGGCTTTTTGTTCACCTGATTCTTATGGCATTTATGTACGCATATGTACTTTTCACAATCGGACCGAGCTGGTACAATCTGCAATTTTTCCTGTACTGTCCGTTGATGTTTATCTTCTTCCTTGCACTCACATGGTCAACAGCCCCGATGTCTGCGTTCAGTAAGGACTTTGAAAGCCTAATTGTTTCCGTTATGTCAGGTATTTTCTGGTTATCGGGTATTATGTACAACTCCTACGGCTTTGATTCGCCGTTTCTCAACAAGCTTATGCTTATCAATCCGATTAACTTTTTCGTAAACGGCTACCGCAACTGTTTTCTCTACAACAGACCGTTCTATGCAAACAAAACGGAATGTCTTGTGTTTGCAATTGAATTTGTTGTAATTTTCGTCCTTGGTATTTTCAACTACAACAGACTCAGGAAAAAACTTCCTGATGTACTTTAAGGAGGTAATATTATGGCTGAAACAAAAGTATCCGATCCGATTATTACCTTTAAAAATGTCAGCAAAACCTACACACTCTACAAAGATGACAAGGCAAGATTCAAGGCTCTTTTCTTTAAGCCGAGAAATGCAAAAACAAACAAGGCACTTAACAATGTTTCAATGGTAATCAATCGTGGCGAATCGGTTGGTATTGTCGGCGATAACGGTGCAGGCAAGTCAACTCTGCTCAAGATGATTACGGGCGTTGCATTTCCCGACGAAGGCGAAATCACCGTTGACGGCAAGGTTGCTGCATTGCTTGAGCTCACTGCGGGCTTTTCCATGGAAATGACAGGCAGAGAGAACATTTATCTGAAGGGTTATGTTCTCGGTCTTGAGGACAGCTACATTAAGCAGATTGAGGAGAGAATCATCGACTTTGCAGAGCTTGGAGATTACATTGACCAGCCTGTAAGAACATACTCAAGCGGTATGAAAATGCGTCTTGGTTTTGCTATCAATGTCAACATTGAACCCGATGTTCTTGTTGTTGACGAGGCACTCTCGGTCGGTGACGCAACCTTCAAAAAGAAGTGTAAAAATAAAATTAAAGAGATTATCGAAAGCGGTGTAACCGTACTTTATGTAAGTCACAATGCCGCTTCGGTTAAAGAAATCTGCGCGCGTTCAATCTTCCTGAAAAAAGGAACTGTTATGTTTGACGGACCGACAGATGAAACCCTCAGAGTGTATGAGGAATCAAAAAAGAAAAAATAATTCCGTTTCGGAATAAAGCAAAAGCTCCACAATTGCGGAGCTTTTCTGATTTATCTGAGAGGTAAACCCATATGGACTGTACCGTAAAAGGCAATCTGCCCTCCGAAATTTTTGAGGACATTAAAAAAATTGCAGACAACAGGATAAATTTTCAACAGTTAAAAAACAAGACTGTTTTCGTGTCGGACTGTCACGGACTTATTGCATATTACATTATATGCACATTGCTTGAGGGCAATGATTTTTTCAAAAACAACACAAGGGTAATTACCCTTGCAAAAAGCCGTGAAGATGCCGAAAAGCAGTTCGGCAGCCTTACTCTCCGCAAAGATTTTGTTGTTGAAATCGGAGAGTCAAAGAACTTTCCGGAGATTGAAAGAGCCGACTTTGTAATATACTGCAACTGCCCGTGTGAGGTTGCAGAGGAAGATTGCAGTAATCCCGAAATTGCGGATACAATCACTTCGGGCTTTGCAAATGTGCTTGAATATGCAAAAGAGTCAAATTCCGAATCGGTTCTGCTCGTATCTTCATATACGGTTTACGGGGAGGTTTTCAGCGGTAAAAATAACATTTGCGAAAACGACCTCGGCTATCTCGATCCGACCGATGCCGACAGTGCATATGCACAAAGTATGCGTTCAGCCGAAACACTTGCTGTTTGCTATGCTGAAAAGTTCAGTATGAATGTAAAAATCGCCCGTCCCTGCCCCACACTCGGAGGTGTCAGAATGAGCGATGAAAGAAAATGGGCAAAGCTGATTGTCAGTGCGGCAAAAAATCAGAGCATTATGCTTACAGATAACGGTGGTGAAAAGTTCAGCTTTTGCTATGTGACGGACACGGTTTCTGCATTGATTGATATTTTGCTTAACGGAAAAAGCGGCGAGGCATACAACATTTCAAACGATAACGCAAATGTGACAATACGGGAATTTGCACAGCTTGTAAAATCGGCAAATCCCGAAAAAAATCTCTCTGTAGTGTTCGTTCACAGAGAAGATGAAGAAGAACCCGAATTTTCTCCGTCATCACCCACACCGTATGTTTTGTGCAATGATAAAATAAAATCACTCGGCTTTAGTCCGAAAACCACGCTTAAAGACGGAATAAAACGCAGTATAAGAGCAACGGAACTGCGTGCAGAATTGCGAAGGATAAAGTAATGCGTATTAAAGATTTTTTAAACGAATTTGAGGCCGACAGGGCGGCATTGCCCGGAGTTGAAAAAGAAACTCTTGCAAAGCTCAGGAACAAAACAATTGTCATCTCGGGTGGTGAACTTGCAAGGTGTCTTTGCTATGCCTTTCTGTACAATAACGAGGCTAAAAGGCTCGGAATAAAAGTTATCCTTCTCGGCAAATCACGCAACGCAATGGCATCATACCACAGCGAACTCTTGTTAAGAGATGATTTTGATTTTGTCGATTATAATTCCGCATCGGAAATTTCAAGTGCCGACTATGTAATTACAACAGGAATCTGCGGTGAACATACAGACAACAATCCACAGATTATGATTGACGGCATTGCAGAGATAAATGCCTGTGCCAAAATTGCAAAAGCCACAGGCGCAAGGGTTGTCGTTGTGAACGACAGCAGAATTTACGGCAAAGCCAAACCGCACAGAGTTTATTCTGAAAACGAGTACGCAGAACTTGACGCAACCTCTCCCTCATCGCTTGCAGGTCAGCTTATGAGAACGAGAGAAACCGCCTTGCACTCGGTTTTGAAGAACAGCGAATCAACCGTTACAACGCTCAGAACGGGCATAATTTTGGGAGCGTCAAGCAACTTTACAAGCGTGCTTGATCCTGTTTTTGACGATATAGCCAACCGCCGTAACACAGTTGTTCCGGCAACAAGGGATCGCTGCACCTTTGTTTATATCAACGATGTTTTAAAGGCGATTGTGTTCGCAATGACAACTCTTGAAGAAAACGCAGTTTATAATGTCGGCGGCAAAAACTGCAACGCATCGCTGATTATGATTGCGGCTGTTCTCAACGATATTTACGGCAGTCGCTGTACAATTGAGTCGGGCGATTTTACGGAGTTTGACGGCTGTGCAATTAATTCAAACAAAATTTCCGTAAACGAATGCACTCCCGACATAGACCTTGAAACCATGCTGAAAATCTGCATAATGGACAAGATGAAGTCTGAAAAAGTTCTGCGTATCCCCCACTCACATGAGCGCAGACTTGATTCAATTCACGAAATTCAGCTTGCATTTCTGCTTGAAACCGACAGAATTTGTCGAAAGCACAACATAAAATATTTTCTCGGCGGCGGAACACTTCTCGGTGCAATCCGTCACAAAGGGTTCATTCCGTGGGATGATGATGCCGATATTATGATGTTGCGTGAAGATTTTGACCGCTTTTGCGAGATTGCGCCAAAGGAACTTCCGAGCAATATGACTTTTCAATCGTACCATACGGACAAGGCTTGTTTCTATGAATTTGCCAAGGTCAGACTTGACGACACTTTCTTTGCAACCGACTTTGCAAAAGACCACCACGCAATGCACAACGGAATTGCGTTTGATATTTTCTGTCATGATAACACCGCCAATTCAGCAATCGGACGAAAAATTCATATGGCTGTGACTCTGTTCACAAGAGCGCTGGTGTTCAATAAATGGAATAATCGCAAGGCCGAAAACGGCAGTAGAATCCAGAGCATTGTAACAAATTTCTGCAAAAAAATATTTCCGCTCAGATTCAGTATGTGGCTTGAAGTCCGTACTTTAAAATTCTTTAAAAACAAAAAGAACCCAAAATATCTCTATGACGGAATGGGCAGAAATATTTATAACGGTGCTTTTCCAAAGGAATATCTTGACGATGTTGCTTATGCCGACTTTGAGGGTTACAAGTTCCCCGTGCCAAAGGAATATGACAAGTACCTTACTTTCCTCTACGGCGACTATATGGAGCTTGCACCGCTGTCAACAAGAATGGGTTGCCACGAAATTACCCTCTGCGACATCGGAAAATATGACGGTTTCAAAATCCGCAAACCCGATTCTGAAAAATAATCAGCGTAAAACAGACCGATAAAGTAAATGTGACTTGACACTTACCTGTCGGTCTGCTATAATAATATAGCATATTTTGAGTGCTGTTGCGGAATCAGCCGAAAAGTAAGATTTATCTGAAAGTAAGCTCCGCCTCGGTTTCCCCGCCGTGTAAAAATTAAGGGAATTTAAATTGATTATGCAAAAGCTGACACAATCATTTTCAACTTTCCATTTTCAATTTTCAATTTAATAAGCAGGTATGGCGGAATTGGCAGACGCGCATGGTTCAGGTCGCACCACCTCGGTGTAAATTCATTTCAGTAACTATATCCTGCGAATTGTGGATTAAGCGATATGCTCCACCTCGGTTCTCACATCTCAACCGTGTAAAAATTCAGAGAGAAAAATTAAATATGCACCCGTGGCGGAACTGGCAGACGCGTATGGTTCAGGTCCATATTTTCGAGAGGAAGTGCAGGTTCAATTCCTGTCGGGTGCACCATTGACCTTGTAATCCATCACAATTTACAAGGTCTTTTCTTTTTTCCATAATAAATGCTTTGATTTCGTTTGTAAGATTTCAAAATTCTTTTGAGTAGTCCAACGAGTAATAATTTTATGTACGAATAGCGTAAAATACATGCAATGATAAAGTCATTTCTGGATAACAAAAAATACCCTACGGATACTATAGAATCAATAAATCGCAGACAAACGAATGCGACTTAGTTATTGAAAACAATAAACAAATCTTATTTCTTGAAATAAAAAACAGACATTTACCTGAAACATTTGAACAAGGCGATGATGTTAGTACTTTACGTTGTCTTGCTGAAGGTATGATTAAGGCCCAAATACAATGCTTGAAGCTTGAGTATTTTTTAAAAAAGAACGGAAACATTATTCTATAAGATGATAGTGATGAGGATAAACCTGTTACTTATCAATTGAACTGGAATAAAAGACGTATTATATGCATTAGCATTTGTGCTCACGAATACTTATTCTTAACAAATAAGGGTTTTAGTAAAAATTCTTAGAAAGCTTATTAGTTTCCACATACCATGCGAATGATAAAAATAAAGAGAGTGAGTTGTATAATCCGAACAAAATGAGTAACGAATTAAAAAACATAGTAAATGAAATGTTTAAATCCGATATGAATCTTAATCAAGTGTTCTTTGATACATTATTTAGGAGTACCCAACAGTTGCATGCCATATTGAGTGTAATTAACTCGTTGGATGAGTTTATACATTATTTAACCGAACCGATATATATCATGGATGGCAGTAATGATGTATATTGTCAGTTGCTCAGAAGTATTAAAATGACAAAAATGTAAAAGGAGATAAAATATGAGTTTACAACATGGTGACAAACTATTTGTATTTTATGATAATGACAAGATACCGAAGCACGGAAGGTATTCGTATTTCGGAACTGATTTTGGAACGGTATCTGGGTTTAGTCAGTATATAGACGGTTATATATTTGCTGCGAAAGTCTTATATAGCGAATTTGTTTCTTGTGATAGCTATAGGAATGATATTCTTGATACAATCATTTATCCACTATGCTTTAATTATCGTCAAATCATTGAGCTTTATATCAAATACTTATATTTCAAATATTCTGGAACAAATGATACTGATAAAGAGAACTTCGTAAAACGTGTGAGCCATAAACTCAATAAAGCGTGGTTAGAAGTAAAACCTTATTTGCTACCGTTGCTGTCCAAAATAAATAGTTCAATAGACATTACTCTCTTTGATGAGTTTATTAATGAAGTAGATTCTTTTGATACAGATTCTTTCCGTATGCGCTATCCTATCAAAAAGGATTTAACCCCTGTACATACTTCATCAGTTAAACTTGATGTCGTAGGATTACATTCTAAAATGATTGATTTATTTAACTTGTTTCACAGACTAGATTGTGAAATTGAAAATGTGCTTATAAATAACGATTATAATGTAGAACTGACAAACAATATAAAACGTATTTATAATAAATATAAGGACGAAATAATCGAAGTCTCAAAAAAACTAAATAAACTAGCAGATAAGGAACAAACTGAATTAAAAGAACCACAAGCACATAGTATTGCTGACTATGTTGAAAGTGATTTATTCTATAATCCTCATAATACAGAGTTTGAAGATTTGATTATGAGGTTGCCATCCGAAAATGCCTTTATTCTAGGTTTGCTGATTCAGGTTGGTAGAAATATTGCTGACGGAAATTGCAAGTTGGCGGTAAACGAGGAACGAAAAAATGATTTTAATAAACTAATGGAAATAACATTGCAACAATGTGACTCGTTTATTTCTTTAAATGGTCTTTATTCAAATAGGGATATGTGCTATTCTCTATTTGAAAAAGGATATATAGTTTCTTCTAGATGGCTGAACCTCTCTCTTGAAATAATAGAAAGTGTTAGTTGATGTATATATTTATATATAAAAATCGGCAGCGGGCAACCCATAAAATTTTGTGTAAATAATCCTTCAAGCAATAACAAAACTGTAGAATATCCGCACCACAAAAAGCCCGATTTTATCGAGCGTGCTTTTTTCCATTTTTCATTGCTTAAATCGTTGGCAGACGCACAACCTTGGGGTTGAGACTTCTTGTATATTTACTACAAATTTAATTCTGTTAAATTATGCAATTGTCATAATTTTATATTTATAAAGGTCGTGTGTCTGCAAATCATTTTACCCTTGCAATATGAGATTATGCTCCACACCGCTTTTCCCGTAAATCTCATAATGTTTTGTAAATTTGGCTTTCAGATTAATTTCTATCCTCAGCTTTTTATCACTCTCATAAATTTTGATTTCATCAACCAGCAACCGTAAATTTGCATCACTGATTGCTCCGTCCTTGATGATTTCTTCAATCATGTCTACGGTTTTCTTCAACTCTGATTTGCGTTTCTTAATCGTTGTATTGTAGTATTTAATAGATTCAATTTCTTCTGTTATCTGCTGTATATCTTCTTCGCAAGTTTTTAGCATTTCGGTATAGATTTCTGCGTGTTCCTTATCCCTGATGCGTTCAAGAAGTATTTCTTTTTGGTCGCTCTTGCGCTGTTCAAGCCTATCTTCCAGCTTTTTCAGCTTGTTATTAACCGTGTTTTTCTTCTTCATCCACTTCTTAACATTGGTTTCAATGGACTTGTAATTATCAATTGCAGAGTCCTTGACCGCTAGAATTTCCTTGTATATCAGTTCATCAAGATCCCTTTCGTTTACTCTATGCGGACTGCAATTCTCCTTGCCGTATCGGTGATAGCCGTTGCATACATATTCTATCCTATCGGGATGTTCTCGCCATTTTCTTGTTTTGCATACAAAACACGAGCCGCAGTCACCGCACTTGATAAGTCCTGCATATCTGTGACATGGTTTATTACTTCCTGCTCTTACATTTCTTTTAACTTTATCCGAGATTAAAAATTGTACCTGCTTCCACTTATCCTCATCGATAATGGCAGGTACAATATTTTCATGTCTGTATTGTTCCTCTTCTGGAAGATTCTTTCTGATGTGATTGATTTTATTGTTGTAGGTCTTGTGATTAACCACCGTACCTATGTAAAACTCGTTTTCAAGAATTCTCTTGACACCTTTGTTATCCCATAGGTATCTTCTGCCTATCTCGGGTTTGTTGTAGCCGAGATTCTTGCCAAATAGTTTTTTCTGATAGTATGCAGGAGATTTCACACCTTCCTCATTCAAGATTTTCGCTATTGCATTGAATCCGTAACCGCTTAAATACATATCAAAAATTCTACGGACAATTTCTGCGTGTTCCTCAACTATGACTATTTCGTTGGTATTCTTATCTTTGAAATACCCCATAGGCGGTGTCAGGACAAGTCCGTCCTTTAACTTTTGATTCATGCCTGCTCTGACTTTCTTTGAGATATCACGGGCATACATATCATTGAACAGTCCTTTAAAACCGATAATCAAATCGTCCGATTCGTTTCCTGTGTCAAGATTTTCAGTTACAGAAACTACATTGATTCCATTTTCCCTTAGGTAGTCAATGAATATTGCTGTTTGAGTTTTATGTCTGCCGAGCCGTGACATATCCTTTACAAGGATTGTTTCAAAGCTTTTCTTCTCAACCTCTTCATAGATTTTATTGATGCCCTCTCGATTGAAGTGCATTCCCGAAACATTATCGTCATACGACTCTCCCACGATTTCATGATTGTTTGCCTTAGCATATTCGACTAATATATTTCGCTGATTTGTCAACGAGTTAAGCTCGGCATCTTCATCTCTTGACAGTCTGTAATACAACCATACTTTCATTTTGATTCTCCTATCCGTTTTATCATCTGAATGTTGTGGCCACACCACCTCAGTGCAACCACAACATATCACAACTCGTTTCTAATATCCAGCTATCAAGCTGACTTTTTATCAATAATATTTTCATCATCGGGCAACAGATTATTTTCCGAAACATAATCCTTGATTACACTTTTCAGAAAAGTATTAAATTGCTCGTCTGTGCCTGTGTAGTTGTAAAATACAGATTCAATAATTACTGGTTCTGATTTTCTGCTCATAATCCTCCTTTCTTCGACTACATTTGCATAGTCGGACTGTCATCAAGTTCTTCATATTCAATATTTTCTTCTTTTGATATTGCACTTGCAATCAATCCGGCGGTAATACCAAGTAAAGTACCAATATCACTTCCGTTTTGCTCGGCTACAATCCGCTTTCTGCGTTCTTCTTCATCTTCAGATTCATCATCTATTATCTGAGAAAGTGATTCAGCAAAAGAGTTGACACCGCCGAGGACAGCACGGTTATTGCTATCCATTTTAAGGTTGTCAGAAGAGTTGACTTCTTCACTTGTGACGCAATTGCTAATTCCAGTTCCTGACCTTTTTGCAAGGTATTGTTCAAAAACTGCTCTTGACTCTTCCCAGCCTGTTTGATTGATTCGGTCATCTGCGTTTGCACTGATCTTATGTCTTTCAGAGTCTGTTCCGAAATTATCTTCAACTCCGCCTGACAATTCTGTGAGATTGTTTTCATATTGTCTTTGTTGATTTCCAGAATTCTCTCCAGATATTTCACCATCTGGTCGTCCGTTGAGATTTTTGAAATCAAGTTGTACAGCTCCGGCTGAAAGGTTATTGCCGTTCTCAACAGGGTGAGTTCTTCCTCTCTGACCTGTGACGGAATTGAAATCACTTTCGTTTCTCCCGATAGTAATTCTATCGCTGTCAGCGAGTTGCTGTTCCTCTGTTTGAGACTTTCCAAAATATTGTTCTTGCCTGTATCTGAATTCATTTTCCATACTTCCTTTCAAATATTTATCGTTGTGCAGTTTAATATCTCTGCACTTCATTTTGTTCGGACATTGATAGGTGATGTATTTCCTGTCGTCTGTCCAGGTTACGGTGTAACCCATAATTGACATTGCGTTTATAAAATCTTCTTTACTTCCGCTTATGTTCATAGCTTTGTCTATGTCATTCATTAATTTAAATTTCCAGCTCTGACCTTTGACTGCTGTGCGGTATTCTCTTGTTGAAATTTTCATACCGTCCTTGTTGTATGGGTCAAGAGTTGAAAGATTATGCTGTCTGCATATCTCATCGCTCAAGGCTCGTAATGATTTGAGTGTGTTTGGATTCTGCCAAAGCTTTTTACCGTTCTCAAAACTAACAGAGTTGATTACGAAGTGTGAATGAATATGCTGTGCATCACAATGTGTTACAACTAAAACTTCATATCCTGTCCACGCTTTCTCGGCAAACTCTAACGCAACCTCGTGAGCTTGTTCCGGAGTAATATTTTCTTCGGGTGAGAAGGATTGAACGTACTGATAGAAATTCATTCCGTCCGTCTTTTTATACGATTTCTTTGTTGCAAGAAATTCTGCAAAGGCATTTTCACCGTCACAGTTAACTCCGCTTACAAGTCTTTGATTCGAAATCTCATCATAGACTTTTTTATCCTGACAGCAGTAATCAATTACACCTTTCATCGCACTGATTGATTGCTTTGACTCACGAATATATGTTACGGTCGCCATCACTTTTCCTCCGACAGATTTATAATTGCGTCATAGATCTTTCTTTGCATAGCAATCATTTCACTAAAGTTGTATGAATTAAAAGCACCGCTGTTTATCTTTCGTGTTATCTGATTCAGGTTGTTTCCAATCCTTTTTAGCTCAACGAGCAGTAGTTGCAAGTCAATAACTTTAATTTGTGTTTTAAATGAAGATTTCAAAATATACTCGGTCAAGGTTAATTTAGATTTCTTAGCTTTTGAAATAATAGCTGACTTTTCAGATTGAGTTAATCTGATACTTAAGGTTTGATTTCGTTTACGATTTTCTATTTTTATGCACCTCCGTGTTAAAGTGGGTCCGGGCTTTGCTCGGTTTTTACGTGTTCGGCGGACAGCCGGGCGCTCTGCTTGCCCCGGACAAGTCCGGGAAATGTAGCCCAAACCTCTGCTCCTAAAAATGAAATATCAACTCTGCCGTAATTTGCACAAATTTCGATTTTTGCTTTCAGTCGGATACTTTCTCGTCCTCTGCAAAACAATCGCACAAATCGGCTTACATTGGCTGACACGGCTCTTCAGGGTCGCAAGTGACGAAAGGAACGCAAGTTTTGGCACCAATAATATTTCCGTCACTTACGGCACTTGAGTCACTATCGGGCAGATAGTGAACATTTACAAACCTTTTACCGTTACTTCTATATGAGCTAAAGAAAACATCGTTATCCTCTAATTCGTAACGCCATTTATTCATCATCTGCTTTAACGCTTTTGCAGAGATTTCCTTACGGCAGAAAGAATTAAATTCCTCTGCGAATTCAGTATTCGTACCTTTGAAGATTTTTACCCCTTTCATAAACTCTATCAGCTGAATCATCTCATCCGGCAAAAGTATTTCAGGACTTTCTACGCTGTCTGAAACTAAATTCCACATATGATTTTCTTTTGAAAAGTTCAGTTCCAACTCTCTGTATTCAATATCCCTGCCCGTGCAAATCATTGTTGCGTTGTTCTGACTGCGTTTACTTTTATCAAGAATAAATGTTGTATCAACCGCACCGCTGATTCCTGTCGTTCCTGAGATTTTATTCAGAGGATCATTGTCACCTTGCTTTCGCAGATGATGTACAAGCAGAAGAGAAATTTTCAGCTTGTTCGCTAATCTTTTCAGCTCCTCAATTTCCTGATAATCATTTGCGTAAGTAGTATCCTTATTTTTACTTCGTATCATCTGAAATGTATCTATGACGACCAGAACCGTATCTTTATGCTCTGCGACAAACATTTCAATCTGTTCTGCAAGTCCGTCCGATATTGAACACGATGATGTTGCAAAGAAAACGTTACAAGGTACTTCATCTGTAATCTCATTCAGCCTTTGTTGAATTCTGCTCAGGTTATCCTCAAGACAAAGATACAATGTAATTCCTTTCGTAGTTTTAAAATTCCACACCTCCTCTACTTTGGCTATGCGAACACACCAATCAAGCACTAACCACGACTTACCTATCTTCGGAGCACCGCAGAGCAGAGATACACCCTGCGGTAACAACGAGTCAATGCAAAAGCTTATCGGCTTAATTCGCATATCCATTAATGTTTCACCGTCAATGACAGTAAGCTTTTTGTTGTTACGCACTATAACAACTCCTTCCATAAAATATTGAAAGCTTTTCGCTCTCAATATATAAATGTCAGAAATTTTCAAAAAGCCGTAAAAGTACGTGACAACACAATTTGCTTTCCTGAATACTTGTGATTTTATTTTCAAAGTGATATAATATAAACGGAGTTGATACTATGGACTTAAAGGATAATGTACTGAAAAATCTGAATACAACTAATCTTTTTAATGTCACATATAAGAAAGATAAGTTTGCAATCAGAGATAAAGAATATCCTATCGGTTACACAAGTTTTCTTGTAATGGATACCGATAGTCGCTTTATTGATGAAAGTATTTTTGAAGATTTAAAAAATTTCACAGAAAAATTATTAAATAAGGATTTTAACAGAACCGATTTTTTAAATTATCGTGCAAAAATAATTTCAGTTATTGATGTTTTAAGTCAATATGAAATCTTTAAAATATTTGACATCAAGAAATGCAAAGAAATAATCAATGAGTTTTTCACAGAAGAGAAAATCAAACTTTATGAGGAATATGAACGATTCACAAAGAATGAATATAGAATAAAGATTTCAGAAAAATTAGACGAGTTAGTCAAAGCATCTGTTGATTTAGAAACGGCTTTCTTAATCGGTTTCTTTATTTCATCAGCTGTAAAGGAAGTAAAATATTATTCATCTGTCGTGTTTCAGATTACAAATAAAATAGTAAAAAATAACGCACGAACAAAAGCAGAACTCGCAGAAGCATTCAGCGATTTTATAAACGACCAGTATATGAATTTTATATTTGACGTTAACAGCCACCCATTCGGCACGAGAGCAACAATAATCCCTGTAGTAGAGTCTGAAAACGGCACAAGTAAGATTTACCGGAAGGTTTATTACAATAATCTGAAAGACTTTCTGATGACGGATTTATTTGAAGGCTATATTCACGGGCACTACCTTTGGAGATGCGATATTTGTGATAGATATTTCTTTATGACCACAGCACGCAATCAACTATATTGCAGCACGGTAAATAAGAAGTACGGAGTGCCTTGTTCGTACATTGCAAAACACCCGGAAGTCACAAAAAGGAAAATGAAAAAGCAGAGAAAATCCGACAGTCCGTATTATGTTCTGTGGAAAAATCGTTACGATTCTATCCGCAAAAATAAAAGCCTCAGCAAATACAGTGCGAATGTATCTGCCAAGGCAAAGGAGCTTATTGATTATTATTTCAATTTGGCTAATGTTGATTTTGACTATGCCGAAAATCAATACGAGAAAGATATGGAGCTTTCAAAAATTTATGAGGAGGCTATGAAAGATTAAGGAAAATAAAATGTATCAGCTTGATTACGTTCCAATCAAGCCTGCTAACTTGAATGATTATTTTGTACGCTACAAGGAAACAAATTATGAAAAATACTTTAATGAATTTCTCTATTATTATGAGCCTGTACTCAACAGAAACGCCCAACTGTTTATAAAGAAATACAGTTTAGAAAGTAGTAGAATTGACGACCTGAAACAAGTCTTTTCATCTCTGCTTTGGAATGAACTGCAAAGTTATGATTCGGATATACCTTTACTACAGCTCATAAAATATAAAGCGCTCAAAGCTTGGCACGAATACGTCCGTACCGTCTGCGGTAATGTACATATCGACAATAATAACCTGTATCAGAATTTACGGAAAGTAGCATTGCTGCACTCTCAACAACCGAAAAGCAAACCACTTGAAAAAGTGATTGCAGATATTGCAAAGGAACTAAATATTTCCGAAAATACAGTCCGTAACTGCATTATTACTTCAACTCAGTTTAAGCAGAACAACAATCTTGATATTCAAAATCAAGATAATGAAAATTATCTCAGTTCTTCAATCACTGATGTTGAAATAAATACACTGTCCCCCGAAGATATATATTTCAAAAACGAACAGAGAGAAAAGTTAAGAACAGCTTTGAGTAAACTCAAACCACAGGATTTAAGATTGACCGAGTTAGTCTTTGGCATATGTCCCGACTGTCTGAAAAACAAGGAGAAAATAACAATCCGTGAAGCGTCATTAAGGGTCGGTCTGACAGCCGAGGGTGCAGAAAAGAGATTGAAGAAAATTCTAAAGCGATTAAAAGAAAATTTAGAATAATAAGGGTATGAACCACACTTCGATTCACATTTTTGCTTTGTTATTTTTTGTGAAATTTATAGCGTTTTAATTTTCAAAATAATTGCTATATTATTGTTTTGATGGTAGAATTTAAATAGAATATTCGTATTACGGTGATGAAAATGACTAGAGAAATCAAAATTAACGAACTGGACAAGTTGCTTGAATTATATACGCATTTGCACGAGCTTGGTGTTCCTGATCACAACGAGAATTTGGAGAAAACATGGAACGCAATTTGCAACGAAGAAAATCATCATATTATCGTCTGCGAGGTTGATGGAAAAATTGTTTCTTCCTGCGTGTGCGTTATAATTCCGAATCTTACAAGAAATATCCGACCCTATGCTTTTATAGAAAATGTGGTTACTCACGCTGATTACAGAGGAAAAGGCTACGCAACAGCGTGCCTGAATTATGCGAAAGAACTTGCACAGAAATCAGATTGCTACAAAATGATGTTACTCACATGTTCAAAGAACGATAAAACATTAAACTTCTATAAAAAAGCAGGCTACAACTCCGAGGACAAAACTGCTTTTATTCAATGGTTATAGGGAGTTATGTTATGAAAATAGAGTACAGAAAAGCTACGAATGCTGACAGTGAAGCTATCGCTTTATTAGCTGTTCAGATGTGGGCAAGCCATACAGTAGAAGATTTGTCAAATGTTTTTTCTTCATTAATGGAAAGCGATAATAATGCTTTATTCCTGTTGATTATTAACGGAACTATAGAAGGATTTGCACAATGTGGATTAAGGCACGATTATGTAGAAGGCACAAACAGCAGTCCGGTAGGATATTTAGAAGGAATTTTTGTACAAGAAGAATATCGAAAACAAGGCTTTGCAAAACAGCTTTTGAACTACTGCGAGAAGTGGGCAAAGGAAAAAGGTTGCAGTGAATTTGCCAGTGACTGTGAACTCGATAATGAAATCAGTCAGCAATTTCATATGAATTTAGGCTTTGACGAAGCAAACAGGATAATCTGCTATACAAAGAAAATATAGTGAGGAAAATTATGAATATTGAGTACAAGCAAGCAGCTTTAGAAAATTTATATGAAATAATGGAGCTTATCAAATCCGCTATAATTTGTATGAATGAAGCAGAAATATATCAGTGGGATGCAATTTATCCCGATGAAGCTACTATAAAACAGGATATTGACAATAATGACTTATACATAGGAATTGTTGACGAAAAGATAGCTGTCATTTATGTAATAAACAATTCCTGTGACGAAGAATACAATAATGGAGATTGGCAGTATCCCGATACAAAATATAGAATCATTCACAGGCTTTGCGTTCACCCTGATTTTCAAAATAAAGGTGTCGGCAAAATTACAATGGAATATATTGAATCCAAACTTAGCAAAGCTGGTATTGAATCTATACGACTGGATGCTTTCAACAAAAATTCTTATGCACTAAAGCTTTATAAAAACCTCGGCTACAAAATCGTAGGCTATGCCGATTGGCGTATGGGAAGATTTTATTTAATGGAGAAATTTTTAGCTGGCAACTGATTATGGACTTACGAGGAACCTTTAACAAAATGGATACAATTGCGTTTATTTTTCTATTACCTTATGAGCGAGTTTGTAGTATAATTCGTTCAGAGTATTACCATTTTGTTAAGTATTTTTTAGCAAAACTTATGGAGGCATTATGATTAACGCTTTAACTTACGAGGAAATGATAAAAAAGATAAATAGTAATTATATTGAAAGGGGTCTAAGGAACGATTATATAGGTGTTTTTATTACGCGTCCGGATTTGGAGTCCGGAAAAAGCATATTGAATAGCTTGAATTATTACCATCATTTAACCGGCAGAAATGTTAATTTTTATCTTCCAGGATTCGGCTCGTATTGGGGTGAGAATTATCCTGATAAGGAAACTGTCGCAAAAATTGATGGAACAGAATGGTACTTTAGTAACGAACAATTTGTGAAATTCACAAGAAAACTTGAAAGAAAAACAAAATGGGTTTATTCAGGGGAGAGCGAGCTAATACTGTTGCCATTAATCGAAGGAAAAATAGATTTTCAGAAGATTTTAATATTTTACTTAGACGATATGCTAAGAGATGGAGCAATCAAATCCGTATCCGCTTTCTTTCAACAATTATCAAGACTTTTTGAAAGTAAAAGTACATTAAGCGAAATACATGTGGCTTTATGTAAAGATAATGCTATTGAGTTAATTAAAGGAGCCATTCTAAAAAAATTACCCCACGGTATCGGAGATATAATTACTAAAGAAAAATATTTCGTTATAATGAATTGATGCGATGTTTAGAATATAAGTTGAATTTGAAGATAATAAGATGAAAAACATTAAATGGATTTTCTTTGATATAGGTTCAACACTTGTTGATGAAAGTGTTGCTTTCCGAAAAAGAGTTGAAAAGACCATAGCAAATACAAATGTTAGTTATGATGATTTTTACAGCAAAATGGTTGAGATTTCAAAATACAATCAAAATGGCTACCATAAGGCACTTGAATATTACGGCTTGACTATGGCTCCTTGGAACAGTGATGACGAATTTGTATATCCTGAAGCGGAAGAATGTTTAAGAAAGTTAAGCGAGAAATATAAAATCGGAATTATTGCCAATCAGATCTTTGGCAGTGAAGAACGGTTAGAAAAAATCGGCTTACTTAAATACATAAACCTTGTTGTAGCTTCTGCCGAGGAGGGCGTAGCAAAGCCTGATTTGCGTATCTTTGAAATTGCTCTAAGTAAAGCTGATTGCAAGGCAGAAGAAGCGGTAATGGTTGGTGACAGGCTCGACAATGATATTGTTCCTGCCAATAAAATCGGAATGAAAACCGTATGGATTAAGCAAGGCATAGGCGGACTTGCTACGCCTATGACACAAGATAAACAACCAAACTTCACAATTAGCAACTTAAGCGAATTATGTGCATTGGAAGATATTTATGATACGAAAACCATATCCAAACGGTAAATTAAATGCGTTCAATGTAACTTATGATGACGGAGTGTTGCAGGATATCCGTTTTGTAGCATTTCTCAATTGCGGATATATGGAGAAAGAGTTATGAATTTAACAATTAGAAAAATGCATCCAAACGAATACCCTCTGCTTGACGATTTTTTATATCAGGCAATTTATCAGCCTGATACAACGGACTTAGCACCAAAATCAATTATCAATAAGCCCGAGCTTCAGGTTTACATAAAGGACTTTGGAAAACAAAAGGACGATTATTGCTTTTGTGCCGAGGTTAATAATAGAATTATCGGAGCAGTGTGGGTGCGTAATATCAACGGATACGGCAGTATTGACAATGTTACAGTTGAGTTTGCTATCTCGGTTTTTGACGAATATCAAAAAATGGGGATAGGCACTGCACTGATGAACAGAATGCTTGAACATCTGAAAGAACTGAATTATCCAAAAGCCTCTCTTGCTGTTCAAAAGGGAAACTACGCTGTCCGAATGTACCAGAAAGTAGGTTTTGAAATCGCCTGCGAAAACGAACAGGAATATATTATGATACATAGGTTAGGTAATGAAAATGACAAATAAAGATATATTAGAAATCGCATTACATCAGTCGGCGTATGACTGCAACTGTGAGACAAAAGATTTTTTAGCTGAACACAACATTGTGTCGATATCCAAAGCAAACCCAAAAGCAAGGAAGTATATACCTTTGCCGTTGGAGTGCGACCTCGTTTCATACGGCAATAATATAGTTGCTCAAACGAGTGAAAGAACAAAAGCGGTTGTTACAGAATATATTAACAAATATTCTGCATACCGTTGTTTTGAAACACCGAATATTAATGTGTTGAACGAACTGCTTGCACCGTTCGATTTAAAGGTCTGCTTTATGGCGGAGTATTTCCTGCCTGATGTCACCAAACTGAAAGAGCTTGATTGCGGATATGAGCTGCGTGTCTTACAGAAACAGTATTTTGCAGACTTGTATTCGGAGAAGTGGAGTAACTGCCTTACGTTTGATGATAGAGAAAGAGATGTTTTGGCGGTTGGTGCTTATGATGACGACAAACTGATAGGGCTTGCGGGATGTTCCGCCGATTGCGAAATGATGTATCAGATTGGCGTTGATGTACTTCCCGAGTACAGACGAAAAGGTGTTGCTTCTGCATTGACAAGCAAATTATCTCTTGAAATCTTAAAGCTCGGTAAGGTGCCTTTCTATTGCGCCGCTTGGTCTAATATCAAATCGGTACGCAATGCAATCAAAAGCGGCTTCTATCCTGCGTGGGTGGAATTAACTGCCAGAGAAATCAATTTTGTAAACAATATGAATAAGTGAATATATCAATGCTTAACAGGAAGGAGAAGTTAAAATGCGATACGGCTCAATTTATTTGGTAGTTAAAGATTTTAATAAATCTCTTGATTTTTATGAAAAGCTCTTGGATATGAAGGTTAGTGCAAGAAACGGAGAACGCTTTGCTGTTTTCAACAACAACGGCTTGAATATTTGCCTTTTTAACGGTTATTATGATTGCGAACATCCTGAACAAATGGAAACAATAGGCGAATCGTATCCGATATATGATGATTCAGTAGCTATCGTAAACAGTGAAAACAACAGAAAAGTATTTATCAATTTAGGTGTGCCTGATTTACAGGAAGAATACGATAGAATTGTAAGTTTAGGTATTGCGACCAAATTAACGCCTATAAGATATCTGAATGTATTTTCTCCTTACTGGTATTTTACTTTTATGGATCCTGACGGAAACCCTATTGAGATAACAGGAGGATATGGAGAGGATTGATTAAATGGAAAATATAAAAGAAGTTTATGATTTTTACAATAACGGTGCTGAAATTGACCGTCTTGAGCGTGGTTTAGGTAAAGTAGAGTTTTATCGTTCAAAGGAGATTATTTCAAAGTACATAACCGAGAAAAGTACAATTTACGATATAGGCGGAGGCATCGGTAAATACTCCGAGTGGCTTGCTGAACTTGGTCACGATGTTACGCTGATTGAACTTGCACCTACTACTGTTGCATATGCAAAGAAAAATATGAAAACGCATTACATTGCAGAAGTCGGAGATGCAAGAGCAATAAACAAGCCTGACGAGAGCGCAGATGTTGTTTTGCTTATGGGACCGCTGTATCACCTGCAAAACGAATCCGACAGAGAAAAAGCATTAAAAGAAGCGTACCGTCTGCTGAAAAAAGGCGGTCTGCTTATTGCGGCAGGCATATCAAAATTCAGCTCTGCAACTTGGGCACTGTCTGTTTACGGGAACGGCTGTGACTTTATAGATGACGATATTTATATGAATATGCTCAAACTTGAGCTTACAACAGGAAAACACAACCGCCCGAAGGAATATCCTTTTTTAATCGCTAATGCTTATTTTCATACAATTGACGGTTTGAGAAATGAAGTAAGAAAAAGCGGATTTGAGATTGTTGAAAATCACGCTGTTGAAGGTTGTATATGGATAACTCCGAAGCTCGATAAAAAGTGGCAGGATACAGAGAGCAGGAAAAGACTGCTCGATATTATCCACACAACCGAACGTGAAGAAACACTGATGGGGTTAAGCCCTCACTTCTTGGTAGTCGGAAGAAAATAATTATTTAAATAAAAAGGAAGATTAGTATGCCTCATTGGAATCCGATTCAATATGAGAGATTTATAAAAGACAGGACACAACCAGCTATTGATTTAGCAAACAGACTTGAAACGCTCAATCCAGATAACATACTTGATTTAGGTTGCGGCCCAGGTAACAGCACAAAAGTTTTGAAAGATAAATTTCCAAATTCACATATAATCGGTGCTGATAACTCTGAAGATATGTTAAAAAAGGCAGTGGAATTATACCCTTATATAGAGTTTATCAAACTTGATGCAAACGGTGATTTGAATGAGATAAGCGATAAGTTTGATATAGTTTTTTCAAATGCCTGTATACAATGGCTACCAAATCACCGAGAGCTTTTACCAAAAATGATGACGCTGTTAAAACCGAACGGAATCCTTGCAATTCAAATACCTAAGCAACAGGAACACCCAGTTCATATTATCATAAATGAGCTTGCAAAAACTGAAAAATGGAGTAGTAAAATCATTTCAAGGCAGTACAATAACCTCAAAACAGATGAATACTTTGATGTGCTTTCGGATATTTCAAATAGCTTTGAAATATGGGAAACGACCTATTGCCACCGTATGCCAAGCTACGAGAGTATTATAGAATGGTACAAAGGTACAGGCTTAAGACCGTACCTCGAACAGCTTTCGGAATCAGAAGCTAATGAGTTTATAGATGATGTATATATAGAATTGCAACAACGGTATCAAGTGCAGAAGAATGGTGAGATTCTGTTCCGTTTTCCGAGATTGTTTTTTATGGTAAAGAACAATTGTTGATTTTTTGTAAGGAATTGTATTCTCGTTCATCACAAAACTTTTATAAATTATTATAGCCATCCTTTATACACATTAATGTTGACGAAAATTTTTATGAAATAATTATACAATTGAAAATGGAATAAAGAATTTATCATAAAGGAATGAGAAAAATGTTTAATACAGATAAGCCAATTGATAACATTAGCTCTGACTTATTAAATAGAGCGTCTTTTTCAGAGCAACTCGCAAAAGCAATATTATCATACACAAATACAGATAATTTTACAATTAGTCTATGCGGCAAATGGGGATCTGGAAAGACTTCTATTCTTAATATGGTAGAAACATATATAAACACACTTACACAAAATTATAGTGAGGACGAAAAACCGATAATTGTACATTTTAATCCGTGGAATTATTCAGACCAAACTCAATTGATTACTCAGTTTTTTTCAACTATGCTTGCAGAGCTTAATGTTAATTCAAAGAGTGAAAGCCTGTATAAAGTTGGAAAAGCCTTGCAAGAATATTCTACAGTTTTCGAATATGCAGAAAACATACCTGTTGCCGGAAAATATATAAAACCGATAAAGTGGATTATGGAGAAAACGGGAAAAAAGCTATCCAACGGTAATGATAACAATCTTAATAAAAAGAAAGAAGAAGTTACTAAGGCGTTAAGTCATCAAAGTCACAAATTCATCGTGATTATTGATGATATTGACAGATTAAACAATAATCAAATTAAACTGATTTTTCAGTTAGTTAATTCATTGGCTGGTTTTCCGAATCTTATTTATTTGCTTTCTTTTGACAGAGAAGTTGTTGTGAGAGCACTAAGTGAAGAGCAAAAATGCAACGGTGAAGAATACCTTGAAAAGATAATACAGGTTCCATTCAATATTCCAGAAGCAAAAGGCGACTTAGTTCAGAGTGTTTTCTTTGAAAAACTGAATAAACTCTGGTTTGGCGAAATACCCTGTTCTAATTTTGAAAAAAGTTATTGGGATAATGTTTTCAATTATTGTATATCTCCCTTTATTAAAAGCATTAGGGATGTTAACAGAATAATTAATGTCTATCAGTTTAAATATAGCCTAATGCATGATGAAACAAATTGTATTGACTTACTCGCAATTACTACGCTACAAATATGTGCCTCAAGTATTTACAACTGGATATATAAAAATACTGATAGTATTTGCGGAAGTATTTATACAAGAGAAATTTCTGGGGTTGAACAAAAAGAAGCATATAGTAAGAGATTAAAAGAATTTCAGGAAATATATGATAATCCGGAATTAATGATACAAATAGTACAGACGTTATTTCCAAAATTTTCATGGTTGACAGGAGGATATCATCACTCTGGGGATTCTGATGATGAGTTAAGAAAAAAGCAAAAGATTGCCTGTCGTACCCGTGCTGGTTTATATTTTAATTTATCGTTAGATGATGTAGCTATTTCAAAACAAGAAATACTAGAATCCATAAACGATTTTGATAGAGGAGAACTAAATAATTATTTTAATAAACTAATAAAAAACGATAAAATGCTTGAATATTCAAGAGAATTGCTTTCATATGTTCCTGATATACCAGAAAATGGAAAATCAATATTTTTAAATGAACTCATTATAGCATTAACAATACCCTCAAATCATAAATCAAGAGGAATATTTAATCCTGCTCCGAGTACATTTATAGCTAATTGCATATGGAAAATAATGAAAACATATTCTCAAGATGAAGCTGAACAAAGAATCATAGAGTTAATCAACTCTTATTCATCGGACGAATTATCAATTGTAGTTGATTTAGTACTTCAAATAGAATATTCTTATGGACGAATAGGTAAGGATATTGATTATAACTATAGAATAATTTCAGAAGAACAGCTAAGTAATTTGGAAAGAATAATAATAGATAAACTAATAGAATCTTCTAAAACTCTAAATCTATTTGACTTAACATATTTTTATCCTACATACATCTTCTGGCGTAATATTGATAAGGATTCATTAGACATTTATGTTGAAAAAGAACTTAGGATACCTTCTAATATTCCAAAATATCTTAAAATAACGGCAAATCATTGGAGTTCGGGACAAGGTAATGGATGGAGCTTTCAAAAAGATAATTTTGAAGGCGTTTTAAGCGACGAAGATGCCTATAATAGCATTGTATCACTCAAATCTACTCAAGTATTTTCAGAACTAGATGATAATGCAAAGAAATTGGCTATCGCATATTGTTTGTGGTATGAAAGAAAAGATGAAAAACTGAATAGAGTTGACGAAGATGAAGTAAATAAATATCTTAGTGAATGGGAATATGAAACACGATGAATTCCGTTTTTGTTAATAAAGTAAGATATTCAACTAACATAAAGCTAGTCAGAAGATTGTAGTCAAAACGTTATTATGATATAGTGTATGAATTAAAAGTGGAACTTAAATATTCTTACACCGAAGTGGTGTAATCATCAGGTCCATGTGAAAGCAATTTCATGCAGGTTCAAGTCCTGTTACCTGCACCATAGCTTTTTACCCCAGTAAATACGATGTTTACTGGGGTTTTGCTATACTTAAATCACTCTAAAACACGGAAAAATACATATCGTAGCTAACACACAGCTAACAAGTAGCTAACAAATTTACAAATAACAAACTCCCCTCACCTATCTTCAATGACCGTGTGAGGGGAATATTTTTGCAATTATGTGTTATATTTTACCTTAAGCTTTATTTAATTTTGCTGTGTAGTCAAGGGCAATCCAGCCGGCACCGCTTTTGAGTTTGCCCCACTTTTTTGCGCCTGTGCCTGATTTTTCGGCTACGATAGTGTACGCTCCGCCTTTGGCAATTGAGCCACACACGGCATAGTTCGTGCCTGCGCCTTTGCGGATATTTACGCCGTTTGATGATGTAATCTTTACAATGTATGGCTTAAAACCTGATGTGCTCGGCTTTGTTGTCGGGGTTGACGGTTTTGCGGTTGCTGATGATGAGCTTGCCGACTTATATGTAATGCCGTAGTAGTTGCACAAGCCTTTGCAGATTGCCTCGGCGATTGCGTTTGTGTTATTGCGAATCCAGTTCGAGCCTGTCACGGTGTCGTGAAATTCACACTCAACATACACGGTTAATGCTTTCGGTACATTGATTTCGTAAAGGTCGGTTTTGTAGCTGACTGAATCGTCCTTGCCCGGTGAGATTGCTCCGAGGGCATTTTTTACCGCCTCGGCGGCTTTTCTGCCGTTTGAGTTAAGGCAAAACACTCTTGTACCGCCTGTGTACTTGCCGTTAAAAGCGTTGGTGTGAATCGGCATATGAATGTCTGCACCGAACTTGTCCGATTCGGGACAGCGTGTCTGCATAAGCGTTCCCGACTTTGCGACCATAACCTCAAAACCGCAACGCTTGAGAGCTTTGGCTGTTGCGGCGGCAATTTTGTCGCACTGAGCCATTTCGTTTGTACCGCCCGTTGCATAGGTGTTCCTATTCTGATTTGACGGACTGAGATAGATTCTTTTTGTTGACATAATTATTATTCCTCACTTTCGTTTTTATTTTATGCACTTCCCACTTTTACTACATTTTTTAATATGGTATAATTCATAATAGAAGGGAGGTGAATCATATGGAGTTGATTTTAAAAGAAATTGAACGGGCATTAGACGCTAAACTATACTATTTAGCGTTGCAAGCTTCTCTAACATTGCCCGATATTTGTGGAGCACTGCAGTCAAATGACGGCGTAGCAAAAAAACATAAATATATTGCTTGGTATGACACTTACGCAAAAGAACCGGGCGATCTATCTATTTCCGGCAAGGATTGTTACCATTTCCGTTGTTCATATGTGCATCAAGCACTAACCACACATGAAAAATCTTCATATTCACGAATTATATTTTTAGCACCAACTTGTCAAGGCATAACTTTTCATAACAATGTTATAGATGGTGCCTTAAATATTGATGTTAAGCGTTTTTGCAATAATATTCTTAATGCAGTACGCAAATGGCAGAAATCAATCAAAAATAATGAAAACTATAAAAGAAATTACAAAAATCTCATTAGACTTTACCCAGATGGACTTCCACCCTATATAACCGGCACACCAGTAATTTCGTAACAATAATCTAAAAAACATAGATAGTCCAGAAGAAATTTAATTTTCAACTGGGCTATCCTTTTATTTTAGTTAGTTTTCCGAAACTTCGGGCAAACCTGCAATGCTTGTCAGCACAGACAACACACCTGCCAAAAGGCTTGCCGAGCCTACTGCAACCCAGTTTACATCTGTCATAACGGCAGACACTCCAATTGTCGCAACTGCGGTCTGAGCAACAGTTTTAATCGCTCTGACCGCCGTAGCTTTTGCCCATTCTTTGGTAAAAATCTTTTTCATTTTCAATCTTTCCTTTCGCTGATTTTCTCTAAATCATCAATGCGGTGATTTGCGACCTTAATTTCTTCGTCCACAACCGCATTGTGTTGTTCAATCGCATATGTACGCTCGATGAGGTTGTTATGCTTGTCAACCTTTTTTTCGAGCTGTTCAATGCGATAACTCGACATTCGACTGTTAATCACAATGCCGCCAAGAGTACCCACCGCAGAACCTGCAAGCGTGATTAAAGCGATAATAATTTCAGTTACCATTTATTGCACCTCACTTTCTGTCGGCCCGTCAGCTGTCAGAGCGTCGCCCCATACAGCCATTACGGCATTGTAATATTCATCAGACAAGACTTTTCTTATCTGTTCTCTGCCTGATTCGTCATTCATGTAGGCGTTTCGGATGTTTCCGCCGACCTGCATTTCTTCACCGTTAAAGGTCAAAAACTGCTGTCTGAGTACCGACACGCTGTCCTTTGTGAGCATATCGAGTGTGATTTTTTCTTTAAGTTCCATTTTTCATACCTCCGTTATTTTTATATTTTGTAAATCAAAGAAAAGTTTACCTGCTCATCAGCGACGAAATTATAAGCCTGTTTATTGAGCGGAGTAAACTGCAACCAAGCCGATTTATTTACACTTCCTCTGAACATTCCGCCGTTTTTGCTTATGCCGATATCATGAACAATCGCATCCGATTTGTTTGAGAAAGGCATATTGAGCAAAGCTATTGCAGATGTTCCGCCTAAAGATGTTGCGTTCATAATGACGGTGACATTTACAATAACGATATCGCCAATTTTTTTATAAAGGCAAGTTGCAGATTTTATTTTATCAATCTGAGTAGAGTACGGTGTAAGAGTAGCTGTACCAAGTTCAATATTTGACGAATCGTATTTATTCGCAAGAAGTGAATCAACCTCTGATGCGGTATAAGACTTAGTCGGTGTGTCGCCAGATTTAGCGGTCGGAACATACAATAAGCGACCGCCGATATTCTGGTCATGACCACCGACACCGTCAGTACAATACCAAAAGAAACCGCCCGCTGTACTGCCACTACGCCAACCACCGCCCAACCGAACGATTCTGTAACCATTCAGGTTTTTGGCTCTATAGAAATAATCTCCAACAGGAAGTTCAGCCGAACCACCGATTTCCGAAGGCATCAGTAACCAGTCATATTCTTCTGAACCATAACCCATTGCGTTGATATATCCATTAGCATTTGCAAGGGTAAATCCAACAGGCTCATAGTTATCAGAATGCTTTGATTCATTGAATGCGAAGTTGTTCGCAACATAGGGTTGACCACCGCACATCGTGCCATCGCCCCAAATGTTTATACCCTGAATGTGTTTCCATAGGTTACCCCAAGGATTTTCCATTCCTCGGTATGAAACGGAAACTTTTCCGTTTGCTGTTTCAGTAGTTTGAATATCACCATTTTCGTTGACCGTTGATGTTGCCTGCCCTGTGCCATTTCCAAGGTCAGCTGTTGAACCTGTAAGGCTTGAGCAGTTATATGATGCATTATTGGAGATGGTGACAATACCCTGACCAACGCCTGTCTGGGTGTTCATAATGCCAAGTTCGATTATCATCAGAAGTTGATTTGCAGAAGTCGCCTCGATTGTTTCCAAATGCCAGCCTGCACCTCTGTTATTTGCCATAGTTTCCAAATTCGACTTACTTCCGATTCCCTTCCTCAATCCGCTTATAGGTTTTTTTCCTGCAACCGAGCAGAGCAGGTCACCGTCCTCATAAGTGATAGATTCATCAACATTATCATTCACATAGGCTTTTGCTGAGACATCATACATGCTTCCTTCATCAGCTGAGAAAAGAATGTAGCTGATTTCATTGCCGTTTTCGTCATAGAATGCAGGGTGAAGCTTAAACCCTGTTTTGGGCTTTGAACTTACATAGTAGTTTGCTTTGCGAAGATGATAGCCGATTCCCGAATCGGAGTTTTTTTCCAATTTTAATGGTACAACTCTGTAATAAAATGCCGGCTGATAAACCATAACCTGACCATTTGAGCCGTCCTCGGCATAATTTTCGTCACCGTAGTATGCTGTGATTGTTCCGTCGTCCAAAACATTACATCTTCTTCGTCCGCCGTACATTGTAAATTTATTAAAGTCTGAACCTTGTGAAAGATTGACCGCTCCTGCAAGTCTGGTAAAAGTCTTATTCTCGAAATCAACACAAAGTCCTGCTATGTCTTCATCTGTGTAGCCGATATATGCCTTAACATCGTCAACATCTGCCTTATTTGCTTTTTCACCGAGCAAATTATCGGTTTCAGTCTTATCGGCTTTGTTTCCGAGAAGCTTGTCCGTTTCTTCTGATGAGTAGGCTTCGCTCGCATCGTAATAAAAATCGTTAAGATATTTAATGCTCGGATAATTGGTACTGCTGTCTGTAATGTCCGTTTTGGAGCTCACTTTGTTTGAATTGTCTTCTTTTGATTTAAGTGCATTGGCTACATCTGTTGCGTTTGCCTTGCCTGTAAGAGCTTTCTCTGCCGTCTGCATTCGTGCCGATAACTGACTGACCGTGCTTTTGTCAGCTTTATTAGACACAGACGAATCAATCCCGTTAAGCCTTGCCCCAAGTGAATTAGAACCGCCTCTTGCCGTGGCTATTTCAGACTTCACGGCTTCAATGCTCGCTTCATCAGCGGTGAAGCGTGTGTTCAGGTCGGCTGAATCACCTCTTGCCATGGCTATTTCGGTTTCAAGTGCAATTGCTCCGTCTGTTGCCCGTTCAATCCCCTCATCCATATGGTTGAGGTTGTCGGCATTAAGAGCAGGAGCAGAGCCGTTCACAAAGACAATTTTATTGTATTTGTTCATTTTCTTTTACTTCCTTTCCTAATCGTTTTTCGCCCTTTGATGTGAGGGCAGTTATAAATCCGTCCATTTTCTTATTGAACGCAAATGTTTCAATTGTCGGCAAATCTTCGAACGGAGTTTTAATTGTGTACTTATCGCCTGCCTCAAGCCACCAATACGAAAACAGCTTAATTTTTGTCGGGCGGTATTTATATACATCACCAAAAAAATTAACAGAATTATATTTTGTACCGATATCACTTGCTGTTGTTCTGCACCTCATCAAAATGTTATCGGAAACATACCACGAAAAATCGTTACTGTTGCCATACAGATATGCTTTTTTATCAGCAAACTTAGTGCTGTACATACGGATAGGTTCAAGTTCGTAATCCTCAAAGGATAAATCTTTGTACGAATCGATTGTTTCAACGGAAGATTGAGAATACAGCCTTTTAAAACGCATTTTTCCGTCGGCATCTATAACGGCAAAGCTCAAAGTTAATTCTGCATAAGCTTGGATTAAATCTGACAAGGTAATGTCCTTTATAACCTTTTCTACGCAGGTATCATCAAATTTCAGCGGTACACTAAAGATAGATAAGCTCGGCGGTGAAACCCCTGTAATTGCATAATCTTTGGCAAATTCTGCGATTATTGAATAAAAGCTCTTAAAATTATCGTCTTTTTGATAGTGCGCATAACCATAGTTCTCTTTGCCTCCAAACCACAAAGACATATCCACCTTTGACATATCATAAAAAGCGTCATAGGCTGTGATTTTGACGATGTTACGCTGTTTTTTATCTCTTTGAGCCGACTGAATTTTACCGTAGAAAACAGGACATTCAACCGTTCCTGTTTCGGCAGGACAAATAAGAGTATTTGACGGGTACAAATCATCTGACGGATACAACTCCGATTCAAGATATGTTGCCGTGATGATGACCTGTACCGTCTTTCCTATCAAAGCCGAGCAATCGTAATCAATGAGTTTTACGCTCATTTCAGAGGCTATGCAACCGCCGAATTTCAATTCTTTTTCAACGATTTCATTTTCAAGCGAAAAGCTGTCAAGCACGATACTTTCACCTGTTATATCCTCAAAACTGCCGTCTGGGGAATGCAGGGCAACGGTGTTGTAAAGTGTGTTTGTTTTCAGCTTATCAGCAATTTCTTTAGATAAAAGCATTTTTAAGAATCACCCCTTAATACTCAATCAGCTCAACAGTAATCGGCTGATAGGTTATATCATTCTTTTCGGCATTCATTACGGTATACTCAATATCGGGAATATAAAAATAAGAGGTGTAATAGCTGTTCGTTTCATCGTTCCAATAAGTTACCCTGCACTTCCTCTGTAACTTATTCGCCATTGAGAGGTTGATAATCGACTGAAAATCAATCTTTTCGTCAAGATGAAGAATGTGAGTTGAAAACGAAATTTTTGTTTTGTAATTTGGTAGCGTTGCCCTTTGAAGCGTACCGTTCTGATCTCGTTCCGCAGAAGTTTCAAGTCGCTGATTCGGAGTTGATGAAAATGCGGTAATGTATTTATTCGGCATTATGTTGTTGACGAATTTAAGCAAATAGCCGTTATAATTTGACATATCATCCCCCCCTTTATGCAAATGCGGATTTACCGTTGTGTCTGCGTCTGTAAAGCTCATCCTGTCTTATCATTTCTTCAAAAAGCGTTGAACCCTCAAGCTCGGCAGTAAACGAATAAGTGTTGCCGCCGTTATTACGAAAGATAATGAACATTTCATAAATGCGTTTAAGCAGGTCAAGAATTTGTGTGAGAATCACTGTATCCTGACCGCCCGAATTGTCGAGCATACCCTGTAACTTGTTAAGAGGGGAAATAACCTCAGGGTTACCGCTGTTAGCGCCTGCGTTATCGCCGACAACCGCAAGTGTCGGAGCTTTAACAATACCGCCTTTTGCAAATTTTCGTGCCGGAGATTCCGTGGGTTCTTCAAATCTCGGAATGAGAGGCGGATTTTCAGGCATTGAAAAGCTCCAATCCTGTCCGATGACAGAACCAATTGCCCCTGCAATTCCGCCGATTGCATTGATAACACCGGAAACAAAGTTATAAATACCCGTCCACAAGCCGTTAATACCGTCAATGATAGCATTTACAATAAATCTAAACACGGCACAAATACCATCCCAAATACCTTTGAAAAAGTCGTAAATACCTTGCCAAGCTTTTTTCCAATCTCCCGAAAAAACACCTGTGATAAAGTCAATAAGACCGCCGAATGTTTTCTGTATAGAGGTAACCAACCCACCGATAAATGTAAACACATTATCAAACACCCTTTTTACGGCATTGAAAACATTCTGAAATATAGGTCCCCAAAAACTGACAAGCCAGTTTACAAACGGTGACAGGAAGTTATTCCACACGGTTGAAACACAGTCTGCAACCTTGCCGAAGAAGTCTATTGCACCCTCAAAAACAGGCTTCAGCCAGTTTTCCCAAGCCGACTTTACGATTGCTACGATAAAATCCCACGCAGGCTTAATCCATTGATTGTAAACATTCATCAGGGTTGTGCCGATATTGGTAAACATATTGCAGATATTCTGAAAAATCTGCTGTCCGTTGCCGTTCCACCAATTACTGATAATTGTTCCGATATCTCCGAAAATCTGACCGATAAAGTTAAACACATCTGCAAACTGCAATTGTAAATTTTCGAGAAATTCAGTGATTGTTGCACCGTCATTTTCAGTCCATTCAACAAGGCTTTCGGTTGCAATTGAAAACGCACCCGAGACAACTTCGCCGACTGAGCCCGCAAAGGTTGTAAGACCGCTTAAAAGATTGGAAATTTGTTCTTCCATTTGAGGGCGAACATTGTCAATTGCATTGCCTGCAAGTGTACCGAAATTATCAAAAAAGGTTGAAAGGTTGTTATAGCCGTTTGTAAGATTGTTACCTATGGTGTCGATAAAGCCGATAATCTTTTCCCTGTCTTTTGAAATCCACTTAGCAACACCGCCTGAAATGGTCTGAAACGACTTTCCGCCGATTGTCGCAATCGCTCCGAATGCAGAGCCGATTGCCCCGAGTTTTGCAGAACCGACCTTTTGCATTGTGCCGAATGCCTTTTGAACTATGGGAACAGCATTATCAAAAACGGTCTTGCAGTTCTTGCCTATAGCTGACCAATCAACCTTGTTAATACCTTTCTGTACATTCTCGACAAAGCCTTTGAATCCGCTCTTTTCGTATAGATTTTTGAATGCCCCCGAAAGGTTTTTGCTTGTGTCCTTGACAACATTCTTTGCAACAGCTCCGCCTGATGAACCGCCTGAAGAGCTTTTTGATGATGAGGTGTCTGACTTTGAAGATGAGCTGTCAGAGCTTAAAAGCACATTCAGCTTGTCAAAGCCCGCTACACTTCTCTTTGCTTTTTCGGAACTTTTCTGAACATTATCAAGTGACTTTGAACTGTCATCTGCCGTATCCGTAAGGCTTTTGGCAGAATCGGACGCAGATTTGATATTGCTTGCGGTGTTATTGCCTGTATCCCAGCCGAAGACCTTTGAAAGCGATTCAACCGCACCTTTGGCATATTCCGTTAAAGTTGCAAGTGCGGAACTCAACCGCTTTACAACCTGAGTTGCCACCTGAAGAATAGGCTGACCGACTACGGCAAGGAGCTGTTTCCAACTTTCTCTGAGGTTGCCTGTTACATTCTCCCAACCGTCTGCTTCACGGCTTGCCTGTCCCATAGCACCCGAAAGCTGATTAGCGTCCTTGACCATTTGCAAAAGCGTGAGCTGTTTCTGCGATTCCGACAAATCCGTAAATGACTTGCCATACAGCTTATTAGCCGCCGCATTTCGTGTGGTTTCAGTACAGGACAAACCGAGTGCGGCGTCATTTTCAAAGTTACCTTTGAGGAATGATTTCAGGCTTTCTGCGGTGTCTTCAAGCGAACGGTCGTAATATGCGGCGCTGTCGGCTGTTACCTGTAAAGCCTCCTGCATCATACCCAAAGCACTTGAACTGTCCATACCCGTAGTTTTTGCAAAGGCATAAATGCTTGTGCCGACACCCTGTAATCGGGTTTCAAGAATACCGCTCTGATTGGCAACGCTCTGAATTGCTGATTCTGCCTGTGACTGCATTGTACCGAATGTCTGTTCAAACTGTGAATTTGCCGCATTAACTTCCGCAGCCGATTCAATGCACTGCTGACCGAACTCCTTGATTTTGGCAACAGAAAAAGCGGCAACCACAACTGTACCGATTTTCTTAAACGAGGATGAAACCGAATTGCTTAACTGCTCACCGCTGCCTTTGATGTTTGAAAACTCTTTCTCGGTTTTCTGAGAAACGCCCTCCGCAACCTTTGAAAAGGACTGTTTCATATCCGTGCTTACATTTTCAAAATCTTTTGAAAGACTTGAAAACGCCGAATCAAACTTTTTTGTAATTGAATCGGAAATCTTATGCAATGTTTTAGAAATATCATCACCCGTAAGCCTGACATCAAGCTCAATTTCACCCGCCTTTGCCGCCATATTCACCACTTCCTTTCATTTTAGATTTTTTAAAAACAGGCATAAAAACAGCGCACACCGTTATGATGTACGCTAATAAAATATTTGCAAAAGAACAGCCACCCCATTTGGAGTGGCTTTTTGTTTTATTTGTTGAGTTCGTAGTATTTGATGTCGATTTTCGGAAGTGACACATTGTTGCCCATTACGGTTTCATATGTATAGTCGCCGTCACAAGTTCCCCAGAATGTGATTACATCATCTTCAAGGAGTTTGTCCGCGCCGTCTGGAATTTCTACTGTTGCGTAGATTGTATCAGTCCACAATGGTTCATCAAGATACTCATTTTCTTCTTTGGTTATATTGATTCTCAGGTCAACCGAATCACCCCAGCCTTCCTGAACCTGAATAATCTGACCTTCAAACTTGTAGTCATTACCTTTGTACTTGTCAGGGTTTCTTGAAAGAGTTTTAAAGTCGATTGTTTTGCAACCGTCTTTAAATTCTTTTTCAACCTTCTTCGGGTCTTTAGTAGGCTTTTCTGTTGCAACTTCTTTTGTGGTCGGTGCTTCTGTCGCTTTTTCAGTTGCTTTTTCTGAACCCTGATTTGCAACAGTAGTTTCCTGCTTTGATTTGTTTGAACCGCTGTTACCGTTAATTGCACCGTTTACACCGCCAACAATCATAATAGCAACAACGATAATAACCCAAAAATACCAACGCTTGTAAATTTTCTTCTTCGCATTTGCAGAATTTACGGTTGCCGAGGTTGAATCGTTTCCGCCAAAGCCTGCACCGCACTTGTCGCAAAATTTTGCATCGTCCTTTAATTCGTTTCCGCAATGTGGACATTTCATAAACATACACTCTCCTTAATAAATTTGTTAGTGTATGTTACATTTTATCACTATGCATTAACATTGTCAAGAATTTTGTAGATACAGCGAAAATTATGTACAAATTCACAGATTAGCGAAAAAGTTTTGAAATTCTGCAAGAACGGTGTTCATATCTTCGTCTGAATAGTGCTTTACATTCCTTGACCGCCATTTGTTGCGGATTTTATGCTGTGATGAAGTAAAGTTCTTCAAGACCTCTTTGTCGGTTTCAAGGCGAATTTGCACCGTTCTTGCAAGCGATGTTTCGGGTCCCAATCCCTGCAAAAGAGATTTAAACTCATTCCAACTCATTTTTGCAAAATCCTTTGAATAAATGCTCACCCCGTACTCTGACCTAAAGCTTGATACGATTAAATCAAAATCGTCAATCAGGTCATAGCCGGGGTCTGAGCTTCCCCCTCATCAGTCAAATCGCCCTGTACAATTTTGGCAGATTCGCTGATAAGGGTGCTGAAATCGTGAATGTTCAGATGTAACTTTTCAATCTTTTCCCTTTCGGATTCATCAAAAAGAAGATGATACATTGTAATAACATCTTTGTTCTTGCCGTTACCGTCCTCAAAAATTGCCGCAAGTTTGAGAATTGAAACTGCGTCATTATTGATTGCAAGGTCAACATTTTTAACTCTGACGCTCGGCTTTTCCTCAAAATTAAGCTTGTCTGTAATATCAATTAACTTTGACATAATCGTTCATTCCTTTCGTTTTTTAAGCGGCTGCTGTATATACGGGTTTACCGTTTGACATAACTTCAAATTCAAGCGGAGCAACACCCGTACTTGCGCCTGCACCGTTTGATGTAACGGATACAACTGCATTTTTAAAGAGGACAGTTGCACCGTTGGGGAAGGTCCACATAAACGGAACTTCTGTCTTTCTGCCGTTTTCAAATGCAAGGGCGGCAATCTGGTCATTGCCTGCGTCACCGATTGTACGCTTGCCCTTTACCGAAATTGTGATTGACTTAGCAGTCATAAGCCTTGACTTCCAGCCCTCGTTTTCAAAGGCTGTCCATTCCTCGACACCGTTGTCAAATGCAACGGAAAACTCCTCGCAGTTTGCAATATTTGTCGTGGCGGATTCTGTGCCTGCCTTGCCGACTGCAAACTGATTTTCATAGCACGGGAATACTCCCGATTCTACTTTTGCCATAATTTTACTTCCTTTCGTAATAGAATTTAACTTCAATGACCTGCTCATACACTCCCTTATCGTCTGTTCCCACATCAACGGGTTCTTCCGTGAGCAGTTCGATTATATAGATTTTGTGTTCCTTAATTTCAACATTTTTAGTGCCGTAAAGCGTTTCGTAAAGTCTGCGTGCGAACTCCTCGGTTTCTCTTGCGTTGTCGGTGTAATGGATAAGCAAAGACACGCTTATTGTATCGTAGGTGCTTTCACCGCCGATTGCCCTTGTGGGTGTTCCCGACTGCTTTAATGAATACACACCGATTGACCTGTCCTGCTTGTTGTCGAGCTTGCCGATGTAGTAATGCTCGGCTGATGTAACGTTTTTGAGCCAATCTCTGATGTCTGATAAATAAATCACAGTCCTGCTTCCTTTCTGAAAAGCCCTACAAATGCTTTACTGCAAAAATTCTGTCTTGTACCGCCCTCAAGCCACGGTGTAAGCCACTTACCTCCGGCGGCAATGTTTTCCTCACGGCTGAAATTATACTCGGGATGAAAATACAACCGCCTTGCATACGGAGTACTTGACACGATTTTTACAACGCCGTTCCGGCTCTGAGCATAATCAACAAAGGTATTTTCGTTTTGAAGATTGCCTGTATCAAACGGCATTACCTGCGTGTTCTTAACCTGAGTAAGGAGTGCATCACATGTCTGTTCAAGAGCCTGTTGCTTTGCCTTATCAAGCTGTTTTACAACAGGCATATTGAGTTTGATTTTTGATGATACTGAAAATCCCATTAAATCACATCCAATTCCGTAAAATTAACTTTGCCGTCGGGGTTGCGGTGTTTTGTACCCTGTACGATGTTTCGTTTTACGCCGTCAAGGATTACAAAGCCACCGCTTAAAGTGGGGCTGTCGGGAACAATGTCGCCGTCAAAAAGCAAGACAGCCGACACCTGAACAATTTTCTGCTCTTTGGTATAGACCGTCTTTGCCTTTGACTGCACATTGCACACAGCGTTGCCTCCGCATAATATATTTGACGGATAAAGATTTTCGGAAGGATACAGGTTTTTGCACTCAAATGCGATAACAGGAGAGCCGTCCTCGGTTATTCCCTCACCGTAGATTGTGACCTCGACAGAAGTTTTGCAGAACTGCTTTTTTACAAGTGACGGAAATTTCACGGTTTTCACGCACCTTTCAGATTGCAGGATAACAAAGTCCTGTTGATTTTAGCAACGCATAGAGGTCGGCAGGAATTGCCACACCGCTGATACACATTAAATTCCAGCTTGCTCCAAATTCCATTGATGTGCCGTTGATTGAATAGCTTTTCAGATAGGAAGAAATCATATCGGCATTTTCTTCTTCAAAAGCAGTAAGTCTGCTGTGCACTTTGCGGATGATTCTCTTCTGCATTTCCGAAAGCTTTTCAAAATTAATGCGGTTAAAAGTCAGAACATCAATGTGTTCGGCAGAGATAATGCTGTTTTCATCTCCGCCCTGATGTTCAATGTAATCCGCGAACATAGATTTACTCCTTTGTGTCTGATTTGATATTCTCTTTAAGTTTTTTGTTTTCGGCTTTGAGCTTTGAATTTTCTTTCTTCAAAGTATTGTAATCATCAACAGAAATTTTCTTGCCTAATCCATATTCTTTGATTTTGCCGTTGTCATCCTGAATATCATAACCACGGGATACATAAGTCTTAGCTTCCTCGTCTGTGTTGACTGTATATGACTTATTGTCTTTGATTGCTTTCATTTTTTCTCACCTCGCTTTAAGCCTCGGCATGAATGATTACGCCCTGCTTCATAAGTTCGTCAATGGCAAAAGTACCATTAACTTTTCTGTTCTGATATATATAATTATCAGCTGTTCGGCTGTCAGAACCCGGAGTATAGACATTGATATATGAATACTTAACTCTTGACACCTGTGCTTCCGGGTCAATAAGAATATAGTCAATCTGCTTAGCTGAGCTGTCAGCAGCACAACCGTTTGTAAAATCAAACAAAGACTTCATTCTTGAGCTTGGCACTTCTACAATCTTATCAATATCATCAACGGAACGAACACGGCGGTCAATGCCCTTTGCGGAACTGATTTCAAGTGTTCTCTGAATACCCTCTGCATTCTTCAAAAGCTTTTTGTACTGTGGTGTCGCATAAAGAATAACCCTGTCGAGCGGTACACCTGCTTCGGCAAAAGCCTCAAGGTTATCATCAAAATCTGCAAGCACATTCGCCGCAGTTAATGCAGTAGTTTTTACTGTTGCACCAACTCGCTTAGCTTCTGTATAAATCTTGCTGTAAGTATAACAGTCGAGTTCAGGTATAGCCTGTGTTTTTTCAAAGCGTGTCTGAATATTTGCGATAGTTACTACCATATTTGTTTCGTCAACATCAATAGGGTCGATAGCAAACTCAATATCTCTGTCGTGGTCAAGGGTTTTGGTTTCGTAACCGTTTGAATATGTACCCGAATTAAAACCGCCTGCACCTCGTGTATGGTCTTTATAACCGCTGACCGAGAGTTTCGGGATTTTAATATCCTTACCGTTGATAATCTGAATGTCAGAGTTTGAGTGGTAAAGGTCATCACAAGTAAGGGCTTGACCGTACAATTCTCTTAAAACATTACTGAAAATAGTTGCGTATTCTAATACTGCCATAATTATTTACCTCTTTTCTTACTTTTTCGATTTGATGCCGAAAATTCCTCTTAAGGCATCTTCTGTTAAATTTTTGTTGCCGTTGCCGTCACCGCCGATTTTCTTAACTCCTGCGCCGTTCTCGGCAGGTTTGCCCTTGAGTGCGGGGATATCGTCAAGCACCTTTTTAACCGCCTCGGTGAGCTTTTCGGCATTGATTTTGCCGTCTGTAACCGTCCCTGAAAAATCTGCCATTTTCAGCACATAAGGCACGGTTGCAATGTCAACGCCCTGTTTTACGGCTTCGAGGGTTGCCGACTGGTTGACTTCTGCCATAAGTTTTGCGTTGTTTGCAGATTCAACTTCCGACTGCATTTTTGCAAAGTCGGGAGTGTTCTCGGCTTTCTGCTTTTTAAAAGCACCGATAGCCTCTTTCATCTCATCGGCTGACAATCCCTGCTCCTTAAAATAAGACTTCAACACGGTGTCCTCTGTCACGCTCTGTTTGCCTGTAATAAGGCTTGCGAGCTTGTCGTAATCAAAGGCAGGAGCGTTTCCCTGTGGAGTTCCCTGCGGTGCAGGTGTCGGTTCATTGGGGGTTGGTGTTGGATTTGGTTCTGCCATTTTTTTCATATCCTTTCAGTTTTTCGGGTGTCTCCCGTAATCAGTTTATAGAGTGTCTCTCTGTTTCAGTTTTGCACGGTGTCTCCCGTAGTTTAATGTCTTCGGACAATAAAAAAGCACCTTACATATTCGTAAAGTGCTTAATCTGCTGATTCTGTTTTCTTTGTTCTCGGCTTTTTAGGAGCGTTTGGTTTATTTTCCGTAGCGTTTGGTTTAACTTCAACTGCAAAGCCGCCGTCAATGAGCTGTTTGGCTCGTTCGTCAGAACATTCAAAGACTTCATTTACAGGACGGGTTACATATCCGTTCTGCCTGTCGTTAAATGCTGTTGTTACTCTGATTTTCATTCTGTCACCACCTTTCAAAACCGGTCGAAATCGACGAGTTTAAATACAAAAAAAGCACTCTGATTTCTCAAAGTGCTGATTTGATGTATTAAGTTTTTCAGTCTGGAACAATAATCATATGTCGACCTGTTTTTTTGAAATAATCATTGTCAAGTTTTTTTACTTCATCTTTTATCTCTATAGGAGCGTCATCATTAATTATTCTTTTTCCTCTGACAAGGTGAGAATACTTCATATATTTAAAAAAAGAATCCGTCAAACTAATCAACTCCTCGAATTATTCTTGCCACTCGCTTTGAAGTTGCCCTTGCTTTTTTTGTCATACTTTCAGCTATACATTCGGAAATGAACTCGTCAAGTGTTGTAAATCCATATAAAGAAACATCTTCAGGATTTACTTCTTCCATTATGTCTATGATTTTCTCAAGTTTATCATCCCACAATGGGTCATTCAACTTATGTTCAAGCTGTATTGCGTGACCTATTTCGTGTCTAAAAGTATGCAAAGGATGTGCCGAAGACCATTCACCTGATTTTTTCATTTTTGGGGCTTTTTGTTCGTGTTCAGACAACGCATTTTTCTTGTTGGCAAATCTCAATAATAGCTCTCCGGAATTATCATAAAATGCACCATAATCCGTTGAATTTTTAGAATTAAGTATGCCAACTCTTGAAATGGTTGTTACTTTACCGAATTTCTTTTGCATATTTTCAAGTTCGTTATTAAAAGTTTCCTGAACTTCTTTTGTAACACCCTTTTCAAATTTTATTATACCACTATTTATGGAATTTTCAACATCTGTTTTTGCTTTTTCAGCATTGATTTCAAATTTTTCCTTTTTCGTGATTGATTCACTGTCTGATATTTTATGAATATAATCCTCTTTTTGCTCCGCCAACTTATCCGCCCTATCGTGCCACTCATTGGCTCGGGTTTGGGCAATGCGTTTATTGTCCTCATCAAGGCTGTATTCAGCACGGCGGTCAAAGCGTTCTGCCTGACGCTGTGCATACTGCTGTTTTTCCTCAATTCCTCGCTGACGGTCAAGCTCTTTGATTTCATCGTCAGACAACGGTGCGTCCAAATCGTCAAGCTCGGGATAGTATGTACTTGTGCTGTCCTTACATCTCGGATGAAACAATCCGTTTTTGATTGCGGTTGACAGCAGAGGATAATTGCCGTCAGACTTCTTGCCGTTTGAATACACATCGTCAATAAACACCCTGCCGATATATTTTGCACAATCGGGGCAACCGCCCTGTCTTGAATTGACCACAACAAGCGACATTCCCCATTCGGCTCGCTTTTCGCCCTCGCCACGCAGATAGGCTCTTTTGTTGGCTGTTTTAACCGCCATATCCGCATAATCCGAGAGCGTGTGCCTTGCACCGTTCTTGTATTCCACACAATTAAGACCTGCGTTGAGCATATCTTTACAAGCTATATCAACGGCTTTTTCGTATGTAACCGCACCCGTGTTCATTGCAACCTGTGCGTTAAAAATCGCCTTGCGGTACTTGTCGTTGCTCATACGCAAAACTGCCGTTTCTGCCCTCTTTAAATCGTCTGTGGTCGATTTTATGAGTGCGTCAAGTTTACGGTCATTCACCTTAAAAAACTCGGCTGTGCTGTGTGCTGACGGCTTTTTCGGGGCTTTGAAACCGTCCTTAACAGCTTCAAGAATTTCTGCCTCCTGACTTGCATTTCCGTCAGCTTTGGCGGTGCGAATCATCTCTTCAACCTTACTGTTAATGGTTTTGAAACGCTTGCCGAATTTCTTTGCGTTGTGCTTGCGGTACTCTTCAAGACTTTTGAGCTGTTCAGCCTGCCATTGTGTCCAGTTGTAACCCTCTTTGGTTTCTTCGGCTCTGTGACGGCTGAAATTGCGCATCATGCTGTCGATAAGCTCGTTTTCAATTCTCTCAAGAGCCTCTTTAATGTTGTAATCACTCATTGCTTACCCATTTGCTGTCATCGTCCTGATTTGCGATATCTTCGGGTTTATCGGGTTCATTGCCCGTGTCGGTAAGGTCAACATCGTCAAGCTCCGATTTTTCTTCTTCGCCTGCAATGCCCTGTTCTTCCTTAATTCTCTGCACCTCTTCGGCTTTCCAATCCTCCGACTTGCTGTCGCCGTAAAGCTCGTCAACCGAGGTTTTAACTGACATCAAACCGCCCTGTCTTGCTTTTGACACGGTTTCAACCTGACTTTCAAAGCTCGGATTTGCATATTCGCCGAAGTTTACGGATACTTCCAAGCCCTCAACAATACCCTTGCCGTTAAGTTCACCGTCTGCATTGAGTACAACTGCAACAAGGCTTTGAAGTGCGTTCTGCGTAATTTTCACAAGGTTCTGCCTTGTGTAAAGGGTTGTCTTTTCCTTTTCACGCTGAGCGTCTGCATTATCAAGCTTCTTCGTATCAATGCCGAGAGTTGACGGCGATATAATGCCCTGTAAGCAGAGGTCGAGGGCAGTAATGTACGAACTCAAATAGCTTTCGTGCTGAATCTGCGGACTTTCGGTGTAAATCCTGTTGCCGTTGCCGTTTTCAGACATATCGTTGCCCACGGTGATAAATCGGTTGTCAAACGGATTTGGCGATATCGGCTGACAGGTTTCTGGATTTCTCGGAACAAGGCAACCAGGCACATACTGCTTTGTTCGGCAGGCTCTGAGTGCGTCCATCCACTGTGACCACACTTCATCAAGGCTGTCGAAAGCGTCTGTTTTTATGCCGATAATGCCCGCACCTCTGCCCTTGTGGCACGATTTGCCGTAAAGGACAGGTACAGCCCACATATATGATTCGTCAAATGTAACGCCCTTTGAATCAATCCACGAAAGAGCGTCAACCGTGTGCAGGTCAATCTCTTTGCCGTTGTCATCATACAAAGCATAGTGAATATAGCCGTAACCGTATGTTTCTTCAAAACGGTAACGGCGGTGTTTTTGCGTGTAATCGGTGTAAAACTTAACCTCTCGGATTCTGCCACGCACATATGTAAAGTCGATGTTTTCGGCAGGATACCATTCAACAATCGGAACATCTGATACAGCCATGTCAAAGCTGACCTTAAAAGCACCGTCACCAACAACACATAGGTCACGGAGCATTTGCTTAACCGTGTCGGACAATTTGTTCTGCTTTTCAATGTCTTCCCAACGCTCAGCATAAGCGGTTGAATTTTTGCTTGTAACATCTGTGCCGTTGTAGTCGGCAATTACGATATTCACAAGCGTTTCGCAGATGAGTGCCGGCAAACCCGTGTGTATTTTACGGATTTCAAGCCCCTTTGTGCTTTTTGCCGCCCAAAACATAGTTTTGTTTGTATCAATCTGCCTGTACAGCTCCGCAAGCTGTCTGCTGTTGCCCCAATACCAAATGCGATTGATAAAGCACTCGGTCAGATGATTGCTTGTCTCGGTAACGGTAATTGTTTTGTCGCTTGCAGGAGTAATCTGCAAAAAGTTTTTAATTCCAGATCTGATAGATTCAGCCATTCTGTTAATCAGCCCCATTTATTTCACTTCCAATAATATTTTTAAACGGCAGCCACGCATATTGACCGCTGTTAATGCAATGGTCGTGACCGTCCTCGGGTGTGTTGTCTTTATCCTCTCGCCAGCTGTAAATTTCAAACTCGGCAATCGTGTTTTTACAATGTTCAAGCACAAAATAACAGTCGGTGGCAAGCCAGCCGAGTACAAGATTGATTCGGTCGATAATCTTCGTTTTCTTCCATGCATTTGCAAAGTCATAGACACAGCCGTGCTGTTGCTTATACTTTTGAAATTCGGTAATAGTCGCTTGGTCGGCGCTGTCAATAAAAGCCGTGCGTGCAAAGCCCCATTTATCACGGTTACGGTCAAGAAAATCAATGAAATTTCGTACCGTATCACTCGGCGCAACGGGCGTTTTAAGGTCGGCATTGTTATATACCCTCTCGTCAAGCTGAATACACTTGCCCCTGTTTGTGATTCCAAAAAAAGTCATTGCGATAGTATCAGGCGACTTCTGCGAATAGGCGGTATCAAGTCCAGCCGTGAACTGAACAAAGTGTTCCAACTTGCGGTTATAGTGCAAAAACCGCCTTGCCCATTCCTTTGTTTTTATGTGCCTTGCTCTCTTAAAGTTTGAGAACACAAGATCTGTTACCCTGCCTCGCAATCCTAAAATTTTATTCTTATAAAGCTTTGTTCCTTTTGGAGCAGAGGCTTTTTTCTTTTCAACCTGTTCGGGTGTAAGGCTTAAATTATCTGCAAAAGAAAAGAACCAATACCGCCAATTCGGTACAGGTTCTTCTGTAAGCTCCGCCGTAATTTCGGGCGGAATATCGTTTGCGTATTTCTTAAAAGGTCGGGAGCGGTTCACAAACTCCTTATAGACAGGCAATGACGGGTCATCGGGGTTCAAGGTTGCAAGCATATAATCATTACGGGTTGACATCTCTCGGATAAACTCAATATCAGCGGTATTGATTTCGTCAATATAAACGCACCCAAACTGAGCGCCGAGAACCATTTCCCATTTATCCCGACTGCTGTAACCGAGAATGTATATTACCTTGCCCTCAAACTTGATGTGCGGAAGTTTGTAGTCCTTGTCTCCGTTACCGCAGTAAATAGCGTTACGGTGCAGGTCAAGAATACCGTTATCCTGCTGAATGATAGTTTCCTCAGCCTTGCCCGTAGTTTTGGCGGCAATTGCGTGCAGTTTTTTCGGCGACTGCGACACCATTCGCATAAACTTAACGCCTGCGCCGACCGTTGTCTTGCCTGAGGCGGTAGTGCCTTCAAGAAACTCAGCCGACACATTTGTTGTGTTGATAAAGTCGATATACTTTTGTGACAACGGGAATTTGTTACTCACTCAGTCCCTCACCACCCAACTGTCTGAACACATCGGATAGCTTTTCGGACTGCTCAACCTTTGCGTCAACCTTAACGGTGTATTCACCCGTCATCTTGTTGAGCGTGTCAATCGCCCTGATTCTGTCGGAGGTGTCCTGCCTGTCATTCCTTGCAATGTCGGACAAAGCAACCTGTCTGTCCTTTGCACTCATAATGCGCTCATCTTTGAGCCTGTCGGACAGCTGTTTGATGTACTCTGCAACTCTCACATTCTCTAACAATTTGCAGGCATTGGCATTTGCGTAATTCTCGGAATATCCCGCCATAATGGCACTCTGAACGGTGTTACCGCTCTGCGCATAATATTCCGCAAACTTCCTCTGTCTTGCATTTAATTTGTCTTTCACGGTATCACCGCCTTTCGCACTAACACAAAACCGCCCTCAAACGAGAGCGGTCTGTGCGAATTTTTAGGGGGACATAAATGCCTATGTCGTTTTGTTGCTTTCTTCAGTTTACATTATATCGCACCTAAAACGGAAAAACGGACAAATTTACCAATGGTGGCGGTTGCACATTTTTCTTATGTTGTCGGGGGTATTGATTCCGCCTGTATCGACTGCAATCTTCGCCCAGCTGTATTTTAAGCCGAGGTGCATAAACAGGCAATTCTCCACAAAGTCTTCACGGGAGAGACTGTTCAGGGCTGAATTTCGGCGAATTTCAAGGTTCTGAATATCCCTTTGAATATCTGCAATCTGCACCACCGCATTGCCCACCCTGTCGGATGTCTGACCTGACGGAACAATTCGTTCACCCAGCGTCACCGCCGTGTTGTCCGCCTCAGCCTGAATCCGTGCCATTTTCGCCCTGAGCCGTGAAATCTCTCGGTTGATGTCCTTAATCTCTCTCGCTGTCAATCCGTATCTGCCTCACTTTCAGTACCATTTTTCATAAAAAGTAGCCAATGTGTTTTATTCAATTTTCCACTTTTATGTCCCAAAAGTGGAGGTATTGGTGATAATTTAATTATCTCGTTAGTTTTAACATCTGTTTCATTCCATTTAAAAACCAAAATTCCATATGGTTTCAAAATTCTGAAACATTCCCTAAACCCTTTAGATAAATCATCTTTATATGTATGTGGGTTAAGTTTACCGTACTTTTTTGCCAACCAAGATTTATCCCCTACTTTGATTAGATGCGGTGGGTCAAATACTACTAAATTAAACGTATCATCTTTAAAAGGGATATTCCTGAAATCGGCCACAACATCAGGTTTGACTTCAAACGCTCTACCGTCACAAAGAGTATCAGTAAATTCACGATTATCCATGAAGACTACATCTGGGTTATGTTTATCAAAGTAAAACATACGGCCTCCACAACAAACATCTATGCAATGATGTACTTTCATTCTTCTACCTCACTTTCAAGCCAATGTTTCATGCAGTCAATTGACATCTGTTTGATTTTTTCAAAGTTAGTCATTGTTCTTACTCTTCTATTACTTATTTAATATTTGACTTAATATACAAATCATAAATCGGCATGCCATTTCTTTCAGAAATATGTGCCTTGCCATCTTCAAATTCTTGCAAAAACTTCCTATTACTTTCTTCGTTGATAAACTCGTAAAGATTTTTATGTGTAATCCCTAACGGAGAGCCAAATATCCAGTCATCAGCTCCACAATGAAACATACCATTAGTCATGTTATTATGTTTAACACCGTGCCAAGGTAATTTTGAACACACGGAATAATAGTTGGTTTTAAATACTTTACTTGCCATAACAAAGTAATTTTTAGACACAGCCATAACTCGCATTGGTTTTTTCCAATTGTTAATCTTGATTAAATCGCCTATTTTTATTGTGTCTAAAACTTCTCTCGTAACATCTGTATAATGCTTATACTGTTTGTTCATTTTTCACTCTCCTCAACAGGCTGATTCCAACATCTTACGCAGTTGTTGTGACAACTATTTACGCTTATCAATCCTAAATGCCAAGGGCATAATTTATGGGGTGTGCCGTCCTCATCAAGCTTTGCATTCGGATAGTTTTTCAAAAATTCACTTAAATAAGTTTTTCGCGGATGTTCATTACTCCACCGCTGAACTATTGAAATAGCTTGTAAAGGGTAATGCATTTCAAAGGTTATACAGCTCATAAATTCAGATGCGCCGTTATTTGTATATGATAATGGACATTCTGAGCATTTAATGTCACACCCTTTACCCTTTGACCTTTTCGTCATTCTTAGTCTTTCACTAAGATAATTCGCTGTTTTTGAGCAATCAATCATTTTTGCACTTCCTTTCCCAATCTTTCTCCATAGTCTTGTACTTCTGCCTTGTATTTTCCCACTTTCTGTTTTTCCAAAGCCATTTAATACAAAACAATTCGTGTCTGATTTTATTTATCATTCTATATCACTCCTTATAAATACAATCTTTTAAATCACCAACGGGACAATAAAATGTTCGTCCATCAGCGGTCGCAATAAAGGCAGTTAAACCATAATAACCCCTTTTTACGGCTGTTAAAATACCGTTAATATCGTGAATTGTTTCTACAAAATCTCCTATTGTAACTTCTCTCATTCTATATCACTCCTTATCTCAACATACTTCGGCAATGAAAGTATGTGTGCTTTTTGTAAATTTTTGCTCCACAAGGTTTGCCGATAACTTTGTGAGGTCTTGGTAAAACTTCGTCATCTTCACAATAATATTCATCGATGGCATAAAAATCATAATATTTACCAAGGGCTGTTTCATTCATTTTCCGTGACCCTTTCTTGCTCCTTCAAAATTAACAACTTTTCCGTTGTCGGTGTAATCTCGTTTGTCAAATTCAAGTTTCAGCTTGTCGATAACAACCCTGTCAATATGCTCCCAAAAGACTTCGTCAGTGTCGGAGTGTTCGACTATCTCGGTCATCGACTTCAAAGCCTTTGCACATCTGTCACGACCAAAGCCGAAATCTTTATACATCTTTATACAAGGCATACAGCATTGTTTTAAATACTCTGCGTGTGATGTCTTTGTTTTCTTTTTCTCGAACCTGTTCATATGCGCTTTTTGCAATCCGTTCAGTTTCCTGTTTAAGCTGTTTCGGAATCTTAGGTGGTATTCTCGCTTTCAATGCTTTCTCTCCTTTCGTCAATCTTATCAAGTGCAGTTATAATCAACGAGCTTTTAGCTTTAGTGTCCATAAGCTCTGCCTGATAGTAAAACCGACCCGTTGTATTCCGCCTGATGATACAGCCTTTCAGAATGTATTCTGCTCCATTGTACAGCACAACTCTTTCAAGGTTGCGTTTAACTTCCGAGATATTCACAGTTCTTCCACCTTGATGTAAATACCCGAAACCTCTGCCCAAAACTTTTCACATATCTCACTTGCAACAAGTGCGTCATCAGACCAAAAGCCGAGAGCGGTCATACAGTCTTTTAGCATTTTTTGCAGATTGTCCGTGTCAGGTTTTGTTATACGATATTCGCCGTCCTGATGTTTACCACGAGGAAAGCACCACTTTGTTATCAACCTGACACCCGACTTGTACGGTTCTGACGGTTTAAATTTTGCTAAATGTGATGTGAGCTTTTCTCTTGCCTGTTTCACCTCGGGCGGATTGTAAAAAACAGGTTTGCCGTTTTTCACCATAACCTTGTGTTCCTGTGCCGTTACGGTTGGAGGTATCATCGGCATAAAAAATTCAGTCTTCATTTTCTTCAAAATAATCAACTCCATACCACAACTTTAATTTCGGGTCGTAAACTATGTATCCGTTAGCTACTAACTTATCCAACACATAATCAATCAACGCCGGTCGTTTAGAAATCCAGTCCATTACCTGATCGTTTTTGTAACTGTAACTTTTATTTGGAAGTTTTCGCCTCAAAGGTGGCATTCCTTTAGCGATTTTCAATCTTTTATCTTTTGAAGTCGATTTGCATTTTGCCATTTTTTACCATTCCTTTCTCGATTTTAAAATTTGCTTTTAGTCACAGGTAGGGGAAGGAGTTGTTGTGCGTAAGCTTCGCACAACTACTTCACCCCTGTGACCTTAGGGAACGGAAATACTCCTATATATATAGAATATATATATAGGTTTTTTCTTTCCCTCGGAAAATCTCGAGAAAAAAGTCATTTTCCGTCATTTTTAGAAAAGGAAAATCTCGGGAAATTTTCCCTATTTTCCCTCACGGAAAGGGAAATTCTCGATAAAATTTTCCTTCCAAATTTGACGGAAAGGGAAAATTTATTCGACTTTTTCCTTTTCCCTCAATCCTGTTTTACCGCCGTCAATCCAAAATCCGCCGTGTTCTTTTAGTCGATTTCGGACTGTTTTTTCGGTAACTCCAAGATATGTAGCAATGTCATTTATATCTGCCTGACCGTTATTTTCTTCTGCAGTAAACGCTGTCATAATAGATTCTGAGCGTTCTTTTTTGCGTTCCGATTCACTTTTTTTCTTGCTGAAATTCTTTTTGTAGGGTGAGCCTTTGATGTTAAAATCGCCCTCAAAATTACAGTCTTTCAACACACCTGTTGCGTCTGATTTGTGAATCGGATAATCAAACCAAAGGTTAAGTGCATCAAATGCCGGAAACTCTCGCAGAGTGCCCTCTATTCTCCACGCTGACATCCCGTTTACGGTTTTTTCGGCACGGGCAACATCCGACATCATCAGCTTAAAAGACTGTTCAGAAAGCGTTTTGCGTGCAATGTCAATCATATTATTTGCCATTACCAAATCATCCTGCGAACACACTTCACTGATTTTGTTGAAGCGACCTATCCAGTCTTTGCAGATTTTACAGGTTCTTTCATCCTTTTGCTGTTTCATCAAATCATCGCTGATTTCAAGTCTTGTAAGGTCAAGAAGTGCGTCAGGGTCACGAGCGAAAACACCCGAGCCCGAAACTCTGTCCATTGACTTTTTACCGCCCTGAGCACCTTTTGAATGGTGGTGACAGTAGATTACCGCACAACCGATTTCGGTACACACCTTATCAAACTGGTTGCAGAAGTGTGCCATTTGGTCAGCACTGTTCTCATCGCCTGTAATAACCTTGTATATCGGGTCAATCACAACAGCTATAAAGTTGCCTTTTAAAGCTCTGCGTATGAGCATAGGCGCTAACTTATCCATAGGCACGGACTTGCCACGCAAGTTCCATATATCAATCTTGTTTATGTTCTTAGGTTCAAGTCCCAATGCCTCATAAACATCTTTAAAACGGTGAAAGCAGGACGCACGGTCAAGCTCAAGATTAACATACAAGACATTGCCCTGCGCACACTTAAAGCCGAACCATTCTGTACCCTCGGCAATTGCAATACACAATTCGATAAGACCAAATGACTTACCTGCTTTTGAGGGTCCGCCGAGGAGCATTTTATGTCCCTGTCGCAATACTCCCTCAATCAGAGGCGGAGCAAGTTCAGGAGGATTTTCAAAAAAATCTGCAAGGTTGTCAAGGTCGGGTAAGTCATCGTTGATACTTTCCACCCAGTCTTTCCACTCGGCAAAATCGGATTTACCGATATTGGTGTCAATGATAAACTGCTTTTTGCCGTTGCGGATAACACCGGGCATACGGCTCAGCCTTGACGGATTGCGGTTCTGCTTGTCGATTTCAAAGCCGTTTTTATGGCATACATTGTAGAGATAATCAACCCTTTTGCGGTATTCGTCATAGTTTGCGGCATCAATCTTAACGATAGCGTGGACTGATTTTCCGCCCGAATAAACAAGCACCGCAACAGGCAATTCAAGTTCTCTGATGATTGCATTCTGTTCTTCAAGAGCCATACAGTCAGATTCCACGAGAGCATAACGATAATCGGTTACATTCTCATTTTTTACACCCTTGCCGTCCAATGGGTTGAACCTTATCCACGCTCCTGCCTCGGGTTTGTAATCACCGAATACATTTGATATATCACCGTCACAATTGTTGAGGGCGGCAATAAGCTCACCTGCCGTACGGTCACAACTGCCCTTTGTAGGCAGATATTTAACCTTGCCGTTATCGTTCTTCTCCCAAGTTTCGGTTACATAGCCGACATTTTCGGAGCTGTCAAAGAGGGTTTCAAGGTAGGTTACAATTTCATTCGCAGGATTCCAGTTTGCAGGCTCGTGAAACTTTACACCCTCACAGGCTGTTACTCCGATATCGCCCTGTTCAAAAGCAATTTCATCATTCCAGCCGAGTTCTTTCGATTCACGGAAAGTCATACCTCTGTCTTTTGCCATTTGAACTATCGTGCCTGCTGTGACAGGTGAGGCAGAGCCGTTAAAGCTCTGCCATTTCTTTTCACACTCACCGTTGTGATAACGGTTGTCTGCTCTGCTCCAATCGTCCCAGTCCTTTACGCTGTACCCCTCTTGTTTGAGTGCCATTCCGACATTTATCCAGTCTTGGTAGTCAAGCTCTGACGGACTGATGTATTCAAGTGCATTAAGTAAGTCCAACCGTATTCACCTCGCTTTGCGGTACATATGTTTTCGGGTTAATGTTTTTCGGAGTTCTCCAACCGTTTGCGGCAATCCTTGAAATCAAAGCTGACGCTTCGTCAAACTGCCATTTACCCACGTGCTGAAAACCTCTGCTTTCAAGCATACGGATTTGTTTAGGTGTGGTTAAGCCCTCAATTCTTCGCTTTTCGAGCCTGTCAAGAATAAGTTTTGCTTTGCCGGCACTCTGAATCTCATCAGGGAATATTCCGAGCTTTTCAAGCTTTGCTTTCTGTTTGTCCGTAGGCGGAGAGCACTCCCAGCCGAATGCAGGGACATATCCTGCAAGATCCTGCGCCTGAATTGACATTTCGTACTGCAACGGATCTACAAGTTTGCGTTTGCGTGTTCGCATTTCCGCAAGCTGATTTGCAAGTGCTTCTTCACGCTGAGCAACAACATCTTCGCTTGCTTTTTCCTCTGCTTCTTCAATATCAATCGGGCAACCTGCCTGTTCTGATAAGTTTTCGGTCATTTTTCGTGCGACCTCTTCATTGTCGCAAATGAGGTGTGCAGGTCTGCAAAGCTCGTGTCGCTCTGTGTGCCACAAAAAGTCAAGTAGCAAAAGCTCTGTCTTGTTTGGCGCAAGCCTTGTTCCTCTGCCGACCATTTGGCAATAAAGCCCACGCACCTTTGTAGGTCTTAAAACGACAACGCAGTCAACACTTGGGCAGTCCCAACCCTCGGTTAAAAGCATTGAGTTACACAAGACATTGTATTTATCGTTTTCAAAATCCTGCAATACTTCCGCTCTGTCTTCGCTGTTGCCGTTGACCTCTGCCGCTTTAAAGCCTTTTTCGTTCAAAATGTCTTTAAATTTCTGCGATGTTTTTACAAGTGGTAAAAACACAACAGTTTTACGGTCCTTACAGTATTTTTTCATTTCTTCGGCAATCTGATAAAGATACGGATCAAGTGCCGTGTCAATGTCGCTTGCTTTAAAATCTCCTGCCTGTGTGGCAACTCCCGAAAGGTCAAGTGTAAGCGGTATTGTCACAGCTTTAATCGGTGACAGATATCCCTCTTTGATAGCCTTAGGGAGTGTGTATTCATACGCAAGCGAATCAAATACTGTTCCTAAATTTTTCATATCTCCTCGGTCGGGTGTTGCGGTAACACCCAACACTTTCGCATTGTCAAAATGCTCAAGCACACGCTGATAGCTGTCGCTGATTGAGTGATGTGCTTCATCAATAATGATTGTGTCGAAATAATCGCTGTCAAAGTTTGACAGCCTTTTCTCACGCATAAGCGTCTGTACAGAGCCTACAACAACCCTGTTCCACGAACCTATGCAACTTTGCTCGGCTTTTTCAACCGACGAATTAAGCCCTGTTGCTTTTTGGATTTTGTCCGCCGCTTGGTCGAGCAATTCTCCACGGTGGGCAAGTATCAGCACCCTGTCACCTCGACGGACACATTCTTCGGTGATTTTTGCAAAAACTATCGTCTTGCCACAGCCTGTAGGCAAGACAAGTAATGTTTTTAAATTGCCGCTTTCCCACTCGGAGAAAACGGCATTCTTTGCTTCATTCTGATACGGTCGAAGTTGCATTAAAAGCTACCCGGTGTCCAGTTATTCGGCATCGCAGTATTTGGCGTTGCAGGCTGTGTGTTATACTGTGGCGTATATGTAGGCTGTACATACTGCTGAGGTGCAGACTGTGCTACGGCAGGCGATATCGTTGTCACCTGCTCATCGTAGGCATAGAAATACTTGATGTCATTTGTTACGCCCTCTGTGCCGTCATTCTTGACATATTTGCGGATGATAACCTGACATTTACCTTTCTTGCCGATAATGCCTGTCCAGTCCATACGGAGCGGTTCGCCGTGCTTTTTCATTGACACAGACAAAAAGAGCTGTGACAGCTTCCATTCAAGCGAGGAGTGCAGTACGAAATTAACTGTAATTTCTCGCTTGTCATCTGCTCCCCACACATCAAAAGTCACTTTCGCCATATTACATGGTGGCAGTTTACCTTTACCCTGTGAGCGAGCACGCTCAACCTTTGCTACTGTAAAATCATAATCACCCTCGGGGAGCGGTTCGTAATTTCCGCCCTCTTCGGTTATTTCGTCGTTCCAACCGAATTCTCTATCCATTTATACATCTTCCTTTCTTATTAAAACGGTAAGTCACGGTTGCTCTGTATCACTTCGAATACCTTATTCCACGCTCCCACAAGGCAACCGCTAATAAATCGTGGGTCATAGTTTGTAATCGGTGTATCGTAAGGGTAGTGTCCCTGTGTAAACACCGCCTGTCTGATTTCGCTTTCATCAACACCGTTAGCTCTCATAAGGTCGGCAAGAGCTTTTGGTATGCCCTCAGGAATATTGACAGACTTGTCATTCTGTGGCATAGGTGAAGGTGGTACAGGCTCGGGAGCTTTTTCGATCTGCGTAGGTTGTGGTACAGGCTGTGTCGCAGGCTCTGCCTTAGGTGGCTGAGGTATCGGATTCTGCGGAGCAGAAGCGTTATTTGCAGGTGCGACATCATTAAAAATGTGGGCAATGCCTGCATAGCTAAAGTCCATTTCTTCGGGCAGTCCGTGACGATTCTTTGCGTCCCAACAAGGGTGATGAAGCGTGTACATTACTCTTCCTCCGCCCTGTGCCTTGTACTTTTTGCCGTCTTTGTCGGTTGCAACTGCTACTGTTCTATAGTTTGCGAAAAGCACCATATCCGCCCATTCTTTTACAAGCGGAGAAATCTGTGAAGCGGTCTTTTTGCCGAGTTTAAGCTCCCACCTGTCATATTCACCGATTTCATCAGGCTGTGAAAACTTGCGGAGCTGTGCGTGTGCGGTAAGCACAACATTTATACCTCTGTCAATCAAATCTTCAAGGCTGTTCAAAAATCTGCCGAACTCCTCTTTTTCGTAAACATATCCGTTTCCGTAACCGAAATCTTCAATACCTTTTTTGCCGTACTTTGAGCAAATATCATCAATGCAAAGCTGTTCTGCCCAGTCGATTGTGTCAATGACAACCGTCTTGCATACAGTCGGATTGCTTTTGATATATTCAAGCTGACTTTTGAGCATAGTCCACGATGTCGGCTTATCCATTCTTGCAACATCAAGATTTTTTGTACTGCCCTCTGTGTCGATGAACAGAGGATTCGGAAACTGCGAAGCAAAGGTTGATTTGCCAATACCCTCAGGACCGTAAATTACAACTTTTTGCGCCGACTTGATTTTACCTCTTGTGATGTTCATTATCTCACCCCCTGTACATCCGAAAAGTTGATTTTATTACCGTCAACATCAATGACAACATAGTCGATTGCGTAGTTGAGCAGTTCGTTTGTCAAATCCTGAATTGACTTGCCTGTCATACCTGCAATCAAAACAATTCTCGAATAGTTTTCAGGCATAATCTTGACCTTGGTATAACCGCAGGCAAGCTCTCTGTGCGGATTGCATTTGATTACACATTCATTTGTATTTGTTTTTGCTGTTGTTTTAGCTGTAGTTCTTGTAGCCATAATTAAAACTCTCCTTCTGTCCAAGTTGGTGTTGTAACAGGTGTGGTTGTTTCGGACTTAATATAGCCGTCCTCGATGATTATTGAACATTCATCGCCGTTTGAAACTCTTGTTGCAATAGCCTGCAATCCCTCTGATTCAAGCCATTTTGCAAAATCTTTGAGTGTGTCGGTATCCATTTGTTCGAGCTTGTCAAGCAGGACAAATCCGCATTCAGGATTGAGCTTGCGAACAATTGCCGTAGCGACACGAAGCTGTTCCGAACCGCTCATGTTGTCCCACTTAAAGCCGTTATATGTAAGCTCGCCTTTTTCAACAGATAAACCGTCAAGGGGCAAGTTCGCGTTATTGAGTAAGTCATATTTAGTTTTGCGGATTTCTTCAAGCTGTGCCGTCATATCGGCATACTTGCGGTAATATTCCTTTGCGTCCTCATCAGCTTTCGCCTTATCGAGGTTCGCTCTGACTTTGCGGTTAATTTCGTCAATCTCGGTAATATTTTTTTCAAGCTCTGCCGTGCTTTCATCGTGCAGTTCGGCTACGGTCTTTCTGCTCTGTTCAAGCTGTGCAAGCACTTTTGTAAGCTCGGAATTGTATTTCTTCAAATCCTCGTTAAGCCTGTTGATTTCGCTCTGTAAGCTGTTGGCACGGATTTCAAGGTTATCTTTTTCTGCTCTCAGGCGGTTATTTTCACCGTTGCGTGCAAGAATTTCCTGCTGTTTATTGATAAGTTCAGAGGCTGATACAGGTTCATTCGGCACGCCTTCGTATTCGGGCATTTCGGCGGCAAACTTTTCCTTTCGGTCCGCAATCTGACCGATAGCACGGCGCTCGTTATACACCTGTGTTTCCTGCGTTTCAAGCTCGTAAACTCTGTTGCCTACACCGATAATCTGCAGGAGCGTGTCAGCCTTTTCCTTGCCGGTTGCATTCATAAATTTTGGCAGATCAAGAGCAAAGTTGCTGACAAATGCGTCAAGCAAAGCCTGTCCGCCTTTGTTGCCTGCGGTATCAATTACTTTAAGACTGCTGTTCTTACCGCTACGCTCCACAACGATACCGTTTGAAAGCTTGATTTTAAGGTGTGGCGGAATTGTTGAACCCTCACGGTACGGAGCAGACGGAGCGAAACGATTACCGCCGAGAGCCCACGCAATTGCGTCAAGAACAGATGTCTTGCCCTGCCCGTTTTTACCGCCCAACACGGTAAGTCCGTTTTCGGTCGGTTCATAAGCAACCGCCTTTACTCTTTTTACATTTTCAATTTCAAAAGCTGATATTTTTACTGACATATTAAAGTCCTCCTTGACAATTCGCTTAAAATTGTCTATCATTTAATTAAGGTATTTTTCTTTGTCCGTTGAGGCTTTGCAGAGCTTCAGCGGATTTTTCTTTTTCAGTTGACATTTGAAACACCCATACATTCAAAATTGAATGCTTCGGATTCAGGCGTTTCAAGGGTTTTGAGCTTGCGGACCAGTTCTGCGTTTTTCGCTCTTTCGGCAACATACAAGGCTGTCACCTTGTTAAGCTTTGCCTTTGTTTTTTCAAGACGGCTGTTCACAATGTCACGCTCCTGCTCGGTGCTTACAAGACTTTTTTGCGTGTATTTAAGTTGTTCTTTGCTGTCACGGTACTTTTTTCTAAGCGACCTTTTTGTTTCTAAATCTTTTAATGCCATTTGTTACACTCCTTTCAACGGGTTTGAACCGAGAATATAATTGAGAAACGGTATTCTCGGAATACGGATAGATGTGCCGACTACAATTACATTGAATCCCAATTTTTCGGGTTCGTCCTTTGCCTGTTCACGCAAGTTTTGCGGAGCAACTCCAATAGCCTTTGCGGCGTCCTCAGAAAGCAAATAGACATCACTGCTATCCATAATTTCTTTGATTTTTTTGTTCATCTGAACTGTGTCCATATGTACACCTCCCTACTTTATTTCAATTCTTGGGAGTGCAAAATTAATGCACTCAGCTATGATGTACGGCACAGTACGCCCTGTGCCCTGATGCAGTGTCAATAACTTGTTCATCGTATCATCATTGAGAGTAATCGTAACATGATTATCTTGTTTGAGAATAATGAGCTTGTCCACATCAATCACCTACAATCTTAACCAAGGTCAGGCTGTCCTCAATCAAAGTACGAACAACGCTTGACATTTTCTTGCCGGTTCTGTTGCAAATCTCGGTAAGAACCTTAACGGTTTCATCTGATACGCAGGCAGAAACCACATTAGAACCTGCCGTTGACTTGTCTGCAAAAATTACTATCTGACCTTTATCGTTTAACATATGAATTCCTCCTAAAAATAAATGTTGTTTTGTTGCTGAACTTAACGGATAACTCCTGCTTTGATAAGCATTGCTATAATCAGCAGAAGTAAGATAATTGCGTTGAGAATAAACACTACAAACATTAAAAACTTGTTCAATTTTCATTCTCCTTTGCCCACTTAATCAGATCCATAATTTGAGCGTCGTGCTTATCAAGGTAGCTGTCTATTGTTTTATACAAATGGGCGGCTACTATTTTTATTGCTAATACTGCTGAAACAAAAGCTGTGCAAAGCATTAGCAGTCCTAAAATTATTATTACTTCCGTCTTTTCTTCACCTCCTTACGCTGTTTTCTATGAATAAAGTAATGTGTTATTGTTTTAAACGACCTTGTATGGTAATATTAAACAAAGGAGTGGTACATATGCTTGATAAGAAATGCAGAAAGATTGTAAAATGCTGTTTAAAATATTATCCTGACGAAAGAACTATTCAAACAACAGATTTACAAAAACACCTAAATTTCAGCAAGATTGAAATACGCTATTGCTGTCAGAGATTGAATAAATTAGGTTTCTTTGATTCATTTCAAACTTCAATAGAAGACACGGTTCATTTTGTTCCGAGTTATAAATTGTTTAATTATAAAGAACACGAAAGAACGAAGATTAAAGAGTTTTTGATAAACTCCGTAGCAATACCCGTCATTGTGTCAACACTATCAAGCATACTAATAACGCTGATAACACTGATGATATCAGGGATACTGCAATAGATGTAAAAATCGGGTGTTTCATTAACCATTCAAGGATAAACACCTTATCTCACCCCCTTAGTTTTGATTGTGTTGTAAATTTCTTTTGCTGATGATATAATTAAGCAAAGGAGCTGATTATATGTGGGTAATAATTAGTGGTATTTTAGGCATTGCAGGCTTTTTAATATCTTTAATAAACCTGATTAACTATTTTGTTTCGCGCAAAGTGAATTTGGAAATCACAATGCTTGAATACGCATACAAATTAGGCGTGCAGGGAAAGAAAAGACTTTTCATTCATTATAAACTTAACAATAAATCGCAACTGCCTATTTCTGTTACCGACATTCAATTAGTTCTGAACGGCATAGAGTACACCGAAGATTACAACACCCATGAAGTTAATTCTTATCATCACAAGGCAAAAGGTGTTGATGAGTATGTTCCGACATACAATGAACATCTGCCTATCAATCTTGAGTGCCTACATTCTCATTCGGGTTACCTCGTTTTTGTAATTCCTGAAGATAATTCTCCAAATCTCGATAAAGGTCTGACTTTTCAAATTCGCACCAATCGGAATAAGGAAGTACAAAAGAAAGTGTCATTGAATGAGGTGGTAACGCTCCGCTCCACTCTACCTTATCAAAAGTATAAAAATCTTTTTCTAAAGGATAAGGCGGAACATAAGGTGCACTGACAGTCTTGGTGACTGTTGGTGCTTTTTTTATGTTGAATAAATTATTAAAAAATCCCATTTTCTCACCCCTAATAAGAATATAAAGACTGAATAGAAACACACTCTATTCAGTTTTTTTGTTGGTTTGTTAGTTTAAAAAGATACACACTATCCGCTTTTCATCTGTATGAGTGTTAGCCATGTTAGTTTCTAATAGCTTCTACGAAACAAGAAGGATTGTTAGTTCTTCCTAATAAGTAATCGGTTGAACAATTAAAAATATCAGCTAAACTCAAAAGTATATTAATGGGAATGTTACCTTTTGTTTGCCAATTATAATAACTTTTACGTTCAATTTTTAACTTATTAGCAAGGTCTTCTTGTGTCATATTAGCTCTTGCTCTTTCGGCTTCAATATTTGGGTATAAAAACAGCACTAATCTCACCTCCTTTATCGTGTTAAATAGAAATACTCTTATTGCGTATCCATAAGTCGATTATATACGCAATAAGAGTATTTGTCAATATCTTTTACAAGTAAATTACGCACAAAGAATATTATAGATTTTTGTGCAATTACACTAATTGAATATTATTTTAATTATTTACTTGACATTTTTACTCATTCAGAGTATTGTATTTATAACAAACAAATCGTTTTATTGGAGGGAAAAATATGCTCGGGGAAAAACTTAGAGAACTTAGAACAGAACTTAATCTTAACATGAAACAAGCTTCTGAAAAATTAGGAATCTCATACACAACTTATGTTGGCTATGAAAAAAACGAAAGGGAACCAAACTCTGAAACTTTAATCAAATTAGCAGATTTTTATAAATGTTCTGTCGATTATTTAATAGGAAAAACTATAAGACTAAATTTTATTCCACATGAAATTGAAGAAGCTGAAATTAAATGCCCTTTGTGTGATTATGATTATGTCCATTTTATTAGAGTTTTATCGGTAAATTTCTCACAAGAAAAAAGTAGCGGAGTTGCTATGGAATTTTTATGTGAGGATGGTCACAAATTTTATATTGTGGTTGAAACATACAAAGGTAATACATATATGGTAAATGTAGATGACAATAACAATATTTTAGGGTACACCTCGTTTATTAATAGTAACTCTGACAGCGGAACAAACATTCACAAAGAAAAACTAATTACTAACTATGCGGCATTAAATAATTTTGGAAAAAATAAACTTCTCGAATATTCAAATGATTTAATATGTAGTGGTAATTATAAAAAAGATACTTACAAAATAAAAACCGCCGCCCGAAACGGAAGTTTTAATGAAACAACTGTTACGGATGACGATTTTCAAAAACTTATGGATTTGCCTGATGTTGATGACTTAAAATAAAGTTTTGGAATTGTTTGTAAACCTCTCTCTCAAGCGGAGCAATAAGAAACTTGTTTCGCTTGTAGAGCTTTTGCAAACGTTGCCAGCGGTATTCTGCCGCAATTAGGCTTATATCGCATATTTGAGATATTTCGTCAGCGCTTTTGACCTCTAATCCCCACAACACACAAGCTGGAGCAAGCAAACGGCTAGCAAATACATTTGCTTCTTGCTCAATGGGATTGTCATTTGGTGAGATTTCTCGATTGATAAGTTCGTATTGTCCTACATGTCCGAGCATTATGTGCCCAAGCTCATGCGCAATAGTAAAGCGTTTCCGCTGCCGATTGCAATCTTTTCGTATAAATATGATAGGTTGATTGTTAATAACGGTGCACTTACCGTCATTGCCCTGCTCCAATTTGTCGTAATACTTTACTGCAATGCCGAGTTTGTAACACAGTTCAACAATATTAACAGGGAGTTCTCGGACGTTTTCTTTTAACAGGATTTCCCACGACATATTTCGGGACTTCTGATACTTTTTATAATCCATAAAAATCACCTCGTAACTATTATGGATTACAAAAATAAATTTACAGCAATAAAGCAATAACAAAATAAAAAAATCCGCCCTGCTCGACTGGTCCTCGAACAGAGCGGAATCACCTACACAGGGTGCAGATGATGCAGTTTAATGCAAAATAATTGTATCACAATCCCTTGTGTTTTTCAAGTAATTTAAAGCACAAGGGATTTTTGCACCCTTTTTTCAAACAAAAGGAGTGTATAAAATGAAACTGCCTAACGGCTACGGCTCTGTTTATAAGCTGAGCGGAAACAGGCGCAATCCGTGGGTTGCCTGCGTGACAATAGGCTACAACAAAGAAACACGCAATCAGGAACGCAGAGTTATAGGCTACTTTCCCAACAAGCCGAAAGCTCTGAACGCTCTTGCTGATTACAATCAAAACCCGTTTGATGTTGATTCGGCAAGACGCACTTTTTCAGAAATTTATGAACTTTGGTACAAGGAGTTCATCACCGAAGACACAAATCCGAACACCAAAAGACAGTATAATGCGGCATACAAACAATGCTCAATGTTATACAATCGCAAGATGTCCGATATAAAAATCATTGATATGCAACGAATTCTCGATAACTGCCACAACGGTTATCAATCGGTTAGGCGAATTAAAATTCTGTTGAACAAAATCTACGAATACTGCATATTTCACGATATGCTCCATAACAATCTTGCAGAAAAATTGAAAATCAATGCCAAGTCAGATGAAACAAAACGAGCACGCAGGGAGTTTTCGGAAAGCGAAATAAATCTTTTATGGGAATATTCAAATCTTGATTCGGTAAAAATAGTGCTTATGCTGATTTATTCGGGAGTGCGTGTGTCCGAATTGCTCGACCTAAAAATTTCAAATGTAAACCTTGACGAACAGACTTTCTTTGTTGAAAGTTCAAAGACCGATTCAGGTGTACGAACCGTGCCTATAGCAGACAAAGTACTGCCGTTTTGGCAGAAATTCATCAGTGATTCTCAATGTGGATATGTTCTGAATAATACCAATGGCAAGCCGCTGAAATACGATAACTTTAAACGCAACTACTGGACACCTCTGCAAAACGATTTAGGATTTGACCACACCATACACGAAACAAGACACACCTGCATTTCAATGCTTGTATCGGCAAATGTGAACCACACAATCATCAAAAAAATAGTCGGTCACAAGTCGAAAATGGACTTGACCGAAAAGGTTTACACCCACATTAACCCAAAAGAATTAGTGAATGCAATCAACAAAATATAGTCTTATATTATCTTGAATTGTTCATAATTATGTTCCGTAGCTTACATATAGCTAACAAAATCCCGCATTTTCCCCATTCCTATCCCCCTTGCAAGTTACCTGCACCAACAGCCGTTTCTTATGCAGGGACGGCTGTTTTGTACCACATTTTTGGTCTGTCTTATGGTGATTTTCAAAATATTTGAATTAATTTTGAATAAAAAGCGAAAATTATGTTGACAAATCCGAAAATATGGTATATAATAATCAAGCTGTTGTTATTAAGGAACATTTCGAGGTGTAGCTCAGTTTGGTAGAGTGCTTGGTTTGGGACCAAGATGCCGCAGGTTCAAGTCCTGTCACCTCGACCAAAAAAGGTGGTTTTTAACCACCTTTTATTTTTTGCCAAAATTACTTAAAATGCCTTAAAAGTGGCTTAAACACTGGGTTTTTGAGATTTCAAAAATTCAGTTGAGTAATTTTGAATTAAGTTAAAACAAGATAAAATGCAGTCAAACTTACTGTCAAACTTACTGTCATTTTAGTTTGCCTGCCGATTTTCAAGGAAACAAGATAATATATTTTTAAAATTTATTACACCGTAACACAAAAGATTTTTTATTTTGTTGATTACAGAGCATTCCCTTATCATAATTACCCTTATCAGGGTTATAACTTTTCATGTAAATTCCCCCTTAATATGTTTATATTATACCATATATCATAATTAAGTTAAATACTTTCTTTAGTATAATATTTATTTTTAGCATAGAAAAAGAGGGTTCATAAAGAACCCTCTCTTCCCAATAATTATTTTAAGGATTTATACTTGCTGTCGAATTTAATTATCTGTACTCGTAGTGACCACCTGATTCAACCTTTTCATCCCAAGGTTTTACCCATTCCTTGTCTTCTACTGTTTTTGTGCCTGTCTGTACATACTCTTCTTCAGTATGGTATGAGCCTGTGCCACCATTTTCCCTTGCTTCCCAAAGAAGATGTGTCTTTAACTGGTTAGTATCTGCTAACTTCTTACCGCAGTCATTACATACATCATAGCTTACCCATCCATATACTGGCTCCTCGTGAGAGCCTGTTACTTTCCAATAACCATCGTGGTGTACTGTTTTGTAGTCAACTACCCATACCTTCTGCTTTGGCTTTGCTGTAGGTGTTTCAGTCTTTGAAGATTCACTTGGCTTAGCTGGCTTCTGGTTATTACTTGAAGAGTTGCTTGGCTTCGCTGGCTTCTGATTATTACTTGAAGAGTTGCTCGGCTTAGCTGGCTTCTTGTCGTTATCCGATGTATTTGTCTTTGAAGAGTTGTCTTTCTTTGATGATGTGTCTTCTTTCTTTTCGGTGTTACCCTTGTTGCTGTTATTGTTGTTAGATACCGTAGTTTTTACATCGTTAACCTTAACTGTAACTGTCTTACCGTCATCGGTTTTTACTTCTACTTTGCCGTCTTTTACTTCGACTTTCTTACCATTCTTATCTGTGATGTTGCCGTCTTTGTCGACTTTGATTTCACCCTTGTCTACCAAATCCTTAACTGCCTTTGGTACTGTAGTCTTAGGTACAGTTGTTGGAACAGTTGATGTCTGTACGGTTGAAGATATTACTGACGGTTCTGTCGGTTCTTTCTCAGCGTTACAGCCTGCAAGAATGCTTATGCCGACTGCTGATGTGCCTGCAAGTATTGTAGCACAGCAGACAACGGCAATTACCTTGGTTTTTACTGTCGCAGTTGCTGTTGCCTTTACGATAGATGAAACTGTTGACTTTGCACCTGTCGCAAAGCCTTTTGTTGCAGATGTTGCAAGTGTCTGTCCGTTCGGGAGCTTGATTGTAATGTTCGGTACTGCAAGGCTCTTTGCTTCTTCCTTGAAAATAGTTGTAAAGAAAGGTACAACAACAACACCGTGAAGCTTGTCACCGCTTTTGTTTTCGTAATCTTCAATTGCAGTTTTCATCTTTGCCCTTGAATAGTTGAGCCTTGAAAGCACAGTACCCCTTGAACATTCAAAGACTTCTGCGATTTCATCAACAGTCATTTCATTAAAATAGTGCATAATCACTGTCTGATACTGAACATCGGACAGTACTTCCTGCATAATCGAAAGAATAATTTCTCTCTTTGCCTTGTCTGAAATGTATTCTTCGGGAATTGATATACGCTCGTCAACTATTGCCTGATTTTCAAAAATTTCATCGTCCAGTTGGATTTCACCCTTACCTTTCAAATAATTTTTGCACTTATTAACGGCAATTCTGTTAAGCCAACTTCTGATTTGTGATGATTTTTCCAAAGATTGGATTTTTAAAAAAGCCGTTATGTAAGTTTCTTGCATAATGTCCTGTGCGGTTGTTTCGTTCTTTAAAAAGCTGATACAAGTAAACCACACTTCACGCTCTGTAAGCTTGTAGAGCTTTTCAAATGATTTGTTATCTCCCTTCTTAATTTTCTCTACTAAGTGGGAAATGTTCATAAAATGACCTCCTCTCATTTCCTTTCATAATATAGACAATTTAAAACGGCTTTTGATTTTATAAAATCCGAAAAAATTTTAAAATTTTTCAAATTTTGTCGATTTTTTTAAAAAAAGCAAATATTTTTCGCATAATTTTGCATAAAACAAAAAGTGCGTAGCTGAAGCTACGCACGAAAAATACATAGCTCTTTTGTCGCCAAACAAAATTTTAAACTATACTAAGAAAGTATGCTAAAACAGAGCCTGTATTTTTACCGAAATAAAAATACACACTTTCAAGCATAGTTTAGTTAAATTTTGTTTGGCACTCTTATTCTATCACACGATATGTAAAAATTCAATATTATTTTAAAATAACTTTTAAAATTTATGTAAAAGAATTTAACAATATCAATTCCGTACTATCATATTTCTGTTTATCAAACATTCTGTTTGCAAGCAAAGGTATATCGTTGTATCATTGTTATTATACAGAATTAAATTTGCATAAAAAAATCAGGCAATCGTTATGACTGCCCGATTTGTTTTTGGAAAATTACAATTTTAATCCTATTTATGCACTGTTTTACACGCACTAAGCGTAATCAGAGTGCCATGACTTTTTGAGAGATTTCTGCCGGAGATGACACTGTGCCGACGCATTTGTAATCTTCGGTTTCTTCCTTAGTTTTAAAGCCCCAGCCGTATAGCACAGCGAGGAAGTCCATACCTATTTCTTCCGCACCCTTTGCCTCGATTGTGCTGTCGCCGACAAGGATACTTTCTTCAACGGAAACTCCTGTCTGCTCACACGCCTGCAAAAGCAGATGACTCTTTGTGAGGTTTGTACCGACATCTGTTGCACATACTGCGTCGAAAACATCCGACGCCTCGTAGGTTTCAAGAATATCCGTTGTGAACATTCTGTGCTTTTGAGTTGCTATTGCAAGCTTAAAACCGCTTTTCTTGAGTTCACGAAGAGCGTCATAAATTCCGTCATAGACGGTGAACATCTCTTTTCCTTTCTGGGAATAAAGTTTACTGTAATTCTTTACGGCATATTCAATTTCGTCATCACTCATATTAAAGAGCGTTTTAAATCCGTATTCAAGCGGTGTGCCGATTACTCCGTAGAGTGCGCTGTGTTCAACAGGCTCATAGCCCATTGCAACTGCTGTTGTATTGAAACAATATAAAATTCCGGGAGCTGTGTCGGCAAGAGTGCCGTCAAAGCCAAAAACAACTAATTTTTTCATAAAACCACCCAATCTGCAAATAGATAAATTCATAAACAATTTTCACAAAAGTCTTTGTCCTGCAAATATGGAAATACATCTCAAGGGGAATTATACCATTTTAGGGAGATAAATACAATACTAATTTTTCCACAAGTATTAATTTGGGAATAAAAGTGCCGAAAAATATGCAATTATTGTTCTTTTGCAAGCATATGCCAATCGAAACAAGTCGAAAACCAGAGCTTTCAACTTACTTTATTTCTTGACAACATCGTGCGTGCGTTATAAAATTGAAGTACATTATATTGAAAGGTTATTTTATTATGACTTCTGCAAAGCATAAAAATCCGCCTGCCAAACCCAAAGAAAAATATTCGGTAAAACAGGCGCTTACAAACTACTATCTGCTTATTATGTTCACGCTTTTTCCATTGTTTTTCACGGACGCATATTTTAACATAAGGCACGACAAGTATTACTTTTTCATTATATTGACGGGCATTCTCGTTATTGCGGAATTTCTTATTATTATGACCGCAAGCGTTGATAAACCGCCGGAAGACTCAAAGCTTGAAAAGCCTAAACCAAAGCATTTGTATGAAGAGCTTTCGTTTATGGACTGGGCATTTATTGTATTCCTCGGGATAAATGTCATTTCAACGCTGTTGTCTGCAAACCCTTTGGATGCACTTCTGGGTACTCAGGGGCGAAACAACGGTCTTGTGCTTATGGCATTTTACACAGCAGCATATTTTATGATTACAAGGTGCTTTAAATATTTTGAATACATATTCGTTGCGCTTGCGTTCGGCTCAATGATAGTTTTTGCACTTGCGGTGCTTAACTCATTCTATATTGATCCTCTCGGAATGTTTACTCTTCTCACCGACCAACAGACTATTACCGACTTCACTTCAACAATCGGCAACAAAAATCTGCTTTCGAGCTACATCTGCATCGCTATGCCTGTTATGATTGCAATGTCGGTTATCACGAAAAAGACCTTGCTCAGGGCAATTTATCTTGTAGCAACAGGATTTGGCTTTGCGGCTCTTATGACTGCCGACAGCGATTCGGGAATTCTCGGTATGGCTGTATTTATGGTTATTTACCTTATTTGGTTCTCAAACAGTCTTGTCAGACTGAAAAGATTTTTCCTTTCGGCAACTGTTATGCTGTTGTTTGCAAAGCTGCTCAGATTGTTCTCACTCTGCTTTGACGACAAAAGCAAGGGCTTTGATAAGTTTCAGGAAATTTTTGTTTTCTCAGGCATCGGCTGGATATTGCTTGCAGCTTGTGCCGTTATTACAGGGATTTTGTATCTTATTGATTACAAAAAACCAAACATCACAATTTCAAAAGCCGTGCCGATTGCTCTTGCCGTTGTATTCGGATTTTGTGCTGTTGCCATGATAGGAATTATGGTTTATTTCAGCTGTATTGACACCAAAACCGACCTCGGCAGTTTTGAAAGAATTATCCGCTTTAACGATATATGGGGTACGCACAGAGGCTTTATGTGGATAAGGTCGATATGGATTTTCGGCGACGCTTCATTCATTGAAAAGCTGTTCGGCGTAGGTCCGGATATGTTCTACTCCGCATTCAGTCCGTACTTTAACGACCTTTCAAAATACGGTGACAGCTCAACAAATGCCGCTCATAACGAATATCTAAACTACCTTATCACAATCGGAATTACGGGACTGCTCTCCTATCTTGCCATTGTGTGCGGTACGATTAAGAACGCAGTTAAGTATGCAAAGGAAAATCCGATGCTGATTGTGTGCGTTTCGGCTGTTATCTGCTATGCTGTTCAGGCTGTTGTAAACCTTTATCAGCCGATTACAACTCCGCTGTTTTTCATCTTCATAGCTTTGTGCGAGGCTTTTGTAAGAAATGCCAAGGCTGAAAAATTCGCCGTATAAGGATTATGACTGCACATCAATTCGGATAAGAAGATTCTGCATTGACTCGTTGCGGTCACGGCGATATCGTCCCAGCTCATAGAGGCTGTCGGGATTTTTAGTAATTATATTGGGCTTTTCCGTACAGGTTAGTGTACACGAAAAGCCCATTTCTTTTATCAGCTTTTCGGTCAGGTCATTTTTTGCACCGAACGGATATACAAAGCAGGTCGGTTTTTTCCCTGTTGCATTTTCAAGCAAGCCTTGAGCTTTGACAACATCCTCCGTAAGAAGAGATTTATATACTTCGTCACTCTCCCCCGCTTTTGGCAAAACACCCTTTCGTGATTTCAAAGAATGCATATCGTACGAATGATTCTGAATTTCAACATAGCCCGAATCGGACATTTCTTTCATATCGTCAAAAGTTATATGACCGTATGTCACGGAAATGTCCTTGGTTTCGGTGAATTTTTCAGACACTGACGCAATCGGAGATATGACCGCCTTGCAGTTGTATTTTTCAAGCAAAGGAAGTGCATAATAATAATTATTATAATAGCCGTCGTCAAAGGTCAGCATAATGCATTTTTCGGGCAATGATTTTTTGCCGTAAACATAATCGATAAGGTCCTTTACAACAACGGTTGTGTAGCCGTTTTCGGCAAGATATTTTAAATCATTTTCAAATAGAGTCGGCGAAACAGTGTAGTCATTTTGCAGTTTTTCATCCTTTAAAAGTGAGTGATACATTATTACGGGCAGTTTTACGCTGTCGGTATCAGCCGTTGTTTCTTTTGTTGCGCCTGTCATTATTGATATTAAAATTATTGCAGACAGAAAAAGTGCCGTAAAAATGATAATTTTTACTGTTTTGTTTGATTTCACTATATTTCCTCCTAATTCTTTGTGCAAGATTTTTTATTTATAATTCTTTATTGTAAATATAATCAAATAACTGCGTGATAGAATATAGTCAAAGTTAATACTGATTACTGATTTTAGTCAATCGGTACTGACTAATATTGCATAAGGATTTATGAATTATGGCAAAAAGAAATTTCAGCTCAAAACGCAATGCAATTTACAACGCTGTGTGCGGTACGGACACTCATCCGAGCGCACGCTGGGTTTATGATAAATTAAAGCCCGAAATTCCCGACCTTAGTCTTGGCACGGTTTACAGAAACATTGCTCTTTTTAAGGATGAAGGAAAGGTCAGCGTTATATGCAATGTAAACGGTGAGGAGCGTATTGACGGCAACACAGAGCCACACCCCCACTTTGTATGCAACAAATGCAAAGCAGTTATTGATGTTGAAGACAATCAAAAAGCTGATGACCTTGAGTCACAGCTTGCCGAAAAGGGATTTAAGGTAGAAAACAGATTTGTTATCTACTACGGCATATGTCCTAAATGTTCGGCAGAAGTACACTAATATTTATTACAAAGGAGAAGTAATTATGAAATGGTATTGCACAGTATGCGGTTATGTTTATGAAGGTCCCGAAGCTCCCGAGGCTTGCCCTGTTTGTAAGGCACCGAAGGAAAAATTTAAGCAGATGGACGAGGAGGCATCTTTCGCAACAGTTCACGAGGTTGGCGTTGCTCAGGGCGTAAGCGAAGATATTCTCAAGGATCTCAGAGCTAACTTTGAGGGAGAATGCAGCGAAGTCGGTATGTATCTTGCAATGGCAAGAGTTGCAGACAGAGAAGGCTATCCCGAGGTTTCTGCCGCATTTACAAAGTATGCTTTTGAAGAGGCTGAACACGCTGCCAAGTTTGCTGAGCTTTTAGGCGAAGTTCTTACAGACAGCACAAAGAAGAATCTTCAGATGCGTGTAGATGCAGAAACAGGTGCTTGCGAAGGTAAGTTTGACCTTGCAAAGCGTGCAAAGGCTCAGAACCTTGACGCTATTCATGACACAGTTCACGAGATGGCAAAGGATGAAGCAAGACACGGCGCAGGCTTTAGAGGTCTTCTTAACAGATACTTTAAGTAATCATTAAAACAATAAAAAATCAAAAAAGTCAGCTTGATAATCGTATGACCAACAACTAACCGATTACACAACAGACTTTGAACAGGAGATTTGATAGTATGAAATATGTATGCGATGTTTGCGGATATGTTTACGATCCTGAAATCGGCGATCCCGATAACGGCGTTGATGCAGGCACAGCATGGGAAGATGTACCCGAGGATTGGGTATGCCCTCTCTGTGGTGTAGGCAAGGACGAATTTTCCGCAGAAGAATAATTAACAAATTGGCAATTTGGGAGCAGGCAATGCTTGCTCCCTTTTGTGTGTACGGGAGTAAATTATGAAAAAATTGATTTCGTGGAATGTAAACGGACTTCGTGCCTGTGTTACAAAGGGCTTTGAGAACTTTTTTAAAGATGTTGACGCAGATATTTTCTGTCTTCAGGAAACAAAGCTTCAAGAGGGACAGATTGACCTCTTGCTTGAAGGATATCATCAGTATTGGTGCTATGCCGACAAAAAAGGCTATTCGGGAACGGCTATGTTCACAAAAGAAGAGCCTTTGAATGTATGTTACGGGATCGGCATTGACGAACACGACCATGAGGGCAGAGTTATCACGGCAGAATTTGACAATTGCTTTGTTGTCACCTGCTACACTCCTAACTCGCAAAGTGAGCTGAAAAGGCTTGATTACCGAATGAAATGGGAAGATGATTTCAAGGCATATTTAAAGAAGCTTGAAGAAAAAAAGCCTGTTATTATGTGCGGTGATTTGAATGTTGCACACAAAGAAATTGATTTGAAAAATCCGAAAACCAACCGTAAAAATGCAGGTTTTACCGATGAAGAGCGTTCAAAGATGACAGCGTTGCTCGATGACGGCTTTATCGACACCTACCGCTATTTCTATCCCGAAACAGAGGGCGTGTATTCGTGGTGGTCATACAGATTCAAGGCTCGTGAAAAAAATGCGGGCTGGCGTATTGACTATTTTATCGTTTCAAAAGCTCTTGAAAGCAAGCTTGACGGTGCAAAAATCCATACCGAAATTTTAGGTTCCGACCATTGTCCCGTTGAACTGACGATTGACATTTAAAAAGCAGAGCTTATTGAACACTCCGCTTTCATATGTTTTTTGTACAAAAAACAGGATACCGTTCGGTACCCTGACAGTTGACATATTTTTATTATTATGTTAATACACAAGTAAGGGAGCAGCTTTAGCTGTTTCGCTTGAACGATTTTCATTTTTAAAAACCGCTCTGTATTGCGATTACAGGGCGGTTATTTCTTTATAGTAAACACAATAAAAAAGGTTGTTACCATTTGTAGGCAACAACCTTTTTTTACATCAATAGTATTCTACTTTACCGCAACCCGAGCATTTTCTGCCGATTGTTTTAGTCTGATAATGGCTTTTCTCAGGAACATTAACTTTTTTTCTTGCCATATAATTATAGCAAACTCCTCAGATGCAATCAAGTATCCGAGGAGTATTTATAATATTATATAATATTATGTCGTTATTTCAATTGATTTCTGACCGCCTGTTATGTCGGAAAAATTGTTTTTTGCACTTTTAACGAATGCGAAGATTGTTTTCAAAAGCATATTTCTCGTTTTGCTGTCAAGACCTGCAAAGGATTTTAGGATTGTTCCCGTGTTTTTAAGCGGATTTTTCAGCATTTCATTAAAGGTTGCGGTTTCGGTCAGCGACAAAAGGGCAAAAACCTCTTTTGTGAACTCCCGTCTTTGAGCAATTGTCAGCGATTCAACAAATTCTTTCAGCGTGTGGTCAAAGAAAACGCTGAAATTTGTAGTGCTTTTCAGCCTGACAAGGCTGTTCTGCTCAATCTCCCACGAATAGACATCGTGTTGGAGAAAACCTTTTTGATTGCTCTTTACAATTGTATAGCTCTCCTCATGCTCAAACATCATGCCGAAAATGCTTGACTGCGGAACAAAGGTGTAGATTCTGTCATCGACTTCATAAAATCCGCTGTCCCTGATTTTGTCAAGAGAAAACCCCGGTCCGTCAAAATTGTAAATATAATCAATGTGATTTCTTGAATTTTCATCGGTAAAAGCACCGGCATAAACCGCAAGGTTTCCGCCCTTTGAGTGACCGCCCAGAATGAATTTTCCGTTGAGCAGACGGACTGCCTTTTCAAAATAATCAAGAGCCTTTTTCTGTGACGGCAACGGAAATGTGAAAAACATATTGAAGTCCTCCTGCCAGCCGACAAGAGAATTGTCCGTTCCTCTGTACGAGATGAAATAATTCTTTTTGAGAAATTCAAAAGTAATTGCGGAAAACTGCATACTCACATCGTACTCAACCTCGTTTACATACCCCGAAACAAGAATTTTGCCGAATCTCTTGCTCTCTGCCGTCGCTTTCAAAAGGTCGGCGTCACCCTTCCACAATAGATTTTTCTCGTAATCATCGGTTGCAAACACACGCATTGCCGCCTGTTCAAGGGTAATTTCATCAAACAGACATGACGATACCGCACCGTCAAAAGGAAGATATGAAAGCCGTGAAAGCACAAGTGCGTCAAGCTCGTTAAAACCGTCCTGTTCAAATGTCAAATCGCCTCTCCGACTTATGTAATCAAATATGTCAGCCATACAAATGCCTCCAATCTGTTTTCTCTCTGTAACTATTGTATCACTTTGTACTAATTATTTCAATACAATTTTGAAAATTGAAAAAGAAAAGGACAAACGAATTCGTTCATCCTTTAACAGTATATGAAGTTATCTGAATTTTGCGATTTCTTCGAGAAATTCTTTTCCGAATTTTTCAAGCTTTGTTCTGCCCACACCCGAAACTTCAAGCATTTCATCGGGTGTTTCGGGGCATTTTTTGCACATATCAATCAGCGTTGCATCGGTAAAAATAACATAGGCAGGAACGCTCTTTTTGGATGCAATGCTTTTTCGCAAAGCCTTGAGCACATCAAGTAATTCGGAATTGACAGGCACTTCGGGACGGTGCGTTTTGACAACCTTTTCGGAGTTTTCAACTTTCTTCATCACAAGCCGTTCCCGTCCGAAAAGCACATCTCGACTCTTTGGCAAAAGTTTTAGAACCTCGGTTTCATTGTCGGCTGAAATATACTCCTTTTCGGCAAGAAAGTCAATTGTGCCGAAAATATGCCTTGCCGTAACCTCTTTCATTATTCCGTAGGTTGACTGATTGTTAAGCTCTGCTTTTAGAATTTTCTCGCCTTTACTGCCCTTTAACACATCACAAATCACGGTTTTGTCGTACTTTTGTCCTGTTCTTGCAATACACGACATAATTTTTTGAGCGTCAATTGTGACATCAACAAGCTTGTGAACGGAAAGGCAGTTGGAGCATTTTCCGCAGTAAGCCTTTTTATCACCGCCGAAATACCGCAGAATAAATCCACGCAGACAATCGTTTGTTGTGCTGTAAAAGGTCATATATTTTAAGCGTTCAAAATCACGCTCACGAATTCGCTCGTTTTCTTCAATTGTAAGCTCATCGTTGCCCTCGGAATTTTCAATCATAAAGCGATTTAGGCGAACATCCTTAGGACTGTAGAGCAAAATACAATCTGCCTCACCGCCGTCACGACCTGCCCGTCCTGCCTCTTGATAGTAGCTTTCAATGTTTTTCGGCATATTGTAATGAATTACATATGTAACATTTGACTTGTCAATTCCCATACCGAAAGCATTGGTTGCGACCATAATATTTTTTCGGTCAAAAACAAAATCCTCCTGATTTTTTCTGCGTTCGTACTCATCAAGACCTGCATGGTATCTTGCCGCCGAAAAGCCGTTATCGCAGAGCAATTCGCAGACAGATTCAACATTTTTTCGGGTTGCACAATAGACAATTCCCGACCTGTCGCCACGCTCCCGAATGAGGTCAATAAGCTTTTCGTCCTTTGACGATGACTTTATTACACCGAAGAAAAGGTTGGGGCGGTCAAATCCCGTTGTAATTTCAAACGGATTTTCAAGCCTGAGAATTTTCTTTATATCTTCTTTTACATCATTTGTAGCCGTTGCGGTAAATGCTCCGACAATCGGACGATTTGCAAGACTTTCAACAAATGAAATAATTTTGAGGTAACTCGGTCTGAAATCCTGTCCCCATTGTGAAACGCAATGAGCCTCGTCAACTGCAACCATTGAGATTTTTATCTTTTTACAGGTGTCGAGAAATCCGTCAGTCAACAGCCTTTCGGGTGCAACATAGATGATTTTGTATTTTCCGTGTTCAACATTTGAAAGCACTCGGAGAAATTGCGGATATGAAAGCGAGCTGTTTATGTATGCCGCAGGAACTCCAGACTGAACGAGTGAGCCGACCTGATCCTTCATAAGCGAAATCAGAGGTGACACAACAATTGTCACCCCGTCAAAAAGTAATGCAGGAATCTGATAGCACATAGACTTGCCCGCACCTGTGGGCATAATGCAAAGTGCATCTCTGCCGTCAAGCAAAGCGTCAACTATCTGTTCCTGTCCGTCTCTGAAAGAATCGTGTCCGAAGTAATCTTTTAACACGCTTAATTTATCACTCATTTTTTAGTCCTTATCTATCATTCTTTATTGAAATTATAATCATTGTATTCCCGTTCAATCCAAGCCATAAGCAGATTTACAATTTTCTGCTGTTCAACCTCGTTAAGCTGTTTGTCCTTTGCAACTCTGTACCACTTGTTAAGGCACCCCCTGCAACAACAGGCACAGGCGTGCTGTGCGATAAAAACAGGGTGTCCCCTCATAGGCGTTTGCTTTCCGTCATTCGGAATATATTTTGGTGCAAGCCGTGTTCTGACAAAATCTTCTGCATGGGAACGGATTTTATTCATTCCCTTTTCATTAATATAGTCAATGTCCTTTTGCTTTAAATGAAACCGACTGCGAAAATCAGATTTTTTCAGTTTGTTTAGTGCCTCATCTATCGTTTGCATTGTTCATGCCTTCTTTTATTGTCATACCTTAATTATAAACAATTACTACGGTAATGGCAAGAAAAAATGCACTTATTTTCTGTTACAGAAAAAACAACCCCACGATTATTTTACCGTGGGGTTGTTTTCATAGGGTTGCTTTTCAATTATTTTTAAAGATTAAACATCTTTGCAATATTTTTCAGCAAGGGCAAAGAATGCCTTTTCGAGCGAATCCAAGGTTTGTTCCGTCATGCTGACCGACATACTGTTTTTGTCGGAAAATATGATTTCAACTATTATAACCGTGGCGTCATCGACTGTCAGTCCTTTGTTTTTTGGATTATATTTTTTCAGGATTTCCAATGCGTCCTCGACAACATCACACAACAGTCTCATATCCGTTTCGTCGATCAAAACATTTTCAAAAGCGATATAACCGCATTTGCAGATAGCGTCCATAAGGAAATTTACACCTTTTTTTCGCACATAAAAAGAACAGCAGTATTCTCAAACAAATAATCGGAAACATAAACAATCGTGTTGGTTTTACTACCTTATAGATTTACACTATTCTCAAACAACCGTTGATGACGGATTGATTGAGGCACTGTTTTACTACCTTATAGATTTACACTATTCTCAAACCTCAAACCTCAAATTGGGAATAAAATGCACCCACTATACTGTGCACGGCAAATCTATGAGGTTATTTTATAACATTTGTATAATGATTGTCAATAAAATTCGCACAAATCATTATCAATCACAACAAGTTTTTCGTATTCAGAAACTTCTTTCGGCACTGAGTTTTCAATGTTAAGCAAATATATACCGTGCATAACGGCGGATTCCAAAAGATTTTCACATTCACTGTCATCAAGATAAATATGCAGATTTTGAACAATAAAACACTTTATTCCAAGATACTCTTTCATAAGTTTGAAATATCTTAAAAGATGACCGACATTATCATCCGAGGCATCTGCAGGCACAAATGAAAACAATTTTACTAATGCCATTGTTTCGATACTTTCGCAGAACTGAAAATCATAATCATTTTCCTTAGAAAGCTCGCAGCACAAGCTCACAAAGAAGAGCGGCAGTAACCGAAACAGCCGTACTTTCAATAACAAGCACGGATATTTCACTTATATGCACCTTTACCGTGCTTTCAACATCACGCACGACAAGGTGTCCCATGCTGTAATCCGGCTTGGATGTTTTCGTAATTACTACCGTTCTCCAACTCATCTAAATATCCTCTTTTCTGATAACTTACATATTTAATAAGTCAATTTTTTTCTCAAACAAGCCCGTTACTGACTGGTGAACAAGGTATATTGACTTTACACCTTTAATTCCTGATATGACAGAACTCATTTTAATTGAGCCTGACTGTTTTGCTCCTCCTACAAATGTTAAATCTCCCTCTAATATATTGCAATGTATGATTTTAAGTATTTCTGCAAGAACGAAACATTGTTTTCTTACATCCAATTTTTCAAAAGCATCACGGTGAGATGCGATTTTAACACCCATATCACCGAATTTAACCTTTAGAATTGTATCTGTCATTTTAGAGGTTAAAATATCAAACAACTTCAAATTCTCATCGGCACTCACTTTGTCACGCTCTGTAATATTGTAATTTTCAGGCATTGAATTCAACTTAACAATATTTCTTATATATTTTTCTGTATCGTAACTAACCGTTAACTGCATAGCAGGTTTATATACAATCTGTTTGCCGCCACTGGACTTACTGCTTATGTGCATTCTGAAACCGTCAATTTCAATGCAGGCATTATATTTTACAACGGGAATCAGAACCACAGGATTTTTCAAGCCAAGAGTTTCACTCAGATATTTTTCAGGGTTTGCCTCATACCGAGCCTTAATGTAAGAATCAATTGCCACAAGGCGACGCATTTCTTTACCCTTTTTACCCTCATATTTCACAAATGAAAAATATGAGGATGTTGGCTTGTCATAACCTCCGTATTTACTGATATCCGAAAGCGGAGAGTTCTGTTTTAGCGAAACCTGACCGCTTCCTTTTTTCAGAGGATTCATCTTGAAAAGTCCGCCGTTTCTTGTTAAAGCATACCTTGTAAAACGGATATTGTTCTTATTCATAGTCTTTCTGACAATTTTGATTGACTTATTATCATCAATTGACCATGCGTTCGGTGTATTAAAACTGAACATTTTGTTAAGACTGTATGTTTTAGTCTGCAAACCTTTTATAAATATGGACTTGTTGTGTGTACAGCGTTCGTTATACACATTGCCGACAACAATATTCAAATAGGCATCTTTTGCATGGTGAAAATCGTTTACTTCTCTGCATTTTAAGAAATCATATTCGTGTCTGAATTCAGAAACCGTTGACGCTTTTACATACACAATTTCAGTATCGGGATACAATTCTTTAAAAAGTGACGCAACTGCTTTTGTTGATTGAGATGTTTCAACAATCTGTCTTGCAATAAAATCTGAAAGTTCGCTGTCAGTAAGCTCAGTTGCCCTTGTAAGCCTCTCGTACTTTTTCTTGCTAATAAGACCTTTATCCATAAGCAAATGCCAAAAGCCTTTCGTCTTTTCACGAATTGAACTGTCAAGCGGATATGTATTATCCTTGTGAGCATTAACCTGTTTCTTTACAAGGACACGGTTATCAAGGCTGTCATCTTTAACTTTTGAACGAGGGAAAATGTGATCCACATCGTAAATGTTTTGATTGTACAATTGCGACAGATTTATCGGTTCTCCCGTGTACATACACTTGCCGAATTGAGTATAGTAAAAATACAGCCTGTCTCTTTTAAATTCATCATCAGGTGTTTTTTCAAGAGATTCCCAGAGTTCGCCCGAATCATCACCGCACTTTTTATATAAATCTACAAGCTTGGTCTTTCTTGACTCTTTACGGCCTTTGTCACCTTTCACACCATCTTTTCTTGTCATCTCAACAAATATCTTTTTAGGTGCATGACCTTGAATTTTGTTGATTTCATGCATAATTTTCAAAGACTGATACACAGGGCGTTTTACCGCAGGAGAAATATAGAGATTCTCCACCATTTTCTCAAGGCTTTGCCCTGTCTGAATACCGTCAAGATAGTTTTGTCTGCTCTGTTCAAAACCGTATTTTGAGCCAAGCAGCTCCATAAGATTATCATTTGTCTGCCATAGTGCATGGATAATGTTAAATTGCAACTCCCCTGTATTTTTATCGACATTATAAACTTCGGTAAGAAACTCCTTTGATAATCTTCCCCAATCCTTGTATTTGAGTTTAGAAATTCTCATTATATCTTCATCCGATAATTTTGAACCGAGCTGCCTTTTTAAACGCTTTCTTAAAAGTTTTTTATCATCGCCAAATACAGTTATAGCTTTTATAGCGTCCTCTTTTTCGCTGTCGGTCAGATTAAACTGTGACATTTCAATTGCGGAACGCATACTTGACTTAAAATCACCGTCAATGCCTGTGATATCGGGCGTAATACCTTTTTCGCTTTTTAGATAATTTAGCAAATCTTTTCTTCTGACCTTTTTATGCGTCATAAACAAGTCATTAAATATTGCCTGTTTAAGACTTACATCAGGCTTTTTTCCGTCAAGTCTTAAATTATTCAGTTCATTAAGAACCGTAAAAGCACTGTATAAAATCGAATTCTTAGGTATTACATCCTTCGTTGGAAGATATGTACATTTTGAAGTCAGATTATTTATAAAATTCTCTGCCGATTGCTCTATATCAACAACACTGTCAAAATTCCACGGATATATTTTTTCATCACTTCTGACAAGCCAGGATTTTAGACTGTGATTATTCAGCGGACCTACATAATACGGTATTCTGAATTCAAAAATTTTGACTATCTTGTCACTTACAGAAATTCCGTTTTCATCTTTTTTATTAAGAAATTCAAGATAAGTTGAAGCATTTTTCAGAATTGCTTTCAGCTCACTCCTATTCACCTGCATAGGAATAACGCCGTTGTCTTTTACGACAATTTTCGGCATAAATGTGCCGTTTTCAATCTTATCAAACATTTCTTCATAGCCTGTTTTGTCAAGCTTTTCAAACTTTTTCTTCAGATATTTGCAGAAATCCGCCTGATTTGTACGATACTGAATCACACCGTTTCTGCCGTTTTCTTTGTACTTTCCGCAATATGCCGTATAGTTATCAAGCTTGTCCTTTGTAATTCTAAAGATTTCGACATATAACGATTTACATCTCTCTTTAACGAAATCTTTGAGCATTTTCAAATCTGAACTATGTTCTTCATATGTTTTGACTTTAGCAAAGGAAATATACTTTTCACCGTTCAAAATATCTGCAAGAATTGCCCAGTCATAAACCGCCTTTGCTTTTTCGATAAGTTCAAACTTTTCTTGTAACAAATCACGGTATGTATTTTCATTATCGTCATAACCGCTTTCAAAGGTAATACCGTTTACCTCCTCACTGTCAAACGACTTATCACCGAACATATCAGAAAATTTAACCTTTCTGCCACACATCAAATCTATCAAAGCGGTTTCATATGGATTATTTCTTTTACTGTAACCGAAAAGCTTGTACGATTCGGACGATTTTGCAGTTTTCTTCAATGTTTTGTCCTTTAATATTTCTGAAAATCTTAACGAATCATTGCACTCAAATTCAATTTCATATTCTTCTTTTAAGTAAAGTTTTAAATCGTCAAAAAGAGTTTCAAACGAGGATTCACTTTCAAAATCAGACCCCATATTATCAAACAAGAAATGTCCCCTGTGTTTTATAATATGATGTAACGCAAGATATACAAGTCTTACATCGTGTGGTTGTGAGCTCTTAATCAATTCTTTTCTAAGATGATATATTGTGGGGTAGTCTGTATGGAATTCTTTATCGGTGTAATTACCGTCTGCAAAAACCGCATACGGAACATTCGATGATTTGTCATCAAGATACAGACAACTTTCTTTTAATCTCTGAAAAAAAGCATTGTCAACTTTTGAAATTTCCTCATCAAAAAGCATTTGCAGCCATTCAATACGGTTTCTTTTTCTCAAACCTCTTCTTCGTGCCGATCTAAGAGTTCTTCTCTCGGCAGCTGAATTACTCTCCTCAAAGAGATCAACACCCCACATGGCATTGCCTTTAAATTTGCAGAGATTGTAATCTGTATCTGCTACTGCATATCCGACAGAATCCGTTCCTATATCAAATCCTGCATAATAATCGTCATTAAAATTCTTCATAAATTTCCTCCTTTTCTATTGACAAAGTATTTAATTTGTAATATTATTAAGATAATCTAATTACCTTATTGGATTTACACTATGAGTTCAAATAAAAATTCATTCTATCCGTTGCTTAGGCAACCATCACAGTGTGTGATTTGAGGATTCGGTTTTCCGAATCCTTTTCTTTTGTCTAATTTTAGCACATACTATAGTTATTTTCAATATTCTTAAGTTATTTTGTCCTTATTTTTAGTATATTTTATTCAGTCATACAATTTCGGTATACTTTCTATATATTTTGCATAGTATAACATACTACTATCAGTATGTCGTATTATACATTTTTAAAATCAAAAGATTTCTGCCTCGCCAATTGCTTGCGGTGCGTAACCTTAACCCTCATCAACGCCCTTCTATTTCAAATATTGCTCTATAATAAAAGTTAGGACAGAAAAAGAGCTGCAAATAAAAAGTAAAAAAAGTAGAGCATATTTTGCCAAAATTCGTTAAAAGGAATTGCTTAAAAACCTGAAACGGAGGACAAAATATGCTCTACAGATATTTTACAGAAAAACTCTTAGGGTTCTGCTCGAATTGATGGAGTCATATATATTGCAGAAAAAACACAAGCCGATTCCAATTATGCTTACTTTGACAAACTATTTCTATATGAAATTTCAGAGTTGAATTTAAAATATAGGAATGGTATAATAACAGCTGGCGAATGAACAAGAGGGCGTGAAAAAATTATTGTAGATGGGTTACTTAAAAAGTTTACGAAAGGGCTGATTGAAATTGAGTAATAACTGGGCTACAGGAACATTGAAAGAAGCTCCATATTGGAGAGAAGGAATGTCCCCAGAAGAGTATGAAATCGAAAGAGATTATTTTAATGCACATCTTGAAGATTTTTATAAAGGTATTTATGTGCCACTCTGGAAACAAAAATCAGCTTAAATTTCACTATATACGATTTTTTGTACAAAAGGTAAAGCTACATAGTTGATTGAATAAAAACAAAATTAAACGAATTTAAAAGGGTATTAAAGGGGTGTTTGAAACATCCCTTTTACTTTTACCCACAGATTATGGTTATAAGCTCCCGAATTTCGGGGGCTTTTAATATTGCTCAAATATCTGAGCATACACACAATTGCTAATAAATTGAAAGGAGCAAACAAATGGACTTAATGGAAATTTTAAAAGCCCTGTTTGGCGGCGAAGCTTTGACATTTGAACAGTTTGCAGAAAAGGTAAACAATGCGGCAGATGTTAAGCTCGGCAACCTTGCAGGCGGTCAGTATGTCGAAAAGGACAAGTACGATGATGTATCAAATCAGCTTGCAAGTGTAAACGCAAATTTTCTTGAGGCTTTGTCAAGAAAAGTGTGCAAGTTATTTTTCTAACTTACACACTTTATTTTACAAGCTCCAATCCGCTGTTTTGTTATTGCTTGAAGGATTATTATTTACACAGAATTTTATGGGGTGCCGTTTGTTTACAACATCCCTTACTGCGGTGACTTACAAATATCTACTTCAATGAACATGATATTCTTAAAAAATTGTTTCAACTTGCTATTGCAATTTACATCCATTAATTTTTCCTCCAATCAATCTGAATTTTTTAATTCAGGTCGATTGGAGGACTTCTGTTTCTACAAATCATAATTGCCCTTCCTGCTATGGGTGCAAAAAAGGCAAAAAGAAATGCCGACAGGCAATAGCATTAAAAGCTATAACTTGTCGGCATTTAAATTCTAAAATTTGACTTTATTTAATCTCCGCAAATATAATCAGTCAACTATGTTATTCAATTCTTCAAATGGTATGTTATGTTTTTTTGCATACTGTTCTGCATAACTACCCTTTATTCCATAAATTGTGAGCTTATCACAACCTTCAAAGGCATTATCCGCAATATCTTCTGCCTTATCGTAAATGATAATTTTCTCCAACAAGGTGCAATTTTCAAAAGCACCCCATTCAATGCTCTTAATATTTTTAGACAAAACTAACTGTTTTAAGGATATGCAATTACTAAATGTATATCGTTGTATTGCAGTAATATTATCGGGAATATTTATACTTTTTAGTGATGTGCAACCGGAAAAAGCACCGTATGCTATTCCACGATCAGCAATATTATCCGGAATTACAAGCGTTTCTAATGAAGAACAGCCTGAAAATGATAAACTTTCAATTTCTTTTACATCACCATTAAAATTAACATTTTTCAGACTTTCACAATTCGTAAAAGAGAATTGTTTTATAGTACTTGGGAGTTGTATGCTTTCTAATGAAGTACAATTGTAAAAACATCGGTTAAATGTATACTCTATCCCTTCAGAAACAACAATCTCCTTTACTATGTCGTTATCCTCAAACATTCCTTTTCTTTCCGCACCCCACAAATTATATCCTGTAATATATCCGCCTAAAGCATTTACTTTATGGAAAAATATTGTTGAAGGAATTACAACTTTCTCTGACGGGTAGTTTATCTTTACAATTGTTGCCGATTTATTTGTATATCCATCGGTTTCATATGTGTATCCAAACCACCAATGTTCACTTGAAAAGATTTGCAACAATATAAATATCACTAACACTACGCACAATATCCCGATAGGTAGTTTATATTTTTTTATTTTTTTCATCATATTAAAATTCTCTCGTAAAAAATATAGTTTTAATTATCAACAAACCGATAATTATTAATTTACAGACTGAATTGTTGTATCCAATTTTTCAAATGGTATGTTATGTTTTTTTGCATACTGTTCTGCATAACTACCCTTTATTCCGCAGATTGTAAGTTTATCACATCTGTCAAAGGCATCATTAGCTATATATTTAACTTCATCATGAATATTTACTTTTTCTAAAAAGTCGCAGCTATAAAACGTCCCACTATTAATAGATGTTACTTTTGGTGGTATAGTAACAAATGTTAGAGAATCACACTCCCTAAATGCATAAGATTCAATTGTATTTATGTTTTCAGGTAAATCTATTTTTTGTAACGCACATTCTGCAAAGGCATCACCTTCTATCTTTTCTACACTACTTGGCAATTCGATAAAACGCAGGTTTTTACAATTACTAAACATTGATTCACTTATTGTTTTTATTCCTGTTTCAAATTCCACAGACCTTAAATATTTACAAAAAGCAAACGCCCTTGTCCCGACTACTCTAACGCTGGAAGGTATATTCACTTCACAGAGACCTGAAGAATAAAATGCATCATTACATATTTCCGTTACACCTTCAGGGATACTCACTTCTGACACATTACTGTCTTCGAATATTCCCCTTTTAGCTGCTCCTGAAAGATTAAGCACCTCATGCTCACCTAACTTTGTGACTGGAACTCCATAAACACTTGACGGAAGCTTAACATGATACTCTTCACCCGTATATTTAATCAAAGTTGCTTGACCATTATCCACCTCAAACCAATAGTTATATTTTTTTGACATATAATACTCCGTACCATCTGATTTGTTACTCTTCCAAGGATGAAGCAAAAGTATTATTAATGCTATAATTGCTACAATTAATACAATTATCAATATAATTTTAGTTTTTTTATTCATACCCTATCACTCTTTTTGTTATAGTATATTGTAATCGGATGACATAGCAAAAGACTTTGTCATCCGATTGCTTATCAAAGTATATTACGGTTTATATGTTGACCATATACCATCTTTATACCACACATTCCGTGTTACTAAGTGACCTTCTTGTAATACTCCTGGTATCTGCTTATTTTGAGAATCATTAAATGTTACTTTAGGATTGTCTATACCATATATCGTATAGGTTAACCAATTATCGTACATTTGACTATTCATCAGCGTACCAGGCCATTCCATCAGAATATTATTATCTTCATAGAAGTAAATCCTTGTGTTCCAATACTCCCAATCAGCCGGACGATAAAAATGAACAGTAATTCCCTGTGGTTTTTTGCTATATGCAGTTTCATTTACTACCCACATTTCATCTTCTGTTATTTCAATTCCGGGTTGATTGATACCGGGATGTTGTTGTCTGGTTGCAGGATCAGTAGTGCTATTATTAAAAATAACTCTCGGATTGTTCACACCGTAAATTGTGTAAACATACCGGTTATTACCACCATCCGGTGACATTTTCTCTCCTGGGAATGGGAGTTCATGGTCATCATCATTATAATAATAGATATGAGGAGGCTTTGTCAAGAAAAGTGTGTAAGTTTTATAAAGATCATAAAAAATTATGTTAATGCCTTAAATCATGTGCTCGTATTTTTTAATACGGGCACTGATTTTTTCATTCGCAGCCAGTTGATTTCTGACCATAGCCCAATTTTGAACCTTACTGCCATTCCACTTTTTGTAAAGCTCGGTTGTGCGTAAATAGAGCAATTTGAGTAGTGTAGTGCATTTCATTTGGAAAAGCACCCTTTTTTGTAACTTTTCTGAAACTTGAATTTATGCTTTCAACCGCATTGGTTGTACACATAACCTTACGAACGGCACTGCCGTAATCAAAAAGATGCTCGACATGGTTGAAATTTCGTTTTCACACATCAACTGCTCCGTGAAATTGTTTGCTGTGCAAACGGTGAAATACTACATAACGCATTGTGAAATTTTCTGCTAACGCAGAAAGAGAAATGAAATAAATCAGCTCACGCCGTAGGCATTTCACATTCAGAAGGAATATTTCACATGCAAAGCGTATTTCACAAATCCGTAAGGATTTATTTCACTAAAAAAACGACAGGTAAAAACCTGTCGTTTTCTGGCTCCCCCAACTTACTTTGTAAGGGTGGAAAGTAACTGCCTCGCATACTATGTTTGGTTCTTAAACAGCACTCGCACAATCCCAGTTCACTAAAAACAGTCCACGGGACTGGTGTTTTTTCTTAACGCTCACCTTCTCGCCCGATTTAGAGTAAATTTAGATAAAAAAGAAAACAGAGTAGTCAAAAGACTACTCTGTTGTGGCTCCCCCAACTGGGCTCGAACCAGTGACATCATGATTAACAGTCATGCGCTCTGGCAAGTGTAGGAAAATAGTATTACAAAAATGAATAACAATCTCAATTTCAAAGTTCACTTGTATTAGTTTTATGTATTATTGTTTTACCACCATTAAATATTTTTTCAACAGATTTTCTCCATAATTCAGGTATACTGCTCCAGTCAGTCCAGTTATCTTGTATATGTTTATATGCAACAAATGGTTTATCGGATTTTGGAGCACTATATTCTAAAACATCCTCAATACAATTTTTTAGCACAACTAATTTATCATCATCACTTAAAGCATTTTTTATAGGTTCATTGAAACGCTCTGCACCATCCACTCCAAAGTCACCATCATGTATAACATATACATCTATTGTCATTGCTTTTAAATATTTTACTAAAGGAATGATTGCAGCTTTGCCACGAGCTCTTACAATATGCCAGTCAGATAATATTTGATTCTTTAGATCATATGGCATTCTGTTTATTGTTTCAGTCAAGACCACTTGTTCAGTGTCACCTTCTACGACTAAAACCTTTTTAACAAAAAAACATCTGGCAATTGACTCATCGATTTTTAAAATCATTTTTATATAATCTTTTGAATCTTCTTGAAGTTTTATAAATTCATCTGTAACATTAAACGGCATAGATTCAACTACTTCAGCTTTTCCATCTTCCAACATATCATCGTTTATAGTGGTCCATAAACTATTAAGTACTTGAGATGGCTTTTTGCTAATGTCAATCATATATGGCGAATGTGTTGTACAAACGATTTGATTATTAGTATTTTCAGCCAAATTATATATAGTGTCTCTCATTTTATTTATAGCATTTGGATGCAAATAAATTTCGGGTTCCTCAAATCCAATAATCAAAGGTCTTGTTTCAGAGTTATTTTTTCGATTATCTCTTAAACTTTTATACCTTAATAATGCAAATACTGTAGATCTGATAAGTCCTGTTCCCTGTAAATTGGCAGGTGTCGCAATATTACTATTCATTTCTATACGGAAAGTTGGCTTTATTACGCTATCTGCATCGCTCAAATTGGCTGATGTTGTAATTCCTGTACCGGGAAAAATTTCCGACACAATATCATTAAGTTCCACAATCATTTTAGAAATTTCGGTACTAGCATCTTCAGGATCCAATTCTCGGCTAAGTTTATCCAGATATTTTTGAGCCTCTTTATAATTCTCCGAAGATTCTCTTATTTCAGAAAATAATTCATTTAAGGTCTTTTGAAGTGTTCCTGATGATCCTGTTATCTCATCCTCCTTATCTTGTGCCGGTATAAGCAAATACTTTGGCAATTTACTTAGTACATTCTGAGGAATACCACCAGGGTTTTCTACCCATACTTCTTCCGATTCATCAAATTCATATATTTCATCTACTGAATCAAATAACCTTTTTTCTTTAGTTGCCAACTTTTTATTCTTATCTAATTGTTTTATTTCATCTGTTAAACTATCTTCATTTAAACCATTATCTAAATAATCTTGTACAGTTTTACATTCTTTAAAATTAGTTTTAATCTCCTTTTTAAATTCTTTGGTTTCAATTTTCGCTGCAGATGATCCAAATTTAAAAGTTTTTCTGTATATAAAACTCAGCCCAGTTTGACCATCAACATTCTCAGTAGATGGTATTACTCTACCCTTAAATCCCCTCCATGACTTTGCTTCAGTAGGTAAATCACAGAATTCTGCCGTCAAAATAATCTCGTCAACAATTCGTTTATTTTCTCCCTCAGCTGTGGTACATGAAAAATACTCATTTGGATTTACTTTTTGTTTATTATTTAACAAATAGTCTAAAGCATACAAAATACTACTTTTTCCCACATTATTCTCACCAATTAAAAATGTAGAATCAGAAAAAACAATTGTAGTATCGTAATGTTTTCTAAAGCCTTGAATTCTCAGTGAATGTAAATACATTTAGCAAGCCCTCTTCTGTAATTTTTTAAAAATCTGTAAAATATGTATTATTATTAACTTCTGCAGCGAATCAATTAACAAGTACAAAATAAACTATTTATATTTTTCTTTTATATGTTCTGTCACATCTGAAATTTCAGGAAAAAGTTGACCTCTGTTAATTGAAAACTTGTCCAGCTGTTTTAAAATTCCCTTTTTAGCTTTTTTATCTATTATATAAATTTGAATTTTAGTATGTTCTTTGTATCTGTATTTATTGACTACATTATCTGTTACATCAAGCAACCCACAGATTATAAAAGCACCATCTTGCTTAACAATTCTATCATTCTTTTTTTCAGCAAGAACAAAAAAGCAATTTAAAATATCATCTTTTAATATCTCATCTCTAAATGCAGGCTTTTCCAACTTTACTTCATGAAGCAGTCTACATGCTTTACGATTGAAATCATTTATGCCAATAGTTTTATCCTGTGCCCACATGAGCAATTTCTTCTTCATATCAGAATTAAATAGCGGTAAACTAGCTAATATCGAAACCGTATCGCTTTTTGGGTATTTAATTTCATCTGTTTTTACATTAAATATAATCAATTCGCCTTGACTATTAAAATTATCACAACATGCAAAATAGAGTGCTACCAAAGGATTTTTTGTAATATCTAAAAGTCTTGTGGGTAATCCATAGTGCTGCATTTCTACTAAATAATCAAGATGGGTAACGCAATTTGCAAACGAATCCGGACACTCTATTACGGTTTCATTGTATAGATCACACTCATGCTCATACCAACTATTTAAACGCATTACCGAAGGAAGTAAAACATAATTCACATCAGAGTGACCTCTATAATATATACTGCTTTCAGATTTTCCAATTGCTTGTATTATTTTATTTGCTTTATCAAATGAAGTTATTAGATTAATCTCTACTTTGGATTTTATGTATATAATAGTCTGAGCAAATGACAATTTATCTAATTCAAAAGAACGGCTAAGTTCTCTTAACATTTCTTTTGTAGCCGCTATTCGTTCTTCAGCCTTACTATAAATTCTATAAATCCAATAAACTATTGCTTTTGCTTCAATAGCATTTAATTCTATTTTATTATTATAATAATCTGAATTGTTTTCTAAAAAAGAACTCCAGTATTTGTTTGCAACATCTAATTTCGGAAAGGAATTCTTATAAAGATAGGTAAAAGGTGATTCCATCGCAGACAAAGAAGTGTAAATCTCATTTTTATTTATTCTTGCAAATATATACTCAGACATATCACAATAGTAATCCTTTTTGAGTTTATTAATACATACAATTTCAAATGCTTTTTTAATAATTGGGCTTTCTGCAAAATTGTTAGAAAAGAAAAACGCCATAAACAATCTCCTTTAAAAAAATAAAAAACATATTTATAACGAATCTCATATCACACTTTACATGATTATGAGATTTTTGTTAATCTTCACCATAATCGCTATGATTGTGTTCTTTTATTTAATACAATAATTTTTCCTCTCTCGCTACACATCTCCGACAAATGAAGGATAACTATTAATTATCTGAGAAAGGATAAAAATATGTATAATGTTCAAAGTTACGGTATCAACCACAATGTTTCATGGAATCTTGCAAATACTACCGGATACGAATTTGAAGATAAAATATATAAGATTGCTTTGAAAGAGTTAAAACAATATCTTTTAGAAGATAAAATGACTGTTGAACAAACATGTCGATCAAATGATGGAGGAAAAGATATTGTTATAATCAGTAAAACTGATTTTGTACTATTTGGAATATCATTTGAACTGGAAGGAAAAGACAAAATAACTATATATTTAGAAACCAAAAGTACTGATAAACAGTTGAGATTTGAAAAGGTAATTGGAAATATTGTTAGAAGTAAGTATGATAAAATAGATTATTTTGCTTTAGTAACAAACTCTACTATAAATCCAAATGCGTATTATTTATTTGAGCATGAATTTCCTGACAGTACACAGTTCGTTTTGATAGACCAGTATTTTTTGGCCAAAAGTATAAATAGCAAACATTTAGACATTTTTGGCCGCGTTCCGGAATATATGCCGCAAAATGATAATAATGATAATTTTTATTTAGAATACCAGATAACTCCTTATTCTCATGATGGAGAATCCGGATTTGAGATAACATTTATGTTTAGAAATTATAGTTTTGAGGAATTTAATTGTAAGCTAAGCCTTGCAACTAATGTCAATTGGAGCATGGCGGAAAGAATATTAGAATTTATTATTCCTCCAAATTACGGAGTATCAAAAAAGATACATTTAAAAAATGATAATTCTGATGAATTTAATTCGTTAATGTTTAATCTTGAGAAAAATTCACACGATTCTTTGTTAAAAGTTCAAAGTATAAATCTAAGCGAAACATTTGAACCTCCGTTTGTGAGTGAAGAACGAAAAAATATATGTACTAACATTATAAAAAACATAAAAAGACCAAACGGAAATAGAATGTTCTTTTTATGGGGAGAATCAGGAATTGGAAAAACCCGAATTGTTCGCAGAGTGTTTGACGAAGTGAATAATTCGTTATTTGATATATTTGAGTGTCATGTTAAAGATAATAATCAAGATACTATCAACAAAATTATTGAATTTCTGAATAAAAAAGAATATACCTCAAAAGAACAATGCAATTTGTATGAATTCGCCGATGTTATCAAAGATTGTGATAATCAGATAAAAACAGCGGTTATATTGATTGATGATTTTCACTATGCAACAAAAAAGTTTTTGGATCAGATAAAATCAATTAATAATAATATTAACCAGTCAGTAGCCTTTATTATATGCGGAAGAACAGATTATAGTTTTGGTAATAGTGATTATTATTCATTTGTGAATTGGTCTAATGATAATATGAAACGCAATGAGAACTTATGGGAAATAGAACCGTTAAAAGATGATGAAACAAAGAATTTAATAAAGGCGATGATCAAAGGTTTACCAGAAGAAGCATTAAACATTCTGTTTGATAAAAGTAAAAATAATCCTTTGTTTATAGTACAATATATAGAATACTTGATTGGTGAAAAGCTTGCTTATATAGTAAATAGAAATACTGTTGGAATTATTGATCTATCTAAGTTTAACACCAAATGCGATATTCCCTCCGGAATTTCAGAAATTTATTGTTCAAGAATTAAAAATCTTAAAGAAAGTGAAGAAGAAGGTGAGGCATTGTTAAAAATTCTCCTAATATTAGCTGCGTATAAAGGAGAAATTTCAAGTGATATAATTTATGAATTTTATGATGACTATACATTAATTCCTATTCTTGTAAAAAAAAGATTTATCGTTTTTGAAAACGGTTTTTACAGATTTGTACATGAAAGCCTGATGATCTACTTTCAGCAACTTCTAAAAAATAAATATACAGTAGAAATTTCAAGGTATATTCTATCAATCAGTGATGATATAAGAAAAACATTCAGTTCACATCAACTGGGCAGATTATTGAACTGGAGTGGAGATAAGAAAAATGCGGCCGAACAATTCAGAGATATAGTAAGTGCAATAAATAGTGTTGATAATATATCGAATATAAGAATTGATACAAACATATATGATTACATATATGATGTGTTTGATGTTTACAAAGATGATGAAGAAAATGTTGAATTCTTGAAAAAACTTTTAGAAACAAGAATCTATATAACTTTACATCATATGCAGCCTTATAATGCCGCACTTGAATGCAATTATTGTTTAAATTTAATTTCAAATAATAATATTCTAAAAGGCGAAAAACATTTGTACAATTGCATTATGGCTGAAAAGGCACACTCCCTAATGAATTCAGGAAAAAATTTTGACGGATATTTAGTACTTAACGAACTTCAATCAAAATGGATTGTGAATAATAAAGATTTTGATAACGAAGCCCTTTTTGATATGTATGATAGATTGTTAGCTTCATATATTAAATTTAATTGTTTTAATATAGCCAAGAATTATGCTAAATTAGAGATGAATATTGCAAAACAAAATAAGGATATGGAAGCTATTGCACATCGAACACAATCAAAGCTTTACTATCTGAATGATTATAATAAGTGCATCTTCCATCTTGACAAGGTGGATAAAATCATGGAAACACACCTTTCAGATAGAATAAAAATCAATAATCAAATATACAGATATATCGTAGAACTTACCTATGATAAAATTGATGATTATGATCAAGCAAGGAATACTCTAAAAGAAATTATTGATTTATCCCAGAAAAATAGTTTTAATCGTGCAATTATTCAAGGAAATCTTGTGTTAGCTGCAATTATGATAAAAAACGGAAGTAAAGATGATGTAAAAGTTGCGCTACAACTGATTGATTCAGCAATAAACAATAGTGTTATTTTTAGCATAAACGGTTATTTATGGCAATTGTATAATCTTAAAGCTATTTGTCGCAGTAAATTAGGGGCTAAGTCAGACGAAGTTATGCAATTGTTTAGAACTGTATTTGAAATATTAATTAACCAAAGCTTAAATTTTATTGGAAGTAAAGATTTGTGTTATAGTAATATACTGGCTATAAGTAATGTAGGTATATTCTTTTATCAACATTCTTCCGAAGATAGTTTTAACTCCATAATGTCTGAGATAAAATATTTTGGTGATATAACTATCGATGATCAAAAATATCGTACAAACCGATTGAAGATAAATGAAATACGTAATCAATATATGAGAGCGGAAAAAAAGGAAGTGCTTTTTGTTAAAAAACAACCTAAAAATATTCTTAGAGATAATGAAACAGGATTTTTTATTGCTTTGACATAGTTTTTTTGTCTATAATAAAGTTGCCAATAACAAGAATGTCTATATCTGTAGTTAAAAAGGTATTTATAGCATCAAGTGGTGTCTCAACAATTGGTTGTCCTGCCACATTAAATGAGGTGTTCAATACTATAGGAAAACCATTGATTCTCTTTAATTCTAACAATAATGCGTGCAGAAATGGATCCTCATCTTTTGAAATTGCCTGTATCCTCGCGGTATTATCTATATGAGTAATTGCGGATAACTTTTTGCGATATTCCTCTTTAACAGTGGTTGCTAAAAGCATATATTTTGATGAGCATTTCAAATCAAAATATTCAAATTGATCTTCCTCGGTGACAGTTGGCGCAAAAGGTCTAAAAGGCTCACGATGTTTTACTCTATTGTTTAAAATATCTTTCATATTTGGGTTCGTAGGGTTAGCTAAAATGCTTCTATGGCATAAAGCACGAGGTCCAATTTCAGTCCGTCCTCTGTGCAATGATACAATTTTATTTTCATTAATATAATTCGCTGTTAATTTTATTAATTCCTCATCAGTATGCTTTTCATAATTTAGATTATTTTGAATTATTACTGATTCAATAGTATCATTGTCATATGATAACCCTAAATAAGGTAAATCTATTTTAAATGGTTCTTTATAACCGAATTCTTGAGTATATGCGTAGTATGCGCTGCCAAGGGCTTGTCCATCATCACCGGCGGAAGGTAATATAAATACATTATCTATATCACATTTTTCTAATATTTTGTGGTTAGTTAAACAATTTAAGAATAAACCACCTGCCAAGCATATATTTTTTATTCCGTATTTTTTTGTGTAATTATTTATAATTGAAACAACCACATTCTCAATGAAATTTTGAACTGTACTTGCAATATCTCCACGTCTGTCATATAAGAATTCTTTAAAGCTTTTTTTCGAAAACTGTTGCATGATATAAAACTCTTTAATCATATCTTGATAATTTAATGAGAAACTCAAATTATCATAATTTATATTCGAGTAATCAATTAAAGGAATTCCATAAGAAGCTAACCCCATAGTTTTTCCCTCTTGGCCAAATTTAAACCCAAGCAAATGAGAAATTTGAGAATATTTTCTGGCAAGACTCATTTCTAAATTTTGAACATGTTTTGGCATAAACGGATAAATATGATTTATTTCATCTCTTATATGTCTAACAGCCATATTTTGAAGTCTTTTATCAATGACCAGCAGTTTACCCTTTTTTGCAAAATAAACGGTTTCAGCTTCTTGCATTGATTCGAAAAAATCACCGCCACCGTCAAAAACAAACACTAAAGCATTATCATATCTGGAAGAAAAATATGTAGAGTACGCGTGTGCATCATGATGATGTACAAGATAAAATGGTTTTTCGTCGCATTTATAATGATAAAAAAACTCTTCTTTGTACAGATTATATATGTTCATTCCTTCAATTGCGACAGCAGACAAACCTATTACAGAAACGTCGTTTATTTTAATTCCGGTATAATTTAGCAAAGCATCAATGGATGCATAAGGAATCTTTAAAGACTGTGAATGCTTTATTCCATCTAAGCGTTCATTAGAAATTGCTGCTAATACTTGACCGTTTTTTATTAAGCATGCCCCCCTGTCGTGTCCAATATGTATTCCAAGTGAAATATGTTCCATAATTAACTCCTTTATTTTTGATAATTAATAGTTATCCTCTATTCATTATCTTTAGCCAAAGTCAAAATACATTTCTGCCAATGAGAAAGAACTACACATCTTACATCTAACGAATGTATATATGTGTAACACTTGTACAAGCAACCCTCATCCTAAAAATGTAGTATTAAACTTAACTAAGCCTATATTTGAGGTAGATAATATAAAAATATTTATAATCACCCTTTATGGTGTCAATTATAACATAATTTGACAAATATTTAAATAACTTTTACGCAAATCAGTTATAAAATTTCACACGGTATTTTTATGTATTTTGCATAATAGAATCTTGTTCACTGCTTTATAAACATACTTTTATGCAAAATAAATCTAGGCATTTGAATAGACTTTCTTTGTTTTCTATTGCATAATAATTTTATTAAATATAAGGAGCTATATGCGATGGAAATAAAAAATGTACAAGCAAATAATCTAACAACTGATTATCTAAACTTTTGCCTTTCAAGAAAAAATCTTGATCAGAAAACGATAAAATCATACACTATTGATTTAAGGCAGTATTTTGAATTCACTATGGAATCTGCTATTGAATGGACAAACAAAAAATCCATTGAGCAATACATTGATTTACTGCATTTTAAGTACAAACCCAAGAGTGTGAAGCGTAAAATCGCTTCGCTAAAAGCATTTTTTCACTATCTTGAAATTGAGGAACTTATTGATATTAACCCTTTTCATAAGATACAAATCAAGTATAAAGAACCCTTTATTCTCCCAAAAACTATTCCCATAAATAATATTGAGCAAATTATTAGGTTTGCTTATCTACAACTTACCAAAGCTAAAACTGACTATACTAAGAAAGTTGCTCTGCGGAATGCACTCATACTTGAGTTACTGTTTGCCACCGGAATGAGGATTTCAGAATTATGCACACTCACGACTGAACAAATTGATTTTAATGATTACATAATCAAAATTTACGGAAAGGGCTCAAAAGAACGCCTGATTCAAATCTGCAATCAAAATGTTCAGGAGTTGCTCAAAAAGTATAATCAATCATTTAAATTTGAAATAGCAAACAACAAATTTTTCTTTATAAATAGACTCGGCAACCGTCTATCTGAACAATCTGTTCGTAATATGATTACCAACTATGCAATCGGTGCAGAAGTGCCGCTGCACATTACTCCGCATATGTTTCGTCACTCTTTTGCAACTCTACTGCTTGAAGAAGATGTTGACATACGCTATATTCAACAAATGCTGGGTCACAGCTCCATTACCACAACGCAGATTTACACGCATACGAGTATCAACAAACAGAAGAATATTCTGTCTTCCAAACATCCGAGGAATAAACTTGAAATTGGGATATAATAAAAGCCTTGCGGGATTTTTTAACTCACAAGGCAATCAGAATACTTTATTCACTTTTATCAAAATCATTTTCTATTACATTGGAAATGAGATTTGAAAAATCGACGGCATTTTTTGAAGTAATCACAGGTTTTCCTGTTCTTTCCTCGATATCTTTTCGTGCATTTCCGGCGACTTCTCCGCCCTCTTTTGCAACACTTCTGTTTTCAGAAAAAGATTGAGGATTTTTCTCTTTGGAAATCTCAGTTGTGGTAGCTTCTGCCAACATATTCAGTACCAACTCAAGCGTACTCATATTATCTCTCAGGTTTTCCTTTTTCAATCCTTTGAGATTTTTATACTGGCGGGTTGTCATTCCTGACCACGCTTTTGTAATTTCATCAGTCAGAATTGCATATTCTACACCATGCTTTACACCACGAGAATCCCATTCATCAGTAAGCTCTTTTCTCACCTGTATAGCCTGAAGTCTTTGATTTATCCACTCTCTGCTATATCCTTTTTTCAGGTATGTTTCAAGAGCTCTCTCTATGGTAAGTTCGGGATCAATAGTTTCATCTATTCTTTCTCTGCCAACTTCTGCAAGCCACATTTTAAATGGTTCTGCTTTTGGTGACGGAATAGATTGAATTATTCTCAAAAGTTGCTCTGTATTTGCAACATCCGTCTTGTAATTTTTACCATCCTTAGGAGATTGCATTTTCAGTTGTACGATATTTTCGTACAACTGGTTTGCTCCTTCAGCTTTAAGCTTTCGCTTAAGATCGCTCCAGTAACGACGAGGTTCGTTACTGTCAGTCAGAACTGAAATTACATCAACTATGGAAAAATACCATTCTTCTTCCGACTCATTCCACGCAGTACGAATCTTTTTATCTTCAAAAATTTGTATCTTATTTTCTTCGCTCATATATATTCACCCACTTCTAACCTAAAATTATTATAGCAGACTGAGTTTACAAATTCAATCTATTAAGCTTTATAGAGATAGGAATTGTTCATAATTAAGGTCGAAGACAATCTCTAATTCGTATCCCCGTGATACTTTCACTTCTCTTATGAGCTGACAAGCTATCATTTTCTTCTGTTCCATTGTGGAGTTATCAAACTCATCAGCCCAAGTTCTGAATTGTGAGTAATAAAAATCAAGCTTACCCATCGCATTTTGCTGATTGGCAAGCTTAAACTTTATATCATTTAATTCAAATTCCTTTTTATGGAGCAAATCGTTTGTATTATCAATAGAAGTTGACAACATATCCGGAGTAAATCTACTCTCTCCCAGGAGAGATTTTCCTATTTCTGCTGATAATTCAACAATCTGTCTTTTTAGTTTTTCTACTTCTTTTTCAATCTTAGTTTGCTTTCTCTTATATTCCGATATTTCTGACTTATAGCGTTTTTCGAGTGCTATATCTTTTGGTGTTGATTTGATTTTGGCGAGATAATCTCTTAATGTTGCAATCACAGCACCGTCAATTCTGTGTGCTACATAAGCCGACTGTCCGTCACATGCACCTCTTTTCATTGCTTTGTTCGTACAGATATACCTCTGTCTGCGAACTCTGTACTGACTGCCGTCTGCCCTGTCGTATCGGTCGATATAGCTTGTTGATACCATCTTCTGACCGCAGTGGGCACAGTATATATTTCCCGACAGCAATGTACTGCCTTTGGTAGTCCTTGCTATCTGTTGCTTTTCCTCATTCTTTGATGAGCGTTGTTTCAGTATAAATTGAGCTTGGTCGAAGATATTTTCATCAATGATGTGAAGTCTTTCTATGTATGGAGATTCAACACCGCCTGATATAAAATAACCGCAGTACATCTTATTTTTCAAAATACGATTTACTGTGTTGCATTGAAATTTACTGTTGTTATGAGTTCGTATACCATGACTGTTCAAAAAGTCAGCCATTCGATATGAACCATAACCCTCTTTAACCGTCATCTCGAATATCTTCTTGACTATCGGAGCTTCATCATCGTCAACGACTATGTCCATAAGTTCTTTTCCCTTTTTATTGACTTCACCGCTTTTTATAAGTTTGTAACCGAATGGTGCAACACCTCCGGTAAATTTGCCGTCTAACGTCATCTGGTTAAGGCGAGTTTTAACACGAGCGGACGTTTTCTTACTTTCACCGTTGGCTTGCCAAAATCGTATGTAATTCATAAGCTTGTCCACATGATTATCCATACGCTGTTCGCCCTCGTTAACGCTCCACACCTCTATGCCGTGCTTGATAAACCATTCGACGACAAACGGGGTTTCATCATCAATTCTGCCTATTCTGTCGAACATAAAGACAAGGAGTACATCAAATTCTTTCTTTTCTGCGGCGGCTTTCAAATCCTGAATAGCATCTCGGTCGCTTGCCGAAACCTTAAATCCCGACACGCCCTTTTCCTGAAATTCTTTCAGAATTGTCCAGCCATTGCGCTCTGCGAATTCTCTGCACGAGGTTTTCTGCATTGGAATATCATCTTTATCAACCTGACCTTTGGTTGATACTCTGTACAAGCAATATACTCTTTTCATTTTATCACCCATTCATACGATTTTTGCAAACCAACAATACTACATAATTTTTATAATATCCAGCGAAATCCAAAATTAAATTGAAAGAAATTCAGCATCCAATCTGAGATTTCATTCTGTTCTCAAATGTATCCAAAAGATTTTCGAGAATATTCCTTTCAACATGGTTATTTCTGTTTTTAGAAAAGCAGATTGTGACCTTGCAGTCGTTTATAACAGATTCTATTCTGTGTTCTGAATCAATGTTATTTTCATTTATATAGTTTTCGTTCAAATTATCACCTGTTCCTTATTTTTTGTCATCTATATTATCTTTCATCTGCTCATCAGCTTTTGCCGCTGCATTGCACAGGCACATAACGCAAACGCCGATAAAAGCACCGACAAAAAGACCAATCATAAATCCTAACATTTTAACACCTTCTTTCAGTAATTTTCTTCTAAATACCCCGACAGCAGAAAATTAAAAATCTTCTGCTGTCGGGATAAAATCAATCGTTTTGGATAGCTCTAATTTTCACGCTATCCTGTTGTCGCTATTTATCCTCAATGCCCTGCGACAAGGAACACATCAGACGGCTATTGCATATAGCTCCATTGGAATTTCACCACCGTGAGGATCTCCCACGGCCGCCATCTTTGGTTGCGACGGTTTTATCACGCTCGACTTTTGACTGGGCGGAAGTATCATTATCCCCTCTGCCTGTCATCGCCCTCATTGAATTTGCCTTTCAATGTCTGAGTCCTGAAGTTCTGTATAGAAGTTCGCTCATTTAGCTTGTCCGCTCGAACAGCAGAAGGAATGTATCTGATGTGCTGATATTTTATTTTCAAAGAACAATGCCTGCTCTATTTTTGGCGAGTATAGAAAACAGGCAAAAGAGAAATAATCCCTTTCACCTGTTTCCTCACTTAAAAGCTAAAACACACCCCTAATTTATAAATTTTTTAAAATATTTTTGATTTTTTCTACTGCACGATACACCGATCTTTGCACACATTGATAAGTACAGCCTTCTTCAAGTGCTATTTTATCAAAAGTTTTTTCTTCAAAATAATACTTGTTCAGCCTGCGTTTCTGCACCTCGGGTAATTTGCTTATTGCCATATGCAAATTTTCTGTAATCTGAACATTTTCAAAGTATTCTTCTAACGACCATTCCCTTGAATCTTTCTTTTTATGCAAAGTATGTTCATATACTTCGGAGTGTTCCAAATGTCTGTCGTACTCATTCATTTGGGAAACATCTTCAAGTTCAAATTTGTTAAAGCTTTCAAACACTTCCTGTGATATCTCTATCTTTTGAAATTTATTGTTTGAGTCAATAAAAGAAACATAGTATCTTTCATTTTCCTTATGTAATGTATATGGATTGTACTTATCTTTTCTTCTTTTCGGACGTCTGTCCATTAATTTTTCCTCCAATCAGTCTGATTTTTTAATTCAGGTCGATTGGGGGACTTCTGTTTCTACAAATCATAATTGCCCTTTCTGCTTTCAACGCAAAAGGGCAAAAAATAATGCCGACAGTTTATAGCATTAACAGCTATAACTTGTCGGCTTTTCGTAAGCTCGTTCCTACTGATTAAATCAGCGTTTCCGGCTGTAGGCTCGTACTAAGTTTTATATTTTGTTTTATGAATTCATATCAACCGCAACAAATGATTTGCATATCGGACATCTTGTTTCTGTATTATGTATCCCTAATTCCCCTCGCTCCAATACGCGTACTTGCGGTCTATTAAAATTTGACAGATTTAATATCATTAATTTTCTATTGCAACTCGGACATCTGATATCAAACTTAAACAAAGTTTTTTCTTTTACATTAACCACTATTATTTCTCCTTATGTTTGTGTACTTGATTGTACACATTTGTTCCAAAAGAAAATCCAAGTCAAACCACTTGGACTTTCTTTAGTTATAAGTACTTTTCAGTTATAAATTCAATGAGAATTTGCCAATCTTCACCGTTTGCACCACATCGTTTTGCTAATCTCAACGCTTTGTGTACATTTGTGTTTTCCCTTATGTATAAAAGCAAATCAGGAGCTAATGATAAATATGATTTTGATTCCGCCGCTAAATCATAAAATATTTCTTTTTCTTCTGGGGACAACAATAATTTATTCGCTATTATTTCTAATGTATCAATATTAGGGGCGGTTCTTAAACCATTCTCAATTTTTGAAAGATATTCAGGTGATATACCTATCATCTTTGAAAAAGTTCTAAGAGAAATACAGTTATCAAGTCTCTTTCTTTTTATAAATGTTCCAAATACTTCTTTCATTTTCGCATAAAGATCAAAAAATATATTTCATTAGAGGTGTTAATTTTTTAAGGCAATTAATAAATAAAAAACAAATTTTATTTCAAATATTACTAATACTTGATGATAGCGATAATTCATTATAAACTTAATTATTCAGTTATCTCCATTAATTTCAGAAAAAAATTCATCAAGAAATTCTCGCATATATTGATCACGTTTCTCAGCAATCTCAATTCCCGTTTTTGTATTCATTAAATTTTTCAATAATAATAACTTTTCATAAAAATGATTAATTGAGGTTGAACGTTTACATTTAATGCTATCATTATCCATCAATTTATTTCCTGGTGGAATTTGCGGATTATACATTGGTCTATTATTATTACCTCCAAAGGCAAATGTTCTAGCAATTCCTATCGCTCCCATAGCATCTAAACGATCTGCATCCTGAACGCATTTACCTTCAAGCGAATTCGGAATTAAGGAACCATTTTCACTAAATGATACTTCACTGATAATTTCACAAATCCAAATAATTTGTTTTTCAGGTATTTTACACCTTTTTAAAAACATAGTTGCTCTTTCTTTTTGTTTAAATGTATTTGGTGATAACTTTCTATCATCTACATCATGCAAAAGTGCCGCGAGTTGAACAATTATTAGATTGGCTTTTTCCACATTTGCAATTTTTGTTGCCATTTTAAAAACACGCATTGTATGGTAGTAATCATGTCCACCGAAATCATTTTCAAATATTTCTTTTACATAATTCATCGCATCTCTAATTAAAGGGTTATCCATAATTTCACCTGAAATCCATTCATATAAGTTAAAATTATATTACAATCTTCAATGGCTGTAAATAAACTATAATTCTTGAATCATTATATCAAAATTTTTGACATAAGTCTATAGGACTACCCCTTAATAGCATGTAAATCTAATTTAGTCTCCTTTTTAAATCAATATTACAAAATGTATATAGCACTATTGTATTTTGGATTCAACTTTAAATAATAGCAGGTTATACATCGAAAAACATGTCCTTTTCTTAAGTTAAGTTATATAAATCAGTTTGCTTGATAAATTATTATAAAAGAATTAACAAATAAAATTGATATGCGTTTAATAGTTATATATACCTATGAATAGATCTTATATATTTGGTTTATATAGTTAGCCGCTATGTTATAATTGTCATATCGACACAATGGACCAGATAGTATAATATTTCTTATGCCTTTTTCTATAATATTTGATAAATCACACACTTCTGATCTCTTTGGCATTACGGAATCGACTAAAGAGTTCATTATTTCAGATGCTATAAATATTTTCTCATTTGAAATAAGTAAATTACATTTTTTAATAATTTCATTTTGGCACTTGTACAACCATTCATAACCTGCAGATAAAGCTAAATCGCCTCTAGCTATCATTATATTGGGGGTTTCGTTAATCAATTCTGAGATATTATCAACTGCTTTTTTTGTTTCAATTTTTGAAATTATTATTGGACTATAGTCAGGAATTTTTCTTATCTTGCTTTTAAAATCTACAATATCCTCAACATTTTCAACAAATGAAAGTGCAATATGCGAAGGCTTTAATTTTTCTATCAGCTTAATGCTTGAATTAACTATAGCATCACAACTTTTATTACAAAAAAAGGATTCTGTATATAGAGCTTTTCCTATACCTATTTTTCCGCCATTCAAACTTGTGCAAGTTATAAAACTTTTTGATTTTGAATCCACACGAAGGAGTAAATCTCCATCACCTAGTATTACTCTTTCGCCTATCATAACTGATGATATCGGTATATTTGCAAATATCATTCCGTTATCAAGCTTATTTTTATCATTAGTTATAATAATTTTTTGATTTTTCTCTATTTTGATTTCATTTTGTTTTGATTTATACTGGATTCTTATTTTTTCTTGTGGGCAAGGAATATCTAATAGAAGATTAAAATATTCTCCCATATATGTATAGTATATTTCTTGTAATGTATGAATACTTTTAATGTATGTATTATTATCAAATCTAGTAGTATTACACCTAAACAAGTTTGAGTTGGATTTAATATAATTCTTTATCATTGTATTGTAGTCATCATAGGTATCCATAACTGATAAGGTAGGAATAATATTAATCACTATTTTCCCCTCCAAATAATTTCTCTTTAATGTACAAAACGCATTGTTCATTAGAAAAAAACACTTGTTTTTTATACTTTGCGGCCATTTCGGCTATATAAGTCATAATTTCATGACTGTAAATAACATCAAGTCCCTCATATTGATTCCAACCTGGAGACGTCTTTTCTATTTTTACACTGCAATTTATATTTTGCAAATATTTTGAAACAGCATTATTGATATATAATGGCCCCACCAAATAGCCTTCAGAATAATTATGTGTAATTTTTAATATATTATCAATTTCTTTAAATGTTAGATTTGGGAAAATAGGGCGCATGATAACATTAGTTGAAATACCTGCATCAGATAGTTTTTTCAGCGTATCTATCCTCATCTGCGGTGTAGGAGCATTTGGTTCTAATTCCCTATATTCATCGATTTTAATGATTGTAACACCAATGTTTAATATTTTTTTGTTTAACTTTAGCAATTTATTTATATTCTGTAAAAAAACAATGTCATCATCTTTAATAGACATTTTAGTAGCAAAACTTATATTTTTGTTTAATGTTGCCAATCTTAATAAAATTTCTTTCCATTGCGGATGTAATAAAAACTCTGTATCACAGGCAGGCTGAATTATATCAACATCTTTAGTCATTTCATATAATTGTCTATTTGATAATGAGTCTATTGATATATTCTTTCTAAAGTTATCACATTTAGTAAAACAATATATGCAATTATATGGGCAGGGTTTTGTATTAACTGTAGCAAACAATCTATTTCTAACCATATAAAACATCTCCTTAAAATTTCTTATAATATTTTTTTAACTTAATTTTTCCAATAAAACTCTAACAAACTCTATATCTTTTTCTTTTATAAAATCAATTTTTGTCAAAATACTTGATTTTAGAATAGTCGCCTTAGTTATATTAAATTTTATTAATAAATTAATTATTATTTGTAGTTCGCCAACTATATTACCCCCGTATAGCAATATATCCTCGCAATCGTCTATATATCCCCTTGATTTCAAAAACTCAATCCGTTTTAACATAAATTTCTTATTCTCCCACACTAAATGAAATGGTTGAATTCCAATATAATTATTTTCTCTATTTATAATCTTTTTTAAATATTCATATATTCCCAAATTGTAATATTCAATTACCTCTCCATCATGACCATAATTTAAAGGATTATATGGATTCCAATTTTTAAGATATGTATCTTTTAAATCATAACTTGACAAATAAAATTTTAATTCTTTTATCAAATAGTCTAAATCAAAATTGTAATGAATATGATTAAAGGGTCTAATTAAGTTAATAGTTTGTGTATCTCTAAAGTCATTATAATTCATAGCCTTAAACGCATTTGCAACATCTTCAAATTTATACTGCAAAAAATCATATTTACCATAATTGTTATTATCAGCAATATAAAAATCTTCGTTATCTTCATCGTAACCATAAATCAATGTCATATGAACAAATGGTGATTTTTTATAGTTTCTGCTCTCCCGAATATAAGATCTATCTAAAAGCAAAATAATATAAAAGTCATTATCTAAAAAATCAATTAAGGCTTCAATCAAAGATTCTTTAGTAAACATATGCAAAATATGTTCAGAAATTTTATAGTGTTGCAAAGTTGGAACTGTAGAAATAAAATTCACATGATCTTTATATACTAGCAATTCCTCTCCAGAAACAAATAAATTATTTTTTTTAACATAATATTGTACAAAATTTGAATACATCCAATTTTCAGAAAGTTCATTATCAGGAATAATCGAAAAAACAGAACCATATTCGGGATATGTAGACAATAAAGGCTCTCTCACAATAAGTTTTTTCATATTAATCTCCATTCTGCCGCTAAAGCGTCAGCACAAATAGGGATGAAAGAAAGCTGAACGGCGGCGATTTTTGTTGTATAATTGTTTTGAGGAGGAAGACACACTACAACGCACGGTAGGAGGAGTCGTAGATGTACTTCTTGCTGAAAACAATATATTAATCAGTGTTAGAATCATCTTTTCAAGCACAAATAAGTGTTGCCTTTGAGCACGTACGCTAAGAATTGTTTTAGCACCTGTTAAATTGTGTGATGATTCAGTCACTGTCTTCTTCCTCACATTTTTTTACATGGAGGAAGATTGTTTGAAAGTTATTTATCCAATTTGTTGTGGGATTGATGTCCACAAAACTTTTTTGGTTGGAACAATTATTTCCACCACAGACGGCGTACAACCTCACTATCAAAAGAAACGCTTTTCTACCTATAATTCGGATTTGAATCGTTTTGCTGATTGGCTTCACTCAAATAACTGCCTTGATGTTTGTATGGAATCTACGGGCAAGTATTGGGTTCCTGTATATAACATTCTTGAGGAACGGAAAATTCGGGTTACTATTGCCAATCCCAAATGGGTAAAAGCTGTAAAAGGAAACAAGGACGATACCAAGGATTCCAAATGGATTGGTGATTTATTTCGCTTAGGTCTTGTTCCCGGTAGCTTTATACCCACAAAGGACATTCGTATTCTTCGTGAATTTACCCGTTACAGTTACAAATTAACTTCAATGAAAAGCAGTGAGAAAAACCGTTTTCAAAACGCCTTTACAGTTTGCAATGTTGCTCTTGATTCTGTAGTTTCGGATATGTTCGGTAAATCTGCAACCGCCATTACAGATTACCTTATATCCGAGGACACCTTCAATCCGGAATACTGCGTTTCTCTTTTAAAACACTCTTTGAAAAAGAAATCTGAATCCGTGTTAGAATCTATTGAAGGTTATTCCATCACACAAGAGCAAAAGCTTCGTATTAGAATTGTACGTTCTCATCTCAACTACATTGAAAGCCTTATTTCGCAGATAGATTCGGCAATTGATGTTATGGTAGCAAAGCACGAAAGCCTTATTTCACTTCTTTGCACCATTCCGGGTGTTGACCGTAATTCTGCAATTACAATCATTTCTGAGATTGGCAATGATATGTCTCAATTCGGTTCCTCTAAACGCCTATGCTGTTGGGCGGGTTTAACACCTGGCAACAATGAATCTGCCGGCAAGAAAAAATCTGTTCGCATTACACGTGCAGGAGTTTATCTCAAACCTGCATTGGTGCAAGTTGCCCATGCAGCCGTGAAAGCTAAGGATAATTCTTACTATCGCTTAAAGTACGAGCAGATTTCAAAACGAAGAGGGAAAAAGCGTGCCATTATTGCCATTGCTCGAATGATTCTCACCGCTATTTACCAAATGATGTCTACAGGAGAGGTTTGGAACCATACCGACCTTTTTAAAGTAGATATGCCCGAAACACTCAAAGAAAAACAACTATCCAAAGCCGTCAAGCAAGCAACCAAATTCCTTGAGAAGCAAGGACTAACCGTCGCTTAATCTTTCAATTCGTCTTTTGATTTAAACTCTGCAAAAACCTTTTTTTGCAGGGTCTTTTCCTTATGCCTTTTGGGTAGTGAGTTGATTGTTTCTTTCACGCTATCTCCTCCGAATAAAATCAACTATAAATTTGATAAATAATTCATAAGTTCATTCATATCTTTAAATGAAGCCATTGTTAATTTATCTTCCCCAAACTCAATATCAAACTCATTCTCTAATTCTACAATAAAAGTTATATATTTAATTGAATCAAAGCCAATCAAATCAAGCGGTTCTGACATGTCGATAACCTTTGAATTCAAAATATTAACAGCTATATCAGTTATTTTTTTTCCTATTTCTGATTTATTATAATCAAAGTCACTATTTGCAATTTTTTTATAATAAATATTTAACATTTCTTTCCTGTTAACCTTACCACTATCAGTATAATATATTTTTTCAATTAGTACATACTTATGTGGAATCATATAGTCTGGAATCAGTTGCTTGAGCTCGTTGATTGTTTCATGTTCATCTATTTCATATTGCGCCATATAAAAAGCAATCAATTCATTATGTTCAAAATCAAAACAAACTACAGATATATCAATATTTTTTAATGAATTCAAACATTCTTCAACTTCTTCAAGTTCAACTCTATTTCCGTTTATCTTAATTTGAGAATCTTTTCTTCCAATAAAAATTAATTTATCATTTTCATCATAAAAGCCCAAGTCCCCTGTGATATAAACTCTTTCAAACGGTTTAAATGGTAAATAAACAAAACTTTTTTCAGTCTGTTTAATATTATCTAAGTAACCATCAGCTAATCCTAAACCACCTATGCATATCTCACCTTGTTGCCCTTTTGAAACAGGATTTAAATTATTATCCAATAAATAAAAGTTTGTATTATGTATTGGTAACCCAATATGAATTTCATGTGTATTTGTTAAATCTGCAATGCTAGACCATATCGTCGTTTCTGTAGGACCATACATATTATAAATATTACAGTCTTTAATTTTCTGCAATGAGCACAATAGTTCTACTGGGAATGGTTCTCCACCAATCATAATCGTTTTCAAGTTTTTAAGACAGTTAAGTTCACTATCAATCAACTTTAGCAAACGTAATCTTGATGGTGTACTTTGTAACATTGTTACTTTTTTATCCAATAATAATTTCACCGATTTCCTAGGGTTTTCCATTTGTTCTTTTGTTGCTAAAACTACCGTCATACCACAATACAAAGGCAAAACTGCTTCTAAGAAAAAAATATCGAAAGTAAAATTTGTAAATGAAGCAATAATATCATTCTCAGCAAATTTTATAATTCTAGGGATACTTACAATAAAATTTATTAATCCCTTTCTTGTTACTTCCACTGCCTTCGGATTCCCTGTAGTTCCCGAGGTATATAATATATATGCTAACTCACTATCAAATGATAATTTTATATTATCGCTTTCTATATTACATTTATCTAAGTAGATTATATTCCTATCACCAAAGTCATAATTTACAGAAGATAGTGTAACGACAGTTTGGATATTTGCACTATTTAATGCATAATTAATTCTATTTTTAGGTTGACCCTCTATATCAATTGGTAAATAAACAATACCACAATCTAAACATGCTATCACTGACGCAATTAAATATACCGATCTTGGAACAGCTATGGCAACTAAGTTGTTTTGGTCAAATATACTATTGCTAGAGAATTTGTCTTCTATTGCTTTTACTTTTTTCTTCAATCCATCAGAATAAAACATCTCATTATTAAAAATCAAACAGCCATTTAAGTCATTATAAAAATCCAAAATAATCAACCTCGAATTTCAATTTCCTGAGCTTTTATAGTGTTTTAAACTCACTCGCCAAAACAAATAAGCTAATAAATACACTGTTAATCCCACTATTGGTGTAATATAAATATAAATTTCAGGATAGGCAATCATATCACTTTTGTGTAAAAAAAATTGTGAAGGGAAATAATTAACAAACGCAAATGGAATAATGTAAATTAATATTACTTGTATTATTTTTGGGAAGACACTTATTGGATATACAGCAAAACTCCTAATATTCCAATAAAACACATCACGAATATTGCCTGTTTTAATAAAAAAGAAACTTAATGATGCAATAATTAAGAAAATAGATCCCTGTATCAAAACTCCACCAAAAATAGTAAAAGCAAAGTATATAATATTTAAAGTGCTCCATTCTACATTAACGTTATTTGCAGATAGGACAAACAATAATACACCTAAACCACCATGTCCTATTGCCGCAAACCAATCTGAATTGCTTGCCAAAATCTGAAACAAAACACCTCTAGGTCTTAAAAGAAATCTATCAAAACGGCCATCATTCACTATCCATTCAAAATCTCTTAAGCCAGTAAAGAGTATAATCAAGATGCTATATGTCAAAAATATAAAACTAAACAAAAACATCAATTCCTTTATATTCCACCCGTTAATATCATTAAATGTAATAAGCGTAAAATAAACTACAGCTATTGTCCCAGCTTCACGTAAAAAGACCGAAAAAGAACGCAATATAGCATCTAACTTATATTGAAACCATGCATTAATAGTTATCTTTGAATAAAACAACATCATATGTACAGTATTAACTCTATTCTTTTTCATATCTTATCCCCCTTGAACAACAAGCCTCTTTTTTCCAAATTCCCACATAATTCTGCTTAATGAATATAAAATTATTATCCATATTACTTGGCGGACATAGCAACCCATTATTTCATAAAGAGAAATTGTTCCTAAATAGATTTCTATTGGTATAAAATATATCGAATCAAAAGGGGTATAGTTTATTATTTGTAATACAGATTCTGGCATAAACCATAAAGGCAATAGTGAGCCTGATAAAACGCCAATAATAACATTCTTGATTGTCGAAATGCTCCACACATTAATAATCCAAAATGATGACATTTGGACAATAGAACTTATTAACCATAAAATTATAAAGCCTAAAATAATGCTTAATAAAAATAATAAAGAATTGATCAAACCTGAAGGTGGAAGTATTCCTATAAAAATTGATGTAATTAATACAGTAGGCAAGAAAAAAACTATAAGATTAAACAAGATTTCGCCAAGATTTGTAGCTAATATTGATATTCTATAATCTACTGGTTTTAAAAACTCGTTACATATTGTGCCGTCATTTATTTTTTGCTGGATTGCAAAATCATTTACACTAAATGCCTTCGATAACCCTTGGGATAATACAAAATTAGTAACTACCATACTATAAGTAATATCATTAATATTTTGGTTTGTTCCATAAAGTACTTTCCATATTGCGCATGATATAAATATTTGTAAACATGTACTTAATATTCCAAGCAAGCATTCTACTCTATATGTGCACTTATTTAAAAATGCAATCTTTATATACGCAAAATAAACACTCATTATAATTTGATCTCGCCTTCGTAAATTTGTCTAACTATTCTCTCAATATTCATATTTTCTACAGTTAAATCAACAATATCATATTTTGATAAATTATTAATAACCGATTTTACTGACACCTTATGTGGATTAAACACAAACTCCTTACTATGACCTTCCAAGTCATTTATCAAAACATCAGAAATCTCATCTATAGTATAATCCTGCATAAATTCAACAACCAACTTTTTTTCATATGCATATGCATCAACTAAGCCATTAATAGAACCATCGTAAATTTTGTGACCTTTATCAATCAATATTAAGCGTTCACAAGTTTGTTCAATATCTTGCATATCATGAGTCGTAAATATTATTGTTACTCCCTGCTCTTTGTTTAGATACCTAATAAAGGAACGTATTTTTTCTTTTGCCACAACATCAAGTCCGATTGTTGGTTCATCAAAAAACACAATCCTAGGAGAATGTAATAATGATGCTGCAATATCAGCTCTCATTCTTTGCCCTAATGAAAGTTGCCTAACTGGTTGGTTTATAAAAGAAGACATATCTAATAAATCAACAAATTTTTCAAAATTTTGTTTGTAAACAGAATCTGAAATACTGTAAATTCGTCTCAATAGTTCAAAACTATCTACTACGGGCAAGTCCCAAGACAATTGCGATTTTTGTCCAAAAACGACGCCTATGTTAGATACATATTTTTTTCTATCTTTATATGGGATAAACCCCGCAATTTCGATATTTCCTTCATCTGGATATATAATTCCTGATAACATTTTTATTGTAGTGGACTTTCCTGCACCATTAGCGCCAACAAAGCCTACCGCTTCACCTTGCAGTATGTTGAAACTAATTCCATCTACTGCTTTTTTATATTCATACTTTGGGAAAAAGAGATTTGCTATTCTTCCCGGTAATCCATTTGCTCTTTTACTTACTTTAAATGTCTTTTTTAAATTCTCTACTCTTATAATCGGCTCAATCAATTAAATTCACTCCATTTAATTTTGTTGAATGAAGATATGACATTATCAAACGATTAATGATAGTTTCGTTTTCAATCACTATTTCTAAATTCTTAATAATACGTTCGGAGGTTCGTATAGTAATAAGTTTGCTCTGTTTTAAAAGTAACATAGAGATTATTTCAAGTGTCGCAATTGATTTACTCGTCAAGTCAACAATTTCTAATACAATATCATTATTGCAATAATCTAAATAATTTTCTAAATATTGCTTAAAAAAAGAATGTCTTTTTATGGCAGTATAAAACTGATAATAGATTTTGCCAAAATTAATAGAATCAATAGTATTTATATCTTCTTTAAAACACTTGAGTGCATTCACACCTAAAATTCCAACATTATCTAGTCCACTATAATATTGATTAAAACTCAATTTCAGAGCAGTATACAATAAATTCTCAGGATTCTTTAATGACAAAATATTTTCTACATAAGCCCAATTGTTTTTTATTGGAGTACCACTATAAATCGTTCCATCATATTCATTCTTTGAATTTCTCGCCTTTACAAAGTCTTCTTTTTTTACAGCCCCTTTAAAAAACCATGGTGCATACCAATCGACGACATACACATCATCTGTTAAAGAATCATAGCCACACATAATTAGAGTATGTATAGCGTGATTTTTCATATAGTTAGAAGCATATTTTAAATAATATGTATCCACACCAACAATGATTGGTTTCTTGTTTTTTACAATAAAATTTATATTAGCTCTAAAAACATCTTCAGCACTTATAATATCATCATAGTATATTCTTTTGACAAAGTTTGAATATTCTGGCAACAATCCACGAATATTTTTATGTTGCAGAAATTCTTTATCTTTATAGATAAGTGACATTGAAGCGTTTATATATGACCACGGATTACTTATTCCCATCGCTTTAAGCAATAATCTTAAGCAATTTTGGTAACAGAAAGATTCATACCCCTCATAATAGTCTAAATCATTATAGAAAAAATCATGAACATAATTTTGCATTTTGAACTATCCTAACTATATCTGATAATTTACCCGAAGTTCGTATTTCTGATAAATATGAATCTAACTGTATATCAAATCCTTCCTCAATTTGAATAATAAAATCAACCATTCCTAAAGAATCAAAACCGACTTCTCTGGAAATTTCCGAATTTATATCAACATCGTTTTCTGAATCAATGTTAGAAATTTTTTTATAAATATCAATTAATTTTACTTCAATTTCACTCATATCAAAATTGCTCCTTATTTTATATATTCTTTAATAATTAAAGGCCATTGATTATCATCCCACCCATATTGCGCAATAAAAGCAAGTACCCATCTTTCTATACCAAAGCCAGCACAACCAGTAACTGGTGTTTCTATGTTTTTTATCTTAATATTAAATGGTTGGGTGAATGCAGTTCCATGAATATTAAAAGATGCTACCGCAATGCTCTTTTTAGAACTGTATTTCAATAATAACTCATATTTGCTGCCTTCTTGCAATTGAATTTTTTTGAATTTTTGCATTTTAGGCATTACAAAAGGGTCATTAGCTGTGGTAACACAAAAATTTAGACCTACTTTTTTTAAAAATTCAATTACTATGTCAAGCAATTTCTTTCTATTTTCATTTACAAAATTTTCATTTCCCAAAAAAACTACCTCACGCACATGATAATCTTTCAATCTTCCAAAATCTTGCCAGTTAAATCTACCTTCATTACGAAAGACAGCTTGATTAAATGTATATATAGTTGATTCTTCAAATGTTTCATTTTTATGGCTACAATATGTATGAAAACAAGCAGCTGGTGACAGTGAATCTCTTGGTTCTGATATTAAAGATTTTAATTCACAAGAGTTTGAGGCATGTAATTTTTCAAGTTGAGAAAAGTCTTCAATAGCATTACAACAAAATATACTATACTGAGGGGAAGTCTTTAAATATCCTGTTTTCCTATACTCTTCAACGGGTAACATTGTAGGGTAATGCTCGATTTTAGCCCCAATTTGTAGAGCCATGTCCTCAAGGTTTTGATCAAAGAAGTCAAATAATATTGCAGCTTTTTCATGTAAAGATATGCTACCATCGGATAAAGCTACAATGTTTTTATTATCAATGACTTCATCGCAATAATCTCGTTTGTTTTCATTTTCTGTTTTATATAGCGTATAATTTACCTCTGGTCTACTAACAAATTTTTTAATTGCATTTTCAGTATTACGTTGAACCAAAGGAACATCTGAATCTTCATTTAATTTTAACTCTAGGGAATCGCCTAAAATTTTATAACTTTGAATATCCAGAGAAACAAAAGGAATGCATTTTTTGAATTCATCAATATTCAACCCATGAGGAAGATTAATTCTAATTATATTTGTCATTCTGTTATCCCCTTAATAAATCATATCTTTCCCAAAAACGCGTAAATTTACCTTTTGAAATAATTTGTTGTTTAGTAATTCCATATTTACTCACAAAGTCATCTATACAATCATTATCTTTACATTCGAATTCTATTTCGTAATCCTCGGCACCTAAATATCTATTGAAATCTAAGCAAATCTTAACATTTGGAAATAGCGTATATGTTTTTCTCAACGTACGCAACTCACCTATACAATACAAATCTGATAAATTACAACCACAAATATCAGCAAGTTCACTTCCCATAATTTTATTAGGCAACTCTTGCAGATAAGTTTCATACTCAATTTTTTGCGACAAGGATCCTTTTATTTTCATCGGTACTTTAACTTGTAATCTATAACATTCATCTGAACTTCTTACTCGCACAGTGATATTCTTTTCTTTTAATATTTCATTACTATCAAGAAAGTAATAATTTATTTGCTCATATTTTTTAATCCAATCAAAATCACTATCAATTCTGTAATATAAATTTTTGTCAATCATAAATTTATATTCGCTTTCTATTTCCTTAAACTTCAAATTGAACATATTTTATCTCACATACTATCTAATATGGTTAAAAGCAGCATCATAGAATGATTCAGTACGTTTTACTATTCTATTTTGTCCTTCAATTTTCACTTCAAATAGATAGGATTTGTCAACTGGTTCTAAAAGCTTCAATAGTTTTTGTAGTAGTTCATCTTCCGGATAAAACTGTGCAAGCATATAAAATGTGTAGTAACATTTATGATCTATTTCTAATTGTTTAACAAGGGTAGCCCATTTTTCAATATTAAAAACATCTTTATATTTACGAATCACATTCATTATGTCAACTAATTTATATAAAACTACATCTCGCTTACCATCTGTCCATAAACTATTTGTCCCTTCTCTAAAGAAATGGATACACAAAAATGCTAAATTTGTTTCAAAAGGCAATCCTATAACTGAATACTCGTCATTTTTATATTCAGTTAATTCCATATTGAAAATCTTTTGAGTAATTTCATTTTCCTTTGTATCAAATATAAAATTAATATCTATTTCATTAATTCCATTATCTATTGCTTTTACATATGGCACTAAATCATGGTAATTCATTCGTTGAATTAACTTTTGCTTTTTGGATGCCTCAACAAGCTTACCTTCCGGCAAAAAACTTTGTATGTAACCAAACTTACGTAAAATCTCATCAAGCTTCGAAAGTTCTAATTCAGGTACTAACAAATCAATATCATTTGACCGGCGAATACCCATTTGATAATTATCAATATTGAATATTAAACCCTTTAATCCAGCATATCGTAAATTTTCTTTACGAAATTCAGCTAGAATTGGTTTTATGATTTCATATTTTTTTATAGTTTGTTGCCTTTGCGCAACAATTAAAAGTTCAATTGCTTTTCTCAATTCTCGGGGAATTTTTTTTTGCTGGTCTTTTGTTAAACCTAATAAAAAATATCCAGCTAACCGATGATTGAATAACTGCCCCGCAATTTCACACCAATCAAGCTTGGTTTCTAACAAATCATAAATTTGTTCAATTTCATATTGTGTTTTCATGTTCAATGAAGCTATTAGAATTAATCTATACTCATTTTTCATTTTTGTGACCATACCTTTCCGCTTTGCTACAAGGCGCAAAAATAAATGAAAGCACCTTGTAGTAAAGCAACGTAAAATTTGATACAAGGTTCTTGATAAAGCGGACACGCTACAGAGCACATAGAGGAGAGTAGGCTATGCGAATACCAAACTGAATTTATATGTGTGTCGTATGCTCTTTCAAGTAAAAATAATTAGAGCATAGAGTCCAGTAAACTAATCTTTGGAGAGACGGACTACTCAATCTTTCAGTGAGCGTTCAGTCCCTGTTTGCTTCCTCAGAAAAATTTTTTAAAGATGTATTATGTTAAAAATCGTTTATCATATTCTTTTAACTGTAAATTACACAAATGGTTCATCATCAAATTAAATCCTGGAGAATACACAAAAGGTAAAATTATTTAAACAGCCTTCAAAGATTTTGTTTATTAACACGTCTTAAAAGCTAACATCTATTTGGGATTTTGATGAGCTTTAATTGATCAAAAAAGACTCCACGCACTTTGTTAAAATTTACTCTTTTATTATTTTTTTTACAGCTGATAACTGATTATTTAGAATTTCATCTAAAACAAAAACATTTAATTTTTCACGTTGAATTACATCATAATATTTCTGCCTAATAGTTTTTAAACTATCTTCATTTTCGTAATACGCCACTTTTTTATTTCTACTTTTGATTCTGCTAACAGCCTTACTAGGTTCAATATCCAGAAAAAAAATATAATCTGGTTTAGGCAACAAACTATATATCTCAAAAAATATATTCATATCAACATTTGTCGTCGCTTCAGCATATACCTTTGCAGATAAACAATATCTATCTATAACTACATTCTTACCCTCCTCTATCATTAACTCAACCATCTTCCCCGTTTCATAAAAATCCATAAGCCATGCAATATTTAAAAATCTAGGTGAAAAACTATCATTGTTTTTTTCTATTTCACGACATTCTCTCGTAAAATTCATTTGACCTACACCAGACATTGGATAGAAATTTTTTCTTTGAAATTCTTTTGCAATCATATTGACTAAGGTAGATTTTCCAGAGCCATCTATTCCTTCAATTGCAATCAGACTGCCTCTCTTCATAATTAATATCTTTCCTTTCAACCACATAAATACCATGAATAAAATCAATCAATGCTATAACATGTAGCATCACAATCCATCATAATATATACTGTTTTTTTGAATATTACACTTATTTTTTGGTGCTTTTCAATAATCTCCTACAATGCAAATTAAGATAATGGACACGATAGCCAAACGTGTCTTTTCCTTTTCAATGCCGAAGCCTGTCAAAATAGAAAGGAACGGTTTGACCTATTAACCTTTGAACTAATGCGTTCGTTAAGGAGTCAGTCAGCCGCCTTTCTCATTCACAGCATTCAATTTACGCAGGTTGTTACGTAGGCGCTACGATTCATTTTCTAAAAAGCAAAAAGGATCTTTTCCGTTTATATCTCCTTTCAAAAAGGCTCTATACCTACAACCACCTCTGCATTTATCATAATTCTTACATTCATTACATTCTTTATTTCCCCCTAAATTTCTAAAAACACTTAACTTATCACTATTATTCCAAATTTCTTTTAGTGTATTGTCCCTAATATTACCTGCTATAAATTCTTCTGGAAAATGAGAACAAGCTCTAACATTTCCTAGTGCATCAACGCATATGCTTTCTTTGCCTGCAAAACAACCAAAACCTAATTCTTTAATATATGAATATTCCTCAGCGCAATATACGCTTAAAGGGGCTTTGATTTTTATTATATCTTTGTATTTTTCCTTTAGCTTTTCAATATGTTCTAAAACATATAAGTATTCTTCCCTTTGTAGTATTACTAAATTCTTATTATCGAGAGCTCTCCCATCTTCTCTAACACAATTAAATTTTACGCTATTGCACCCACAATCAATGCCCAATTTTATGACTTTCTCTATATCATTAATATTTGTCTTCATTAATGTCATTTTTATGCAATAATTATATTTATAAAATTTCTTAAGTACTTTTAATCCATTAACTGCCTTTTCAAATGAACCTTTGCCTCTAATTGCATCATTGTTGCTTTCATCACCATCAACGCTAACAGTAATAGTCTTTAACTCACATTCATTTAATTCTCTAACTATTTCTTCATCAAAGCATAATCCATTTGTAGAGACTGACACTTCTATGCCATTTCGTCTACATTCATTAACAAACGGAAAGAAATCATTGCAACAGAGAGGCTCTCCTCCAGCAATAGAAACTCTTCCTACTCCTAATTCTTTCATTTGTTTAACTAATATAATTTTTTCATCTAGAGTAAGCTCTTGACTATTTTTGTTTCCTGATTTTGAAAAACAATGTTTGCATCTTAAATTACAAGCATATGTTATGTCATAAAATATTCTTAACGGGGAAACCAATTTACTCTCATCTGTTTCCGTGTTTTTTACATCAGCATTAATATTTATAATTTCAACTTCTAACAACTCCAAAATCATCTCTAATATATCCTTAATTTCAATATTATTATGTATTTCTAAAAATTTTTCTATACTCAAGTTATTTGAAAGTATCATTAAAAGATCAAAGAATAATTTATCAATGCTATAGTTTTCCTTATTTAAATTATCCTTAATTATTCCTCCAAAAAACTCAGAATTCACACTAAACCTTTTACTCATATACATTCCTCCTTTTTATAAATTCCTCCACAGATAAACTGTGGAGGAAACATAATATATAAATTTGTGTGCAAAAGTTTAATTAATAACTAATTTCTGATTAATTTAACATTACATATGTAATTCGCTAAGTTTTTTTATTCTACGCATAATTTTCCCTCCTTTCCATTAACGACACACAAATTATATACTATTCATAGCGATGTATTATACAGTTTTCACAAGTAATATTTCTATAATTAAACAATCTAAAGTTCTCTTTTATACTATCAAATTGATGTTTTAAAACATTACCAAATAATAAACTTCCTTCAGAAAAAGCACATGGATATACATTACCTGTAGAATCAATGTAAATAGACTGTCTTCCTAATGTACATATATTTGAACCATGACCTAAATATTTTTCAATTGGCAATTCAACATCTAAAGTCATATTTTGCGAATAATCACGAATCTCTTCTAAAATATTAATAAATTCACTAAATTCTGGGATAATATCAACGCAACGTTTACCTCGCCCAAAAGCATTAATTGAGTTTATTTTCAATCTAGGTATTTTTTTAGATTCACAATAATCTACAAGTTCCTTCAAATCTGTTATATTATTAGTAGAGATAGTACTTCTAATACTTAGATTTTTTCTTATATCCTGAAATTTAACTAATTTATCGATATTATTTAAAACGTCACTTAAATCTATTCCTTTTCTAACTTTTTTCATGTGTTGTGAATTCAAGGAATCCAAACTAATCGTTATCTTTACATTTCTATTTTTTATACATTCAATAATTTCATCATCCAATATTGTGCCGTTAGTAGTGATTGAAATATTTATGTCTTTTTCAACTTCACTAATAATTTTAGTAAGATTTCGTAAAAATGGTTCGCCTCCTCCGATTGATAGTTGTTTTATTCCTAATCCAAATAAGCTATTAATCAAAAAGATTATTTCCTCATCTGTCATCTCTTGTTTCGTTATAGAGTTAGAATTTGTAAAGCAATAAACACAATTCGCATTACACAAATTAGTAATATCCAAAAATACTTTTTTTATTTCCATATATTCACTGACTCCTTTTTACGCTAAACTGTTTATAATATCCAACTCATCCATAAGCACTTCCTCAGACAAGTTACATCCCCTAAAAATCCCCAGTTCAATACAATTATTTACCAAACAATATATAACACCTAAACACATTTCTGCCTTGTGTTCACTAATTCCCTTAAAAATAAGTAGGTTATTATAAACAGTTTCATATGAAAAGACATTTTTGATGTTACCTAAAAAAACATTATTTATTGTTAAAATACTATCATAGATATACTTTGACATCATATTCGGAAATCTATGTAGTTTAGGAGTGCTATTTATTATGCAAGCTATTTCATTATACGTTAAATTGTTGTATTCTTTATTACCTATTCTTTCAATTAACAATTTGACATTTTTGATAACTTCAGATGATTTTTGTGACTGATTCATAATAGTCACCCACAAAAGATAAAGCATTTGTTGTTCAGATAATTTTTCTATTAAATTTTCCATAGTCTATTTATGTTCACCTCTTCTTTTTTCAAAACAGCCTCCATTAAATTGACATTCTCATTTATACAAACGGATAATAATACTATAAAAACATCTGCCAATTCACTCTCAACTGATTCATATTCCTTTATTCTTTCATAATCAATTGCAATGCGTTTCTCTGATTTCCTCAAAGCTTTTGCCAATTCACCTACTTCTTCTATTAACATAAGCATTTTATCCGAGGTTTTCTCATTATTAAAACCTCTAATTGAGAAAATACTTGCAAAATAGTCCTGCAAGTCAATTAGACTACTATTTTGGGTAAGTTTTTCAAACATCTCTTTTTGTAAATCCATTATATTTTTCTCCTTTTTAATATAAATTATTAAAATTAAAACAGATTCTATTATTTCATAGCTATTATACCATAATTCAAAAGAATACGCAATTATAACTTAAGTAATAATGTATAATAGCTATTATACCATAATTCAAAAGAATACGCAATTATAACTTAAGTAATAATGTATACATTGCTTCAAATAATAAGTTATAGCTATTATACTTAACTTAGGTGATAATAATGTTAGATTACAAAGCTATTGGTCGTAGAATTGCATTTTATAGAAAAAGAGAATTATACACGCAAGCAATTTTAGCAGAAAAATTAGACATTTCAGAAAGTTATGTAAGCCAAGTTGAATGTGGAAAGGTAAAAATTTCATTATATCGTTTGAATCAAATTGCTGAAATATTAGATATTAATTTAGCTTTACTTGTATCCGATTCAAGTGATATAAACGATAATTATGGAAAGTCAGAATTTTTGGAAGTGATCAATAATTGGTCACCACAACAAAAAAGTTTTTTATTAAATCTACTTAAATGCGCAAATGAGCAATTTGATTCTTTAGATCTTAATATGTAGTTGATTATTATTGATCACTTCGTTTTTAGCCACAAAGCCAATGTAAAAATCTCACAAAATACATGTACATAATACGACCTCCTTCTTGCTGCTTTTTATAAAGCAAAAAGTGTCGAATTTACATATATATTGGAGTTATTGGTATAAAAATAGGAGTTATGTGAGGTTATAGCCTATGATTGCTGCTATATGTGATGATGATGAAATTTTCAGAAAAGAAATAAAAACTTTTCTTATTAACTACAAAACAGAGCATAGATTGCATATCGATATTTTCGAATTTGAGGATGGTAACTCTCTGTTAAATTGCAAAGAATTATTTGATATTGTCTTTTTAGATTATCAAATGCCAAATTTAAATGGAATGGAAACTGCACGCATTTTAAGATCTCGTAAAAATATATGCAGCATCATATTCATAACAAGTTTTCCTGAATTTATGATTGAAGCCTTTGAGGTAAATACATATCGATTTTTAATTAAGCCTTTAGATACTATAAAATTATCTAAAGATATTGACTGTTTTGTTAAAGATAAGAAAATGTTTTCACCTATTGTAGTAAATGTGTATGGGGAACAAATAGTTATTAGTTCTGAAGATATTATTTATTTAGAGGGTTCTGGAAAATACTGTAACATAAGAACTATTAATAATACTGTCCAAAGTTCAAAAACGTTAGCTGGTGTGTTGAAATTACTTCCACAGCATTGTTTTTTTAGAACCCATAAATCTTACGCAATAAATCTCTACTGCATAGTATCAATTCAGGATGACTTTATTACGCTCAATAATGGAGAAAAAGCAAAAATAAGCAGAAATAGGATGAGTGACTTTAAAAAAGCATACAAAGATTTTATTAAGCATTTTAATACAAGGGTATAATTATGTTTGTGTTTACTATTATTGAAACAATTATGTATTACATGTGTATGTGTATAACATTACACAATGTAAAGGACTATATTTTTAGAGGGAATTTGCGACTTATAATTGCTCCAGTGTTGTATTCTATCCTTATGGTGTTAAACTATCTAGTCGCCAAAGATGCTACCAATTTTATATCTTTTTTTATAATACTTTTATTTTTACTGTCATCTAAATTCATTTTTAAGAATTCCAAGTTTTCAACAATAGTAATTATTTTTTTGCTTTTATATTCAATAGATATAATTGTTACATCCACTATCACTTTTATTTTGAGTCAGTCTGGGAGCTACACATTTAAGGCGATACTTGGTTTTATACTTAATATATTTTTTACTGTTGGCTTTATTATTATAATAAAATTAAAGCATTCTGAAATTCAACAATGCCTTGATCTAATATCTAAAAAAGTAAAAATCTTAACTTTCCTTTCTCTAATTACAAGTGCTTTTTTATTAACGATAATTTCAGAAGCTTCCAATTTCACCAACATATATAAATGGAATACTATTTTAAAAATTATAATATCAGTATTTATTATAATAGTAGGTGCTGCATTTCCTATTTTAAACATTAATTCATATACTAAAAACTATTATATGAAACAATCTGAAAATTTAGAGAATCAATTCAAAGTTCAAGCTGATTATTATGCATCTTTAGCAAAATCAAATTTTGAATTAAGACAATTCCGCCATGATTATAATAATATGAAGATTGGAATTTCTGAATTAATTAAAGAAGGCAAAAATAAAGATGCCTTGAATATGTTGGATTATTGCGACAACCAGTTACTCTCAGCAATAAGTATATGTAAATTTGATACAGGAAATAATATTGTTGATGCATTATTGACAGATAAGCAGGCGAAAGCTAACGCTTATAATACTCAATTATTTTTTAAAGGAGCTATTTCAAATAAAATTAATCCTACTGATTTATGTGTGATTTTTGGCAATGCTTTAGATAATGCTATAGAAGCATGTGAAAAAATTAAATCATATGAGAGTAAAGCAATCCAAATCAATTGCGAGTGTACTGGAGGTTTTATGTTTCTCACTATAAAAAATCCCGTGAGCAAAGATATTTTTATACATAACAACACTATTCTCACTTCTAAGGAAGATAAAAAATCGCACGGATTTGGATTGCTGTCTATAAATCGAGTTACAAAAAAATATGATGGAAATCTAAGTTTGTCTTGTATAAATAAGGAATTTACAATAAGCATCGACTTATGCTTATTGTAACTATTTGTGCAAATTGATTTATATCAGAGGATTATTTTAACTCTGAACAGTAAGCTACTTTTACCCCCATGTTCACGGTATCTCTGCTTGGTTTCGATTAGTCCAACTTTTTTTAAATCTTTAATAGCTCTTCTTACTGTGGCAGGCGACTGCTTTATGTCGCCTGCTATTTTGTTTACTGAGGGCCAGCATTCACCGTTTTTGTTTGCTCGGTCGTGGAGGTATGTATATACGGCTACGGCTCTGTGAGGTAAGTCCATTTGATACAGAAAAGTTAATCTACTCATTGCTGTTATCCCCCTGTGGTGGTCGCTCGGTTCTGACGACTACTTTTTCCTGCTTATTTTTGTTCTGTTCAACGCTTGAATTTTCGGGTTCTTTTGTTGGCTCATCTTGCTGTGCTGATGTTGGTTCACCCGCATCAACAATATCTTCACACTCAGTCTGTTCTGCATTTGGCGAGGTCTTTAGGTTTTCATTTTTCTTCTTTTTCTCACTGCTTGCCTCATCAAAATCCGAATCAGTTGCAGGCTGTTCAAGATAGTGAGGATAGTATTTCTGAATTATGTTATTGAACAACTCCGAACGGTTTGCATAGTGAACTTCACGGTTGCCATTTTCCATGACCTCATACTTTTCTTCAAATTTAATACCCCATTTAAAAAACAATTTCAGCTTAACTTTCATAGGATAAAAGCCTGTTTTCATAACAACAAATGTGCCTTTGGGAAGTGACTTCAACTCATCAGGTGTCATCAAAGGTCGTTCAATCATCTGCAAAGATTGTGATGGATCATTTTTGCTCCTGCTTACGGAGCCTGACATAACAGTTCTTGAACCGAGCGCTTTTGACAATACTTCTGCACTTGTGCTGTTTGGAGCAAAGCCGCCGAAAATGGTCAGCTGTGTGTTGTCTATGATAACATCAGCACCCTCTTTGCCGTAATTTTTCTCAAGTTGTGCGAAGGATTGAATTATTGGCACTATCTGTAAACGCCTTGAACGGGATGCAGAAAACATCATCTCGGCTGAATCAATCTTTGGCAAAGTTCCAAATTCATCGCAGAAGAATACACAGCGATTTTTCAGAACACCGCCGTTTTCATCAGCGACTGAAAGTATTTCACGGTAGAGCTGTTGGATAATGAGTGATACCATAAAGAAAGTGTTGGGATTTTCCTCGGGCATTACAATGAATATTGCACACTTTTCATTGCAGAATTTTTCAGCGTCAATCTCTGTATCAAAGCACAAAAGCTGTTCAAGCTCGGAGTCAAGAAAAGCATTCAACCTTGAAAGTGCCGTACTCATAACGCTTGACATACTCTGTTCAGCTGTGTTCAGTGCCGCCCCTGCAAACCATTTTGCTCTGTGGTCGTCAGGTAGATAATCCATTAATAGCTGAAACTGATTTTTCCCTTTCTTTCCTGTTGGTGCGAGTAGTTCCTGAATGATTTTGAATACCGAAACAATATGCCGTTCTTCGTGTTCGCAGAATTCCGAAACAAGCAGAATAGTTGCTGTTAAAAGTCCCTCTGCCGCATCATAAAAGTAAGCGTTCTGTCCGAATGAAGTCGAGTCCATACCTGAAAGAATAATCGTTTTTGAAATGATTTTTGCGTATTTTTCGGCTCTTGCCTTGTAAACAAGCTGTTCGGGCTCGGCTTTGTATAAGTCCATATACTTATTCACAAGATGCAGGAGATTATTTCCGTGCGAGCGTGTCGGATTTCTCAAATCTATTACGGAAATTTTGTAATCGTAATACTTTTCCGCAATCGTTCCGTAATTTCGAACAATGTCGCCCTTAGTGTCAGTTGATAAAAATGACATACCCGTTGCACAGGCATATTCAATGCATGGATAAAGCCAAAATGCAGTCTTGCCGACGCCTGCCGCACCAATCATCAGAGCGTGGACATCTCCTGTATCAATCAATGCGGTTGTTCCTTTCCTGCTGTTCTTACAGCCAACAACTATTCCTTGTTCAGTTGGTCTGCTTTCAGGATTATTTCTCCACTCGTTAGGCTGAAAATCAATTTGCTTGTAAGTTCTCTTGATTTCCTTTTTGGTCGCCCAACGAGCCGTGCCGTGCTGACCTTGACCGACTGTCTTATTCTTTATACGGTTGAGTGAATAGTAATTGCCGACCGTAGAAATTATTATGAACAAGGCAAACATTGAGCCTGCAACAACAATCAGAGTTATAACACCTGACGGCATATTTCATCAATCCTTTCACCGTTTAAAATATCCTCGTTCCAGTCTTTATGCGTTGGAATAAGAATTTCGTTTTGGATATTCATTGAATTTAATTTTTCGGCTATGCGTTTATTTGCTGTCTGTCCTGCCTCGTCATTGTCAAAGCAGAGAAACACATTTTTGATGTTCGGATTGTCTTGCAGACATTGAAAAAGCACCCTGTCCGAGACTGAACAGGACGCCGCATAGCTGTGACTTTTCCAATTTTCCTTATGCATTGAAATGTAGGAAAGCATATCAATGGGAGCTTCGAATAAAAATAGCTTTTCGCTTGTGCCGTTAAAGTGAAAGCTGTACTCGGGCTGACTGCCTGCAACATTTCCTTTATACGGATTACTCGTCACCGTTCCTCTCTTATGTGCGTGGCGAGGCTTGCCGCTTGAATCGTAACCGACAAATACAGCGTTATGGAAATCTGCCGATTCATAGAGCATTTCCTTACGTACAAATTCATAAAGCACATCTTTATCGATGCCACGAGTCAACAGCAGATAAGAAAAAACTCTGCTCATTCTGTCATATCTCGGCGGCAGTGTAAATGGCGTATACTCTTTTTCTATGGGCAGCGAGATAATGATTTGACCGCCGTTACCATTCAAAAGCATTTCCACCGCTTCGGCATAATCCTTGTTATAAAATCTGCGGACAAAGTCAATCGCATCACCGCCTTTTTGTTCGTACTGGTGATACCAAAGGTAACCTCTGATTGTAACCTTTTGCGAACCGTCAAGCCATTCGTATTCTGAACCTGATTTCTTGACTTTCTCGCCTTGATTGATTAAAAAATTAGCAAGGTCTGTTTGCCTTGCCTGTTCTCGCTGTTCTTTTGTAAAATGAATGTAGGTTGATATTGTTATCACTTCCTTGTATATATTTTTCTTTTCTGCTGTAATATCTTATAGTGGGTAGTTCTTCTCTTATCACTGTGACAGGAGGCACCTGTCAGCGTTTGGGTGCAGTTTCCCCTTGGCGGTGGGATAATTTTTTGATAGACAATTTCCTATATATATGGTAAGATAATTATAAATAATCGATCAAAAATTATAAATTTCAGGAGGTTAATCCTATGACAAAGGAAGAATTATTTGAGCCAATAACGAAGAAATATGATGAACTAAAACTTGCATTACAAGGAACAGATATAGATAAAATAAGAGAACTTACTTTAGAAGTTCATGCTATGGTGCATCCTGCTGAAATTTCTGGAAGAACTGAAAAAACTATTGCAGATTATGTTTTGGATTATATGTTAAGAGGCAATCAAAATGAATTAGTGCCCAGAGAGGATTATGATGTGGATTTACATTACGCAGGCACTAGAACCGTTCCTTTGTGTTGGCAATTTTGGCATACATATCGAATTGAAGATTTAGTAAGCAATATTTTAATGGCAAATCAAAATCAAATATTCAATGAAGAATGGCAAAGAAAAATTGGTTCACCTATTACAGATACAGGCAATGCTTTGGAACTTGATGAAGCAATAGCGTTTGGAAAAGAGATAAACGTTGAAGCTCTTCATGAATATATGCTCACAGTTGGTAAAAACACACGTAATATATTAGGAAATCTAACATTAGTACAGATAAATTCAATGGTACCGGAAGAATGGGTAATGAGAATATTAGAAGAAGGTGGAGTAACAACAGATTTTCGCTCGGTATGGTTATTAGTATTTTGGGGAAGGTTAACAATGGGAGGTATGATTTTAACTCCAATGACTGACCATCATATGATGCATTTACCTCCATGTTTAAACAATTTACCGATATTAGATTAATTTAAAGAAAATCCCTTTTGCCAACTTTATTCATTAAATCTGTGATTACATTTTTAAACCCTGATCGTGTTTTTTATCATTAATCTTCTGCTGTAACTTTTTATCCGTCCTTTGTGCTTTCTGTTTTTCTTCAAAACGGAGCTGATTTTGAATTATGTTGCAGAGGTAGCGTAGGAGATAAAGGGAAGAAACTGCAACGCTGTTGCGGTTGGTTTTAATTGAATAACGAGGATACAGAACACCTCTGCCTGAATCAAAGACTGATTCGGCAGAGGTGTTTTCTTCATTTTCAAGCGATTCCGAAACATCTTCGTCATCAATATTCTCGCTTGATTCCGCTTCATCTTCGTTAGGAATTAATTTCATCGCTTCCTTGATTACCGCATTCTTGATAGACTTGAATTCCTTGTTTTGGGCAAGAGGAATCCTGTCAGGCACTTCATCCGTGTAGGTGCGGATTGTATTTTCCTTTTGCTCATACCAAAGGTCATATAATTTTTTAATCCTGTCATCATTTGAAAGCTCATCAACAATGGAATCCACAATCGCCTTTACATCAAGTTTAAGATAGCCGTAAACCTTTTTGCCGCTTGTTTTTGAAAGCCTGTCGGCAAGTTCCAACAGCTTGTGCTGAATTGATGCGCTGATATATATTTCCGAGTTTATTTTCGAAACCAAATTCTCTACAATGTCACGAGCCTCGGCTCGGAGCTTATCCCTGTGTTCGGTTTGCTTTTCATAGATGCACAATAAATCTTGCTGAAAAATATCTTTTGCAAATGACGAGCGCAGATTTTCAACTCCCTTTTGCGTGAGATACCCCTCATTTTCAACCGTTGAATATACAATCAAATGCACATGAGGGTGGTGCGATTCGTTGTGAAACGCCGCATACCAACGGAGATTTTGCATTGGTATTTTAAGATTTTTAGCAAGAGCTTCGGTCTGCGTGCGGAGCATATCCCGCCAACGAGCTCCGGTATTAAAGCCAAGCCGTTGTGCATCTTCTCTGCGAATAGAAATTATCGCAGTCCAGATATTTCCCTTGTGTTTGTCAAGTTCTTCCGTTACTTTACTCAACTGAACCTGCACACCGTCATCGGTAAAAAGTCCGTGAGAGCCGAATTTCTCGGTACGAGGACGGGTAGCGATGTAGTTTGCGTAGGCTTTTCTGCCTGAAATTTCATAAGCGTAATCTTCCATAACTCTTGAAATGAAATCAGATGCCGAAGTTTGATTTAGTTTCTCAAGGTAATCGGCATACTCAAACATATCCTTGCTGTCGGGAAAATCTTTCAGGATTTTCTCAATTAAATTTTTCTGCTTTGATGTTGCAGGAGCAAACTTTTTAGTATCATTAATCTTCTCAACACCCTCACGGGTGGCGATATATTTTGCGTAACCGCCTGCGCTGACCTTTCTGTTTGGCTTTAGGTATTTAAACTTTGTCACTAACTTTGCCACAAATATTTATCCTTTCTGCCAATCGTATGCGTCATCAAATGAGAACGAACCATTGAGCCGTTTGACTTCCTTTACGCACTCGCCACGAAGTTTTGTAAGTGTCATCTTGTCAATATCCTGTGACGAGGCAATAATATTCATTGTCATAGCCAGCTCTACGGCTAATTTAAAAATCAGTCTGCTCATTCGGTTGTCACTCTCGGCAACGATTGATTTCAAGGTTGAAGTAACTACATTGGGAAGATACTGACTGTTGTCGTTTGCGGATAGATAGCCAACATAGAAAATGATTGCTTTTTCAATAAATTCACTGCGACTGGAGCAATTATCTTCCTTGTAAATACCCTCAACCATATCAATTGTTGACTGCTTTATCCACAGTGCAAATTTCCGCTTAACTTCTTTTCTGTTATCCGTTTCATTCAAGTGCAAAACCTCCTGTTTTGTCACAACCCACAGTTGCAACTCCTTTATTTTTGGCATTTTATTCGGCTAATCGGGCAGTTAAACCCACAAGTACAACCCCAAGGCTGAAAATTAACCCCTATGGATTTTTGAGGCTGAAAAGTGCGAAAAACCGCATGGCAGTCGGCGTTGCCGTCTGCCGTAAACCGACACGAGGGAGCGACTGCAACCCCGTGTCTTTCTCCTGCTTAAATACCTACCCTCGAAAAACTGCCAGAATTGCCGTAACTCCGATTTTTCACACCTTGCCACAAACCGCCCTGTTTCATTTTTTCTTTGAATTCGGATACTTTCCCGACTTATTGTTTAAAAGCCGACACAGGGCGAATGTGGCGAGAATACCGATGTTATTCTGCTTTTATTGATTTACCGTTTATCACTTCAAAATTACACTCGGTATACGACAGTCCGTACTCCTTAACCTCACGGTTCAAAACATCAAACATAGCCTGTTCAATACTGCGAGGGGATAACTTGACTTCATCACTCAAAGTGTCATAGCAGATCCATTCCTCGCTGTCGGGTGTGTCCTTTACAAGAATATCAAAGCCGAGGAGCATTTTATCGGGTGTGGGAAATACAACAGTGTTGATTTTCACACAGCCGACTGTAAGTGAAGCAAAGAGAGTGTCGTGCTTGTCCTTTGGATTTTCTGAAAGTAATTTCTTGACATCGTTCACCGACAAATACATTTTGAAAATATATTTATTACCGAGTTGCTTTTTCAATTTCTTTCTCTCATTCATAAACTCATACCGCCCATTCCCATATTCTCATCTTCATCAGGTGAATCAAACAGGTTGTTCTGTTCAAGGTTTTCGTAGAACTTTTCTGCGCTGTCATTCACGGCTTCGTTTAAAACTTTCATATCAAAACCGCAGTCCTTATAACCTTGCGATACAGTATCGTAATAACTCGCACTTGGCAATCCGAACTGCTGTTTCAGATTCATAATGTAAACCATTGCAGTTATCTCTGAACCGTTATTCAGTTTCACAGGTAATTCCTGTTTGAAGTAGTGTGACGGATAACCCTCGTAGCGGTCAAGCAATCTTTCATCTCTCGGCTGAAGTTCCCATAAAGCAACGGGAACTGACTTGCCAATACAAGGTGCGATTGTTGCGTATGAACAATTTGGCATACCCTTGAACTGTAATTCGTAATTTTCAATTGTACCTTTGCCAACAAGTTTTGCAGTTGGGCAACGATATTTCATCTGATTGAGATTAAGGTTACTGCCATAGGCAATGTATAATTTTTTACTCATAATAGATTTCTCTCCTTACATACTCATAATAAAACCCGAAGTTTCTTCCTGTTCATCATTTGGGACAAGATTGACTTCGGGTTCGTTGATATTTATATTTTCGTTTGTGTTATTAAGTTCTGCGGCTCGTTTTTGAGCAAGTCTTTCCTTTTGCTTTTCAGCCTGCGAAGGATCCTTCCACGCAATGTTGCCCTCGAGATTTTTCAGCAGATGATGACGAGCTGTTTTGAATTCGTCACCTATCAAACCCAATCTCAAAAGCCAAGTTCTGAAAGTGTACTTTTCATTATCCGATACAGTTTTAGCGTGTCTTGCAGACTTCTGAATCAACGCCTGATGACTGATTGCAAGGCACAGCTGAATCGCTGACTTTACTTCTCCTGCGTGTAAAGTGGAATTGAATAGACGAAATTCAATCGTACCCTTGTAAAACACGCTGTGTAGATTCAGTGCGTGGTAGCGTGTATCATCATAGTGTCGGTAGCTGTAGTCCTCGCCGTCATACCACATTGACTTTATCTGCTCCATTGTCATCGGCGGACGGTTATTGATTTCATCAAGGAAACGAGTGTCCATCTTCTGACAGTAATGTTCCCTTGACACATTTACTTTCAATGCCTTGTAGAGCAAATCCTCTTTCGCCGCCATAATGTTTACGATATTGCGAAGCGTTTTAGGAGTATGCCTTGACGCATCAATATGGCAATGAAGACCACAGCTTGAGTTGACTCTTGCTCCTGCGCCACGAAGCTTTCTGACTAACTCCTGTATGGTTTCTATATCGTCATAGTTGCAAATCGGAGTGACAAACTCCACCGAATACAGAGAGCTTGCGTTCTGTCCCGAACGGTTTTCACAACGAACGCTTGCGTCACGCATAATCTTCCACATCCTGCCGTCATCATCTCGAACAGAATATGCATCGTAGCAGCCACCGACATGAGTTGCATCTGTATTAAAATAACCGGCAATCACTTTCGCCGCCGTACTGCGAGTGATGCCGGTCATTTCAATTTCTATTCCGAAGTTTTGATTTTTCATATTCAGTTATCAACTCCGATTTCATCTTTTGGTAAGTCAATGCTTTCCGTTTTTTCTTTTTTCGGCTTTGGCGGTTTTATCTGTGAACCTTTCATATCAATAAACTCTCTGACATTTGCAGGAACATATTTTGCATACAGGGAGTCCACAGATTTTTCAAGCTCTTCCTTGAAATCCAAATCACGCTGTGACATATACAGCCTGATTGCATTCAGCTTTTCATCATCGTACATTATGCTTACGCTTGTTTTCTTCATAAAAAATCACCTCGTCATTTCTTCTTTTGATTTACATATTTTATATTCGGTATCTTCAGCCACTTTGTCCATCCTCGACCGTTAAGCTCTGTTTTGACAACTCCGTAGGCTGTGCCCTGTGCTTCGATGACTTCTCCGTTGCCGATATACACTCCGATGTGACCGTCCATCCAGACAGCAAGTCCGGGTGTGTCGGGCATATTTGAAATCGGTCCGCTTTTAGTTACACTGCTCCAAATGGAGTTTGCTCCGCAGTCTGTGAAGCCGTTTGAGCCTGCGACAATCTCTCCTCTGTCAGCATTGTACCAAGCGTAGGATTTTATCAAGCCTATGCAGTCGCAGACTCTCTTGCCAAGCCACTTTTCACCTACCTCTCGCATTTCACCGCCTGCCTCATTGTTGCCGGGAAACAGACTTGCCTGTTGGTCGAGATATTGCTTTGTGCAGACCTGACCGTAACCGCCGTAGACATAACCCCAGCCGTTTTTGTATGCATTCTCGCACCACTTGACAAGATCGAGATTATTTTTCGTGGTCTTGTCCGTAAAGCCTGCGGTGCTGATTTCTGCCCCCTTGATTGACTGCATCATCTTTTGAAACTCGTCATACTTTATCTCCGTTCCGAATTTCTGATTGACAGCTTTTATCAAATCCTCATCAGACTGATTCTTCTTGAAACAGGATACAAAGTTTTTTACAAAGTCCTCATCCTCTGATTTATCGGACAGAGAAAACAGATAGATAACCTCTGCCTGCGTGTTATAGTCGGACAACTTTTTATTTTTCAGTTGATTTTCAATCTCTGTCATTGTGTCGTTAATAAGCTGTAGATTTTCCATCTGCTCGGCTGAAATGTTTTCTTGTATAGACTGATTGAGCTTGTCTGTGTCAAGATCCATACTGCCGTTAAAAAAGGAAACAACTGCAACAATCGGCATAACCACAATTATGATTATGCCGATTATTATACCGCCTATTGTTTTTATTACTTTTTTATCTGTTAGCAGAGCAACTGCTATTTTCTTCAGTGCCGCACCTATGGTTGCACTCATTAAAAACCACCTTCTTTTAAAAAAGCAGAAAGCCAACTATCCATAACTAATGTTATGAGTAGTTGACTTAGGCTAAATATATTAAACTTAATTGATTCCAATAAACGAGAAATTTAATAATCAGCTATACCCTCACTTTCATACAGAAAACGTAAATGCCCATAATCAAATCGTAGTGCGATGCTTTGCATTGAAGATTTTATTTCACTTATATTACTTATAATACGAATATATTCATTTTTTGTTGGCTTTTCTTTTGTATCTTTAATCTTTTCAATTAATGAGATTGTTTCATCAAATGAATTTGGGATTAGCCTATCTGGAATATTATCTGAACATAATAATGCATTTTTTAAAGCTTCTTCAATATTCTCTATTGTATACCATACTTCCTCAAAAGTCATATTTTCATATATAAACATATTTGGAAGATTAAAATCAATATCGTCTAATGCTAAATAATATTGCACCCAACTATGTTCAAATTTTGGAAACTTTGTAATATATAAAATATGATCCATTCGTTCATTTAAATTAAGAATATTTTCCTTTGGGAAATAGATAGTATTAGTATCTTGTTCTCTCCAGTTTGGTTTATCTAATTGTAAACGAACACGAATATACTCTTGTAACCAAACATAATAACACTGCTGAGGATTTGTTATAGAAACATAAACTAACAAAAAGGGAGTGGTAAACATTTCAGCGTATTGTAATTCTTTAGTATCAAGAGAAAATCGCGGATTGTTGATATCAATTTCATTTTCAGTGCCCTTAATTTGAAGCAAAAGAAGTTCACTAGTTGCATAACCATCTTGAAATCTTTCAACAATTTTATCTATTCCAAAATCTCGCCCTGTTAAGTCTCGTATTTCCCAATTACGATCAAATTTACTTATAACTATTTTGCATGCCTCATTATCAATTTCATGTTGCGTAACTCTATGAGGCAATTTCAACTCTGACATTTTGTATATTTCTCCTTCTATAATTTTTCAAGAAAGTAATTTATTTTTATGATGATTATAGCACCCAAAGAAATATACTGTCAATAAAACACTATCTTCCCCCTGCACTGCCAAAAATCTCGGCTTTGTATTCAGGAGCCTGAACGAGAAGCAAATAGCGTTCATTACCGCACCTATACAGACAGGTGCCACGCTCACCGAATTTTATTAAATCGTATTCGTTCGGTTCAACCATCAGTGCATCCTGAAAATCTTTAGGATTGATATTACCAGGGAAGAATAAGAAGTGATGAGTCGGGATTGAGAACAAGGGTTTTGTGTATTCCTTAACGCTCGGAATCAAAAAATCGTCTATGTTCTGACTGGCTAAAATCACGGCTGAATCCTTTTTGCGGACACGCTTCATTGCGTTGCGTATATACTCAATTGCTGTGAGATTTGAAAGGAACAAATATAGCTCGTCTATTGATGCAACGGTGTTGCCCTCACCTAATAACTTGTTGGACATATAGGAAAGAATGTTGAACAACATTGCATCTTTGAGTCTTTTGTTAGTGTCAAGCAATCCCTTAACCCCGAAACAGAGGAAACTGTCATCGGTAATGTTGGTGTGGCCGTTGAAATACTTTGATTCTGAACCTACACACATACTATGAATACCCAGACAAACCTCCTGCAAGATTTCTTCTGTATAAAGATACTTTCGCTTGTGGTCGTAGGTCATATATTCTTCCTCACACAAGTCGTAAAAATCACTCATCACAGGAAAGTCGGACGGTTTCTTTGTGCTGTAATCAGTTGTGTCGGTTATGCCGAATCGTGCGTACAGCTTCATAATCAGAATTTCTATTGTATCAAGCTGTGCGTCCGTGAAATCCTTGTAGGTTCTGAAAAAGTCTTTCAAGAACGCAATGTGCTGTGATAATCGGGTAACACGCTTGAACGGTTCGGGTGTTTTGGAGTCAACTTCTTCATTTGCATCACCCCAATCCTTTGGTTCTAACGGATTGATCTTGTATTTGCCCGACATAAAATCAATGTAACAACCGCCGAGGGCATTTGTCAAATCCTCATACTCCGCTTCGGGATCAAGGCATAAGATTTTCTTTCCGCTTTCACGAATATTTGTAAGGATAAGCTTCAATAAATACGATTTACCCTGACCTGAGTTTCCGAGAATAAGAATGTTACTCGTTGTCTTATCCTCTGTTCGTCTGTCAAAATCAACGAGAATATTCGTGCCGTACTTATCTCTGCCGATATACAAACCGTTTGGATCTGTCTTACCACTGAAATTAAACGGAAACAGATTTGCAACAGATGAAGCAGGCAACACTCTTTCATACAAAAGTCCGAATTGATTTGAACCTATGGGGTTCACCGACAAGAAGCCTTCTTTCTGCCTTAGCGTTAATCTATCCACTTCAATCTTGGAGCGTGTCAGCTCCATTGCAATATCGGTTTGCAACTCCTTCAATTTCTGCTTACTCTTGGCTTTAAGCTCTATGAATACAGAACAATGCAATAACGGTTCTTTGTTTTTTCGTAAGTTCGCCATCAGCGTGACAACATCCTGCAAGTTGCCCTGTGCTTCAATGGTTTCGTTCACATCATTACCACTGGATTTGAGCTTGTTTTTGCGTGTTGCATTCTGTATAATTTTACGCTGTTCCATACTCTCAACAAGCCTGTGGTAAATGCGTAGCGTTACTCCGTTTCTGTCTGCAAGCTGTGATAATATTGCCTGTTCTTCCGTGCTCGGCGGATATTCTCTGACTGCCCACACACTGCGGTATGAGTCACCGACTATGTAATAATCGGTGAAAAATTTAATGGTAGACGGCAGAATCATATCAAAGAAATCTTTGGTGTATATTTCTTCTGCCTGCTCGGGTGTAAGCACCTTTGGTTTTCTATTGAATAGTCCCATAATTTTTACCCCCTTTAATTTCGGACTGCCAACACAAGTATGCGGTCATCCTGATTGTATCCGCAACAGGTTGAAAGCGTTAAAATCAGCTGACCGTAAACAGGTGTGATTTCTGTGTCGTATATGGATTTCTCTTTTGCATATTCAATTCTTGAGTTATAGCTTTTTTCCGTTCCAACTGTTGTGAATTTGTACCAAACATCATCGGATTTTACTTTCATAACAGAAAAGACGGAGTAAGCAAATACCCCGTCTTTCGTTTCGAGCACAACTGTCGGATGTTCCGTAAAATAAGAATAATCGGTATAGTTGCAGAGGTCTGCAAACATTGTGCCGTTGTTCATATGGTGTCCGTAGATTATGAGATTGGTACTGTCGGCTGAACACCTTGCATCAAGAAATGGTGTACCGCTATAGCTGTACTCACCGTAAAAATTCCTATTCAGATACTTCTGCGGATTACTGGGTGTGTGCATAACAGGATAGTTTATGTTTGTTCCTGATATGTTGATCCAGCCGAAGCATTCGGAATTCATCGAAATGAGTTCCGATATTGAATGAGGTTCGTAATATGTCGTGAAATACATAGACGATTCGTCTTGAACATCATTATCACAATCACTGACTTTTAATAAATTTGGATTTATGAATTGTTCTTTTTCAGTATCATTACCTGTCGATTCCTCAGTAACAATTTCTGCAAGGTTTTTAAAACTTTCATTCTCTTTGTACTCTGTAAACACCTGCGAAAATATTGAAACCAGGCAGGCAATTATAACAACAGAAAATACGCCTATCACAATTCCTATTTTGATTTTTTCTTTATGTTTCTTCATTTTCCACCTCCGAAATATACTGTTCGCCGTCATAGTCGGGCATCAAATCGCCGTTCATACTTGCGTCAAAATATATTGCAAGAAAACGCTTGATGTCGGCTTTCTTCATTCTGGTTACTTCAAAGCCTTGGTCTGAAATAATCTTCTCAACCCTGTTTGCTTTCTGCAAAACATTTTCGGATTTTGAAGATTTACACCTTGCTATGAACAGAAACTGCCTTGCGGTTGAGGTTTCGGTCTGAATACTGTCGAGAAAGTCAAGATCTTTAGCAAGAATTTTTCTGACCTTATCATTCTGTTCAGCTTCAATTCTGCCTTTGATATAGCTTTTGTTTGTATCGAAGCACTCGCAGGAATCGGTACAGGTGATCTCAATATCCGGCACAGCAGAAAGCACCATCATCAGGTGGCGCACTTTGATTTCGATATTCGTGTGGGAAAGCACAGAAATATTTGTAGGCTGAACCATATAGAAAATCAGTTCTTCCTTACCAACCTTCAAGCCGTTTTTAGTAAAGGTTTTTATGCCCAGCAAGTCCTGTACTGATTTGCCTTTTCGTTTTGTTTTCTTCTGCTTTTTCATTTATTTACTCCTTTCTGCCCAAAAATAAGTCTGTTGTGTTGAAATAAAATACTTCACAGCATAGCGGATAAAGTCCAGAATGGTTGTATCTTCCAGTCTTATTGACAAAAAGCCGAAACAGAGAGTTACCGCAAGAGGTACTATTATTCTCGTCTGTGCAAGTATCAGTATTGATAATAAAAGCGCTATGCTCATAATTGCAAAATCCCGCAAGCTCCACAGCCACAGATTGGCGGTAGCTTTTAGATTTTGCGGATATAAATAAGTGGTCATAATCTTTAATTTCCTTTCGTTTACTTTGCCGCTCTCGCAACACTTCTCGTCAGATTAACGGCAGTTGTAGTTGCATGAACAATGCTTGTCATATTCACCTTTACGCTTGAATCCAGTCCGAACTGCTGTGCAATTCTCGGCACTTCGTTTGATGCAAGCATTATTCCAAGCCCCAAAAGCATATTGCCGGGGAATGTCAGCAAACCGAGGAACAGCAGAGTTGTCTGCATAAATGCCGTCAGGCACAGTGCCGCTATTTGCTTCATCCACTGATTAAAGCCGTCCTGATAACCTCTCGGAACGCTGAACATATACAGCGCACCTACCGCCATTTGTATGAGCAGAATTCCTCCACGCTTGATGTTCGCAAAAAAGATTTTTATTACGCAGTAGGCAAAGGCTATCATGCATAACAGATTCAATAATCCGAATGTTGTCTGGTTTGCAACTGCAAAACTGCCCTCTAAAACACTTGTGCTTTGTCCTGCTAAATCAATGCTTTGCTGTCCTGCCATTATGGAGGACAAATCCTTTGAGAATGTGTTTTGCAGGCTGATGCAAAATTTATACAGTTCCACAGGCACAACGCCGAACAGTGAACAGGCAAAGAAACCTTTTAATACATTTATTGCTGTTGTTTTGATATTTGCTCTTCCGTTCTGATATTCAATAGCCACATCAAACACGGCAACGACCGTTCCTGCGACGAATAATGCCCAGCCAAACAGCGTAAACAGGTTTATTGTCGCCTGCACCCATTCAAGGTCGAACACATTTGCTCCCATATTTCCCATCATTGTGAAGAAGTCGGCAACAGCGTTGTAAATCGTTTCATAAAGCCACTGAATCATTGTGTTCCATATAGCATTTGAGATTTGCTCACCGAGGTAATCGAACACACCTCCTATGGCACTTCCGATACCACCGATAAAATCTCCTAACCAGTCAAAAATATAAATCACCTCGCAAAAGGCTGTTATGACTCAACACAACAGCCTTTGTTTTTATTGTTATTAGAGTACCGTCCAGATGTATAGCGGTGCAGTCAGAGAGAACACAAGACAGCCGAAAAGAATTGCCGGCGCGGTGAATTCAAACTGTCCGTGCTTGCGGTAATCGAGATAAGCAGTAGCAAGTTTAACAAAGAAAAGTATGGCAAGAATCATATCTACCGCAGGAAAGACAACATTGTTTACAACATTTTTAATCTGTGTTTGAGCCGATGTCCATGTGCTTTCGATTGCTGATGATACATCTCCTGCGGCAAAGACTGTTACTGCCGATATTCCGAGCATTAACAGTATTACTGATACGCCTGATAACCATTTAATTAACTTAGTTCTTCTTGATTTTATCATTTTTTACCTCCGATTTTCTTAAATCATTCTCCGATATATATCTGACTTCGATGTTCAGTTTTTCTGCAAAGCGAATTTCTGTTTTCATACTCTCAGTTATTTCATCTCCGAAAACCCAAACCGCATCACAAACCCAAAGCATAGAAAGTCCTGCGTTCATACCGAGATTCCTTTCTTTATCATTTCTGTCATCTAAAATCAGCACATAAAAATGCGGTATGAACGGAGCCATACCGCACTCTAACGCATAACGGGCATATCGTTTTGCGTTTTCAATGTTTACAGATACATTACCGCCCAAAGGCGAACAGATATACACCCTGTGCATTATTCATCGTCCTCATCTTTCTTTTTGAATTTGATGATGAGAAATGCAATTAAACCTCCGACAGCAACAGAACCTAAGCCAATATAAAAGCCAATATTTGAATCGTCGCCTGTCTGCGGTTTTTCAGGTTCAGGCTGCGGATGAATTGTTACAGTCTGATTCTCATCTTCAATGTCAGCGTGTCCTGCAATTTCTGTTCCCTCACGGTAGAGAGTTTCAAACACAACAATTTCTGTTTCTTTGGTAATTACAGAACCGTCAAAGGTAAAGGATACTGTTACTTCGCCGTCTGCTGTTTCGGGTGTGAATGTTACTTCGGAACAAACTTCTTTGCCGTCAACAAGAAATGCCTTGCCTGTTGCTTTGTCCATAAGCACACCGCTTACTGTGTATTCTTTTCCTGCTGTGAGATTCTTGTAGAAAACAACATCATCAATGGTAATATCACCGTTAGCTGTAAATTCCTTTTTGCCGTCGATGCTTGCCTTTGTGCCGAATTCTGGGATTTTAACGGTTACGGTCTGCCCTTCGTCCTCAATATCTGCGTGAACTGCAAGCTCTTTATCCTCACTGTAAAGGCTTTCAAAAACAACAATGTTCGTTTCTTCATTGATATATCTTGCATCAAAGGTGAATTCTACTGTTACACTGCCTGTCGGTTCATAAGGTGTAAATGTGGTTTCTGAACGGATTTCTTTTTCATCAATTAACAGCGGTTCACCTGTTGCCTTATCCATAAGAATGCCCTTAACCGTGTACTCTTTTCCGGGTACAAGGTGCTTGTACTCAACAACATCTTCAAGAGTGAACACATCTGTTGCGCCGACTTCCTTTTTGCCGTCAATAGCAGCTGTGGTTTTTAACTCGGGAATTTTATCGTTCTCGACTGTGATTTTGATAATTTCCTCATTCTCTGAAATTGTTGCCTGATAGCTTTCTTCATTAGGGAGATAACCATCTGCAGGCTTTAACTCACGGACAATGTATTCGCCGTAAGGAACATTTTCAAAAGTTAAGATTCCTTCCTCATTTGATTCGGATGTCAGAATTGCAGTTTCTTCTGTGAATTTGGTTTCATTAATACTGAACAATCCGAACAATGCACCACTAATAGTTTCTTCGGTTTCACGGTCAATCTTTAAGCCTTTTATTGTGCCGTAGATGATTTCATTTCCAAGCGGTTCACCGTCATTTACAGAGATATGAACAGTTGCTGTATCCTGTCCTGCATATTCAAACACAACAGGGTATTTTTTATCAGAGAGGATATAGTGGCTGTCTGTGCTGATTTCCTTAACATAGTAACTGCCAATTGGTAGGTCGGTTGTGAAATTCGCCTTACCTTTTTCATCACAGGTGATGATTTCAAGAAGTCCGTCCTTTGGAATGGCTGTTCCGTTTAAAGCCTTTAAATCTTCATCAGCGTAAAGTCCGAATGAAACATTCAGAATTTCGTCATTATTGCCGATATTGAATTTCTTGTTCTGTTCCAGCACTTTGGTAAGGTCGATTTCAACCTTTTGTCTGTCGTTTGTAAATGAAGTTGAGGTGTTGGTCAACTTTTCATTCTGTCCTGAGTAGGTAAGTTCAACCGTATGAGGTTCGGGATTGATAACTGTTCCATACGGAGCAACGGTTTCAACAACACGATATTTACCGAGGTAAAGCTGTTTGCTTGTTGCTGTGCCTTTCGAGTTTGTTTTCAAAGTTGCGACAAGCTCGTCTTTCTTTGCTCTTACTGTTCCGTCAGTAGTTGTGATGTCATCATCAGCATAGATTTCAAACACAGCATCCGACAAACCGCTTACAGAATATTCAGACTGATAGATGGTCGGAAGTACGACATCATTTCCGTTTTCATCAGTATATCCACCGCCGATTGCCGTTACGTTCGAGAAAATCTCACCTGTCTTTTCAACGGTAATTGTACCTTTCTGAGGGGTGTTTTTCTTCTCTGTTTTTACGATTGTAACGCCGTTTTCTTCACTTGTGTTTTCTGCCGTAATGTCAAAATATACAGGTGTGCTGTCGAGGGTATATCCGTAAGGAGCTTGCACCTCAACGACTGAATAGCCTTTGCCGTAGGGCAGAGTTTCAGGTGTGATGAGATAACCATCGCTGTTCGTGTAGAATGTGTCAATCTCTGTAACATTCGGATAGGTGTATTTCATTGTTACCTTGTTTCCGTTGGAATCATAAATCTGAAACCCTGCGCCTGCATACGGGATCTGCTTTCCGGTTTCGCTGTCAACCTTTACTATCTTTACATAGCTTTCAAGACTTGCGTTATTGATGAGGTACTTGTAAGTCTTATTATTTTCAGAAATAAACACATCAAAATCAGCAATGAACTCTGTACCGTTCCAGCCTTTGGTCTGATGAACAGTGTATGTGCCGTAAGGCAAATCCTTTGTTTCCGCAAAGCCGTACTCGTCACATATAAGATTATCTCTTTCGGATTCTTTTGCTTTTGTATAGCTTCCCGATGATTTCAGATACACCTGAAATTCAGCACCTTTTTCGGGTGTTTCAATTTTTGTACTGCCGTCATCGGTGTGCTTTATGATTGCAATTTTTCCTTTCAGTATATCTTCGGTTACTCCAATTGAAACGCTGTTGTTTTCAAGTGTATATTTTTTCGCCTCTGCACCGATATGATATTCGGTTTCGTCAAGCAGATAACCCTCGCTCGGCTCAATTTCTTTCAAAGTCCACTTATCTCCGCATACATAGTTTGAAGTTGTAAAACCGCCGTTTTTATCGGTGGTGTACTTGTCAACCAACTTGCCGTTATTGTAGATTCCGTAAACTGCTCCTGCAAGTGTTGCATCACCCTGTGCAGATTTTGTTTCAGCGTCCGTTTTAGTAACAGTAAGATTCCACTTTTTAAGAACATTACTGAAAGATACAGTTGCCGTTTTCCCACTTTCAACATTTACGGTCTTTGATTTTTGTTCGGCATACTCTGTCGGAGTATGCTCAGTAACCGTGTATTTTCCGGGGACAAGGTCGGTTAATTCAAATTCACCTTTTGAGTTTGTTTTTACAGTTTTGCTGTAATCGTCGCCTTTGACGGTAAACTCAATATTTGCAACATTGCCATCCTCGGAGGTTTTAACAAGTTTGAGATTGCCCGAGCTTGTCTTGACCTTGAAATATGCTCTTATCGGGTCTGCGTCGTTTTCAACACCTGTTATGACATCCTGCAAGCTTGCGTCACCATATGGAACAAGAGTTGTATTTCCTACGCTTGGCATTGACTTTGCAGAGTTGAATGTTACTGCATTATTGACTGGCGAAGTTGAAGTTAATGTCAGCTTATTACCGGATTTTAAAACGGAAATTCCGCTTGTGGTTTTGAAGCTGAAATCCGAAAGAATACTGTTGCTGTCTGTTAAGGTTAAAGTATATTTTCCGTCTGAATATTTCATCTCATAGGTTTCAGCCTTTGAAGCGATTGCACTTGCAAAACTCGGAACGGTTGAATAATTTGCAAGGCTTTTTGAGATTGCATTGTAAACCGACTTAACTCCGGGATTTGCTCCGCCTGCACAAATGCCGTCAATGAATTTTGTATTTGTGCATTTATAGCCTTCGCTTGTAGAACGACAACCTGAAACAAACTCCCATACAATCAGCTGTGTTGCTACCCATTTCTGATCCTCTGTTCCGCTTAAGCATTTCCCTGAACCGGGTTTGCCGTAAAGCAGAGCAAGGTTGATTGCTTTCTGCTTCGCAGAGCCTAAATTCTTCCAGACGGTCGAGCCGTCCTCGGTCAGCGTATTGCCTGAGTAGAGTGTATGACCGGGTTCAATGCAGTAGGCTTCTTTGTCATCTGCAAAAATCTTGCACAACTCTTCTCCGGGAGTTCCGACCGTGTAGCCGTTGCTGACTGTTGTCTGCTGAAATTTGATTGTGTTTCCTGTACTGTCATAACAGTAGTCAAAGGTAATTGTAACTTTATCACCGCTTGCTGCACTTACAGGGAGCGAGAACATTGTTCCGAATATTACGGCAACCACGAGTAAAAGTGCAGTTATTCTTGTGAATTTCTTATTTCTGATTAACTTAGTCATTTTAAAAATCCTTTCATAAAAAATATGGGGCAAGATTTTACCCTTGCCCCGATTGACATCTTATTCTGTTTAAATACAATCATAATTTCATCGCCTGCCCTTCATTGAAATCTTCATCTATATCATCGGACTGCTCACTGCCATCCGTAATATTTACATATTCGCCGATAATGTTCAGCGCTTCGCAGTAACTTTCCGAACTCGTAACACGACTGCACATTTCTTTTGCCTCGTCAGCCATACCGTTTTGTTTGAGAGTGTGACTTGCAATTCCTAACAGATTGAATATATTGCCATCCTGACCTATCAACGCACAGTCAGGTTTGACCTTTTCTGCTTTGCTTTGCTCATCAGTAATAAATCCACCGAGCTTGTTTTCCACATAGTCGGAAAGCCAAGTTCCGGCAAATGCTGTGTATGACTGTAATCTCCACATTGCAAGCTTGCCGATATCAAGGTGGACTTCTTCAAATGGATAAAGAATACAGGTAACGCCGTCATTTTGAAACACAGAAACATTCTCAAACTTTGTATTGTCAAGAAGTATTCCTTTGTCCGTAAACATTTTATTGATGCCGTCCATCCATTCTTTAATTTCACCTCCACAGCCCTGCAAGATGAGTCCTTCCTTACCGTTCATACGGCGGAGGTCTGAGAGTGTTATACTATTGATTTTCATTGTCATCTTCCTTTCATAAAAATAAGCACCCACAATGAAGTGAGTGCCTTGCTTAATCGTATGCTCAACAGTAGACTACATATATTTTGTTGTTTTCTGCAATTACATTGAATGATAAGTCTCTCGGAGCTATGCCGTCACTTTGATAGTAGTAGGCTACATACTCAACATCACCATAGCAATCTGCCGTCAGTTCCGAAGTGCTGTCATAGTATGAAGCGTTTGTCGGTGAGAACCAGCTTGCGTTGCCTGTGTTCAGCGAGGAATCGTATTTCATTCCGAGCTGCTGACCGTAGGCTATGCAGGCACTCACCGCATACTGAACATCAACCGTTTTTGCTTTGGTAGGCGGTTGTGTCGGTTTTTGGGTTGGCTTTTCCGTAGGTTTCTGCGTTGGCGGTTGCGTCGGTTTTACAGCAGGCTTTTGAGTAGGAGTTTCAGTTTCTTTTTTAGCAGTCGATTCTGATTCAGACTGATTACTATTCACTGTATTCTTGCTGTTGTTCTGAACCTCAGTTTGCATTTTCTGAATCGGATCCGTTGCCGAAACAACCGCCGAATTTTGCCCGCTGTCGGCTTTTTCTTTGGTTTTGGTATTCTGTCCCGAAGGCTCTGTTTCTTTTGAAACGGTGGCTTTTTCGGTGGATTGCATTGTTTCGGTTGTTGCCATTTTAGAACTTCCTCCAGATGCAGAAACACCCACGGAAGTTGAAACCGTGGGTGATAAAGAACTGTTATACATTTTTTCTTCTGCCGTACAATCTGTGAATGTTCCTGCCATTAATATTATGCTTATCATTATTGCGATTTTCTTTTTCATACTATCGCCGTCCTTTCAAGCACTAAGTATATCCAAAGAATTTCAAATGTCCAGAGTTTTTTTGGGAATACAGACTGGAATACATCAATCTTTACATTGATAAGATCTTAATCTTCCATCATTGTAAGCTCTGCAATAAAATATACAAGAATTTCATAAGCCTCTTTGATGTCATCATCTGAATAAGCCATTGTGCCTCTATGCAATATATTATTTCTAAACGGAATCCTCATACTGATTTCATTTTTATAGTTGTCTGTATTGGAAAATACAATAAATACAATTCCTGCTAGAAGAATTTTTCGATAATTCTCAAGCTCCATCTCATGTACGCCATATGCATTATCAGATATAATTTTTTTCACTTTATCCTTAGCTTTTCTTTCATAATTTGCAGTTTGAAATACAAGTGCTTCAAAATGAGCCAATAGTACAACTATTTTTTCTCTTGGCAACATGGTATTTGATTCAATTATTGATAAGACATATTGATCTAATTCCGACTTATTTCCCTTGTTATGAAGAGTTTGTACGTTCATATCAAATGATGTATTCCCAAATAATTCTTGTATCCATTCGATTTCTGCATAAGTGATCTCTGACTTTTCTAACTGCGTTATATGATGGAATAATTCTGTATCTTGGATGTCATCAGGTAAATTGCTAAAAAAATCTACAAGATTTTTAAAAGTATCTGTTCTCATGAATTCAGTCAATGCTTTATTAACAGATATCATTGTCTTGCCTATTTTTTCTGATAATTCAAGTAATTGCTTTTCCCAATTGTCCAATAATAGCCCTCCAATATACCTCGTCTCATCATGTCATCGTGCATCGAAGACTTCCGTAATAGAAACAACTTAACAAATTGCGATTTATAATACAGATATTATACATTACTCCAAAGCAACGGTCAACTGAATTTACATACTCTGTGTAAAGCTCTCCGTTTCATCCTCTGACATATTCTCGGATTCATCTTCGCTCTGCTGTTCATCAAGTGCCTGATGATACGCTTCCATAACCTTGCTGTTGAGTAAATCTCTGACTTCTTTGGAAATCGGGTGAGCAATCTCGCTGAACTTCGTTTCGCCGTTTTCATCAACATAGTTACTTGCAGGCATTGCAATAAATAAGCCTTTTCTAGAATTCATCACTCTGATTCCGTGAATAGCCACCGCACCGCTGACAGTAACGCTTGCAAACGCCTTTGTGTTGCAATCATCTACATCAACGAGCTTATCAATTCTTACCTTGATATACGGTAGTTTCCTTTTCTGATTGTTGTGTTTATTTACTTTGAAATTAGTATTTTGTGCCATTATAAAATCACCTCCGATTTAGCGTTTCTGTTTTTCTGCCCACAGCAGAGAGAGATGCAGAAGTGCATCTCTCTGTTCTTCCTCGGACAGACTGTCGAGGAAGTCTTCAAGGGTGAAATTTTCCTCGAATTCTTCTGCAAATTCATTACAGTTGTCGCAGATTTTTTCTCGCCTGACAAGTACCGAGCCGTCATCCTGTTGGATGAATGATAAAACATCGTTGTATCTGAATCCGATTCGTTGACGGATTTCATAGGGGATTGTAATCCTTCCTTTTTTTCCGAGAACTCTGTAAATTTTAAGCACTACTCGTCCTCGCTTTCCGCAAGCTCTGCTTTGCAATCATCATCGCACCTCTCAATCAGAATTACTCCGTCCAAAGCCGAAATTTGCACAGCACAGTCAGATGTAATTCCTGCAACTATCAATGCATCAAGCGGTATGCTTACATAAACTCTACTTTCCATTGTTAATAATACACTCCTTAAAGATTTGTTCTAAATCAATTTGTTGTTCTGTTGTCAAGTCAAGCAGGCTCAACTGCAACGGCCTGTTTCTCTGCCGTTCATACATATCGTAATTGCCGATAAGCAATTCAGGAAATTGTTCGCCTGCGTTTATTCGCTGTTTCATACTGTGCAGTCTTGTAAAATCAAAGAAAGAACAGCCGTCATACAAATTGCGTATTTCCTCACAATCATTGTATGATACAAGCCATTTGCCTTTTGCATTTGCAAGTGCGTTTTTAAGTCTAAGATGGTCATTCCAAGTGAATCCGCACTGATACACATACTCGCTTGAAAAGTACGGAGGATCACAGTAGAAAAATGAGTTTTCTCTGTCATAATGCTTTATCAGGACTTCAAAATCCTGATTTTCAATCACAACATTTTCAAGTCTTTTGCCGACTTGCTCTATCAGTTGAAAAAGGCTCATTACTGAAAAAGGCTGACAGGCAAATGATTTTCCGCCACTTGAATAACTGTATCGTAAGAGTTTAAGAAACATTACGGCTCTGCGCAAATCGTAGTCCTGTTTCATTCTGACATATAGCTCTATGATTTCTTCTGCTTTCAAGTCAGGCAGTATAATCTTCGTCAGTTCCAATTCTTCATCAAGGTACTTATCGTCAAACTTTTCCTGTCTAAAGAAATCCCTGATTGCATTGAAATCATCCCTTGAATTAAGCGGATAAAATCCGAGTTCTTTTATGAACGCCATAGGTCTGTCACGCATACAGCGAAAAAGGTTTACAAGATTATGGTTATAATCGTTGTACACCTCGAACTTATCAGGCTTTTTCTTGCCTAAAAGTACGGCTCCTGAACCTCCGAAGGGTTCAATATACCTTTCGTAATTCAGAGGAAACAGAGCGTACAAAATATGAAGGATGGATGTTTTATTACCCATCCAACTCACAGGGGTTTTGATATTCTCACTTCCTTTTCAGAATACCAATCGCCCCTGAAACGACAAAAAGCCGTTGATTAAATTAAAAAATCTAATCAACGGCTTATATATAAAAACCAATACCAGTCGTTCGGAACGATTGATATCAGTTGTTGTTATTTAATTTTTATCGTTTACTTTTTTGGTAATCTTCCCAATTTCAGAGATTACATTGACTGTAACGGCGTTACCAGCCATCTTGTAGAGCCTGCTGTCGGATAGTCCTGTTGCTTTTGCTTTGTCGAACTGATCGTCCGTGAAGCCTTGTAATCTCCAGCACTCCCTCGGAGTGAGCTTTCTGATTCTGCCGATATGGACTTCGCCGTTTGGCTCAATAAAGGCTACTGCAAACTTTTCATTGTCATCAAGAACATCTGAATTTTCTACAAAAACTCCTGAATGCTCAGCCTTGCGGTTACTGATTCCCGAATCGTGTCTTGCCGTTATGCACCTTGTGATTTCTGTTAGCTTCGGATTGGGGTTCAGGTCAATGAAATGGACACTCGTGTCCATTTCATTAGATTCATTTTGCCAGACCAGTTTGACACTTTGTGTCAACGGTCGATGGCTAATTCTATCATTTTCCCTTTCAGGTAAAAGACAGAATACAGCCTGCGTTGCGGAAGTTGTCAGAGTATGCGCTATCTGATTGCCGACTCTGCCACGCCTTGAATTTTGTCCTGAAAAGGCAGTATCAATGCTGTCGCAGGGATATGCGATCTGATAACCGTCTTTGGTTTTAGATTTTATCGGCAGACCAAAATTTTCGGTATTTTCAATGAGATAAAGTCCCGAATGGCCGCCGAAACCGCCCAAACCGCTTGTAAGTGTACAGCTTAGTACTTTTGATGAGTAGATTCGTTCACCTTGCGTTGGCTTTTCTTTGTATAAGAGCTTTTCCGCTTGTTTGCGTGAAAGATAATACTTCTCCGGCACATTGTCCTCTAAGATATCCGATAATGAACACTCGATTTCGTGACTGGGGAACTCCGAAATTTTTGCTGTTAAGTACCTGCCAGCATACATCATACCCCTCGTCGGCACAAGCTCTGCTTACTCGTTTCGACCGCAAGCGGTCAAAACCTAGTCCGCTATGCTGTGCCTCCTCTCCCCAAAAAGCTTACAGCTTTTCGGGGACCCTGTATTCAATGTATTGAGGATTGTTTCAAATGTTTTGCCTAAGTCATAGTTAAGCAGACCGGGAACATTTTCGAGGAAGAGATACTTAGGTTTTTTAACGGAAGCAATTCGAGCAATCTAAAAAACAGCGTTCCTCTTGTATCGTCAAATCCTTTTCTTGCTCCGGCGATTGAGAAAGACTGACAGGGAAATCCTCCAACAAGAAGGTCGAAATCGGGTAACTGTTCGGATACAATTTTTCTTGCGTCATCAAAGTAAAGTTCACCTCCTGTATCGTACATTGCTTCATATGCCTGCTTTGCATACTTGTCGATTTTGCAGTATCCGACGCACTCAAAACCGCCAATGGCTTCAAGTCCGGAACGGAAACCGCCAATATCTGCAAACATATCAAAATATCTGATGGCCATAAATCTTCATTTCAAACGAAGATTTATTGATTAAAACTCACCTCACATTCCCATTGTCATTCCGTTATCCTCATAAGGAACTTCATCATCAACTTCTGATTTGGATTGGTTTTCCGTTTCGATTTCTTCCTGTGTGAGCTTTCTGAATGAGTCCTCACCGGGAACGATACCAATGGTTCGATTGTTATCCCACTCAGGGAATATCGTTCCCATTGAATCAACAAATTTAACTGTTCCTCTTGTGCCTGCCGGAACAGGTGCGTGTGGGTCATTCATATGGATAAGCTCAATTCTTGTTCCTGGCGGATACAATTTCTTTGTGTTTTCAGCTATTCTGCGCTGTCTTTCATATGCGTTCAAGTTATACATCTCCTATTTTTTTAGTTTTGATTTAAGTAATAGCTTTAGTAGGACTTCTGATTTTTATTGTCATAAAATCAATCTCCTTCTTTTTTTCTGTTTGTATTGACATTTTTGTTGTCAGAGAAATGTGCAATCTCGCTTTCATTGTTATCATCATTACGCCTGTCAAAATTAGGTTTCTGACGCATCTCTCTTTCAAACTTTCTGAGTTCGGGTGTGTCGGTAAAATACATTTAAAATCATTCCTTTCAATTTTTTGTAAATAAAAAAAGGCAACCGTTCTAATCAAAAAAATTAAAACGATTGCCAAATAAAAAAAGAGCCAATTACTATATCTCTAAAATAAGAAATATAATGATTGACTCATATATTTGATAATATTAAATTAAGCAGATTAGCGAAAGTAATCAGTTTTCTTTACCTTTAACTAAATTTTGTAGCTTTTCAACAGCTTCATCTTTAGTTTCAGAATCCTTCACTATTTGGATAATTGAGTTCATAAGAACATCAAATTGTTTGTCTGTCATATTTTCGAACTCCATATCTTTTCCTTTCCGATAAAACAATTATCACTTCTACCGGAAATAAATTTTGTATATAAGTAATTGAGGCTCATAGAAAAACTATGAGCCTCTTTTGGCTCCCCCAACTGGGCTCGAACCAGTGACATCATGATTAACAGTCATGCGCTCTACCGACTGAGCTATGGAGGAATATACAATTTTCTTTGGGTTTTGCCAAAGGTTTTTGTTAAGATTGCACAAATAGCAATCTTTTTTGTTATTTAAATCCCCGGTAGTGGACTTAAACAACATATTTGGTTGTTTCCTCAAACTAAGCAATAGTTTCCGGTACATTTCTGTACACTCGCACTACCGACTGAGCTATGGAGGAATATAGAGCAAAACACCCGTTTGGGTGTATGCT
>ERZ791922.15-NODE-15-length-197377-cov-10.913826_pt1 | contig 197377 bp, 174 predicted proteins | sample MGYA00510134_ERZ791922 | MGnify/ENA primary metagenome ERZ791922 (study PRJEB30046, sample SAMN00792101) | human gut metagenome | study: EMG produced TPA metagenomics assembly of the A metagenome-wide association study of gut microbiota in type 2... | reverse complement strand
AAAGGTGACTTGACCCGCACATCTGTCAACAATATTCAGTTCTCAAAGTTCGTCTTGCCGTCTCAGTGACAGCTATTATATATTAGCAGATTTGTTCTTCTTTGTCAACAACTTTTTTCTTTCAATGTTTCAACTGAAACATTCCATTGTTGAAAAGCAGATCATCTGCTGCTTCCTCAAAGAGAAAGCTTGTATATATTACCAAATATAGGTCTTCTTGTCAACTGTTTTATTCTTCCATGCCGTATTCATTCTGTCCGGGCTGCCCCTGGGCAAACAGCAGGTAGACGAACATCAGCAGATTCAGGGCCGGAACCACGCAGACCAGGAGCCATAAGCCGGAATGTCCCCGGTCGTGGAGCCGCCGGACAGCCAAGGAAATCTGTGAAACGGCCAGGGCGATCAGGGCCACCAGCCCCAAGGGAGCCAAGAACGAAATGACCCCGCAGATCAAGCCGATCACCACGGCACTGAGCAGCAGGATCAGCCACCGGCACACATAGGTTCCCCGGCTCATCCTTCCTTCGAAAGAGAAATACATGGGCTTCCAGGTGTTGGCATCTGGGATATTGGCTTGGAAGCGGGCTCCAAAACTGGGATTGTTCCCGGGGCCATAGGGATTCTGCTGATATTGATACTGCTGTTGCTGCTGATACTGCTGCCAATTGTTTCCCGGCCGGCTGTTCCCCTGTTCCTGCGTGCCTTCTCCTGTACTTTGGTCCTGCACCGGAGTCCCTGCGCCTTCCTGCTGATTCCCGCCGTTTCCGCCTCCCCGCAGGGCCTGACTGACTGGGGTCAGGACCAGCTGGGTCCCACATTCAGAACAGAACTTCTGGGAGTCCTCATAGATTTTATGACATTTTGGACAGGTTTTCATAGCTTTCTCCTTTATTTTTTCCGGGGATGCTTGGCATAGTAGGAAGCCAGCTGATCCCCGATGAATTCACCATAGGTGTCACTTTTCTTGTTCCACACATCATTGACGGCATAATGATCCGTCATATTGTTCTGCTCATCAAAGGTACACAGATACAAAGTCCTTGCTTTTTCATTCTTCACATCATACCGAGTCTGGGAAAGGAGGATCTTGGTACCGTTCACCGGTTTCTTCATCACGGTCTTTTCCCATACCTGATAGGAATTGGGGCCCTTCTTTTCCAGTGATTCCGGATTGAACCATTTCCGCCCCAGTCCAGGAAGTGTCTTGATGAAGACCCAGGGTCCCCGCCACCGGGAATAATCCCATTCGTACCGGGCACGGGTAAATAAACTGGTCATGGGCAGGAATTCCTGCCATTCCTGTACTTTCCGGTTTCCAGCAGTCTTGCGCCCTCTGGCATCCAGCTGATAGCTGCTCAGCTGCCGCCATTTCTTATTTTTCATATCGTATTCCCGGTGTCGGAGTTCTCCCGTCCGGCCCTGAGGATCCGGTTTTGTCCAAATGACCTTTTCCCATACGGTCAGAGAAGTATCCACCGGCCGTTTCAGGCTGTCCCGGTCCACAAAGATCTGTCCTTCTTCACTTTCTCCCAAAGGCATCCAGTGCACCGCCAGGGCAGGCAGGGGAAGGACCGTCAGCAGCAGCCCCACCACACAGGCTCCAAGCCATTTTCTCATAACCGACACCTCCGGAATCCCATTCTCATCGCTTTATTTTTTTCGCCGCTTTGACCATTATAGCATGAATAAGGGAGGTGTGAAAAAATGTTTTTCACACCTCCTCAGTCAGTCTTCCTTATGGACCAGGACTTCCCGTACGGCCTTTTCGAATTTGGCTCGAGGAAGTAGTACATAATGGCCGCAGCCCCGGCATTTGATGCCGAAATCCATCCCCACCCGGAGTACATCCCATTCGTAGGACCCGCAGGGGTGGGCTTTCTTCATCCGGACGATATCCCCCACTTTATAATCCGTATCATTCTTCATGGGCACCATCTACTTTCAGGGTAGAGATATCAGTGATCACGAAACCAGCATCCCGGATGGTCTGGATGATGTCCATGGCGTTGGTCAGATCGGCCCGCACAGTGATGGCAGCCCGTTTGGGACCGATTTTCCGGGTCAGGACGGAAATGATATTGACACCCCTGTCTTTGAAGATCTTCGCCAGATCTGCCAGGACGCCTACCCGGTCCTGGGTATCCACGGTGATCTTGGTGGAGGTCTTGGCATACCCTAAAAGATCCACAAAAGCCTTGAACACATCAGTATCGGAAATGATCCCCACCACTTTGTTGGAAGTATCCACCACCGGCAGCGCCCCGATTTTGAATTTGTACATGAGATAGGCAGCCGTTTCCACTCCGTCTTCTGCCTTCACCGTGATCACAGCCTTGGTCATCAGGTCTTTGGCTTTCAGTTTGCCCAGGATATAATTGACTTCATACCGGTCCAGGGTGCTGGCATCGGACGGAGTGGCCCGGGAGACATCTCCATCGGTGACGATGCCTTTCAGATAGCCGTCTCCATCTACCACAGGGATCCGCCGCAGGTTGTTATTCAGCATCAGCTCCCGGATTTCCAGCAGGGACTGATTGGTCGTAACCACTTTTACGACTTTGGTCATCAAATCTTTGACTTGCATGGTTCTGCCTCCTTATCAGCCGCCCAGATAGGCTTTCTGCACGGCTTCGCTGGCTGCCAGCTCTGCCGCTGTTCCGGACAGGACCACCCGTCCGGTTTCCAGTACATAAGCACGGTCGGCGATGGAAAGGGCCATATTGGCATTTTGTTCCACCAGAAGGACCGTGGTGCCTTCACTGTTGATTTCTTTGATGATGGAAAAGATTTCCCGCACCAGAAGGGGGGCCAGCCCCATGGAGGGTTCATCCAGGAGCAGCAGCTGGGGCCGGCTCATCAAAGCCCGTCCCATGGCCAGCATCTGCTGTTCCCCGCCGGAAAGGGTTCCAGCAGTCTGGCTGATCCGTTCCTTCAACCGGGGGAACTTCTCAAAGACTTTTTCTTTATCCCGGGCGATCCCATCCTTGTCCTTCCGAAGATAAGCCCCCATGTCCAGGTTTTCCATAACGGTCATCTCCGCGAATACGTGGCGGCCTTCCGGAACCTGGACCAGCCCCTGTCCCACCAGTTTATGGGCCGGGATCCCTACGATTTCATTCCCCTTGTAAAGGATGCTGCCGGTCTTGGGTTTGATCAGACCGGAAATGGTATGGAGGGTGGTTGATTTCCCCGCTCCGTTGGATCCGATCAGGGTCACGATTTCCCCATCCCCCACTTCTAGGTTCAGGTCTTTGACGGCGTGGATGGCACCGTAGTAGACATTTAGATTTTTAATGGTGAGCATCAGGATACCTCCTCGCCCAAATAGGCTTTGATGACCCGTTTGTTGTGTTTGATTTCATCAGGGGTGCCGTTGGCGATGCAGATGCCATATTCCAGTACGTAGATGCGCTGACACACATTCATGACCAGTCCCATATCGTGCTCGATTAGAAGAATGCTCAGGCTGAACTCCTTCTTGATCCAACGGATCATTTCCATCAGTTCCTTGGTTTCCTGGGGGTTCATCCCGGCTGCCGGTTCATCCAAGAGCAGCAGTTTGGGAGACGTAGCCAGGGCACGGGCGATTTCCAGCCGCCGCTGTTCCCCATAGGGCAGGTTCTTGGCCGTTTCGTCCCGGAGCTTTTCCAGGTGGAAGATTTTCAGCAGGGCCAGGGCTTTTTCCTCGATGGTCTCTTCTTCTTTGAAATACCGGCCGAAACGGCCGATGGCTTCCGCCAAGCCGTAACGGACCTGGCTGTTGAAGGCGATTTTCACATTGTCCAGCACGGACAGTTCGGAAAAGAGCCGGATATTCTGGAAAGTACGGGCAATGCCCATCTGGGTCACCTGGTAGGGTTTCTTCCCGTTGATCTGCTGCCCATTGAAGGTGATCTCGCCTTCCGAAGGTTCATACACGCCGGTGAGCATGTTGAATGCCGTGGTCTTGCCGGCGCCGTTGGGACCGATCAAACCGATCAGTTCCCCTTCATCGATCTGCATGGTCAGGTTGGATACAGCCCGCAGGCCCCCAAAGATCATGGATGCATTATTCACTTTGAGCAGTTCCGCCACGAGACCCACCTCCCAGTTTGATAGATTGGAACATCTTCAGGCTCAGTTCCTTGTTGCCGAAGATCCCCTGCGGCCGGTTCAGCATCAGGACGATCAGGACGATGGAATAGATCACCATCCGCCATTCCGGATAGTCAGCCAGGGCAGCCGAGATCCCCGTCAAAAGGATGGCCCCGGAAATGGACCCGCTGATGGATCCCAGTCCCCCCAGCACCACCATGGTCAGGACGTCGAAGGAACGCATGAAGGTGAAGGAAGCCGGATGGGCGATATAGTAATAGTGGGAGAACAAGGCTCCAGCAGTCCCGGCGAACCCGGCGCCGATGGTGAAAGCCATGACCTTGTACTTGGTGGTGTTGATGCCCATGGTCTCTGCCGCAATTTCATTTTCCCGGATGGCCAGGCAGGCCCGTCCGTCCGCAGAATTCTTGAAGTTCTTGATGAAGTAGACCACAAAGACAGTGATCCAGAACGCAATGGGGAACGTAGTCAGCCGGGGAATCCCCATGAAGCCGGAAGCCCCGCCCACATAATCGATGTTCAGGATGGCGATCCGGATGATTTCTCCCAGGCCCAGGGTGGCAATGGCCAGATAGTCCCCATTCAGCCGCAGGGTGGGCATACCGATGAGGAAGCCTAGGAAAGCCGCTGAAACCGTGGCCACAATCAGGGCAATGGGAAAATCCATCCCCAGTTTCACCGTAATGATGGCCGAAGTATAGGCTCCTACAGCCATAAAGCCCGCATGACCGATGGAAAATTGTCCGGTGAGGCCGTTGATCAGGTTCAGGCTCACGGACATGATGATGTTGATCAAGATCAGGACCACGTTGGTTTCCCAGTAGTCATCCAGGATCTCTTCCTCAAAAAGCAGATAAAAGACCGCAAAGAGGACGACCATGATGCCCAGGCCCAGCAGGTCCTGTTTATGCAGGGATTGACGTAAACTCTTCATGGCATCCACCTACACTTTCTCTTTCACGTTCTTGCCCAGAAGCCCCGTAGGCTTATAGAGCAGGATCAGGATCAGGATGGCGAAAGCCGCTGCATCCCGGTAAGTGGAAGAAAAGAAACCGGAGACCATGGCTTCCACCAGTCCCATGATGAGGCCTCCCAGCATGGCGCCGGGCAGGATCCCGATGCCTCCTACCACTGCCGCGATAAAAGCTTTGATCCCGGGCATCATGCCCATGAGAGGATCGATGGAGTTGTAGTAGATCCCTACCAAGACCCCGGCAGCGGCGGCCAGAGAAGAACCCAGGGCAAAAGTAGTGGAAATCACCCGGTCAGTATCGATGCCCATGAGCTTGGCAGCATCAGAATCATAGCTGACAGCCCGCATGGCTTTCCCAGCCTTGGTCTTGTTGACGATATAGGTCAGCGCCAGCATCAGCAGCAGGGCACTGGCCAGGATAAGGATCTGCTGGTTGTTCACTACCACGCCGCCGATATGGTATACCGTAGGAGCGAACACCGCCGGGAAGGTCCGGGGCTGAGGCGTAACCAGCAGGATCATCCCGTTTTCCAGGAAGAAAGATACGCCGATGGCCGTGATCAGAGCAGCGATCCGGGGCGCATGCCGCATGGGCCGATAGGCAATCCGTTCAATGATGATCCCTGCCAGAGCTGCACCGATCATGGAAACGATCAGGGCCGGCAGAAAGGGCAGCCCGGTTTTGGTGATGGCCACAAAACCGATGTAGGCCCCCAGCATGTAAATATCCCCGTGAGCGAAGTTGATGAGTTTGATGATCCCATAGATCATGGTATATCCCAGGGCAATCAGAGCATAGATACTGCCCAGGGATACCCCATTGACAATCTGCTGGGCAAATTGATGGGCAAAGGATCCTGTATCCATAAGCACCCCTCCTTGTGAAAAAGTTTGGCGTCAGACCGGAGACCCGATCCGACGCCGCATTATGAATGATCTTACAGCGTAATCTTTTGTTTGAAGGTCTGTACGCCGTCTTTCATTTCGATGATGATACCGCCGGATACAGGGTTGTGGTCCTTGTCTAGGGTATATTTGCCGGTAGCGACCTGCAGATCCTTGATCTTGCTCAGGGCTTCTGCAATCTTGGTGCCGTCCGTACCGCCAGCCTGTTTGATGGCTTCTGCCACAGCCAGGGTCCCATCATACGCATGGATGGCGAAGGTATCCGGTTCTTCGTTGAATTTGGCTTTGTAGTCCTTGATGAACTGCTGGACATGAGGATCCTTATCCTGTGCAGAATAAGCACTGGTGAAATAAGTGCCGTTCAGGGCTTCCGCACCGGCGATCTGGGCCAGTTTCGGAGAATCCCAGCCGTCGCTCCCCAGGATCGGGCAGGTCAGGCCCACTTCACGAGCCTGTTTGATGATCTTAGAAACTTCTTCATAATAGCCGGGGACGTACAGCGCTTCCGGATTGGAGGCTTTCAGTTTGGTCAGCGCAGATTTGAAATCCTGGTCTTTGGCCAGGAAGGCTTCCTTGCCCACCACTTTGCCGCCTTTTTCTTCCAAGGTCTTGCCGAATACATCCATCAGCCCTTTGGAATAATCGCTGGAGGAATCATAGAAAATCGCGATGTTCTTCAGTTTCAGGGTTTCCACAGCGAATTTCGCCATCAATTTGCCCTGGAAAGGATCGGTGAAGCAGGCCCGGAAAATGAAGGGGCGGACCTTGCCTTTTTCGTCCACCGTAATGCCGGGAGCCGTAGCCACAGGAGCCATCAGAGGCACCTTGCTGTTGGTCACCACCGGCGTAGCAGCCGATACGCAGCCGCTGGTTGCCGGCCCGATGATGACGGAAACTTTATCCTTGGTAATCAGTTTGGTAGCTGCGTTCCCGGATTCAGAAGGCTCGGACTTGTTGTCCGCTTCCACCAGTTTGATCTTCTTGCCGTTGATGCCACCCTTGGCATTGATCTGTTCCACCGCCAATTGTACCCCTTTGTAGGTGGATTTGCCGTAGTTGGCCACGTTCCCCGTCAGTTCAAACAAAGCACCGATCTTGATTTCATTGCCATTGTCTTTCGCTGCATCTTTTTTGCCGCAGCCGGTAAACATAGACGCTACGAGAGTTGTCATCGCCAGCGCGCCGACCGCTTTTTTCCATGCTTTCATCAACAACACCTTTGCTTTCTTGAGATTTCTTGCCGGGGACCCGTGTAGCAACCGGTCGGCCTTGCAAGCTACAGTTATTATACGCACTAATTCACATTTTTGCAACATTCTTTTTTACAAAACAGATTGCCATTTTAAAAAATATACAGTTGTTTTATGTACATTTTTAAACTAGTTCGTCTGGAAAGGATTTTTGTATTTATTTGAAGAATATTTTCTGAAAACAAGGAGGGCCGCGGAACTTTCTCCTTTGGGCACGAAAAAAGAGCTGCCGCTTTCGCAACAGCCCTTTCCTCTTACAGTTCCCGATATTCCGCTTTCCACTGGATGGCTTCGATGGCTTTTTTCGGATCTTCTACCGGTATCCGGTTGAGCCCTTCCTTCACTGCTTGGCACACTACTTTTTCCGCCAAGATCTTGGTGAAGTTCCCCATTTCCCGGACAGGAGGCAGTACAGAAGCGCCCGGTTTTTCCATGTCCACCAGATCTGCCAGGGCATGGGCAGCCGCAGCCAGCATCCCCGGAGATACTTTTTTGGCCCGGCAGGCAGCCACCGCCAGTCCCATCCCTGGGAATACCAGGGAATTGTTGGCCTGGCCGATTTCATAGACAGTCCCGTGGTAAGCCACTTTCCGGGAAGCTGTCCCGGTAGCCACCAGGGCTTTCCCAGCCGTCCAATGGAGCAGATCTTCCGCACTGGCTTCCGCCAAATCGGCCGGATTGCTCAGGGGGAAGATGATGGGCCGTGGAGTATGGGCCGCCATTTCCTGCACCACTTCTTTCGTAAAAGCTCCGGCAGCCGTAGAAGCCCCTACCAAGATGGTAGGATGGACGGCTTTTACCACCTCTTCCAGGGTACCCAATCCTGCACCCGCCGGGAATTCGCTCCGTTTCCGGGCAAAAGGTTTCTGCTGAGGCGTCAGGTCCGTCATATCATCGAACAGGAGGCCCTGCTGATCCACCAGATAGAACCGGTTCCTTGCCTCTTCTTCACTGAGGCCTTGGAGCTGCATTTCTGCAAAGACCTGCCGGACGATCCCCATACCGGAAGTACCGGCCCCGAAGCACAGGAAAGTCTGGTCCGTCAGTTTTTCTCCGGAAGCTTTCAGCCCGCCCAGGATGGCCGCTAAGGTCACAGCTCCGGTTCCTTCGATATCGTCATTGTAGACTGCATAATGCTCTTCATACCGATCCAGGAGACGGGCTGCATTTTCCCGGCCGAAATCCTCAAAATGGATGTACAGCTGGGGGAAGAGTTTTTCTGCCGTTTGGATGAATGCATCCACGAAAGCATCATACCGTCCGTCGCTGATCCGTTCGTGATGGAGGCCCAGATACAGAGGATCAGCGATCAGGCTCTGGCGGTTGGTCCCTGCATCCAGCACCACCGGCAGCACTTTCGCCGGATCGATGCCGGCAGCTGCCGTATAGACCAGGATCTTCCCGGTTGAAATGCTGACCCCATTGGTCCCCCAGTCCCCGATGCCCAGGATGCTTTCCCCGTCGGTGACCACGATCAGCTGGATATCCCGCCCGGAGGCCCCGTTCTTCAGAGATTCCTCGATATCGTCCATATTGTCGATGGACAGGTATACCGCATTCTGAGGCGTGGTGAAATATTCACTGTACTGCTTGACGCTTTCCGCCACTCCCGGGGCATAGAGCACCGGCATGAGTTTTTCCAGATGATGGGAAAACAAATGGAAGAACAGGGTCCGGTTCCGGCTGAACAGCTTCATCAGGTAATGGCGCTGGACCGCCTTATTGGGCCGTTCGCAGAAGTTTTCATAAGCCTGCTGGTCCTGGAGTTCGATGGTTTCCACCTGAGGAGGCAGGATGCCGATCAGACCGTACTTTTTCCTTTCTTCCCGGGTAAAAGCCGTCCCTTTATTTAAAAATGGATCATTCAGTAAATCATACCCACGTTTGCTGGTTGCCATGGTATTCCTCTCTTTCCCACTGCACAAAGATATTTCCTGTTGCTTATTTCCATAGCTCCATTGTAACCACCTGGCTCCCAAAAGTACAATATTTTATTTTCTCTGACCCAAACTTTAGGTTATAATTAAATGGCTGCTATAAACAGCCATTTTGTCTGCGGGCAGCCAGGCTGCCCGATTTTCACAAGGAGTCCATCATGAAACTCACTCAAATCGAATACTTCATCACCGTCTGCGAATGCGGAAGCTTTTCCCGAGCCGCAGAAAAATGCCACATCTCCCAGCCCGGCATCTCCAAAGCCATCCGGGAACTGGAAGAAGAATGCGGGGTGGCCCTGTTCCAACGGAACCGGAACAACATCCAGATCACCCGTCGGGGACGGATCCTGCTGGAACATGCCCGCCAATTTGAGAACCATTACCGGAACCTGTGCCAAGTGGTCCGTTCTCTGAGCACCGGCAAGGCCCTGATCCGGATCGGGATCGCTACCATGCGGGGCAATACCATTTTTCCCCAGATCCACGGCTCCTTCCTGAAGACCCATCCCCAGATCACCATTGAAACGGTGGAGGAAACCACCAAGGTCCTCTATGAACTCCTGGACCGGCAAGAAATCGATTTTGCCCTCTGCGTCACCAACCGGCTGCCAGAAGAACCCAATCATTGTCTGCTGCTCCGGAAAAGCTATCTGAAGCTGTTCGTCCGCCAGGACCATCCCCTGGCCCAACGGGAAGCTGTAGATCTGACGGAACTGAAAGATACGCCTCTGGTCCTTTTTTCCGATCATTTCGACCAGACTGCCTACATCCGCCACATGTTCGCCCAAAGCGGAGTCCATCCCTGGATCGTCCACCAGACCACCCAGGTATTCACCATCCTGGAATACATCCGCTCAGAAGGAGCAGCCGGTTTCCTGACAGAAGAAATCGCCCAGCAGGAACCGGACCTCCATGCCATTTCCGTCCGTCAGTTCCGCCCGGCCTATATCACCTTGGACTGGAACAAAGATCTCCATTTCAATCCGGCCATGGAAGAGTTCGTGCGGTTTGTAAAAAAGGGACTGCCGACTGTTTAGAAACAGTCGGCAGTCCCTGGCCGCGTCCTTTGCTGCAAGGTTCATTCCCAAATGGTCTTCATGATATCCTTGTATTTTTCGTTCAGTTCCTTGCTGATCATCTGGAACAGACCGTACATCATATTCCCGTCCACCTGGGGTTCCCGGAAGATCACACAGGTATCCATGATCAGGGATTCTTCTTTGTCCAGATAGAATTTGAAAGCCTTGTAAGTCCTATTATACTCATTCAGCAGGGAAAGCAGGGCTTCTTTGTTCCCTTCTTTCAGGGCCTTGGGAGCCAACAGCACCCGGATCACTCCGAAGGCGCTGTCATCCAGCACCACGATCAGCTGGAGCGGAGTCCCATCTACATCCATATGGGACCGGAATACCACTGTATGGAAAGGATCGTCTTTGATGGGATCTACCACAAAAGCCTTGGGGTCTTTCTTTTCTACAAAATGCTTGAAGCTTTCCGCTTTCTGATTCAATTCTGCCATTTATATCCTCCTTCAGCGGGACTGTATCCGCTTTCTTTCTTTACAGGATAAAGCATCTCCGGAATCCCGTCAAGTTTTCCACTTATACACAGGCTTATCCACAAAAATCCAGAAGTTATACACAATTCCTGTGGATAACTCTGTGGGTAAGTCCCAGATATAGTGCAAAAGACTGTTCACCCTACTATATCCAGAGGGACTTTTCCACTTGTGCACAGGATATCCACAGAAAAAGGGGGTGTGAAAAAATTCACACCCCCTTTTTTCTTATTCTTCCTCGCTTACCGTATTCACCACGGCCAATGCCGCTACTTTATCCCCTTCGTCCAGATCCATGAGCTTGACGCCCTGGGCATTCCGTCCATAGGTGGAAATATCAGCCGCATTCATCCGGATGATGATTCCCGCTGCAGAAATCAGCATGATTTCCTGAGACTCATTGATGAATTTGGAACCAACGATCAAGCCGGTCTTATTGGTCACCTTCAGGTTGATGATGCCCTTGCCGCCCCGGCTCTGGACCCGATATTCGGAAATATCGGTGCGCTTGCCTTGTCCCTTGTCCGTGACAGTCAGCACTTCTCCCGTATCATCCACACAGCTGTCCATGGAAACCACACTGTCATGAGGCCGCAGGCTGATGCCCCGTACCCCGTGGCTGGTCCTGCCCATGGGCCGTACATCATCTTCCTGGAAGTGGATGGCATACCCATCCCGGGTGGCCAACAGGATATCGTTATGGCCGCTGGTCAGCTTCACGTCGATGAGTTCTTCCCCTTCGTCCAGGTTGATGGCGATCAGGCCGCCCTTCCGGGCCGATTTGAATTCGCTGACGCTGGTCCGTTTCACGACCCCCAGATTGGTAGCCATGAACAGGAATTTCTTCTCGTCTTCGCTGATGCCGCTCTTCACAGCGATCACCGCATTGACCTTTTCGTTTTCCTCCAGTGGGAGCAGGTTGCGGATAAAAGTCCCCTTGGCTGTCCGGCTGGCTTCCGGGATCTCGAATCCCTTCTGCCGGTAGACCCGGCCCCGGTTGGTGAAGAACAGGATATTGTCATGGGTGCTGGCCATGAGCAGGTGTTCCGAGAAATCACCCTTTACCTTATTGTCTTCCTTGACGATTTTCCCGCTGCCGGCTTTGATGCCCCGGCCGCCCCGGTTCTGGTTCCGGAAATTGGTCAACGCCTGGCGCTTGATGTAGCTCTGGTGGCTGATGGTGATCACCACATCTTCTTCGGCGATCAGATCTTCCGTTTCCAGATCCCCGGTATCCGGCACAATGGAAGTCCGGCGGGCATCCCCGAACCGTTTCTTCACATCCAGCAGGTCTTCCCGGGCGATTCCCATGATTTTGTGTTCATCGCTGAGCACATCTTCCAGATAGGCGATGGTAGCCATGACTTCTTTGTATTCATCCTCGATTTTCTGCCGTTCCAAGCCGGTGAGGCGCTGGAGTCGCATATCCAGGATGGCCTGGGCCTGGCGTTCGCTGAGGCCGAACTTTTCCATCAAGGCAGCCTTGGCCACATCTCCGTTGGCGCTGGCCCGGATGGTGGCAATCACCTCATCCAGATGGTCCAGGGCAATTTTCAGGCCTTCCAAGATATGGGCCCGCTCCCGAGCTTTGTTCAGCTCATACCGGCATTTCCGGGTGATCACGTTCTTCTGGTGTTCCAGGTAATACTCCAGGATCTGTTTCAGATTCAGGATCCGGGGATGGCCGCTGACCAGGGCCAGCATGATGATGCCGAAGGAATCTTGGAGCTGGGTGTGCTTGTACAGCTTGTTCAGCATGATTTCCGGGACCACATCGCTGCGCAGTTCGATGACGATGCGCATGCCCTTCCGGTCCGATTCATCCCGCAGGTCGGTGATCCCTTCCAGGGTCTTGTCCTGGACCAGGTGGGCGATGTTCTCGATGAGTTTCGCCTTGTTCACCTGATAGGGGATTTCCGTGACCACGATCCGGTTCTTGTTCTTGGGCATGGGTTCCACATGGGCCTTGGCCCGGACTTTCACCACACCCCGGCCGGTAGTATAGGCCTGGCGGATCCCGGAAAGCCCCAGGATCTTAGCCCCGGTGGGGAAATCCGGCCCTTTGATGGCCGTCATCAGCTGTTCGATGGTGGCATCAGGATGGTCGATGAGCATCACGCAGGCATCCACCACTTCTCCCAGATTGTGCGGCGGGATGTTGGTGGCCATCCCTACGGCGATGCCCGCAGATCCATTGATCAGGAGTGCCGGGACCTTAGCCGGGAGCACCGTAGGTTCCTTCAGGGATTCATCATAGTTGGGGATGAAATCCACCGTATCCTTTTCGATGTCTCGGAGCATTTCCACGGCAATCTTTCCCATACGGACTTCCGTATACCGCATGGCAGCCGGTGGATCCCCGTCCACAGAACCGAAGTTCCCGTGGCCGTCCACCATCAGATACCGGGTAGAGAAATCCTGAGCCAGGCGCACAATGGCGTCATACACAGAAGAGTCTCCATGGGGATGGTATTTCCCCAAAACATCGCCCACGATACGGGCACTTTTTTTATACGCCTTGTTGGGCAGCATCCCTGCCTCATTCATGGCATAAAGGATGCGGCGGTGGACCGGCTTCAGGCCGTCCCGCACATCCGGCAGAGCACGCTGGACAATGACGCTCATGGCGTAGTCGATATAGCATTTCTGCATCTCGTCTTCGACATAAACGGGGATCACTTTGCCTGCAGTGATGGTCTGCTTGTCATTCTGCTGATCATCCACGTTCTCACGCTTCCTTCCTGCGTCCTGTGACGCGGTCATTTCCAAAGGAGATCATAGACCTGTTTGCCGATCAGCACCACAGTCATGATCAGGTACAGGGTGCGGATGTATCCCACCCCTTTTTTTATAGCAAACTTCGCGCCCAGCCGAGCTCCGATGATTTCCACCATTCCCATGGGCAGAGCATAGGCCAGATAGACCCGCCCCAGCAGCAGGAAAGCAATCAAGCCTCCGATGTTGCTGGCCAGGTTCAGGGCTTTGGTATTCCCTGCAGCCGTCACGAAGTCGTAACCGAAATACAAAAATCCGAAGATCAGGAACGACCCGGTCCCCGGTCCGAAAAAACCATCATACATCCCCAGGAACCAAGCCATGGCAGCCATGCCAAAGGCCATGGAACGGGTCATGGCATCCACCCGACCCATGCCGTCCCAGTTTTTCCGGCGGTAGGTGTAACAGGCGGTGCCTACTAGAGCCAGGACCACAATGATCCGGAGCAGCTGTTCCGGAAGGAGATAAGCGATGCAGGCCCCGGCACCGCTGCCCAGAAAGGACAGGGGCATCAGCTTCAAAATCTTGGGATCTACCTTGCCGGAACGGGCAAAGGTGAAGAAGCTGGTGACCGCTCCGATGGAAGCGGCAAATTTGTTGGAGCCAAGGGCATAGGGAGTGGGGACGCTGGTGGCCATGAAGGCCGGCAAGGTGATCAGTCCGCCACCTCCCACGGCTGCATCCACAAAAGAACCTACGAATCCGGCACCCAGCAGAAAGAACAGTTCCTGCCAATGGAATTCCAGCATGGCTTTACTCCTTCCAGGTGAAATAGACGCCGGCGATCCCTTTTTGACAGGAAGCGTGCAGCACGTTCCCGGTCATCTTGTTGCTCACCGCATAAGGATTGGCCTGGGTCAATTCCGCCCGGTCAAGGGGCCAGCGGACCCCGTCGATGCTGACCTGGCAGAAAGCGGACAGGGGAAGCAGGCTGACGGCCCGCGGCCGATGCTTGCCCGCCGTAAAAGAAAGTTCTTCTCCCGGCAAGAGATAGCAGAGCACTTCCTGGTCGTCTGCCAAGAGTGCGGAACCGCCCCGTTCCACATAGGCCAGAAGGGTATAGAGGTTGCCGAACAGATGGTCGGCTCTGCCTCCCCAGATGCCGGTAGCCAGCACCGTCCGGTCTCCTGGCAGATCCTGGAGGACCAGGGACAGATCCGTATCATCCTTGTTCACCGGATAAGTCTTGGCCCGTGCCCCCTTCCGGACAAATTCTTCCCAAGCTCCCGGAGCTGTGCTGTCCCGGTCTCCATAGAGAAAACCGGGCACCACCCCGGCGGCTTTGCAGTGATCGGCTCCCCGGTCCGCCGCAGCCACCGGAAAAGCAGTGGCTGCCTTCCGCAGCCATTGGGGATCGGGCCGCCTTCCGCCGGCCACCACCACGATTGTCTCTCCGCCCGGACGGCTCCACTGGATCCGTCCCTGGGGAAGCTGGATGCCCTTATCCATAACGGCTCTCCTTAAAAGTCCAGATTAGTCACTTTCCCGGCATTTTCTTCGATGAACTGTCTCCGAGGCTCCACTTTATCCCCCATCAGGATGGAAAAGACAGAATCAGCAGTAGCGGCATCTTCCAGCTGTACCTGGAGCACTGTGCGCTTGCTGGGATCCATGGTGGTCTCCCACAGCTGTTCCGGATTCATTTCCCCCAGCCCTTTGTAGCGCTGGACATAGGGATTATTCTGCCGGCCCACTTCATCCAGCTTCTTCTGGAGTTCCTCATCGCTGTAAGCATAAGTGTGCTTCTTGCCAGTACGGATCAGATACAGGGGTGGCTGGGCGATGAACACATTCCCATGGATGATCAGAGGTTTCATGTAGCGGTAAAAGAAGGTCAGGAGCAGGGTCCGGATATGGGCCCCATCCACATCCGCATCGGTCATGATGATGATCTTCCCGTAGCGGGCCTTGCTGATATCGAATTCATCTCCGATGCCGCAGCCAAAAGCGGTGATCATGGCCCGGATCTCCTGGCTGTTGAGCATCTTGTCCAGGCGGGCCTTTTCCACGTTCAGGATCTTGCCCCGGAGCGGCAGGATGGCCTGGAAATTCCGATCCCGACCCTGCTTGGCACTGCCTCCTGCGGAATCCCCTTCCACCAGGTAGATCTCGGTTTCCTCTGCATTCTTGCTGGAACAGTCTGCCAGTTTCCCAGGAAGGCTGCTCACTTCTAAAGCAGATTTCCGTCTGGTCAAGTCCCTTGCTTTTCTGGCGGCAGACCGGGCACGATTGGCCATGATGGCTTTTTCGATGATTTTTTTCGCAATGGGGGCATTCTCTTCAAAATACTCCGTCAGGGCATCGGTCACCATATTGTCCACGATGCCCCGGACTTCACTGTTCCCCAGTTTGGTCTTGGTCTGCCCTTCGAACTGGGGTTCCCGCACCTTCAGGCTCATGACGCAGGTGAGCCCTTCCCGTACATCATCCCCGGACAGGTTCTCCTCATTATCCTTGAGCATCCCGTTTTTCCGGGCATAATCGTTGATGCAGCGGGTCAGGGCCTGCTTCAGGCCGGCCAGGTGGGTGCCCCCTTCTTCCGTATTGATGTTGTTCACAAAGGTGTAGATGTTTTCCGTGTAGGCGTCCGTATACTGCATGGCCACTTCCACGATGGTGTCTTGGCGCTCCCCTTCTACGTAGATAGGTTTGTCATGGAGGGGTTCCTTGCCTTTGTTGATGAATTCCACGAAAGAGACGATGCCGCCTTCGTAATGGAACGTCTCGTCCTGACCGCTCCGTTCATCGGTGAGCTGGATCTTCACACCCTTGTTCAAGAAGGCCAGTTCCCGGATCCGGTGTTTCAGGGTGTCATAGCTGTAGACCGTTTCCGTGAAGATGGTATCGTCAGGCCAGAAGGTGACACTGGTGCCTGTTTCCTGTTCCGGACATTCCCCTTTCACATACAAAGGACGGGTGGTCTTTCCTTTGGCGAATTCGATGCCATAGACCTTCCCGTTCTTCTTGACTTCCACCACCATTTTTTTGCTCAGGGCATTGACGCAGGAAACCCCCACCCCGTGGAGCCCTCCGGAGACTTTATAGCCGCCGTCGCCAAATTTTCCCCCGGCATGGAGGACGGTCATGACCACTTCGATGGCCGGTTTCCCCACCTTGTGCATTTCCACCGGGATGCCCCGTCCATTATCCGTGACTGTGATGCTGTTGTCCGGATGGATCGTCACATGGATATGGTCGCAGTATCCAGCCAGAGCCTCGTCGATGCTATTGTCGATGACTTCATACACCAAATGGTGCAGCCCCCGGCCGCTGATGCTGCCGATATACATACTGGGACGTTTCCGCACGGCTTCCAGGCCTTCCAGGACCTGGATCTGTTCCGCCCCGTAATCTCCGTGGACGGCAATCTCTTCTTCAATCGTCTGTTTCTTTTTCGCCATACAAACCTCCCGATGTCAGCGTTTTTGCAGGGTCTTGCTGGAAATCCCTGAGAGGATGATCTTATCCCGGGTCACCACGCAGCTGGAAGGCGGAAAATCGTCTGTCAGATCGATGACATTTGCTTTCCCCAGTTTGGGTCTCAGGAAAAACCGGTAGATATTCGTCCGCTTGTTCCGGATATCGAAAATCCCGATGATCTCATCACAGCGGACCACATAATTATTTCCTACGTGCAGGTACATAATAACGGCTCCTTCTGGCTTTTTCCAAAGTGCGGACAATGGTCTCCTCTTGGAGTTCTTCCGGGCGGAGCCCAGTTTCCAGCAGCACGGCAAAAGCCTTCTCTTGGGCAGTCGCCTTGGGATCCAAAGCCCGGTTCAAGGCCCATTCTCCCAGTACTGCCTTCACGTCAGTAAATGTTATTCTATCACATTTCACCAGTTCCCGGCAATCTTCGTACCGGAGCCAGGGACGGAGCACCAGCTGCTTCCGGATTTCCCGGCGCAGGGTTTGGACTCGTTCCCGCCGGCAGGCCGAACAGATTTCTTCCTCCCCGATCAGCGGTACTCCGCAGCCGGGACAGCGGCGGGAAGGATCCACCTTGGGCATGAACGGACCCTTGTCCTCCCGGGGCTGGATTTCCTCCTGGATGATGCCATGGTAGAACTTCATTTCCCGCAGGATCCGCTTCCGCCCTTGGAGAGCCGGTACCAGCCGGCGGTTCAGCTGCCCCAGCAGTTTTCCCTGCATCATGTGGAGCTGGTTGGACCACATAGGATTGTCCGTATGGACGTAGAGTGTCCCGTTCTCCAGCCGGTAGGGCTGAGAATGATCGGCCGCCGTATGGCCCAGGATATCCGCCCAATGGCTCCGCAGCCAGTGGAGCAGGAACTGCTGGCGGGCCCAGGGAGTCCGCAGCACTTTTAGGACCAGGAGTTCTGAATCTTTCATCCTTCCGCCTCCAGTCTGCCCTCCCGTACTCGGTAAGCGGCTGCATCTCCCCTGACCGGAGCCAAGGAACGGTCATTCACTGTCAGGAAGGTCTGCACCGTCCCATTGATGAAGCCCAGCAATTTTTCCCGGCGGTGCTCATCCAGTTCACTGAGCACGTCATCCAAGAGCAGGACCGGATATTCTTCCCGGACGGAACGGATGAATTCCAGTTCTGACAGTTTCAGGGCCAGGGCAGCGGTCCTCTGCTGTCCTTGGGACCCATAGATCCGCAGCGGCCGTCCCGCATGGAAGATCTCCAGATCATCCCGATGGGGTCCCAGGCTGGTATAGCCCCGGAGATAATCCAGCTGGTGCCGCTGAGACAGCTGTTCCCGATAAAATTTTTCCCAGGCTGCCGGGCCTGGATTTTCTTCCAGCACGGCTTCCCCGCTGCCCTGTTTCTGGACATAGGAAAGGGTCAGGGCTCCCTGGGTACCGGTGATGCCGTCATAGACCTGCCGTGCTGCGGTCCGGATCCCTTCCAGCGCCTTGAGCCGGAAATCCAGGATCCCACCGGCCAACCGGGCCAGCGCCCCATCCCACACAGACAGCTGGGCTTCCTCCAGTTTCTCCCGTTCCCTGCACTGTTTCAGGAAGCGATTCCGCTGCTGGAGCACCCGATTGTACTGGGCCAGGAGATCATAATACAGCGGACTGATCTGGGCGATCTCCATATTCAGGAACTTCCGGCGCAGAGCCGGATCCCCCTTGACCAACTGCAGATCATCCGGCGTAAAGAGCACCAGATTCACCCGGCCGTACTGTTCCCTGGGGCTCACCGGATTCCCATTCAAGAGATTCTCTTTTTTCAGCCGGCCCCGTACCTTATACCGCTTCACCAATAGGCAGCTGGACCCATACCGGTCTCCGTACTGCAGTTCAGCCGCCCATTCCTCTGCTCCGAAGCTGGGGATTTCCTCTTCATGCCGGGTCCGGAAGGAGAATCCCCGAGCCGCAAAATAGATACCCTCCAGCAGGTTGGTCTTGCCTTGGGCATTATCCCCATAAAAAACGGTTATGTCATGTTCCAGTGGGATGGACACCTGCTGATAATTCCGGAAATGGAGGAGCCGGAGGTGTTCCAGACGCATCAGAAGATGACCCGGACCGGTGTCAGGATATAGGTATAGCTGGTGTCGCCCTCTGGCATCAGCCGGGCCGGGGACAGGGATGTATTGGTCTCCAGACTGATCTGTTCGCTGCCGCAGTTCTTAAAGAAATCCATCATGTAGCGGGAATTGAAAGCAATGTTCAGCGGCAGGGATTCCCCGATGGTCTGGCAGGCAATGATCTCTTTTCCCTGCCCCATATCACTGACGGCGGAAGAAAGAGTGATCCCGTCCGTATCGATGGCCAGCCGGACGATGTTGTAATCAGACTGAGAGAACAGTGCGACCCGCTGGATGGCTTTTTCCATATCCACTCGATTGAATACCGTCCGGTTGCTGAAAGAAGGCGGGATAGGTCGTTTGTAATCGGGGAATTTTCCTTCAATCAAGCTTGAAATAATGGTTAAATTCCCCACCTGGGCCATGATCTGCCGCCCCTGAAGGCTTAGGGTCACAGGTTCAGGAAGTTCTCCATTCAGGTTGCTGCGGATTTCTTTTAGGAGCCGAGCCGGGATCAGCATGGAGAATTCACTGTCATCTCCTTCTTCCAGTTCCGCTTCCTTAATGGCCAAACGATGGGTATTGGTCCCGACGGCGGTCAGGCTTTTTCCTGTTTTTTCCAGGTAAACCCCAGTGTACAGGGGACGGCTGGCATCGGTGGAGCAGGCATAAACAGTGGTGTCGATCAGTTTTCCGATGACTTCTTCCGAAAGCTGGAAAACCCGCTCACCCTGGAACCGAGGCATGGCTGGATATTCTTCCGGATCCATCAGGGGAATATGGTACTGGCCTCTTGCCTTAGCTGCTTTCAAGGTCATTTCTTTTTCACCGGGAAGCTGCTGGAGCGTCAGGACTTCATCAGGATCGAACCGAGCCAAAAGATCACCGATCGCCTTGGCAGGGATCAAGATATCTCCTGGTTCTTCACCGTTGACTTCCAGCTGTTTGTTCATCATGTACGTGTTGTCCATGGCAATCAACTGCAGGTTGTTTTCTTGGAGGATCATGTGGATCCCTGAAAAAATCGGTGCATTGTTACTGGATGAAATGGCTCTTTTTACGATATTGACGCTTTGCGCCAGTTCTTTGCTTTCACATGAAAACTGCATGGCAGTACCTCCTTGTTTCTAAAACGATGAAATATTAAAAATCCGTAGTCTTCGTAGTAGGGCCTGTGGGTATGTGGAAAAGTCCATACGGCCTTGTAGAAAGCCGGAAAAGCCAGTGGGATAACCTTGTGGATAACCCTTGTCCATTTATCCACATATCCACTTTTTCAGGGACTTTTACAGTTATCCACAAATTTAACAACAAGTTATACACAGCATTATCCACAACTTGTGGATAACTTGGAACAGGACGAGTCAGCAGGGGGACAGCCTCATTTTTTTAGATCTTCTATGAGTTTGGCCAGCTGCCGTTCCAGATTGGGATGATTTTTTTTGTCTTCGGCAATCTTGTCACAGGCGTGGAGCACTGTGGTATGGTCCCGGCCGCCAAAATATTCACCGATCCGGGGCAGGGAAAGATCGGTCAGCTCTCGGGTCAGGTACATGGCTATCTGACGGGGATAGGCGATGGAACGAGTCCGTTTCTTGGCCTTCAAGTCTTCCACCCGGATCTTGTAATGGGCAGCTACCAATTCTTGGATGGCTTCCACGGTGATGACTTTTTCTGCCGTACTTCCCATATCCAGATCCTTGAGGGCTTTCCTGGCCAGCTCCATGGTGACCGGCTGCTGGTTCAGACTGGCAAAGGCACTGACTTTTGTATAGGCGCCTTCCAGTTCACGGATATTGGTCTTTACGTTGGTGGCAATCAGCTGGATAACTTCCAAGGGGAATTCCAGATGATCTTTTTCTGCCATGCTCCGCAGGATGGCACTGCGGGTTTCAAAATCAGGATGGTTGATTTCAATGATCAGCCCCTGCATGAAGCGGCTGGTCAGCCTTTCTTCCAGGGTATCCAGTTCTTTGGGCGGACGGTCGCTGGAGATGATGATCTGTTTATCCGCCTGTTTCAAGGCTTCAAAGGTATGGAAGAATTCTTCCTGGGTGGATTCTTTTTTTCGCAGGAACTGGATATCGTCGATGAGCAGGACATCGATGTTCCGGTATTTGTTCCGGAACGCTTCGTTGGTATTGTGCTGGATGGCGCCGATTAATTCATTGGTGAAGGTTTCACTGGAGGTATAGAGGATCTTCATCTGGGGGAATTTCTGGTGGATGTAGTTGCCGATGGCATTCATCAGGTGGGTCTTGCCCAGCCCGGGATCGCTGTACAGGAACAGGGGATTATAGCTTTTGGCCGGGGCATTGGCCACACCCATGGAGAAATTGAAGGCTTCTTCATTGGATTTGCCCCGGATGAAATTGTCGAAAGTATATTTGGGAGAAAGGTGGGAGTCGAATTCTTGGACAGCCGGAGCTGGCCGAGCAGGTGCTGCTGTGACAGGTGCGGAGGCTGGCGGAGCAGGGGGTGTGGATTCCGGAAAGAGGGTCTGCTCCACTTTGGGGGGTTCCATGACTTCCATGAGGATCTTCATGGGACGGCCGCAGATTTGGGAAAGGCTTTCTTCCATAATGGGAAGGAACCGTTCCTGAATGGTGGTCTTGGTATAGTTGTTGGGTACGTCGAGAGAAAGGCTGTCTTCCGTCAAGGTGCGTGGATGCGCCGGATCCAGCCAAATCTTCCAGCTTCCGCCCTCACTGCTGGCGGCTACGGCAGCAAGCATTTCGGCCCAGACCTGGGCCAGGTTTTTCGTCATCATATCCGATCCATCCTTTGTGGTTTTATAGAGATTCCATTATATCACGAACCTGTGGAAAAATCTGTGGACAGTGTGGATAACTTCCGGCTGGAAGGAAAGGAAGAAACAGCAGCAGCGGTCTTTCAAGATTATCCACAAAAGCCAAGTTATACACAGGGAGTTATCCACAGCTGTTGATAACTTCTTCCGTCAGTCCGTTTCAGCGGTTGAAAAGACGATCCCAGAAACTGCGTTTTTTCAGTCTTTCGGTTTCTTCTTCAGCTGCTTTGGCACGAGCTTCCGCTTCCTCTATACGGACACGGGCTTCCTGCAGATTGGCAGCAGCTGTTTCCTTGGCCGCTGTCAGGGCTCCGATCTGCTGTTCTTTCAGCCGCAGGACGGCTTCCTGCTGATCGGCTCTGGCCTGGGCGGCGTCTCTGGCTTTGGCCAGGTCTTGGAGCTGGAGTTCTTTTTGTTCTGACTGGGCTTTATATTCCAGATACTGGACTTTTTCTTGGGTGAGCAGTTTGGTGGTGCTCATTTCCGCAATGAGTTTCTGTTGGACCTTTCCCAGCTGATCCTGGACGGTATTCATCTGGATCAGGAGCATTTTGTTTTCCTGGCGCAGCTGTTCCAGTTCTTCATCTTTATTCTGTTCATAGACGATGACAGGGTTTTCCGAACGTTTTCCATCCAGGAATTGGACAGCTTCATCATCCAGCATGAGAAACCGGTTTTGTTTGATCAGGTGGCCTTCCAGCTCTGCGTCGTACCGCTTGATCTGTTTGCGGATGGCTTCATAAGAAACTCCTTTTTGTTTGGCGTAGTCTTTGATGGTGATCATGACAGGCATCCCTCAGTATGGTGTAGATTTCTGGAACAGGAAGAAACCGCCGAACAGGCAGCGGTTTCTCAAACAACTGGCATCCTGCAAACATCATACAACGTTGTATGTTAGTGCGGCCAGTCAGTTCCAAAGGTTGTATGGATATAGTATAGCATATTTGGCCTGTCTGTGGATAAAAGAATCTGGGAAAGGGAAAGAAAGGGCGTGAAAAGGGGGGCTGGAGGTTTTCCACAAGGAAAAAAGTTTTCCACTGGAAGTTATCCACAGGTGTGGATAACTTTGGGGATAAGCCCAGTATACGGGGCTGGAGAGGGAGGAGGGGGTGTGGATATCTTGAGTCGGCAGTCAGCGGCCGTTGGAAATCAATTCTTATAAATTGATTTTGAAATTATAAAAACAATGACAGTTGAATGTATTTTCCGTTGTTCAAAGCCAGTTTTACTGGTTTACTGGCTTCCGATAGCAGACTTCTGACTCCCGACTTAGGAGGTGTTCTACGTCTCGTGCAACACCCCTAGTGGACATGTGGATAAATTTGGGGATAAAAGCTGGAATTCAGCCTGGGTGGGGGCCTAGAGGTTTTCCACAAGGAAGGAGGTTTTCCACTGGAAGTTATCCACAGGTGTGGATAAGTATGTGGATAATCCCCATTTTATGGGAGTTCCGAGCTGCAATAGAAAAAATAGACCTGTGGAAAACTATTCTTGGGACGCCTTAAAAAATCCCTGTCCCTGTACAAAGAGCAGGGACAGGGATTACAGAGAAAGAAAATCAAAAGGAAGATTGTAAGCATACTGTTTTCCCTGATTTTCGATAACGGAAAGCCCTTATTTTTTCAGTTCTAGGATCAAGGTTTCGATTTCTCGGTTCAATTCCGGATCTTTCTGCCGGTCTTTTTGGATTTTTTCACAGGCATGGATGATGGTACTGTGATCCCGGCCTCCAAAACATTCTCCGATTTTTTTCAGGGAAAGCCCGGCCATTTCTTTGGTCAGGTAAATGGCAATCATCCGGGGAACGGCAATCCGCTTGGTCCGTTTTTTTTCGATCAGTTCAGAACGGTGGAGCCGGAAATGGTCCGCCACCTGCTGCTGGATGGTATCCACCGTAACGAATTGGGGGGTATCCAGCAGGTTCAGTTCTTTCAAAGCGGCCCGGCTGAGTTCCAGGGTGATGGGCTGTTTGGTCATGCTGGCGTAGGCGCAGACCCTGTTGTAGGCACCTTCCAGTTCCCGGACATTGCTGGTGACACTGCTGGCAATCAGTAAAATCACATCATTGGGGAAAAGGACGCTGTCTTTGTGGGCCAAGTTCTGGAGGATGGCCATACGGGTCTCCAGGTCAGGATGCTGGATATCCGCAGTCAGGCCGGAATTGAACCGGCTGATCATCCTCTCTTCCAGGGTATCCAATTCGGCTGGGGGACGGTCACTGGAAATGATGATCTGCTTGTTGGCCTTTTCCAAGGTATTGAAGGTGTGGAAAAATTCTTCCTGGGTGGATTCTTTATTCCGCAGGAACTGGATATCATCGATAAGCAGGACATCGATATTCCGGTATTTTTCCCGGAAGGCTTCCAGTCGGTTGTGTTCCACACTTTCGATCAGTTCATTGGTGAAGGTTTCACTGGAGATGTACAGGACCTTCATTTCAGGATGGTTCTGGAGGATCTGGTTCCCGATGGCGTTCATCAGATGGGTCTTGCCCAAGCCGGAATCACTGAACAGAAAAAAGGGATTGTAAGCAAAGGCTGGATTGTTGGCTACTGCCATGGAGGCAGCTTTGGCAAAACGGTTGGAATTGCCCACTACGAAATTTTCAAATGTATACCGGGGAGAAAGATTGGTGATGAAAGGACGGGAAGGAACTGTCCGTTTTTTCTTTTCTGGAGGTTTGGCGGGAAGAGGGGGGAACGGATCCTGTTCGGCAAATAGATCCAGTTCTACAGGCTTTTTTTTCGTCATGGCAAACCTCCTTTCTCCTTGGGGATTTTTTTTCATTATAGCATATTCCTGCCATGTGGATAAATAGAGCGGAAAAAGGGCTGGAGGATAGGACGCAGCCGGTTTGAGGACTTTTCCACAGGAAAAAGAGTTTTCCACAGAAAGTTATCCACAGGTGTGGATAACTTTGGGGACAAGTCTGGAAATACGGGGCAGGAAAGGAAATTTCAAACAGATGTTCTGTGGAAAACCGCATTCCTTGCACATTCCCGATGGATTTCCTATAATGGAACCACCAAAATATCCGCGGCAGGGTTCCAGCCGGACCGGCCTGTGGGAAGGAGAGAACATGATGTCTGGGAAACTGCACATTGCCATTACTGCTGATACCTATCCCTATGCTTCTGAAGTGACCAATTTGGTGGAAGCTCCTTTTGCTCCCCGGGGGCTGGTGGAAGTCCTCGCCCGTTTGGGGGCTGTCCCGGTGATCCTTCCGGATGTTGCCGGTGTGAGGGGAGAAGCGTATGTGGAAATGTTTGATGGGTTGATCCTTCCCGGGGGAGCGGACGTGGATCCTACCCTATTCGGAGAGGAACCAGTTTGGAAAATCGGTCGGACCAACTATAAACGGGATCTGTTCGAACTGGCACTGTTCCGTGCTTTTTATCAGGCCGGCAAACCGATTTTCGGGATCTGCCGGGGCTGCCAGCTGATCAATATTGCCTTGGGAGGTAATGTGTATCAGGATCTGCCCAGTGAAAATCCCCAGTGTACCATCCGCCATTCTCAGGGAGCGCCGGGAGGCTATCCCACCCATCATGTGGATCTGCAGCCGGGCAGCAGCTTGTATGGGACCCTGGGGGCCCGGGCTTTTGTCAATTCCCGTCACCATCAGGCCATCCACCGGGTGGCCGAAGGGTTGGAAGTCACAGCGGAAGCTCCTGACGGAGTGGCGGAAAGTGTGGAAAGCCATGATCACCGGCAGGTGGTGGCTGTCCAGTGGCATCCGGAAAACATGTGGCAGGAGCATCCGGAGATGGAGCAGCTGTTTGCTGATTTCCTGAAACGGGTGGAAGAGATGAAAAAAGAGGGATGAGAAAATCCCTCTTTACAAATAGAAAAAAATTTGCTAATATATATTTTATCTGATGCGGGCATAGTTCATTGGTAGAATGAAAGCTTCCCAAGCTTTAGAGGTGGGTTCGATTCCCATTGCCCGCTCCAATTTCAGGAATAACCTGTCGCTATGGCGGCAGGCTTTTTTATTTTCCGAGAAAGGTGTTTATGATATAATATTCTTTCACGGAAAAAGAATTTCACTGTCTGGAAAATGGGGAGGAAAACATGGCAGAGTACAATTTACTGCAGAAAAAAATCTTGGCCGACGGGACCATCAAAAGCGGCGATGTATTGAAGGTGGACAGCTTCTTGAACCACCAGATCGACGTTCCTTTCATCAGCAAATTGGGAAAGGAATTCTACGAATTGTTCAAGGATCGGCCTATCAGCAAGATCCTGACCATCGAAGCTTCAGGAATCGGGATCGCCTGTCTTACGGCTGTCCATTTCCGGGTCCCGGTGCTGTTTGCCAAAAAAAGTGCCGGTAGCAACATGGATCAGGAAGTCTACAGTACGGAAATCAAATCCTTCACCCACAACAAGGTGAACCATGTGATCGTTTCCAAAAAGTATCTCAATGCCGGGGATCATGTACTGATCATCGATGATTTCCTAGCCAACGGTTGTGCGGTAGCAGGGCTCATCGATCTGGTCCATCAGGCCGGAGCAGAAGTGGAAGGCGTGGGCATTGCCATCGAAAAAGGCTTCCAGGGCGGTGGAGATGCCCTGCGGAAACAGGGATATGATGTGAAGAGCCTGGCCATTATCGAAAAGATGGATGCGGCTACCGGATCCATCCTGTTCCGCTGAAGGAGGGCCTATGGAAAAGGAAAACCAGCAATCCCAGCCTCTGGATCTGTCCGATCCCATTTACCGGTTTGACGGGGAAATCAGTCTGCAGAAAGCTGTCCCTTTTGGGCTCCAGCATGTGCTGGCCATGTTTGTGGCCAATATCGCTCCCATCCTGATCGTCACCGGCGCCGTGAAGATGCCCACAGAACAGGCGGCTGCCCTGATCCAGGCTGCCATGATCATGGCTGGCGTGGGATCCCTGTTCCAGATGTTCCCAGTGGGACCCTTGGGCAGCCGCCTGCCCATCATCATGGGAATCAGCTTCACCTTTGTTTCCACTTTCTGTGTCATTGGAGCCAAATACGGCTATGGTGCCATTTTGGGGGCAGCACTGGTAGGCGGATGCCTGGAAGGCTGTCTGGGGCTCATCGCCCGCTGGTGGCGCCGGTTCATCCCACCCATCGTCTCTGCCAGCGTGGTCACTTCCATCGGGTTTTCCCTGCTGGGCATCGGAGCCAATTCCTTTGGGGGAGGTTTCGGCAATCCTCATTTTGGAGAAGCTCCTTATATGATCGTAGGGACTGTGACCCTGCTTTCCTGTCTGATCTTTAACATCAAGGCCAAGTCTTTCTACAAACAGCTTTCTGTACTGTTCGGTCTGGTGGTGGGGTATGTGACGGCTTTCTTCTACGGTATGGTAGACCTGTCCAAACTGGGAACGGCCGGAGTGTTCTCTCTGCCCCAGCCCCTTCCCTATGCCTTGGAATTCCATCCAGATGCCATTTTTTCCGTATTCCTGATTTTCTTGGTGTCCGCCACAGAGACCCTGGGGGATACTTCTGCCCTGACGGTCATGGGCTTTGGCCGGAATGCCACCGATAAGGAAATCGAAGGATCCATCGGGGTGGATGGTTTCATCAGTGCCCTTTCTTCCTTGTTCGGCTGCCTGCCCATCACCTCTTTTAGCCAGAATGTAGGACTGATCGCCATGACCCATGTGGTGAACCGGAAAGCCGTGGCCAGTGGGGCAGCCATCATGATCCTAGCCGGTCTGTTCCCGGTGCTGGGGGTGATCCTGGCCTCCCTGCCGGAAGCGGTGCTGGGCGGCTGCACCCTGATGATGTTCGGCTCCATTGTGGTCAGCGGGGTCCGGATGCTGGGCAGCTGCGGCTACAGCCAGCGGAATATGATCATTGCCGCCCTGAGCCTGTCCATCGGCATCGGATTTACCCAAAATCCCTCCATTTTCAAGATCTTTCCGGATCTGATGAAAAGCGTCTTTGCCGAAAATTGTGTGGCAGTGGTGTTCGTAGTGGCCGTAGTGCTGAATTTCATCCTGCCGGAGGAGATGAAATAAAGGTTGTTGCACGTATTGTGCAACAACCCCGGTCAACGGTTGGATGATAAAATTTGCAGGCAAATTTTTTGAATGGATAAAGCGTAACTGATGAAACTTCCGTAGGTACGGATCAAGACCGGCGAAGCCGGTGTCGCCTGGCCCGGCAGGCCAGGTCCTTTCTATCGGCTGTTGACCGCTGACTGTTGACCGTTGACAAAAAGGAGCTGCCGCTTATGCGGCAGCTCCTTTTTGCTTCGAAACAACCGGTTGTTTAACCGGTTGTTTTCCTTTTCCCGCTGCCTGGTTCAGCTTTTCTGCCCATTCTGCTCCGTTGTCCCCATATTGAAGGCTCATGATCCGCTGGCCGCCGAAGTAGAGATTGGTTCCGTCCTGTTCAGCAGAAGGTTGTATGGAAGGTTGGTCATGGTAAACTTTGGCCAGGCTGCCGGCTACCAGATAGGTCCGTTCCCGGCTGCTCATATCGCCTCCGGGCTGGACCAAGCCCAGGTCTTTCTTGTTCACCAGGATGGCCCCAGTCTTTTTATCCACGTTCACATGTTTTCCGCTGTATTCATACATCCGCTGGGTATACTTGTCCCGGCGGGATCCGTTGTTGGGATGGTCGCTGGGCATGAAGATGGTTCCCAGGAAGGTTTCCCGGTTGTTGCCCATCTTTTCCATCACCCGCTGCCAGAGGGCACTGCCGGCTCCTGGGTTGTATCCTGCTTCTGTAGCGTAGGTAAAGCCCAGTACATCGGCTTTCTTTTCCATGGGCAGGGTCACCAGTTTGGCGCTGCCCAGGTTGGCCAAAAGATTGGTGCCCACCGCTTCCAGCATATTGCTTTGGCTGCCGGCCACTGCTGCCAGGAGCGCGATGGGGAAAGTCCGTTTGACGCCGTTGGCCGGGTCATGCTGTTCCCCATGGCCCAGTTCGTGGCCTAGGACGAAGGCCAATTCATCTTCGTTGTAGTTCAGGGTGGTGAACAGGCCGATATTGACGGATACATTGTGTCCCAAGGTACAGTAGGCATTGAATTTGGTGCTGTCGTTGACGAAATAATGATAGGGATTCTTTTCGATGGAGGGGTCCGTCTTGGCAATGGCTGTGGAAAGCCGTCCCATGACCCGGTCCAGCATGGCATTGGCTTCTGGATCCTCGTTGACGCCCTCCTGTCCCTTGATCTGTTCCAGGTATTCGCCTCGTCCCTTGCCGTCCAAGTAGGCCACTTGTTTGTTCAGCATGCTGTATTGGGCGGAAACCAGGATCACGGAGCCGATGGCATTGCTCCAGTCAAAGGCTTCCGCTGCCGGCAGGGCTGCCGGGGACAGGGTGAAGGCACTGGTGAGCAGCAGTCCTGACAGAACGGGGAAAAGTTTCTTTTTCAGTTTCTGGGTCAGCCGACATTCCATAAAAACATCCCTTTCGAAAGTAACAAAAAAGAAAGAAACAACCATAAAACAATCGTTGTTTTATTACAAAACAACCTTATACAACCGTGAAATTTCCTGAAAAACGTCCCACTTCCTCTGTCCGAACCGGACACATATGATATAATTGTTTTGATAAGATTATAGGACAAGGAGAACCAAAAATCCATGAAAAAAATACTTTTTCTGACCACCGGAGGAACCATTGCCTGTACGGTGACGGATGATGGACTGGAACCGACATTGAAGGGGGAGGACATCCTGAAACAGGTGCCCGAGCTCCGGACTTTGGGGGAAATCACAGTGCGGGATCTGACCCTCCTGGACAGCAGCAATCTGGAACCGGCCCACTGGAGTGCCTGGGCCCGTCTGATCGGAGACAATTACAGCGATTATGATGCCTTTGTCCTGACCCATGGTACGGATACCCTGGCTTACACGTCCAGCGCTCTCTGCCGGATGCTGATCAATCTGGGGAAGCCGGTGGTCCTCACCGGAGCCCAAGTGCCCCTGAGCCTGACCAACAGCGATGCCAGGAGCAACCTGGAACTGGCTTTTTCCGTGGCGGCCAGCGGCCTTCCGGGCGTATTTGTGGCTTTTGGGAACAAGGTGATCAAGGGAGACTGTGCCAAGAAGATCTTTACCCGGAATCCCAATGCTTTCGAAAGTGTCAACGAGGCGCCGGTCCTCTATTTCGGTAAAGAAGGGGTCAAAAAGAACCTGCCCAGCCGGGAAAATGTGGGAGGCTTCCGGGTGGAAGAAAAACTGGAACCCAGGGTCATGGCGGTGACCATGACTCCTGGACTGAAGCCGGATATCATCGATTATGCAGTGGACCGGGGGTATAAGGGCCTGGTGCTGGAATGTTACGGAGCCGGAGGGGTGAACACGGAACAGCAGAACTTCCTGCCGGCTATCCGCCGTGCGGTGAAAAAAGGAGTGAAAGTGGTCTGTGTCAGCCAGTGCCTGTTTGATGGAGTGGACCTGTCCCTGTATCCCATGGGGATCCTGGCGGCCCAGGCCGGAGTAGAATCCGGCGGTCCTATGACCTTGGAAGCGGCTGTGACCCGGCTCATGTGGAGCCTGGCCAATGAACAGCCGGAATAAAGGAGGCGGTAAAATGGCAGGGGATACCAAAGCCATCGTAGCCCAGTTCCTGCAGGCCTGGCAGCGGGAGCGGGATCATAAAATCAAGATCTGCCTGTTCGGACAGCCAGGAGCCGGGAAAAGTTCCCTGATCAATGAACTGGCGGGACAGAGGGTGGCCCGGGTCAGCCAGGCCACGGATACTACTCGGCAGGCCCAGATCGTGGAATGTCCTGATGTGATCTATGTGGACCTGCCCGGCTATGATACCAGTGCATTCCCGGAAAATGCCTATTTCAGTGCATTCAATCCCCTCCAGTACGATCTGTTCCTGTGTGTCTTTGCTGGAAAGCTCCATCGGGCGGATGTGGATTTCTTCGGGAAAATCGCCCGGACCGGCCGGGTATGTCTCTTTGTCCGGAATAAATGCGACGGGCTCTATGATCCGTCCTGCAGCCGGGAAGAGCTGGAACGCCGGATCCTGCAGGATGTCCATAGCTTGGTGGGTCCCCGGGAAAAAGTGGTGTTCACCAGCTGCCGGCGGAATAAGCCTGCGGCAGAGCGGGGGCTCCCAGAATTGGAAACGGCCATGGGGATGCTCCTGCCGGAAGCCCGGAGGGATCGGTTTTTCCGCCATGCCAAAGCCTATACGGAAGCAGCGCTGCTGGTGAAACGGGACAGCGCAGAACGGTCTTTGAAAAAGTTCATGGTACTGGCGGCAGCCAACGGCTTGAATCCGGTGATCGGAATGGATGCGGCCCTGGATGCTCAGATCCTGAAGGGGCTGTACCGGTCCATCCGGGAAGCGTTCGGGGTCAATGAGAAAGAGGTGCAGCCGGAAGGGCCCAGTTCCCAGATCGTGAAGAAACTGGCAGAAGGGGTCACCGGAGAACGGGTCACCAAAGGACTGACCTGGCTGCTCCGGAAGAAGGCTTCAGGCAGGGCAGCCAAGGCAATCCCCGTGGTGGGCGGTGCCGCCGTAATGGGCTTCAATGCAGGGAGTCTCTATTTCCTGGGGCAGAAGTATATCGATGCTTGTTACCGGTATGCTCTGGAACGGCTCCGGGCAGAGATCCAGATGGGGGAACCATGACAAGTGACGGAAATGCAATCAGAGAAAAACTGAAAAAGCTGGATGAAGAGAATGTGAGCATCGTCCTTTTCGGTCAGCCCGGCTCCGGAAAATCCAGCCTGATCAATGCCATCTGCGGCTATCAGGCGGCTCCTGTGGGGGTGGAAACAGATACTACCCGGGAACCGCTCCTGGTGGAGCATGGAGATGCTACCTTCATCGATCTGCCTGGATATGGGACCCAGACCTTTCCCTGGAAAGATTTCCTGGAGCAGTTCCATCTCCTGGTGTATGACCTGTTCTTGTGTGTGTTCTCCGACAAGCTCCATCAGGGAGATACGGAACTGTTCCGGCAGCTGACAGCCCATGGGAAGCCCTGCATCTTCGTGCGGAACAAGACGGATCTGATCTATGAGGAAGGCATGAGCCTGGAAGAAAGCGAGGAGGCCATCCGGAACGACGTAGCCGCACAGCTGGGACGGGAAGATTTCACCCTGGTCTTTGTCTGCTCCCGCCAGGATGCCCCTGCCGGCTTGGCAGAGTTGAATGACGCCATTATGGCAAAGATGCCGGCGGCCCGGCGGGAAAAATACATCCTGACAGCGGAAGCCAGGACCCGGGAACAGCTGGATGCCAAACGGGAAGCGGCCCGGAGCTATGTGCGCCGCAGCTGTGCGTATGCGGCCTACAATGGTGTCAATCCCATCATCGGGGTGGATGCAGCGGTGGATCTGCTGATCCTCTATCAGATGTACGGATGTATCCGGGAGGCCTTTGGCATCACGCCAGAAGTGGTCCACAGCAGCCGGAAGGTTTCTTTGGGGCACAAGGCCATGATCCTGGGAGGGATGAGCAAGGAAGGCATCAAGGTGATCATCAAGACCTTGGGGCGGAAATTCGCTGCCAGGAGTTTCCTGAAAGCGGTCCCGGTGGTAGGACAGGCCGCTTCTGCCTTTTTGGGGTATCAGCTGGTCCGGCAGGCTGGACAGGCCTACATCGATGCCTGCTACGACCTGGCCAGGGAAAGGCTGCTGGAGGAACTGGACGCCCGGCGGGAAAAGTAAAACAACCAGTGTCCTACAATCATCGTACAACAGTTGTTTATAAAAAGGAGGGGACCTATGGAGGGGCTGGAACCCTATGAAAAAGAACTGACAGAACTGAATGACCTGATCTGGGATGCCGCGGAACTGAAATTCCGGGAGTTCCGTTCGGCAGAAGCCATGGCCGGGTTGCTGGAGCGGCACGGTTTCCGGATCACCCGAGGCTTGGCCCATATGCCCACGGCTTTCCTGGCAGAATATGGTACGGGGAAGCCCGTGATCGCCATCCTGGGAGAATATGATGCTTTGTCCGGACTCAGCCAGGAAGCAGGGACCTTCCGTCCTCTGCCCCGGAAAGACTGTGCCAACGGCCATGGCTGCGGCCATTCCCTTCTGGGAACAGCAGCAGCCGGCGCCGGACTCCTGCTGAAGGCATACCTGGAGGATCACCCTGGGAAAGGGACAGTACGGGTGTATGGCTGTCCGGCGGAAGAAGGGGGCAGCGGCAAGACCTATATGGTCAGGGAAGGGCTCTTCCAAGATGTAGATGGGGCACTGACCTGGCATCCGGGGACCCAGAACGAAGTGATGGTGGGATCCAACCAGGCCAATATCCAGGCGTCTTTTTCTTTTCGGGGCCGGGCGGCCCATGCGGCGGCAGCTCCCCAGAACGGCCGGAGTGCCTTGGACGCCGTGGAACTGATGGATGTAGGGGTCAATTACCTGCGGGAACATATGGCCGATTATGAACGGGTCCATTATGCCATCTTGGATGCGGGAGGCGTTTCACCCAACGTTGTACAACCCAAAGCAGAAGTCCTCTACTTGATCCGTTCCCGGACCAATGAGGAAACCAGAAGGTTGTATGAACGAGTAGTGAACATTGCTCGGGGAGCAGCCTTGATGACGGAGACCGAAATGACTGTCCGGTTCGACAAAGCGGTTTCCAATATCATCCCCAATCGGGTCCTGGGGCAGGTCCTCCATGATGCTATGGAACGTGTGGGAGTCCCGGTACGGACCGGAGAAGAAAAAGCGTTCCTGGGGCAGTTCCAGGAATTGGCCGGGGAAGAACGGGTGCTGAAAGACCCGGGGATGGCTCCCTTTCCAGATCCGGAACTCCGGGAAGAACTGATCCGGAAAGACCCCTCCGGGGCCTTCCTCCTGCCCTATCAGCCCACCAGTATTTCAGCCATGGGGTCATCGGATACGGGGGATGTAAGCTGGATCACGCCCCTGGGACAGTTTGCTGCAGCCTGTTTCGCCATCGGTACCAGCGCCCATTCCTGGCAGTGGGTGGCCCAGGGAAAAGGGAGCGCAGCCTTGAAGGGCTGTTTCTTTGCGGCCCGGGTCCTGGCAGAAGGGGCAAAGATCCTGTATGGACAGCCGGACGTGCTGGCAGCAGCCAAAGCCGAACTGCAGAAACGGCTGTCTGGCCGGACTTATCGATGCCCCATTCCCCCAGAAGTGATGCCGAGAGCGTATGGGAAATAAGGGGACTGTCATCCAAGCGGCAGCCCCTCACATAAAGGAGGTTGATACCATGTTCCGTCCTATGCGGCGTTTCAAACAGGCTCTCCCGGAAGAGGAATGCCTGGAAGTCCTGAAAGAGGGCAGGCGGGGAACCTTGGCCCTTGCCGGCGATGAGGGCTATCCTTACGCCCTGCCCATCAATTATTATTTCGATCCGGGATCCCACCGGATCTATTTCCACGGTGCTGGTGAAGGACACAAGATCGATGCCCTCCGGCGCTGCGACAAAGTTTCATTCTGTGTCCATGATGAAGGCGTGAAACTGGAGGGAGACTGGGCCTATACGGTGCGTTCGGTGATCATTTTCGGCCGCCTCCGGATCCTGGAGGATCGGGAACGGGGAATGGCCCTCCTGCGGCAGATCGGACTGAAATATTATCCTACGGAAGCCGCTGTGGATGATGTGATGACACGTGCCGCCAGCCGGGTAACCATGCTGGAACTAATCCCAGAACACATGACCGGGAAACGGGTCCATGAGAAGTAAGAAAAAATCCAGGTTTTTTCGGTTTTCTTTGTAAATATATTGACACTCTTCCTTTTTCCTCTTATAATGATATGAGCTGTCAAACGATTTACATATTATAGATCTTGACGTATCTTTGGAGGCAAGGGAGGGTTAGGAACATGAAGAGAACTTTTCAACCGAATAACAATCGGAGAAAAAAGACTCATGGCTTCAGAGAAAGAATGAAGACTTTGGGTGGTAAACAAGTCTTAAAGAGAAGACGTGCAAAAGGCAGAAAGAGATTGTCTGCATAAAGAATAAGATAGGCCGCTCTTCGCGGCCTATTTTACTACAAGGCAGGTGCAGGACTTTGGAACAGAATGTTCCCCGAAAGAAATATACCCAGGCCAATCGGGTCAAGTCCCATGAGCGGTTCCAGGAAATCTATGAAAAAGGCAGGTCTTACGTGGACCGGTACGGCGTTTTTTATGTGCTTCCCTCCGCCACTGGACGGAACCAGCTGGGGACGGCTGTGGGCAAACGGCTGGGGCATGCTGTGCTGCGCAACCAGGTGAAACGGCGGATGCGGGAGGTGTTCCGGAAGGAACAGGCCGGCCTGAAGGGAAAGAACGCCATCGTCTGGGTTGCCCGCCATCGTCTGGCCCATGCTCCCTACGGAGTCTATCAGGAAGTTTTCCGGCGGCTGGCCAGGAAGGCCGGGCTGCTGTAACTGTAGTACCGGAGAGGCCTATGAAAACAATTGCGATTGCCCTGATCCGTTTTTATCAGGTGTGGATTTCTCCCTGTTTTCCGCCCCGGTGCAGGTTTTATCCTACCTGCTCCCAATATGCGCTGGAGGCAGTGCAGAAATACGGTTTTCTGAAAGGATCCTATCTGGCTGTGAAGAGAATACTGAAATGTCATCCTTTCCACAAGGGTGGATATGATCCTGTGCCGTAACGGACAGGAAGAAAAGGAGTCGAACTTTGGAAATTTTAAGCTCGTTTGTCCAACAGGTGGTGGCCCATATCTATGAACTGACCCGTCTGATCGGTGAACCCAGTTACGGGCTGGCCATCATTATCATGACCATTTTAATCAAGCTGATCCTGTCTCCCCTGACGGCCAAGCAGATCGCTTCCACCCGTGCCATGAGCCGGATCCAGCCTAAGATGAAGGAACTCCAGGCAAGGTACAAGGACGATAAGGTGACCCTGAACCAGAAGATGTCTGAACTGTACAAGCAGGAGGGCGTCAACCCCTTGGCCGGCTGTCTGCCTCTTTTGATCCAGATGCCCATCATGATCGGGATTTTCTATGGCATCCGTGATTTCCAGTATGCAGGGCCCAGTTCTTTCCTGTGGATGCAGAGCATCGCGGATCCGGATCCTTATTACATCCTTCCCATCCTGTCTGCAGCCACTACCTTCATCCAATCCAAACAGACCATGCCCCCTTCGGACAATCCCCAGGGCAAGATCATGCTGTATTTCATGCCTCTTTTCATCGGGTACATCAGCTTGAAATTCCCTGCTGGCCTGGTTCTGTACTGGGTGGTCATGAACATCATGCAGATCGGCCAGCAGTTCTTGCTGGACCGGAATAAGAAAGAATCATAAAAAGTGCCGTAATGGCCTGTAAGGAGGCAGGAAGATGAACGTGGTGGAAAAGACGGGCAAAACCGTCGAAGACGCGGTGCAGGCAGCTCTTGCTGAATTGGGCGTCAGCCGGGAACAGGTTGATGTGGAAGTCCTGGAAGCTTCCAAGAGTTCCATCCTGGGCCTCTTTGGAGGACGGGATGCCAAAGTCCGGGTCACTGTCCGGGAAGAGATTCCGGCAGAACCGGAAACAGCGCCTGCCGTTACGGAAGAACCAGCTGAAGCAGAGAAAGCGGAACCGGCGGCAGATGACGGAAGCGGAGATCCTGCTGCAGAACGGGAAGAAGAACGCCAGGAAACGGCAGCGGCGGCCAAGGCTTTTCTGGAAAACATCTTTGCAGCCATGGGAATGGATCTGCTCATCGAAAAGTTCATCAGCCGAAAAGAGGATGAGATCATCCTGAAGATCCATGGGGAAGGGATCGGTGTGCTGATCGGCAAACACGGTCAGACGCTGGATGCCCTCCAGTATCTGACCAATTTGGCCGGCAACAAGGGCCACCGGAGCTGGAACCGGGTGATCCTGGATGCGGAAAATTACCGGGAGCGGCGGCGGCAGACCCTGGAACGGCTGGCCAAGAACTTGGCGGACCGGGTGAAACGGACCCGCAAAAAGGCCATGCTGGAACCGATGAATCCGTATGAACGGAAGATCGTACACATGAGCCTGCAGAACGATCCGGCGATCACTACCTACAGTGAAGGGGAAGAACCCTACCGCAAAGTAGTCATCGATCTGAAATAATATAGCTAGAACGTTGCTCCGGACAGACTTGTTCGGAGCTCTTTTTTTGGAGGGAATATGGACGATACGATCAGTGCCATTGCTACCGCCCTTGGGGTGGGGTCCATCGGCGTGATCCGGCTCAGCGGGCCGGACAGCCTGGCCATTGTGGACAGGATCTTTACCGGACGGGAAAAGCCTGGAAAGGACAATGCCAGGAAGCTCCTGTACGGGCATATCCTTGACCGGAAAGGGCAGCCCATCGATGAAGTACTGGCTGTCTACATGCCGGGCCCCCATTCTTATACGGGGGAAGATGTCTGTGAGATCCAGTGCCATGGAGGCCGGCAGGCTCTGCAGGAAATCCTCTCCCTGACTTATCAGGCGGGAGCCCGGCCGGCAGAGCCGGGGGAATTCACCAAGCGGGCCTTCCTGAACGGACGGCTGGACTTGGCAGAAGCGGAAAGCGTCATGGATATCATCAATGCCAAGAGCCGGCAGGCTCTGGTGGCTGCCAACCGGGGCCACGAGGGGGGACTGTCCCGGAAAGTCCGGGAACTGCGGAAGAAACTCCGGGACCTGGTGGTCCAGCTGGAAGCCGCCATCGATTATCCGGAAGAAGATATTGAAGAAGTGACTTACGATCGGGCGGCAGAGGTGCTGGCAGAAGGCCAGGCAGCGGTGGCCCGGCTGGTGCGCCAGGGCAGTGCCGGACGGATCCTCCGGGAAGGGCTCCGGACCGCCATCGTGGGCCGTCCCAATGTGGGAAAGTCCAGCCTGCTCAACAGCCTGCTCCAGGCGGACCGGGCCATTGTGTCCAACATTCCTGGGACCACCCGGGATATCATCGAAGAACAGATGACCATCGGGGGCATTCCCCTGGTCCTGACGGATACTGCAGGGCTCCGGGATACGGAGGACTTGGTGGAAAAAATCGGGGTGGAACGGTCCCGGGCCGCCCTGGAAGATGCCCAGCTGGCTCTGGTGGTGCTGGATGGGTCCCAGCCCCTCAGCGGGGAGGATCGGGAACTGCTCCGGAGCCTGAAGGATCGGAAGAAGCTGATCCTGGTCAACAAATCGGATCTTCCCCAGATGCTGGACACGGAAGGACTCCAGCGGGAATATGGCAGCTCCGATGTGATCGTCCTGTCGGTAAAGACCGGAGAAGGCATGGAACAGGTGGAACAGTGGCTCCGGGAGTTCGTCTACGGGGAAGGATCCGACAGCGAAAGCAGCAGCATGACCCAGAATGCCCGGCAGCAGGATCTGTTGGAAAAGGCGCTCCGGAGCCTAGAGGATGCCATGGAGGGGGCCCGGCAGCACCTGCCCTATGACTGTCTGACCATCGATCTGACCCAGACACTCCATGATCTGGGCGAAATCACCGGAGAAGATGTCCCCGATGAAATCATCGATGAGATCTTTGCCCAATTCTGTGTGGGCAAGTAAGTTGCGGAGGAATGAACATGATCGTCGTGGATCATTATGATGTTGTGGTGGTGGGGGCCGGCCATGCAGGCTGCGAAGCGGCCCTGGCAGCGGCCCGGCTGGGGCAGAAGACCCTCCTGGCCACTTTGTCCATGGATAATATCGCCTTGATGCCCTGCAATCCATCCGTAGGGGGACCGGCCAAGGGCCACCTGGTCCGGGAAATCGATGCCCTGGGGGGGCAGATGGGACTGGCGGCGGATGAAGCCTGCATCCAGATGCGGATGCTGAACACCGGGAAGGGCTATGCAGTCCAGGCTCTCCGGGCCCAGGCAGATAAACCCCTCTACCATACCATCATGAAGGAAGTGGTGGAAAATCAGGAGAACCTGGATGTGAAGCAGCTGATGATCGACCGGCTGCTGGTGCACAATGGCCAGGTCCAGGGCGTGGAAGCCGAAACCGGAGAAGTGTTCGAAGCAGACTGTGTGATCCTCTGCACCGGGACCTACCTCCGAGGAAAGATCCTGTATGGGGAAGTGGCTTATATGTCCGGTCCCATCGGCCAGCGCTCTGCCATGAAGCTCACCGGCTCCCTCCAGGAAGCCGGGCTCCAGCTCATGCGCTTCAAGACTGGGACTCCGGCCCGGGTAGATGCCCGGAGCCTGGACTACAGCCGGATGGAACCCCAGTACGGAGATGAACGGGTGCGGAATTTCTCTTTCATGAGCACCATCACCACCCGGAACCAGGTGCCTTGTTATCTCACTTATACCAATCTCCGGACTCATCAGATCATCCGGGACAATCTGGACCGGAGCTGTATGTTCAACGGGATGATCGAAGGGGTGGGACCCCGGTACTGTCCCAGCATCGAATCCAAGATTGTCCGTTTCGCTGATAAAGAACGGCATCAGCTGTTCCTGGAGCCGGAAGGACTCCGGACCAATGAAGTCTACGTCCAAGGTATGAGCTCTTCCCTGCCGGCTGAGATCCAGGTGGCTTTTATGCAGACCATCCCGGGCTTGGAACACTGCAAGATGATGCGGGCCGGCTATGCCATCGAATATGACTGTCTGGATCCTCTCCAGCTGAAAGCCAATCTGGAACACAAACAGATCAGCGGGCTGTTCAGTGCCGGTCAATCCAACGGTACCAGCGGCTATGAAGAAGCAGCGGCTCAGGGGCTCATGGCCGGAATCAATGCAGCCTTGAAACTCCAGGGGCGGAAGCCACTGATCCTGAAGCGGAGCGATGCCTATATCGGAGTGCTGATCGATGATCTGGTGACCAAAGGGACCAGCGAGCCCTATCGGATGATGACCAGCCGGGCAGAGTACCGCCTGCTGCTGCGCCAGGACAATGCGGACCTGCGGCTGACCCAGAAGGGCCGGGATGTGGGCTTGGTGACCGATGAACGGTACGAGGCCTTTACGAAGAAACGGGATGTGATTGAGCGGACCCTGTCCAATCTGGCCCAGATCAATCTGGCTCCCAGTGAGGAAAACCAGGAAAAGATCACCGGCATGGGGTCCACGGCCCTGCGCAGTTCCATCAACATGCTGGATCTGCTCCGCCGTCCGGAAGTCACCTATGAGAAGCTGGCAGAAGCCTTCGATTTGGAGAAACTGCCGGTGGACGCCGCAGAACAAGTGGATGTGCAGGTGAAGTACCAGGGTTATATCCAAAAACAGAAACAAGAAGTGGAACGGGCCCTGAAACTGGAAGACAAACTGCTGCCGGAAGACCTGGATTACACCTTGATCCATGAACTGTCTTCGGAAGCCATGGAAAAACTCAGCAAACAGCGGCCGGTCTCCATCGGACAGGCCAGCCGGATCTCCGGGGTCTCTCCGGCGGACATCAGCGTGCTGATGGTCTATCTGGAAACCCTCCGCCGGAAAGGAGGAGAGGCATGAGCTATCGGGAAACTTTGAAGGAGGCGGCGGAAACCGCCGGCTTCTCTCTCAGCGAACAGCAGCTGGAGCGATTCTCCCAGTATGCGGATCTCCTGCTGGAAACCAACCAAAGCCTGAACCTGACGGCCATTACCGATCCGGATGAAGTGGCGGTGAAACATATGGTGGATTCCCTCCTGGTCTATGATCCCCAGCGGTTCCACAATCATACCATCGTGGACGTGGGGACAGGGGCCGGGTTCCCAGGACTGCCTTTGAAGATCTATGATCCAGGGATGCGGGTGACCCTTATCGATTCCCTCCAGAAACGGCTGAACTTCCTGGAACAGGTGGTGGCAAAATTGGGACTGGGTCAGGTCCGGTGCGTCCATGCCCGAGCGGAAGATGCGGGAAAGGATCCTGCCCTGCGGGAAAAATTCGACGTGGCAGTAGCCCGGGCCGTGGCGGCTCTGCCGGTCCTGGCGGAATACTGCCTGCCCTTGGTCCGGGTCGGCGGTGTATTCTATGCCATGAAAGGCAGCCGCTACCAGGAAGAAGTGGATGCAGCCCATCATGCAGTGGAAGTACTGGGCGGACGGATCACAGCTGTCCGGCCGGTCCGGCTTCCCGGGCTGGCAGATCAGCGGGCCATCATCACTGTCGAGAAAGTGCGTCCTACGCCCAAACAATATCCCCGGAAGGCTGGGACGGCGGTGAAAAAGCCATTATAAGGAACCTGCTGGCAGCAGGCAGTCAATAAAGGAATAAAAAGTCAAAAGGACAATGTTTCACGTGAAACATTGTCCTTTTGACTTTTGAAAGAGGAACTTTTGTTTCTCCATGTCACACAAACGTAACTTCTTTGTGGTATCCTGAACCTGATACAAAGACAAGGAGGTTCCATCTATGAATAAGAAAATCGCTGCAGCTGTCCTTTCTGCCTATCTGCTGGGAGCTGCCTCCCATGCCCTGCCGGTCCAGGCTTTTGACCTGGGATCTGTCCTGAAGTTGGGTGGGATCAGCTATTTGGTCAGCCGGTACGGAGAAGAAATCAATACCTTTATCAACAAATTGACCCTCCAGAAAGGATTGGATACCCAATATGCTACCAAGGTGGTCCCCATCCTCAGCCTGGGAAATGGCAGTTATATCGGTGCCGTCCAAGTAGTAGGCCCCAAGGCCCAGGTGGACCAAGTAAAAGCCGTGGGTCAGCTGGAAGGGAATTTTGCCAGCGTGGCCCGGATCAAAGCCATGATCCCCATCGATGCCACCAGTATCAGCAATATCAATCGGGTGGAAGGGGTCGGCGTCAGTGCCATTGTGGATTTCAAACTGTGATCCGGCTGCATGCTTTCTGAAAAAGAAGGGATCTGATCTGATGAACAGAAGTGTTTTTCTAGGACTGGCACTGTGGTGCAGTCTCTGCAGCCTGCCGTTGACAGCTGGCGCTTCAGCCGGGAGCCAAGCTGCTCTTTCAGCCACGGGAGAAAATACCGTCGCAGTCCAGAAAGCAATTCCTGCTGTGCGCCCCCAAATCACGGCCATCAGTACTGTCTATGGGGACGGAGAAAGTGTCTCGGCAGTGCTCCTCCGCTATCCTAAGACCATTGACGAAAAGCGCTTCCAGGCGGCTGCGTTCCAAGTGGAAGGCAAGGCCATCCGTGCTGTCAAGACCAACGACCGCCCGGAAGTCCCTGCTGTTTCCAAGGAGGGACCTTATGTGATCTTGGAACTGGACCATCCGGCAGCACCGCTTCCCACAGCAGCCTCTCAGGCTGCCCATCGGGATACAGGAAAAGAGAAAGAAGCGGGGGCCTTGGCAGGAGGGGATGCTCCCATGTATTCCGACCGGAAAGCACCGGACCTTTCTGTTGCTGTCCGCCAGACTGGCACGGTCTTTGGAGAAGATGGCACGGTCTATGGCCCCTGGGAAACGGCGCTGGCGGCCGAAAAGACCGTGGACCCGGTGAAGGAAAGTTTCCGGACTTTCACTTACAGGGATCCGGCCACCGGTTATACCATGCCGTATAATCTTTATCTGCCCAAGGGGTATGAACAGGGAAAGAGCTATCCCATGGTGGTGTTCATCGCAGATGCCAGCGCCAATATCAATGATCCCCAGGCGGTGCTGTATCAGGGGAATGGGGCTGTTGTCTGGGCCTCTCCAGAAGAACAGGCCCGGCATCCTGCCATTGTGCTGGCTCCCCAGTATACCGAAGACTTGATCCGTTCCATCGGTATGATGACTACGGATACCCACGAATGGACCAAGGGACTCCAGCTGGTGACGGACCTGATCCAGGATGTGAAGAAACGGTATAAAGTGGATCCTCAGCGGATCTATGGGACAGGCCAGTCCCAGGGGGGGATGGCCAATATCGCCATCAGCGACCGGTATCCAGAGCTGTTTGCAGCCCAATACCTGGTAGCCTGCCAGTGGGATACCCGGGAAATGGAGGCCCTGAAGGATAAGAATCTCTGGATCACCGTCTGTCAGGGCGATGGCAAGGCTTTTCCAGGTATGAATGAAGCCACAGCCCTGTGGGAAAAAGCCGGGGCACGGGTGGCCCGGAGCCGGATGTGGGACAGTACTGCTGGGAAACCAGAGTTCGCACAGATGGTGAAAGTGATGGAGGAACAGGAATCGCCCATCAACTATACTGTATTCCGGGAAGGAAACCATATGTATACTTGGACTTTTGCCTATGACATCGATGGGATCCGAGACTGGCTGTTTGAACAAAAAAAGTAACGAAAGGAAGAGGAAGATGATCGAAGAGAAAAAATTGGTGGACCGCTTCCTGCGGTATGCCTCTTTTGATACCCAATCAGATGAAGAAAATACAGTTGTGCTGCCCAGTACGCCGGGGCAGATGGTATTTGCCCGGTCCCTGGCAAAGGAACTGGAAGCCTTGGGACTGGCAGATGTTTCGGTGGATAGCCAGGGCTATGTTATGGGAACCCTTCCGGCTGCGGCAGGGATCAGCGGTTCTACGGTAGGCTTCATCGCCCATATGGATACCAGCCCGGAAGCTTCCGGCAAAGATGTGAAACCGCTCCTGGTCCGGAATTACCAAGGCGGAGACATCCTGCTGCATCCGGAAAAACACATCGTCTTTTCTGCAGAAGATTTTCCGGAAGTCCGGAAATACCGGGGACAGGATATCTTGTTCACCGACGGTACTACCCTTTTGGGAGCCGATGACAAAGCTGGGGTGGCAGCCATTGTCACGGCTCTGGAATATTTCCAGAATCATCCAGAGATCCCCCATGGGACCCTGCGGGTGGGCTTTACCCCGGATGAGGAAACCGGCCGGAGCTCTTCCGGTTTCGATGTCAAAAAATTCGGAGCGGATTTTGCTTATACAGTGGATGGCGGGGAACTGGGAGGCTTGGAATATGAAAATTTCAATGCGGACAATCCGGTGATCACCTTCCACGGCCGCAGTGTCCATACCGGTTCCGCCAAAGGAAAAATGAAAAATGCCCTGACCATGGCTGCGGAATGGCAGCAGGCCTTGCCGGCAGGGGAGAAACCGGAATATACAGAAGGGTATGAAGGATTCTTCCATGTCCACAAGGTGACGGGAGATGTGGAGACCTGCCGGATGCATATGTTGATCCGGGACCATGACAGGGACCGGTTTGGAGAACGGAAGGCGTTCCTGGACCAGCTGGCTGCTTTCCTGAATGAGAAATACGGAGCCGGCAGTGTGGAAGTGGAACACCATGATATGTACTACAATATGCTGGAAAAGATCCGGGACGGCCATCTGGAAGTGGTGGAACTGGCCCGGAGGGCCATGGAGGCAGTGGGCGTGAAACCCTGCGTGGCACCCATCCGGGGCGGTACGGACGGAGCCAGGCTGTCCTATCGGGGACTGCCCTGTCCCAATCTTTTCACGGGCGGAGCCAATTTCCATGGCCGGTTCGAATATCTGCCCATCCCCAGCCTGGTGAAGGCCTGTGAAACAGTGGTGGAAATCGGGAAGAGAGGGTACAGGATTTAGGGCCGTGAATCCCGGGCTTGTTGGTATGGGATAGTTGGTACTGTCCTGGAGTCAGGGAACAACTGCATTGCCGTTCTTTTGAAAAGAAAAAGACAGAAAGAGCTGCAGGAACAAGCCCGCGACCCGCAACTCATAGCTCGTGACTTGAGGTTGTTGCTTATATGTGCAACAACCTCATTTCTATGTTACAATATCCTACAGTGTCCCAAAGGAAATAAGGAAAGGAGTGGACCCTATGACCCGAGTCATTGCTGTGGCCAACCAGAAGGGCGGGGTGGGAAAGACCACCACCAGCATCAATCTGGCTGCCTGTCTGGCTGAAGGCCGGAAGAAGACCTTGCTGGTGGATCTGGACGCCCAGGGAAACGCCACCAGCGGTCTGGGCATCGATAAGAGCAGTCTGTCCCGCTGCATGTATGATGTGCTGATCAACAATACAGAAATGGATGGAATCATCCAGCCCACAGAATGGAAAAATCTGTGGGTGGCACCGGCCACCATGAACTTGGCCGGGGCGGAAATCGATCTGATCGAAAAAAAGAATCCAGCCAATGCCTTGAAAAAACATCTGTCCAAAATTACGTACAATTACGATTTCGTCATCATCGATTGCCCGCCTTCTCTGAGCTTCTTGACGGTCAATGCCCTGACAGCCGCTGCCAGCGTCCTGATCCCCATCCAATGTGAATTCTATGCCCTGGAAGGGGTCTCCCAGCTGCTGTCCACTGTGGACCGGATCCGGCAGTCCACCAATCCAGATTTGGCTGTCGAGGGAATCGTCATGACCATGACGGACAGCCGGACCAATCTGTCCAATGATGTGGTGGCCCAGGTCCGGGAACATTTTCCCGATTTGGTGTATAAAACCATGATCCCACGTTCCGTGCGGCTGGGGGAAGCACCTAGCTACGGGCAGCCCATTACGGTCTACGACCCTCACGGCAAGGCGGCAGAGGCCTACAGAGCTCTGGCACGGGAGGTGAAGCGTCATGGCAGGTAAAAAAAGCGGCCTGGGCACGAACGGGCTGGATAAGATGTTCGGTGTCCGGAAACAGAAGACACCGGCGCCTGTGGTGGAAGAAAAGAAAGCGGGGGAACAGGTGGGAAAAGTCCCCGTAAAGAACCTGAAACCCAACCCCTACCAGCCCCGGAAGACTTTTGATCCGGACCAGCTGAAGGAACTGGAAGAGAGCATCCGGCAGAGCGGTGTGATCCAACCGCTGATCGTCCGGAAAAAGGGCCGGCAGTATGAAATCGTGGCCGGGGAACGGCGCTGGCGGGCAGCCAAAGCAGCGGGCCTGGACCAGGTCCCGGTGGTGGTACGGGACTATGACGACGCCGCCATGATGGAAGTGGCGCTGGTGGAAAACATGCAGCGCAGCGATTTGGATCCCATGGAAGAAGCCCGGGGCATCCAGCATCTTATGGCATCCCTGCAGCTTACCCAGGAAGAAGCGGCCCGGAAACTGGGCAAGAGCCGGGCTGCGGTGGCCAATGCCCTCCGGCTGCTGAAACTGCCTCCGGAAGTGGCGGAAATGGTATCGGCAGGAAAACTGTCCGTGGGTCAGATCCGTCCTCTGATGGGATTGGCAAAACCGGAACAGGCGGTGGAGCTGGCCCGGCGGGCGGCAGCGGGAGGCTGGTCTGCCCGTATCATGGAAGAAGTGGTCAAGGCAGAACGGGAGGGCAAGCCCTATCACATCTATATGCAGACCGAAGAGAACTTGATCCCTCCTGCCAAAGGGATCCGGTCTGCCAAAAAGCCGCAAAAAAGCTTGGATCAGCTCCTGGCCGCTTCCACAGAGGAAATGGATGTGGATACCAAAGCGTTCCAAGAAAAGCTTATCCAATACCTAGGGACCCGGGTCAGGATCGAGCCTTCCCGGAAAGAGCGGGGAGGACGGATCCTCATCGAATATTACGGTCCGGAGGATCTGGAACGGCTCTATGATCTGCTGAAAGGACCGGAGCGGACCGGAGGCCGGAAAAAAGCCAGTCCCTTTACGGTCTGAGGAGGGCAGGATGATTGGAAGCGGGACCCTTGTGAATGTGGCCGCCATTGCAGGCGGCAGCCTGATCGGCCTCCTGGTAGGCCGGGGTATCAAAGAAAAATACCAGGAAACGGTGATCTATGGACTGGCCCTGTGCGTGATTCTCTTGGGTATCCAGATGGCCCTCCAGGGGCAGCATATCCTCCTGACCATTATCAGCCTGGTGATCGGCTCTATTTTGGGGGAGGCCCTGGGCATTGAAGAAAAATTGGAACAGGCCGGTACCTGGCTGGCGGGGAAAGTCCAGAAGGCAAAAGGGCAGGGAGATGCAGGGACGGAAGCTTTTGTAGACGGCTTCCTGTCCACCAGCCTCCTGTACTGTGTAGGGGCCATGGCCATCGTGGGCTCCATCCAGGACGGGCTCAGCGGGGATGCCACTACCCTGTACACCAAAGCCATGATCGACGGGCTCAGCGGCATCATTTATGCCGCCAATCTGGGTATCGGGGTTTTGTTCTCTGCCCTATCTGTAGGGATCTATCAGGGGATCCTAACGGCGTTGGCCGGTATCCTGGGCCCCTATATGAGCCAGACCGTGGTCCAGGAGATTTCCGCCAGCGGCGGGTTGATGATCCTGGGAGTAGGGATCAATATGACCCATCTGCTGAAGATCCGAGTGGGAAATATGCTGCCGGGGCTGCTGGTGGCTGGCGTGGGCGCAGGACTTTTTTTATAAATCCTCTTGCATTCTGCGGCAAGTAAGAGTATAATACAATCTATCGGGATTATAGCTCAGTTGGTTAGAGCGCATCGCTCACATCGATGAGGTCTACGGTTCGAATCCGCATAATCCCACCAATTTAAAATGAAAAGAAGCTGTTGCTCCGGCAACAGCTTCTTTTTTGCGTGGAAAGGGAAAAGAAGGAAAACGCAGCCAGCCGCGGGTTTCTTTCTACATCCAGTGACCGTTGACCAGAGACAGGGGCTGCTGCTTCTGCAGCAGTCCATCCCTTTTTTTCTGCAAATTCCTGCACTTTTTTTACTCACTTTTCCTTTCCCCCGGTGCCTCCCCCTTTTCCATGACTCTTTTTGGCCTTGTTCGGTTCTCCTTCCCGTGCTACACTTATCCAGAAGGCATGCCTTTCTATTTTATTCGAAATGAGGTCCTGTTATGTTCTCTCTCAAAACGAAACAGCTTTTTGCAGCATCCGTCTCCCTACTGATCTTGGGAGCTTCCAGTGTGGTGGCTGGGGCACCTGCCACCGGCCGGGAACAGATCCCCAATCCCATAGTCAGCTACGGGACCTATGGCTCCGCTGCCCGGGTCCTGGGTTTTGCGCCTCTGACTCTCAGCCGAGATTCCGGGTACACCCCTGAAGGATATTCTGTAATCGGCGGACGGTCAGCAGATTTATCTTTCCTTCGTTTGGGACAGCCAGAGGCCAAAGTGCGGATCCGTACAGCCTTGAAAAAAGAGATAAGTAAAGAAGAATTAAGTGGAATATATGGAGCGGAATGGCATAAGCAACGTATAAATGAGACGAATATGGAAATTGCCCAGCTTGGGCCGCAATCCTACGCCGCCCGGTGGGAAACCGGGAATTATGTGTTCGCTGTCCAAGGACAGGGGATGGAACCCGCAGCCTTCCGCAGCCTTCTCACCAACAGCTTGGTGGAAGATACGGAACACTATTTCGCCTCCATCCAAAAGAATCCGGAGAAAAGCGGGAAGAAAACAGTTTACAGTACTTTATAAGAAGGGGCTGTTGCATGCGCAGCAGCCCCCCTTTTGAGGTCTCGGGTCTCGAGTCGTGAGTCTCGGGCCACTGGATAGAACCTGTCCTTCAGCCAGGTTCTTTTGAAGGTACAGAACCAGAGTCGTGCTGGATATAGAAACGGACATCTCATCGAGAACGGGTCAGATTTAATACGTTCAAAAATTTGCCTGCAAATTTTTCATTCGGCTCGAGACTAGAGACTCGAGACTGAGCCGCTATGCGGCTCATGAGACCTGGGGTGTTGCACAGAACGTGCAGCACCCCTTAGCTGTAGAGCCCCTTAACCCATATCGTCCGGTCAAACTGGGGCAGCCATTGGTGCTTTTTGTGGCTGTAGGTACGGATCTCGATTTTTTCCGGATACAGGAAGAGAGAATTGGTCCAGACTTGTTTCCCATCCCAGGTGGGATTGTGGACATCCAGAATTTCTGTTCCGGTGATTTTGTTCACTGGATTGGTGAAACTGGGATTTTTGGGAGAGGTGTGGGTGTGGCCGGAAACCCAAAGCAGGATCTGGGGATTTTCCTGGAGCAGCTTCTGGAGTTTTTTGGCTGGTTGGGCATAGTTCCGGGGTTTGTCCAGCTTGCTGCCGGGGAGCAGGGTGCCGGTCATAGGTGCATGGCAGAAAATCAAGGTGGGTTCCTGCCGATGGTCTTTCAGTTCCTTCTTCAGCCAGTCCAACTGTTCTTTGGACAGTTCCACTGCATACTTGCTTTCCAGGGTATCCGGGGAAAGGAACAGCAAAAAATACTGTCCCAGCTTGCGGGAATGGTATAAGGGACCGAAGTTTTTTTCGTATTCTTCCATATGCCGGAACCGTTCATAGGAATCTGCCGGCCGGAGACGGCCGGTGCTGGAAAGTTCACTGCTGTAGATGACTTCATGGTTCCCGGCTAGGAATTCCTTGGGCTTTTTGACACGGTCCGTCAGTTTCCGGGCCAGTTTGTAATCGGCCGAGCTGCCGGTTTTCTGGACCATATCTCCCGTAAATACACAAAGGTCCACATCGTCCCATCCGTTGATTTCCCGGACCGCGTTCTCCTTGTTCTTCATTTTTCGGGTCCGGAGATCCGGGTCCAAGGTCTTGCTGCCATAATGGACATCGCTGCATACAACGATCCGCTCGTAACGCCGAGCTTGGACGGTGTGGTCCATAGGGGCCATGGGCAGGATGCAGGCCAGCATCGTGAGCAGCGCCGTAATGAGAAACCATCGTTTTTTCATCATCATTCTTCTCCTTTCAGATGGTCTTATTATAACAGGATTGGAAAAGGGGAGAAAAAATTCTTTTGGAATGGATTGGATCAGGATAGGATAAACAACTTATGTCTTACAAACGTAGGATAGATGTTGTTTTAGCCTTCTTTAAGCCTTTTCCATTGCCAACCCTGGCTCCATCCAGTATGATATATTATATAGATATTTACTAGGAAAAAGGAGCGATACTATGGGGAAATACAATTTTGACCAGATCATCGACCGGAAGAACACCAGCTGCCTGAAATATGACTTCGGCATGCAGCGGAAGGGCCGCACGGATCTTTTGCCTATGTGGGTGGCGGATATGGATTTTGCCCTGCCGGAAGAGATCCTGGCTGACTTCCACAAACGGATCGACCACGGGATCTTCGGTTATACGGATCCAGATGCCGAATATTACGCAGCGCTGGACCGGTGGTTCTCCGTCCATCACGGCTACCATATCCAGCCGGAATGGGTGACCCTGGGCTGCGGCGTGGTCTATGGCTTGGCCACCGGGGTGAAGGCATTCACGGAGCCGGGGGATGTGGTGCTGATCCAGCAGCCGGTGTACTACCCCTTCCGGGAAGTGATCGAAGACAATGGCCGGAAATTCGTCAATAGCCAGCTCCATTATGAAAATGGAAAATATACTATAGACTTCACTGATTTTGAGCAGAAAATCGAAGATAACAATGTAAAAGTATTCCTGCTGTGCAGCCCCCACAACCCGGCAGGACGGGTATGGACCAAAGAAGAGCTGACCCGGATGGGGGATATCTGCCTGAAACACGACGTAATCATCATGGATGATGAGATCCACTGCGATTTCGTCTATGCCCCCCATCATTTTACCAGCTTCCTGACTTTGGATGAAAAATACCGGAAGAACTTGGTGCTGTACAATTCTCCCAGCAAGACCTTTAATGTGGCAGGTCTCCAGCCGGCTAATATCATCATCCCGGATGAAGAGCTGCGGAAGCGCTACCGGAAAGCCAATGCCGCCGCCGGCTACAGCCAGGGCAGCATCATGGGCCAGGTGGCGGTGAAGAGCTGTTACACCAAAGGGGATGAATGGGTGAAGGAACTGGTGGAGTACATTGCCGGGAACATCGCCTGGGTCCGGGATTTCGTGAAGGAAAATTTCCCCAAAGCCACCTTTGTGGAGCCGGAAGGGACCTATCTGGTGTGGATCGATTTTTCCGGCTACGGACTCTCTGATGATGAATTGGAACACCTGGTGGTGGATGAAGCCAAACTGTGGCTGGATTCCGGGAAGATCTTCGGACCGGCTACCGCCCAGTTCGAACGGTTCAATATGGCCTGTCCCCGGTCCACAGTGGAAAAGGCCTTCCAGCAGCTGAAGGCGGCGTTTGCTTCTCTCGAAAAATAATATACTTTAAAGTATAATACTCGTAAGTATATAAAGGGGCTGTGAAAAAATGAAGAATCATTTTTTCACAGCCCCTTTTGAGGTCTCGAGTCTCGAGCTATGAGTCTCGGGACCCTGGAGAGAACCTGTCCTTCAGCCAGGTTCTTTTAAAAATACAGAACCAGAGCCGTGCTGGATATAGAAACGGATATCTTATCGAAAGCGGATCAGGTTTTACACGTTCAAAAATTTGCTTGCAAATTTTTCATTCGGCTAGAGACTAATGACTAGTGACTAGAGACCAAGGGGCTGTTGCTCATGCAACAGCCCCTCTTTTCATTCCCCTTTTTCCATATACTCTTCCATGGCCTGGGCTGCCCGTTTTCCGGCTCCCATGGCCAGGATTACGGTGGCAGCTCCTGTTGCGGCGTCGCCGCCGGCGAAAACTCCCGGGATGCTGGTGGCACCAGTTTCCGGGTCTGCGGCCACACAGCCTTTCTTCGTATGCGCCAGCTCCGGAGTCCCTTCACTGCTCAAGGGATTGGGTGATGTGCCGATGGCTATGATCACCAGATCCACAGGCAAGCTATAAGTGTTGCCAGGGATGGGGACTGGCTGCCGGCGTCCCGAAGCATCCGGTTCTCCCAGTTCCATTTTCTGGCAGACCAGAGCGGATACCTGGCCTTTTTCATCTCCCTGGATGGAGATGGGGGCAGTGAGGAAATCGAATTGGATCCCTTCTTCTCGGGCATGATGGATTTCCTCTTTCCGGGCCGGTAGTTCCGCTTCTCCCCGCCGGTAGACGATATGGACCTCTGCCCCCAGTCGCCGGGCACACCGGGCCGCATCCATGGCCACATTGCCTCCTCCGATCACAGCGGCTTTTTGGCCGTGGAGCACTGGGGTGCTGCTGTGGGGATCCCAGGCTTTCATGAGATTGATCCGGGTCAGGTACTCGTTGGCGGAATAGACGCCCACGAGCCCTTCTCCCGGAATCTTCATGAACTGGGGAAGACCTGCTCCCGAGGCGATGAAAACCGTTTCATACCCCCTCTGGAACAGTTCCGGGATGGTGAGGACCTTGCCAACCACCATGTCGGTTTCAAAATCCACCCCCAGTTTTTTCAAATCTTCCACTTCCTGGCGGACAATGGCCTTGGGCAGGCGGAATTCAGGGATCCCGTAGCTCAGGACACCTCCGGGAAGATGGAAGGCTTCGAAAACAGTGACCGCGCAGCCCTTCCGGGCCAGTTCTCCGGCACAGGTGAGGCCGGCGGGACCGGAGCCGATGATGGCCGCCTTATGGCCGTTCCCGGGCTGGGCAGGAGCTCCTTCCAGATGGTTTTTAGCGGCCCAGTCAGCCACGAACCGTTCCACCCGGCCAATGGCCACCGGTTCCTGTTTCAAGCCCCGGATACATTTCCCTTCGCACTGGGTTTCCTGGGGACAGACCCGTCCGGAGATTCGGGGCAGGGCATTGGCCGCGGAAAGGATGGCGAAGGCTCCGGCAAAATCTTCTTCGGCCACTTTGGCCAGGAACTGGGGAATGGGAATCCCTACAGGACAGCCGGTGACACAGGCCGGCTTCTTGCATTGGAGGCAGCGGCGGGCTTCCTGGACCGCTTCTTCTGGGATATATCCCAGAGCTACCTCCTGGAAATTCTGGCTGCGGAGCTCCGGGGCCTGTTCGGCCATGGGAGTCCGGGTGGGCTGGAGATTGGGTTTAGCCATGACGGACACCTCCTGTCAGCCGGCAGAGATGTTCCTTCCGCTGCCGGTTTTCAAAGGATTGATAGGAACGGTTACGGGCGATGGCCTCATCGAAATCCACCTGGGTCCCATCGAAGTCCGGCCCATCCACACAGGCAAACCGGATCTGTCCGCCCACCGTTACCCGGCAGCAGCCGCACATGCCGGTGCCGTCGATCATCAAGGGGCTCATGCTTACTGTCACGGGGATCCCAGCTGATTGGGCCGCCCGGGTCACCGCCTTCATCATGATCAGCGGACCGATGGCGAAGATATGGCCGTAGGTCGCTCCGTTTACCATGAGTTCTTTCAGCTGATCAGTGACGAATCCTCCATACCCGAAGGATCCATCATCTGTGCACAAGTAAAGAGTATTGGAGGCTGCTCGGAGCTCTTCTTCCAGGATGATCAGGTGCCGGGTCTTGAAGCCACCGATCAGGTCCACGGTGTTTCCAGCCTCTTTCAGGGCCTGGGCCACCGGCAGGGCGATGGCACAGCCTAGGCCGCCGCCTACCACGGCCACCCGGCCATGGCGGGCAATGGGGGTGGGCTGGCCCAGGGGACCGGCAAAGTCCGCCAGACAGTCCCCTTCCTGGAGCTGGTCAAGTTCCAGGGTGCTGGCCCCGGCCTTTTGGAATACTACGGTGACTCCGTCTCCCTCATGGCTGGAAATGGTGAGAGGGATCCGTTCCCCTTCTCCATTGGCCCGGAGGATGATGAACTGACCGGCTCGGGCCTTGGCAGCAATCAGAGGTGCATACACGGAGATGGCGGAAATCTCTGGGGTCAGGATCCTTTTCCGGAGGATCTGGAATTTCTTTGGCATAGTTCCATCCCCCTAATCCCGGATGCCGGCGATTTCTTTGGCCAGGGCCTTCTTCCCCTGGATATTTCCCTGCCGGGCAATCATGATCCGCTGGGCTTGGGGCGAACCGGCTCCGTGGAGGGATTCCGTCCGGTAGCCTACGGCTGCGGCTCCCAGGCACATATTTTCCAGGAAACGCATGATCCGCTGCCGGTCTTCCGTAGGTACATCCGCCCGTCCTGCAAAAAATTTATGACAGATTTCTCCGATGGTTTCCCCGTTCCGGCCTACCACCGTATCCGAAGAAAAGTCTTTTTCGGAAGGCATGGTTACCATCAGGCCTCCGGCAATATCTTCTGCCAGCCGGACGATTTCGTAGGGAAACCGGGTCACATTCTGTTTGCACACATTGGCCAACAGCAGATCGATCTGGTAATTCCCCGCTTTGGTGGGGCAGCCTTCACAGGAGCAGGCCAGGCCGCAGCTGTACAGGGTTTCATTCAGATGGGTCATTTCGATCAGCTTGTCTTTGATGTGGCTGGCTTTTTCTACCCCGTTGTATTCAGCGGCCAGGGCGGCGGCTCCGATGAGCACATCGCCTACGCCCACTTTGCAGCCGCCGTAGGATTGGCGGTGGTAGCCAGCGAACCGTTCCACCATCATCCCGGCAAAATCATATTCTCCGTTCAGGAAGATATTTTCATTGGGGATGAACACATGGTCCAGCACCACCAGGGTTTCCTGGCCGCCGAATTTGGCGTTTCCCAGATCGATGCAGGCGCCCGGCTCCATTTTCCGAGTATCACAGGATTGGCGGCCGTAGACCATGTACAGGCCTTCGGCATCCGTGGGGCAGGCAAAGCTTACGGCCCAGTCCTTATCCGCTTCCTTCATGGCAATGGTAGGCATGAAGATGTGCCAATGGGAGTTGATGGAACCAGTCTGGTGGACTTTGGCGCCGCAGACTACGATTCCGTCAGGCCGCCGTTCCACCACATGGACGAACATATCCGGATCTGCTTGTTCATGAGGGGCCTTGGAACGGTCTCCCTTGGGGTCGGTCATGGCTCCGTCCACCGTCAGGTCATGGTCCTGGACATAAATCAGGAACTTTTTGAAGTTCTCATGGTAATGGGTGCCGTATTTTTGATCCACTTCGTAGGTGGTGGAATAAACGGCGTTGAAGGAATCCATGCCCACGCAGCGCTGGAAGCAGCTGGCGGTCTTCTGTCCCAGGAGCCGCTGCATCTTCACCTTTTTTACCAGGTCTTCCGCCGATTGGTGGAGATGGGTGAAACGGTTGATGGTATGGCCGGTGAGATTGGATGTAGCAGTCATCAGGTCTTGGTAGTGGGGATCTTGGGCCAGGGCATAGGTCATGGCCACACAGTTGATAGAGGGGCGGATGATTGGGTGGTCCACCCAGTTGTCGATCTTTTCGCCGAACAGATAGACACGGGTATTGAGTTTCCGCAGACTTTCGATATATTGGGCAGCTGTCATCAGAGTCATGATGAAAACCTCCTTTGGTTGTACAAGGGTTGTTTTAAAGTTGTTTAGAAGGGATGCTGCCTAGACAGCATCCCGAATCCAGGGTTATTCCACTCCCGCCAATTTTTCGTAAGTGGCCAGCCTTTCTTGGGCATCCCGCTCCGCCTTGGCGTACAGTTCTTCGGATTTTTCCGGGAAGGAAAGCTTCAGAGAGGCGTACCGGTTCTGGCCCAGGAGGAAGTCACGGAAGCTGGCGGTGGGTTTCTTGGAATCCAGGGTGAAGGGATTCTCGCCCCGCCGTTTCTTCTGGGGATCGAAGCGGTACAGATGCCAGTAGCCAGCTTCTACGGCTTTCTTTTCTTCCCGCTGGGACAGCCCCATGCCGCATTTCATCCCGTGTTCGATGCAAGGGCAGTAGCAGATTACTAGGGAAGGTCCTGGATAGGCTTCCGCTTCCCGGATGGCTTTCAGGGTCTGGGCCGGGTCGGCCCCCATGGCCACCTGGGCCACATAGACGTAGCCGTAGCTCATGGCCATGAGCCCCAGATCCTTCTTTTTGGTCACTTTGCCGCCGGCAGAGAATTTGGCGATGGCTCCGGCTGCGGTGGCTTTGGAGGACTGGCCGCCGGTATTGGAATACACTTCCGTATCCAGTACCAGTACGTTGATGTCCCTTCCGGAAGCCAGCACATGATCCAGGCCGCCGTATCCGATATCATAGGCCCAGCCATCCCCGCCAAAGGCCCAGACGCTCTTTCTGGCCAGGTATTCCTTGTTGTGGCGGATCAGATCTGCTTCTTCTCCCTGGATTCCTTCCAGAGCCTGGAGCAGATTATCGGTGACCTGCCGGGAGGTTTCTGCCTGATCGCCCTTTTCCAGGTAGGCGGTGCAGGCTTCTGGGGCGATGCCCTGGGCATGGAGGGAAGCAATGGCCGTCTTCAGCTCCCGTTTTACCGCATCCTGGCCCAGCAGGTAGCCATAGGCATATTCCGCATTGTCTTCGAACAGGCTCATGGCCCAGCTGGGACCGAAACCCTTCTTGTCCGTGCAGTAAGGAGAAGAAGGAGTGGAACCGCCGTAGGCGGAAGAACAGCCGGAGGCATTGGTGATGTACATGTGATCCCCGAACAGCTGGGTCACCAGTTTGATGTAGGGGGTTTCTCCGCAGCCGGCGCAGGCTCCGGAAAATTCGAAGTAAGGTTTGGCGAACTGGGAATTCTTTACGGTCCTGGAGTTCACCGCATCTTTCTTGATGGCGACCTGTTCCACCCCGTATTCCCAGTTGGGGGCTTCCGGCAGCTGGGATTCCAAGGGCTTCAGCACCAGGGCCTTTTCCTTGGCCGGGCACACATTGACACAGCTGCCGCAGCCGGTGCAGTCATAAGGAGATACCTGCATCCGGAACCCGTATTTGTCTAGACCGGCGCCCAGAGCCTTTTTCACCGCAAAGCCTGCAGGGGCGGCGGCCAGTTCTTTTTCATCCACCAGGATGGGACGGATGGCGGCGTGAGGGCAGACCAGGGAACACAGATTGCACTGGATGCAGTTGGCCATCTGCCATTCCGGAACATCCACAGCAGCTCCCCGTTTTTCGTATTTGGTGGTACCGGCGGGCCAGGTTCCGTCTTCCAGCCCGTACTTGGTCATGGTGGAAACTGGCAGGCTGTTCCCCTCCTGGCGGTTCATCACTTCTACCACTTCCTGGATGAAGGCCGGTGCCTTGTCTTCTGCCGGTCTGTCTTCCGCGGTGGCCCAGGAGGCCGGGATCTGGATTTTCTTCAGTTCTTGGATCCCGTGCTCGATGGAGACCCAGTTCTTGTCCACCACAGCTTGGCCTTTCTTCTTGAAGTAGGTGTTGTAGATGGCTTCCTTCATGGCTTTTTCCGCCTGTTCGATGGGGATGATCCCCAACAGCTTGAAGAAAGAGGCCTGGAGGATGGTGTTGGTCCGGTTGCCCAGGCCGATGCTCCGGGCGATGGCTGTGGCATCGATGGTGTAGAACTGGGCTCTTTTAGCGGCTAGGGCCCGTTTCATGAAGGCGGGCAGGTGGGTTTCCAGGGCTTTTTCATCCCAGCTACAGTTCAGCAGGAAGGTACCGCCTTCCTTCAGGTTCTGGAGCATGTCGTACTTGGTCACATAGCTGGGGGTATGGCAGGCCACGAAATCCGCCTGGGTGATCAGATAGGGGCTGCGGATGGGGTGTTTCCCGAAACGCAGGTGGGACTGGGTAAGTCCTCCGGATTTCTTGGAATCGTAGACGAAATAGGCTTGGCAGTACAGATCGGTGAGATGGCCGATGATCTTGATGGAGTTCTTGTTGGCGCCTACGGTGCCGTCCGAGCCCATGCCCCAGAATTCCGCACTCCGCTGGCCTTCCGGCGCCGTTTCGATTTCTCGGGTCACAGGCAGGGAAGTAAAGGTCACGTCATCAGTGATGCCGATGGTGAAGTCGTTCTTCGGGTCTTCGGCGGACAGATTCTCATAGACTGCCAGGATCTGTCCAGGAGTGGTGTCCTTGGAGCTGAGGCCGTAGCGGCCTCCTACGATGGTCATAGGTCGGCCCAGGTGCTTGTACAGGCTGCACACATCCTGATACAAAGGTTCGCCCATGGCTCCCGGCTCTTTGGTCCGGTCCAGCACAGCAATCTTTTTCACGGTGTCCGGAAGGGCTTTCAGGAAATGTTCGGCCGAGAAGGGACGGTACAGGTGGACCACCAGGAGACCCACTTTTTCTCCCCGAGCGGTGAGCCAATCCACGGTTTCCTTGGCGGTTTCTGCTCCGCTGCCCATCATCACCACCAGCCGGTCCGCATCCGGAGCGCCGTAGTAGTTGAACAGACGGTAGTCCCGGCCGGTGATCCGGCTAATTTTTTCCATATAGTGTTCCACGGCTTCCGGAATCCGGGAGACTTTGGTGTTGCAGGCTTCCCGGCACTGGAAGAAAATGTCAGGATTCACGGTGCAGCCCCGGGTAGCCGGATGCTCTGGGTTCAGGGCGTTCTTCCGGAAGGCTCGGATAGCGTCCCGGTCCACCAGAGGACGCAGGTCTTCATAATCCAAGGCTTCGATTTTCTGTATTTCGTGGCTGGTCCGGAACCCATCGAAAAAGTGCAAGAAGGGCATCCGGCAATGGATGGCCGCTAAATGGGCTACGGCCCCCAGATCCATGACTTCCTGAGGAGAAGTAGAGGCCAGCATGGCAAAACCGGTGTTCCGCACCGCCATCACATCGGAATGGTCCCCGAAGATGGACAGGGCATGGGCGGAAAGGGTCCGGGCCGATACATGGAAGACTCCCGGCAGCATTTCTCCGGCGATCTTGTACATATTGGGAATCATCAGCAGCAGTCCCTGGGAAGCCGTATAGGTAGTGGTCAGCGCCCCGGACTGGAGGCTGCCGTGGACTGTCCCGGAAGCGCCTCCTTCCGACTGCATCTCTACGACCTGGACTGGTTCTCCGAACAGGTTCTTTTTGCCATTGGCCGCCCATTCATCCACATGTTCTGCCATGGGAGAAGAGGGGGTTATGGGATAGATCCCAGCCACTTCGGTAAATGCATAGGAAATATAGGCAGCAGCGGTGTTGCCATCCATTAATTCAACCTTCTTAGCCATTTGCACGTCCTCCTTTTACTTTATGGATCGAATTGCATCCTTACCTTACCGGAACAGATTGGCAATGCCTCCGGCAGACTGTCTCATCGCAGCGGAGACAGCTTTGGAAGTTACTTTATATATACCTTTTTTCTGGATCCTATGCTTTGCATCTTTTCATGAAAGTTTTGCTTTTTGTTGTTTTCCTCCTTTTTCCTGACCTCCCGAGTACCTGCAAAAAAATACCCGGTTCCCGCAAAGAACCAGTTCCGGCAGCTGGCTATAATAAAGACAACCAAACAAGGTACGGCACCGGCAAAGCCGGATGCCTCAGCAGCCCGGCCAAGCTGTCGGGCCTGGGTAAAGGAGGAAATACACATGGACATGAGCTATCTGAAAGACAAACCCATTGCAGTACTGGGCGGCGGCGCCGTAGGCAAGACCATGGCGGCCGACTGCGCACTGGCCGGCAAAGAAGTACGGATCTGGGACCAGCCTGCTTTTGCCAAACGGAATTTCCTGAACATCAAAAAAACCGGCATCACCCTCAGCGGGAACCAGTTCAGCTTCTTCGGCTACAACCGGAAGGGAACGGCTTATGTGTCCCTGGCTACCGATGATTTGGCTGAAGCTGTAAAAGGGGCTGGCATCATCATCGTAGCTACGGTGGCCATTGCCCACGAAGATATTTTCCGTCAGCTGATCCCTTTGCTGGAAGACGGCCAGGTGATCCATATCTTGCCGGACAACTGCGGAACCCTGATCTTCCGGAAACTGATGCGGGAAATGAAGAGCACGGCCAAAGTCATCGTAGGTTCCTGGTACACCGCTCCTTACGGCATCCGTGTGGTGAAACGGGGCGGCGTAGTCACCAACGAATGCAAGGTGGAAGATCGGATCACCACCATCCGGGGCTGCGCTCTGCCGGCCAAGGACAATGAAGCCTTCATGGCATCTGCTTATTATATCCCTGCTTTCGGTGCCATCATCGACGCAGAAGGGGAAGTGACCATCTCCCGGAAAGGGGAAGAATTCCATCATGGTTTCGTCACCGGCAATACGGTACTGGATATCATCCTGTCTAACGTGAACCCAGTGATCCACGTTCCTGGCACAGTATTGGCCGTATCCACCATGCAAAACTTCGATACGGTGCTGGGCCAGGAAATGAAGAACTATTCCCTGTACGGGTTCGGGGCCTGCCCAGCCATTGCTGAAGTCCAGGCCAAGTTCTGGGATGAAGAAAAAGCTCTGGCCAAAGCCATGGATATCGGCCTGTGTACCGTGAACTATGAAGACTTCTTCTCCCGGACCACCATGTACGGGAAAGAATACATGGGACCGGACTTTGCCGTACCCTACGAAGAAAAATATGAAAACTTCTTCGGGGACGGGCCCTTCGATTTGGAAAACCGTTACATCACCGAAGATGTGCCGGTGGGCTGCTGGCTCATGAGCCAGCTGGGCAAGAAATTCAATGTGCCCACTCCCATCATCGATTCCATGATCCTCTTGGCCAGCACCATGCTGAAACGGGATCTGGCTAAGGGCAGCAAGTATACCCTGGATTACCTTGAAATCGGTCATATGGATCTGGAACAGCTCCATAAATACTTAAATGAAGGGGAATTCACTCCGAAAGCATAAAAAAAGACGGGGTGTTGCACAAGGACGTGCAACACCCCCTTTTTCATTCCTCCCTGAACCGTTGGACATCGATCTGGTTCTTGCGGATCCGGTACTGGAGGTTCTGCCGGCTGATTCCCAGCTGCCGGGCTGCGGCGGAGATGTTCCCCTCCTGCTGGGCCAGGGCATCTCGGATTCGGTTCCGTTCAATTTGGCGCAGCTCTTTTTTCGTCAGCCGTCGGGAGGAACGGATATCTGTCAGTATTTCTGGCTGTTCAGGCCGGGCAGCCGGAAGGCACAGATGGTCCGGCAGATAGGCGATGGTGATGAGGGATTCCTGTTCCGGGATCACATTCATGGCGAATTCAATGGCATGCTGGAGTTCCCGGACATTTCCCGGCCAGGGATATTCCTCCATCTTCTGGGCTGCATAGGAATCGATCCCCTGGATCTTCCGGTGGCTTTTCTGATTGTATGCGGCAATGAAGGTATGGATCAACAGGGGGATATCTTCCCTCCGTTCCCGCAGGGGAGGAATCTGCAGTTCCACGGTTCCCAGCCGATAAAACAGGTCGGGACGGATCTTTTTTTCTTCCAGTGCCTGCTGGGGAGAACAGTTCATGTTGGAGAGGATCCGGACATCTACCGGATGCTCTGTCAAGCCGCCGACTCGCCGCACGGTCCCTTCCTGGAGGACCCGGAGGAGCTTGGGCTGCAAATCCAAGTCCAGGGAGTTGATTTCATCCAGGAGTAGGGTCCCTCCATGGGCCTGTTCAAAGATCCCGGGCCGCTGCTCCGCTCCGGTGTAAGCTCCTTTTTCCGTGCCGAACAGGATCCCTTCCAACAGGTTTTCCGGGATGGCCGCACAGTTGATGGCCAGGAAAGGTCCTTGGGCCCGGCGGCTGGCATTGTGGATGCTCTGGGCCAGCAGTTCTTTGCCGGTGCCGGTCTCTCCGTAAATCAGCACATTGGAATCGGAGCGGGCTACCTGGCGGGCACGGAGAATCAAATCTTTCATGGCGGGACTGGCATGGATGATATCCTTGAAATGGAAACGGGCCTGGAGGACTTCCGTAGCTGGGGTGTTTTTTTCCTGCCGGAGCTGGAGCAGTTCGGATTGGAGGTCGATGACTTTTTTCTGGATCTGGTCCATGGCGCTCCAGTCTTCCACGATATTGAAGGCACCCAGGGTCTGACCTTTCCTGAGGATGGGGAAACAGTTGGACAGGGTATCCACTTCTTTTCCGTAGCAGGTGGCGTAATGCTGCCGGCGGCTGCGGATGGGGTCTCCGGAACGCAGGACTTGGGGAATCAGGAATTCCTGTTCGTCCCGTTTCACATAAACTTGGTTGACGTCTTGGCCGATGACATTCTGGTTGCTCAGGGTATCCAGGCGGACGGCAGAAGCATTGAGCCGAATGATCCGGCCCTGGGCGTCGCAGAGGACCACGCCTTCCCGGATCTGGTCCAAGACGGCCAGCAGCATGTCAGACAAGGCGTCCTTGTCAGCCCGCCGGAAAACCAGGAGGTGCTGGCCAGGGGGGAGGCTGCTGAGCTTGGGCACAGGGCAAGGAAGCAGGTATTCTCCGAAGGCCGGGACCGCATACAGAGAAAGGGACGGGGAAAGCAGGGGACGGGCGCAATCCGGCAAAGGGCGGCCCAGGTCCTCCGGCCCGCAGTGCAGGTAAAGGGCTCCCGGGGGATTGAGCTGGAGCAGGGTCAGATCCCTGTCCAGCAGGCAGGCCCCCAGTCCCAGCTGTGCAAGGAAATCTAAGGCCTCGGTTATTTCCATGGACAGCACATCCTTTCTTTCCAAAAGATTTTCCTCCATTTTACCATAGGAACCGTGAAATTTGCTGGGCCTCAGCCTGCAGGATGATTCAGACGGCCTGGCGGCCCTGATGTTCTTCCCGGTATTCTTTCGGGGTCCGATTCGTGATGCTGTGGAAAGCACGGGTAAAAGTGGAATTGCTGCTGTAGCCCACCATCACGGCGATTTCGGTCATGCTCAGATCCGTGGTACGCAGCAGTTCCTGGGCTTTCTCGATGCGGATCTTCCGCAGATAGAGACTGGGCGAGCAGCCAGTCTGCTGCTTGAACCAGTCGTTGTAATAGGTCACATTGTAATTTTCGATTTCTGCCAGCTGATTTACCGTAAGGGGCAGATCATAATGTTCCGTCAGGTAGCGGATGGAAGGAGCCGCACAGTTTTCTAGCAGTTTGCTGTAAAGATACTGATAAAGATACCGGACAGAAGGACTTTCCGGGTTTTCCCGCAGTTCTTTCTGGATCAGATCCACCAGCTGGGTGATCTGGCCGCACATGGAAATGACCATGGGATAGGAAAGCCAGCCTTCTTCCTTGTCTGGGACGGTCCCGGGATCCAGATTGATGGCCAGGAGCCGGCCTTCGTAGCTGCAGTGATGGGACATGCGGGGCGGGATGAGGCAAAGCTTCTGGGTGGTGATCCGGTATTCGATGTCGCCGACCAGGATTTCCATGGTCCCGCTTAGGGGAACCAGGAGCTGGGGATAGGGATGGCTGTGTTCTCCATAACATTCTGTAAACCAGTGGATAGCGACTTGATGGTCCATGGGATGCCTCCTGGGTACAAGAAACCAAAAAAGCTGTGGAAGAGTACCGACAAATCCATGCTCGGCAGCTTCCACAGCCCTTTTTTTATCTGTTCAAAACCGGCAGTGCCGGCTTCCTGCGGTCATTGACAGCTTGACCGTAGAAAGGGAGGACGTGAAGCGCCAGTTTCACGCCTATTGGCTTTATAATACGTTTTTCAGGTATCTGCGCAAAATCTTCCGGCAGGCTTCCATATGTTCCGGAGACGGGCTTTCTACTCTTTTAAGGGTATAGGGCCGTCCCAGTTTGGCATATGTGCCTTCTCCCAGACGGTGGTAGGGAAGCAGCTGAAGGGCTTCCATCCGGTGGAGCTCCTGGCAGAAAGCTCCGATCTTTTCCAGTTCCTCTCGGCCGTCATTGATGCCGGGAATCAGGGGAGTCCGGACGATCAGCCGGAACTTTTCCGGACTGGTATCCAACTTCTTCAGGTTTTCCAGGATCACCTGGTTGCAGACACCGCAGTATTTCTTGTGCTGGTCGCTGCTGACCAGTTTCAGATCCGCATACAGGATGTGGATATAGGGCAGCATGGGTTCCAGGCCCCGCCAGCAGCCGAAGAGACTGGTTTCCACCGCAGTGGATATCCCTTCTTGGCAGGCCTGGCGGAGGAGTTCCTTGGCAAAAGCTGGTTGACCCAGGATCTCTCCCCCAGAGAGGGTCATACCGCCCCCGGACATGAAGTAGAACAGGCTGTCCTTCCGGACTTCTGCCATCACTTCTCCCACCGTCATTTTCCTGCCGTACACTGTTTTGCCGTCCTGAGAAACTTCCTGACAGAACTCCTGGCTCTCCGGGGTGGAGCACCAGGCACAGCGCATAGGACAGCCCTTTAGGAACACCACGGTCCGCAGTCCATCCCCATCATGGATGGAAGACCGTTCAATCCGCAGGACCCGGCCTGCCAGCTGTTCCGCAGTCATACTCCCCAACCTCCTGTACTTTTATTGTCCGCAGCAGCATTTCGTCACATGCCACTGATTGATTTCCGTCCGTCCGATGATCTCGTCCTGGGTTTCCTTGCTCAGTTCCACAAAGAAAGCGGTATAGCCAGCCACTCGGATCAGCAGATCCCGATGTTTTTCCGGATGTTTCTGGGCATCTAGCAGGGTATCCCGGTCCACGCAGTTGATCTGGACATGGTACACATCCAAAAGGCTCATGGTCTTGATCATATCCATGGCATGGCGCATCCCGTCTTCTCCTTTGATCAGTTCCGGTTCGAACTTCATGTTCAGCTGGGTCCCCTGGGTGTACCGTGCGTGGGGCAGACAGCTCACCGATTTCAGGAGGCCGGTGGGGCCGTTCACATCGGTGCCGCCTGTGGCTCCGATCCCGTCCGTCAGAGGCGTGCCGGCTTTCCGGCCGGAAGGCAGAGCTCCCACCCATTGGCCGATGGGGGTATTCCCGGATACGGGCAGCATCCCCAGGGTCATCTTCCCGAATTTGGTTTCATATTTTTCGAATTGGTCTGCTACATGGGTGTAGATGGCCCCTACGCAGAAGTCCGCCCGGGGATCGTCATTGCCGTATTTCGGGGCGGCCAGGCACAGCTTCTGGAGGTCTTCATATCCTTCGAAGTTGGCATCAAGGGCTTTGACCAGTTCATCCATGGTGATTTTCTTCTCGTCATAGACCAGGGTCTTCACCGCAGCCACCGAATTGATGATGTCCGCCTGGCCCACGGTGATCACCCCGCCACCGGCGGTGTATTTGGCTCCATGGGGTTGGCTGTAGTCCAGGCCGCTTTCCATGCAGTGCTCATAGGAAAGGGAGAGGGCCGGGACCGGACGGAAGTTCATGCTCAGATAATCCAGCAGCTGGTTCCCACTGGTGATAACATCCACGGCATAATCGATTTGTTTCAGCAGGGCCTCGTAGAAATCATCGAAAGTCTTGAAATTCCGGGGATCTCCCGTAGAAACACCCACTTTTTCTCCGGTAATCCGGCTGTAGCCGTCATTGAGGGCCAACTCTACCATGGCACCCATGTTGATGTCCGCAATATCCGTATATTGTTTCAGCCGGCCGGACAGGTTGGTCTCTACGCAGCCGCAGGGGTTCCAGTCCCAAGCTTCACGCAGGGGGATGCCCTTGTTCTGGAGCATCTGGATGCCCACATCATTGGTATAGATGGCCGGCATGGTGAGCCCCCGGCTGATGGATTCCACCGCTTTGTGGAGCAGGGAGTCCGGATTCTTGGCGATGCTGTAGGTGAAGCCCAGGTTGGGTTCCTTGAACCGGACATCTTCCGTGGCTTGGATCATCATGTAGGACAGTTCGTTGGTGGCATCGTTGCCGTATCTGTCCACCCCGCCGCAGCTGGTCTGGACGGTGATGCAGTAGCCTGCCGCATACTGGGCGGTGATTTCATCCTGGAATAGGGACATTTCCGCAATCTTGATCCACAGGCAGTCCAGCAGTTCCTGGGCAGCATCATCGGTGAGGATCCCCGCTTCTTTATCCGCTTTATAGTAGGGATAAAAGTACTGATCGATTCGGCCCAGGTTGTAGGAAGAGGCGTTCTGTTCCATGAAGATGGCGTATTCATAGGACAGCATGCTCTGGCAGGCTTCGTAGAAGTTCCGGGCTGGATGTTCCGGTACCCACCGGTTCACTTCGGCGATCTTCAGCAATTCGGCTTTCCGGATGGGATCCTGGCATTTCTCTGCCATTTTTTCCGCCAGGTCTGCATGGCGGTTGGCCAGGAGGATGATCCCATCGGCGGCCTGGATGGTGGCTTGGTAGAAATACATCTTTTCCAGGTCTCCGGGGACGGCGTCATCCAATTTGGCCAGGGCGTCTTTGGCCTCCTGCCGGATGGTCCCCAGCCCCTTGTGGAGGATCCGTTCCCAGCCCGGGGTGTTTTCTCCATAGCCCCGGACGGCTTTCCGGTCAATGAAGATGATCCCGTTGTTCCGCAGGGTCTCCATGTCTTTGGGGGCCAGCAGCCGCCACCGGTCCAGGACGCATTTGTTCTTCCAGTAGTCCTGGACATCTTCCGTGAAGACTTTCTTGCCTTCTTCGCTTAGGTAGAAGGGGTCGTAGGGACGGGTGCTGATGGTATCCAGTTCCTTTTCAATGATTGAAGCGGAGCTGTCCGCACACAGGACCCCGGCACGGGGCTTGAAGCCGACCCCGCCCACCAGCAGTTCATGGGGCTGGATGTAGATGGCCTTGTCCCGGCACTGGTGGTAGTAGCCGTTGGATTTTTGCAGGATCCAGGGCTTTCCTTCCGCTTCTTTGAAACCTTCCGTCAGATATTTGGCGTTGTACACGTCCATTTCCACCCGGGTGTTTAGGTATTGTTCCCGCAGGGCGTTGATCCGATCCAGATATTTTTTTGCCATGATGCTGATTCCTCCCTCAAACTTCTGTTGGCAGATGGCCGTTGTGTCCTGGAGCTGTTTTTCCAGTTTATCATCTTGCTAGCGTGCAAAAAAGATGCCAGGAGATGAAAGTAGAAAGAAAAAACAGAAAGCTGAGTTATCAGAATTATAAAATTGAAAGGTAGAGAGCTGGTTTTCGAATGTTGCTTTTTGCCGGGAGAGAAGAAGACAGAACTCTTTATGGGAAATAGGAAAGTGCAAAAAAACTGCAAAAATATCAGGGATTTTGCGCTGTTTTTGCGGACACGCAAAATATTTTGCTCCTCTTCCAGCCAATGAGTGGAAGGATAAATGGCACAGAAAAACTGAGCTTCTGCAAAATTTGAGAGCAGGCCCCATGGTACACTGACTCCAGGAGAACAGGACGAAATGCATTTCAAACTGGAAACTTTTGGAACCTTGGTTTTGGAAAGGAGAAAGATTATGGATGTTCAAAAGCCGGAAAAAAGCGGACTTCGTCCCATTGTCATGTCAGTGACTGTGGTCCTTTTTGGACTAATGCTCATTGCCATCGTAATCGATGCGAAAAATTTTTACAATATACTGAATAATCTGGTCATGAATAATGCTATGTGGGATTTTGGCTGGTTCCTGAGCCTGCTGTGTCTGGTCATGGTGCTGTTCTGCGTGGTCTGTATGGTGACTCCCATTGGAAAGATCCGACTGGGAGGCCCCAACGCCAAACCCAAATTCACCTATATGCAGTGGTTCGGGATCTCTCTGTGCACCGGGATTGGCGCTGGAGTGGTGTTTTGGGGCTCTGCAGAACCGCTGATGTTCGCCATGGAACCGCCCAAATCCCTAGGCATGGCTCCGGGAAGCAATGCAGCCGTCCTTTGGAGCATGGCCCGCTGTTTCCTCCAATGGGGGTTCACTCCTTATGCCACCTGCGTTGTGACCGGGGTCATCCTGTCCTATGTGATTTTGAACAAGAAGGCTCCCTTCCGGACCAGCTCCCTGCTAATCCCCATTTTCGGCATGGAAGTGACAGAAAGCCGCTGGGCGGACTGGTTCGACGCCCTGTCCACCTTTGCCCTGACTGGAGCCGTTTCCGGCGGGTTGGGCTACGGCGCTATGCAACTTTCGGCAGCGGTGAAAGCTTTCAGTGGAATCGAGCCCAGTATGACCATTTACGTTGCCATCATTTTCTTCATGTTCCTATGCTACAATGCCTCGGCTCTCAGCGGTCTCCAGAAAGGCATTACTTGGTTATCCAATAAAAACGTACAGTTTTTCTTTATTCTCCTGCTTTTTGTATTTATCTGTGGACCTACTGCTTATATTTACAATCTCTTTACGGAATCCATGGGGGAATATATGACGAATTTCTTTGCCCTCAGCCTGAATACCATGCCCTATGAAGATGCCGCCATGTGGCCCCAGAACTGGGATATGTATTGGTGGGCCGACTGGATGGCCTATGCTCCGCTGCTGGGGCTGTTCATGGTCCGGGTGGCTTATGGACGGACCATCCGGGAATTCATCGCCATTGAATGGGTGTTCCCTGCGCTGTTCGGCATCATCTGGTTTTCCGTATTCGGTGGGACCATTCTATACTCCCAGCTGTGGAAGAGCGTGGATTTTTACGGGATCTATCTGAACAGCGGGGCGGAAGCCCTGACTTTGGCCAGTTTCAACGTACTGCCCCTGTCGGTAGCTGCCAAGATCTTTATGCTCCTCATCATCACCATTTCTTTGGTGACCCAGTGTGATTCTATGACTGTGACCCTGGCCAGCATGAGCATGAAACAGACCGGGGCCAATGAGGAAGCGCCGGTTCCCCTGAAGCTGTTCTGGGGCATCACCTTTGCGGTGATCGCTGCTATCTTTGTGGTCCTGGGAGGCATCGGCGGGGTCAAGACCATCAAGTCTTTCTGCGGCATCCCCTTGGCCTTTGTCTGTGCTTGGCTGACCTTCGGCTTTATACGCTATATGGCCAGACGGCCCCGGAACTTGGACGGGTCCTATGTGTATGAAGAAGAATGTGCCAATGATCCGGATAACGGGGAACCCATGGCCAAACGCAGCTCCAACAAATGGCTCCGGAAGATGGGGTGGTAGCCTTTGTTGAAGAACAAACTGTGAAAGAACTCCGGTCGGTAAGGCGCAGGAGTCTTTCACAGTTTTTTTTATGCCGAACTGCAAAACATTTTGCGGAGAGCTGCAAAAAAACAAACCTGCAAAAATATTTGCATGCAAAAGGAGGGGATTTTGCACAGGCGGAAAAGACGGCCATCACTTGGAATGAGAAAATAAAAATAGTTATCACGCCATTCTGATAACTCTGATTATGCTCAGGAAAGTTCCTGGCATAGTTTTTGCATAAAATTTTTTCGGAGAGGGGTGGGAGAATCGCTCCCGGATCGGATTCAGATACGGAAAAGAGGAGGAAAGAAAATGCCGGAAGACAAGTTGAAAGGCAAAATCTACAAGGAAGTCCTAGCCGTAATCGGGCTCCTGCTGACTGCAGAAATCATCCTGGGTGTATTCTTCACCAAGCAGTTCGGTTTGGCAATGTCCACCATGCTCTATTGGGTGGGGGATAATTTTGGCTGGTGGATCAACCTGCTGTCCATCGTCATCGTAATCTTAGGAATAGTCCTGATCCTGTTCAAATGGGGTGATGTGAAAATCGGCGGCATCGATGCCAAACCGGATTTTACTACCTGGCAGTGGTATTCCATTTCCATATGCGGCGGAATCGGCTGCGGGCTGCTTTATTGGGCCATGGGGGAACCTATGTATCACTTCATGCAGCCGCCTCTGGCTATCCATGCCGTCCCCGGCAGCCGGGAAGCCGCCATTTTCGCCGTGAGCCAGGCCATGTTCCACTGGTCCTTTGTCCAATACTTCATCTATTCCCTGCCAGCGACAGCCTTTGCCTTGCTGTGCTTCAACTATCAGAAATCTCTTTCCATGGGACCCATGCTCATGGAGACCACGGGGAAATATTCCCACTGGGGGACCACTGTACTTCAGATCCTATGTGGCTATGCGGTGGCCTGCGGGGTATCCAACTCCATGGCCGCCGGCTTGATGCAGATCAGTGGGGGCATCAATGCGGTGTTTGGGGTCCCGCAAGGGCCGGTGATGTATCTGGTGCTCACCGTCCTGGTGGCTGCTTTCTTCATCGTTTCCTGCATCACGGGGATCAATAAGGGGCTGACTTATGTTTCCAGTGCCTGCATGTTCTGTTTCTTCGGCCTTTTGATTTATGTGGTCCTTACCGGGAACGCCCAGTTCATCGGCAAAATCGGCACAGAAGCCACCGGCCAGATCATGGATCAGTTCTGGGAAAAAATCACCCTCAATAATACCCTGGTGCCTCAGGACCAGTGGCCCAATGAATGGCCCATAACCTTCTGGAATTCTTTCTATATCTACGCTCCTGTAATCGGCATGTTCCTGGCACGGTTGGGCAAAGGACGGACCGTCCGGGAATTCCTCCTGGTGGAGATCCTGGTCCCTTCTCTGTTCTGCTGCCTGTTCATTGCCATCTTTGCAGGGCAGAGCATGTATGTCCAGACCAGCGGTATCATGGATGTATGGGCCATGATCCAGCAAGAAGGGATGCAGACCACCTTGTACCAGGTCCTGGGGACCATGCCGGGAGGCAAAGCTGTCCAGCTGGTGTTCCTGGTGACCGTCTGCCTGTCTTTCATCACCTTGGCTGACCCCAATACGGCAGCCCTGGCTACCCTGTGTGTCCATGGGCAGGAAATCGATTCGGAACCTCCGAAAGCCATGAAGATTGCTCTGGGGACCGCCATTTCTGCCGTAGCTTATCTGCTGGTGGTGTCCGGAGGGATGAATGCGGTGAAAGGGCTGCTGAACCTGGGCGGACTGCTGATGACTCTGCCCACTTTGTGGCTGTGTCTGGTGGTCTTCAAGCTGGAAGTTCCTCTGCTGGCTTCTAAGAGCCATCGAATCGCCCTGCAGCCTGAAAAAGATGCAGTGGAGGCACCTAAAGAGAACCTTCAGGCTAAGGTCAGAGGTCTGGACGTGATCATCCATCAAAAAACGTATGCGGATTATTGATTGCTGAAAAATAGAGGGGGGAGCGGAATGCTGAATCAGAAGTTCGATATCCAATTGTTCCATGAATGCTACGGAGAACATGACCATGACTATCCCCAGATCTTAGTCCCGCTGGAAGGGCCTATGGAGATCGCCATCGGGGATATGGAATACCAGGTAACGGCGCAGCAGCTGTGCCTGATTCCGGCAGCTACTCTCCACCAGTGTGGCTACAGCGGGAAGCTGCTGGTGATCAACTTGACGGAAATCTCCCCGGAAAATCGAGATGCCGTGCTCCTGTCCTATCCAGTGATTGTGTCCATGTGCGGGCAGATCCTGGAGCTGGTGGACCTGATCCAGAAAGAACTGAAGCAGGATCCCCGGAGCCCTTCCGTCCGGTATCTCTACAGCTATCTGTACAGCAAACTCCTGGACAACTGCGCAGCTCCCTCTATTCGATACATCAGTGAACATTTCGATCTGCCTGTTACGGTGAACCAACTGGCGGAAATCGAAAATTACAATGTCACCTATTACAATGACTGGTTCAAACAGCAGACCGGCTGCTCTCCCAGCCTGTACCTGCGGAAGATCCGCATCGACCGGGCCAAGGAGCTGCTGCTGGAAAGCCGCTATACCATGATGGAAATCGCCTTGATGGTGGGCTACAGCAGTAATTCCACCTTTACCCGGGCTTTCCACAGTATTACCGGAAAGACACCCAAGGCTTTCCGGGAAGAACATGGCATCGTCAGCGCTGTTTAAAAAATCAAACATAAAGGAGTCGAGGAAAATGGACAAGATTACAGGAAGTGCGGCACAACGGAAATTCAAACTGGGAATGCACAGCTATACCCTCCATCTCAGCGGATTCGGGGAAAGCTGGGGCTTCCAGAGCGAAGGGAAGACTTATGCCTTTGAAAAAACAGCTACCCTGTTGGATCTCATGGACCTGGCGGTGACAGAGGGCATCGAAGTTCTCCATATCACCTTAGTGGACCTGGACAATGACACATCGCCGGAACATTTGGCCCGGGTCAAAGCGGAAGCGGCCAAACGGGGGCTGGACCTGGAACTGAACATTTCCTTCAATGCCCCTTCCGATCCCCGGGTGAACTGCACCATTGCTGAATCTCTGGAAATCGGTCATGCCATCGGAGCCAAACTGGTGAAGTACAGTACCGATGTGGAACATCCCCATCCCATTTCCCACGCCTGTATGTGTCCGGAAGCCATGGAACAAATGGCGAAGATCGTCCAGGAATTCCGGAAAAATATCCCTACCATCGAAAAATACGGCATGAAGATTGCTATCGAGAACCACTGCGACCTATTTGCCGATGAAGTAATCTGGATGGTGAAGCAGCTGAACCATCCTTTGATAGGAGCCTGCTGTGATACCATCAACTCCCTGATGCTGGCAGAAGGGATTGCTGACTGCGTGAAGAAAATGGCTCCCTACGCTTACTGTGTCCACTTCTGTGACAATCGGGTCTTCGCAGATCCAAACGGGACCCATTCCTTGGGCTGCGCCATTGGGGACGGAGACGTGGACGTGGTGGAAGTCATGAAGATCCTCCGGGCTGAAGCACCGGAAGAACTGGATACCATCGATCTAGAAATCGAGCTGCCTCTTTCCGGCTATACCTTGGAAGAAGGCCGGGAAAAGGAAATCGAAGGGATGCGCAAGAGCATCAAATACATGCGGGAAGTCCTGGGCATCGGGACGAAATGAAAGAAGGGGGCGCTGCACGGCTCGTGCAGCACCCTTCTTCTGTGTTATAATGAAAGCCTATGGAAACAATCTGCCTTCCGGGAATCCCGGAAGGAAAGGGAGGCATGGTGGAATGAAATGGACGGAGGCTATCCGGGTCCTTTCCCAAAGTGGGCTGGGGGCCTTGGTGCTGGACAGTGCCGGAGTGATCCTGGCTGTCAACCCTACAGGCAATGAACTGCTCCACGGAGAAGGCCGGTTGAAGGGGAAGGAACTGCCCCTTTTCGCCCGTATCCTGCTCCAGCCGGAAGAAGAAGGGATGTATGCCAACCCAGCCTTCGGAGAATACCTCCGGCGCTGTCCGGAACCCCTGGTAGATGATCTGCCTCAGGAGGCACGGCTCCTGGTTTTCCGCAAAGCGGATCAGGACGCCTGCCACGATATGCTCCTGGGGGCCCTGAGCCAGATCAACCAGTCCGTGATCATTTGTGATGAAGGGAACCGGATCGTCTATCTGAATGATGCGGCGGTGCGGATGGACGGTCTGGATAATACCCGAGTGGTGGGAAGGACCATCTCGGAGATCTATCAGAGCCGGGACGATCACGGACTCCTGATCCCCTGGGTCATTGCCCACCGTAAACCTTTGTTGGATATCCGGCAGCATTATGCCACCTGCCAAGGGAAAGAAGTGGACATCACCGCCAACTGCTATCCCCTGGTCCAGAACGGTCAGACTCTGGGAGGCTGCAGCATCATGGAAGACTGGAGCCAGGTGGACAGCCTGCATCGGAAGATCATCGATCTCCAGGAAAAAATCCTGCAGCTGACCCAGGGAAAAGGCAAAACAGAGAAGAAAAATGTATTTCGGGCCCGGTACCAGTTCCAGGATATCATCCATGCCGGCCCAGCCATGGCAAATCTCATCGACCGGGCCCGTCATGTGGCACAGTCCGATTCCAATGTGCTGGTCTATGGGGAAACCGGCACCGGCAAAGAACTGCTGGTCCAGAGCATCCACAATGCCAGCCGGCGGGCCCAGGGACCTTTTCTGGCCATCAACTGTGCGGCCATCCCGGAAAACCTGCTGGAAGGGATCCTGTTCGGCACGGAAAAAGGGGCTTATACAGGGGCGGAGAAACGGCCGGGGCTTTTTGAACAGGCTCACGGAGGCACCCTGCTCCTAGATGAAATCAATTCCATGAACATCAACCTGCAGCCCAAGCTGCTCCGGGTCCTCCAGGAAGGGATGGCCCGCCGGGTGGGAGGTATGCAGGAATATCCCGTGGATGTGAGGGTCCTGTCCAATATGAATATCTCCCCCCAGGAAGCCCTGAAGGAGGGCAAGCTGCGACTGGACCTTTTTTACCGTCTGGGAGTGGTAGATCTGCGGGTCCCGCCGCTGCGGGAGCGGAAGGAAGACATCCCTCTGCTGGTGAAACATTTCATCATGGGCTACAACCGGAAGCTGAAGAAAAATGTGCGCTATGTGGATGGACAGGTCCCGGATCTGTTCCTCCGGTACCCCTGGCCGGGGAATGTCCGGGAGCTCCAGCATGCCATCGAATTTGCCATGAATGTGCTGCCGGATGACCGGAATGTGATCCGGCTGGCCGATTTGCCGGACAATATTCGGCTGGAAACCTCTGGAGAGATCCCTGCTGGGACGGAAGCGGCCATTTCCCGCCCGGCTGTGGAGCACGGCCGGGTCCCCCGCAGTCAAGGGAACCGGAGGACCCTGCGGGAAGTGGAACAGGCCGCCATCGAGCAGGCTTTGCGCCTGAACCGGGGGAATATCTCCGCGGCAGCCCGGCAGCTGGGCATGAGCCGGCAGAATCTCCAGTACCGGATCCGCCGGGACAGGATCCAACGGGAACCGGAAGAAAGATGAAACAACAGGACCGTCTGTACGGAGAGAGGGGGCTTTCCGTACAGGCGGTCCTGCTGCTAGAAGGGTTTCTATGAAATGCAAGCTATAGGAAGATGGAGCTGCAGCCAAAAAGGGGGATGGGGCTACAGGGCCATCCGATAGATTTCAGCGGCGATTTCCGGCGTCAGTTTCACGAAATTCCCGTGGTTGGGGGCACCGTGGAACATATTTTCCACCATTTTGGGGATGTCTTCCGCTTTTCCGCCCAATTCACTGATATGGGTGGGCATACCCATTTCCCGGACGAAATCTTGGAAGGCCTTGATCCCTTCCATGGCCGTTAGTTCCGGATGTTCGAAATCCATCTGGCAGCCCCATACCCGGGTGGCATATTTGGCGAACAGGGTGGGGCCCTGGGTCTTCATAGCATATTCCATCCAGTAGGGGAACAGCAGTGCCAGTCCGGCTCCATGGGAGGCCCCGTACAGGATCCCGATTTCGTTGTCCATGTGGTGGGTCCCCCAATCCTGGGCCCGGCCCACCCCGGTGGAATTGTTCTGGGCTACCATAGCGGCCCACATGATATTGGCTCGGGCATCGTAATCTAGCGGGTTCTTCATGACCCGGCGGGCTTCCTTGATCATGGTGAGCATGACGGCTTCCAGCAGCCGGTCGGTGAGTTCACATTCTTTGGTATGGGAAAAATACCGTTCCATGCAGTGGGCCATGATGTCGGAGATGCCGCTGGCCGTCTGGTAGGGAGGCAGGGTCATCATCAGTTCCGGGTTCATGATGGCGAACAGGGGACGCAGGATGTCGCCGTCCGCGCACCGTTTGTACTGATGGCCGTCCGGAGTGTCCAGGGTCACCACGGAATCTGTGGAGCCTTCGGAACCGGAAGCTGCGATGGTCACCACACAGCCCACCGGCAGGGCTTCTGTCACTGGGCCTTTTTTTCCGCAGTAGAAATCCCAGAAATCTCCTTCATAAGGCACTCCCAGAGCGATCCCTTTGGCAGAATCCATGACGGAGCCGCCGCCGATGGCTAGTACAAAGTCCACCTTTTCCTTTTTGGCCAGGTCGATGCCCTGATAGATCAGGTCTGTATGGGGGCTGGCTTTGACCCCGCCCAGTTCCACATGGCCGATCCCTTCTGCATCCAGGGATTTCTTTACCCGGTCCAAGAGTCCAGAACGGACGGCACTGCCGCCGCCGTAATGGATCAGGACCTTGGTGCCCTTATACTTCTTCACATATTTGCCGGTTTCATTTTCCGTCCCTTTCCCAAAAACGAAATAGGTCGGGCTGTAAAAAGTGAAATTGTCCATATCGATACCCTCCTTATGGTTCCGCCAGAGCTGGCGTTCTTGCTTTCTGTTGCTTTTATTATAGGCGGCGGTCCCCTAGGAAGGTGTGCCTGTTCTCTTTGTTTCTGTGCCGGAACTCACCTGTTGGTCAGGGAGCCGTCTCCTGGCGGATATCCGTGTTTTGGCACAGCATCCACGGCGCCCAGCACAATCCTTTTTTCAGAAAAATAGTACAATGACAGGAAGAAGAAAGGAGTGGGACCCATGGATGCACAACTGGAAAGTTTCTATCGGGAACGGAATGCGCTGCTGCACACGGCAACTCCTCTGGAAATAGAGAAATTCTTCCTTGGTTGGCAGGAAAAAACGGAGAAAAATAAAAACCGGACGGCATGGATCAGTGTGATCCATGAACTGGGGCTTTTTTACCGCAGCCTGGGGCAGTATGACCGGTCCATCCGGCTGTTGGAGCAGGCCGGCAAAGCCATCCTCCAGCAAGCGGGACGGAACAGCCTGGAATATGTGTCTCTGCTGAACAACTTAGCCGGGACCTGCCGGGAAGCTGGGGACAAGGTATATGCCATCGCCCTGCTCCAAGAGGCCATCCAGATTTATCAGAAACAGAAACAGATCCGGCTGGGAGTCTGTGCCAATCTCTACAGCAACTTGTCCCAATGCTGCCAGGAGAATGGAGAATGGGAACGGGCGGCGGAAAATTTGGAAAAGAGCCTGGAATTCCTCCAGCTGTCCGGACGGAAAGCAGAACTGGGGATGGGCTGTCACAATCTGGCTCTTCTTTACCGGAAGATGGGAGAGAAAGAGAAAATGGACCAGTATGTGGAAAAAGCCCTGGCACAGTTTGACTTCTGCCGGGACCTCGGAAATCCCCGGATTCCTCTGGCTTTGAACAGCCTGGGGGGGATCCTTTATCAGGAAGGAAAATATCATCGAGCGGCCCAGGTCTATGACCGGGCGGCCCAGTATATCCAGCGGGAGGAAGGGAAGAACCATGCCTATGCGGTGAACCGGCAGCATGAAGCCTGGGCCCTGCGGGGAGAAGGAAAGCTCCGGGAAGCCTGCCGAGCTCTTCAGGAAGCGGAAGAAATCTGTGAAGGGCTGTACGGAAGAAAAAATGAACGGGTCCAGGCTGTCCTGGATGAACTCCAGCAGCTGCAGCATCTGCTGGACCGGGGACAGGAGGGATGAAGATGGGTACCTCTTCCCTGGATATGGTTCGAGGGCCCCTATTGGGAAAAATCATCCGGTTCAGCCTGCCCCTGATGCTGACCAACCTGCTCCAGATGCTGTTCAATGCAGCGGACGTAGTTGTGGTAGGGAGGTTTGCCGGATACGCCAGCATGGCTGCGGTAGGCAGTACCTCTTCCACTGTCTATCTCCTGACCAATCTGCTCATGGGGCTGGGCATCGGGGTCAATGTGCTGGTAGCCCAATATGCGGGAAGGGGCGGACGGGACCGGGAAATCAGCCGGATCCTTCATACGGCCATGACCTTAGGGACCGTTGGCGGAATCCTCCTGGCCCTTGGGGGATTCCTGGCTTCCGGCTGGATCCTGGAATGGATGAGGACGCCGATAGATATCTTCGCCCAGACTCGCCTTTATCTCCAAATCTATTTTCTGGGCACGCCCTTTGTCCTCCAGTATAATTACGGGACCGCGGTGCTCCGGGCGGTGGGAGATACCCGGCGGCCTCTGTATTTCCTCTTGGCCAGCGGACTCCTGAATCTGTTCCTGAATCTGCTTTTCGTCATTGTTCTCCACTGGGATGTGTCCGGTGTGGGGTTGGCCACTGTGCTCAGCCAGCTGGTTTCTGCGGTTCTGGTGCTCCGCTGCCTGGCTCGGGAAACTGGCCCTCTCCATTACCATTGGCATTGGTTCCTGCTGGATGGGAAAGCCCTGAAGGAAATTGCCCGGATCGGCATACCGGCTGCAGTCCAGGCCATGCTCTTCAGCCTGTCCAATGTGGTGATCCAGGGAGCCATCAATCTCTTTGGCAGTGTGGTAGTGGCGGCCAACAGCGCAGGTTCCAGCATCGAGAATTTCCTGTACGTTTCCATGAATGCGTTCCATCAGGAGGGCATGACCTTCATCGGCCAGAACCTGGGTGCTAGGAAATGGGAACGAGTGGATCGGGTGATTCGGATCTGCTTGGGACTGACCCTTGTCCTGGGCATCGGAGAGGGAATCCTGATCCGGAACTGGGCGCCAGAACTGCTCTCCCTGTTCAATCAGGATCCGGCTGTGATCCGGGCCGGCACAGTACGGCTCCACTGGGCTGCCCAGTGGTATGTGATTTTCGGGTTAGCGGATATCCTGGTGGGCTGCATCCGGGGGTTTGGGACTTCCGTAGGACCCATGGTCATCAATCTCCTGGGGACCTGCGCCTTCCGGCTGTGGTGGATCCACCATTTAGCTCTTCCCCAATGCGGGGTGGAAATGGTATACTTATCGTATCCAATCTCCTGGATCCTGATCCTAATAGCCCTTACAGGCTATGGGATTTTTTTATACAAAAACTATGGAAGAAAGGAGGCCCTCTCTCATTATGGGCATCACCAAATTGACACTGGCTCCCCAGCAGAAACAGCAGCTGAATCTCCATCTGGTCCAGCAGATGAAACTGCTCCAACTGGGAGCCCTGGAACTGGAACAGTACGTCCAGGAGGCGGTGGAGGCCAATCCTCTCCTGGAATTCCCCAGTGAAGTGACAGGTCCGGCCTGGCAGGAAACGGCCCAGGAAGCATATCGGGGGAAACGGATCCGGGATAAGGAGGATGATCCCCTTCCGGATCCGGTGGCCAATGCTTCCCGGCAGGAAAAGACTCTCCAGCAGGTGGTGGAAGAACAGCTGGGCTGCCTGTCTTTGTCTGATCAAGAGAGGGCCCTGGCTTTTTATATTGCGGGGACCCTGGACAGCCGGGGCTGGTGGACGGAGAGTGTGGAAGAAACCGCCCGGGCCTTTGGAGTTCCTGAAGAGCAGGTCTTGCAGGCGCTGCAAAAGGTCCAGCAGCTGGAGCCGGCAGGAGTAGGGGCACAGGATCTTTCCCAGTGCCTGCTGCTGCAGCTGGAACAGGCACCGGAGGGGACGGAACTGGCCCGGAAGATCATCCAGTCGGGACTGGAACAGTTGGGACAGAACCAAATCCCGGCCTTGGCTAGGAAATTCCATGTGACGGCTCGGGAAGTCCTGGATGCCAAAGCCCAGATCTGTGCTTTAGATCCCAAGCCGGGAGCCCGGTTTGCGGAAGCCGGACCAGTGGTGTACCAGCGGGAGGATGCCCGGGTGGAAGATACTGGAGCAGGGCTGCAAGTCACGGTGTACGATACCTGGGGACGGAAATTCGTCCTGAACCAGGAATATCTGGACTGGGCCGGAGAGCAGGGGAATGGGCAGGTGAAAGCCTACCTGAAGGAGCAGCTGGGAAAAGCCCGGCAGCTCCAGCAGATGCTGAAAGAACGGCAGCAGACCCTGCTGTTGGTGTTCCAGGCTCTGGTGAGCCATCAGGAACCTTTCTTCCGGCTGGGCCCCGGGCACCGGCAGCCTTTGAAACTGGCTGATCTGGCAGAAGAGACAGGGCTGGCCATTTCTACGGTGAGCCGGGCCCTCCAGCATAAGGTCATTGCCTGCCGCTGGGGAAGCTTTCCAGCAGGGAGCTTCTTGGTGGGACAGGCGGTTTCCCAGTCTGCGGGGGCGGTGACCGAGGAAAAACTCCAGGAACTGATCCGGAAAGTAATCGAAGAAGAAGACAAGCGGAAACCTCTCAGTGACCAGGGAATCTGTGATGCCCTGGCCCGGCAGGGCATCCGCACGGCCCGGCGGACGGTGAACAAGTATCGGGTCAAGATGGGCATCGGAGACAAAAGCGCGAGAAAAGAGTGGTAAAGGGGCTGTGAAAAAATGAGAAATCATTTTTTCACAGCCTTTTTTAAATTATCTTAAATTCCGTAAAACTATTTACAATTCAATCACAAATGAAACAATGAAATGTGAACGAAATGTGAAACACTATACATAAACTATTTATAAGTTATAATAAAGATAGTTCGGAAATAACCGAACGAAAAAGGAGGGTTATTATGGGAATGAATAGTAAAGTGGAAACAATGGTTCGCAAAGAAACCGCCGGTGTAGAAGAGAAGATCCTGGAACTGTTCGCTCCCAGCCTGTCCGGAAGCGATGTCCCCAGTCTGAAGGACTGGGATCCCATGGGATATTTCGATTTCGAATAAAAGGAATCGGTCCCTGGCAGAAAAGTAAAAGAGCAGGAGGGATGGATCATGGGAATGACAGCCAAGAGCGGTTATGCGATGACGAAAAAATTGGAAATCTTGTTGGAAATCCTGACCCTGGGGACGCTGGACTCCAGTACGGCAGAATCCAAGATCACCGGGTATGAAGTGGAGGTCCCGGGGATGGTAAGACGGGAATTTAGGGTATAAAAGGGAGGGGCTGCTGCGTTTGCAACAGCCCCTTTTCCTGCTTATTGATAAATCCTTCTCAGGAAGCTAGAATAATAAAAAAAGACTGGGGAGGAGTATCCTATGGCATATAATTTTACTACCATCAACAAACGGTATGGGAAAGGGTCATTTAAATGGCAGGAAATGGCACGGTATGGGGTCCGTCCGGAGGAAGACATCATTCCTTTTTCTGTAGCGGATATGGAACTGGAAACGGCGCCGGAAATCAAAGAAGCATTGAAGAAAGAAATCGATGATTTTGTGCTGGGGTATGCCAATCCCACGGCATCTTATCGGGAAGCCTGCTGTGCCTGGCAGGAAAAACGGCATCACTGGGCAGCCAAACCGGAATGGATCTGTCCTTCCCATGGGGTGGTGGATGCTTTCTTCACAGCGGTGAAAGCCTATACCCAGCCGGGAGATGGAGTCATGCTGCTGACTCCGGTCTACTATCCCATGTACCATGCGGTCCTGGATACGGGACGGCAGCTGGTGGACTGTCCGCTGGTGGAGCAGGGGGACAGTTATGGAATCGATTTTGCCGATTTCGAGCAAAAGGCCAAAGCGTACCGGACCAAGATGCTGATCCTCTGCAGTCCTCACAATCCCACCGGCCGGGTCTGGACCCGGGAGGAACTCCAGAAGATTTCCGAAATCTGTCTGGCCAATGGAGTCTTGGTGGTCTCTGACGAAATCCACGATGATCTGATCATGCCAGGTTATGAGCATACGGTTTACGCCTCTCTTTCCCAAGAAGCCGAGCAGAACTGTTTGGTGCTGACGGCTCCCAGCAAGACCTTCAATTTGGCCGGGCTGCAGACTTCCAACATCTTCATCCCCAATGCTTCGCTGCGGGCTCAGTATATGGCGTACTTAAAAGAAATCAACCCCAATCCCAAGTGCAATCTCCTGGGATATCTTGCCTGTGAGACCGCCTACCGGCACTGTGAGGATTGGCTGGATCAATGTCTCCAGGTCATCGATGCCAACCGGAAACTGGTTGTTGGATCCATGGCGCAGAAATTCCCCCAGATCAAAGTCAAACGGCTGGAGGGGACTTATCTGCTTTGGATGGATTGGCGGGGCCTGGGATTGGATCATAAGGAACTGGAACGGATCAACCGCCAGGAGGCCCGGCTTTTCTTTGATGAAGGATACATCTTTGGAAAACAGGGAGAAGGCTTCGAGCGGTGGAACCTGGCCTGTCCCACCCGGTATATCCAGGAAGCCCTGGAACGGATGGAAAAGACATATGGGAAATATGTAAAATAACGGAAAAAACAAGGGGTGCTGTACGTTTTGTGCAGCACCCCTTGTTTTTTATTTTGCTGTCAATTTTTTCAAAGCCCTTTCCAGTACTTCTGCTGCCTGGCCAATGGGCTCGGGTTCCGTATATTCTTCCGGAGAATGGCTGATCCCTTTTACGCTGGGGACGAAGAGCATGGCCGTGGGCAGCTCATGCCCCAGGATCATGGAATCGTGGCCGGCCCAGCTGGGCTGGATCTGATAAGGGATCTTCAGATCCCCGGCCTCCTGTTCGAAGAGATCCATCAGGCTTTGCTCCATGGGCAGGGGCGGGATCTGGTCCAACTGCTTCCACTGGAATGTGACCTGGAAGGTCCGGGCGATTTTCTGGAGCTCTTCTTGGAATTCTGCCAGGGCAACATCCATGGTTTGATCGCTGGCAGAACGGATTTCCAGAGACAGCTCGGCTTTCCCTGGGACCACATTCCCGGCATCCGGGAAGACCCGGATATGGCCTACGGTAGCCACATACTGCTGCTGGGAAGCCAGGGCTTTCTCAAATACGGCAGAGATCCACTGGGCGGCGGCTGCCAGGGCATCTTTCCGGTCTTTCATAGCTGTGGTGCCGGCATGGTTGGCCGTGCCGGTGATGGTCACGGTGAAGTGGCGGATACCTACAATGGCAGAAACGATCCCCAGGGGCAGTTTGGCATCTTCCAGCGCCCGCCCTTGTTCGATATGGAGTTCCAAGAAACATTTTCCAGGCAGCAGATGGGGTGCAAAGGGATCCCCTTCCAAGCCGGCTTCCTGGAGCAATTGGGCCAGGGTACGGCCTTCTGCTGTCACGAAACGGTCAGGATCTTTGCCCTGGAGTTTTCCGGCCATGGCCTGGCTGCCCAGGCAGGGGGTCCCGAAGCGGGTCCCTTCTTCTTCTGCAAAGGCGATGATGGTCAGCGGCCGGTAGGGGCGGAATCCCTTCTCGTGCCAGGCGGCTGCGATGGCCAGCGGGACAGTGATGCCCAGGGCCCCGTCATATTTTCCCCCATGGGGGACGGAATCCAGATGGGATCCGGTATACACCGGCGGAAGATCCGTTTCTCCCGGTACGGTCATGAGCAGGTTGCCCCAGCCGTCCCGCCTGCACTGGAGGCCGATGGCCTCACCATAATGGCGCAGATACTGCTGGGCTTCCAGGAAAGGCTTGGACCAGGAAAGCCGGGTAGTCCCCTGGCCTTTTTCATAGCCAAAAGCCGAAAGCGGTTGGAAGAGTTCCTGCCAGATGGTTTGCAGTGTTTTCATTGTATGGACTCCTTTCGTAAGGCCTGTTTCCAGGTCTGTACTGCTTTCTGGAAATCTGCCAGGAGATCCGCTTTGATCTGGGGCAGAGATTTGACAAAGAAAGTGGCACTGATGGTCAGCAGCAGACGGCCTTTTTCATCGTACAAAGGGACGGCCAGGCTGCCCACGTCATTGAAGAATTCTTCGATTTCCGTAGCATAGCCGTTTGCCTGGATGACTTTCAGCTGTTCCCGGAGCGCTCTGCTGGATTGGATGCTGCAGGGGGTATAGGCCCGGTATTCCAGCTGTTCCAGTAGCTCTTCCCGGCCATGGGTCACTTCATCCAGGAGCAGCAGTTTGCCGGAACTGGTGGCATGGAGGGGCAGATCCGTGTATTCACTCATGACGATGTAGTAGGCCTGTTTGGTGGGATAGGCACAGTAGACGCTGAAGATCTGATTCTGGTAGACCATCTGGAGGCTGGCAGAAAAATGGTATTTCTCAGCAACCGCATCTACCAAGGGCTTAAAGAGCTCCACATACCGGTCGATATCCTGACGGATCATGGAGGCCTTGGTCATAAAATAATAGCCCAGTTTGTAGAAGCCGCTTTCCCGGTCACGGAGGAGCAGCTGGCTTTCTACCAGGGTGTTCACGATGCCCCGGGCAGTATTGATGTTCAGTCCGGTCCTTTCACTGATGGCGGCCAGGGGAAGACTGGGCGTCGTAGGGGTGAAGCAGTCCAGGATCTGCACGGCCCGCTGGATGGACTGGATGGGTTTTTGTAACTTTTTTTCCATAAAAGAACTCCTTTGGACAGACCATTTTCTTTAATTAGAGTAACACAAAAGATTTTGATTGACAAACAGGAATATTGGTGATATAAAACCTGTATAAAACTACAATGCAAAAATAAAAACGACAATGTAGTCAAACAGAAGTGAATCACTAGGGTAATGCGGCGTAGGATTTACTATTTTGAAAAAAGGGGAGAAAAAAATGGCAGAAAAACAAGAAAAGCAGTTTACCCTAAAGGAAAAGTTGGGAGCATTGGGACCTGGTTTCCTGATCGTAGGCTCCTTCATCGGGCCGGGGACGGTGACCAGTTCCACCAAAGCCGGGGCCGATTATGGTTTCCAGCTGTTCTGGTGCATCATTTTCTCGGTCATTGCGGTCATTGTGATGCAGGGGATGGCAGCCCGGCTGGGAATCGTGACCCAGATGGGACTGGCCCAGAACCTGGTGAAAGATTTTGAGAACCGCCCTGTGCTGCGGACTCTGCTGTGCGGCCTGGTGGCTGTGGCCATCACCATTGGTGGATTTGCTTATATGAGCGGGGACCTGACCGGGACGGCCATCGGCATCAGTGCCCTTACGGGGATTTCTACCCGGATCATCGCTCCCGTATGGGGCCTTTGCATCCTGCTGCTCCTGAGCTTTGCCGGGGATGCCCTGAAATACTTGGAAAAACTGCTGGGAGCCTGCGTCATCATCATGGCAGTGGTGTTCCTGGTGACCATGTTCGTGGTGAAACCGGATCTGGGAAAACTGCTGGCCGGCTGTATGCCCAGCATTCCCAAGGGTGGTCTGATGACCTGCCTGTCCCTGATCGGGACCACTGTGGTGCCCTATAATATGTTCCTCCATGCAGCTTCTGCCAAACGGACCTGGCACAGCACCGATGAACTGCCCCTCTGCCGGTTCGGGACCAATGTTCCCATGATCATCGGCGGCATCGTCACCGGGGCCATTATGGTGACGGCCGCAACCGTCATGCTGGGGATGCCTGTCCGGAACGCCATGGACATGTCCATCCAGCTGGAACCCACTCTGGGGACTTTTGCCAAACCTTTCATGGCCATCGGTCTGGTGGCTGCCGGGGTTTCCAGCGCCGTCTGCACTCCTATGGGAGTTTCCTATGTACTGGCCGGCCTTTTCGGCTGGGAAACCAACCGCAGTGACAAACGGTATACCATCACCAATTTCCTGGTTCTTTTGACCGGAATCATCATTGCCGGTGCCGGGTTCAACCCCATTGCCCTCATCATGGCGGCCCAGATGGTCAATGGTGTGGTGCTGCCCGTAGTGGTGGGAGTGACCATTTATCTGACGGCCAGCCGGAAAATCATGGGGCAGTTTGCCAACAGCACCCTGGAAAATGTGCTGGGGGGAGCGATTTTCATCATCTCTCTGATCCTGGGTGTCAGCAGTGTCATCAGTTTGCTGTAAGAAAGGCCTTTGGCCTGACTGTTATATTTTAAAGGAGATGTTTTGACATGAGAGAAAGCAAGCCAACGATTTATGATCCCAATTTCCTGCCCAATATGATTTACAGCGGGGTGCCGTCCTGGCTGAATCTGTCCGTGATCGAAAACGACGAGGACCTGAAGAAAATCGATGCGGCAGTGGTAGGGGTGCCCTGGGAAGGGGGCTGCACCATCGGCGGTTATTCTTCCACCACGGAAGGCCCGAAGGCGGTCCGTTCCACTTCCATCCGTTACACGGGGTTCCTGCCGGATTATAATCTGGACTGCTTTGATTATCTGCGAGTGGCAGATTCTGGTGACGTAGCCACCCAGAACGGCAACTATGACTTTACCTTCCAATCCATCCGGGAACGGATCGGCAAACTGGCTGATGCCAAGATCATTCCCATCACCATCGGCGGGGACCATGGGATCGCTTACCCCATCATCAGTGAAATCGCCAAACGGCATCCCAAGAAGGTCGGGGTCCTGCATTTCGATGCCCACCTGGATAACTACTCCCATTTCGGGGATGACGAACTGTCCCGCTGTTCTCCTTTCTACCGGGTATACAACGATCCCAATATGGATCCTACGAAGATTGCCCATATCGGGATCCGGGGACCCAGAAACCATCGGGAAGAATACAACAACGCCATGAAATATGGCGCAACGGTCATCCGGGCTATCGACGTCCATGAAGATGGCTGGAAAGCTGCCATTTCCAAAGCCCTGGAAGTGGTCAGCAAAGATACGGAATACATCTATATCACCGTCTGTGCAGACAGCCTGGATGCGGCCAACATGCCGCAGGCACCCCAGGATATGGGGGGCTTGACTTCTTATGAACTGCTCATGATGCTCCATGAAGCAGGACTGGCAGGCGCGCGGGGAATCGACTTCGTGGAAACCTATCCGGAAGTGTTTACCCTGCAGACGGCGGCCCATGTGGTCAACTGGGCCTTCCTGTATTACCTGAATGGCCTGGCACAGCATATCAAAGACAGCAAATAAGGCATTCTGGAGCGTTGTCCGGTTGTCCGAAAAACAGAGGACGGTGTGTGCAAGCAAAAAGGGGAGTGAAAAACTTGAAACCGCAAAAAATGGAGGAACCGGTTTCCATGTTTGTCCTGTTCGCCCGTTTCTTTTCCATCCTGGCGAAGAACCTGGAAAAGGAATTCGGGTCCAAGGGCCTGGAAATCCTGAAACAAAGCGTCATCGACTGGGGGGTGGCACGGGGCAAAGACATTGCCCGTCGGGCTGCCCAACGGGGACAGAAGAATGATTTGGCTGCTTATCTGCCCAACTACGATATGGAGCGCAGCGAGCTGTTCGGATATGATACGGAATACGGCAAGGAGGAAATCAACCAGGATTTCGACCGCTGTGTATTCGCCAAGACCTGGATGGATGCCGGGGAAGAGAAGTATGGACGCATTTACTGCGAAAACATCGATCCGGCCATCTGCAAGGGCTACAATGAAAATCTGGAATGTATACATGACCATATCATGTATAAAGACCATCACTGCACCTTCTGCTTCCGGATGAAGAAGAAAGACTGACTGGTAAGGGGGTTGTTGCACGCAATGTGCAGCAGCCCCCCTCTTGCATCTGGATTCCGGAACCGCTACAATACGAAGAAAAGACCCAAAGGAGAGTGCACCATGATTCTATTCTATGGAAGTAAAATCTGCATCGACTGCCGGAACACCCTGGCTGTCCTGCAGGCACGGAACCTGGAAGATCAGTTCCGCTTTGTAGATATGACGGCGGATACGGCCAATATGAAGGCCTTCCTGACTCTGCGGGACCGGGAACCGGCTTTTGCGCCTGTGCGGCAAGGGGAAAAGGGACAGTCCTTCATCGGGATCCCTGCTTTTGTCCGGGAGGACGGCAAGGTGACCCTGGATCTGGATGAAGCCTTGGATTGGCTGGGGCAGCCGCCGGTACGGGATGAAGAAATCCAGGAAAAATAAGGCGGAACCCGTTTTGGAACAAGAAAGGAGCGTCACCATGAAGACTTTCCATACCGTTGCATTTCAATATGGGCCAGGAGGTGGCAATCCCTGCCCGGTGACCCTGGAGGCAGATGGGCTGACCGGGGAACAGATGCAGCAGATGACTTTCCAGTTCCAGCAGGAAGCAGCTTTCCTACTGTCTCCTACTGCGCCGGGCTGTGATGTGAAACCTCGGTATTTCGTCCCTCTCCACGAAATGGAGATGTGTGTCCATGCCACCGTTGCCAGCGCCATGGTGCTGGTGGATCAGGGCATCATCCAGCATTCTCCCATTGTCTTTGAAAGCCATTACGGCCCGCTGCCGGTGGAATGGGAACGGAAAGACGGAGAGATCCTGATCCGGGTGGAGCAGTTCCTGCCGAAATTCCAGGCTAAGCGGCCTTCCGATGAGGAACTGTGCCGGGTCCTGGGGATCCCCCAGGAAGCGTTGGGAAAGGGGCCAGTGGAATCGGCAGCGACTTCTCGGATGAAACTGATGGTCCCCTTGGCAGCGCCTCACTGGGTCCATGAAGTGAAACCGGATTTCCCGGCGCTTTGGGACCTTTGTGACCGCTGTGAAACAACTGGGTTTTATATCTTTGCACCGGAAAACAACCGCCCAGACAACGTTGTTTTTCATGCCAGACAGTTCCCCAACCGATCCGGCTACAATGAGGATCCGGCAACGGGAGTGGCGGCTTCCGCACTGGGGGCCTATCTGGTCCGTCATCAGCTGATCCCGGTGGCGGAAGGCTGGAACCCCTGCACCGTCTACCAGGGGGAAGCCATGGGCCGGCCCAGCCTGATCCGGGCAGAGACCCAAGTCACCGGAGGAAAGATCACCAAGACCCGGATCTGCGGGACTGCATGTTATGAGAAGTGAACAGAAGAAGGGGGTGTTGTACGCAACGTGCAACACCCCCTTCTTCTGTTACGAACCATACACTTCCGGACAGCTTTGTTTGAATTGTAAAAAACATGTAAAAATTCAGTAAAGATATGGTAAAATAACCTCGTAAAACACTTTGCCCGGCAAAGAGATTCCAATAAGGGAGGCTGAATTACCATGAATCTGAAGAAGTGGCTGTCTGTAGGGATGCTGTGCGTGTTGGCTGCAGGAATCAGTGCCTGCGGCGGAGGCGGGGCGATCCCCGGTTCCAAACAGGACAAGAAATCTGCAGGGAATACGGTGATGCTGTATTCTTCCATGCAGGAAGACCAGCTGAATGCCATCAAGAAAGCGTTTGAAAAGAAATATCCGGATATCAAACTGGATTATTACTTTGCCGGGACCGGGAAAGTGATTACCAAAATCGCTACGGAAGCGAAATCCGGCCAGGTGGCGGCAGATGTGATCTGGGTAGGGGACCCGGCGGACTACATCGGTTTCAAGAAAATGGGGATCCTCCAAAAATACACTTCTCCGGAAGCCAAGGCCATCGATCCGGTCTTCATTGACAAGGAAGGCTACTACACCGGTGCCCGGATGATGAACATGGGCATTGCCTACAATCCCCAGAAGGTTTCCAAGGAAGAAGCTCCCAAGACTTGGGAAGATCTCCTGGATCCCAAATGGAAGGGCCAGATCGTCATGACGGATCCCGGCACGGCGGGTACCACAAAATATGCAGTAGGGGCCCTGATTTCCAATTCCAAGTACGGGAAAGCCTATTTTGAAAAACTGAAGGAGAACGGCACGGAACTCCAGTCCGGGACCACGGCGACCCACAACCAGATTGCGGCCGGTGCTTATAAAGTAGGGATGTGCCTGGATTACGTCACGGAAAACCTGAAGAGCAAAGGTTCCACCATCGAATTCGTCTATCCGAAGCAGGACATCATCTCCATCTACAGCCCCATCGCCCTGGTGAAGGGAGCCAAGAACGAGGAAAATGCCAAGAAGCTCTATGACTTCATCCTTTCCAAAGAAGGCCAGGAAGTCCTGGTACAAAACAATATGCTGTCCGTCCGCAAAGATGTGAAACAGAAGGGTGTGACCATTGAGGAAATCGCCAAGAATGCCATGAAGGTGGATCTGGAGAAACTGGCTGCCAATGCCAAGAATGTACTGGATGAATTCGATGCCATCTTCAAGAAAAATTAACGTCGGAACGGACGGCAGGATAGTCTGCCGTCCGTTTTTCAGGAGGTGAAAGTATGGCCGATGTTCGGTTCAACCATATTACCTTCCACTATGGGAAAAAGTGCATCTTCGAAGATCTTTCCCTGACCGTGGAAGAAAGCCAGATCATGTGTCTGGTCGGCCCTTCCGGCTGCGGCAAGACGACCTTGGTCCGCTGCCTCTTGGGGTTCATCAAACCGGAGACAGGCTCCATTTATGTAGGGGACCGCTGCCTGTTCGACGCGGAAAAAGGCATCGACGTATCTCCGGAGCATCGTCACATCGGGGTGGTATTCCAGGATTATGCGGTGTGGCCCCATATGACCGTGTTGGAAAACGTGCTGTATCCCATGAAGAAGATGCGGCTGCCCAAAGAAGAGATGAAGGCAAGAGCCCATCATGCCCTGGAACAAGTGCGGATGCTGGGCTATGAGGAACATCTCCCCAGCCAGCTTTCCGGGGGGCAGCAGCAGCGGGTGGCCATCGCCCGTGCTTTGGTGAGCAGTGATGAAGTGATCGTCATGGACGAACCCATCACCAACCTGGATGCCAAGCTGCGGGAAGAAATGCTCACCGAGATCCGTTTGATCCAGCATGATATCGGGACTACCATCCTGTACATCACCCATGACCAGGAGGCGGCTCTCCAGCTGTGTGACCGGATGGCCATCATGGACCGGGAAGGGAAGCTGTGTCAGATCGGGGAAGATGAGGACATCATCCTGCGGCCGGCCAACCGGTTCGTCTTTGAATTCATCGGGGTATCCAACTTCTTCCCTTTGGTGCGGGAAAATGGACACACCTATCTGGTGGCCGGAGAGAAATTCCTCTATGATGAATGCCCTCCGGAAATCTTTGCCAGCGGCAAGCCCATGGAAATGGGGAGCCGTCTCAACGATATGGTCTTTGACGACCAGTCTCCTATCCGGGGAAAAATCACCCGGAGCGTGTTCCTGGGAAGCGAATACGTGTATTTCATCCAGCTGGGGAACCGGGAGATCCGGATGCAGGTCAATGCCCTGGATGTGATGCAGAACAATAAGGTGGAGGAAGGCCAGGAAGTGGGTTTGCGTTTCCTCCAGCCCCGGTATTATGAAGCCAGAAAGGAGGACCATGATGAATCTGCGTAGAACCCGCCAGGGGACGTCCGATCTGGCGGCTCTGGACGGAAAAACCTTCAGCCTGGATAAGGCCATGACGCTGGTCAGCTTCGTCCTGCTGTTCGTCATCGTCTTTATCCCCATTTTCATGATCGTCTACAATGCCTTCTTCTATGAAGGGCATCTGGACATCGAGATGTTCAAGACCGTTGTATTCAGCCAGGATAATATCAGTGCCATGACCCATACTGTCATCATCGGCCTCAGCGTGACGGTGGTGGGGACGATTATCGGTCTTTTCTATGCCTGGCTGCTGGGGCGCAGCGATATCCCCTGCAAGAACCTGATGCGGGCCCTGTTCATGATCCCTTACATGTTCCCGCCCTTCTTCGGGGCCATGGCTTGGGATATGCTCCTTTCGGGACGGGGCGGCTATGTGAACACCTGGCTGATGAACACCTTCCACCTGGCGTCGCCGCCGTTCAATATCAATTCCCTGGGCGGTATCATTTTCGTGGAAGTCTCTTATTATTTCCCCTTTGTGTTCATGCAGGTGGTCAGCGCCCTGGAGCGGATGGACCCCACCCTGGAAGAAAGTGCCCGGATCGCTGGGGCCAGCCAGGGGACCGTCATCCGGAAAATCACCATCCCGCTGGTGACTCCGGCCATTTCCGCAGGGGCCCTGCTGATCCTGATCTCTTCCCTGGCCCATTTCGGGGTGCCGGCCATCCTGGGCTTCTCCAAACAGATCTATACCCTGCCTACGGTGATCTATGCCTACATCGACCGGGCTGGGGGCAGCTTTGAGGGGATCCGTCAGGGAGCAGCCCTGTCCATCCTCCTGGTCTTTGTGGTCACCATGGCCCTGATCCTGCAGAAAGTGGTCCTTTCCAGCGGGTCCTATGACATCATCAAAGGCAAGAGCATGCGTCCCACCCTGATCAAGCTCCGGGGGGCCAAATATCCCCTGCTGCTGCTGGCGGTGCTGACATTGGTCCTCATCGTGCTGGTCCCCCTCATCATGATCTTCCTGGAAGGATTGGTGAAAGCCTATGGGCTGCCGCTGATCCCGGCGAACTTCACCCTGGACAATTTCCACAACATCATCACCAGCAAACAGACCATGGATGCCATCCGGAATTCCCTGTTCCTGTCTGTCAGCGCCGGGGTCCTCTGTATGTTCCTGGGCGTGATGATCGCCTATGTAGTCATCAAGATCAAACCCAAAGGGAAGGAAATCCTGGAAATGCTTTCCGTCCTGCCTTATTCCATCCCTGGGACTGTGCTGGCCATCGGGGTGATCCTTTCCTGGTCCGGCCAATTGGGCATCAGCCTGTATAACACCATCTGGATCATTTTGGTGGCATACATGGCCCGGTACCTGAGCTTCTCTATGAAGAGCGCTTCCGCATCCCTCCAGCAGGTCCACCCGTCCCTGGAAGAAGCGGCTCGTGCCTGTGGGGCGTCTCATACGGAATCCCTGAAAGACATCACCTTGCCTCTGATCCGGCCGGCCATGGTAGCTGGGTTCTTCCTGATTTTCCTGCCCTCCATGCGGGAACTGACCACTTCCATCCTGCTCTATGGACCCTATACCCGGACTCTGGGGGTGCAGATCTTCGCCCTGCGGGACAGCGGACAGATCCCTCAGGCTTCGGCGCTGGCGGCCGTGGCCATCTGCATCATCATCATCTGCAATTTCATCGTTACCCAGATCACCAAAGACAAGAAGGGGGTGTAAAACGTGACTGACCAAATTGTGCTGCGGCACGTGACCAAACGTTTTACCACCAAAAAATTGGGCACCATCACAGCTGTCAATGATTTCAACCTGACCGTCCGAGAAGGGGAATGTTTTTCCTTCCTGGGACCATCGGGCTGCGGCAAAAGTACCACCCTGCGGATGATCGCCGGGTTCGAAGACCTGTCAGAAGGGGAAATCGAACTGTGCGGCCGCCCCGTCTCCGTCAAAGAGAAGAACATCTATGTGCCTCCGGAAGAGCGGGGATTGGGGATGGTGTTCCAGGCCTTCGCTGTCTGGCCCCATATGAATATCTTCGAAAATGTAGCCTTCCCGCTGCAGATCCGGAAGCTGCCCAAGGCGGACATCGTACAGCGGGTGAAAGAGGCCCTGCACCATACCAGCCTGGATGGGATGGAAGAAGTCTATCCCAGCGATCTTTCCGGAGGACAGCAGCAGCGGATCGCCCTGGCCCGGGCTATCGTCACCAATCCTAAGGTCATGCTGCTGGACGAACCTTTGTCCAACCTGGATCCCAAACTCCGGGAAAGCATGCGGTTCGAAATCAAGAGCCTCCAGCAGAAATTCGGCTTCACCATCATTTTCGTGACCCATGACCAGAGCGAAGCCATGGCCATTTCGGACCGGATGATGGTCTGTGATATGGGGAACATCGTCCAGATCGATACCCCAGAAAATCTGTACAACCGGCCGTGCAACCGGTTTGTCCATAGTTTCCTGGGACAATCGACATTCTTACACGTTTATTTAAAGGACAATCAGGTCTATGTCCGGGGAGATTCGGAACAGACCTTGGATCTGCCCATCCCGGAGCATGTGGACCGGGAGATGGTCATTGCCATCCGGCCCAATGAAATCGACTTGAACCGGACCAAGGGATTCCGAGGAAAGATCGAAAGCCGGATCTTCCTCACCGATTCCACCCAGTATCTGGTCCGCATGGGAGACCAGCTCCTGAAGGTCCAGACGCCTCATCGGATCACCTTTGCAGAAGGGGAAGAATGCAGGGTCAACCTGGTGAAAGTCATGTGGTATCCGGAAGAAGATCCTGGCAAAGAAGAAGAACGGGCCAGGAGACAGTTGGTATGAAAAGAGGGGCTGCTGCGTGCGCAACAGCCCCGTCTTTTATTTCTTCTTCCGCCGTCCCTGCCTTTTGGGGATCTGGTTTTCTTCGAAATCTTTGCTGATCACTCCATAGTAGACCTGCATGACCCGGAAGAAAGTATCAATCTCTTCCGGTGTGCATTTTTCCCCGATTTCTCCCAAAGTCTTGGTGATATCGATGATATCGTACATTTTGTGGGCATTGCTGGCACGGGCCCCGGCTTCCGTGGTATAGAGCCGGACCAGCTTGGCATTGTCTGCTTTTTTTTGTTTGCTGACCAGGCCGTTCTGTTCCAGGCGGGTGACGATCTGGGAGATGGCTCCCTTTGTCTTATGCCAGAAATGGGTCAGTTCCGTCACCGTAGTCCCCGGATGGTCATCGATATAGGTCAAGGTGTGGGATTCGATCATGGTCAAGGGCACCCCGGTGCCGTAATCATGGGTGTCATAGATGTAATCATCATAGCGCATGACGAATTCATAGATGATTTGGTGACGGTTGTTCAGGGTCTGGAAAGTGGTGTTGATGAAACTGGGATCCGGAGAAGCGGAATTGAGCTTTTCGTTAATTTCAGAACTATCGTTTTTTAAAAGCATGATAGAACCTCTATTTAGATAAAAAATAAATGGTTAATACAAAAACAATACTAAGCAAAAACAAACCAAAAGTCAAGGAAAATTCTAGGAAATAAATTGATTAGAATTGTACGACAATAAAAATAGTTTAGAAACTAAACAAAAATCATTGACAGTGTTAGAAAAATCAGATACAATAAAGCCATCAGAAAGGTTTAAACACTAAACTAAAATAAAGAGAGGAAATGAAATCATGGGACATTACGATTTTGACAGGATCATCGACCGGAAAAACACCAGCTGCCTGAAATATGACTTCGGCATGCAGCGGAAGGGACGCACGGATCTTTTGCCTATGTGGGTGGCGGATATGGATTTTGCCCTGCCGGAAGAGATCCTGGCTGACTTCCACAAACGGATCGACCACGGGATCTTCGGTTATACGGATCCAGATGCCGAATATTACGCAGCGCTGGACCGGTGGTTCTCCGTCCATCACGGCTACCATATCCAGCCGGAATGGGTGACCCTGGGCTGCGGCGTGGTCTATGGCTTGGCCACCGGGGTGAAGGCATTCACGGAGCCGGGGGATGTGGTGCTGATCCAGCAGCCGGTGTACTACCCCTTCCGGGAAGTGATCGAAGACAATGGCCGGAAATTCGTCAATAGCCAGCTCCATTATGAAAATGGAAAATATACTATAGACTTCACTGATTTTGAGCAGAAAATCGAAGATAACAATGTAAAAGTATTCCTGCTGTGCAGCCCCCACAACCCGGCAGGACGGGTATGGACCAAAGAAGAGCTGACCCGGATGGGGGATATCTGCCTGAAACACGACGTAATCATCATGGATGATGAGATCCACTGCGATTTCGTCTATGCCCCCCATCATTTTACCAGCTTCCTGACTTTGGATGAAAAATACCGGAAGAACTTGGTGCTGTACAATTCTCCCAGCAAGACCTTTAATGTGGCAGGTCTCCAGCCGGCTAATATCATCATCCCGGATGAAGAGCTGCGGAAGCGCTACCGGAAAGCCAATGCCGCCGCCGGCTACAGCCAGGGCAGCATCATGGGCCAGGTGGCGGTGAAGAGCTGTTACACCAAAGGGGATGAATGGGTGAAGGAACTGGTGGAGTACATTGCCGGGAACATCGCCTGGGTCCGGGATTTCGTGAAGGAAAATTTCCCCAAAGCCACCTTTGTGGAGCCGGAAGGGACCTATCTGGTGTGGATCGATTTTTCCGGCTACGGACTCTCTGATGATGAATTGGAACACCTGGTGGTGGATGAAGCCAAACTGTGGCTGGATTCCGGGAAGATCTTCGGACCGGCTACCGCCCAGTTCGAACGGTTCAACATGGCCTGTCCCCGGTCCACGGTGGAAAAGGCCTTCCAGCAGCTGAAAGACGCGTTGGAAAAACACTGCCGGTAAGCCGGGAAGCACACAAAGGAGTTGTTGCATCATGGGAAAAATCTGGAAAACCTATAAATCTTCCTTCCTTTTGCTGGCATCCATGATCATCGGCGGCATCGTCGGGATGTTCTGGGGAGAAGGGGCAGAAATCCTGCAGCCCGTTGCCGATACCTTCCTGAATCTGCTGTACTGTTGTGTGGTCCCGCTGATCTTCTGTTCTCTGACTTCTGCCATTGCCAAGATGGACGACCTGTCCAAGCTGAAGAAAATCATGGGCTATTTCCTGGCGGGGACCTTCATCACGGGCATCATCGCCTGCCTGTTCATGATGATCCCGGCGGTCATCCTGGATCCCGGCAAAGGAGTGGTGCTGGATATGTCCAAGGATGTGACCAATGCTTCCGGCAGCCTGAATGTGCTGGGGATGTTCACCGTAGGGGATTTTCCCAAACTGTTCTCCAAAGCCAATCTGATGGCCCTGATCGTGTTTACCGTCATTTTCTCCATTGCGGTGATCATGGCCGGTGAAAAAGGCAAACCCATCGTCCAGGCCATGGACAGCCTTACCGCCGTCATCGTGAATGTGATCAACATCGTCATGAAACTGGCGCCGCTGGGGCTGGGTTGCTATTTTGCCATCCTGATCGGGAAATACGGCAATGAAGTGATCGGTCCCCTTTCCAAAGGCATCATCCTGTACCTCTTTGTGGTATTGGCGTACTTTGTGGTGTCCCAGACGGTGATGGCCTATCTGGGCGCCGGTATGGAAGGGGTCCGGGCCTGGTGGAAAGGGGCTGCGGCTCCTACCCTGACGGCCCTGGGGACCTGTTCTTCTGCCGCCAGCCTGCCCATCAATCTGCTCCATGCCAAACAGATCGGGATCCCGGATGATGTGGCCGACCTGGCCGTTCCTCTGGGGGCCAACCTCCACAAAGACGGCGCCTGCATCATCCAGATTTTGAAGATTTCCCTCCTGTGCACGGCTTTCGGTATCAACTATGCCACTCCCCGGAACCTGATCATGTCCATTGTAGTGGCCGTCATTGCTTCCATCGTCATGGGTGGTATCCCGGCGGGAGGATATGTGGCAGAAATCTTCATCGTATCGGTTTTCGGATTCCCCACTGTTTCCATCCCCATCATGGTGCTGATCGGGACCATTACCGATGCTCCCGCTACCGCCATCAATGTAACCGGAGATACGGGCCTGGCCATGATCATCGCCCGGCTGGTCCACGGCAAGGACTGGCTGAAACAGGCCGAAGGAAAAAGAATGGCAGCGACCATGGAAGCTGCATGAAAAAAAGGAGCTGTTGCCCAGGCAACGGCTCCTTTCTCTTTTTGAGAAAAAACGGTAGAATAAAGGCAGAAAAAGAGAAAGGAGCACGTCCTTTATGAAAAAAACCGGGGGAGAAATCCAGTCCCAGCTTCGGAATGTCCAGGCGGCTGTTGTTTCTTATGCCGGGATCATCTCGAAAATCGCCGGAGTCGATGTGGAAGTAGTGGATGAAAATCTGTACCGGGTTGCCGGAACAGGGATGTTTGCGGCAGGTGTGGATGCCAATATGGCCCAGGAGGGGCATGTATACCGGAAAGTCCTGGAGACCGGGAAACGCAGGGTCATCTATCAGCCAGGAGAAGAACTGGTCTGTCAGGGCTGTCCCAACTTTTTGCACTGTCCGGAAGAAATCGAGCTGGCCATGCCGATTCTGGCGGAAGACCACCCTATTGGGGTCATTGGTTTGGTGGGGAGCAGCCGAGAACAAAAACTCCATATCCTGGAAAATGAGGCACTGTTCCTGGAACTCATCGAACAGATTGCAGATTTCATTTCCGTCAAAGCCATGGAAAGGGAACGGGACCAGCAGCGGGAAGCCTTGCTGAGCACACTGAATGCCACTTTAGGGCATATCCAGCAGGGTATATTGATCTTGGGGAAGGGGTTCCAGGTAACAGACTGCAACCGGGCGGCCACGGAGCAATTGGAAACCCCTTCTCTGGTAGGGGAAAGGATCCTCTTGGAAGCTACCGGGGACAATTTGGCTAAATATACGGAATACAGCCTGACCGTCCTGGGAAGGCAGTACCGGCTCATGGGGACGTACCTGCAGGTGCCCCAGCCTACCCAAGAATATCAGAGCGTACTGATCTTTTACCGCAGCAGGGAAATCAAAGAGCGGTATTTTGAAACAGCGGTGCTGCCGGCAGTGGATAAGACCAGCATCATCGGTTCCAGCCCTGCTACATTGAAACTGAAAGAAGAAATCAGCCAGGTGGCCAAAAGCACGTCCACCGTCCTGATCACCGGAGAAAGCGGGACCGGAAAAGAAATGGTGGCTACATCCATCTGGCGGGAAAGTGACCGGCGGAACAAAAGGTTCATCGCACTGAACTGTGCCGCCATCCCGGAATCCATCATGGAAAGCGAACTGTTCGGATATGTCAAAGGAGCCTTTACAGGGGCGGATCCCAACGGACGGATGGGGAAGTTTGAACTGGCCAACGAAGGGGTCATCTTCCTGGATGAAATTGGGGACATGCCCCTCTATCTCCAGTCCAAGCTGCTGCGGGTCCTCCAGGAACGGAAAATCGTCCGGATCGGCTCTAACCAGCTGATGGACATTGATGTCCGAGTCATTGCTGCTACCAATAAGGATTTAAAAAAAATGGTGCGGGAGAAGCGCTTCCGGGAAGACCTATATTATCGGCTGGATGTGATTCCCCTGCGGGTGGAACCTCTGCGGGAACGGCTGGAGGATATTGAAGATTTGGCTCTTTTCTACAGCCACCGGTTCGCCCAGAAGTTCGGGAAGAAGGCCCCTCGCCTCACCGAAGAAGTCATGGATGCCCTGAAACGGTACCGGTGGCCGGGAAATGTCCGGGAACTGGAAAATGCAGTAGAATACATGGTGAACCTGATGGGAGAAGATGGGACATTGGATGTTTCCATGCTGCCGGAAGATATCCGTACCGGGAACAGGGAACCAGCTGTCAAGATAGAGACTGTCTCTGGAGGTCGAATGGGGGCTGGACAGATCCTTTCCCTGCGGGAATTGGAGAAAAATGCCATCCGGCAGGCACTCCTTCAATACGGCGGCCATACGGCGGGCAAAGCCCTGGCTGCTAAGAAGCTGGGAATCGGCCTGGCGACTCTGTATCGGAAAATCCAGCAGTATGGGCTGTAAGGATGGAATAATTTTCAAAATGAGAAATTTTCTCAAAATAGGAATCATCAATTATCAATATGATAAAAAATAGGCTGTTGAGCTTCCATAAAAGCGGCGCAGGCTTGGCAAAGGCACAGAGCAAACTGGGAAAATCCCAGATTGCATCTGTGCTTTTTTCGTATGATATTTTTTTTGAAAAAATAAAAGGAAATTGGCACGCTGTTTGCAATATACAAAAACGACACAACGGAAAGGAGCCATCGTATGGAACAGAAATTTGCCATGGTCCAATTGGAACATGGGACACACAAAACAGACCTGTCCTTCCTCAGCCGCCCGGTGGAGGAAAAGGTCAAAGCTTATCACCAGAGTTTTCCCGTCTACCAGGAAACTCCTCTGGCCCGGCTCAAAGAAACGGCTCGGGAACTGGGAGTGGGAGAAATATATGTAAAGGATGAATCTTATCGGTTCGGGCTGAATGCCTTTAAGGTTTTGGGCGGAAGCTATGCCATGGGTCATTATCTGGCAGACCGGCTGGGAAAACCCATGGAGGAAGTGGATTATAGGTTCCTGACTTCAGAAACCTCCCGCAAAGCCCTGGGAGATATTACCTTTGTAACCGCTACCGACGGAAACCATGGCCGGGGAGTTGCCTGGACGGCACGGCAGCTCCGGCAGAAATCCGTGGTCTACATGCCGGAAGGCAGTGCCCAGGAACGGCTGGACAATATCCGGGCCGAAGGAGCGGATGCTTCCATTACAAATCTGAATTACGATGATGCGGTCCGCCTGGCCAACCGGCAGGCTGAGGAAAAAGGATGGATCATGGTCCAGGATACGGCTTGGGAAGGGTATGAATCCATCCCCCGTTGGATCATGCAGGGCTATGGAACTATGGGACTGGAAGCCTATGGACAGCTGCCGGAAAAGCCTACCCATATTTTCCTCCAGGCAGGAGTCGGTTCTATGGCTGGAGCCATTACCGGATTGTTTTCTTCTCTGTATGGAGCGGAAAAACCCATGATTGTTATCGTGGAACCCAATGCGGCAGATTGTCTTTTCCGGACGGCCCGGGCCCATGATGGGAAACTCCATCCAGTAACCGGTTCTATGAGGACCATTATGGCCGGTTTGGCCTGCGGGGAACCTTGCAGCATCGGCTGGCAGGTCCTGAAGGACTACGCAGATTTCTTTATTTCCTGCCCGGATTATGCCGCTGCCCAGGGCATGCGGATCCTGGGAAATCCTACAGGACAGGATCAACGGGTGATTTCCGGAGAAAGCGGTGCGGCGGCGTTCGGGGCTGTCAGTGAAATCCTGCGGGATCCCACTCTCCATTCTTTGAAGGAACAGCTTCGGCTGGACCAGGATTCTCGGCTCCTGTTCTTCAGTACGGAAGGGGCGACGGACCGGGAAAATTATCGACATATCGTTTGGGATGGAATCTATCCAAGAAAATAATACTCATCAATTACAGGAGGAAGACAAAATGATCAACAAAGAAATCCAAGAGCAGGCTATTGCTTTATGTCAGAAACTGGTCCAGCAGAAAAGTTATTCCGGCCATGAAGACGGGCCTGCCAAAGTACTGGAAGAAGTCTGCAGGGCCAACAGTTTTGATTCCATCCACGTGGATAAGTATGGGAATTTCATCGCCTGCATCAAAGGCAAACGTCCTGGGAAGAAGCTGCTGTTCGATGGCCATATGGACACGGTGCCGGTGACTAATGAAAAGGAATGGATCCATCCTCCTTTTGCTGCAGAAATCCATGATGGTAAGATCTATGGCCGGGGAACCACGGATATGAAAGGCGCCATTGCCGGGTATACGACAGCTGCCATTGCCTTTGCCAAAGATACCAACCGGGATTTTGCCGGTGAAATCTATGTGGACGGAGTGGTCCATGAGGAATGTTTCGAAGGGGTGGCTTCCCGTTCTATCAGCGAATATGTGAAACCGGATATCGTGGTTATCGGGGAAGCTTCCCGGTGTAATCTGAAAGTGGGACAGCGAGGCCGTGCCGAAATCGTGGTGGAAACCTTTGGAAAGCCTTGCCACAGTGCCAATCCGGAAAAAGGCATCAATGCCGTCTACAAAATGGCCGGTGTGATCCAGGCCATCCGTACCTTGGTGCCACCGGAACATCCTGTCCTGGGCAAAGGAATCTTGGAACTGGTAGATATCAAATCAGCACCCTACCCTGGAGCTTCCGTGGTCCCGGAATACTGCAAGGCATCCTATGACCGCCGGCTGCTGGTGGGCGAAACCAAGGAAAGTGTACTGAAGCCGATTCAGGAACTGCTGGACAAACTGATGGCCGAAGACCCTGAATTGAAAGCGAAGGTTTCCTATGCGGTAGGGAAAGAAAAATGCTATACCGGGGCGGAGATCGAAGGAGAACGGTTCTTCCCGGGCTGGCTCTATGCCAAGGATGCTGATTTCGTCCAGGCTGTGAAAGAGGAACTGGAAGCACGGGGCTATGCTCCGGAAGTGACCCAGTACAATTTCTGCACCAACGGCAGCCATTATGCCGGAGAAGCAGGTATCAAGACCTTTGGTCTGGGCCCCTCCCAGGAAAACCTGGCACACACGGTCAACGAATATGTGGAAGTGGACCAGCTGATCAAAGTGACGGACTGCTATTATGGAGTGATGAAAGCCCTGCTGAAATAAGGGAAATAATATATAGTAGGGATTTTATTTTACAAGCAATATTGCTAAGGAGGGAGATCCATGGCAAAGATTTTATTTCAGAATGGAATGGTAGTGGATGGAACCGGGGCCAAGCCCTATCAGGCAGATGTCCTGGTTGCAGAAGATCGGATCGTGGAAATCGGGAAAATCACCCCCGATTCCACCATGGAAGTCATTGATGCTGCAGGGCTAGTTGTGGCACCAGGGTTCATCGATACTCACAGCCACAGCGATCTGCAGATTTTGGTGGACCCGGAAGTAAAACCCAAGGTCATGCAGGGCATCACCACAGAAATCCTGGGGCAGGACGGCATCTCTATGGCACCTCTGCCGGAACAGTACATCAGCCCCTGGCGGAAGAACTTGGCCGGCCTGGATGGAGACAGTGACCAGGTGGATTATCATTACAAAGATACAGCCGGCTATCTAAAGATGATCGAAGGCGTGAAGCCCGGACCCAATGAATGTTATTTGGTTCCCCATGGCAATGTGCGGATGGAAGCCATGGGCCTGGACAACCGGCAGCCTACTGAAGCTGAGCTGGAAAAGATGAAAGACATCGTCCGTCGGGAAATGGAAAATGGGGCCATCGGTCTGTCCACTGGCCTGATCTATATGCCCTGTGCGTACGGGCAGACCAAAGAAGTAGTGGAAATGTGCAAGGTGGTTGCTGAATATGACGGCCGTTTCGTCATCCACCAGCGCAGTGAAGCCGATACAATCCTGGATTCTATGAAAGAAGTGATCCAGATCGGCAAAGAATCTGGGGTCAAGATCCATTATTCCCATTTCAAGGTCTGCGGCCGGAAAAACTGGGATAAAATCGATGGGATGGTGCAGCTGTTGGAAGAAGCTGAAAAAGAAGGTATCGATGTTTCCTACGACCAGTATCCTTATGTGGCCGGCAGCACCATGCTTGGGGTCATCCTGCCGCCTTGGGTCCATGACGGAGGCACTAACAAGGTCATCGAACGGCTGAATGATCCGGAACTGCGGAAAAAGATGGTCTATGACATCGAACACGGCATTCCTGGCTGGGACAATTTCGTGGATTTCGCCGGATTGGACAACATCTACGTGACCAGCGTAAAGACAGAGAAAAACAAGGATGCGGTGGGGCTTTCCCTGATCCAGCTGGGAGAACTGCGGCACAAGGATCCCTATGATGCCACCTTCGACCTGCTCCGGGATGAAGAAAATGCTGTAGGGATGGTGGATTTCTATGGGACGGAAGACCATGTGAAGCTCTTTATGAAACGTCCGGAAATGAATGTCTGCACGGACGGGCTGCTAGGCGGGAAACCTCATCCCCGGGTCTATGGAGCTTTTCCAAGAGTCCTGGGCAAATACGTCCGGGAAGAGAAGGCTCTGACCTTGGAACAAGCTGTGTATAAAATGACCGGCAAGCCGGCGGCTACGTTCAACATCAAAGGACGGGGACGGATTGCAGAAGGGAATTATGCGGATATCACCGTTTTCAATCCGGATACGGTCATTGACAAAGGGACGTTCACGGATCCGGCACAGTATCCCGAAGGCATTGAATATGTCATGGTCAATGGGGTTCTGGAAGTTTCTGGAGGGAAACATACTGGGAAACGGAATGGTGTGGTCCTACGGAAGAAAGGTTCTATAGTTACCAAATAATTTTTTTTTAGAAAAGGAGGAATTTATTATGTTTGACATGATTGTTAAGAATGCACAGGTCGTTTCGCCAGATTCTACAATTTCCTGTGATATCGCAGTCAAGGATGGGCGGATTGTTGGATTAGGAGACTATTCAGCTAAAGATGCCAAGACAATTATTGACGCAGAGCGAAAATATGTTTTGCCAGGTGGTGTAGAAGCTCACATGCACTGCCAAGCTCCTTTCCAAGGTTGTCGAGGAGCTCATACTTTCTTTGAACAAAGTATGGTTGCAGCATTTGGTGGCATAACAACATTTATGGATTTCGCCAATATGTCTCCTGGTCAGAACCCTTACCAACAAGTTAAAGAAAGGGTTCAGGAAATGAAAGAATCAGCAATTGATTATAGTGTCCATGGAAAAATATTGCAATACAATGATGAAGTTGAATCTGGCATAAGGAAACTTGTCCAGGAGGGTTTCCCTACATTCAAAATGTTTATGACTTACAAAAAGGAAGGCGTAATGGCTTCAGATGAAACCATGCTGCAAGTATTTAAACTTTCAAAAGAAATAGGCGCTATGCCTATGTTGCATTGTGAAAGTAATGCAATTGCAGAACTAAATATTGAAAGATGTGTAAAAGAAAATAAGACACAATGGATTGAATTCCCACGTTGTAAGCCAATTCAATGTGAAGCAGAAGCTTTTGATCGAGCGGTAGACTATGCTCGCTATACAGGAACGGCTATTATTGTTGTTCATACAACGAATGGCCTCTGTTTAGATGTGGCAAGGAAAGCTCATAAAGAGTTGCTCCCAGTTTACGTAGAAACAGGACCTCATTATTTGACTTTATTTGATAATCAATATCAGCGGGATGATGGGTATTTGGCAATTTGTTCTCCTCCTTTACGGACTCCTAAAGAAGCTGAAGAACTCTGGAAAGGTTTGGAAGATGGAACCATTATGCTTATTGGTTCTGATGATTGCACTTTCGATTATAACGAAAAAACCGCTTTTTTACAGAAGGATAAAAATGGAAGTTATATCCAAGATTTCACAAAAGTTGTTAATGGTATGGGCGGAATTGAAACTCGTCTGCCGATTCTTCTCTCTGAGGGCGTGAATAAGGGTAGGCTGAGTATTAATCAAGTTTGTGCATTGACAAGTACCAATGAAGCAAAGCTGTATGGATGTTATCCGCAAAAAGGAATCATTGCTCCTGGAGCAGATGCTGATTTTGTTATCGTAGATATGGAGAAGGTTGTTCCGCTAGTGAAAGAAAATTTACACAGTAAAATTCATTATAGTCTTTATGAAAATATTACAGTAAAAGGATTTCCTATTGTAACAATTTCTAAGGGGAAGGTCTTAGTTGCAAATGGTGAGTTTTATGGACAACCAGGATTCGGACAATTAATTCATCGGAGTATAAATCCCCAATATCTTAAGAAATTTGGTCTTATGTAAGGAGAGTCTTATTATGGATAATAAAGAACTTCTGCCTACAAAAGAATCTAATCGTACGATGTCATTGTTAGATTATACTCTATTATGGGCAGGCATGACCATTAATATTGTGGCTTTTAGTTTAGGAGCACAATACTATGATAATGGAAATGGTTTGTCCCCATGGATGATGATCCTTGTCATGATGGTGGGATATGGAATTGTCACATTATTTACTGCTATGATTGGTGACATAGGGACCAAATATGGGATTCCTTTTGTGGTTTATAGTAGGGCTCCGTTCGGATATAAAGGAGCATACATAGCGGGGATTATACGTGCAATTCCAGGAATGTACTGGTTTGGCTTTCTTACATGGATAGGAGCGAATTCACTCAATCACATTATAGAAATTATTTTGCCAAATTATAGTAATTTAACAGTTATTCTTGTTGTTTTTGCTGTTTTACAAATCATTAATACTATGTATGGTTTAAAAGCTATGGCTAAGTTTGACTGGATTGCTATTCCTTGTTTAGCCGTTATGTTTGGAGCCATTTTGGTTGCAACGCTGAATAAATACCATGTAACAATTCCTGAGATTATGGCTATTCACACAAAAGAAGGATTTCCTTTTGCATATGCAGTTGCAGGTATCGCTGGGGGATGGATTACTATGGCATTGAATGGAAGTGATCTTTCCCGTCAGATTAAGCATGTTAAAGGATATGAGCAGCAAGGTTTTTGGAAAAGGAATCGTTATGCTTTAATTGGTCAAATTGTTGGATTAATGTTTGTGGGCGTTATTACTATGATGATTGGAGCGGTCGCTGGAATTACTACAGGATTTTGGGATCTGAATGATGTTATCCTTGCTTTATTTAAAGACCCTTTAGCTTTGCTAGCCTGCTTTATAGTAGTTGTTTTTGCTCAATGGTCTACTAATACAGCAGCAAACCTTTTACCACCGGCGTTGGTACTCTTAAATATTTTTCCTCGGATGAAATTTTGGATGAGTACAGTCATCTGTGGCACTGTATCAATGTTAATGATGCCTTGGAAAATGCAAATGGCTGGTGGCTTTTTAGTCCAAGTGCAGAATTGGATTTCTCAAATGCTTGGACCAATCATTGGGATTCTCATTGTGGATTACTTCATTGTTCGAAAAATGAAACTGAATGTGGTAGATTTATATAATCCCCATGGGCAATATTTATATCATGCAGGATATAATATAAGTGCTTTATTAACCTTAGTATTAGCCTTTATCTTAGGGCTCTTCTGTGGAAATTATGCTTTTTTTGCAGGATTATTTTCCAGCATGATCTTCTATGCTTTTTTAATGAAAATATTTACGTTAAAAAAATTCGAGCAACATATCGGTATTGAAGTTCATTACACTGAAAATATGAAACTCAATGAAGAATAGTAGAGTCGTAGAAAGAAGGAAAAATACCAATGAAGCGAGAAATTATTTTTACTCCGAAAGCTCCGGCAGCGGTGGGACCCTATGTCCAGGGCATCAAAACCGGGGATACGGTCTATGTCTCCGGCCAGCTGGGAATCGATGCAGCAGCCGGGAAACTGCCGCCCTCCCTGGAAGAACAGGCCCATTGTTCCATGCGGAATCTAGGTGCCATCCTGGAAGCGGCCGGTGCCCATTATGACCAAATCGTCAAAACCACCATCTTCCTCCAGGATATGAATGATTTCGGCAAAGTGAACGAAATCTACCAGTCTTATTTCAAGAACGGGTTTCCTGCCCGGTCCTGTGTCCAGATCGGCAGGCTGCCGCTGGGTGGCTTGGTGGAAGTGGAGTGCGTAGCAGTGATAACGGAATAAAGGAAAGGGGTTGTTGTACGTTCTGTGCAACAACCCCTTTAACTTATACCATCTATGACTCTAACAGAAATTCCAGGATGTTTTTGTGGATGATTCCATCTTGGCTCATATCCAGAGGATCGCTGCTGATGACATATTTGGGATAATTATCCTGGACGGCCTTTAGGTTCCCAAATTCTCGGTCCATATCCTGGGGCGTTAAGAGATACGCTACCTGGATATAGAGCTTTTTACTGCCTTTCTGACAGATAAAATCAATTTCTTGGTTTTTGAGCTTTCCAACCCTGACCTGATATCCTCGAGTCCGCATTTCCAGATATACGAGGTTTTCATACAGTTTGCTTACATCCAGTTTTTCACTGGATTTGATGGCATTTCGCAATCCTAGGTCAGCTGCATAATATTTTTCTGTTGAGGTCAACAATTCTTTTCCAATGATATCATACCGGGGAGCAGCTTCAATGATGAAGGCTTCCTGGAACCATTGGAGTTGGTTCAGAACAGTGGGAACGGTCGTTTTGATACCTGTGGATGTCAGCATACCACTGATTTTACGAGCCGAAAAGGGATTGCCGATGTTGTCCAGCACAAAGGCCAGGATACGCTGAAGAGAAACCGTGTCCCGTATTTTATGACGTGACAGCACATCCCGGAGCACAACGGCTTCGAATAGATCCCGCAGATATGTTTCTGCAGAGGAGGCGTCTGGCAGATAAAAACGTTGGGGAAAACCACCGAACCGTAGATAATCTTGAAAGAGTTTTTCATCGGATTGGTAGGTACCCTGCTGTTTTTGGAACTCTTTGGCCTCTTTTAGGGAAAAAGGATAGACTGGGATTTGAATATAACGGCCGGAAAGGCAGGTAGCCAGTTCGTTGGAAAGCAGAGTCGCATTGGAACCGGTAATATAGAGGTCACAGTTGATGTCCACCCGCAAAGAATTGATGAACAACTGCCACTCTGGGATATCTTGGATTTCATCGAAAAAAAGATACAGCTTCTTTTGGGGATGGGCCTTAGCATAAGAGAGGATTTCTTCATAGAGATGGCCATCTTGGGCTTTGCGGCGCACTTGCAGGGATTCCATGTTCAACAGCAGCACTTGATCCGGGGTGCGCCCATGATCCAGCAGCCAATCTTTCATTTGTTTCATCAAGACTGTTTTACCAGAACGTCGGATTCCGGTAAAAATTTTAATCAAATCCTGGTCTACAAAAGGAATGGCTTGTTCCAAGTAGTGTTTGCGCAGAATCATGAAATCACTTCCTTTAAACGGATATTTTATTTAACAATATATCATATAAATAAAAAATGTAAAGTATAAAAGAACAAAAAATGCAAAATTAAAAATTTATCAATTTAAGGGTATCATTTCTATAATTTCCCACAGTTGTTTTTTGCAAGAGAGAAACGGTATAATTTGTTATAAAAGCAGTTCCATGGATATACAAGGGGGTGAAGTGCACATGAAAGATTTTCTGTATGTAAAAACCATCGCAGAAGAAAAAAGCATCAATCGGGCAGCTCAGAAGCTGTTTTTAAGCCAGCCTTCTCTCACGAAATTCCTTCATCGCTTGGAGAAAACGCTGGGCTACAGCCTGTTTACGCGCACTGCCCAAGGTATTTCGCTGACCTCTTATGGAAAATTATATTACGATATGGCTTGTGAAATCTTGGACGTATATGAAAAAAATCAGAAGAAAATAGCCCTGGTACAATCAAAGGACCAGGGAAAGCTGACCATTGGTGCCAGTTGGTATGTCCAGGCCTGTTTTCTGTCAGATTGCATCAACCGGTTTTGCCTGCGGTATCCTTCAGTCCAGATGCAATTTATAGAAGCTTCCTCTACAGTTTTGTTGCATCAGATGGAACAGGAAAGCGATATGGATTTGATTTTTGTCCATCGGGGAAAAGAAGAAACGGGCTGCCTTTCCAAATATCTTTGTTCGGAGGTCGTGGCAGAAGAACCATTTTACCTTGCAGTGCCGGCCTCGATGTTTTCTGAAGAGGGCTTGGAACGGGATGCAAGAGGATATGCTGTCCTTTCGGTTGATCAGATTGCCCGGACTCCGTTGGTCCGTTTCCAGGAATCACAGAAAATCTGGAAAATAACGGAAAAGGCATTGGAGCGCGGTCATATGACTCCCCCGGGAACCGTTTTTGTCCATGGCTTCCCCAATGCGCTGAACCTGGTAGCCAGTGGGTATGGTATGGCCATCCTTCCTCTCTATTATTTGAAACAGGCCCAAAAGCAGCAGATTCCCATAGAAATCTATGGGCTTCCAGCAGAAATGCAATGCGGGTGGATCTTGGAAGCCTGTTATTATCGGCAGTTGATGCTGCCGGGGGCAGTTAAAACTTTTTTAAGGATGGTCCATACAGAAGAAAAAAGCAGACAGCTCTGATTAGGAAAGGATCTTTCCATCAGAGCTGTCTGCTTTTCTGCTAATCTATTAGAATGGTATCATGGTTGCTACGATCAGGAGAATGCTTCCTATCAGGAACCATAAGAGGAAAAGCTTATAGATGAACCGGAGCCATTGGGTAAAAGGGATATTGGCATATCCTACGAATCCCATGGTGGCGGCTGCATGCGGCAGGATGAAATTGCATAATCCGTCGCCAAAATTGAAGGCTAGCACAGCCACTTGCCGGGACATATGGGTTAAATCGGCAACTGGAATGAAGATGGGCATGGTAATGGCTGCTTGTCCAGACCCACTGGTTACAAAGAAATTGATGATGATATGCATCAAGAACATGGCTGGAGCCTGTAAAAGGACAGGTACGCTGTTCAAGGTATTGGCAAGAGAAAATACGACGGTATCTAGGATATGGCCTGCATTTAAGATGTTGGAGATGGCATAGGCAAATCCAATCATGACTCCGGTGGCGGCCATGCCTTTGACACCATTGATGAATTCTTTGCACATGGTATTGATGGGCATCCGATAAACGATCCCGGCAGCCAGTCCCATATACATGAAAATAAAAGCAGCCTGTGCCATGGTCAGCTTGGCAAAGATGGCAACATAAATCATATAGCAGATACCGATAACAGTTACAACGGCAACTGGAATGTGGCTTTTATTGAAAATAGGCAGGTTGTCTACATCAAAATTTTCTTCTGCAGATTGGACTTGGTAACAGAAACTTTTGGTGGGATCCTTTTTAATCTTTTTCCCATACCAAAGGACATAGAGAATGGTCACCAAAGTCAGGGGAACCATACAGAACAGGCGGTAGGCCATGCCAGAAAAAAGAGGGAGTTCAGCAATCATCTGGGCTGTCCCTGTATTGGCAATATTCATTGCACCGCAGGAAAAACCGATTGCTCCGCCTAACATGATGATGGAAATCCCTACAATGGCATCATAGCCTATTGCTTTGGCAATCACGATACCCAAAGGAGCAAAGGGAATGAAATAATTCAGGTTGATCGGCACGCAGAGAAGGGCAAACACCACCATGAGAAAAGCTACAACGGCCCATTCTTTCCCTTTTGCTTTTCTGCTTAAGGTGGCAGCAGCCCCTTGGAACATGCCCGTACCTAAAATGATACCCAAACCGCCTCCGCACAGCAGTAGGGACCATATGATGGAGCGGGCTCCTTCCAGGCCGGCCCATACAAAGGTCAAAATGGAGAGAGGATTCACAGGGGTTTGTTGGATCTGATGGAAACTTCCGTTGACAACGATGGTTTTTCCGGCTTGTGTGATCCGTTCAAAACTTCCGGCGGGAATGAGGTACGTGAGTAGAGATGCCAGCAGCATTACACTGATGATGATTGCCAAAGAATGGGGGATTTTCCATTTTTTCTTTTCAGCCATGATTTTTTCCTCCTTATTTTATATGATGCAGAATCCATTGATGGATTAAATCGGCGATTTCAAGATTGTTTTTTTCCAACATCATCATGTGGCCGTTGCCATGGATCCCTTTATCTTCCAAGCGGATGAAATCGTGAGGGACGCCTGCCTGAGTAAGGAAATGAGATGTTAAGTGATCGTATGCTGCATGATAAGAAGCTTCGCTGACCAGGAGCAGGATGGGGATCCCGCAGAGCCTGGGAAGTTTATGGGCAGGTTCTTTCATGATCCAACCGCTTTTCAACGTTTTGTCTGGACAGTCCCACCAGGAAGCTAAATTTTCATGAGGCTGCAAAGGCGGCTGGAAATGGAGCGGTAGTTCAGAGATTCCATAATTGGCAACGGCATCCTGAGAGACTCCGTTGGAAAAAGGCGGTCCGGAAGGTTCTGCAGCGATGATCCCTTTTACTTGATCCGGATAGGCATCAGCTATGTTCCAACCAAAAGGACCTGCCTGGGAATGGGTCAGAAGGATTGCCGGACCAGTTTTTTCCAGTAATTCTTTGGCCACCGCCTGGACCAGTTCCTGAGAATGTTTGTTGCTGGGAAGATACTCTACCTGAGCACTGGCAAACTGTTTGAACACAGGACTGTCTTTTTCTTTTTCCATATCAGGCCATTGGGTATGGCAGACGGCTTCCTTCCAGTTTCCTTTGGAAGTTGTAAAACGACAGAGCATTTTCTCCAGAGAGGCATAGATTTGAGGACCATCTGTTTCTGGGTGGTAGGCAGATCGGGCCCGAGCCGGCTGTTCTGCCAAATAGACGATGTATCCCAGGGAAGTGAAATAATCGGCCCATCCCATGCGTCCATCCGGTGTCTGCTGCCAATTTGCATTGGTCTGGCCGGCACCATGAAATAAAATCAGAGGATAAGGATGACGGATTTCCCGGGGAACATAGACTTCTATATACATTTGACCACTGTAAAAATGGTGGTCCAGTTGACCTCTGACAGCTCCTCCTACATAAAAATGCCCTTTTGCCCCTAAAAAGTCCTGAGAAACAACGGGGATATCATTTCCTACCTGCATATCAAAAACCTCCTGCTTCATTAGAGTATTCTGTAATTTCTATCTGTTTTTATTTTGCCATAGAGAAAAAATTTTGGGTAATGGGAAAAATTCAGAGGGCTATAGCATATGGCTATAGCCCTCTGAATGGAAGAAAACGGTATCTGGATCAGCAGACTTCCAAGAGTAGGAAATGGATTCTTTCATGTCTTTCTCTTATTTCCCCGGAGCAACTGGAGAAATTCTTTGGCGGCGGGGGTCAGGGTGGTCCCTTTTTCGTAAACGACCTGGATCTCCCGATCCAAGGGATAGCCAGTCAGCGGCAGGGCTTTTACCAGGCCTGCCTGGATTTCTATTTCTACCGCCTTGGGGGACAGGATGGCTACTCCCAAATTGTGGATCACGGCTTGTTTGATGCCCTCCTGATTACTGATGAATAGTGGATTCCGAAGCTCCAGCCCTGCGGAAGAGAGTTTTTTCTTCAGGAAATGATAGAGGGACGAGGAAGCATTTTTGGTGATCCAGAGCTGGGTGTTCAGGGTTTCCAGAGAAATCTCTGACCGGGCAAACAGGGGATTTTCCCGTCCCACGATGACTTTCAGTTCATCCTGCAGCCAGGGGATCCTCTCGTAACGGCCTTCTTCCAGATCCACGTAGTTGGACAGGAGCAGGAATTCCACTTGGTAGGAATGGAGCTGAGAAAGAAGGGTACGGGAAGCATTGATGGTCATATTCAGGGTGATGCCGGGGTACAGCTTGTGGAAAGAGGCCAGGATTTCCGGAACCAGATAGACGCCAATGAAGTTGGTGGCACCGAAGTTCAGGGTACCCTGTTCCAGATCATCGATCTGCCGCAGCTGCTCCTGGGCGTTCTGCCAGGTGGAAAGGAGGGTACGGGCATAAGGCATGAAGGCCTTGCCGTATACGGTCAGCAGGGTTTCTTTGTGGGAACGGGCAAAGAGTTGGGCTTGGAGTTGTTCTTCCAAAGAACGGATCTGTTTGGAAAGGGCCGGCTGGGAAATGTACAAAGCGGCAGCAGCTTCTGAAAAATTCTTGTATTGGGCCAAAGTCAGGAAAGCCCGGATCTTTTCTATATCCATGGAACCACCTCCTTTTAAATTATAACAGAATGGAATCAAAACAACAAAACAATAGAATTGAGTTATAAAATAAAAGCCGCTACAATATAGTCAGAAAATTATGAAGGAACTGGATGAGGGAAGTTCCGCTACAGGAGGAGATTTGTATGGCAGCAAAACCAATGAAGAAAGGACAGTGGGTGAGCCTGATCTTGGCCATCGTTGCTTTTCTGGGACTGTATTTCATGCCTCGGCCGGCGGGGCTCAGCGGGGTGGCCCAGAAATCCCTGGCCATGTTTGTCTTTTCTCTGATCATGTGGATCGGCAAACCCATCCCCATCTATCAGACATCCATCATTTCTATTTTGCTCCTGCCGCTGTTGGGAGCTGTGAAGAAGCAGTCCGTAGCCTTCGGGACCCTGGGGTTTGACATCATCTGGTTGATGGTGGCAGCTTTTGTCCTGACTTCTGCCATGAGCCACTCCAATCTGGGCAAACGGATCGCCCTGGTCTTAGTCACCCGGTTCGGCAAGACCCCTGCCAAAACATTGCTGGTCCTGGTGCTGGTGAACTTTATCTTGGCTTTCTTCGTTCCATCCACCACGGCCCGGGCTTCCCTGATCGTACCGCTGGCCCTGGTCATCCTGGAAGTCTACAAAGCCCAGCCGGGGCACAGCAATTTCGGCCGGCTGATGATGCTCCAGGGGGTGCAGAACAATGCCTTTGCCACTTCCGTGGTGGATGACGGCCACTTCGGCCCAGGTCCTGGCCTTGGGGTTCATCAACCAGCAGGCCGGCGGCCACGTAGGCTATATGCAGTGGCTGCTGGGGTCCCTGCCTCAGGCTCTTCTGACTGCCGGACTGGCTTTTCTAGCCGGACTGAAACTGTTCCCTTATAAGGACGAACTCCAGGAGGCAGGAACGGAAGCCATCGTGAAGCTGAAACAGCAGCTGGCAGATATGGGGCCCATGAGTGTGGATGAAAAGAAGACCATGGGGATCTTCCTGTTCACCCTGCTGCTCTGGGCAACGGGAGATTATCAGAAAGGCTGGTTCGGTTTCTCCATCAGTACGGAACAGACGGCTGTCCTTTCCATGCTCCTCTGCCTGCTGCCAGGCATCGGTGTGCTGACCTGGAAGGAAGCTTCCATCAAATGGGATCTGATGATTTTTTCTGCAGGAGCCTATGCGGTAGGGAATGCCCTGGATAAATCCGGCGGCGCCGTGTGGATGATCCAGGGCCTGATCCAGGCAGTGGGACTGGATCGGATGGGGCATACCAGCGTGGCGCTGGTACTGATCTTCATCTCTGTGTTCAGTCACCTGATCTTTACCAGCAAGACGGTGCGGACCACCATCCTGATCCCGGCCATCATCACCCTGGCTAAGCAGCTGGGGATGGATCCGGTGCCCCTGGCGTTGGCCTGCTCTTTTTCCATCGCTTGCACCATTACCCTGCCGCCCCATTCCAAAGTGAACACCCTGTATTTCGGGACTGGTTATTTCGATGTGAAAGATGAACTGCTCTACGGAATCCTGTCCTGTTTCTTTGCAGCAGGCAGCATTGCCCTGGTCTATTTCTTCTGGCTGAAGTTCATCCTGTGACAAAGGAGCATGGAACATGAAGAATAAAGTATTGTTGATGATTGCAGATGGACTGGGGGACCGGCCCTGTGAAGAGCTGGGGTGGAAAACGCCCCTGGAGGCGGCCCGTAAAGAAAACCTGGACCGAATCGCTTCCTGGGGATCTTCCGGTATCATGGATCTGTGGCAGTGCGGGACACCTGTCGGTACGGATTTGGGCCACATGATCCTTTTCGGGTACGGACTGCCTGACTATCCCGGACGGGGACCCATTGAAGCTTTTGGAGAAGGGCTGGAGCTCCAGCCGGGGGATATTGCCCTGCGGGCAAATTTTGCCACCTGCCGGGACGGCCTTGTGGCGGACCGGAGAGCCGGAAGGATCCGGCAGGGAACCCGGGAACTGGCGGCTGCCCTGGACGGGATGCAGGTGGAAGACGTGCAGGTGCTGTTCAAGGAAGCTACGGAACACCGTGCCGTGATGGTCTTGCGGGGGCCCGGCCTCAGCAGCGCCGTTACAGATGCGGACCCCAAGAAAGAAGGGCTGCCCATCCGGCCGGTCCGGCCTCGAGACGGGTCTCCGGAAGCAGAACGGACGGCACGGATCCTGGACCGGGTGCTGGTGCGCTGTCAGGAGATCCTGTCCCAGCATCCTCTGAATCGGAAGCGGGAAGCCGCCGGGTTGCTTCCGGCCAATGCCATCCTGACCCGGGGGGCTGGACAGATGCCGAAGCTGGAAAAGACAGCAGAGAAATACCATTTGAAAGCAGCCTGTGTGGCGGCAGAAAGTACGGTGCTGGGGGCAGCCCGGCTGGCCGGGTTCGATATCTATACGGATCCGGAACGGATGACTGGGAACCTGGATACGGATATTGATCGGAAAGTGGAACTGGCGGTCAAAGCTCTGGCGGATCATGATTTTGTGGTCCTCCATATGAAGGCCCCGGATCTAATGGGCCATGATGGGGATCCCCGGGGCAAAGTCAGGGCCATAGAGCGGTATGACGCCATGGCCGGGAAGGTCCTGGAAGAAATCCCGAAGCTGACCGGTTTCAATCTGATCTTGGCCCTGGCGGCGGATCATTCCACTCCCTGTGAACGGAGGGAACATAGCGGGGACCCGGTGCCCATTGTGGTAGCCGGTAAGAATATCCGGAAAGATCAGGTGACGGAATATGATGAAATCCATGGAGCCCAGGGAGGATTGAACCGGATGACGGGACATATGTTCTTCCAATTCCTGATGGATTATCTGGAAGTTGTTCCTAAAGAAGGAAATTGATAAAGGGGTTGTTGGACGTGTATGACTTTTACACGTCCAACAACCCCTTTGAGAGTGGGAGATCGAAAGCATCGAGTTTGATTTTATTTCGGCACTACAAAAAATTTGATAAAAGCAATGGTCTGGGGCTGGTAGATGATATCAACAAGGAAAGCTCCTACGATGGGGACAATCATGAATGCTTTGCGGCTCATGCCATATTTGTCTTTAACCGCGGTCATATTTACGATGGCAGACGGTGTTGCTCCCAGTCCGTGGCCGCAGAGACCGGCACACATGACAGCAGCATCGTAATCTCCTCCCAGTATACGGAAAATCACAAAGATACAGGCTAGGACCATGAAGGCCACTTGGGCTGCTACGACCAAGACCACCCCGCCCAGGAGCCCGGAAAGTTCCCACAGCCGCAGGGTCATGAGAGCGATGGCCAGATACAGGTTCAGCATCACATCTCCGATGCCATCCACCAGAGAAAAACTGAAGTTGTAAAAATGATGCCGTTCGTTCAGATTACGGAGGATAACTGCTGTAAACATGGCTCCCACATAAGTGGGAAAGCTCATATGGATCAAGGTACCGATCCAACTGGAAAGCATAGAACCGATGGCCATGCAGCAGAGGATGGCTGTGACATTTTTGATGATATCCAGAGAAGCCAGCTCTTCCTGAGAAGCTGCGTTGACTTTTTCTACAGCTGTATCAAAATTTTCCGTGGAATCTGGTTCCAGATGGTGCTTTACAATCAGCAGTCGGGCTACAGGTCCACCAACCAGTACGGCCGTAATCAGTCCAAAGGTGGCAGCGGCCATGCCTACTTCCAGACCCGCCGGATATCCCAGGCCTACAAAAGTTTTTCCATAGGCAGCAGCTGCTCCATGACCACCGATCATGGAGATGGCACTGGCCAGCAGTGCATAGGGGACTTCAATGCCAAAAAGCCTGGAAAAAACGATGCCGATGGCATTTTGACAAATGGAAACGATACCGGAAACCAGCCAGTATAGGATCAGGAGGCCACCGCCTTTTTTCAGAAGACTCATGCTGGCTCCCAGTCCTACAGTTGTAAAAAAGGCCAGCATGAAGGGATCTTGGAAATAGGTATCGAACTGAAACCCGAAGGTTTTTGTCTGGTGGCCGATGAAGGAAAGGAACATAAAAAGAAAACCGCCGACCACGGGAGCAGGAATGCAGTATTTCCGAAGTGCCGGGCTTTTGCTTTTTACCCAGTAACCAAGCAGCAGCATCAGGGCAGCCAGGGCTGCTGTAAAAACGGCATCGGCTTTGAACGTAAGTACATTCTGGAGCAGGAGCAGAGACATGGCAATCGCTTCCTTTCTCATTGACAACTTAAATGACACAACATTTAAGTATATTTTATATGATGCAATCTAAAATAAAAAGGATACTTTTTTTTGAAACAAAAACATCTTAAAGACTGTAAGAAAAGAAACATTAGACTCGAGCTGTCAATAGGATTCCACAGCCTTTTTTCCATAAGTGACAATGTAGCTATAGATTGGAAACACTGTTTTATCATAAAAAATTAGGGCATAACCTCAAAAAAGATTTATCATTTTCGTGTAAAAACAGCATAAAACATTTATCGATTTCGTGCAAAAAAGGTGAAAAACATTTTTCGTTTTGTGTAAGTCCTGCAAAAAGAGAGCAGAGATTGCTGCTGGTAGACGCCAGCCGTATGAGAAAAAAATAGAAATTGTAAGAAAGGCAACACTCTCCTGAATCCAAATAAAGAATAGGGAAAAATTCCCTGCTTTCTCTGAAAATAGATTACAATAAAGTGTATATTCTATTGCCAAAGGAGCGGTGCAGATGAACGGAACCAAAACCATGGAACAAAAAGCAGCCCAGCCGACAGCGGAGAAAAAGCCCCTGAGCATGTGGAAGGTGATCCTGACAGTCATCGGGGCCATCTATCTGCTTTCTCTGGTGATCCCGGCGGGGGAATTCGCCAGGAACGGGCGGATCGCCATTCCTGGGACCTATCATGTGATCAGCAAGATCTATGTCAGCCCTTTCCAGATTATCATGCATATGGGGGCCCAGGTCTATAAGACTTTTGGGAAACTGTTCATCAGCATCATCGTCATGGGAGGCCTGATGGGGGTGGTCAATTCTACCCATGTGATCGACCGCTCTATGAAGCTCCTGATCAAAAAGCTCCAGGACCGGGCTCTGCTGGTGGTTCCCTTTTTCATCTTTGCCATGGGGCTCTTCGGCTGTTTCGGGACCATGATCTCTACAGCGGTGCTGTTCATCCCGCTGGGCATCACCCTGGCCAAGGAACTCCATTGTGACCGGACTTTCGGAGTGGCCCTCATCATCATGGGTTCTTTCACCGGTTTCATGACCAGTCCCATCAGCGTCCTGACTACCGTCATGGGACAGGAAATCGCCGGGCTGCAACCTTATTCCGGGTTTGCCCTGCGGACGGCGGTGACCGTCATCGATCTGGCAGTGGTTTCCGGCTTCATCATCTGGTGGGGGAAGCGGGCCCAGCGGAACCATGATTTTGAAAAAGATTTCAGCCAAGAGGAAATTGCAGAGACCCAGCAGCCCATGGAACCCATCCGGCCTCGGGAATATCTGGTTTTGGCGATTTTCCTGATCAGTTTCCTGGCCTATGCTCTGGGTTCTCCCTTTTTTAAATTAGGAGTGCTGGACTTGGCTTCCATGATGTTGCCGGTAGCCCTGGTCTGTGGCCTGATTGCCGGCTACGACCTGGATACCTTGATGAAACATTTCCTCAATGGATCCAAAGGGATGATGGGGATCATGGTCTTCATGATCTTTGCCAGTTTCATCGGCATCATCCTCAATGATGCCAAGATCCTGGATTCTGTAGTCTATTACCTGTCCCTGCCTCTGGGCTACCTGCCTAAGAGTGTGGCAGCCATCGGGATGTTCATCGCCAATGCCCTGATCAACTTCTTCATCCCTTCCGGCTCCGGCCAGACGGCAGTGGTGATGCCCATTATGGCACCGCTGGCGGATGTATTGGGGATCACCCGGCAGATGGGAGTATTCACCCTCCAGTGCGGGGACGGGTTCACCAATTTGATGATCCCCACCAGTTCCAACCTGCTGCCCTGCCTGATGATGGGCGGAATTTCCCTGAAACGCTGGTACCGTTTCATCCTGCCCTGCTATTCCCTGGTGTTCTTGGTCATCTGCGGGGCCATCCTGTTGGGCACGGCCATGGGCTGGCACTGATGGAAAGAAGGAGGCTGTCCTATGCTCATTGAAAAAATTGCAAAGCTGTCCGATGCATTGGAAAAACATTATCTGGAAGTGCGCCATGATCTCCACGCCCATCCGGAGCTGTCCTACAAGGAATTCCGGACCAGCCAGAAGGTCCAGGATGAACTCCGGCGGATGGGGATCCCCTTTGTCCTGAGCCCGGTGAAGCCCGGTGTGATTGCCACCATTGACAGCGGAAAACCGGGAAAGCTCCTGCTGCTCCGGGCGGACATGGATGCTCTGCCCATCCAGGAGACCACGGATCTTCCCTATGCTTCCCAATGCGACGGGGTCATGCATGCCTGCGGCCATGATGTCCATACCACCAATCTCCTGGCGGTGTGCGATATCCTGAACCGGACCAAGGACCAGTGGAAGGGAAGGGTGCGGGCCGTTTTCCAGCCGGCAGAAGAAAATGGCGGCGGCGGACGGGAAATGATCAAAGCCGGCCTGATGGAGGAAAAGCCGGACGCCTGCATGGGGATGCATGTGGGGGTGTGGACTCCTGGAATATTTAGCATCGGAGAAGGCTATGTATCCGCTTATTCGGATGCAGAGTACATCACCGTCCATGGCAAGGCCGTCCATTCTTCCAAGCCGGAAAAAGGGGTGGATGCAGTGCTGATCGCCGCTTCCATCGTGGTGGCCCTGAACACCATCTGCAGCCGGAACATCAGCCCCATGGCCCAGTCCACCTTGAATGTGGGGACCATCCACGGAGGGACGGCGGTGAACGTGGTGACGGACAAGGTGGAGATCGGCGCCATGCTGCGGAATGCGGATCCGGACAGCCGGGAGAATATGTTCCAGAAAATCGAACAGATTTCCCGAGGAATCGCGGAAGGGATGGGCGGCAGCGTGGACTTGCGGCGCCATTATGGCTATAGTTCCGTATACAATGATCCTGGGGTGACCCATTTTGCCATCGAGACCATCCGGAAGAACCAGGAAGCCCTGTATCAGGGAATCGGAGATGTCCCGGAAGAAAATATCCTCACCGGGAACCAGATGCAGCTGGGGGCTGAAGACTTCGGCTTTTATTCCCATGAAGCGCCCTCCTGCTTCATCAAAGTAGGGACGGGCGGTCCTTCCCTGAACCATACCCCCACTTTCCAGGTGGAGGAGAAATACATCAAACTGATGACCCGGACCATGGCTTTGCTGGCTGAAGAATTTTTGCAATAAAAAATAGGCTGTGAAAAAATGAGAAATTCATTTTTCACAGCCCATTTTTTATAACTTCTGTACCAACGAAAAATCCACATTCCCTCCGGAAAGGACGAAGACCACTTTGTCTTCTGGCCGGAAGGTGAGCTGTCCGCTTTGGATGGCGGCCAGGCCGATGGTGGAGGAGGGTTCCGCCAGGACCTTCCCTTCCGTCAGGAGCAGCTTCATGGCCGGGAGCAGAGCTTCTTCCGGAACATCGATGACCCGGTCCACTTTATCCCGGACGATGGGAAGGGTCTTGTCTCCTGGACACAGGGTAGCCACTCCGTCGGCAATGGTGTCCACCTGGGGGACCGCCGTAGGCCGGCCTTCCTTCAGGCTGACGGTGAAGCGGGGGATGCGGGCCGGCTCACAGGCATAGACCCGGGTTTCCGGACGGATGCCCTTGATGGCGGTGGCGATGCCGCTGGTGAGTCCTCCTCCTCCCAGAGGCACCAGTACGGCGGCCGGATCCGGCAGATCCTGGAAGATTTCCAGGGCAATGGTCCCCTGGCCGGCCATGACGGCATAATCGTTGAAGGGTGGGATGTAGCAGAGGCCTTTTTCATCCCGGAGTTTTTCCGCAATGGCGAACCGTTTGGGCTTGTCGCAGAGGATCACTTCGGCCCCCAGATCCCGGACGGCCTGGATTTTCACGGCTGGCGCATGGTCGGGGATCACTACCGTAGCTTTGATGCCCAGCATCTTGGCGGCATAGGCAACGCCCCGCCCGTGGTTCCCGCTGGATGCAGTGACCACACCTCGGGCCCGTTCTTCCGGGGTCAGCTGGAGGATCCGGTTCAAAGCTCCCCGGATCTTGAAGGAATGGGTCAGCTGCATGCACTCCGCTTTCACATAGACCTGGCAGCCCAGCAGGGAATCCAGAGCGTGGAGATGGAGCAGGGGAGTGTGGTACACATAGGGGACCAGACGGTTTCTGGCTTGAAAAATCTCTTCAAGGGACAGCATGGAAAAGACCTCCTTTACAAAAACAGCTTTCGAATGGTTATATTATAAGAAAATGAAACATATTTCGCAAGAACATGTCCTTCCTTTTTAGAGGAGCCAGAGACCCCAGAAAAGGTAGACCAGGCAGGCCAGGAAGGAAATGGGGATCCCCGTCCGGAGAAAGGCGTCTGCTGGGAGCTTCCCGGTGCCATGGACCAGGATGCTGGGCGTGGTGCAGTAGAACATCAGTACCGGACAGCCGCTGATGATCATCCCGGCTTCCAGAGCTGCCAGCCTGGGAGGGAAGCCGGCCCGGCTGCTGAGAGCCAGGACGATGGGGATGAGGGTGGTCCCCATGACAGTGGTCCCCACGAAGAATACATGGAGGAATTGGCAGAGCAGGAGGATCACCGTCAAGAACAGCAGGGGAGAGGCCTCTTGCAGGCTGAAACAGGCAAAAGCACGGTTGGCCAGCCAGGCGGCTGTGCCGTTTTCCATCAGGAGATTGCCCAGGCTGATCCCCCCACCGGCAACCAGCAGGATATCATAATTGATGTGGCTGGCCGCTTCTTTCCAGGAGAGCCCGTCCACTCCCGGCAGCAGGAGCAGGAGGGCGCTGGCCAGACAGGTGGTGGCGGCATCGATCTGGAAGAAATCCCCGGTCATCCAGAAGAAGATGGCCAGGAGAAAGACCAGGAGGACTTTTTTCTGCCGCCGGTCCATGGGTCCCATTTTTTCAAGCTCCGTGCGGAGGTACTGCTTTCCTCCTGGGACCAGGGGGCTTTCTGGGGGATAGCAGGCTTGGATCAGGGCCCAGGAACCGAGGGTCAGCAAAAGGGCTGGGAAAAATCCCAACTGCAGCCATTCCAGATAGCTGAAGGCGGGAAGATCCTGCTGCTCCAAGAATTCATTGACCACCGGATTGGTGATGGTCCCAGTGAGGATCCCGGCAGAGATGGTGGAGCAGGTGGTGGTCAGGGTCAGCAGCAGGTTGGCCGCAAATTTCCGGCAGGGCTGGTCCCGGAACAGTTCGATGAGGCTCAGGCAGGGCGGGAGCAGGATGGCGGCCCGGGCTGTGGTAGAGGGAATCAGGAAAGCCAGCATCACATTGGCCAGGACGATGCCCAGGGTGATCCGCCGGGTCGTGGCGCCGATCCGCAGGAGGACCAGGAAAGTCAGCCGTTTGGCCAGTCCAGATTGGAGGATGGCTCCGGCCAGGATGAAACCGCCCAGGAGCAGGAAGACAACCGAAGAGCCGAAAGGTTGGAGCAGATCTTTGAGGGAAGCCAGACGCAGGAGGGAGGCCAAAGGGATCACCAGGAGGGTGGTGACCGCCAGAGGCAGAGCCTCTGTCAGGAATAGGATGAAGATGAAAAGGAAAAGAGCCAGGGTCTTCTGGCCTGCGGGGGTGAGCCCGTCCAGGGGAAGGAATCCTGCTGTCAGGGCCAGCAAGAGACCGAGAGGGATGCCATAGATCCGGGGATTGAGGGAAAAGTGCTGTTTCAGGGAAAGATGCATGGGGGACTCCTTTGCTTCCAGTAAAAAAGAAAATGTCACATGAACCTATTTCTCTCTTCATGTGACATTCCCTCTTTATTTTTTTTACTGGTTGATCCGGTCCACGTCCAGTTCGTTCAAGGATTTGGCGACGATGATGGTTCCGGCCACGTCCCCGGATACGTTGCAGGTGGTATGGCAGATATCGATGATGGGCCATACGGCAGCCAGGATGGGGACCAGGGTCAGAGGCATGCCTACGGTCTGCAGGAGCACGGAGGACATGACAATCCCGGCTCCTTTGACTCCGGCGGCGCCTACAGAGAGCACCAGACCTAGGAAGATGAATTCGATGCAGGATCCCAGGGTGATGGGACGGCCGAACAGGTTGGAAGCAAAGACGGAGATGACCCCGATGGCGCAGGCCATGCCGTTCATGTTGCAAGTGTTGCCCAAAGGCAGGCAGAACCCATAGATGTTTTCCGGGATCCCCAGGTCTTCATCGGCAATCTTCAGCTCCAGGGGCAGGGTGGCGGCGGAAGAGGTGGTGGAAGCGGCTACGATCATGATGGGGGACATGTGTTTGAAGTATTTGAGAGGCTTGATCCCGGCCAGGAATTTGACCAAAAGGGGCTGGAAGATAAAGAGGATCACCAGGCAGGCAGCCCAGTCGGTGAGGATGAAGTTCAGCACCTGCTTCAGCATGGCTCCGCTGAGATGGGTCATCATGTCGGCCACCAGGGCGAAGATCCCGATGGGGGAGTATTTCATGACCAGGTCCGTCATCTTCAGCATTACATCGGCGGCTTTGTCCACCAGGTGGATCAAATCAGCACACTGGTCTCCCAGGAGCAGGAGGACCACACCGGTGAAGAGGGCAAAGACGATGATCTGGAGGGTATTGCCGGTGGTCAGGGCATTGAAGATGTTGTCCGGGATCCATTGGACCATGTTGCCGATGAAGTCATACTGGACGGCTTTCCCGCTCTGGCTGGTCAACAGATCGGTGACACCTTTCCCCGGCTGGGTGAAGAGGGCAAACACCAGGCCCAAGGCGGCGGCCAGGGCGGAAGTGATCAGGTAAAAAGCAACGATGCGGATCCCCACCGTGTACAGATGCTTGATATCCCCCATTTTGCAGACGCCGCTGATCAGGGTGAAGAGCACCAGCGGGGCAATGAGCATTTTCAGCAGGCGCAGGAAGATATCTCCCAGGAACTTGATGCGGGGGACGACTCCTGGTGCCCAGATCCCCACTATGGCACCCAGAACGATGCAGATCAGGATCTGTTTCCATAACGCCATCGATGTGAGTTTTTTCAACATAAACCATGCCCTCCCTTCAGGTCTCCTGGACTGGAGAAATCCTGAGAATCAAAATATATTATAGTTCCATTATAAATGGTTATAGATGTAATATCTAATTCATTATTTCCTAAACTTCTATAGACAAACGTTTATACCAGGGAGGCATAAGGGAATCCGTATAATCAGATATGGGATTATAAATTGGAAAAAGACTGAAAAATTTTTTATAATAGAAAAGAGCTGAAATCTTGACCAAAGTAAAGAAGGGAGCTAGTGGAATGGATATCTTGACAGAAAAATTCAAACGGCTGGGCATCGACAACGCACCGGGGCAGGAAAGCCGGCAGGCCCATACGGAACTGGATCTGCGGGGGGAACCGCTGCCGGGGCCGGCAGTGAATTTCTCCCACGGGGATGTGGACGCCCATGAGCCGATCCCCGGCAGCTTGGATACCTTCATCGAAGGGTACAAGAAGGGCGGCTGTGTGGCCTATACGGAATACCGGGGCGGGGATGAGATCCGCAAAGATGTGGCAGCCAAGCTGGCAGCCTTTACCGGTGCCCCCATCGACCCAGAAACGGAACTGATCCTGACACCTGGGACCCAAGGGGCCCTGTTCCTGGCCCTGGGCTGCCTGGTAGGCCGGGGAGACAAAGTGGCCATCGTGGAACCGGATTACTTCGACAACCGGAAACTGGTGGAATTCTTCGAGGGGGAACTGGTCCCGGTGAAACTGGATTACCTGAGCCAGGACAAGAATGCCGGGGTCAATCTGGCGGCCTTGGAAGAATCTTTCAAGCAGGGCGTGAAACTGTTCCTGTATTCCAACCCCAACAACCCTACTGGGGTCATCTTCTCCGAGGAAGAGACTCGGGAAATCGCCCGGCTGGCAAAAAAGTACAATGTGATCCTCTTGGTGGACCAGCTGTATTCCCGGCAGATCTTCGACAATCACCCCTATACCCATCTCCGGGCCCTGCCGGAACGGCCGGATAACATGCTGACCATCATGGGGCCCTCCAAGACGGAATCTCTCAGCGGCTTCCGGCTGGGGACAGCTTTTGGCACTTCCTGGATCATCGAACGGATGGAAAAGCTCCAGGCTATCGTGACCCTGCGGGCTCCTGGATACTGCCAGTATGTCTTCAAACGCTGGTTCGAAGAACCGGAAGGCTGGCTGAAGGATCGGATCGCCACCCATCAGGCCATCCGGGACGACCTGATCGCTCTGGTGCGCAGCCATGAAGGCTGCAGTGTCCGGAAAACGGAAGGGGGCAGTTACATCTTCCCGACCCTGCCGCCCATGGATGTGAGCATCAGCGACTTTGCCAAGATCGTACGGAAACTTACGGGGGTGACCATTACCCCGGGGACGGAATTCGGACCCCAGTTCACCCACAGCTTCCGGGTGAACTTCTCCCAGGATCCCAAGAATACCCACGATGCCATCGATCGGGTCCTGCAGATCATGGAACGGTACAGAAGCAAATAACCAGCAAGCTGGAATTTGGATAAAGGAGACGGCAGAATGGAAAACAAACCGGTATTCAGCCCTGAGCTGCAAAAAGAAATCAAAAGCAAATTTTATTATGTGGACGAGGATCCCTTTGGGAAAAAACGCCTGTTCTTCGAGAATTCCGGCGGTTCCCTGCGCCTGAAGGCCTGTGTGGAGGCCAAGGCGAAATATGAGATGATCCCGGACTGCCCCATGCGGTACCACGATGTGTCCCAAAAACTCCATGAAGTGAAGGCCAATGGGGTCCGGGACCTGATGGAAGTCATCTTCGGGGCGGCTCCCGGAGAAGGGGCTCTGGTGACGGAACTGACTCCTTCCCGGACCACCTTCAGCATCATGCGGGCCATTGTGGAGAATGTCCCGGGGAAAAATGTGGTGACCACCTCCCTGGAACATCCTTCCGCCTATGACGCCCTGAAGATCTATGCGGAAAAGAGAGGCATGGAATTCCGGGTGGCCCAGGCCAATCCCAAAACTGGCGGAGTGGATGTGGATGACATCCTGTCCTTGGTGGACAAGGATACCTGCGTGCTCAGCGTGATGAGCGCTTCCAATATTTCCGGCTATGTGTTCCCCATGAAGGAAATCATCACCCGGGCCCGGGCCATCAAACCAGATCTGTATGTGGTCTCCGATGCGGTCCAGCACCAGCCCCATCAGGCGTTGTACGCCCATGATCTGGGCATCGATGCCCTGGTCATCGCCCCCTATAAGGCCTTTGGCATCCGGGGCTGCGGCTATGGCTATGTTTCCGACCGGGCGGCGGTCCTGCCCCATGACAAACTGGAAGGCAAGGACCCCAAGGAATGGGAGCTGGGGACCTATCCCCATGGGAATTTCGCAGCCATGAGTGCCATGGTGGACTATGTCTGCTGGCTGGGGCGCCATTTCACCCAGGCGGAGGACCGCCGGACCCAGTATGTAGTAGGGATGCAAAAAGCCCATGAACAGGAAACGGCCCTTTTGATCCGGATGCTGGAAGGCTCGGCAGAAGTGCCAGGGCTGCGGCATATCCCGGGGGTGGAAGTGTATTTCGACGGGCCGGTTTCTCCGGAACGGGACCTGGTGGTGGCCATGGGAATCAAAGGGATGGATTATACGGTCCTGCGGGAAGAATACGGCCGCAGAGGGGTCCTGGTCTTTGAACGGATCAACACCAGCATCTATTCCAAGCGGATCGTGGAATCCCTGGGACAGACCGGCTTGATCCGGGTTTCCCCCATCCATTGCCACGATTTCGGCGACATTGACCAGTATCTGAAAGTGACGGCTGCCATCGTTGCTGAATTTGCCAAAAAATAAAAGGAGAATGAAATGAAAAATCCAGTACCACAAGGGAAATATGTACCTGCTGTCCGGAATGGAGATCTGATCGTGACGGCGGGGATGACGCCCCGGAAAGACGGCGTCCTGATGCTCAGCGGCAAAGTGCGGGCGGATGTACCCCTGGAGACCTACAAAGAAGCGGTGGTCCAGGCGGCGGCCAATGCCTTGACGGCAGCCCGGAACCAGCTCCAGGAAGGGGAAAAGATCGCCCGGGTCATGCTGATGCATGTATACATCAATGCGGAACAGGATTTCGTAGAACATGCCAAATTGGCGGACTTTGCTTCCGAATACCTGGTAGCAGAACTGGGGGATGCAGGCATCTGCGCCCGCTGCGCCCTGGGGATGGGAACCCTGCCGAAAAAAGCACCGGTGGAGATCTCTCTCCTGGCTGCGGTAGGGAAGTGAAGGAATAAAAAATAGAGGTGCTGCACAGAACGTGCAGCACCTCTATTTTTTATTGATAATACTCCCGGATCGCCTGGAGCAGGTCTCTGGCGGCGGGGGACAGATAAACATTTTCCTTGGTCAGGAGGGTCAGGGGGAGCATCAGTTCCGGGGCTTTCAGGTCGAAGAACTCCAGCCTTTCCGTGGCCGGATCCTGGAGCCCCGCTTCGATCATGAACCCGAATCCCAGCCCGTTGGCGATGAGCCGCAGCAGGGTGGCATTGTTGGTGGTGGTGAGTTTCCGGCTGAAGGACAGCTTCTGTTTCATCAGGTAATTGTTGATGAATTTTCCCACGGTCTGCTGCTGCCCCAGATTCACGAAGGATTCCTGTTCCAGGAGGTGCAGGTCCAAGGGTTCACCCTTTTCCTGTTCCTGCAGGAATACCCTGCACAGGGGATGGTCCTTGGCCAGGATCAGCAGCACCCGTTCTTCCTTGATGGTTTCGGCGATGATCTCTTGGGGCAGCTGGGAAATCATGGCATTCATGACGGCAAAGTCGATCCGGTTGTCTTCCAGGAGTACGGGCAGCTCGCTGACCGGGAATTCCAGCAGATTGACCTTCACCGCCGGATGGTCCTTCAGGAATCCCGGCAGGATGGTGGGCATCAGCAGAGAACCCCGCCAGGTCCCGATCCCGATATTCAGCTGCTGGAGTTTTTCGTTGTTCAGTTCGGCTTTCAGTTTTTCGTCCAGGTAATGGCAGCTTTCCAGGTAATGGTAATAGATCTTCCCAGCGGAGGTCAGCTCCAGGGGGATCTTGGAACGGTCGAAGAGCTGACAGCCCAGGGATCTCTCCAGCTTGGCGATGTGCTGGCTCAGGCTGGGCTGGGTGATGAACAGCTTTTCTGCAGCCCGGGTGATGTTCCGTTCCCGGGCCACCATGAGAAAGTATTCCGGTGTGGTGTTTTTATAGATCATGTCCCTTTTCCTCACTTTGGTGCAGTCCTGCATTGGTTCATTCTATTTTTGCATAAAAAAACCGAAAAGTAAATGCAGCAGGGTTTTGCTGCATCTGCTTTTCGGTGGAAGAGGATCGAGAGAAGTAAGGGACCCGGATCAGATGATCCCGGCAAAATACAGGATCAGGGTGAAGATACTGGTAGCCAGGCCGGACAGGGCAGTGGATCCGCCGATGGCCCGGAAACCCTGGTTGAAGTTCAGCTTGGACAGGGAACAGGTGAGCCAGAATCCGGAGCTGTTGGCATGGCTGAAGGCAATGGCCCCGGAGCACATGGCCAGGAACGCGGCCAGTTTGGAAATCCCCAGGATGTCCAGCATGGGTTCACAGAGCGCGGCGGCCGTAGCCACACCCAGGGTATTGGAACCGGTGGCAGTACGGATCATGAAGCCGATCAGCATGGGGACGAAGATCCCGGGGATATGGGCGGCCACGATGCTTTCGGCCAGGATCTTGGCGGCACCGGCACTTTTGATGAAGGCTGCCAGGGATCCGCCCAAAGCAGTGATGAATACGGGGCCAGCGCAGTCCAGCACGGCGGAGTTGATCCATTTATCCCGGATATCCAGATTGTGGACCCAGTTCCGGGCCTGGAGGAATACGGCGGAAAAACAGCCGATGAACAAAGCGGAAAGCGGATCCCCGATGAAAGTCATGACTTTCGCAAAGGAAGATTTGGGCATCATCACGCCGCTGACGGTCTGCAGGATGATCAGCACCACCGGCAGCAGCACCGGAGTGATGGCTCGGACAAAGCCCATGGACAAATCCGCCGTGGTAGAATTGGCGGTATCTTCCAGGAAGGCTTCATTGAGGGGAACTTGTTTATCCTTCAGGGTATTGGCGTAAAGGACCGTGGCCAAAAGGCCGGGGATGGCAACCAGGATCCCCCAGGGGATGGCGACCCCCAGAGGCAGGCCCAGAGCAGCCGCTGCGGCTACCGGACCGGGGGTGGGAGGAACCAGGGAGCTGGTGGTGATGCTGATCTGGATGACGGACGCGAAAGCCATCATGGAAATCCCCGTTTTTTTAGCCAGGTTGGTGCACAGGGGAATCACCAGCAGGCTCACGGTATCCGGGAAGACCGGGATGCCCAGGATGCAGCAGCTGGTGCCGATGGCCCATAGGACTTTTTTCTTGCCGAAGAATTTGACCAGAGAGTCTGTCAGCTTCACGATGGCACCGGTCTTATTCAGGATGATTCCCAACAGGGATCCCAGGAAGATGACCAGGGCTACGCTTTTGCAGGTGTTGCCGAATCCAGTATTGATCATCTTGGGGATCTTTTCAATGGGAGTGCCCACCAGGAGGGCCAGCATCAGGGAAGCCAGGTACAGGGCCAGGACCGCATGGAATTTCAGTTTGCTGACCATGAACACCAAGGCGCCTACAGAAACGATTAGGACGACGAAGACATAGGTTGAAGTCATTACACAGTTCCTCCTTGCATATTATTTCCGGACTATTCTTTCTTCTCGTATCTTATCAGAAAAATCTGCTCTGTTTCCAACAGGAAACTATGTATATCACTATAACCAAATGACTATAGAAAAAACGAGATGCACGGTTTTTCAAGGGATAATGGAAAAGAATATAGGCAATGATTTATAGGAGTATACAGAAAAACGTCTTTTACAAAATCCAGGATTCCTTATATGCTGTAAAGGGTAAATGAATCATATCGCGGGGAAAGGAGTAGCAAAATGACCAAAGTGCTCTTTACAGAGAATGTGGATCCGGTGGGACCGGAGCTCCTGAAGGCAGCCGGCTGCGAAGTGGTGATGGCCGACAGAGATGATGCCCTCATCCGGAAAGAAATCCAGACAGCTGCGGCTGTGGTGACACGGATCTATGAGCTGCCGACGGAGCTGTTGGAGACGGCCGCCAATCTGAAAATCGTCAGCAAACACGGCGTCGGGTATGACAACATCCCGGTGGAATGGTGTAAGGCCCATGGCATCGCCGTGACCATCACCCCGGGAGCCAACAGCCAGTCCGTGGCGGAACATACCATCACCTTGATGCTGGCCCTGGCCAAGAACTTGATGATCGTGACCCATGCCTATAAGGAAATCGGCTTTGCCGCCAAGAATACCTTTCCAGGCATGGAGATCCTGGGGAAGACCCTGGGGATCATCGGCGTAGGACACATCGGGAGCCGGGTAGCCAAGATGGGCTTGGGCCTGGGGATGAAAGTCCTGGCTTACGACCCTTATGTATCTTCCGTTCCGGAAGGGGTGGTCCTGTGCACCGATAAGGAGGATGTGGTCCGTCAGGCCGATGTCCTGACCCTGCATCCGGTATTGAATGAAGAGACCCGGAACATCATCGGCCCAAAAGAACTGGCCATGATGAAGCCCACCGCCTATTTCATCAACTGCGGAAGAGGCCCTCTGGTGGATGAACCGGCCCTGATCGAAGCCCTGCAGAGCAAAAAGATTGCAGGAGCCGGCCTGGATGTGACCTGGAGCGAACCCTGTGAACCGGACAGCCCCCTGTTCCAGATGGAAAACGTGATCCTGACCCCCCATTACGCTCCCACCACCCGGGAAAGTGCTATGAATGTATCCAAAGCAGCGGCCCAGAATATCCTGGACGTCCTTTCCGGCAAAAAACCGGAAGGCCTGCTTTGAGCCTATAGCTGGAAAAAGAAAAAGGAGGATTTGATTTATGCGTCTGGCAACCATTAAACTGAATGGAAAAGAACAGGCAGGGATCGTCACCTCGAAAGGTGTATTCCCCATTGCCATGCTCAATGCAGCCAAAGGGACTGCCTGGAAAGAAGAGATGATGGAGCTGATCCAGAGCCAGGAAGTTCCCGGCCTCACCGCCTGGTACAACAAGGGCGGCAAGGAAGAACTGGAAACCCTGCCGGGGCTGGTCCCCCAGGACAAGGTGGTCTATGGGCCTCTCTACCGGAACCCCAAACGGATCTTCGGGATCGGCCTGAACTATCGGGATCACGCCGGTGATATCGGGATGGCTCCTCCCAAGGGCTTCCCGGGCAGCTTCTTCAAGCAGGCGGATACCCTGATCGGGCCGGAAGATGAAATCCATATCCCCAAAATGAAGGAAGCCCAGAAAACCACGGCAGAAGCTGAACTGGGAATCATCCTGGGGAAGGACTGCCGGGATGTAGCAGAAGAAGACTGGGAATCCGTCATCGTGGGCTATACCACCATCCTGGATATGACGGAAGAATCCATCCTGAAAGGGAATGACTATGTGGACGGGAACCCTCGGTACCTGACCATCGTCAAGAACTTCCCCACTTTCTTCTCCTTCGGTCCGGAACTGGTGACCCCGGATGAAGTGCCCGACGTGCTGAAGCTGGAGATCCAGAGTGTCCACAATGGAGAGATCCATGCCAAGAATACTGTGGACCATATGATCCATCAGCCTCCGAAGCTGATTTCCCTCCACAGCAAGATCCAGGGCTGGTTCGCCGGCGATGTACTGTCTACTGGGACCCCCCGGGCTTTCCATATCCTGGATGGAGACCAGGCGGAGTGCCGGATCTACGGACCGGACGGCTTTACCATGAGACCGTTGGTCAATCCGGTGGTTGATCTGAAACTGCATCCTGAAAAAGAATAAGGGAGGTATTACTCATTATGGATTTAGGATTAAAAGGAAAAGTTGCATTGGTATTGTCTTCTGCTTCCGGTATCGGCAAAGGGATTGCCACGGAATTTGCCAGAGAAGGGGCCAAAGTGGTCATCGCTACGGCAGAAGCCTATAAGGCAGACCTGGAAAAAGCCCAGCAGGACATCGAAAAGGAAACGGGCAACCGTCCCTATACGTATTTCTATGATGTAAAAGATCCGGACAGCATCACCAAGATGGTGACGGCGGTGGGAAATGACCTGGGCGGTCTGTATGCCCTGGTGAACCACTGCCCGGGGCCCAAGGCTGGGACGTTCGAAAACCTGACGGAAGCTGATTGGGCGGACGGCTATGAAAAATGTCTCCACAGCTATACTTTCGCCATCCGGGCAGCCCTGCCTTTCATGAAAGCTGCTGGAGAAGGCCGGATCCTGAACAGCACTTCTTCTTCCATCAAACAAGCCTTGGACAATCTGATCCTGTCCAACACCTTCCGTATGGGTGTGGTGGGCATGAGCAAGACTCTGGCCCGGGAATTGGGACAGTATGGCGTACTGGTGAACACCATGGGCCCCGGCCGGATCTATACCGCACGGATCGCCTATCTGAACGGGATCCGGGCCCAGAAGGCCGGCTTGACGGAAGAGGAATACACCAAGAGAGACTGTGCGTCCTTCCCCCAGAAACGGTATCAGACTGTTGAAGAATACGGGCGGACGGCTGTGTTCCTGTGCTCTCCGGCAAACACAGGTGTCTCTGGGCAATACCTCCTCTGTGATGGGGCTATGACCCAGGCTTATTAAAAAGTGGGAATCACTCAATAAAGTCAAAATAAAAAATGGGAGGATTGTATGGTATGACAATTTCATAGCATGCAGTTCTCCCTTTTTTCTTCCTAAAAAATGGATTTTTATTCAAAATGATACAGTTTTGGGCTTTGTATACATAATTCTTTGACAAAATCGTGAAAAAGTACTTTAACGTTCTAAAGTGGATATAATAAAACAGTAACATACTTTACTATATTACTTTTGGAGGAGGAATTGACATGAAAATTGTCGATATGAATTCTGATCTGGGAGAGAGCTTTGGCAATTACAAACTGGGAATGGATGATAAGATCCTGGAAATCGTCACGTCCGCCAACATCGCCTGCGGCTTCCATGCAGGGGATCCTTCCGTGATGCAGAAAACGGTGGCTCTGGCCGTGAAGAACGGGGTTGCTCTGGGGGCCCATCCCGGCTATCCGGATCTGGTGGGTTTCGGCCGTCGGAAGATGGATATCGCTCCTTCTGATGTATACAATATGGTGGTCTATCAGGTCGGAGCCCTGGCCGCTTTTGCCAAAGCCGCCGGCACCCGTCTCCAGCATGTGAAACCCCATGGTGCCATGTACAATATGGCTGCCAAAAATGCCAAGCTGGCGGAAGCCATTGCCCAGGCCGTCTATGATGTGGACAAGGATCTGATCCTCTATGCCCAGGGCGGGACAGAAAGCATCAAGGCAGCGGAAAAAATCGGCCTGCGCACCGCTTCGGAAGTCTTTGCTGACCGCAGCTACCAGGATGACGGGACCCTGACTCCCCGGAGCCAGCCCGGTGCTATGATCACCGATGAAGAGAAATCCATCGCCCAGGTACTGTCCATGGTCCTGGAAGGGAAAGTGACGGCCCTCAGCGGCAAGGTGATCCCGGTGAAAGCCGATTCCATCTGTCTCCATGGCGATGGCCCCAAGGCCCTGGTGTTCGCCAACAAGATCCGTTCCGTACTCCTGGAAAACGGCGTGAAAGTCGCTGCTTCCGGCACCTTCATCAAATGAACGCAAAAAACTGAATTAAAAAAAGAAGTGAATAACAGCATTCCCTTCTAGCAGATGCATTTTTACGGCAGACAAGAGATAGACAAGGAGACATTCTCATGAAGAAAGAATCTACACTCAGTGTATTGCTGGGAGCGGCCTTCCTGATGGCCACTTCTGCTATTGGACCTGGTTTCCTGACACAGACCGTTGTATTTACCTCCCAACAGGGGGCTGACTTTGGCTTCGCCATCCTGGCCATGATCATCATCGATGCCATCGCCCAGCTGAATGCCTGGCGCATCATCGCCGTGGCCCGGCGGCCGGGGCAGGACATCGCCAACATGGTCCTGCCAGGCCTGGGCTATGTGGTTTCGGCCTTGGTCTGCGCCGGGGGCCTGGCCTTCAATATCGGAAACGTAGGCGGTGCGGGGCTGGGATTGAACGTGCTCTTCGGGATCAGCCCCATTGCCGGGGCGCTCATTAGTTCCGCCATTGCCATCTTCATCTTTTCCAGCAAATCGGCCGGATCCCTGATGGACAAATTCGCCCAGATCGCCGGGGGCGTCATGGTGCTGCTGACCATTTATGTGGCGCTGACTTCTCATCCTCCTGTGGGGCTGGCTCTTAGCCGGACCTTCGTCCCCAGTAAGATCGACATCACTTCCATCGTGACCCTGGTGGGCGGCAGTGTGGGCGGATACATTACCTTTTCCGGCGGGCACCGGCTGTTGGATGCCGGGATCTGCGGGAAAGAAAAGCTGCCGGAAGTGACCCGGAGCGCCCTTTCTGGGATCGGGATCACCAGCCTGATGCGGATCTTCCTGTTCCTGGCGGCCCTGGGGGTCATCTCCCAGGGGCTGACTCTGAATCCGGCCAACCCGCCGGCTTCGGTCTTCCAGCTGGCCGCCGGAGATGCAGGGTATAAGATCTTCGGCATCGTCATGTGGTCGGCTGCGGTGACTTCCATCATCGGCTGTGCTTACACTTCCGTTTCCTTCCTGCGGAGCTTCAGCGAAACCCTGAACCGGAATTACCGGTACATGATCATTGCCTTCATTGTCTTCTCTGCTGCCGTCTTTTCCTTCATTGGACAGCCGGTGAAGGTCCTGATCGTGGTAGGCGCCCTGAACGGGCTGATCCTGCCTCTGGTCATGGCCTGCATGCTGCTGGCCTCTCAAAAGAAACAGATTGTGGGAGACTATCACCATCCAAAATTTTTGCTGGTTTCCGGTTGGCTGGTCTTTGCCATCATGACCTATATGGCAGCCAAGACCTTCCTGAAACTGATTGCGTAAGAGGTGTGACTACATGGATAAAGCAAACGAATATCTGGCCCACGCACAGATTCGCCCGGTAGGCGAGGCGGCCGTGATGGTCTCCTTTGGAGATATTGTGGACCCGGATCTGTTCTACTGTGCCCAGGCTCTTTCCGAGGCCCTGGAAAAAGAACCTTTTCCAGGCCTCCGGGAATTTGAATCCTCCTATACGGGAGTGACGGTCTTCTATGATCCGCTGGTCCTGGCCCAGCATTCCAGCCTGCCGGAAGACGGGACCCTTTCCAAGGGATACCGGGAAGCCAAGGCCCGGCTGGAAGCCCTGCTGCAGAAAGCCAAGATCAATAAAGAAGGGGGCCGTCCTACGGTACGGATCCCCGTCTGCTATGGGGGAGAATTCGGGCCGGATCTGGACTATGTGGCGGAATACCACCACATGACCCCGGAAGATGTGATCCGCATCCACAGCGGGGCCACCTATCTGGTCTACATGATCGGGTTCGCCCCTGGATATCCCTACATGGGCGGACTGCCGGAAGAAATCTCCACGCCCCGGCGGAAAACGCCCCGGCTGAAGATCCCCAAAGGGACGGTGGCCTTGGCAGGGAGCCAGGCAGGGGTCTATCCCCTGGAGACCCCTGGAGGCTGGCAGCTTTTGGGCCGTACCCCCCTGGAACTGTTCCATCCGGAAGACGAGGCCCATCCCACCGTGCTCCAGGCAGGGGATAAGGTGCAGTTCTATGCCATTACCTTGGAAGAATATAAGAAAATCGCTGCAGAACAGCAGAAAGAGGGTGCCGGAAAATGAAGATCCTGGTAAAGAAAGGCGGCCCTTTGACGACTCTGCAGGATTTGGGCCGGTATGGCTATCAGAAATATGGAGTCCTGGTCAGTGGGGCCATGGATACGGTTTCCCTGCGTTTGGGGAATCTGCTGGTGGGCAATGAAGAAGGGGAAGGCGCACTGGAAATGACCATGAGCGGTCCGGCCCTGAAACTGCCTGCCGGTCTGGTCATCGCTCTGACTGGGGCGGACCTCCAGGCCAAATTGGGCGGCGCCTCAGTGCCTCGGAACCGGGCGGTCTATGTGAAGGAAGACAGCCTGCTGACCTTCGGGTTCGCCCAGGAGGGCTGCCGGGGCTACCTGGCCGTGGCCGGCGGTTTTGCTGTCCCCAAAGTGATGGGGAGCAAGAGCACCTACCTGCGGGCTAAACTGGGGGGCTTCCAGGGCCGTCCTTTGGCTGACGGAGATGAATTGGAAACGGGCAGCCTGGAGGCAGACCAGGAGACCCTGGCCCAGCGGCTGGCCAAGATGCCTGGAAAGAAATTTTCTACTTTCGGCTGGTCCATCCCGGAAAGCGAACTGTTTTCAGCAGCACCCATCCGGGTAGCGGAAGGGCTCCAGTTCGACTGGTTCAAAGACGAAAGCGTCTGGACCTTCTTCAATACCCCCTATGCCATCACGGCCCAGGCAGATCGGATGGGCTACCGGATGGCAGGCGCAAAGCTGGAGTATAAAGAAGAGGGCCGGCAGCTGATCTCTGAACCGGTGACTTTCGGCTCCATCCAGGTGCCGGCTGACGGAAATCCCATCATCCTGATGGCGGACCGGCAGACTACCGGCGGCTATCCTAAGATCGGCCAGGTGATCCAAGCTGACCTGCCCCGGCTGGGACAGATGAAGCCGGGACAGAACGTGTACTTCCAGCTGGTCAATCTGACCCAGGCCGAAAAAGCCCTGCTCCGGCAGGAAACCTTCCTCCAAGAAGCCAAAAAGATGTTGGAAGTGAAATGAAGCAAATAGGCTGTGAAAAAATGATTTCTCATTTTTTCACAGCCTATTTTATACAATCCTCGTCAGATCCATGGCATTCACATTGTAGAAATACTCCTTGATCAGGCCGATGAAATAATGGATGTATTTGGGGATGTAGTGGTTTTCATTATAAGACAGATACAGGTTGTGATCCACGATATTGTTTTTGTACAGGAGGGGGAACACGTTCACGTCTTCTGCCAGCTGTTCCCGTTCGGTGATCAGGGGCATGGAGGTGGTGAAGGTGGCGGCCAGTGCTTTGGAGGCAATCTGGGTGCTCATGCGCATCTGGGCCGACTGGAGATAGATCCGGGGCGGAGCACCGGCCTCTTTGAAACAGTTGCTGATGATGGTCCCCAGGTGGTTGGGGGGCGTAATGATATAAAAGGGAAGCTTCAGGAAGTCCGCCAGGTGTGCACCCCGGCGGGCTTTTGTCTTGATCCGGGCAAGATCATTTCCATAATAGGTCCGCAGCAGCCGATCCGCTGCCAGCAGATAGACTTGGTTGGACAGGAGGGGGACGGAAGAGTAGCCGGGCAGATCTTCCTTTTCCACGGTCAGGACCACATCCAGCTTGTCCTCCTGGAGATCGGCCAGGAGATGGTTGGTGGTATCGTCGGTGAGCTGGATGGAAACATGGGGATACCGTTTGGTGAAGGTGGGAAGGATGGCCGGCAGGGTTACGTAGTAGCGGATGAAGCTGGCGCCGAACCGGATGACGCCGCTGGATTCATCCAGGATATCTGCCAGGGACCCTTTGAAATCTTGTTCGCTGGACAGGACCTTGTCAGCAAATTCCAACAAGGCCATCCCGGCAGCCGTCAGGGCCAGGTGGGGCTTGCGGTAGAATAGGGCCGTGCCGCACTGCTTTTCCAGACGGGCGATGTGGTTGCTCAGGGTCTGCTGGGACAGATAGAGCTTCTTGGCCGTCTGGGTCATGTTCATGTCTTTGGTCAGTTCTTTGAAATAGTGCAGGCTTTCAATATCCATAGTATTCTCTCCACAAAGTTTATTTGTTGATAAATTAAATATATACTGTTTTACTTTGTTCAGTCAAGGGGGTATCATACAGGTGTCAAAAGAAATGAAAGAAAAGCAAGAACTTACTGAATACATGGAAAATGGAGGAAAAGAACATGGGCTGGAAGATTTTACTGCCGCAGGAAATTATGGAAGAAGGCCGGGAACTGCTGGAAAAGAACGGCCATACCATCATCAAAGGACGGGGCTTTGAAACGGCTGATGTGCTGGCCGACTTCAAAGAATACCAGCCGGACGCCATGATTGTCCGGATCACTCCCATCACCCGGGAAGTCATTGAATCGAACCCGAACCTGAAAGTCATCGTCCGCCACGGGGCCGGATTCGATGCCCTGGATGTGAAAGCCTGCCACGACAATGGGGTACAGGCCCTGTATGCACCGGTGGCCAACAGCACCTCCGTAGCTGAAACCGCTCTCTTGCTGATGCTGGAATGCAGCCGGAACGTCACGGTGCTCCACAAGACCTGGGTGGATGATTACTACAAAGCCAAACTGAAGGTCCGGAAGAACACCCTGAACGGCAAGACCGTGGGAATCGTAGGCTGCGGCAACATCGGCAGCCGGCTGGCCAAACGGTGCCTGGCCATGGAAATGAACGTCCTGTGCTATGACCCCTACAAACCGGCCAAAGATTTCCCCGATGGGGTGGAAGTGGTCCGGGATCTGGACCGGATCCTTACCGAAAGCGATTACGTTTCCCTCCATGCGCCCAACACTCCTGTGACCCGGAACATGATCAACAAAGAGGCCCTGGCCAAGATGAAACCCACCGCTTTCCTGATCAACACCGCCCGGGGCGCTCTGGTGGTGGAAGAAGACCTGTATGAAGCCTGCAAGAACGGTGTCATCGCCGGGGCCGGCCTGGATGCCATCCGGAAAGAACCGGTGGACCCCGCCAACCCGCTGTTGACCCTGGACAATGTGATCATCTATCCTCACATCGGCGGGAATACCACGGAAGCCGCCCACAGAGCTTCTTACTTCTCCGCCATGGGAATCGAAGAAGTATACGAAGGGAAACAACCCACCTGGCCCATCCACGACATCGATTATGAAACGGCCAAGACCTATACCGATGTGAAGAAATCGGACCGGAAACCTGCTGGGATGTTCGATTACTGAGAAATAAATATTGGATCAAAAAGAAAGACTGCATAATAAATAGGAGGCCATCGATATGTCCATTGGAAATCGTATTTTCTTGAAAAAACCGGAAGCACCGGAAGCACTGCTGAAGGCATTCAGCACCATCCCCTGTGCCAATATTTCAGATACCATGGGGCGTCTGGTAGGGATGCATCCCCGGATCAAACTCCAGAGCGCACCCAAGAACCCCATCAACGTGGGGAGAGCTCTCACCATCAAGACCCGCAGCGGGGATAACCTGATGCTGCACAAGGCCCTGAATATGGCCAAACCGGGGGATGTACTGATCGTTTCCAATGACGGAGGCGAAAGCTACCGTTCCCTGATCGGGGAAATCATGTTCACCTACCTGGCTTCCACGGGAGCTGCAGGGATCATCATCGACGGGCCCATCCGGGATATCGATGCAGTCCGGAAAATGGAAATGCCCATTTACGCCACCGGGACCAACCCGGCCGGCCCTTATAAAGAAGGCCCCGGCGAAATCAACGTGCCCATCTCCTGCGGCGGCATCAGCGTGAACCCGGGAGACATCATCGTCATGGATGAAGACGGGGTCATCGTGATCCCCCTCCAGGAAGCCGAAACGGTGCTGAAAAATGCCCGGGCTTTCCAGGAAAAGGACGAAGCCAAACTGCTGGCTGCCCAGGAAGGCAGAGCCAAGCGGGAATGGGTGGATGCCCTGATCGAAAAGAAAGAAGTAGAAATCATCGACAAAGCCTACAATGAGTAATTGCAGGAAGCAATACCCCTAACCTATAGAGTCGGACGGGAACAGGATGTACTGTTCCCGCCTCTGACCCGTTGTAAAAATCAGAATTTTTATCCATTTAATCAAATTCTTGAATTTATACTGGAATCATTCGAGGTGCCATATGACTATCCGTGCATTAATGAATATGATGACCGCCGTAAGCATGTTCATCCTCCTGGGCTTCTTCGTCCGAGAATTCGTGAAACCCCTGCAGAAACTGTTCCTGCCTGCTTCCCTGGTGGGCGGCTTGGTGATGCTGGCCCTGGGGCAGCAGGGCCTGGGCCTGATCACCGTTCCCAAAGTCCTGGGCAGCGTCCCGGGCGTTTTGATCGATATCGTCATGGTTTCCCTGGTTTTCGGGGTCAGCTTCAACCGGAAGATGCTCCATTCCTATCTGGATTATGTGTGCCTGCCCATGCCGGCGTATGGGATGCAGATGTGCGTAGGCACCCTGCTGGGAGCGTTCCTGAGAGGAGCCTGGCCAGGCCTTCCTGTAGGCTGGGGGGTCCTGGGGGTATTCTCTTTCCATGGGGGCCATGGGACAGCTGCTGCCGCCGCTGCTTCCTTTGAAAAGCTGGGCTACGAAGGCCATATGGCCATTGCCATGGTACTGTCCACCGTGGGTCTGATCGTAGCCATGACCGTAGGGATGGGCCTGGTAAACTACGGGGTCCGGAAAGGCTGGGGGACGTATGTGAAAGAACCCACCAAACAGCCGGATTACTTCTACGGCGGGGCTCTGCCTGCTGACCAGCGGAAATCCGTGGGGACCACGGTGACCACTTCCATCAGCATCAACCATCTGGCCCTGCAGTTTGCCTGGCTGATGGGTGCCCTGTTCATTGGGCAGCAGATCTTTGCCGCTTTGAACACCTTCCCGGCCTTCAAGGCCTTGCACCTGCCCAGCGTGCTCCACGGCGTGGTAGGCGGTGCCGTGATGTGGTACCTGATCGAACTGCTCCATCTGCAAAAATTCGTTGATCTGAAGACCATCAAACTGCTGTCCGGGTTCTTCCTGGAACTGGTAGTGTTCACGGCCATGGCTACCCTGAACCTGAAATTCGTTTCCACCTATGCAGCGCCTCTGGCCATCTACTGTGTGGTACTGACTGTCTTGACCCTGCCTCTGGTGGTATTCTGCGCCCGGAAATTCGCCAAGGAAGAATGGTTCGAAAAAGCCTGCATGTGCTTCGGAGCAGCCACCGGCAATACCTCCACTGGCCTGGCCCTGGTCCGTTCCATCGATCCCAACTCAGAATCTCATGCCGGGGACAGCCATGGGATTTACGCAACCTTGATGTCCTGGAAAGATATCTTCGTGGGACTGACCCCCATCTGGCTGAGCACTGGGGTTGGCCTGACCGCTGGGGTAGGTGCTGCCATCTTCGTGGTATTCATGGCCATCGGGTTCATTTTCTTCAACACCCACAGGAAACTGGAATAAGCAAAGTTCCTGTCCGTTTCTAAAAGAAAGAGAAGCTGTCCGCACCCCTCTGCAGACAGCTTCTCTTTTTGCAATTTCACGATAACAAAATGTATTTGTTACGTATCAAAATTTAAACTGTTTTACTTTGTATGATCTGGAATCTATCATATGACTGAATACTGGATTTATATTTATACATACAGGAGGAAAAAACAAAATGACACCAATGACATTGGCTCTGGGAATCCTGGCCATCACCATCGTCCTATTTATCTGGGAACCGTTCCCCATCGCGGTAACTGCCGTACTGGCTTCCATTTCTTACGGTTTCCTGGGAATCGTGAAAATGAATACGGTCTTTGCATCCTATGACAACAATACTAACATCCTGCTGGCCGGCATGATGATCGTAGGTTCATCCCTGTTCCATACGGGCATCACCGATGCCATCGGGAAAAAGATGGTGGCAGTGACCGGGAAGAGTGAGCGGAATATCATCCTGGCTACGTTGATCGTTTCCTGTATCCTGAGTTCCGTCTGCAGCAACATCGGGGTCATGGTGGCCTTGGCACCGCTGGTGACCGCTATGTGCGTTGCGGCAGATGTAGGGCCTTCCCGGGCTCTCCTGGGGCTTCTGTTCGGGGCTCAGTTCGGAGGCTTCGTCACCCTGGTAGGGGTGGGGTCCAATGCAGCCGGAGCGGCTTCCATGGGAGAACTGGGACTGACGCCCTTCGGGTTCTTCAGCATTACCCCCTTTGGCATCGGGGTGTGCATCGTAGGGACTTTGTATTTTACCTTTATCGGAGCCAAGATGATCCCCGATACGGGCTATATCCCTGAATTTGCCAAAACAGAAAAGAAAGAACTGAACAAATCCAAAGCAGTGATTGCTTCTGTGACCATGCTAGTGGTGCTGGCAGTCATCGCTTCCGGCAGCAAGCTGATCCCCATGCATGTGGCAGCGGTGCTGGGCGCCTGCGTCATTATAGCTACCCGCTGCATGACTTTGAAAGAGGCCCTGAAAGCCATTGACTGGAACTGCTTGATCCTGGTGGGCGCCCTGAGCGTGATTTCCGCTGGGGTTAAGAACAGCGGGGCCGGCCAGGCCGTGGCTGATCTGATCATCCATATCTTGGGTGACAATCCCAGTCCCTTTATGATTTCTACAGTGATTTTCTGGGCGGCTGCTGCATTGACCCAGATTATGTCCAACATTCCCACCATCCTGGTATTCATGCCCATCGGGGTGTCCATTGCCCAGCAGATCGGGGTCAGCCCGTATCCGGTGGCTATGATCATCACCCTGGCAGGGGCAGCTTCTTATGCCACGCCTTTTGCCGCACCCCAGAACATGATGACGGTGGGCTGGACCCAGTACAAATTTTTGGATTTCCTGAAGATCGGCCTGCCCATGGTGGTGCTGACATATCTGGTAATCGTAGGTCTGATCCCCATTTTCCTGCCCTATTGAGAAAGGAGAAAATAGATGTATTCCTTGAAAGGTTTCTATGACCTCCATGTCCATCCCTCTCCGGATGTAAAGAAAAGAAAATTCACGGATCCGGAACTGGCGGGCCGCCTTCTCGAAGCAGGAATGCAGGGAGTGGTGATCAAGAACCATTTTTCTGAAACAGCCTGCCGAGCTGCGCTTTTGCAGCAGCAGTTTCCTCAGCTGAAAGTCGCAGGGGGAATCGTACTGAACCGTCCCAATGGGGGCATCAATCCCTACGCAGTGGAAAACTGTATTGCCCTGGGCGGGAAGTTCCTCTGGATGCCTACCCTGGACGCCCGTACCTATCAGCTGTGCAAGCATCCGGATATGAAACGGGAAGAGACGAAAAAGTATCTGTACCTGCTGGATGAAAGAGGAAATCTCCTCCCGGCTGTCAGAGAAGTGCTGTATTTGGCTGCCCAAGCGGATATGACCGTAGCTACCGGCCATATCAGTGCAGAAGAAGGGAAAAAGGTGGCTGCAGCAGCTCGGGAAGCCGGTGTACGGAAAATCATCATCACCCATGCCGATAATCCGGCGGATTTCTATACGGATGCAGATCAGCTGGCCTGTGTAAAAATGGGCGCCGTCATCGAACACTGCTGTTTCAACGTTTTTACTGGACAGACCCCTATTGGGGAATTGGCTCGTCAGATCCGTCTGGTAGGCTGTGACAACGTGCTGCTGTCTTCTGATTTCGGGCAGCCCGGCTCCCCCTATCCGGAAGAAGGATTGAGCCAGCTGGCGGAGGCTTTGCTTGGAGAAGGATTCACTCCTTCCGATCTGGAAACCATGCTGAAAACGAACCCGGAAAAGCTAATGGGGACCAGTTGCTGAGAAAAGTGCAGACAGAGAAGGACCTTTGGAGAAAAGGGTCCTTCTTTTTTGTATATAAAAGAAGAATGAATTCTGTATTCTTCTTACTACGTAATTGACAGAAAGAAGGGAAAATGATATAAGAATAAATATAGTCTTATTAAAAAAATAAAAATAAAAATATTCAAAAAGGGCTGATGGGAAAAACAAAACTTTGCACGGAATGTAACATTTTCAAACGAAAATCTTAAAGTATATAAATATTTTCAACATATAATTGACGAATAAAAATATTCGTAATATACTACGACTATAAACAAACTTTATAAAGATTATATAGAATAATGTTCAATAATATTCGTATGATTAAAATAAAATTTTATAAAATGTTATGAATTAATGAAAAGAATCAATTTGATGAGGAGGAATAGTATGTTTAGTGCCAAAGCCAATCATGTATCGCCTGCTTTTACCACGGAGCTGAATGCCAAAATCGCCGATATGAAACGAAACGGAATCGAAGTGGTCCGGCTCAACATCGGTGAACCTGATTTCCACACGCCGGACAATATCAATGCGGCCGCCAAAGCAGCCATTGATGAGCATTTCACCAGATATACTCCGGTCAATGGGATCTTTGATTTGCGGGAAGCCATTGCCCGCAAATTCAAACGGGATAACGGCGTAGAGTATACCCCGGATGAAATCTGTGCTGCTTCCGGCGCCAAACAGGCACTGTACGAGGCCGTCCTGACCCTGGCCGGCCAGGGGGATGAAGTCATCATCCCGGTTCCCTGCTGGGTCTGCTATGTGGAAATGGTCAAACTGGCCGATGCGGTTCCAGTCCAGGTGCCTGTCCAGAAAAGCGGCCCTGAAAGGAACCATTTGGATCTGGAAGCCATCCGGAAAGCCATCACACCCCGGACCAAAGCCATCATCATCAACACCCCCAATAACCCCACTGGCGTCGTCTATACCCGGAAAGAATTGACTGAATTGGCGGAATTGGCTGCTGCCCATGATTTCTGGATCATCTCCGATGAAGTCTATGAAAAACTCCTGTATGACGGAGCGGAGCATATCTGCATGGCAGCCATCTCAGATGACGCATGGAATCGCTCCATCGTGATCAATGGATGTTCCAAGACCTATGCCATGACTGGGTGGAGACTGGGGTATGCAGCAGGACCGGCCGCCGCCATCAAGAAACTGAGAAGCCTCCAAAGCCATATTACCGGCGGGATTACTTCCATTACACAGAAAGCCGGTGTAGAAGCCTTGAATGGCCCTCAGGAGAGTGTGGAAACCATGCGCAGGGCCTTTGACGAGAGACGGATCAAGATGAGTGAGATGCTGGGAAAGATTCCCCATATCTCCTTCAGTGAACCCCAGGGCGCGTTCTATTATCTGGTGGATATTTCCTGGTATTTTGGGAAAAAAGGGAATGGGAAGATCATCCACGATGCGTTGGAATTCGCCCCATATCTCCTGGATACGAAACGGGTAGCCGTGGTGCCGGGAGATGCCTTCTTTGCTCCAGGGACCATCCGGCTGTCCTATTCTAATTCTTTGGATAATCTGGAAAAAGGCGTCAAAGGGTTGGCAGAAGCCCTGGCAGCGATGGAATAAAAAAGATTGAAAGGGAGGAAAGCAGTATGGGTGAAGGGAAAAAATATCCGGTCCAGTTTTATGGCGGATATCTAGGGGCCTGGTCTTGTTTGATCCTGGCCATTGCAGGCATTATGTATATGCTGCTGATCCGAGGCGGCGGGACAAAAAGCATCATGGTGGCACTGTTCGTCTCTCTGGTATTGGGACTTGTACTGGCCAAAGACAAAGTCGGTTATGGGGATGAGATGCTGAAAGGCCTGAAGGAATCCATGGTTACTACGATCTGTATGGCTTTCTTTATGGCCGGTCTGCTTTCAGCCCTGCTGAAAAGCTGCGGGCTGATCCAGGCACTGCTGTGGGCAGTGGGGGAGACCCATACGCCCATTTCGCTTCTTCCCCTTGTGGCATTCCTGGTTTGTGTAGTGATCTCTACGGCCTGTGGGACTTCAACGGGAACGGTAACTGCCGTATCGGCTGTGATGTGTCCCATTGGGGCAGAACTGGGCATCAACATGGGATTGATGTGCGGAGCCATCATCAGCGGGTCCATTTTTGGAGATAACCTGGCCCCTATTTCTGATACGACGATTGCATCTTCTCAGACCCAAGGGGCGAATCTTCGGGATGTGGTCCGGAGCCGGCTGCCTTATTCTCTGCTGGCTGCAGGGATTTCCGCCGTCCTGTATGTATATTGCGGTCTGACCATGATTTCTGGATCTGCTGTGCAGTTTGCCAACAACGCCCAGTATGCCAAATCTCTTGTCTTCCTGGCCATTCCCGTTGTCCTGATTTATCTGATGCATAAGGGATGGGGCTTGGTTTCTTCCCTGCTCTTGGCCAATGCCATGGCGGTGGCCTTGTGCCTGGTGCTGGGAGTCATCCCTGTGGGCAAGATGTTCAGTGACAAGAGTCCGATCGTTACCGGGATGGCAAGCATGGCCAATGTAGCCATCATTTCCTTCCTGATGCTGATGATGCTGCAGATTCCCGTTATGTGCGGCGGCTTTGATGCTTTCGCCGGGTGGCTGATGCAAAAATGCAGCAAGATCCGGGATGCTGAGCTGATTGCTTATTTCGCTTCTGTCTTTGGCGTCATCGCTACCCACAGTTCCACCAACACCATCCTATTTTTCGGACCCTTTGTAAAGAAACTGATGGATGGCTATAAGGAACAGGCTGACGGTTGCCGGAGCGCCAATATCTTGGATGGGGTAGCCTGCGGGACCAACGGACTGATCCCTTATGGAAATCCCATGTTGGTCATTACCGGAGTCTGTGCAGGACTGCCCGGTGTTTCAGATACTTTTTCCTTCTTGGATATCGCCCCTTATACATACCATTGCTGGGGCCTGCTGCTGATTTTCCTTTTGAGTATCCTGACCGGAGTGGGACGGAAGAGAAGCCAGTTTTCAAAATAAGAGAAATATATGGATGATAGGGAGGCTGCTGGATTTGCCGGCGGCCTCTTTTTTGTCCTATGAAGGCGCTTATGCAGTCATCCAGGGAAAAAGTGGAGACAGATTGTTTGGAAAGATGAACTTGTCATAGAAATCGGCAGTAAAATCTTATTGCAATACAGTAACAAAGTTTACATAAATATTGTGATATATCTTTACGCATATATTTTTCATTTACTTTAAAGGGTTTTCGATTCTAAAACAAGAAGTAATACCCATAAAAGGAGAGATTCTAGAGATCTTTCCTGTTTTTCTTAGGAGGTGGGGCCAAACCAAAATAGGAGAGGGCTGCAGGTCGGAAGATTTTACAAGTTGGAAGAAAGGATGGGGTCATGATGAAAGATCAAGGAGACAGTTCATTTGCTTCTTTTGCAGAACGCCGTTTCCATTTAAAAGAAAACGGCACAGATGTAAAAACTGAATTACTGGCTGGGCTGACCACCTTTGCAACCATGTCATATGTCTTGGCAGTGGTACCCAACATGCTCAGCAAATCCGGCATCGACAAAGCCGGTGCACTGACAGCACTGATCCTGATGGTCGTAATCTGCAGCGGGGCCATGGCGATTTATACCAACCGCCCCTTCTGTTTGGCTCCCGGTATGAGTTCCGTAGCCATCATCAGCAACCTGGATTCCATCGGGATGTCCGTTGAAACAGCTTTTGGCATCATCTTCATCGAAGGAGTGATCTTTGTCATCATTTCTTTTGCCGGCATGCGGGAAATCATTGCCAAGGCCATCCCTGCCAGCGTCAAGATTGCATTGAGCGGGGGCATCGGTCTCTGGATTTCTTTGATCGGCCTGAAATCCGGCGGGATCGTCGTCGCCTCTGCCAAAAACACCTTGGTATTCGGCAATCTCCATACCGCCAAAGCCTTTATGTTTTTGATTGGATTCCTTTTGATCTTGATTTTTGAAGCCCGGAAAATCAAGGGGAGCATGCTGCTTTCCATCATCATTGTGACGCTGATCGGCATTCCCCTGCAGATCACGAAGCTTCCCACCAGCTTCTTCAATGCTCCGGGAAGCATCTTTCCTCTGATCGGCAGGCTGAATGTGATGGATGCCATGAAACCGGAATACTTTCCTTGGCTGCTGACCTTCTTCGTACCGGATTTCTTCGGGACCATGGGCATTATCCTGGGGATTGCCAACCAGGCAGGCTGGCTGGATCAGCATGGGGATATGGATGGCATCGATAAATGTTTCAAGGTGGACTCCTCATCTACTGTACTGGGCAGCTTCTTCTGCATGCCGGTCATGACCACCTATCTTGAATCGGCCAGCGGGGTCGCCGATGGGGGACGGACCGGGCTGACGGCACTGAGTACCTGTGTCCTGTTTGCCCTTATGCTCCTTTTCACCCCTCTTGCCCTGATGGTACCGGGCGTTGCCACCGGTCCTGTTCTGACCATCATCGGTTTCCAGATGCTCACCTCCATGCGGGCCATTGATTACACCGATGTGACGGAATTCCTGCCCGCTTTCATTGCTGTAGCCATGACCGTACTGACTTACAACATCGCAAACGGTATGGCTCTTTCCATCATTTCTTATCTGGTCATGAAGATTGCCGCAGGAAAGGCCAAAACGGTACCGGCAGCTATGTACGGGATCGGAGCCTGCATGCTGTTCTATATGTGGATGATCATCAAATAAACGGGTCCCTTCCCCTCTTGCAGATGGCGGGAAGCGGGTTCCCTAAAAAAGAAAAGGCTGTGAAAGATGTTTCCATGATCTTTCACAGCTTTTTTGTCATGATGTTTTTTTGGAATGGGCAGTGGCTCTTCACCCATTCACCACATACTTCACTTTTTCTCCGGCTGCCAAAAGCTTCAGATTCTCCACAATCATGGGCATGATTGCTTCACTGATATCATTGGTGGAGCCGCCTACATGGGGTGTTACGATGATGTCCGGATCCTGCAGCAGTGGATTTTCTTTGGTAATGGGGGTTTCTTCCGTGCAGTCCAGACCGGCCCCGGAAATCAGCCCTGCCTTTTTGGCTTCCACCAAGGCCTCATCTTCCACAATGCCGCTGCGGGAGGTGTTGATGATGATGGCCCCCGGCTTCACCGTTTTGATGTTTTCCTTGTTCAGCATATGGCGGGTGCTGTCCAGCAGAGGCACATGATAGGAAATCACATCAGAAGTTGCCAGGAGTTCCGGATAGTCCACATAATCCATTTCAAACTCTTTTTCCATTTCAGCAGGAAGGCGATAAGGGTCATAATATTGGACATGAGCCCCAAAAGCCTGTACCTTCCGGGCCACCTGCCGCCCGATATGGCCGCCACCCACGATTCCCACCAGCTTATGGTTCAGGGAACGTGCGGTAAACAGTTCCCGGCTCCAGATGCCTGCTTCCAGTTTCTGTTCATGGCAGAGCAGCTTCCTGCCCACTGCCAGCATCAGCAGGACGGCCATTTCACTGACGGCGTAGGCATTGGCCCCCGGGGTATTGCACACATCAATGCCCTGTTCCCGGGCGGTCTTGATATCCACGGCGTCATACCCCACACCCCAGCGCATGATCATCTTCAAGCGGGAAGAAAAACGCTGGATCACAGGCCGGGGCATCTTGAGGATCCGCAGGATGATGGCATCCACGTCATTTTCCCGAGCAAATTCTTCTTCCGTCACTACCGCCCGGATGTGGATATCCGTTCCAGCCACAGCCTGCTGCATTTTTTCCAGTGTCCCTGCAGGGAATGTCCCTGCCAGCAATACTTCCAGCATTTATTTTCCCTCCTTGATTTCCGCTGCCACGGACCGGATTAGTTCCTCAGAAGGATTCTTCCGGTCGATTTTCCCAACATGGACCATCAGCTGGTATAGGTTGACACTTGTTTCCTTGGCGACCTGCTTGAACAGCTTGCCTTTGGAAGAATGGAGTCCGGTGATCCCCAGTACCAGATCAAAGGGCGTCAGAGGATTGTGGTAGTCATACCGCTCCTTCATTTGCGGTTCCAGCTCTTCTGCAATATAGGAAAGCAAACCGTACAGGTTCACATCCTGGAGTTCCCCGTATTTCTGCAGAAGGGCGATGCCCGCTTCTGTAGGCAGATTCCCAGCGCTCCGGGCCATACCCATCAGCCCGCCGTCCAGGATATCTGCCCCGGCCCGGTAGGCAGCCAGTGCATTGGCGGCAGAAAGCACCAGATTGTTGTGACAGTGGAAGGCAATGGGGATATGGACGGCCTTTTTCAGCAGTTCCACCGTCTTGGCCACTTCTTCCGGCAGCATGCAGCCGGCGGAATCCATCACCGTAAATTCATCCAGCCCGGCCGCTTCCAGCTTCTTGGCAGATTCTGCCAATTCTTCCGGCGTGACCAGATAGGCTTTCATGGCAGAATAGAAGGCTTTCACTCCTCTGGCTTTGATGGCACGGATCGGTTCCAGGGCCAGATCCGGTTCATCGGCATCCACTCCCACCCGGAGAAAAGCCAGGCCTTTCTGGGCCCCCAGTTCCACATATTTTTCCCGATACCGCTTGGCATTTAGGAACATCCCCACTTTTCCGGTAGCAACGTAGGGCTGGATCAGATCCAGGTAGGTTTCATCAGTTTCCGCTTTGGTGAATCCGGCCACTTCATAGGCCCCGATGCCACCGGCATTTCCCATTTCGATATAATCCACATTGGCAGCCAGCAGCGCTTTGATCATGCCATCCGTCAGATCAGCAGGAAAGCCTTTCCCCACAACATTGGCACCATCCCGTAACGTACAATCCATGATTTTCAGCATTTTCAACATCCTTCTTTCAGCCCCGTTTTCCCTGCAGCGGGCAATTTTCCTTTTTATAAAGATATGGTATCATGGTACAAACCAATTGAAAAACAGTATTTAAATCAATTTTTCACAGTATTTTTATTGTGCTCAAAAGGAGAGATAGGGAATGAGTCTTTTGGGTTTTGCCTATTTCGTCACAGTGGCCAAAGAAGGGAATATCTCCCGGGCTGCCGAGAAATTGTATGTCAGCCAGCAGTCCCTCAGTGCCCATATCAAACGGTTGGAAGCCCAGTACGGGGTGACCTTATTTGAACGCAAACCGGTGCTGCGTCTGACCCCAGCCGGGAAGGCCATGCTGTTCTATGCCCAGCAGATCCTCCAGGCAGAAGATCAAATGACGGCTCAGTTCACCGATTTGGTCAAGGATTACCATGGGGAACTGCGTTTCGGGATTTCCCGGCAGAGAGGGGAAGCCTTCTTTACCCATATCTGGGAACGATATCACGAAAGATATCCCCATATTGAAGTTTTATTGAAGGAACAGAACAGCGAGGAACTGCTGAACCGGCTCCGCACCCACCAGTTGGACCTCTGCATCGGCGTCAATGTTCCGGAAGACCGGGATCTCCAAATCGAACCTTTGGTAGAAGAGCATCTCTGCTGTTCCCTCAGCCAGTCACTCTTGATGCATTACCGGCCGGCAACGGGACAGGAAGATTTCCAGCGGTATGTACGGGAAGGGGTAGATCTGCTGGAACTGCAGGACCTGCCTTTTTTCCACCGACCCCAGGAAAACCAGATCCGGGTTGCAGTGGACCGTCTCTACGCCAGCCACGCCCTATATCCCCACTGCATCTTAGAAACCAACAACCAGCGCCTGATGCTGTCCCTGGCCCAGTACGGGGTGGGCATCATCACCCCGATTTATCTCTATATCTGTTATGAAACCCAGTCCTTAGCCCTGGGACTGCCCCAGATCGTCAAACTGACCAACGACATCATTTCCACCAAGATCAGCATCGTCACTTTGAAGGACCATCCCTTGCCAGACTATGCGGAAGCGATGAAAGTACTGATCCGGGACGAATTCCAGCGCTATAAGACCGTCCTGGATCAGCTCTTTCCCTTTTCGCTGGTTTCCTGATGCAAAAAAAGCTGTGAAATCATTGCCGAGCAGCATATATCGGCCTGTTTCACAGCTTTTTTATATGGAAAGGCAGCCTCCCATTCCTCAGTAAAGTTTTTCTTTGACTACCAGGGCATCCAACTGGTTCAGACGTTTTTCAACGGAAGGGATATTTGCAGAAGTCAGGGCCAGGATGATCAGTTCGATGATGCAGAAGGGAGCGATATAGGAATTGGTAAACCCCATCCCTTCCACTTTGGCCGTCAATAGGAGATCTGCATAGCGGGCAAACGGAGCTGTTTCGTAATCCGTCAGCAGAATGATCTTAGAACCATTCTGCTTTGCAATCTTGATGATTTTCTCAGACATCTCGGAATACCGGGAAAAACTGATCAAAAAGAGGCAGTCTTGTTTTCCTATATCTACCACTGTTTCCAAGGCAGAAGAATCTGCATGGGTAATGGGCTGTACATGGGGCAGCAGCAAATTCAGCTTGCTGCACAGGTACATCACGCAGCTGACCGTCCCCCGGAAGCCGGCTACATAGATATGCTGGCTCTGGAGCAGGGTCCGTGTAATCTGCTGCAGCAGATCCGGCGTGATTTTCAGCAAGCTGCCCTCGATATTGTTCAGGACCCAGCCACTGACTTTTTCCATGAAATCACTCTGCTGGAGCCGTTCTTTGGTCAGCCGGTATTTGGCACTGGGGGTCTGGGCGTTTTGCCGGGCTTCGTACCGTTTCGTCAGCTGTTCGTTCATTTGTTTGCGGAAATCTCCGTATTTCTCAAAACCCAGTTTCCGGATGAAACGGATGACCGAAGTATCGCTGACACCAATGGCCTGGGCCAAAGAAGAAGACGTCATCATCCCTACCGTATCGATTTGATTCAGGATATAGTTGGCAATCTGTACTTCCACTTTGGAAAGTTCCATGTTTTTGATTTTCTCTATCAGGGAATCCATTTCTGCTCTCCTCGTCACTCTTCAAATGTCCCTTTCATCAGGACCTTTCCATCCCAGACGGCCTTTTTCCCTTTGGCCAGGACGCCGGTAATCGCCAAATCATCATCGTAAACCACAAAATCAGCATCATACCCCGGGGCGATCTTTCCCTTGATTTGTTGCAGCCCCATGTTCTGGGCGGGATTGGTGGTCAGGAGACGGAGGGCGGTTTCCAGCGGGACCTGGCGCTCTTTTACCAGGATCCGGATGACTTCATGGAGGGAGTGAGGCGTAGCATAAGTGAGACCGATACACTCCATCTTTTCATTGAAACGGGGCTGGCTCCCATAGGCGTCGCTGGAAAGGGAAAGCTGCAGCAGCAGGGGATCCTTTTCCAGATACTGGCAGATTTTGTCTGCGACCTTTTCATTGGCTTCTTTTGAAGAACCGGCAGTGATGTCGATTCGGCCTCCCATCTTGGCATAAGTGAGAGCCTGGGAGAACAGATCATCATTCCGGCCTACATGGGTGGGCAGGAAAGTGGAGAGGGGTAGATCGCTATTTTCTAAGGCGTAAAAAATCGGAGCCAATCCGGCTTTTCCGCTTCCTGTATGGATAGTGACCAGACCGGCGCAGCCTGCCAGCATACCGCCCCGACGGGCCAGGGTGCCCAAGCGGATCAGTTCTTCGCCGGTGATGTTGGAGCTGCGGTGATCCGACATGGCTACCTTTACTCCGATCACTTCGTGGATGAGCATGATGTCCCGTTCCACATTCCCGGTGAGCGTGGGCCCAGGATTGGCATAGGACCCGGTCAGCATATAACAGGACAGACCTTCTTCATTCAGTGCCTGACATTTTGCCTGGAGGTTTTCCAGGCTCCGGGTGATCCCATCCGTTCCCAAAAGGCCCAAGACCGTTGTGACCCCGCACTGGAAGATTGTGCTCAAGCGGGCTTCCGGGACCCGTGTCCGCGGTCCCTGTTCCCCGCCGCCTCCGGTGATATGTTCATGGCAGTCGATATAGCCAGGTGCCAGCCGGCGTCCGTCCAGCTGCAGTTTTTCTACTTCAGGGATCCCATCATATTCGTCGATGGAAGGAGCGATCCGGATGATTTTTCCGCCTTCCACCAGGATATCCTGCACACCTTCTGGTTCAGGAGCATATAATCTTGCCTGTTTGATGACCAGCATAGTCCCACCTCACTGTTTCTAGTCAATTTATCTTGTGCTGTTTTCAGTATACCTATCGGGGTAGAAGATTACAATAGCTGGAAAAATGACTTTTATTGAAAGCAAATCTTACAGGGTCCGTTTTTATGGCAATGGAAGGCATAATGGTATATGAATAAAATCGAATTATAAAAAGATAATAAATAAAAACGTTCAATAAATAAAATGAAAAATCATTGTAAAATTCCATAAATATAAAAAGAAAAAAGCATAAAATAAATGGAATATAAACCAACTTGGCAGGATGGTGTTAAAAAATAAACAGTCATAATGCAAGAGAAAACCCAGTAAAATAGTTGATTGACGAAAAGAATCTTTCTTGCTATGCTATTACTAAATGGGATAAGTAATATATTACATATTACATCTTTGGAAGGAGCTGAAACGAAAGATGAAAATATCGATTGTTCAGATGGATATGAAATTTGCAGATCCCAAAGCCAATTTCCTCCATGCAGAAGAGCTCATCCGCAAAGCTGCAGAAGATAAGCCGGATGTCATTGTGCTGCCTGAAACCTGGAATACGGGCTTCTTTCCTGTAGAAAATCTGGCAGGGCTGAGTGACCAGAATGGGGAAGAAACCCAATCCCGGATTGGACAATTGGCCCAAGAACTCCATACGAATATTGTCGCCGGTTCTGTATCGAATGTGAAAGACGGAAAAGTCTATAATTCTGCCTTTGTTTTCGACAGGACCGGTTTTTGTATAGGGGAATACGATAAAATCCATGTGTTTACGCCCATGCAGGAAGATGTTTACTACCAGAAAGGGGACCATCTCTGTACTTTCGAACTGGATGGGCACAAATGCGGAATCATCATCTGCTATGATATCCGATTCCCAGAATTGGCCAGAGCACTGGCTCTGAAAGATATCGAAATCCTCTTCATCTGTGCTCAATGGCCTGCTGTGCGCAGCTTCCACTGGCAGCTCTTGACTGCCGCTCGGGCAGTGGAGAATCAACTGTTCGTGGCTGCCTGCAATTCCTGTGGCACGGCTGGAAAAACGGCCTATGGAGGCCGCTCTGTCATCCTCGATCCTTGGGGAGAAGTCATAAAGCAAGGAGGAAGCCAGGAAGAAATCTTTACAGGTGAGATCGACTTCAGGAAGCTGCAGGAAATCCGTTCATCCATCAATGTGTTCCGGGACAGAAGACCGGAACTGTATAAAAAATCTTAAGGAGGCCAAAGTCTATGTCTACGGTACGTTTTCAACTGGTAAAAAATGGGGAACTGAAGGATCTGGACATCGTTTATGATGAACTGTTCGCCATCGGGTATTCCGGCCGGAATACGGCCAAGACCATGGAACATATCCAGGAATTGAAAGAGAGATTCGGGGTCCCTGCACCGAAAATGATCCCGACCATCTTCCAGATGTCCAACATGCTGCTGACCAAAGACCTGGACATCCATTTTGTGGGCCATGATACCTGTGGAGAAGTGGAATATGTCATCGTCACCCAGGGGGATAAGATCTATATCGGCTTGGGAAGCGACCATACGGACCGCAAACTGGAAGGGGAAAGCGTGCCGAAAGCAAAACAGGTCTGTCCCAAGCCGATCTGCGGGCTGGTCTGGGATTATGAAGATGTGAAAGGCCATTGGGATCAGATCTTGCTGCATTCCTATCAGGTAGTGGACGGGAAAGAAGAACTCTACCAGGATGGCGGACTGAAAGACATCCTGCCGGTGGATACCATCCTGGGGGAACTCCATAAACGGGTGGGGGCTGTAGAACGGAGCGTGATTTTCTCCGGAACGGTCCCTGTGAAAAACGGATTTGTCTTTGGGACACAATTCAGAGGGGAGATGGTGGATCCGGTTTTAAACAGAACGCTTTCATTCCAGTATTCTGTCCATGAAATTGGAGAGGAGGAACGGTGATGTTGGGGAAAAAATTGAAGATGGCGGGAGCAATCCTCCTGTCCCTAGGGCTTCTTTTGACCGCTGGCTGCAGCGGTGCCAAGAAGGGTCCCGATAAGAACGGGGTCTATAAGATTAAATTTGGGTCTACGGGCAACAATGAACATCAATATACGGTCTATGGGAAATATTTCAAACAGAAAGTGGAAGAACTGACCAATGGAAAGGTCCAGGTGGAAATCTACCCTAACAATGCCCTGGGCAATGAACGGGAGATGGCCGAATCGACCTTAATGGGAACCATCGAAATGTGCTGTGTCACGTCGGATGGTACGCTGCCATCCTGGGTACCGGAAACCCAGATCCTTTCCATCCCTTATCTGTTTGCCAATAAGAAAGAAGCGTATTACGTCCTGGATCATACCCTCCAGGATTATCTGGAACCCAAATTCGAAGCCAAAGGGGCCAAGCATCTGGCCTTTGCGGAACTGGGCTTCCGTCATTTCACCAACAATACCCGGCCCATCAAGAAAGCTTCTGATATGAAAGGGCTGAAAATCCGGGTACAGGAAGCTCCTGTCTGGTTTGCTCTGATGAATGACCTCCAGGCAACGGCTACACCAGTTCCTTTTGCTGAATTGTACACGGCACTGCAGCAGGGCATGGTGGACGGGGAAGAAAATCCCATCGCTTCTGTAGCTAGTTCCAAGTTCTATGAAGTACAGAAATATATGAGCCTGGACGGCCATACCTATGCGGCCGGCAGTGCGCTGATCAACAAACAGTTTTATGACAGCCTGCCTCCAGAATACCAGAAGGCGGTGGATGAAGCTGCCATCTACGCTCGGGATGCCCAGCGGGCCGATATCAACGGGAAAGAGGCCAAGATGCTGGCAGACATGAAAGCCAAAGGCATGGAAGTCGATGAGGTGGACATCGATTCCTTCAAGGAAGCGACAAAAGATCTCTATCGGGAACCTGCCGTTGCGAAACTGGTGAAGCCGGAACTGGTGGAACTGGTCAAAAAAGCCATTGCAGATATGCCGAAATCCTGAGGAGGGTTGTAAAATGACGGTAATCAAAAGCATCGATCGTGGCATCACCGGCCTGATCCGGCTGATTTTGGGACTGACTTCCGGCGTGATCTTTGGAGTCACTTTCCTGGCGGTAATTTTTCGGTATCTGCTGAAGTCCCCCCTTCCTTGGTCTCAGGATGTAATCCGCCTGGCCTTTACGTATATGATTTATTTTGGAGCTGCCTATTGTGTGAAGGATAACTCCCACCTGAATGTGGATGTACTGTTAAGTGCCCTGCAGCCCAAGACCCGCAAGATCTGTGAAATCCTCATCAACATCGTCCTGCTGGGTTTCTTCTGTTTCCTGGTGGCCTTTGGCTTCACCTTTGCCCAGCTGGGATCCATCCAGACTACTTCCTATCTGATGCTGCCCATGACCTACTATTACCTGGGAATCCCGCTGGCAGCAGTTTGCATGGCATTTTATGTCATTGAGAATATCCTGCAGCAGATCAAAGATCTGCAGACATTATAGGAAGGGGGACAAAACATGCAAATCATTCTGTGTCTTTTTCTGCTGTTCTTATTGGGAGTCCCCATTTCATTTGCTTTGGGACTGGTTTCATTGGGGGCCCTTTCTTACCAGGATTTCAACCTGTTGATCGTCATCCAGCGGATGTTCGGCGGGGTCGACAGCATTGCCCTCATTGCCATTCCGTTGTTCATGCTCTCTGGAGAACTGATGTTCCGGGGCGGGATGTCCAAGCGGCTGGTGGACTTTGCCGATACCCTGCTGGGCCATTTCCCCAGCGGGCTGGCCATGGTCAGCATCCTGGCCTGCATGTTCTTTGCTGCCATTACCGGTTCTGCCATTGCGGCCACGGCAGCCATCGGCGGGATCATGATTCCCCTGATGAAGGAAAAGGGATATGATTATACTTTCAGTGCACCGCTGCTGGCCTGCGGCGGCTCCATTGGACCCATCATCCCGCCGTCCATCCCCCTGCTGGTCTATGGGACCCTGGCCAACGTGAGTGTAGGGGCCCTGTTCATCGGCGGGATCATTCCCGGTATCCTGATGGGCATCGGCCTGATGATTTACTGCTACATCATTGGAAAGAAGAGACATTATGTAGGACGGGAGAAGGCTGCTTCTTTCCATGAAATCCTTTCCACCGGGAAAGATACGGTCTTGGCGCTTTTCATGCCGATCATCATCATTGGCGGGATCATGAGCGGGATTTTTACACCTACGGAATCCGGGGCGGTAGCTGTATTCTATTCCCTGGTGGTCAGCGTATTCATCTACCATGAAATGGATTGGAAGACTTTTTGGGAAGCGTTGGTCAACAGTGCCAAGAGCAGCGGACAAGTCCTGGTCGTAGTCGCCTGTGCTTCTCTGTTCACCTGGGTGATTACGGTGAACCAGGTGCCGCAAAGTGTTACGGCGTTCTTGCAGCAAGCCATCCATAACAAATATATGCTGCTCTTGGTCATCAATATCATCCTGCTGATTGCCGGGACCTTCATCGATACCACCAGCGCCATCGTCATTTTTGCTCCGCTGTTCATTCCTCTGGTGAAGGCCATGGGAATCGATCTGATCCATTTTGGGATGATCATTGCGGTGAACCTGACCATCGGGATGTGCACACCGCCTCTGGGTGTCTGTCTGTTCGTTTCCGGATCCATTGCGAAGATTTCCCTGAAGGAACAGATGCATGACCTTGTACCCATGCTGGGGGTCCTGCTGGTGGTTCTATTGCTGGTCACCTATGTGCCGGAACTGACCCTGTTCCTGCCTCGTATTTTTGGATAATTCCATTCAGCTTATAAAAAACTTGTGGGGCTGTTGCTAAGGCAATGGTCCCACTCTGTGTATTGAAGTCTTATTACGATTTTTTTGTTTGAAATAGGGAATGAGTTTGGTATACAATGAAAAACAGAAGATGATGTGAGAATTCAGAAGTAGAGAGGACATCAAATTGCGACTGTTGAACCATGGACCGCTACAGACGGTTACCTTAAAGGATCAAGCATATCAGTTGATCAAAGATGCAATTTTATATAGAAGGCTGCAGATCAATACGGTTTATTCCCAGGAAACTTTGTGCAATGAACTCCATATCAGCCGCACCCCGGTCCGGGAAGCTCTGATTGAACTGCAGAATGAAGGCTATGTCCGCTTTGTGCGGGGACGGGGCTTCCAGGTGTTGGAACTGACCCGGCAGGAAGCTCTTGACATTGTAGAGATGCGCCGGGAAATCGAAATGTTTGGGGCCGAACTGGCTGCCGAACGGATTACAGATGACCAGCTCCAGGAATTGGAAAAAGTGCACCAGGAAATGCTGGATGAAGAAAAACATCATGATTCCCGGGAAATGTACAGGCTGGACTATGCCTTCCATCAGCTGATTTTTCAGGCAACGGGGAACAGTTGGCTGATCCAGATGAATGTAAAACTGCGGGAGAACTTTTTGCGCATAGAGACACAGGGGGCTTTTAAGACGCCCCAAGTGGCTAAGCAGGTTTTCCATGAACATGGCAGGATCTTGGCTGCGCTGCAGAAAAGAAGTCCTGTTCTGGCACGCAGCGCCATGAAACGGCATATGAACCAGACTTATAAACGGACGCTGGAAAATGTCTTGGGAACGGAAAAAAGGGAGTAAGAACATAAAAAATAAAAGAGGCTGTCCAAGTTACCGACAAGCGATGATCGATAACTTGGACAGCCTTATTTTATTATTCCTGGAATCAGTTGGGTTAGCTATAGCCTTCTTTACCTCCCCCTCAGCCGTTCCGTAATGAAATCTGCCAGGAACCGGGCGGCCGGGCCGATGGCTGCGGGGTCTGCTTTGAAATGGCTGTTGTGGAGGGGGGCACCCAGGCCGGTGCCCACTTTTACATAGAGGGCCAGGGGCTTGGTCTGAGGCTGGAGCTCCGGGTCGGACACCTGGTAGCGTTTGGCGTATTCTTTATAATGGGAGAAATCATCTCCGGTCATGGCCATTTCCAGGGCTTTGACCTGGAAGCCTTTTTCCCGGGCCAATTCAGCAGCAGGCTGGACCATTTCCTCATCATTGAGGACGGCAGGGGCTCCGTCGTGCCAGTAGATATCGGCACTGACTTGATGGGCTTCTGCATAAGAATCGACCAGCCGGTAAAGGGCTTTTTTCAGGGTTTCCCGGTCTTCCGGATATTCACAGCGAATGGTGCCTTCCAGCATGGCGGTATCTGGGATGACGTTCCAGGCTTCGCCGGCTTCTACATGGGTGATGCTCAGCACATAGTTGTGGACCGGGCTGACTTTCTGTCCGGCAAAGAGCATCAGTTCCCGGCCCAGCCCGAAAAGGACGGGGATGGGGTTGTTCCCTAGGTGAGGGGCGGCGGCATGGGTCCCTGCTCCGGTCAAGGTGATCCGGAAGGTATCCGTGGATGCCATGACGCAGCCGGCGGTGATGCCCAGGGTCCCTACGGGCAGCAAGGGTTCCGAATGGAGCCCAACAAATTCTGTGCAGCCTTTGGTCACTCCCTGGTCCAGCAGTTCTACTGCCCCTCCTGCCACTTCTTCTGCGGGCTGGAAAGCCAGGAAAACGGTCCCGTGGAGCTGCTCTCTCCGTTCTGTCAGGAGCCGGGCGGCTGTGAGGACTGTGGTCATGTGGATATCATGGCCGCAGGCGTGCATCTTTCCCGGGTTCAGGGAAGGATAGCTCACCTCTGCCTTTTCTGCCACCGGCAGGGCATCGATATCGGAACGGAGCAGCAGGGTCTTTCCTGGATGGCTGCCTTTGATCAGGGCAAAAGTCCCCGTGGGAAGGGTTCCCAGAGGCTGGGGTTCCAGTCCCATTCCTTTCAGGGTTTCCTTGATTTTTTGGGTGGTGGCAAATTCCGTATGCCCTACTTCCGGATGCTGGTGGAACCAGGTGAACAACGGCAGGACCGCTTCATTTTCCGTACTCATGGCAAGGCCTCTTTTCCTTTACAGATTCTGTCCGTGGGTGATCCGGCGCAGGAACTGTTTCGTCCGTTCTTCCCGGGCGTGGCAGAACAGCTCTTCCGGGGTTCCCTGTTCCACAATGGAACCGTGTTCCATGAAGATCACTTTATTGGCTACATCATGGGCAAAACTCATTTCATGGGTGACTACCACCATAGTGGTCCCTTCCCGGGCCAGCTGTTTCATCACAGCCAGTACTTCGTCGATCAGTTCCGGGTCCAGGGCGGAAGTGGGTTCATCGAAGAAGATCACTTCTGGATTGGCGGCGATAGCCCGGGCAATCCCCACCCGCTGCTGCTGTCCGCCGGAAAGCTGCTTGGGATAATAGTCGTACCGGCCGGAAAGTCCTACTTTATCCAGGGTTTCCCGGCCGATCTTTTCTGCCTTGTCCTTAGCCATGCCCCGGGCGATGATCAGCCCTTCTGTGACGTTCTCCAGGGCCGTCTTATTCCGGAACAGATTGTAATTTTGGAAGACGAAGCCGGTATGGAAGCGGACCTCCCGGATTTCCTCTTTGGTCACCTTATGGAGGTCCAGGGTCTTGTCGTTGAACTGCATGGTTCCCTGGTCGGCGGATTCCAGGAAATTGATGCACCGGAGCAGGGTGGTCTTTCCGCTGCCGGAAGGACCGATGATGCAGACCACGTCCCCTTTGTCTACTTCCAGGCTGACCCCTTTCAGCACCTGGTTGTCCCCGAATGCTTTATGGATATGATCGATTTTCAGCATGATATGATTTCCTCCGTTTACTGCATATGTTCCAGTTTCCGTTCGCCGATGTCCTGGATCTTGGACAATACTGTGCAGAACAGCAGGTAGATCACCCCTACTTCACAGTACAGGGCAAAAGGCTCGTAGGTGCGGGCAGCGATCCGCTGGGCGGACATGAACATTTCCAGCACCGTCACATTGGCCGCCAGGGATGTATCTTTGGTCAGGCCGATGAAGGAATTGAAAAGAGGAGGAAAAGCCGTCTTAAAAGCTTGAGGGATGATGATCCGCCGCATGGTCTGGGAAAAGGTCATCCCCACACAGTAGCCGGCTTCCAGCTGTCCCTGGGGAACGGAAAGGATCGCCGCCCGGAGGGTTTCTGAGGTATAAGCGCCTACGCTGAGGGTAAAGGCGATGATGGCGGAAGGGATGGCATCGATCTTGATGTTGAGGCTGGGAAGCCCGTAAAAAATGATGTACAGCTGGACCAGAAGCGGCGTACCCCGGATGATCCAGACGTAAAAGCGGGCAATCTGCCGTAAAACAGGGACCCTGGCAATTTGTACCAGGGCGGTAAAAAGTGCCAGGATCAGTCCCAGTCCGAAAGAGACCAGGGTCAATGGAATTGTGACCGTCAGACCGGGAATCAGCAGTCCCGGTATGGATTGGATCAATAGTTCAGCAAGAGAATCTGATATCATAGCGTATCATCCTGTTTCGTCTCGATTATTTGTCCACGGTAACGTCTTTGCCAAAATATTTCATAGAAATCTTGGTCAAGGTGCCGTCTTTCCGCAGTTCATCTAGGGCCTGGTCGATGGCTTTCATCAGGTCTTCATTGCCCTTTTTCACCGGGATCCCGCAGGTCACGGCTTTTTCTACTTTGTCCACCGTCTTCAGCGGCGTATCCGGTTTCTGTTTCATATAGTCAGCCAGCACCACATCCGTATTGACGGTCCCTACTGCCCGGCCGGCCAGCACCAGATCCACGGACTGAGGGAACCCATCCACACCCACCAGGGTGCCGCCATACTGTTCCGCTTTCTTACCCAGGTTGCTGCCCAGGACCTGGGCTACCTTTTGGCCTTTTAGGTCTTTAAAGGATTTCAGGGTATCATTGTCTTTCCGGGTGATCAGGACTTCGTGGATGTAGATATAGGGCTTGCTGAAGTCGAATTTCTTTTTCCGTTCTTCCGTGATAGCCATCTGGTTGGTCACCGTATCGAAGCGGCCGGCATCCAGCCCTGCTACCACGGAATCCCATTTCGTTTCTACGAAGACCGGTTTGACTCCCAGCTTCTTGGCTACGGCTTCCCCGATTTCGATGTCGAAGCCGGTCAGCTTCCCATCTTTGTCATGGTAGGTGAAAGGCGCATAAGTCCCTTCTGTGGCAATCTTGATTTCCCCGGCTGCTTTGATGCGGGCCAGGGCTCCCTGCTTGGTTTCTTTGGTGGCGCTGTTGCTGCTGCCGCATCCGCTGATGAGACCCGCTGCCAAGATGACGGATAACGCAGTGAAGATGGATTTCTTGAGATTCATGATGTGCTCCCCCTGTCTGATTTGTGATACGGTAAAGTATACAAAAACAATGTGAAATATTTTTAAATTTATTATACAAACTATGACGAACAAGTCAACGGTGTATTCATTTTTCTTTCACAAATTATAAATAAAAGCACAAAAATGGATCAAATGAAACAACTTCATTTCCCCTTCATCAGCCGCCATAGGGTCGTCCGGCTGATGCCCAGCCGCCGGGCCGCCTTTGTCTGGTTGTTGTTTTCTTCCTGGAGGACTTTCCCCACCACCTGCTGGATGATCTGATGGAGGGGCTGGTCCAGGTCCAGCTGGGACCGGGGAAACTGGAGTGCAGAGCGCTGTTCTTCTTGGAGGGCCAGGCGGATGGTCCGAGCGGTGATCCAGGGAGCGTCCGTGGAAAGCACCGCTTTCTGAAGCACCCGCTGGAGCTGTTTCAAATTCTGGGGCCAGTCATACTGGCACAAAAGGGTGATGGCTTCCGGTTCCATCCCCACGATATGGGTATCCTTCATATGGTTGTGGGATTGGATGTACAGCAGGGCATAATTCAGGATCTGATCCCCTTTGTTCCGCAGGGTGGGAAGCAGGACCATGTGGAGCTGGAACCGTTCTTGCAGCTGCTGACAGCGGGATTCCAAACTTTCCTGTTTTTCACTTCCTTCAAAGGAAAAATACAGTTTGGCCGTACTTTCGTAGGCGGCGATGCTGAGTTCGTCCAGCAGATATTGGAAGCGCCCGTCATCCAGCTGGGCCAGGTTCCGGAAATAGAGGGAGGCATGGGGCAGGAACAAGGGGGAATGAGAATCGGTGCAAAGCCTCCTCATATCCGCTTCCTTAAAGAGCAGGGGATTGATGCAGTACAAGGGAGCCTCTGCATGGGAGCTTTTTTCATACAGGGCATGGACCAGGCTGTCGCTGTCCGTACCGGCTTCTCCGATCAGGCAGCAGTTGAAACCGCTGGAAACCAGCTGCAGAGTCCGTTTCCAAGACCCGGGCGAAAGGAGCTGCAAAATATTGGGCAGTCCCTGGAGAAGGGTGTGGGGAGCAGAAGGTTCGAAAAGGGAAAGGTAAGGAGTGCCCTGTTTTCCGGGAACCAGGGGGGTCATGCGTTTTATACTGAAGAAATAGTAAGGGACTTGGCGGACCAGGAACCGGTTCCCCTGGATTTCCAACAAGGTGCCCTGCCATTGTTTCTGGGTGATCAGCTGCTGTTCCTTCTCCAGAGCAGGGATCTGATGGGCACAGAAGGACTGGAGGGCCTGTTCCCCAGGAGAATCCTCTCCATACAGGAGCTTTCCCCGCCGGTCAAAGTAAAAAATGGTCTCCTGCTGGCTCCGGCAGTACTGATGGAACAAGCTGGTGTCAGTCCGGAAGGGTTCCACATAAGAGCAGACATTGAGGATGTGTTCATAAGCTTCCCGTACACTGGCGGCGCTGGACGTCAAAAGGATGCTCTGGAGCCCCAGCCTTTCCGCCTGGATCACAGAGACCGCATCCCCGATGATCAGGGTATAGCCCTGCTCCTTCAGCTGCAGCACCTTTTCTTTGGCATTGTGCCATTCATTGATGATGAAGATGTTGTAAGGGAAGTGTAGCAGGTCGCACAGGACACGGGCGGCGTTGGCGATGTTCTCATAGGTCAGGATGGCGATCTTCCCCTGGTAATGTTCTACCAGTTTGATGATGTTCAGGAGATCGAAATAGGAAATGGGGATCTTGAAGACGGGCAGGGTGGTGTGTTTCTCGATCTCCATTTTGGTCCCGCCCCGGGAAAGGACGGCATCGAACTGGCTCAGGTCATATTTCTGGAGCTTCTTCAGCCCTTCATAGATGGGGCCCACTTCCACGGTCACATCCAATTGGGGATATTCTTTGGCTGTCTGGAGCAGGACCTCTTTCAGGCTTTCGTAAGGGGCCACTGCTAAAATCTTGAATTTTCGATGCATGGCATTCTCCTCCTGTTTCATATTTTAACGATTTATAGAAAAAATTACAATTCAGAAAGAATATAGAAAAACGTTTCAAATATGGACAATTATCAGAAAAAACAGTATTGTTTGCCAGGCGGATATTGGATACAATGTCACCATCTTAAGGGCGGCATGGAAAATGCCGGAGGAGGGTAAAAAGATGAATGCGGTCATTCATGTAAACAGCAAGGACAATCTGGTAACTTGTCTGCGTCCCATCAAAAAGGGCGAAAAAATCGAGTTTGAAGGGAAAACCTATATTGCTTCCAGTGATATCCCCAAGTTCCACAAGATGGCAGTAGCTGATATCCCCAAAGGGGGCTACTGCTACAAATATGGACAGATCATCGGGGAAGCCCTGGAAGACCTGCATCCCGGCGATTATGTCCATGTGCACAATCTAGCGAGCACCCGCGGCCGTGGGGATCTGAAGGCGTAAGGCATACAGGAGGGATGAACATGAAAATTTTAGGATACAGACGGGAAAATGGAACTTTCGGCGTACGGAACCATCTGCTGATTCTGCCCACCTCCGTGTGCGCTACGGATACCGCAGAAAAGATCGCAGCCCAGGTGCCGGGGGCCATTGCGGTGCCCAACCAGCACGGCTGCTGCCAGATCGGTTCTGACCAGGAACAGACGGAACGGACCCTGGAAGGCTTCGGGAAAAATGCCAATGTAGGGGCTGTCCTGGTAGTCGGCTTGGGCTGCGACGGGATCCAAGCCAATGAACTGGCCAAACGGATTGCCGTGACCGGGAAACCGGTGGAAGCCATCACCATCCAGGGCTGCGGCGGCACTCTGAAAGCCATTGCCAGAGGCGGGGAAATCGCCTGTGCCATGGCGGCCAAACTGTCCACGGAAGTCCGGACAGAGGGGGATATCAGCGAAATCATCCTGGGCATGGAATGCGGCGGGTCCGACCCCACCAGCGGCCTGGCTTCCAACCCCACCATCGGGTACGTATCGGATAAGCTGGTTTCCCTGGGCGGGAGCAGCATCCTCAGCGAGACCACCGAAGTCATCGGGGCCGAACATATCCTGGCCGAACGGTTCGGGGATCCGGTCCAGCGGGAAAAATTCCTGACCATGGTCCACAATGTGGAAGAACGGGCCCTGAAACTGGGCGAAGACCTGCGTACCGGCCAGCCCACACCGGGGAATAAAGCCGGCGGGCTGTCCACCATCGAAGAAAAATCCCTGGGCTGCATATACAAAGCAGGGAACACGGCTCCGTTCCAGGGTGCTCTGGAATATTCCGAACTGTTGCCTCTGGATAAAAAAGGCCTGTACTTCATGGATACTCCTGGCCAAGATATCGATTCCATCACCGGCATGGTGGCCGGCGGAGCCACTGCCATTGTCTTCTCCACGGGCCGTGGGACGCCTACCGGCAGCCCCATTGCGCCGGTGATCAAGATCACCGGGAATACGGATACCTTCAACAACATGCCGGACAACATCGACGTAAACGCCGGGAAGATCATTACCGAAGGAGCCACCATCCAAGATCTGGGAGAAGAGACCTTCCAGCTGCTGGTAGAAGTCTGCAACGGGAAATTCACCAAAGCAGAAGCTCTGGGACATCGGGAATTCGGTATTTACAAGGTCTCCGGCACATTCTGATCTGAAACGAACTTGGCTTTTAGGAGGCAATCATGAAAATTTTGCAGACAGTTAAAAAATGTCCCGGCGGTCTGATGATCGTGCCCCTGCTGCTGGGGGCCCTGGTCAATACCCTGGCTCCGCAGTTCTGGGTCATCTTCAAGGGAACCTTTACCACCCATCTCTGGAAGACCGGAGCTATGCCCCTTTTGGCCGCTTTCCTGTTTTGCAATGGGACGACCATTGATGTGAAACAGGCCGGGATGACCTTGACCAAGGGGGTCCTGCTCACGGCGGTGAAAGTCCTAGTAGGGATGCTGCTGGGGATCGCCGTCAGCTATACCTTCGGGGAAGCGGGAATCTTCGGCCTGGCACCCATTGCCATCATTGCCGCCATTGCCAACTCCAACGGAGGGCTGTATGCAGCACTGGCCGGGGAATATGGGGATGCCACGGACGTAGGGGCGGTTTCCGTCCTGTCCATCAACGATGGCCCCTTCTTCACCCTATTGGCACTGGGAGCTGCTGGCTACGGCGTTCCCATTGAAGTACTGATAGGCTGCATCATCCCCATCATCGTAGGCTGTATCTTGGGCAATCTGGATCCAGAAATCAAGAAGTTCTGCGAACCGGGGACCACCCTGCTGATTCCCTTCTTCGCCTTTCCGCTGGGGGCCGGGCTGACCCTGACTTCCATTGTCAATGCGGGTCCTTCCGGGATCCTCCTGGGGGTCGCTTCCACAGTGACCACGGGTTTTGCCGGCTATCTGCTATACAAAGTGATGAAGTACAAACATCCGGAAGTGGGAGCTTCTATCGGTACCACAGCCGGGAATGCGGCAAGTACGCCGGCGGCTGTGGCTGCAGCAGGGGTCATTTCCAAGGCCGTGAGCGATGTGGCTACGGTACAGATCTCTGCGGCCATCATCACCACCGCGATCCTGTGTCCCCTTCTGGTCACCTTCCTGCACAAGAAAGAAATGCAGGCCCATCCGGAAGATTACAAGTAAGACCGAAGCAAGGGGCTGTTGCCTGTGCAGCAGCCCCTTTTCTGTTTGCGTATTGAAAGGAAAAACTTTAAAATAGGAAGAAGAGAACGATATAGAAAGAGGAGATGACCATGGAGTTATTGATCTTGGCAGATGATCTCACCGGTGCCCTGGATACCGGCATCCAGTTCGTGGCAGCCGGGGCCAGCACCCGGGTGGTGCTGGATCCCCATTATGATTTGGGGCAGGTGGATCCGGACGTCCAGGTCCTGGTGGTGGATACGGAATCCCGACATATTGCCCAGGAAGACGCAGCAGACTTGATCCGGCATATTGTCCGGCAGGCGGTGGAGCTTTCGGTTTCCTGTATCTACAAAAAGACGGATTCGGCACTTCGGGGCAATGTGGGGGCAGAATTGGGGGCAGCCCTGGAGGCCAGTGGAGCAGATCAGCTGCATTTCATCCCAGCTTATCCCAAAACAAAGAGGACTACAAAGAATGGAATCCATTATATTGATGGAATTCCAGTGGGAAAAAGCGTTTTCAGAAATGATCCTTTCAATCCAGTCCTGTCCTCCCGTGTGGCTAATGTCCTTTCAGAAGGCAGCGGACTTTCCATGGTATCTGTGAAAAAGGAAGAACAGGCGGGAGACTTTCCAGGGATCCAGATCTATGATGCGGAAACCGACGCGGACATCCTGAAACGGAGCCGGGAACTCCAGGCCAAGGGGAAATTGTTCCTGCTGGCCGGCTGTGCCGGCTTTGCTTCGGTGCTCTCGGAACTGATGGATCTCCGCAGCAAACCGGCAGAGACACTGGAGCTGCCTGGGGCCTTCCTGATGGCCTGCGGCAGCGTGAACCCCATTACCCGGGAACAGGTCAAAGAAGCCGTGGAAAGCGGCCGTTTCCGGTACTTCCCCATTCCTCCGGAAGAAAGTCTGACGCCCCATTGGTTCACGGCGGAAGAAAAAGGACAAGCCCAGGTACGAGAGTGGGCGGACTATTTGGCACGGGGCGAAAAGTGCATCCTGGATACCAATGATATCCCCGGCCGCATCACGGCTTATGCATATGCCCAGCAGCAGGGATGGACCCTGGAGGATGTCCGTCACCAGATCCCTGTCGCTATGGGAGAAGCCTTGCGGGCCCTTCTGGAAAAGGGCGTGGAGGCGACCCTGATGGTGACTGGGGGCGACGTCCTGATGGGATTCATGCGGGAAATGGAGATCTGTGAAATCGAGCCGGTCCAGGAACTATTCACCGGGACCGTCCTGTCCTATGTGCGGATCAACGGGGAAAAGCAGCCCCTAATTTCCAAATCCGGCGGGTTCGGCTCTCCGGATCTGCTGCTCCAACTGCTGGAAAAACTTAGCTGATAGAAAAGAGGAAACCAAATGGAAAACAAACCGATCGTAGCCATTACCATGGGAGATCCCTTTGGCAATGGTCCTGAAATCACCGTCAAGGCACTCCATGACCCGAAACTGTATGAAGCCTGCCGGCCTCTGGTGGTGGGCGATGCTTCCTGTATGGAATATGCCCTGGAGGTGGCCCGGAAGGTATCCGGGATCGATCTTAAACTGCATCCGATCCAGGAAGTCAAAGAAGCACTGTTCCAGTACGGGACCATCGATTTGATCGACCTGGGCCTGGTGGAACCGGAACAGATCCCCCATAACGAAAAAGACGGGAAACCGGCCCCCTTTGGCGTCGGTGCCTGTGCTCTGGGTGGGGAAGCTGCTTTCCAGTACGTGATCAAAGTCATCGATCTGGCCATGAAGAAACAGGTGGATGCCACCGTGACCAATGCTCTGAGCAAAGAAGCCATCAATATGGCCGGGCACCATTATTCCGGCCACACGGAAATCTATGCGGAATACACCCATACGGAACACTATACCATGATGCTGGCCCACGAAAATCTCCGGGTGGTCCATGTTTCCACCCATGTGTCCCTCCGGGAAGCCATTGAACGGGTGAAGAAGCCCCGGGTCCTGGAAGTCATCCGGATTGCCAACGCCGGCTGCAAGGCCCTGGGCATCAAGCAACCCAAAATCGCCGTAGCCGGGCTGAATCCCCACTGCGGAGAAGGCGGACTCTTCGGACGGGAAGAAATCGAAGAGATCCAGCCGGCTATCGATGAAGCCATGGCAGAAGGCATCTGCATCCCCGATAAGAAACCTACCCCGCCGGATACGGTCTTTTCCAAGGCACTGGGCGGCTGGTACGACATCGTAGTCTGCATGTACCATGACCAGGGCCATATCCCTCTGAAGGTCAAAGGGTTCGTGTACAACCATGAACTGGGTCATTGGGATGCAGTGGCCGGGGTAAACATCACCCTGGGCCTGCCCATCATCCGGGCCAGCGTGGACCACGGCACCGGCTTCGGCCATGCCGGCAATGGCGGAGCCAACGAACTGAGCCTGAAGAACGCCATTTCCTATGCCATCCAGCTGGCGAAGAATCGGGAATGAGAAGCGTGCTGTAAGCGTATCAGTCAGAAATCAGGGAATAGGAAACAATCGGTCAAGGTGCAATACAGGGGTGCTGCAGAAGCAGCAGCCCTGTATTTTTATGGCTGCAACAAGAACATATCTTTTATTGTTATGTCAGATAAAGAGGGAGTAAATATACTTGATTTCGGATACAAAACACAAAAAGCAGAGAATCCCCGGACAAAACTATATTAAACTTAACATAAATATAGTAAAATAATAAAATGTTCGAAGTAATTGCGAATAAAACTTGTAAATATAACTTTAATATGCGTATAATGAATCTAAACTTGCAACTTAGCAGAGGGGAGAGAACGGTTTTATGAAAGTGAAGAAGTCTATTTTAGGCATGTTGTCGTTGTTCACTATCAGTACGGTCTTGCTTACAGGTTGTGGAGGGAAGGCATCAAAAAGTGCAGCAGAGAAGAACAGCAAAATCGTCATTGCCCAGAGTTCAGATCCTTTGTTCCTGAATCCCCATGGGAACAACGAAGGACCGACCAATTCTGTCAATTCCAACATCTATGATGCCCTGATATTCCGGAAAGCTGATTTAAGTGTGGAGCCGGGACTGGCGGAATCCTGGGAACAGAAAGATGATACTACTTGGATCTTCCATCTGCGTAAAGGGGTGAAATTCCATAACGGAGATCCTTTTACGGCAGATGATGTGATTTATTCTTTCAAGCACTGTGCGGACAGTAAAGTCGTTTCCAATATGGTTTCTTTTGTGGATCATATCAACAAAATCGATGATTATACCATCGAATTGAAGACCAAGAAGCCTTTTGCTCCTTTGCTGAAGTATCTGGCAGAAGTGATGATCATTGACAAAAAATATGTGGAAGCAGTAGGGGATGAGGAAATGAATCTGAAACCCATCGGAACCGGCCCCTACAAAGTGGTGGAATGGATCAAGGAAGATCACATTACCATGAAAGCCAATGAAGAATATTGGAAGGGGAAACCGGATATCCAGAACGTGGTGTTCCGGCCCATCAGCAACGAAGCTACTCGGACGGCAGCCCTCATGAGCGGAGATGTCCAGCTGATCACCAATGTGCCCGTCCATGATGCGGATCAGATTAAAAAGAACAGCAAGCTGAAATACATCAGCATCCCCGGGCTGCGGCTGATTTATCTGACCGTGGACGTGACCCGGGATAAAACGCCAACTATTGAAGGGAAAAATCCCTTTAAAGACCCCAAAGTCAAGGAAGCTGTCCAAATGGCCATCGACAAGGACGCCATCGTAAAGAATATCATGAACGGCCATGCTTTTGTAGCTGATCAGGGGAACATCAAACAGACGGCGGGTTATGTGGACGGAATCAAGGCCCCCAAATACAATCCGGAAAAGGCCAAGGAACTGCTGAAAGAGGCCGGTTATCTGGATGGATTCTCTGTGACCCTGGATGCCCCCAACAACCGGTATCCCAATGATTTCAAAGTAGCAGAAGCCGTTGCCAGCCAGCTGGCCAAAGTCGGGATCCAGGTGAAATTGAACCTGATGCCCAAATCTATGTTCTTCAATTATATCCGTCCTGGAGATAAGACTTCCTTTAATTTGTGCGGTTGGTCTGCTCCGGAGGGCGATACAGGCAATTGGTACGTAACCATGTTCTATACCCGGAATAAAAAGAAGGGATATGGAACTTCCAACCGGGGCCATTACAGCAATCCTGCTTTTGACCAGGATATCGATGAAGCAGATGGAACGGCCGACATGGCCAAGCGGACTGCTTTCCTCCAGGATGCTACCAAAATCGTGGCCAAGGATATGCCCTTTATCCCTCTGTACTTCCAGGAAGATGCTTACGGAGCTTCCAGTGATATCGACTTTGCTCCTCGCCTGGATGCCAATGTTTATGTATATGACATCCACTTTAAGAAATAAGCAGTAGGGTAATAAATAACTAGGGAAGGGATGAGGAGAATGGTTCAATACATTTTCAGACGAATCGGGCAGATGCTCATCGTACTCTTCGCTGTTTCCATCATCGTATTCTGTGTGACCAATCTGACTGGGGACCCGGTGCTGCTGCTCTGTCCGCCCAATGCCACGGAAGAGCAGATCGAGATGACCCGGGAACAGTTCGGACTCAATCTGCCGATCTGGCAGCAGTATGGCCGTTTTTTGTGGAATGCCCTCCATGGCAATATGGGTACGTCATTCGTGTTTAACCGACCTGTGTTCCGGCTGATCCTGGAACGGATGCCGGCGACCCTGGAACTTACGGTGATTGCCATGTGCTTTGCCGGGATTATTGCCATCCCCATGGGAGTGTTTGCCGGAGCGAAACCGAAAAGCATCCTCAGCAAATGCATCATGTCTTTTTCTCTGGTGGGGATTTCCATGCCTTCGTTCTGGCTGGGAATCATGCTGATCTTGATCTTTGCTGTGACTTTGGGGATGCTGCCTTCTTCCGGCCGAGGAGACGTGGTGGAAATACTGGGACTGCGGATCAGCTTCGTGACAGAATACGGCTTTGAACACATCATCATGCCAGCTCTGACCCTTTCCATGGGACAGATTGCCATGCTGATCCGGCTGACCCGGGCTGGGGTCATGGAAGTCATGCACCAAGATTACATCAAATTTGCCCGGGCCAAAGGGGTTCCGGAACATCGGGTGCTGTTCCATCATGCCCTGAAGAACGCCCTGATCCCTGTTGTCACCGTATTCGGCCTGGAATTTGGCGAACTGATCGCCTTTGCCACCATTACGGAAACCATCTTTGCCTGGCCTGGAATGGGCAAGCTGCTGATCGATTCCATCAATATGTCGGATCGGCCGGTGATCGTGGCTTATCTGCTGATGGTGGCCTTCATGTTCGTCATCCTGAATTTCATCGTAGATATCCTCTACCATGTCATTGATCCCCGGATTGAAATGAGGTGAGCGAGATGAAAAAATATGTGGATCGGATCCTTCATTCAGAAGCCTTCCATGATTTCAAGGGAAATCATCTGGCTATGGCAGGGGCCATCGTGTTGTCCTTTTTTCTTCTGATTGCCCTGATTGGGCCGTTCTTTACGCCCCAGAATCCCTATGACCTGAAACAACTGAGTTTGGTCAATGCTTTCCAGAAACCGGGATTGTTCGGCGGGAATCCCCAATTTCTCCTGGGAACGGATCAGCAGGGTCGGGATTTGCTGAGCGGCATTGTTTACGGTATCCGGATTTCCGTCATGGTGGGCATCACGGCCATGCTGATTTCCTTGAGCATCGGGACCACCCTGGGCATCCTTGCCGGGTATAAGGGCGGCTGGGTGGATTCCCTGATCATGCGTATTGCGGACATTCAGCTCTCGTTTCCGGGGATGCTGATTGCCCTTTTCATCATGGCGGTCTTTGGCCGGGGTATCGGCAAGGTCATCCTGGCACTGGCCATGGTGGGCTGGGTCTTGTATGCCCGGACTGTGCGGGGCGCCACTCTGGAAGAGCGGTCCAAAGAATATGTGGAAGCAGCCCGGGTATTGGGATATCCCAATATCATCATCATGTTCAAACACATCCTGCCCAATGTCCTGACGCCTTTGATCGTGATTGCGACTATCCAAGTGGGCAATTTCATCCTCACAGAGGCGACTTTGAGTTTTCTGGGGGTAGGGGTCCCTCCCACGCAGCCTTCTCTGGGAATGCTTCTGGCTTCTGGATACCAGGTGCTATTCAGCGGACTCTGGTGGGTTTCCGTATTCCCCGGACTGACGCTGGTGCTGATGATCATCAGTACGAACCTGCTGGGCGATTTCCTGCGGGATGAACTGAACCCGAATTTGAGATAAGGCGGCGGTGACCATGACAGATACTGATTATGTGTTGGATGTACAGGACCTGAAAACATATTTCTATACGTTTCGCGGTGTAGTGAAAGCCGTCGATGGAGTCAGCTTCAAACTGAAACGGGGCGGTATCCTGGGTGTAGTGGGAGAATCCGGCTGCGGGAAATCCGTTACGGGGTTTTCTCTGATGAAGATGGTGGATCCTCCGGGAAAATTCGTCGGAGGGAAAATCCTCTTCAACGGGGAAAACATCCTGGAGAAAAATGAAAAGGAAATGGAGAAGATCCGCGGAAATCAGATTTCTATGATTTTCCAGGATCCTATGACTTCCCTGAATCCGGTGTATACCATTGGGGAGCAGCTGCTGGAATCACTGGAACTGCATCAGAAAGATTTAAACAAACAGGAACGCTGGGAGAAGGCGGTTTCGCTTTTAAAACTGGTAGGGATCTCCTCTCCGGAAGAACGGATGAAAGAATATCCCCATCAGTTCAGCGGAGGGATGCGGCAGCGGGTGATCATCGCCATTGCGCTGGCCACAAATCCCGCACTGATCATTGCGGATGAACCGACCACTGCCCTGGATGTAACGGTACAGTCCCAGATTGTCTGGGAACTGAAGGAACTGGTCCATCGGGAACACAGTTCCCTTATCATGATTACCCATGATATTGCCCTGATTTCTCAGATTGCAGAGAACATCATTGTCATGTACTGCGGCAAAGTCATCGAAAGCGGGACTATGGAGGATATCATTTTCCATGCCAAGCATCCTTATACTCAGGGCCTGCTCCATTCCATTCCGACCATGACGGATTCGGAGAACCGGCTTGAACCCATTAAAGGAATCGTCCCCAGCATGTTCGACCTGCCCAAAGGCTGCAAATTTGCTCCCCGCTGTGAGCACTGCAAAGGCATCTGCCTAGAGAAAGAGCCGGAGAAGGTTTCTTTGGACGGGCATCATACGGTATGCTGCCATTTATATACAGAAGGGAGATCCTGATATGCCAGAACCTTTAATTGCAGTCGACCATCTGACCAAACGGTTCCCTGTGAAGAAGGGCCTGTTCTCTTCAGGACCGTTCAGCCATGCACAGAAATATGTCCATGCAGTGAATGATGTGAGCTTTACTGTTCAAAAAGGAGAAGTCTTCAGCCTGGTGGGAGAATCTGGCTGCGGGAAATCCAGTACGGCCCGGACACTGATCCGTTTGTATGAACCGGATGAAGGGAAAATCCTTTTTGACGGCACCGATATCAGCCATCTGGACGACCAGGCTCTGCAGCCTTTCCGGCGTCGGATCCAGATGATCTTCCAAAATCCCTATTCGTCCCTGAATCCGCGACAGACGGTGAAGGAAATCATTTCTGAGGCATTGCTGTTCCATAAAATCGCCGCAACGAAAAAGGAGGCGGAAGATAAAACCTATTACCTGCTGCAGCGGGTGGGTCTCCGGCCTGAACAGGCCGACCGGTATCCCCATCAGTTCAGTGGGGGACAGCGGCAGCGGATCAGCATTGCCCGCGCCCTGGCTGTAAATCCGGACTTCATCATTGCGGATGAACCGGTTTCCGCCCTGGATGTTTCGATTCAGGCCCAGATTTTGAATCTACTCCTGGAAATTCGAGAAGAATTTCAACTTTCTTATCTTTTTATTGCCCACAATCTGGCAGTCGTCAAATACATCAGTGACCGGATCGGTGTGATGTATCTGGGGACCATTGTAGAAATTGCCGATGAAAAGGCCATTTTCGCCAATCCCCTGCATCCCTATACCAAAGCGCTGTTCGCTTCGGTCCCTGTATTGGGGGAACCCCTGCAGGATCCGGCTATCAATGGGGATACTCCGTCCACCCCAATCGATTTGCCAAAAGGTTGCGTCTTCTACAAACGGTGTCCATTTGCCAAGGATATCTGCAAAGCGGAAAAACCACAGATGAAGGAATATGAAAAAGGGCATTTTGCTGCCTGTCATCTGCTAGCTGGAGGAGGAGAAGCGTAATGGATCAAAAAGAGAAAATCGCTGACTGGGTACAGGATCATAAGGACGAGCTGCTGCAGCTAAGCCATGAAATCCATGACCATCCGGAGCTGGGTTTCCAGGAAGTACAGGCCGCCCGCTGGCAGACAGAGCTGCTGAAAAAATACGGATTCTCCGTAGAAATACCCTTTGCCGGGATGGATACGGCTTATAAGGCGGTCTTTCCTGGAAAAGAAAAAGGTCCGGTGATTGCCATCCTGGCAGAATATGATGCCCTGCCTGGGGTGGGGCACGGCTGCGGCCACAATATCATCGCTACAGCGGCGGTGGGGGCCGGCCTGGCTCTGACCCAGTTGATGCCGGAACTGGCAGGGACCTTGGTGGTCCTGGGAACGCCGGCGGAAGAAGGAGGCGGGGGGAAGATCCTTATGGTGGAACGCCATGTGTTTGACCACATCGATTATGCCATGATGATCCATCCTTCGACCAAAAATCTGATTTGCCGGGGAGGATTGGCTTCCACTTCTTTCAAGGCGGAATATTTCGGAAAAGCGGCCCATTCTTCGGATCCCAGTACAGGGGTGAATGCCCTGCAAGGAATCATCAATCTGTTCAATGCGGTGGATGTGTCTCGGCAGACATGGAAATCGGATGCTCGGATCAGCGGTATCATTACGTCGGGCGGAAAAGCTTCTAATGTCATTCCGGACTATGCAGCTTGTGAATTTACCGTTCGAGCACAGACCATCAGTTATCTGCTGAAGATGATCGAAGATTTGAAGCGATTGGCCAAGGTGTCTGCTGAGATGATTGGAGCTGAGGTAAAAATCGGAATGGACCATGCTCCTTACGCGGAACGATACCCCAACCATGTCATGGGAGAAACTTTCAAAAAGAATATGGCCCGGCTGGGCGTCGAAATGCAGTATCCGGATCCCAAAGTACCAGTGGGTTCTTCGGATATCGGCAACGTTTCCATGGTGGTGCCGGCCATCCATGAATATCTGTCCATTGCTGATTCCTCGGTGAATTCCCATACGGTTGAATTCCGGGATGCGGCAGGATCTGCCAGAGGGGATCAGGCTGCCCTTCTGGGAGCCCAGGGGCTGGCCATGACGGCACTGGATATTTTTATGGATCCTGCTTTGCGTCAAGAAATCCAGAAAGAATTTGCAGCTTCAGTACCTCATCAGGAAACTGCAGGGTGATTTAGGTCTGCTTCAAAAGAGTGTAAAAAATGGATTTTCATTTTTTGCACTCTCTTTTGTTTTAGGGAATGTTCTATAGGGTGTAATGTTTTAAAGAAAATCTGGAAAATTTCAAAGGAGGGGTTGGGATGTTTCAGGGATATGATTTCAGCCAGGGTACAGAACGGATGCATCATGTTTCCGCTTCCCTGATTCGTGCTTATTCGAATCGGGCGGCAGAGCTGCAGGCAGAAGGAAAACAGGTGATCCGCTTCAGTGCAGGAGAACCGAATTTCAATACGCCATCCGATATCAAGGAAGCAGCAATCCGTGCCATCACCAACAACTACACCCATTATCCGTCCAATAAGGGATATGGGCCTCTGGAAGATGAAATAAGCCGGTATACAGAAGAATTTGCCGGCGTCCATTACGATCCGGATACGGAAATCCTGGTGACCAGCAGTGCGGCAGAGGCCTTGAATAACGCTATGCTGACCTTTGTAGGACCAGGGGACGAAGTCATTGTACCCATGCCGGCTTTTGTGACGTATAAGGCTTTGGCCGGCTTATGCGGGGCAACCTTAGTACCCCTTTATCTGGAGGAAAAGAGCGGGTTCCAGCTGGATCCGGACGCTTTAGAAAAAGTCATCACCCCTCGGACGAAAATGCTGGTGCTGAACAATCCCTGCAATCCCACCGGGGCGGTCCTGTCTTACGAAACACTGGCCAAGGTTTGTCAGTTGGCTCAGAAATACAATTTCTTGATCCTATCCGATGAAATCTACAGCCGTATGGTCTACGGCAATTCCAAATTCTATTCTGTAGCTTCGTTTCCGGGTATGAAAGAACGAGCTATTATTGTCAATGGCTTTTCCAAGACTTTTGCCATGACTGGTTGGAGGATGGGATACCTCTGTCTACAGGCTGATTTGCTCCCCGTGCTGCTGCGGTGCCACCAATATTCCACCACCTGTTCTCCTGCTTTTATCCAGGTAGCGCTGGCAGAAGCCATGGATTCTCCTTTGACCCGTCTCCAGGTACAGATGATGCTGGACCAGCTGGCCAAGCGGCGGAACCTGGTCATGCAGGAATTGGATGGGATTCCAGGCCTATCCTATATCCCCCCTCAAGGCGCCTTTTACATTATGGTCGATGTCCGGGGATTGGGAATGACGGGAAGCGCCTTCAGTCAAAAATTGCTGGAAGAAAAGTACGTGGCCACTGTACCGGCTGTTGGTCTGGATGAGCCATCAGACAGTTATGTCCGATTTTCATATGCAGCTTCTGACGAGGATCTTCGGGAAGGATTCCGACGCATCCGGGAAATGGCTCAGGAAATCCGGAACGGTAAATGAATCTGATTTGAAAGACAAAGAGAGCACTGGCTGTTTTAAGGAAGAAGATGATTATGATGAAAGCCGTGATTTCCAATTGGATTCCCGAGGACGCCATCCAATACCTGAAAGAAGCGCATTTTGAAGTCTTTGTCGCGGATTCCAATGAACCGCTGACGTATCTGTCTGAATTAAAAACGGCGGATGCGTATATCAATCGCCTGGGTCTTTGTGACGCCTCCATTATTGAGCAGTGTAAGAAGCTGAAAGTCATTGGCCGGACCGGTGTAGGGTTCGATAACATAGATATTGCCTGCGCCACGCGGCACCGTATCCCGGTTGTGGTGACGCCGGGGATCAACAGCCGGGCCGTAGCAGAGCATACTTTGGCCCTGTTGCTTGCCTGTGGCAAAAGGCTGAAGGATATGGATCAGGGGGTACGGCAGGGAAACTGGCCAATCCGGGATGCAGAACCACCAATAGAATTAGAAGGGAAAACGGTGGGCATCGTCGGGACAGGAGCCATTGGGAAAATCGTGGCCCAGCTCTGTCGTGCCCTGGGGATGGAATGCCTCGGTTACAGCCATTCCCATAACCGGGCAAAAGTAGAGCGGGCAGGCTGCGTTTTTGTGGAAAGCCTGCCGAAACTTTTGAAAAAAAGTGATTTTGTGACGCTTCACGTACCTCTCTTAGCAACGACTCAACATATGATTTCCTTTCCGGAACTGCAGATGATGAAACCAACCGCATTCCTGATCAATACCAGCCGGGGAGAAATTGTCAATGAAGCGGATTTGGCCAAAGCCCTGCAGGAAGGAATCATTGCCGGAGCTGGCGTGGACGTTTTCAGCCAGGAACCAGTGCCTCCGGAGCAGCCTCTGCTCCAGGCACCCCATCTAATCATGACACCCCACTGTGCCGCTCTTACGCCAGAATCTATGAGAGCTAGCTGTTTGGCCTGTGCCAAAGGCTGTGTGGCTGTATGCCAGGGCGAAAAATGGCCTCAGGTAGTCAATCCTGAGGTCTATGGGAAATAGAATAGAGGGGCTGCTGCGATGTGCAACAGCCCCTTCTTTTTTATTTTTTGAAGTGGATATCATACACATAGATATAAGCATCCAGACGAGGCTTAAAATCCAGGTCTTTGGAGACTCCGTAGGCATCTTCCTGGAAATAGAGAGGGATGAACGGGGTGTCTTTTGCCAGGATCTTGGTGCATTCCTGCAAATATTTTGTGCGGGTCGCCATGTCAGAAGTGCTGTCCGCATTGTCCAGTGCCGCATCAAAAGCCGGGTTGGTATAATGGCCCCGGTTGGAACCGCCATGGCCCTTCTTCTTATCCCGGGTATAGAACATGGTGTTGTACCAATCGCCGCAGTCTCCCAAAGAACTGGCCCACCCAGTCAGGTTAAAGGAGGTCTTGTCCCCAGGACGGATATAATTGAAGAACAAAGATTTGGGCATCAGGTTCAGCTTCACCTGGATTCCTACTTTGGCCAGCTGGCTGGCTACCGCCTCCGCTACTTTGTAATCGTTGGGATACCGGTTGTTGGGGGCATCCAGGGTGACCGCAAAGCCATTGGGATAGCCCGCTTCTGCCAGCAGTTGTTTGGCTTTTTCCGGATTGTATTTCGGAGTGGTGAGACCATCCACATAGCCCACGGTTTCTTTTACGTTCCCTTGCTGCGCCACATAGGCATGGCCGTTCATGATATTCTTTACGATGGCGTCCTTGTCGATGGCCATCTGGACTGCTTCCTTGACTTTGGGATTCGTGAAGGGGTTCTTTCCTTCGATGGTGGGGGTCTTATCCCGGTTCACATCTACCGTCAGGTAGATCAGCCGCAGACCGGGCTTGCCAATGAAGTCCAGTCGGCTGTTCTGCTTAATCTGGTCCGCATCGTGGACCGGGACATTGGTGATCAGCTGGACATCTCCGCTCAAGAGAGCTGCCGTCCGAGTAGCTTCATTGCTGATGGGACGGAAGATGACATTTTGGATGTCCGGCGTTCCTTTCCAATAACTTTCGTTGGCTTTCATGGTGATGTGGTCTTCTTTTACCCATTCCACTACCTTGTAGGGGCCGGTACCGATGGGTTTCAGGTTCATTTCCTCTTCCCCTACTGCTTCCACATATTTTTTGTCGATGATCATGACTTTGGAGAGGAATTTAAACAGAGGCGCAAAAGGTGTTTTTGTCTTCAATTCGATGGTATTGTCATCGATCTTTTTGATGGTGTCCACGAATTGGACCATGCCGGCGCAAACTTTGCTATCGGCACAATGCTGGAAAGAAAATACCACATCGTCTGCTGTAAAAGGATCTCCATTGTGGAATTTCACTCCTTTGCGCAGATGGAAGATCCATGTCTTTTCATCTTTCTGTTCCCAGGATTCAGCCAAGGCCGGCTCGATGCTCAGATCTCCTTTCCGGAATACCAGGGCATCATAGATATTGGAATTGACACAGTTAGTAGGTCCTTCATCGTTTCCGTGAGGATTCAGGAACAAAGGATCCGAACCTTGGGCAATGACAATCTTACTTTCTTTTTTTGCTGGACTTGTTGCTGCTTTGCCACCACATCCGGTAAGCAGAAAAGTGCTTGCCATGAACAGTGACAGCATGGTGAGGAACGCGTTACGTTTTTTCATAATGGTCACCTTTCTTTTCATGGTTTTGATAAAGCTTATACTTATTATAAGCATATTTAGCTATTTATTTCAATAAATATTCGATATATATAGAACAAATTTAAATTATATATTACAAATGTTAATTTATTTATATTTTTCTTTTGCTATCTCTCGAAAATAGATATTTAGAAAAGAAATAAAAGAATATATCCGTGTAAAAAATAAAAGAAGCCAGTAAAGAGATATTGTGGATCTCTTTACTGGCTTTTTATATCCTTTTCCATTCCTTCTTCCAGAATGGATTGTCCGTATGTACACATGGTGTTCGCTTCCTTTTTCATTTCCACATCCCAGAGCAGCCAAGCCAGGATAGGCTTGTTGGTCAGCAGCCGGCAACAGGCGTTTTCGAACCGTTCAATCATGGAATACATGAAATAACTGGTGAGTTCCTGGGCAATGATGGTTTCTTTCTGCAACTCGTTACTTTCTTTTGCTGTATTTTTGTAAGGGTCTTAGATTCAGCATAGCATAGTTTTCTGTTAATGTAATAGTTTAGGTAAAAAAAGTGACAGTTTGGGATTATGAATGGGAGATAGAAATCCCAGAAAATTGAAAAGACATAAAAACGGTTCTGGCGGGTCTTAAAATGTCAGATTGCTGGTGTCGGGGATGATTTAACCCGACTCTAACAATGAATGCAGATAGATTTTTTTATATAGTTAACGGATATATTATAATTAAATTGTTTTTAATAAAGATTTTGCTATTTGACAAAAAATAGGGATATAAGGATTTTTGTTTGACAATTTGTATATTGCACGAATATCAGTTATATGTTGAATGTCTCCTAGTGAAAAATAGATTAATGGTGAAGTTATGGTTAGTCCGCTGACTGCAGAATTACAAATAAAGGAAATTCCCTTATTGGCACAAACCAGAGAGAGCGCGGTTGGGAGGCTGGGAACCTCGATAATTTTTGAAGGAGTAATAGCAAAATGTTTGCAGACTTTTTCAGCTGCAGTACGCATGTTTTGATGAGGTTCCAAAAGAATCATAGTGCTGTGTCTAAATAAATCCCAATTAATTGGAAGTGGCTTTAATGGGGAAGTTTTTGCCCCAGGATATATTTTTTGCATTAGGGGAGAATAACTTGCTACTAGCAAAATAGGATCAGCACATAAAACCTCAGTTTTATAGTGGGAGTCAGAATAACTGCGATTGGTCAAGAAAATATCGGCCTTGGCATCTTTTAAGGATTTAATACCTTCCATCCTTTCAACTTCATTAATTTGTAAATCAATCATAGGATATGCATTAGCAAAATGTGGAATGATTTTTGGCAGTAAATAAATCGCTAAACGTGGCAGGGAATCAATCCTCAATGATTGACAGGAAAGAGCATGTGTAGTAATCAGCTTTTCTTGTAATTCTTGATCTAATTCTTGGAACTTTTGGATATACTGTAATAATATTTCTCCTGCAGGAGTAATTGTTAGAGGAATGGTACTTCGATTAAAAAGTTTAACCCCCAGAGTTGCTTCTAAGTTGCTAATATAGCGGCTTAAGGCCGGTTGGGAAATATAAATGGAAGTGGCAGCTTTAGAAAAACTGTGTTCTTTGGCGATAGCTTTGATTATACGGCAACCACGCTGATCTAACATTTTTTCGTTACCTCCTTTTTATCAGTATAGCATTTTGCTTGTCTCTAACAATGTATACAAAAAACTTATAACGTAAATGATATAACTAGTTGTCAAAACTAGTATTCGAAATAATTTGAAAAAAACGGTATCATAAAATTAACAAGAAAAAAGTTTCGGAATTTTATTAGAAAGGAGAATAATTAACAAACTTGTAAGAAAGAGGTAATCTTGTATATTTCAAATAAAATTATATTTAATTTTGCAAGATTACTAAGGAAGGGAGCGAAAAAGATGCATAAACATAGTTCAAAATTTCTACTGATTTTATTGTCCATGGCGGTACTTATTTTTAATGGCTGTGCCCAATCCTTGAATTCTTCAAAGATAAACACAAATGAAGAAACAAATAAACCAGATAAGGTTCTCAAATTTACAGATCAGAATTCTGAAGATTCTCCGACTGGTATTTGGGAACACAAATTTGCTGAATTAGTAAAAAAATACACGAAGGGGCATATACAAGTAAAATTATATTTTAATAATACGTTATGTGGGTATGATATGCAACCTTTACAAGCTGGAATTGTTGATTTTATTCAATATGTTCCTTCTTCTGCAAGTGATCTCGATCCCAGATTGGGAGCATTTGATGCACCATACATTTATAGAAATCCGGATCATCGCTTGGCTACTTTTGATCCCTTTACTTCTAAACCCTTACAAGAAATCAATGAGTCTCTGAAAGATGATCATGTTATGTTATTATCAAGCTTTTGTTCTGGATATAGACAAATTACATGTAATTTTCCAATTCACGACTTAAAAGAAATCAAGGGGGCAAAAATTAGAGTCGTTTCTGCAGATGTATATCAAGTATTATTTGATTCTTTTGGTGCTGCGGCAACTCCTATGGCATTTTCTGAAGTTTCAACGGCATTGGTAACTCATGTGATTGATGGTCAAGAAAATCCCTATTCAGTTATTGCAGTAAATGCTTTTTATGAAATTCAAAAATATTTAATGGAAACCAATCATTTACCAACGAACCATGGACTCTGGATGAATCGTAATACATTTGATTCATTAACTCCTGAACAACAAAAAGCTGTAATGCAAGCCGCTTATGATGCATCTGCCTACATGGATAAATTTATTTTAGCCAAAAATGAAGAATATAAACGTCAGTGTAAAGATCATGGTATGGTTATTATAACTCAAGAAAACGGATTGAGATTAGAGGAATTTGAAAATGCTGCTAATGCAGTATATGATCACTTCAAAGATCAATGGGGAGATATGCCAGATTTGATTCGTTCTGTAAAGCCAGAGAAAAGTGTCGCTGACTTTCAGTTGGATGTTTGATAAGGGGGAATACCCATGCTAATGAATCTTTGGCAGAAAAGTAAAAGTTTCATTAATACGTTATGTGGAATAGGATGTCTCATTATTGTTTTAGCCATTTCTTTTCAAATTTTTTGCCGCACTTTTTTGGGATTTTCAACAAGCTGGAGTGAAGAAGTTGCAGAAATTTGTTTTGTTGGGATGATTTTTCTATATCTAGCTCAATGCGAGGAAGAAGAGGCTCATTTACGATTGGATATTTTATTCCAAATCTGGCCAGGGTTAAAATTTTATATGGATGTCATTGGAAAAATCGCTGCCATTATTTATTGCTGTTTTGTATTGTACAGTGAGTATCTTCTTATTCCACCAACAAATAAGCTGACAACGGCAGCTTGTCACCTTCCTATCCGTTATGTTCATTATTTAATTGTTGTAGGATCTTTATTTTGGATTATTCAATTGATCATTAATATAATCAATACGATTCAAAAACATCGAAAGGAGGAGCAATTATGAATATAATCCTTCTGCTACTAGGTTTTGTCGTTCTTTTATTAGTTGGAGCACCAATCGTTGTTGCTATGGGCCTTCCTGCGATTGTCTACTATATTATGACGGATACATCATTGGCTCTTGTCGCATATTCATTTTATCAATCGACAATGTCATTTGCCCTTCTGGCGGTTCCTTGTTTTATCCTCATGGGAAGTTTGGTTACAGAATTGGGAGAGACACAAAGAGCTTTTGATTTTGCTAGAGCTTTAGCGAATGGAAAAAGAGGATATTCTTCTAGGATTGCTGTTGTTTTAAGTTTGATATTTGCAGGAATGTCTGGAGCGGCAATTGCGGGTGTTGCGGGCTTGGGAAAGATTTTTGTGGATTCTATGGAAGACGAGGGATATCAGAGAGATTATGGGGCCGCATTGACTATTGCAGCTTCAACCGTTGGCCCCATTTTTCCTCCGAGTATTCCTTTGGTGATTTATGCAACATTAGCACAAATTTCTAGTGTAAAGTCTTTACTAGGTGGTGTTCTTCCAGGAATTCTAATGTCAGCCTGCCTTTTTATCTATGTAATGATTGTTGATAAGAAAAAACTGATAAATCCACCTTCTGAAAAGAGTCAGGAAAAAAGCAACTATACATTAAAACAATTATTTATAAGAGCACTCCCGATTACGATAGCTCCAGTGTTAGTTCTTATCACGATGTTAACTGGCGTATTTAGCCCTGGAGAAACCGGAGCAATGGCCGTGTTATATTTACTTTTTGTTGGGTTGATTCACAAATCTTTGACATGGAAAAAACTTTGGAAATGTGTAAAAGATACTTGTCGTTCAGTTGGTTCTATTATGGTGATCGTAACAGCTGGCGGTATCTTTACAAAAGCATTGATGTTAGAAGACCTGCCGGATGTAATTATTTCGTTATTGGGCCCAGTTGCAAAAATTCCTTTGGCCGTAATCTTTATTGTTAATATCATTTTGCTAATTATGGGAATGTTTATGGAGAGCAATTGCGCATTGATTTTGACAGCCCCTATTGTATTACAGATTACCAAATCATTTGGCATGGATCCCGTTTACATTGGTGTGATGATGGTTATGAATCTCATGATTGGACTTAGCACACCGCCGTTTGGTTTATGCATCTATGCGGTGGCTAGAGTTGCGGATGTTCCTCCTGATAAAGTAATTAAATCCGTGGTACCCATGTATATTCCTTTAGGCGTTGCTTTAATATTAGTTGCATTGATTCCGGCATTGAGTACTTTTGTTCCTAATGTGGTTATGTCCCTTTTTAAGGTATGACATATATTTAAAATACATATTTAGAGGAGGTCTTGTTGTATGAATCAGGAAGAATTATTTAAAATCGCACTGACGACCGATCCAGCTCAAATTGGTCATCATGTCCAAGGTGGGTATATGACAGGTATTTATCCCATAAGCGATGACTTGAAGGTTATTGGACCAGCCTTTACAATTCGGCTTCCTGGAACGGATAATGCTATGCTTTACTATGCGATGAAGAAAGCCCCTAAAGGATCAGTCGTCGTTATTGATCGTATGGGTAACAAAACAATTGCCGCCGTGGGAGAAATGGTTGTTCAATCGGCAAAGGTTTTGGGTTTGGCAGGAATCATTGTGGATGGACCTAATACCGATACCCGGTCAATCAGAGCATTAAATTTTCCTTTGTTTTCCACAGGACGGGCGTGCGTTACCAATACGTTTAAAGGGTTAGATGGGGAATATGGGGTTCCTATTAATTGTGGGGGCTGTGTAGTGCGTCCTGGAGATATAGTGTATGGCGATATTGATGGAGTAATTTGTGCGCCAGCTGACCGCTTTGAAGAGTTAGTAAAAACAGCTAAGAAAATGGATGAGAATGAGGTAAAGTGGAGAGAAAATTTTGCTAAAGGAAGATATGTTGATGATTTTGTTAACTTGGATCAGCTGGTAAACATTGGTATCAAAGGGGCAATCGCAGATTTGAGCAAAATAAAAAAGTAACAGTTTTGAGCAGTACACAGAAAGAGAAAAAATTATAATACTTTCTGTGTACTGCAATGAAGTAGGAGATATTGAAATGAAAAGAAAAAGTACATTTGTTTTAGCACAAATGAAACAAGAGGGAAACCCTGAAATCAATTTAAAAGCAGCTCAGGAAAAGGTCATAGAAGCTGTGAAAATGTATCATCCTGATCTCATGATATTTCCGGAATTATTCATGAGTGATTTTCCTAATGGTACTGCACGTTCGATTTCTCTTGGTTCAGCTCAGACTCTTGAGGGACCTTTCGTTTCAGGGATGCGTCAATTAGCCAAAGACAATAAACTGTGGATCGTTTTTGGCATGAATGAAAAAGTAGAAAATCCTAATGATGACAGAAATTATAATACAACTGTTATTCTTGATTCAGATGGTCAAATTGTTTCTACTTATCGAAAAACTCATCTTTATGATGCTTTTGGTTATAAGGAATCAGAGAATAAAAAACCCGGAGATAAGTTATTCGAACCGATTGATACTCCTTTTGGAAAAATTGGATTATTTGTTTGTTATGAAGTCAGATTTCCTGAAGTGGCTCGCTATGAGAGAAAAATGGGAGCTGATATTATCATTATGCCTACAGCTTGGGTAAAGGGCGATATGAAAAGTCGGCAATTTCATACTTTGATTAATGCTAGGGCTATCGAAAATACAGTGTATATGTGTGCTTGTGATCTTTGTGAAATTGATAGCATGGGGGAAAGTGTCGTCATTGATCCTATGGGTGTTCCAGTTGCGTGTGCTGGAGAGGTACCTACTCTCATTGCCGCAACTATTGATTTAGATAGAGTGGACGAAGTACGTAAAAAGTTACCGGCTTATAAAGACCGCAGAGCGGAATTATATTCACTCTGACTGATAGATAAAATTCTAACATAAGTCTCCCATTTTGTTTGTAGAGAGCATATTGGGAGACTTTTTGTATATATAGGTAGTTACAGGATTCTAGCAGCATTTGAACCTTTATCAGCTTATTTTTTCAGCCATTTTATTAGGTACCCAAATTGGTCCTGCCGAATTAACAGGTACAAATATGGTATTATTACAATAGTGATTATATCGGCGAGAGGATAAATTAATTTTGAAAATATATTTTGTATGCTGCTTAAAAACGTAGACAAAAATCTATATAAAATACATCGTTATCATCATGAGTAAATAGAACTGTAAGAAATGAACAAAAGCAAGAACAAAAAATAAAATACTTTAAAAATACAGAATATTCCATTGACAATCCTAGACCGTTAGTTATATTATAAAAGCATAAAGAATTTAATGATATCTGATATACCAGATATCAGATATCATTAAATTTACAAATTCCTACTTTCTTTTCAAGCTGCCTTAGTTTATTATTTGAATAAAGGTGGGACTTTTTTTCAACCCAATTACTGGTATATCAGATACCAGAATGCAGACACTATAAAGGAGCCCGAAATTATGAAAGATAATAAATTGATTGTCCAGGCAGCTTCTCTTCGTGATCAGGTCACGAATATCATCCGTCAGATGATTCTGAGCGGGGAATTGAAGAGTGGGGATAAGATCAGTGAAAGACAAATCAGCACGGATTTAAAAGTAAGCACGACGCCTGTGAAAGAGGCTTTCCGTGTTTTACAAAGTGAAGGACTGATTGTGACAATCCAACGCAAAGGAACTTTTGTAGTTGAGAATCTGGATCTGACCGTTGTGCAGTTTACTTATTTGCGCAGTGCCATTGATGGCGTTGCAGCATATTTTGCCGCCAGAAATGCAACGGAAACACAGATTGCTGCAATGCAGAGGTATTTGGATGAAGCTCAGAAAATCATCGCGGGGCATGGCGAAATCGAACGACTAAGTGAGGTGAATGAAAGATTCCATCAGTTAATTCGCGATGCGGCCGGTTTTGTTATGGTACAGAATTTGGGAAAAAATCTGCAGATCATTGATTCTGCTATTAGAAGGAGGGTAAATATCCAGGATTATAAAGGAATTTTACGGAGACAGGCGGAACATCAAGAAATTTTGGATTGTATAGCGAAAAGAGATCCTGAGGGGGCAGAAAAAGCAATCATCAAAAATATCCGGGAAGGCATTAAGTATATTGACTTTAATTCTAAAGTGCAGATGTAATGTTAAAGGTTATTGGTATTCTCAGAGGGGTGTGAAGCAAAGAATGAGTTATAAAGTATTAATTCCAGAAGATATTACGGATGCAGGGAAAAATTATTTAAAAGAACGCGGTTATATCGTCCATGTATTAGATTGCCCGGCTACAGAAGAAAATGTTATTAAAACTGTAAAAGATTGTGATGCCATATTAGCTAGAAATATTCCTTACACGAGAAAAATTATGGAAGCTGCACCTAAATTAAAAGTAATCAGCCGTTATGGTGTTGGGACGGATAAAATGGACATTCCTGCAGCTACGGAATTGGGAATCCAGATTACGAATGCTCCAACAGCGAATACGAATGCTGTGGCGGAACATGCACTTGCACTAATGCTAGCATGCGCTGACCATATTATCTATCAAGACCAGCAGACAAGAAATGGTAATTTTAAAGCAAGAGACATCACAAAAAGCATAGAACTTCGAGGAAAAAAATTAGGATTAATTGGATGCGGACGTATTGGACGAGCAGTCGCTGAAAAAGCAAGTAAAGGTTTTGGTATGCAGATCATCGGATTTGATGAATTCATACCTAGTGATAAGTGGCCTAGTGATATCGAAAGACGGGATTCGATAGAAGAAGTTTTGAAAGAAGCAGATATTGTTTCCTTACATGTACCTAGAACTCCGGAAACAATCAATATGATTAATAAAAATAATCTAAAATATATGAAAAAAACGTCAATTTTGATAAATTGCGCTCGTGGTGGCGTGATTAATGAAAAAGATCTATTTGTGGCGTTATCTGAACATACTATTATGGCAGCTGGAATCGATGTGTTTGCTGAAGAACCTGCGAAAAAGGATAATATTCTTTTTAAATTGCAAAATATAACCGTTAGCCCTCATAATGCAGCCTTAAGTGTTGAGGCTATGGACCAGATGGGAATTGACGCAGCTCAAGGTATCGATGACGTTTTGAACGGAAGAAAACCCAAATACCCTGTAAACCATTTAAAATGAAATGGCATTGACAAAAAAAGGAGGACGGAAAATGAGAAAAATTAAATGTTTATCTCTTCTTTTAGCATCAATGGTTGGACTTATGGCTCTAGGGTGTGGAAATCAAAACAAAAATGCAGGAAAGCAGCAGGCAGTTAAATGGCCGACAAAACCGGTTCAGGTTATCGTTCCATTTTCAGCAGGTGGAGATACGGATTATAACGCACGGACAATATCTAAATATTTGGAACAAAAATTAGGAAAACCTGTTGTTGTTTCCAACGTAACAGGTAGTGGCGGAGCAATTGCAGCTTCTCGAGTAAAAAATGCAGCACCTGATGGATATACTATTCTGTTTACTCATGCTAGCCTGAATATTGCTGCTGCGTGCAAGACCATCGATTTTACTTATAAAGATTTTGAAATGGGAGGTATTATTGGACGTGGACTTGGCGATGCAATTGTAGTCAGGGGAGATTCTCCATGGAATACGGTACAGGATATGATTAAAGATACACAGGCAAATCCAGGAAAATATAAGATGCCTGTAGCTACTGGTACTACTTCTCATTGGGCGGCCATTGCTTTACAGAATGCTGGGGCAAAATTCAATATTATTGACTCTGGTAACTCTTCTGATAGAATTGTTTCTCTACTTGGCGGTCAGGTTGATGCGATTGCAACTGGGATTCCTGCAGTAAAAGATTATTTGAAAACTGGCCAATTTAAAATGTTGGCTACCTGTACTTCGGAACGGGTAAAAGACTATCCTAATGTTCCAACTTTAAAAGAAAATGGTGTTGATATTGCTTATTACTGCAATTACACAATGTTCTTCCCGAAAGGCACAGATCCTGCAATTGCTAAAAAATTAAACGCTGCAGTTGAAGATATTGTACATAATAATAAACAATATCAGGAAGAGATTAAGAAAACTTATTTGCAAGAACCATATTGTGCCAACATTGAAGACTCTACCAAGCATTGGGCTGATGAATATGACTCTCTGATGAAGATTTCCGATGTGCTGCAAGGCAAGAAGAAGTGAAAGGTTGTGAAACTATGGACAGCAGACGCAAAGATATATACTCCAGTGTTTTCTTTATTGTCCTTGCTGTAGCTTATTACTTTCAGACGTATAATATTCGATCTTATAAATCTTTTGACGTTACGGTGCTGACCTCTGCTAGTATCCCTCGGGTACTAGCAGTGATCCTCCTGGTATTGAGTATTATACAGATTGTAAGTTGTTTGAAAGTTAAGGAAAGAAAAGAAAATATAATTGGTAATAGTGAAGAAGGTACGCTGAAAAAAGAAGAAACGGCTGAACTCGATATTGAAAAAGAATTAAAAATAGCCCAGAAAAATGAAGAAAATGAAAAATATGATATAAAAGATATCATTTTTACAGTGATTTTCTTAATTGTTTATCTTTTGATGATGGATTCTCTAGGATTTGTTATATCAACATTTTTGTATATGGTAGCACAAATTACTTTGATGACAAAAAGGGCAGAAAGGAAAAAGAAAATCCTGTTTTGCATTGTGTTGAGCGCGATTTCTTCTTTTTTAATCTTTTACTTGTTCAATGACGTATTGGGAATGATTCTGCCGATAGGACCAATTGATTTTTAACGGAGGTGTAATATGCTTGATGTACTCCTCAAAGCGGCATCTTCTGTTTTAGGAGATCCATTAACGATATTCCTTGTTTTTATAGGAACAGCAGTTGGAATTGTATTTGGTGCGGTTCCTGGATTAACTGCCACGGTTGCAATCGCAATGTTCCTGCCAGTAACTTTTAATATGACCGCGACAACAGGGGTTTCCACGCTGGTCGCTCTATATATCGGAGGTATTTCTGGGGGACTTATTTCAGCTATACTATTGAATATGCCTGGTACTCCGTCTTCGATTGCAACCTGTTTTGATGGACGGCCTCTGGCTTTAAAGGGAGAAGCAGGAAAAGCGATAGGTGTAGGAGTGGTGTTCTCCTTTATTGGGACGTTATTAGGGATTGCTGCTATGTTTTTCATTGCTCCATGGCTGGCTTCTTTGACCATTAAATTTGGGCCCTGGGAATACTTTGCAGTTACATTTTTTTCACTTACATTAATTGCCAGCTTGTCTGGGAATAATATTGTCAAAGGCGTTATGACTGCAGTCTTTGGAATGATGTTTGCTACTATTGGCCTTGCTCCTGTTGATGGGGTTGAGCGGTTTACCTTTGGAAGCATTGAAATGACTTCTGGCTTTTCAATGCTATCTGTATTGGTTGGATTATATGCTATCTCTGAAGTTATGAAGACTGCTGGTGCTATGCAGTTTGATGACACAATGGGGATGAAAACCACAGAGTTCCATATTAAAGGGTTTGGCTTTAGTATGAAAGAATTCCTTAGCCAAATTGGAAACTGCATTCGTTCCGCATTAATCGGCATTGGTATCGGGATTTTACCAGGTATTGGCGGAGGAACGAGCAATATACTTTCCTATTCTATAGCTAAGAACCAGTCGAAACATCCTGAAAAATTTGGTACAGGGATTATTGATGGGGTAGTTGCTTCTGAAACAGCAAATAATGCAACAATCGGTGGAGCAATGATTCCGTTGCTGACACTTGGGATTCCTGGCGATACGGTTACAGCAATGTTGCTTGGTGGATTCGTTATCCATGGAATCCAACCTGGACCGCTTCTGTTTGAGAGTCATGGCGATGTTGTATATGGTGTGTTCATTGCTATGATCCTTTCATCTTTCTTTATGCTGCTATGGTCTTTTGGCGCTATGCGGTTATTCATTAAAGTCTTGAAGGTTCCTAAAAATTATTTGTATCCTATTATTATTGTGCTGTGCACCTTGGGTGCATATGCTATAAATACCAGAACGTTTGATGCTATTGCTATGGTGTTCTTTGGCGTTGTGGGATATGTATTGGAAAAACTGAAATATCCACTTCCTCCTTTTATTTTAGGTTTTGTACTTTGTGGGACTTTTGAAACAAACCTGCGGAGAGGGCTGCAAATGGATAATGGTAATTTTATGGGAATGTTCACCCATCCTATTGCAGTTGCATTCTTTGTGGTTGGTATTGTTTCTGTACTGTTATCGGTTAGAAAAGCTCGTAAGATGAAAAATGCTTAACGATTAGAAGCTCAAAATGGAGGCTTGACAATGGGTAAGAAATTTACGGTGCACATTAATGAAAAGTTCTGTAAACAATGCGGAATCTGTTCGGCACTGTGTCCGAAATATGTATTGGAGCAGAAAGTAGGATCCTATCCTGTAGTGGCACGGCCGGATGATTGTATCGGCTGTAAGTTATGCGCAATGCGCTGCCCTGACTTTGCGGTAGAAGTGGAGGTTCAATGATGGCTAAGATCAAGAAACAGTTTATGGAAGGGAATACCGCAATGGTTGCCGGAGCTATTGCTGCCGGAGCACGGTTCTTTGCAGGTTATCCGATTTCACCCAGCTCAGAAGTCGCTAAAGGGGCTGCAGCCGAACTGCCCAAACATGGCGGAATCTATATCCAGATGGAAGATGAACTCAGCTCCATGGCAGCGTTATGCGGAGCTTCCCTTGCCGGGAAAAAAGCTTTTACGGCAACCAGCGGGCCGGGGTTTTCTCTGATGCAGGAAAACCTGGGACTGGCCATTATGTCTGAACTGCCCTGTGTCCTCTATGATGTGCAGAGAAGCGGCCCTTCCACTGGCGCGGCAACGAAACCGGCCCAGGGAGATCTGATGCAGGCCAGATATGGTACCCATGGAGACCACAGCATCATTGTCATCAGCCCTTCTTCTGTGCAAGACTGCTATGATCTGTCCATTAAGGCCTTCAACCTGGCTGAAAAATATCGGACTCCGGTCATCTTCCTGGCAGATGAAGTCATCGGCCATCTGCGGGAAACTTTGGTCATGAGAGAGCCGGAACCGGACGAAATCATCAATCGGAAGAGACCGGAAACCAAGAATCAGGCGGAATTCCATCCTTACGATTACAGCAGCACGGAAGTGGCTCCCATGGTGCCGGTAGGGGATCCTGACTTGCTCATGAGGACAACCGGTTCTACCCACGACGAAAAAGGGGAATTCCGTCCGACTCCGGAAAATATCAACCGGGTAACTCATTTCCTGATGGACAAAATCGAAAAGCATGCAGATGACATTGATATCGTGCGCCGTTACCAGATGGAAGATGCAGAAGTCGTCCTGATTTCTTTTGGCTGTTCTGTGAGACCTTCTTTGAATGCCATTGAAACCCTCCGGGAAAAAGGCATCAAGGCTGGGCTCCTGCAGCTGGTCACCGTATGGCCCATGCCGGAAAAAGCGATCCGGGAGGCTTTGAAGCAGGCCAAGACCGCCATCGTCGTTGAACTGAATATGGGACAGTTGGCAGGAGAAGTCCGGAAATACAATGATTACGGCTGTAATGTGCTGCAGGCCAACCGGACGGATGGACTCCTGATTACCCCGAAGCAGATTGTTGATGTTTATGAGGAGAGTGCAAAATGAAATCATACAAGGACTACATGCTGTATTATAAATTACCTCATACTTGGTGTGCAGGCTGCAGCCACGGGATCGTGCTCCAATCCATCGCAGCAACCCTGGCCGATCTGGGATGGGATAAACACGATATCTGCCTGGTCAGCGGCATCGGCTGCTTCGGCCGTGTAGATGATTATCTGGATATCAATTGTATGCACGTGACCCACGGACGGGCTCTGGCAGCGGCCACTGGGGTGGCTTTGGGGAATCCCAATCTCCATGTGCTGTGCACCATGGGGGATGGGGATGGAGCCACTATCGGCGGCAACCATCTGATCCATGCGGCACGCCGGAACATCAATGTGACGGCCATCATTTCCAATAACTACAACTATGGGCAGACTGGGGGCCAGTATTCCAGCACCACGCCGACCCACAGCATCACCCAGACTTCTCCTTATGGCCATATCGAAGAAAACTTCGATGTGTGCAAACTGGCCATCGCTGCCGGCGCTTCTTATGTGGGGAGAGCTACGCCCTACAATCCGGTGATGATGCGGAAACTGATGAAAGAAGCCATGCAGGTAAAGGGCTTTGCACTGGTGGAAGTCATGAGTGCCTGCCCTACTCATTATGGGAAGTTCAATAAATTGGGAGAAGCCTCCCGGATGATGAAGCTGATGAATGAACAGAGTGTAACGGTAGAGCAGGCAGCTAAGATGAGCGAGGAAGAGCTAAAGGGCAAACTGGTAGTGGGGTGCCTGAAGAATGCACCTCGGGATGACTATTACACGGATTACAAAAAAATCATCGATGCGCACAGAATCGAGGGATAAGCATGAGAAAAGGAATCGTTTTGTCAGGTGTTGGCGGTCAGGGTGTTGTTTCTGCAGGTGAAATCTTAGGGATTGCAGCATCCCTCTATGAAGACAATATGAACGCTGTAATGACGGCGGCTTATGGGTCAGAAGCCCGCGGTACATTTACCAAAGCCGATGTGATCCTGAGCGATACGCTGATTGGATATCCCAATGTGGAAGAACCGGACATCATCCTGTGTCTGGCACAGGTAGCCTACGACCGGTATGTGGATAAATTCAAGGATGATACCCTGATTTTCTATGATACGGATGAAGTAAAGCCCAAAGAGGGTGCAAAGGGGAACCATCTGGGCTATCCCTTCCGGAGTACGGCTGTGGAGTTGGGCAGTCTGCAGAGTGAAAATGCGGTGGCAGTAGGGGCCATCATCAAGAAAACGGGGATCCTGAAAGCGGAAGGTGTACGGAAAGCGTTTGCGGATCGGTTTGCCGGGAAAGAAAAAGTCATCCAAAGCAATCAAAAGGGCTTTGACAAGGGAATGGAGTTGTGAAAACGGCAGAACCGCTGATTTTGCTTTTGCCCCTTCACTGGGTAAGGAGAACAACGGATGAGTGAAGAAAAAATGTTTTACAAGAATTACCGCAGTGGTATTCTCGTAAATGGTGCTGTACGAAGCGGAAATCGAGCTTTGTTTTACAGCATGGGCCTGGAAGATGAGGAATTGAAGAAACCTATTATTGGGATTGCCGATTCTTTCAGTGAGATGGTCCCGGGCCATCTCCATTTGCGGGAATTGGCACAGGATGTTCATGACGGAATTTTGGAAGCAGGCGGTATACCTCGGGAATTCGGGACCATTGCCGTGTGTGATGGGCTTTGTCAGGGACATGGCGGGATGCGGTTTTCTCTGCCTAGCCGTGAAATTATCGCGGATTCAGTGGAGGCAGTGGTATCGGCTCATCAATTGGATGGAGTCGTCTTGATTGCTTCCTGTGATAAAATTGTTCCTGGCATGATTATGGCTGCAGCCAGACTAAAAATTCCTGCAATCGTTGTTACCGGTGGCCCGATGCTTTCTGGAAAATACAAAGATGAGCAAAATCTATGCCTTTCCAATTTGCGGGAATATGTTGGCAAGTATCAGTTGGGGCAGATTTCTTATGAAGAACTTAAGCAGCTGGAAATGGCGACACTGCCTACCGTAGGTTCCTGCAACATGCTGGGAACTGCCAATACGATGAGTTGTCTGGCGGAAGTGTTAGGTCTTTCGCTACCCTATATGGGAACGGCACCGGCAGTCTCTTCTGAAAAAAAGAGACTTGCCAGGGCTAGCGGAAAACGGATTGTGGCTATGGTGCGGGAAGGACTGACTACCCAAAAAATTCTTACCCAAAAAGCTCTGTTGAATGGAGTCAGAGCAACTATGGCTTTGGGAGCTTCCACTAACTCTGTTCTCCATCTCATGGCTTTTGCCCATGAAGCAGGAGTGGATTTGCAGCTGGAAGATTTTGACAGGATTAGCCGGGAGATTCCTTATTTATGCAATTTGCGTCCTTCAGGGGCTTTTGCCGTTGAAGCTCTTCATGCCAGCGGAGGCATTCCAGCCGTTCTTAAGGCGATTGAGGATAAACTGGATACAGATCAATTGACTGTAACTGGAAAAACACTTAGAGAACTTCTTGAGCAGCAGCCTGTGGTAGAGAATGAGGTAATTTATCCTCGGAGCAAGCCCAAGAACCGGGAAGGTGGGATTGCCATCCTGAAAGGGAATCTTGCCCCGGATGGAGCTGTGGTCAAAGTGGGTGGCGTCAAACCTTCAATGTATGTATTTACAGGGAAAGCTCGGGTATTCAACAGTATGGAAGATTCTATTGATGCGCTGTCTGCGGGGAAAATCCATTCAGGAGAAGTCATCGTTCTGAAATATGAAGGGCCTAAAGGGGGGCCAGGTATGCGTGAGATGTTCATGGTAACGGCCCTTCTTGTAGGAAGGGGTATGGATGAAAGTACGGCTCTGATTACAGACGGACGCTTTTCTGGATCTACCCGTGGGCCTTGCATTGGACATATTTCACCGGAAGCAGCGGCGGGCGGACCTATTGGCCTGGTGGAAGATGGTGATGTGATCCACATCGACATTCCTAATCGGAGCTTGACCATGGATGTTTCTGAGGATGAATTGGCAGAACGGAAGAAGCATTTCAAACCAGTGGAAAAAGAAAAATCACCTCTTCTGAAAAAGTATGCAGCTTTGGTTTCGTCTGCTGATAAAGGTGCTGTTCTTCAAGTAAAGTAAATCGGTTATACCGTAAGTGATACCCCTCTATTGATAACACTGGATACCTTGGCAAGAGGGTATCCGGTGTTATCTTTTCTCAATATGTTCAATATGGGTTATTATTAAAGAACAAGGAGAAGTTTGTTATGGAATTGAATTTAAAGGACAAAGTTGTAGTCATAACAGGGGGTGGCAGTGGGATTGGAAAAGCAACAGCCCTAGAATTTTTAAAAGAAGGGTGCAAAGTTGCTATATGTGGACGGACACTTTCAAAACTTGAAAATACAAAAAAAGAATTTTTACAACTTGGATATAATCTTATGATCTCTCCAGTAGACGTAACTGATTATAATGCACTGTCATCATTTGCTGATGACGTTGAAGCTGAATTCGGTCAGATTAATATTTGGGTTAATAATGCCGGAAGTAACAAGATTAAAAGCTTGATGGAGTACGATGCAAATGAATTTCGTGCTATGACTGATGAAATTCTTGTTTCTGTTTTTTCAGGATGCAAGATAGCAGCGGAGCATATGAAAAAGAATCATTCGGGTGTTATTCTAAATGCATCTTCTTATTCGGCAATGATTCCAAATGCAGGGAGGGGACCATATAGTGCTTGTAAGGCTGGTGTATCTTCTTTAACCCGATCTTTTGCGGCAGAATTAGCTGCTGATCATATTAGGGTACTTGCATATGTCCCAGGAATGATTGCTACTGAAATTTCAAGAAAAAATATTGAAAAAAATGGAGAACGATTAATGAAGAGTATACCGATGAAACGTTTTGGTATGCCAGAAGATTTGTCGAAAGTAATTGTGTTTTTGGCTTCTGATTGTGCTTCCTATATAAATGGTGTTAATGTAGAAGTTTCTGGTGCAAAATTTTGTGTGCAAAATCCTCTCTATGCTTATGGAGAAGGTTAAAATAGTTAATTACGGTTCATAAATTTAAAGAGCTTAATCAGTAATATCTGATAAAGCAAATACTAACGAGGAGAGTTTATTATGTTGGAAAAATATCGGGATAAAATCAAATCACCGGCAGAAGCTGCAAAAGTTGTGAAAAGTGGGGATTGGGTGGATTTTGGCTTTGGCAATGGTTTTCCGGAACTGTTCGATGAAGCACTTGCTGCCCGCCGGGATGAACTCCAGGATGTGAAGATCCGGGGCGGGCTGGTCTATCGTCCCATTATCCACACCATCGACTGTGACCCGGACAGGAAGCATTTCCAATATTACAGCTGGCATCTGGGGGGCTATGAACGGAAAATGTTCACGGCGGGACGGCTCCAGTTCGTTCCCATGCTCCTGCGCCTGCTGCCGGAAATGTATCGGGATTATCTCCGGGTGGATGTGGCAGTCGTTCCTGTATCCAAACCGGATGAACAGGGATATTGCGGATTGGGCCTTGCCAATTTCTGCTGGAAAACCATTATGGAAAAAGCCCGCACTGTCATTTTTGAAGTGAATGAAAACATGCCTTGCCTCCAGGGGGTGGATGGTTCTCATCGGGTTTCCCTGGATGAAGCAGATATCATCATGGAAGGGCAGCATGGATCTTTGTGCACGTCCAGTTATCGGACTCCATCGGAGGCAGACCTGCAGATCGCTAGGAATGTAGTGGCAGAGATCCCCAATGGAGCCACCCTTTCGCTGGGGGTTGGGACCATTCCTTTCACCATTGCCCAGATGCTGGCCCAGTCGGACCGGGAAGACTTGGGATGCCATACGGGGACCATCAGCGATGCCTTTCTGGCTCTGTACAAAGCAGGCAAGCTGACCAACGCCAAAAAGGAAGTGAAAACAGGGCTGAATACCTGGAATCTGGCCAGCGGTTCACAGGAACTGTATGATTGGCTCCAGGAGAATCCCCAACTTTTTTACCCGGCTGAACTGGACTACGTCCACAATCCCCGGGTGATTGAAAAGATATCCAATTATATCAGTATCAATGGTGGGGTGCAGCTGGACCTGATGGGCCAGGAAAATGCAGAATCTGTGGGGACTCGGCAGCTTTCCGGTGTAGGAGGGCAGTTGGATTTCCTGGAAGGTGCATTCCTGTCCCGGGGCGGCGCAGGATATATCTGCATCGAGTCCTCCCGGGTGGACAAGAAGGGCGTGCGTCATTCCAATATCGTCCCAGCCATTGCTGCCGGCAGTGCCATTTCCGGGCCCCGTGCCCTGATCCAGAACGTGGCCACGGAATACGGGGTGGCTCATCTGACAGGGCTGTCGTTGAAGGAGCGGGCCCAGGCCATGATTGCTGTGGCACATCCGGATTTCCGGGCTGAACTGCAGGAATATGCGGCTAAGACGTTTGGCTGAGGGACGATAGAATAAAGGTAAAATTTTTTTATAAGTAGGAAAAAATCAAAAGAGCTGTGAACGCCGCCGACAACCATGTATGGCAGTGTTCACAGCTTTTATTCATTTTACCGGGCACAAGGCTTTTTGCTCTTGGCGGAGAGAATATCGGAGAATTTCCGATCACTGTGCCAGAAGTTCCGGCGAGCGGTGATGTAGAAGCCCAGCCAGATGATGAAGCTTCCGACCCAGATCTGCCAGGCTGGCAGTTTGACGGACAGCAGGGGTCCCAGGACTACATAGACCAACTATATAAAGTCAAGCCAATTTTAAAATAAATTTCAGTTGCTATAGA